>Ga0180222_1000008_pt1 | contig 553655 bp, 478 predicted proteins | sample eDN5th37CKraftOP_FD_151336 | JGI IMG/M metagenome (GOLD analysis project Ga0180222, IMG submission 151336) | Enriched Organic Plus compost microbial communities from Emeryville, California, USA - eDNA 5th pass 37_C Kraft OP (version 2) (version 2) ... | reverse complement strand
CAGGCGCCACGCGTCGCGCGCGTAGTAGAGCCAGCCGATCTGCCCCGCCGCCGCGTCGCCGGGCGGCGCCTGCCAGTACGCGCCGGTGCCGGCGACGTAGCCGGGGCTCAGCGTCAGCGCGGCGAAGACGAGGCCGAACGCGAGCGCGAGCCACGAGGTCACGGCGAACGGCCGGGCGGAGCGTGGCGGCGCGGCGGCCGCGGCGCGCGCTCCCGCCGTCATCGCATCGTCGCCGGCCATCGCGTCCCCCCGCCCGTCGCAGCGGCGCGCAGTATAGCGGCCGGCGCGCCGGCTACGCGCCGCTGCGGCCGAGCGTCACGCGGTCGCGGCCTTCGACGTCCTGCGCGCTGTGCACGTCGGCGAAGCCCGCGGCTTCGAGCAGCGCGCGCACGTGCGCGGCCTGCTCGAAGCCGTGCTCGAGCAGCAGCCAGCCGTGCGCGTGGAGATGGCGCGGCGCGCACGCAGCGATGCGGCGGATCGCGTCGAGGCCGTCGTCGCCGGAGGCGAGCGCCGCGGCGGGCTCGTAGCGCAGGTCGCCGCGGGCGAGATGCGCATCGCCCGCGGCGATGTACGGCGGATTCGACACGATCACGTCGAAGCGCCGCGCGCCGAGCGCCGCGCACCAGTCGCCCTCGGCGAACGCGACGTTGGCGATGCCGAGCCGCTCGGCGTTGGCGCGGGCGACCGCCAGCGCCGCCGCGCTGGCGTCGGTGGCGAGCACGTGCGCGCGCGGCCGCTCGCGGGCCAGCGCCAACGCGATCGCGCCGGAGCCGGTGCCGAGGTCGGCGATGCGCACGTCGGCCTCGCGCGGGATGCGCGCCAGCGCGAGCTCGACCAGGCGCTCGGTCTCCGGGCGCGGGATCAGCACCGCGGGCGTCACGGCAAGGTCGAGCGACCAGAACGCGCGCCGGCCGATCAGGTACGCGACCGGCTCGCCCGCGCGCCGCCGCTCGACCAGGCGCGCGAACGCGGCGCGCTGCGCGACGTCGGGCTCGAATTCCGGCCAGGCGAACAGCCAGGCGCGCGACCGGCCGAGCGCGTGCGCGAGCAGCAGCTCGGCCTCGAAGCGCGCCTCCTCGCCGCCGATCTGCGCGGCGGCGGCGGCGAGAAGCGCGCGCAGGCCGCCGCTCACGGCGCGGCCGGCGGCGGCGGCGCGGCCGGCACGTCGACGACCGCGGCGGCCGGCTTCGGCACGCTGCGCCAGTAGCCGCCTTGCGTCCACGCGGCGAAGCCGCGGCGCAGCCAGCCGACCAGCGCGGCGGCGAGCCACAGCGCCCAGGCCAGCATCGCCAGCCGGTAGACCCACAGCGGCGCGCTCACCGCCGTGGCGGCCGGCAGCGCGTCCGCGCTGCGGTCGGCGAACCAGCGCAGCGCATGCGCGCTCGAGCCGTAGCCGGCCACGTGCATGTCCGGCGTGCCGAGCAGGCCCTGCTGGATCGAGCCGGCCAGGCACGCCAGCGCGGCGACGGTCAGCGCGACCAGGCCGAGCTGGACCAGGTTGAACGTGCGCGGCGCGGCCGGCGCACGGCGCGCGCGCGCATCCAGCGCGAACAGCCAGGCGGCGACGACCAGGAGCGCGCCCCACGAGAACGTCGAGAAGCCCAGGCCGAGCAGCGCCCATTGCCAGGCCTTGAGCGGCGAGCGGCGCGTCCGCGCCAGCGCGAACGCGACCACCAGCATCACCGCGAGCTCGCTCCAGTACAGCACGGCCGGGCCGGTCTGCGGTCCGCCGGTGGCGAGCAGCCAGCGGTCGCGCGGCAGCTCCAGCGCGAGCGCGATGTTCGCCGCCGGCACGCCGAGCGAGACGGCCGGCGTGCGCACGACGAAGCCAGCCGCGTCGGGCGTGCGGAACTGCACCTGGAACGTCTGCCGGCCGGGCGCGTAGGGCAGGCTCAGCCGGCCGTCCTGCGGGCGCACGTTCAGCGCCTCGCCGTCGCGGCTGACGGCGAGCGTCTGCGCGCCGGGCGGCAGCGTCACCGTTTGCTCGCCGCCCTGGCTCGCGCGCAGGGCCAGCGTCAGCGTCGAGGTCGCGGCGCGCTGGCCGACCTCGTGCGAGAGGCTCGCCGCGTCGATCGCGCGGCTCGCGCCCTGCACGGCCTCCGGGCGGGTCACGCGCAAGGTCAGCCGCTCGCCCGGCAGCGGATGGAACGCGAAGCTGCGGTAGTCGTGCGCGTCCTCGTCCGCGCCGGCGGCGACCGCCGGCACGCCGGAGAACTCGACGTGCCACATCGGGCTGGCGACGACGCGCCAGACCTCGGCACGCTCGCCGAGCGGCGGCGCGGTCAGGGTCAGCGTCTCGGCGCGGTCGAGCGTGGACGTCCACTCCGCCTGCGCCGCGCCGTCGGCGATCGCCGCGGTGACGCGGCCGTTCTCCACCTTCGCGCCGGCCGAGGCGACGTGCTCGCCGTCCAGCAGCGGCACCGACACGGTGAATCCGCCGGCGGCCGGCGCCAGGCGCTGCGCCTGCGTGCGCACGGTCCAGTCCAGGCCCAGGCTCAGCGTGCGCTCGACGCGCACGAACGGCGCGAACTGCTGCGCGCCGGCGGCGGACGGCGGCGCGCCGGTCGCCGCCGGCGTGCGCAGCAGGGTCAGCGTCTCGGTGAGCAGGCGGCCGTCGGCGAGGCCGGCGGCTTCCCAGCCGTCGCCGGCGAACTCCACGCGCATCGGCGCGAGCGGGAACGCCAGCATCGCCTTGTCGGCCGCCGCCGCGAACGCCAGCTCGACGCGGTGCACGCCGCGCGGCAGCGCGAGCCAGAGCCTGCCTTCGCGGCGCGCGACGCCGTCCTGCGCCGCGCCGTCGACGAGCACGCCGCGCAGCACGAGGTTCTTCTCGTCCCACGGCAGCGGCAGGGCGACGCGCTCGGCGGCGTGCGCCTCGAGCGCGACGCGGATCTCCTCGCCGCGCGCGGCGAGCTCGGCCCGGGCGATCGCCGCGCAGGCCGGCGCGCATTTCGGCGCCTCGGTCAGGCGCGTGCGCAGCTCGGCGAGCAGCTCGTCCGGCGGGAACGCCTGCGCCTGCGCCGGTGCGTGCACGCCGAGCGAGGCGATCGCGACGAGGCCGGCCAGCGCGGCGGCGGACGGCGCCGCCGCGCGCCGCACCGGGCCGAGGAGGCGCACGATCAGCCAGGCCAGCAGCGCGACCATCAGCACGCGCAGCAGGCGCACCAGCCACGGCGCGGCGATGACGAAGCGCACGTCCTGTTCCGGCAGCACCGGGCCGCTCCAGTGCAAGGTGTAGCGATGGCCGAGGTTCCACGCCGGCTCGCCGGCGCCGGTCTGCACGACGGTGGACTTGTCGTAGCGGTCCATCAGGTCGGCCTGGCGGATGCGCGATCCGCTGACCGCGGCGGTCGCCAGCGCGTCCTGGCTCTGCGCCGCGCCCTCCGCGCTGCGCGGCGCGGGCGCCGGCGACGCGGCCGGCGCATAGGCTTCCTCGGCCGGCGCGGCCGTCTTGTCCGCCGCCGCGAACTCGCCGATCACGTCCTGCAGCGCATAGGCGCCGCCGTCCTCGAGCTGCGGATGCAGCGCCTGGCGCAGCTGCATCGCCGCGAACGGCAATGCGGCGAGCGCCAGCAGCAGCAAGACGGCGCGTCCGCCCCACGTCGCGGCGCGCTGCAGCCGGCCGGCCGGCAGCGCGCGCGCGACCAGCGCCAGCGCGATCGCGGCGAACAGCGTCCACAGCGGCGCGCCGGGCTCCTGGTAGCCCAGCAGCAGATAGCCGACCGCGACCGCCGTGCCGGCCCAGCCGGCCCAGCGCCAGGCGAGCAGAGCCAGCAGTGCGGCGACGAACACGTCGAGCAGCGTCCAGCGCGACAGCCAGCTGCCGTCGGCGCTGTCGGCACCGGGCGCGGCGAGCAGCTTGTAGCCGTCCGGCAGGTGCAGGGTCGTGGTGACCTGATCGAACGTCTCGCGCCAGCCGGCGATCGGCAGCCGCGCGCCGTCCGGCACGACGCGCAGGCCTGCGGCGAGGTCCACCGCCGGCAGGCGCCATTCGACGCCGGTCGAGCCCGGCTGCGCGCCGCGCGTGACCAGCAGCGGCTCCTCGCCGCGGCCGGCGCCGGCGTCGGCGCGCTCCAGCACGAACGGCGCGGCTGCGTCGAAGCGCCAGCCCTGCACCATCTCGCCGCGCAGGCGATCGCGCGCGAACCAGCCGCGGCCGTCGAAGTCCAGCCACATCTCGCGATCGAGCGTCAGGCGGTTGCGCGCGTCCGCGGCGCCACCGCGCGAGCGCTCCTCGATCGCGAGCACCGCCGCGTCGGCGAGCGCGAACGCCGGCAGGTCCTGCCAGTTTGCCGGCACTTGCGCCTGGCGCGGATCGACCTGCACCGCACCGCTGGCCGCGGTCACGCGCAGCTGCGGCGCCGCTTGGTAGCTCCAGATCTCCTGGCGCGGCCACGGCGGCGGCGCCAGGCGCACGCGCGCTTGCTCGAGCGGCGCGGTCGCGCGCGCGCGCAGCGTCAGCGTGTCGTGGCCGGGCTGCACGCGCACGCGCAGGCGCCCGTCGGCTTCCAGCCGCGCCGGCCAGTCGCCGTCGAGCGCGAGCGGCACGAAGCCTTCCGGCAGCACCGGGCCGACGACTTCCTCGCGCGGCTGGCCGGAGGCGTAGAGCTCGATCGCCGTGGTCAGCTCGGCCGGCACGCCGTCGGCGAGCCGGCGATAGACGCGCAGCTCCAGGCTGTCGCTTTCCTGCGGCGCGGCGGCGCGGCCCAGCGCCAGCTCGTCGCCGTCGCGCTGCACCGGCGCGATCGCGCGGCCGTCGACGGCGAGCGTCACCAGGCCGATCGCGGCCGGCACGCGCAGCGCCTGCGGGCGCGCGCTCCAGGGAATGCGCGCGCGCACCTCGTGGCTGCCGGCGGCCAGGCGCAGTGCCGGGCCGTCGCGATCGACGACCACGCCCGGCTGGCCGTCGACGCTGACCTGCTGCGGCCAGTGCTCGGCGTCGCCCGGCAGCGGCACCCAGCTGTCCGCATCCACCTGCCAGCGCTGGCTGACGCTGGCACCACCGGCGTCGGCGTTCAGCGCGAGCACGCCCGGCCAGGCGCAGAGGAAGTCGTCGGCGGTCTTGCCGGGGCGGCCGGCGATCAGCGGACAGGCGCGGAACGCCTCGCCCTGGAGCGCCCAGCCGCGCCAGGGCTCGAGCGCGGCCGGCAGCGGCGACTGCGCGTGCGCGGCGAGGGCGATCAGCGACAGCGACGACCAGCACAGGCGGCGCAGGAACGTGAGCATTCGGACTCCTTGCAGGACGGTGGCCGGGTGCAACGGGCGAGGAACGCGCGCGGGGTTGCGCTCAGGAGAACGCCAGGCGCCGCACCTGCTCGAGGCAGGCGAGCACGAAACCGGCGAGGAAGAACAGGTAGCTGTAGCGCAGGTAGCGGTACTTGCGGCGGGCCAGGTACCAGCCGATCGAGTACAGGTCGTTGGCCATGGCCAGGTAGACCGAGCCGTCGGCCTTCATCGCGCGCGCGATCTCGGCGAGGAAGCGCTCGCGCGGCAGCTCGGCGAAATGGCCGAAGAACAGCAGGTTGAACTCGCGCGGCAGCGCGTCGCCGTCCACCTTCAGCGCGCGGTGCTTGGGCAGCACGGCGAGGATCGCCAGCAGCAGCGCGGCCAGCGTGAACGCCGCCAGCACGAGCACCGAGGTGCGCAGCGCCGGATCGCCCAGCCGGCCGAGCGACAGCGTCAGCACGATCGAGGACAGCGTGATCAGGATGTTGGCCTTGGTGTCGGCCATGCTCGACAGGGCGACGTGGTGCTGCTGCGCCGTGCGCAGCAGCGCGTCACCGGTGTTGCGCTCGGGAACCTGCGCGAACGCGCGCGCTGCCGGAGAAAGGTCGTCCATTGCCGTATCCGCCGCCCCCAGGGATGCGGCGCATCTTAGCAAGCCCGCGCGGCGCGGACGGGCCGATCGCCGCTCTTCCGCGCCGCGCGTCGCGCGCGTTCAGTGCGCGTCGGACGGCGGCGGCGCGGCCGCCGGCGCCGGCCGGCACAGCGGCACCAGCAGCAGCGCGGCCAGGAACATCCAGGCCATCAGGCGGAACACGTCGTTGAAGGCCAGGGTCAGCGCGGCGCGGCCGACGATGCGCGCCAGCTCGCCTTGCGCCATCAGCAGCGCATGGGCGGCGTCGGCGGTGACGCCGGCGAAGCGCGCGGCGAGCGCGGCCAGCGTGTCCGGCGCGCTGCGCGCGGCCTCGCCCAGCGCCTCGCCGAAGCGCGCGACGTGGATGCGCGTGTCGTCCTGCAGCCAGGTGTTGACCACGGCGATGCCGATCGCGCCGCCGAGGTTGCGCATCAGATTGAACAGGCCCGACGCCTGGCGCAGCTCGGCCGCGGCGAAGCCGCCCAGCGCCAGCGTCACGCTCGGCACGATGCACAGCATGATCGCCAGGCCGCGCAGTGCCTGCGGCAGCAGCAGCGCGGCGAAGCCCCATTCCGGCGTCAGGTACGAGGCCAGCCACAGGCTGGCCGCGAACAGCGGCAGGCCGACGGCGATCATCGCGCGCGGGTCGACGCGCTGCGACAGGCGCGCGGCGATCACCGTGCTGGCGATCTGCGCGATGCCGGTGACGAAGACCGTGGCGCCGATCTGCAGGCTGTCGTAGCCGCGCACGCGGCCGAGGAACAGCGGGATCAGGTACGTGGCCGCGTACAGGCCGAAGCCGACGACGAGGTTGAACAGGCAGGCGAACGCGAACGTCGGCTGCCTGAACGGCGTCAGCGTGACCACCGGCGCGTGCGAGCGCAACGAACGCTCCAGGAAGAGCGCGAAGCCGACCAGCGCCAGCCATGCCGCGACGGCGATGTCGGGATCCTCGAACCACTGGTAGCGCGGGCCTTCCTCCAGCACGTATTCGAGGCCGCCGAGGAACGCCGCCATCGCGACCAGGTGCACGTAGTCGATGCGCCGGAGCATGGCGAGGTCCGGCAGGTCGATGCGCACCAGCAGCAACGTCAGCGCGGTGACGGCGATGCCCGGCACGACGTTCACGTAGAAGATCGAACGCCAGCCGAACAGCTGCGTGAGCACGCCGCCGACGGTCGGCCCGAGCGTCGGCGCCAACACCGCGACCATGCCGAGGATGGCCGGGATCATCGCGCGCTGGCGGCCGGCGAACAGCGTGAAGCCGGTGGCGAACACGGTCGGGATCATCGCCCCGCCGACGAAGCCCTGCAGCACGCGGAACGCGGTCATCGAGCCGATGTCCCAGGCCATTCCGCACAGCGCGCTGGCCAGGGTGAACAGGCCGGCCGAGGCGGCGAACAGCCAGCGCGTCGACAGCGCCTGGGCCAGGAACGCCGAGAACGGGATCATCACCAGCTCGGCCATCAGGTAGCCGGTCTGCACCCAGCTGATCTCGTCGGGACCGGCGGAAAGCCCGGCCTGCACGTCGTTGAGCGAGGCGGCGACGATCTGGATGTCGATCAGCGCCATGAACTGGCCGAAGGCCATGACGCCGAAGATCAGGAAGCGCCGCGCCAGCGGCAGGTCGGCCGGCGCCGTCGGCGCGGAGGCGGGATTCGTCATCGGCATGGCTTGCGGGCTGCGGGATTCATTGTATGATGATCATCATATAACGATCCGGCAAGCCCATGCGCTACGACAGCACGCACAAGCAGCAGACCCGCACCCGGGTGCTGGAAGCCGCCGCGCGGGCGATCCGCCTGTCCGGCCCGGACCGCGTCGGCGTCGCCGGCGTGATGGCCGAAGCGGGTCTCACCCACGGCGGCTTCTACGCGCATTTCGCCTCGAAGGACGATCTGGTCGCCGCGGCGATCGCGCACATGTTCGAGCAGGTGCGCGCGCGCCTGCAGCGCGAGACCGAAGGCCGCGGCGCGGCCGAAGGCCTCGCCGCCTACGTCGACTTCTACCTGTCGCGCCGGCACCGCGACGCGCGCGACGTCGGCTGCCCGGTCGCGGCGCTCGCCTCGGATCTGCCGCGCCTGAGCGATGCGGCACGCGCGATCTATGCCGACGGCGTGAGCGGCCTCGCCGTCGCGCTCGGCGCGAAGCTCGAAGCGCTCGGCCGCGAGGATGCCGGAACGCTCGGCCGTTCGGTCGTCGCCGAGCTGGTCGGCGCGCTGGCGCTGGCGCGCGCGGAGCCGGACGCGCGGCGGTCGGACGCGATCCTCGCCGCCTCCAGGCGCCACCTCAAGCGCCGCCTCGGACTGGAGATGCGATCGTGAGCCACGAGAAAGCGGACGCGCGCCGTCGCGCCTGGCTGCGCAAGCCCCTGTTCGTAGGCGCCACGGCCGCGCTGGCGGCCCTCGCCGGCGCGCTCTGGCTGGCCGCGCCGCGGCGCAGCGAAACCACCGACAACGCCTACCTGCAGGCCGACAGCTCGGTGGTCGCGCCGAAGGTGCGCGGCCTCGTCGCCGAGGTGCTGGTGCGCCACGACCAGAGCGTGCGCGCCGGCGATGCGCTGGTGCGCATCGACGCCGAGGAATTCGACGCGCGCGTCGCCTCCGCGCGCGCTGCGCTGAGGAACGCGCGCGCCGGCGTCGCCGCCGCCGAAGCCGCGCTGGCGATGCACGACGCCGAGGAGCGCCTCGCGGTATCGAACGTGCGCGCGGCGGAAACGTCGATCCGTTCCTACGACGCGCAGCGCGCGCTCGCCGAGGCCGATCGCCGGCGCTACGACGACCTGGTGCGCCGCGGCGCGGTCTCGCGTCGCGACGTCGAACAGTTCCAGGCCGCCGAAGTGACCGCGCAGGCGAACGCCGCGCACGGCCGCGCGGCGCTCGCGGTGAGCCGCGACGAAGCCGCCGTCACGCGCGCCAAGCGGCAGAGCCTGGCGGCGAATCTGGCCCAGGCCGAGGCCGCCGCCGACGCGGCGCAGGCGGCGCTCGACCTGGCCCTGCAGGACCAGGCCAATGCCGTGGTGCGCGCGCCGATCGACGGCGTCGTCGGCGACCGCCAGGTCGAGCCCGGCGACTACGTGCAGCCGGGCACGCGCCTGCTCACCGTGGTGCCGATCGACGCGCTCTACGTGGTCGCCAATTTCAAGGAAACGCAGACCGCGCGCATGAGCGCCGGCCAGCGCGTCCACGTCGACGTCGACGCGCTGCCCGGGCAGCGCCTCGGCGGACGCATCGAGAGCTTCGCGCCGGGATCGGGCTCGCAGTTCTCGCTGCTGCCGTTCGAACCGGGCACCGGCAACTTCACCAAGATCGTGCAGCGCGTCCCGGTACGCATCCGCTTCGATGCGGGGCAGCCCGCGCTGGCGCGCCTGCGCCCGGGCCTGTCGAGCACGGTCACGGTGATGCTGGATACCGCGGCGAACGCACAGGCCGCGCGCTGAGCGACTGCGCCCGGCGCAAGGTTCGGTCCGGCCGGTCGACGGACGAGCCGCGGCGGCGCGCCGGAGCGCACGCTGCTGGCGCGCTTGCGCGCATCCGCGCGCTTCACCGGGTTGCGGCGCGTGCGGCGATCCATGCGTTCAGCGCCGCGCGGTCGGCGCGCGCGCGCAGCGCGCCGCACCGGCGGATGCCTTCGAGCGCGCGTGCCAGGCCGCGATCGCCGCCGGCCAGGTCCCGACTGCGCGGCGCGAGGAACGCCGACATCTCCTGCGCATCGGCCTCGCCGCAGCGCCCCTCCGCGAACGTCTCCGCCAGGCGCGTCTGCGCCCGTGCCGGCAGGCGCCGGCGATACGCGTCGAAATGCCGCGTCAGCCAGCGCCAGGCGGCGGCGCGGTTCTCCGGCTCGCTCATCTGCGCTTCGTAGAGGCGCAGCATCTCGTCGGCGCGCACGGCCGGGCTCATGCCGTAGTCGCGCACGCGCTCGCCGAGCCGGGGCTCGCGCGTCGAGCCCATCGCGACGAGCAGCGCATGGCGGTTCGCCGCATCGCGTTCGGCCGCGAACGCGGCTTGCGCGGCATCCATCGCGGACTCGCCGCCGTCCTGCACGGCCACCTTCAGCGCCGTGATCCGTAGGTCCGCCGGCACGCGCGCGAGATCGGCGCGGTCGCGGCCGTCGAGGCCGAGCGCCGCACGCCCGCGTGCGCGGAGCGCGCCGCGCACGCCGGGATCGCGCAGCACCATCGCCATGAATTCGGCCAGGCGCGTACGCAGCGCCGCCGCGGTGCCGGGCTCGTCGCGGCCGGGCTGCCAGCCGAGCGCGCGCAGGCGCGGCGCGTACAGCCGCGCGGCCCAGGCGTCGAGCATCGGCCGCTGTGCATCGTCCGCCAGATGCTCGCGTATCCACGCATAGCGCCCGAACAGCGCGGTCGCCGCCTGCGGCGCGTCGGCGGCGGCCAGGGCGGGCATCGCCTCGAGCACGGCTGCGGCCGGCAAGGCGCCGCGCTCGAACGCGGCAGACAGCGCGTCGGCGTAGACGATCTGCTCGGCGGCGGAAAGGCGCGGCAGCGCGGCGCCGAGCGCGGCGCGATCGGCCGGCGCGGGTTCGAAGCGGTAGTAGCCGCGCGCATCCGCATTCGGCAGGTACCAGTCGGGGCAGCCGCCTTCGACCGCGATGCTTCGCCGCGGCGCGTCGAGCAGCGCGCACTGCACGTCGCTCGCATCGCGGCGGCCGAAGCGCGTACACACCGGCACGCTCCAGAGGGATTTTTCTTCGGCCGGGGCGGCGAACGGCAGATAGCGCGACTGCTCGAGCGTCAGGCTGGCCTGGCCGCCGGCGCAGGCCAGCTCGCTGCGGACCAGCGGCACGCCGGGCTGGTCGAGGAAGCTGCGCATCGCCTCGGCGAACGCGGCGCCCTGCCCGCTCGCCGCGGCCAGCGCCGCCACCAGGTCGTCCGCGCTGCCGCTGCCGAACGCGTGCCGGGCCAGATAGACGCGCATGCCTTCGCGGAACGCGTCTTCGCCGACCCAGCGCTCGAACATCGCCAGCACCGCGGCGCCTTTCTGGTAGGCAAGCCCGTCGAAGGCCGCTTCGACGTCGGCGCGTTCCCGCACCGGCCGGCGCAGCGCGCGCACGCCGGGCAGGCTGTCGTCGGCCATCGCCTGCAGCCGGTTTTCCAGCGCCTCGACGTCGGCGGAGTACCCGGGACGCAGGGCCTGCAGCGCCTTGGTCCGCGCCCAGGTGGCGTAGGCCTCGTTGAGCCACAGGTCGTTCCACCACGGCACGGTGACCAGGTTGCCGTACCATTGATGGGCGATCTCGTGCGCGCTGAAATCGAACAGGCTGCGCAGGCGCGCCGGCGGGGCCTTGGCGTCGGCGAGCAGGTAGGCGTCGCGATAGACGATCAGCCCTGCGTTCTCCATCGCGCCGGCGCCGAAATCCGGCGCGCCGAGCAGGTCGAGCTTGTCGAACGGATACGGCTGCGCGGTGTAGTCCTCGTAGAACCTCACCAGGCCGGGCACGTCGCGCAGCGCCGCGCCGAGCTGGCCGGCGCTGCCGCGCGGGCCGAAGGCGCGCAGCGGAACGGGCGAGGCGCGCAGCGCGGTCGCCGGCAGCGGCGGCGCCTCGACCACGTCCCAGGGACCGACGGCGAACGCGACGAGATAGGTCGGCAGCGGCCGGGTGGTCGCGAAGGTCAGGGTCTTGTGGTCGGCATCGGCCTCGGTGCGCACGAGGCGCGCGTTGGCGACGGCGACGTCCGCCTTCGGCACGGTGAGGGACAGGTCGAACGGCGTCTTGAAGCGAGGCTCGTCGAAACCGGGAAACGCCAGGCGCGCGCCGAGCGGCTGCAATTGGGTGACGACATAGGCGTCGCCGCCGACCTGGGCCTTGTAGACGCCCTCGAGGCGGCGGCCGAACGGCGCCGCATAGGTGAACGCGAGCTCGATCGGCCCGGCCGGCGGCGCGTGCGCAAAGCGCACCTCGATCCGGTCGTCGTCGAGCGCGACGGAGGTCGCCGCGATCGCGCGACCGGCCGCGTCGGTGGCTGCGGTCCTTTCGATGGCCAGGTGCCGCGCGTGCAGCTGCAGCCGATCGACGGACCGGTCGAGATCGACGCGGATGCGCGCCTCGCCGCGAAACCGCTCGGCATGCGGATCGATGCCGAGGTGCAGCGCGTAGTGAAGCGGGGTCGCGGCGTCCGGCAGGCGCTCGATCCGCTCGCCGCCTGCGGCGCCTGCCAGCGGCATCAGGCAGGCGGGAACCAGGACGCACGCGAGGCGGCGCAATCGCGCGGCCGCGCACGCCGGGGCCGGTCGAGCCGGCGCATCGGCCGGCGGCCGATGCCGCACGAAGACGGTGGCCGGCCGTGGACGCATGCGCGGCGGCCTGCGGCGCACGGCGCGGCGAACCGCAGGGTCAGCCCGCCGCGGCCTCGGCCTGCTCGGCGGTGACCGCCACGCCGTGCAGCACCGCGGCGATGCGCACCGCGCTCTGGATCGCCTGCGCGGACACGCCGTGCTTCTGCAGCGTCTTCTCGTGCGACTCCATGCACTTGCCGCAGCCGTTGATCGCCGAGACCGCCAGCGAGGCGAGCTCGAAGTCGATCTTGTCGCAGCCGGGGTTGGCCATGACGTTCATGCGCAGGCCGGCGCGCATCGTCGCGTATTCCTCGTTGCCGACCAGGTGCGTGAAGCGGTAGTAGACGTTGTTCATCGCCATGATCGCGGCGGCGGCGCGCGCGGCGTCGGCTTCGGCCGGGCTCAGCGCGCCGGCGACCTGCGCGGCGACGGAGCGCGTCAGCGGCTCGTAGCGCGCGGCGATCGCGCTGGCGAGCGCGATGATCGCGATCTGCTTCGGGTTGAGGCCGGCCGCGCCCGTCTCGCTGAGCACGGCGTCGAGGTTCAGGCGCAGGTCCTTCGCATAGTCGGGCAGACGCGCCTTGATGTCGTCGAGGTTCATCGAAGGTCTCCGGGAAGCGGTCCGGCGCTGCGCCGGACCGCGGGGAAAAGGTGGGCGACGACTGCGGGGAGAGTCGTCGCCCGGGCCGGCATCGCCAGGGAGGGGGAGAGAGAACGATGCCGGCCGTGACGAAGGCGGGGTCAGGCCGCCCTCAGGCCAAGGACGATCAGGCGACCTTCAGCGTCGCATCGCCCTGCTTCCAGTTGCAGGGGCACAGCTCGTCGGTCTGCAGCGCGTCGAGCACGCGCAGGACTTCGTTCGGGTTGCGGCCGACGCTGCCGTCGGTCACGTAGACGAAGCGGATCACGCCTTCCGGATCGACCAGGAACGTCGCGCGCTTGGCCACGCCTTCTTCCTCGTCGAGGATGCCGAGCGCCGTCGACAGGCGCTTGGCCGTGTCGGCGAGCATCGGGAACGGCAGGTCGTGCAGATCCTTGTGGTCCTTGCGCCAGGCCAGGTGCACGAACTCGCTGTCGGTGCTCGCGGCCAGGACCTGGCAGTCGCGGTCGGCGAACTGCGAGTTGAGGTCGGCGAAGCCCTTGATCTCGGTCGGGCAGACGAACGTGAAGTCCTTCGGGTAGAAGAACACCAGCAGCCACTTGCCCTTGTAGGTCGAGTTCGTGATCGGGAAGAACGCCTTCTCGACGCTCTCGGTGGAGACCGTCGCCTTGAGATTGAAGTCGGGGAACTTGTCGCCAACAGTCAGCATGATGAACTCCTCTGGAGTCGGTGGTGGGTGGAAGAGGACGATTCGATGGGCACGGGACCGTGCCCGACGCCGATGAAGATAGGCCATTCCGACCTATCGTTCAAATTGATTGTTGATATCTCTTCGATAGAGTGCTTCAATCAATCCCGATGAACCTGCGAGACCTCCGTTATCTGGTCGCCCTGGCCGAACACAAGCACTTCGGCCGCGCCGCGTCGGCCAGCTTCGTCAGCCAGCCGACGCTGTCGACGCAGATCCGCAAGCTCGAGGAGGAGCTCGGCGTGGCCCTGGTCGAACGCGCGCCGCGCAAGGTACTGCTGACCGAGGTCGGGCGCGAGATCGCCCAGCGCGCGCGCGAGGTGCTCAACGAGATCGACCAGATCCGCGCGATCGCGCTGCGCACGCGCGACCCGGAGTCCGGCACCGTGCGCCTGGGCATCTTCCCCACGCTCGGGCCCTACCTGCTGCCGCACGTGATCCCGGCGATCCGCGAGCGCTTCCCGCGCCTGGAGCTGCTGCTGACCGAGGAAAAGACCGAGGCCATCCTGCGGCTGCTGCGCGAGGGCCGCCTCGACGCCGGCATCCTCGCCCTGCCCGTGCACGACGACCAGCTGCACCAGGAGTTCCTGTTCGAGGAGGACTTCGTGCTCGCGGTGCCGGAAGGCCACGAGCTGGCCGCGCGCACGTCGCTCAAGCTCGGCGACCTGGCCGAGCAGAACCTGCTGCTGCTCGAGGACGGCCACTGTCTGCGCGACCAGGCGCTGGAGGTCTGCCAGCTCGCCGGCGCGGGCGAGCGCAGCGGCTTTCGCGCCACCAGCCTGGAGACGCTGCGCCAGATGGTCGCGGCCGGCGTCGGCATCACGCTGCTGCCGACGCTGGCGGTCGCGCCGCCGGTGCCGCCGTCGGCGGACATCCACCTGCTCGAGTTCCGCGGCCACGCGCCGAGCCGGCGCATCGCGATGGTGTGGCGCAAGAGCTCGGCGATCGGCGGCTTCCTGAAGCAGCTGGCGGCGCTGTTCCAGGCGCTGCCGCGCGAGCTGCTCGACGCGCATGCCGCCTCGGCGCAGGCGCGCGGCCGGCCGGACGCGGCGGCGCGGCGGCCGGCGTGACGAGGGTCCGGGCAGCGCGTTTGAGAAAGCGCGCCCGATCGGTTAGGGTCTGCCGACCATGACCCAGCCGGCCGGCCCTCCGGGCTGACCCGCTCGAACGACTGCGGCGGCGCGCCGCTGGGAAAGGCCTTCCGCCCGCCGGCGGCGCCTCCCTCGTCCGAGCGGTCGGCCCCGGCCGCCCGCATTCCCCAACCGATGCCGAGCCGCGCGGCCGCGTTCCGCGCGGCTGCGGCCGCACGGAGCAGCCATGACGTACGCAGCCCCACCCCTGGTCGTTTCCAGCCTCGATCTCGAGCGCATCGAAGCGCTGCTCGAGATGCCCGCGCACCGCCATTTCCCCGGCGCCGAGGCGCTGCGCGCGGAGCTCGCACGCGCCTCGATCGTCGAGCCGGAGCAGATGCCGGCCGACGTGGTGACGATGAACTCGACCGCGCGCGTCGCCGACGTCGCCGGCGGCGAGGAATACGAGCTGACCCTGGTCTATCCGCGCGAGGCGGACGGCGATCCGGGCAAGGTGTCCGTGCTCGCACCGGTGGGCAGCGCGATCCTCGGCCTGCGCGTCGGCGCCACGATCCAGTGGCCGATGCCGGGCGGCCGCCAGCTCGCGCTGCGCATCACCGCGATCCGCTACCAGCCGGAAGCCAGCGGCCATCTGCACCGCTGAGCCCGCCGCGCCGCGGCCGCACGATGCCGTCGGGCTCGGGCCGCAGGCGGCGCACCGGCGGCCGCGCCACCGGTTGACAGCGCGGCCGCGCTGAACGCATATCCGCGCGATGACCCGTTCCTACCGTTTCGGCGACTTCCGGCTCGATCCGGCGACGCGCGAGCTGCATCGCGGCGGCGCGCCGGTGGCCGTGCCGCCGCGCGCGTTCGACTGCATCGTCTATCTCGTCGAGCATCGCGAACGCGCCGTCGGCCGCGACGAGCTGATCGCGGCGGTATGGGGCCGCACCGAGATCGGCGACGGCATGCTCGGCCAGACCGTGCTCTCGGCGCGGCGCGCGCTGGAGGACACCGGCAAGGAGCAGCACGTCATCCGCACGGTGTTCCGCTTCGGCTACCACTGGGTCGCGCCGGTCGAGGTCGTCGAGGCGCGCGCCGAGGAGGCCGAGGCCGCTCCCGCGGCGGACGCCGCCGAGACCCCGGCGCCGCCGCCGCCAGCCGAGGCATCCGCGCCGGGCGAAGCGCCCGCGCCGGCGCCGCCTGCCCGCCGCCTGCCGCGCGGGCTGCTCGCGCTGGCCGCGGCGGTGCTGCTCGCCGCGCTCGCGGTCGCGGTGGTGCTGCGCCTGCGCAACGCCGGGCCGTCCGCGCCGCCGGCCGGCGCCGAGTCGCGCGGCCTCGTCGCGCTGGTGATGCCGGTGACGGTGAGCGCCGGCAGCGGCTTCGACTGGGTCCGGCTCGGCCTGATGGACCTGATCGGCTCGCGCCTGCGCGCGGCCGGGCTCGCCGTCGTGCCGAGCGACAACGTCGTCGCGCTGACCGGCCGCGCCGCCGCCGCGGGCGATCCGGCCGATGCGCTGGCGCTGTCGCGCGCGACCGGCGCCAATCTCGTCGTCGACGCGCGCGCCGAGGCGATCGGCGGCCGCTGGCGCATCACGCTGCGTACCGCCTACGGGCGCCAGCCTGCGCTGGAGGCGGTCGGCGAGTCGTCCGACGTGCTCGCCGCGGCGCGCATCGCCGCCGACCAGCTCGCGCGCCAGCTCGGCTTCGCGCCCGCGCCCGACCCGCCGGCGGACGCCGAGCACCGCGGGCTGGCCGAGCTCTCCCAGCAGATCGAAGCGGCGATCCTGACCGACCGGCTCGACGCCGCGCGCGCGCTCGTCGCCGGCGCGCCGGCGGCCGAGCGCGAGCTGCCGGAGCTGCGCCTGCGCCTGGCGCAGATCGACTACCAGGCCGGCCATCTCGATGCGGCCGAGGCCGGCTTCGGCGCGGTCGCCGAGCAGGTGTCGGCCGAGCAGGACGCGGTGCTGCACGGGCGCGCGCTGAGCAGCCTGGGCGTGATCGCCGCCGTGCGCGACAACGCGCCGCTCGCCACGCGGCGCTTCGACGAGGCGATCGCGCTGCTGCGCGGCGCGCGCGCGCCGGACGCGCTGGGCAAGGCGCTGCTCGGCCGCGCCAACGTCGCCGGCTCCGCCGGCCGCTACGAGGCGGCGCTGGCCGACTTCGCCGAGGCGCGCGTCGCGTTCCAGAGCGCCGGCAACCTGCTCGCGCTGGCCGTGCTCGATTCGAATCTCGCCACGCTCGACATGCACCGGCTGCGCTACGCCGAGGCCGAGCCGGTGTTCGAGCGCGCCGCCGGCCGCTTCGCCACGTTCGGCATCCACGCCGCCGAGCTGAACGCCCTGACCGCGGCGGCGGAACTCAAGCTGGCGCTGCTCGAGCCGGACGCGGCGCTGGCGCTGGAGCCGCACCTGCGCGAGCTGGTCGCGCAGGTCGCCGATCCGGCGCGCCAGCGCGCCGGCGAGATGACCTGCGCGCAGATCCTGATCGCGAACGGCCGCCTGGCGCAGGCCGAACGGGACCTGCGCGGCGCGCTCGAAGCGGCCGAGCGCGCCGGCGACCGCCCGGCGCTCGGCCGCGGCCATGCGCTGGCCGCCCAGCTCGCGCTGGCGCGCGGCCGGCCGGCCGAGGCCGCCGGCGAGGCGCAGGCCGCGCTCGCCCATTTCAACGCCGCCGACGACGTGCGCGAGCACGCGCTCACCGCGCGCCTGCAGGTGGCCGCGCTGCTCGCCACGGGCAGCGGCGCCGACGACGCGCAAGGCGCCGCGGTGCTGTCGAACCTCGCCGAGCGCAGCGACAATGCGGCCGCGCGCGTGTACTTCCGCCTGGCCGCGGCCGAGCGTTCCGCCGCGGCCGGCGGTGCGGCCGACGGCGCCTACCGCCAGGCGCTCGCCGAGGCCGACGCGCTGCGCATCCCGCTCGACCTGCGCGAGGTGGTGCGCGCCTACGCCGAATGGCTGGTGCGCAGCGGCGAGCTGGCGCGCGCCGGCGCGCTCGCCGAACGCGTGGCCGCCTGGGCGGCGCGCGACTACGACAGCGCGCTGCTGCAGCTGCGCATCCAGCACGCGCTCGGCGACGCCGATCTGTGGCGCGGCGCGCTGGTGCGCGCGCGGGCTCTGGCCGGCGAGCGGCGCATCCCGGACGATTTCGCGCGCCTGCCCGCGGCGCCGTGAGCTGAAGCCCGGCTCCGGCGGCATCGCTGGCCGATCAGGCGCTTACGCGCCGCATTGATGAGAAACGAACGGACTCTTCACGGAACCTGGATGCTCCGCCTGCGCCCGCGCGTGCACAAAGCGCACGGCCCATCCGGGCCCTGGAGGATCTACATGCAGGCAATCCGTACCACCGCGCGCGGCGCGACCGCGCTGCTCGCATTCCTTTGCGCCGTCCCGGCCCTCGCCGCCGACGGCCTGCCCGACCCCTCGTTCGGCACCGCCGGCGCCGCCTACATCACGCCCGACGACGTCGAGGCGCGCGAGCTCAGGCCGTATGCCGCGGCCGTGCTGCCCGACGGCAAGGTGCTGGTCGCGGGCGAGCGCAACAAGTTCATTCCGTCGAGCCCGTTCGACCCGCACATGCGCGGCATGCTCGCGCGCTTCGACGCGGACGGCAGCGTCGACGCCTCGTTCGGCAACGTGGCCGGCATTCCCGGCGTGCTGGTGCTGCCGGACCTGGTGCCGGACACCGGCGCCGCCATGCAGGTCATCGAGGCGATGCGCGTGCTCGACGACGGCTCCATCGTCGTCGCCGGCACGGCGCAGGCGTTCGGCCCGCTGCGCGGCTTCGTCGTCAAGCTCGGCGCGGACGGGCAGATGGACCCGGCCTTCGGCAGCGGCGGCCTGATGCTGATTCCCGACGTCTACCTGCACGCGCTGGCGGTCGACAGCCGCGGCCGCATCGTCGTCGCCGGCGAGAAGGCGATCGACACGATCAGCCACAGCTTCGTCGCCCGGCTCGGCCGCGACGGGCAGCCGGATTCGGAGTTCGGCCCGGCCGCCGACGGCACGCTGGTGCTCGACTGGGACGGCGTGACCGGACAGGGCGGCTACCTGACGTCGCTGGCGGTCACCGCCGACGACGGCCTCGTCGTCGGCGGCTCCTACGAGGTCTACGGCATGGGCATGGGCAGCGACTTCGCCGCCGCACGCCTGCACGAGGACGGCACGTTCGACACGACGTTCGCCGGCACCGGCTGGCGCGTGTTCCACAGCGCCGACATCGCCGCCGGCACGCAGATCAACGGCATCGACCGCCTGCTCGCGGCCGCCGACGGCAGCATCGTCTTCGCCGGCCACTACAACGACGACGCGACCGGCGTGAACGTGCTGCTCGGCCGGCTGCACGCCGACGGCACGAGCGACGAGGCCTTCGGCGAAGCCGCGACGCCGGGCTACCAGCGCATCGCCGTGGTGCCGGATGCCTGGAACCGCCTGCCGACCGGGCTGGTCGCGCAGTCCGACGGCCGCCTGGTCGTCTCGGTGAGCTACGCCACGCCCGGCAAGTCCAGCTTCATGGCCGTGCGCACGCTGCCGACCGGCGCGCTCGACGCCGGCTTCGCCGACGGCGGCGTGCTGATCGCCGATCTCGCGCCCGAGGGCGTGTTCAGCGACGCCTCCGCGCTGACGCTCGACGCCGCCGGCCGGCCGGTGCTCGCCGGCGCCAGCGAGCGCACGACCAGCCCGCCGCTGTACGACCTGACCGTGCTGCGCCTGACCCAGTCGCCGCTCGACCGCCTGTTCGCCGACGGTTTCGACTGAAAAAAAGCGCCCCGCCGCCGGCCTGCGCGCCGGCGACGGGGCCCCCTCTCCCGCAGGCCTCAGAAGCGCGGCACGAAGCCGTACATGAACGTCGCCGGCTCGCCGGTGCTCGCGCCGTACGTGCCGGTCGGCGCGCCGGACGGGCTGGTCGGGCTGCCGGTGCCGTCCCAGTTGCTCTGCCCGAGCGAATAGATGCTCGCCCCGACCATCGACAGCGCGTTCAGCGCGTTCCATTCGTCCGGCGCGGCGCCGTAGTAGGTGACGAACGAGCGCGACTGCCCGGCCGGCAGCGCGCCCAGCGCGAAGTCGATGTGCGCGCCGAGGTCGCCGGGCCCGAGGTCGGTGAAGTCGCCCAGGCCGCACAGCAGGCAGGTGTCGCTCGCCAGCGGATCGGGCGAGTTGAAGCCGTTGTCGTTGGCGCCGATCACGTACGGCGACCCGCTCGTGCCGGAGATCGTCACGTATTCGGAGAACGTGTTCGGCGGCACGTCGTAGTCCACGCCGCGCGTGTAGCGCAGGTCGGCGACGTCCTTGCGGCCGATGTTCTCGATCGTCACGTCGACGCGGTACAGGTACGGCGTGACCCCGGTCGGCGTGTACTGGTGCGTGACGCGGAACGTGCTGCCGACGGTGACGACCGAGGTCGCCGTGCTCGGCGTGAAGCTGAAGCTGCTGACCGCGACGTTGGCCGTGCCCGAGCAGCGCGAGGTGCGCCCGCTGATGCCCTGGTCCGCGCTGGCCACGCCCCAGCCCTCGCACGGCGCGCCCGGCGCCGAGGCGTCGCCGTTGGTCGGCATGTAGCGCAGCCCGACCAGCGTCGTGCCGTAGCGCCCGCTCGACACCTGGCTGGTGCTGCACTCGACGTTCAGGTAGCCGGTGTCGGACACGCCGAGCTGGACCGTGCCGTTGTCGATGACGCCGTCGCAGCGGCCTTCCGGCGGATCGGCCTTGCAGCAGTAGCCCATGTCCACGGCGTCGATCGCCTCGACCTGCACCTGGGTGTAGCGCGGGAACCGCTGCACCTTCGGCTCGAAGCGCGCCGGCGGCACGTCGACCGGCTCGACCGCCGGCTCCCACGGCTTGGAGCAGGTCGTGCCCATCGCCGGATCGGTCTGCACCAGGTAGAAGTCCTCGCGGTCGCCGACGCCGTCCCAATCGGTGTAGGTGCTGCCGGCGGCGACGAAGCGGTCGGCCTTGAGGTCGATCGCGCGCAGCAGGCTGTCCGGGTCGTCGGTGGCACCGCCGAAGCGCTTCGGCGGCAGCGGCGCGTACATCAGCAGATCCGGGATCCGCGCCGCCAGCAGGATGCCCTGGTTGCGCGTCCAGCCGCCGGACAGCGAGCCGGCGGCGACCACGCTGCCGACGCTGCCGTCGCGGTCGATCGCTTCGACCGCGTCGTAGGCCACCGCCTCGGCGCCCTTGCGGTCGATCCAGATCGACTGCTCCTTCGGATTGCAGGTGGCGCGGGTGAAGCGCGTGAGGTACGCGGCCGAGGGCTTGCCGTACGTCGCCGCGGCGCCGACCAGCACGGTGTCGCCGGCGTAGTCGGACGTGCGCAGCGGCGTCAGGCCGAAGTAGTCGCGGTTCTCCTCCTCGGGCAGGCCGAGCACGGCGTTGCAGATCGGCGTGCCGGCCGCGTCGACGCGGAACATCAGCGCGCGGCGATAGATGTCCCAGCGGTCCTTCTCCGCCGTCGATCCGGCGATCACCAGGTCGGAGGAACTGCTGCCCGAGCCGAGGTTCTGCGTCACCGCGCGGAAGCGCAGGCCGAGCGGCACGTCGCTGCGCGCATAGACGTTGCTCCACAGCACCGCGCCGGCGGCGTTCAGGCGCGCGATGCGGCCCTGCGTGACCTCGCGGCTCCGGTCGACGATGTCGTCGCCGATGACGACGAGCTCGCCGCGCGCGGCGGCCGGATCGGCGACTTCGACGATGTCGTAGCCGGTCGCCACCGTGCCGTCCTTGGGATTGGCCAGGATGGTGGCCCAGATCGGGTTGCTCTTGCAGTCGATCTCGAGCACGTAGATGTAGCTCGAGCCGTTCTGCTCGACCGAGCCGGTCAGCGCGAAGCCCTTGCCCGAGCTCAGCTCGACCACCGCGTTGGCGGTGGTGTTCTTGCTGCCGCCGACGCGGAACGCGCGCTGCACGTAGATCGTGCCGTCGTTCAGCGCCTGCGTGACCAGCGCCTGGCGCGTGCCGTCGGGCGCGGTGCGCGTGCCGACGACGATCGAGCCCTCGCGCCGGCAGACGTTGACCGACTTCACGTCCTCGCCCCTGTCCTGCCAAGGCGCCTCGCCGTAGTAGGTTTCGAAGTTCTGCGCCTGCGCGCACGGCGCGCCGAACAGCAGGCCCAGTCCCAGCGCTGCGGCGCAGCGCCTGCCCAGTTGGCTATGTCCTGTCGATGTCATGGGGGATCCCTCGCGATGACCGGATGGCAGGACGGCGCTTCCCGCCCCGCCGCCCAAGCTGGCCAGCCGCACGCGCGCGCGCCAAGGAACGAAGCGGGACGAAAGCGGGACGAAACGCCGCGACCGGACGGGCGGCAGGCCGCGCGGCCGGCGGCGGCGATCGCCGCCGCATCAGCCGGTTACGTCCGGATCGTTCCCTGTTTTGCCCGCGAAAGCGTTGGACGGCGCGGGCGCGGCGTTCCTAGGATGCGGCGGTTCACCGCTTGCGAAGGGAGGGAGCGCGATGCCTGCAGGACTGCGTCATCTGATCGTCTGCCTCGGCGTGACCGCCGCCGCCTGGGCGCCGGCCCACAGCCTGATGCCGGCCGCCGACTGGTGCGAGAACGGCAAGGTCGTGGCCATCGGCGAGTTCGATTTCCCCGGCGCCTCGCTCGAGCGCATCGACGCGCGCTTCGGCCGGCTGTTCGAGGGCGACGGCGACTACTGCAGCGCGGGACGCCCCAGGCCGCTGCTGCCGTCCGCCGACGCGCATGCCGGCGGCGCGCCGGGCCTCAACAGCTGCGGCGTGGTCGACAACCACTGGAACAAGGCCGCGCGCATGGCCTGGGACTACTGCGCGGGCCTGGACCCCGCCTCGGACGTGATCCCGATCGTCACGTTCCCGGCCGACTACTACGACGAGGGCCATCACCAGCACTACCAGCTGGGCCAGGGCCTGCGCGGCCGCTGCGTGCGCTGCGCCGACAAGGCGCCGTGAGCCTCAGACCAGCGCGCGCCGCCGCGTGTAGGCGAGCACCGCGTCGATGCGGCGCTGCAGCGCCTCGCGCTGCTCGGCCTCGAGCCGGCATTCGGTCAGGACGAAATAGGCCGAGCGCAGCACGTCGCGCCAGCGCGGCTGGCGCGGCAGCCTGGCCAGGCTGAGGTAGCGGTCCATCGCGCGCACGCGCAGACGGCCGTCGTCGATCGTGACGCGCCATATGCGGCTGCGCTCGGCGAGCTCCAGGCGGCCGCGGCCGGTCGCGCGCTCCCAGGCCTCCACCACCGCCAGCATCAGCTCGACCAAGGCCTGGCGGAACGGCTGCGCCGCCGGGCCGGCGCCGTCGCCGCGCAGGTCCGGCGGCGCCGCGGCGGCCGCGGCCGCGCCTGCGGCCGGCTCCAGGCCGACGATGGCGAGCCCGTCCTCCTGCTCCGACGCGGCCAGGCGCAGCCGCAGCGGCGCGGGCGGGCTTCCGGCGCGAAGCTCCAGCGCCGCCGCCGCGGATGACTCCTCGAGCCGCTCCAGCGCGCCGGCGAGCGCGTCCGCGCCGGCCGGATCGACCTGATCGTGCAGCGCCTGCCCGACCACCGCCTCGCGCGGCCGGCCGAGCAGGCGGCAGGCGCGGTCGTTGGCGGCGGCGACGACGCCGTCAGCGTCCAGCACGAGGATCGCGTCCGGCCGGCTGTCCAGCGCCGCCTGCAGCAGGCGGCGGTCGGTGACGAGCTCGGCGGCGGCGCGGCGGTACTGCTCGATTTCCTGCGCCCGGCGCGCCTCCCGCGCGGCCTCGTCCAGTCGCGCGCGCTGGCGGCGCCGGTGCAGCACGACGGTGGCGGCGAGCGCGGCGGCGAGCGCCGACACCAGCGTCAGCCAGAGCACGACCGTGCGCTGGCGCAGCGCCAGCGCGCGCAGCTCGTTCTCGGCCGTCAGCGCGGCGATGCGGCGATCACGCTCGGAGGTCTCGAAGCGCGTGCGCAGCCAGGCGAGCTCACGGTCGTGCTCGGCCTGGCTGCGCCGCAAGTCGGCGGCGTGGAATTCGCGCAGCGCCGCCAGCGCGCCCCTGGCGTCGCCGGCGGCCTCGCGCGCGTCGGCCAGCTCGGCGAGCAGGTCGGCGCGGTCGATGTCGTCGGGCGGCAGCCGCGCGAGCGCGGCCTCGACGTCCGCCGCGGCCCGGGCCGGCGCGCCCGACAGCCGCCGCGCCCGCGCCGCCTGCAGGGCCAGCGGCGCCGGAACCGGCAGGTCGGCGCGCGCGGCCAGGTCGAAGCCGCGCTCGGTCCACTGCCGCGCCCGGGCCACGTCGCCCTGCGCGAGCGCCGCGCGCGCGAGGCCGGCGTGCACGCGCAGCTCGTAGGCGCGCGCCGCCTCGCGCTCGTAGACGGCGAGCGCCGCCTGCAGCCGCTCGGCGGCCTGCGCGGCGTCGCCCTCGTCCAAAAGCAGCGCGCCCAGGCTCTCGAGCGCGTGCGCCGCCTCGATCGATTCGCCGTGCTTGCGGTACTCGGCCAGCGCCTCCTCGTAGTAGCGCCTGGCCTGGGCCGGATCGCGCAGGTTGCGGTAGACGTCGGCGATGTTGTTGAGCACCGCGCCGGGCGCCTCGCCGCCGTCGCGGCGGTAGATGTCCAGGCTGGCGAGGAAGGCGCGCAGCGCCTCGCGGAAGTCGCCGAGCCGGCGCAGCGCGCTGCCGACGTTCTTGAGGCTGCGCGCCTCGGCGGTGCGGTCGCCGTGGCGCGAGGCCATGGCCAGGGCTTCCTCGAACAGCTCCAGCGCCTCGACCACGCGCTCCTGGCGGTAGCGCAGCACGCCGCGGCGGCGCGTCGTCTCGTAGCGCAGCCGCCAGTCCGCCGCGCCGGCCGCCAGCTGGTCGACGCAGTCGAGCGCCGCGGACGCGGCGGCGAAGTCGCCGCTGCGGATACCCGCCTCGTCGCGCTCGAACGCGGCCGCGACGGCAGCCTCGCGCTCCGCCGCCGAGGCGAGCTCGCGCAGCGACGGGCATTCCTCGCCGGCCCCCGCATGCGCCGCGGCGGCCGGTCCGCCCGCCAGGGCCGGCGCCAGTGCCGAGGCCGCGGCGAGCACGCCCGCCGCGAGGCGTATCCGACCTGTCGCGCGCTTCATCGTCGCCGGCGCGTTCTCCCTGGGACAAGTTTCCCAATGTACACGCGGATGCAGGCACGCGAAGTGCGCGGCGTTCCGCTTTTCCCCTCACCAAGCCTCACGTCCGGGGATGCCGCCGCCGCGGCTCGCTTGCACGCGCCGGCCCACTGGCGACGCGGCGCCGGCCGGCGCGGTTGACGCGGCCGCGCGGCCGGCGTAGCATCTTGCAGCATACTAACGCGCTAATACGTCATCGCAATGAAACGCCGCCAGATCGAACCGGAGCTCGACTCCGAGCGCGCCGAGCGCTCGCTTTGCGAGGCGCTGCTCACGCTGCGCACGGTCGAGGAGATGCGCGCCTTCCTCGACGACCTGTGCACGCCCGCCGAGCGCGAGGCCATGCGCGACCGCTGGAGCGTGGTCCCGCACCTGCTCGCCGGCGAGCCGTACTGGCAGATCCACGAGGCGACCGCGGTCAGCATCACCACGATCGGCCGCGTCGCGCGCAGCCTCGAGCAGGGCGCCGGCGGCTATGCGCTGGCGGCGCGCCGCCTGGCCAGGGACACGCGCAAGGCCGCCGCCGGCGCACGGAGCGCGCGATGAGCGAGAACCGCGACCGCCTGCGCATCGCCGTGCAGAAGTCCGGGCGCCTGGCCGAGGCCTCGCTCGACCTGCTGCGCCGCGCCGGGCTCGCCTTCCGCGCCAGCCGCGACCGCCTGTTCCTGTACGGCGAGAACCTGCCGGTGGACGTGCTGCTGGTGCGCGACGACGACATTCCCGAGCTGCTCGTCGAGGGCAGCTGCGAGCTCGGCATCCTCGGCCGCAACGTGCTGGAGGAACGCCGCGCGTCCGCGCCCGGGCAGCCGGCGGCGACGGAATGCCAGGCGCTCGGCTTCGGCGGCTGCCGGCTGGCGATCGCCGTGCCCGACGCGGGCGAGGTCCGCTCGGCGGCGGATCTCGCCGGCCTGCGCATCGCCACGTCCTATCCCGCCCTGCTCGGCGAATGGCTGCGCGCGCAGGCGATCGAGGCCGAGGTGGTCGTGCTGAACGGCTCGGTCGAGATCGCGCCGCGGCTCGGCAAGGCGCACGCGATCTGCGACCTGGTCTCCAGCGGCGCGACGCTCGCCGCCAACCAGCTGCACGAGCTGGCCACGGTGATGCGCAGCGAGGCCGTGCTGGCGGCGAGCCCGCGCCCGCAGAGCCCGGCCGCCGCGGCGCAGATCGAGCGCCTGTGCGCGCGCATCGCCGGCGCGCGCTCCGGCGACGGCGTGCGCCTGCTGATGCTGCAGGCGCCACGCGCCTCGCTGCCGGCGATCACGCGGCTGCTGCCCGCGCGCGACGCGCCCAGCGTGCTCAGCCTCGACGGCCGGCCGGACGACGTGGCCATGCAGGCGCTGTGCAGCGTGGCGCTGGACTGGCCGCACCTGGAGGAGCTCAAGCGCCTGGGCGCGCGCGGGCTGATGGTGCTGAACGTGGAGCGCATGCTGGCATGAACGCCGTCCTTCGCGTCGTCGACTGGCCCGCGCTCGACGCATGCCAACGCATTAACGTACTGGAACGGCCGCAGCCGCTGCGCGACGAGCGCCAGCTCGCCGCCGTGCGCGCGATCCTCGCCGACGTGCGCACGCGCGGCGACGACGCGCTGCGCGAGCTCACGCTGCGCCTGGACGGCTGCGCGCTGGCCGCGTTCGAGGTCGACGAGGCGGAGTTCGCGCGCGCCCGCGCCGAGGTCGGCGCGCAGGTGCAGGCGGCGATGCGCCGCGCGATCGCGCGCGTCGAGGCGTTCCACGCCGCGCAGGTGCCGTCCGCGCTGCGCGTGGACACCGCGCCCGGCGTGCGCTGTGAGCAGCTCGTGCGCCCGATCGCGCGCGTCGGCCTGTACGTGCCGGCCGGCAGCGCGCCGCTGCCGTCCACGGTCTGGATGCTCGGCGTGCCGGCGCGCCTGGCCGGCTGCGCCGAGATCGTGCTGGCCACGCCGCCGCGCGCCGACGGCCGCGCCGATCCGGCCGTGCTGGCCGCCGCCGCGCTGTGCGGCATCGCGCGCGTGGTCAAGCTCGGCGGCGCGCAGGCGATCGCCGCGCTGGCCTACGGCACCGCGTCGATACCGCGCTGCGACAAGCTGTTCGGCCCGGGCAACGCCTGGGTCACCGCAGCCAAGCTCGAGGTGGCGGCCGATCCGGCCGGCGCCGCGATCGACATGCCGGCCGGCCCGTCCGAGGTGCTGGTCATCGCCGACGAGACGGCCGATCCCGCGTTCGTCGCCGCCGACCTGCTCGCCCAGGCCGAGCACGGCGCCGATTCGCAGGTGCTGCTGGTGAGCCCGTGCGAACGCCTGCTCGCCGGGGTCGCCGCCGCGCTGGAGGCGCAGCTCGCGACGCTGCCGCGCCGCGACGTCGCCGCCGCCGCGCTGGCACATGCGCGCCTGATCCGCGTCGCCGATCTCGGCGAGGCGGTGGAGGTCTCGGAGCGCTACGCGCCCGAGCACCTGATCGTGAACACGCGCGAGCCGCGCGCATTGCTGGCGGGCCTGAGCCGCGCCGGCAGCATCTTCCTCGGCCCGTGGTCGCCGGAGACCGTCGGCGACTACTGCGCCGGCCCGAACCACGTGCTGCCGACGCTCGGCTTCGCGCGGTCGTTCGGCGGCGTCGGCGTGGACAGCTTCCTGCGCCGGGTCAACGTGCAGGAGCTGAGCGCGCAAGGCTTGCGCGCGATCGGCCCGGACGCCGCCGCGCTCGCGCGCGCCGAGCGGCTGGAGGCGCACGCGCGCGCCGTCGACCTGCGCCTGGCGGCCGCGTCGGACGCGCGCCCGCGCGAAGACGCCGCGTCGCGGCGCCGGGCCGCGAGCGAAGCGGAGCCGCGCGCATGAGCCTGCTCGAACGCATCCGTCCGGAGCTCGCCGCGTTCGCGCCGTACGCATCCGCGCGGCGCAGCGGCCTGGTCGCGCCGATCCGCCTCGACGCGAACGAATGCCCGTGGCCGCCGCACGGCAGCGACGCCGGCGCCGCGCTGAACCGCTATCCCGCGCCACAGCCCGAAGCGTTGCGCGCGCGGCTGGCCGCGCTCTACGGCGTGGACGCCGCCCGCCTCTGGCTCGGCCGCGGCAGCGACGAGGCCATCGACCTGCTGCTGCGCGCGTTCTGCCGCGCCGGGTGCGACAACGTGGTCGCGCACGCGCCGACGTTCGGCTTCTACCGCATCGCCGCGCAGCTGCAGGGCGCCGACTACCGCGCGCTGCCGCTCGACGCCGACGCCGGCTTCGCGCTCGACGCGGAGCGCCTGCTCGCGCTCGCCGACGCCGACACCAAACTGGTCGTCGTCTGCTCGCCGAACAATCCCACCGGCACGCTGCATCACGGCGAGCCGCTGCGCCGCCTCGCCGAGGGCCTGGCCGGGCGCGCGCTGCTGCTGGTCGACGAGGCCTACGTGGAGTTCGCCGGCGTGGAGAGCGCGGCCGCGCTGCTCGACCGTTACGACAACGTCGCCGTGCTGCGCACGCTGTCGAAGGCGCACGCGCTGGCCGGCGCGCGCATCGGCGCGCTGGTCGCGCGCGAGCCGATCGTCGATCTCCTCGCGCGCATCGCCGCGCCGTATCCGCTGCCGGCGCCGAGCGCGGACGCCGCGCTGGCCGCGCTGGAGCCGGCGGCACTGGCGCGCACGCGCGAGCGCATCGCGGCGCTGTGCGCGGAGCGCGCGCGCGTGGCGCAGGCGCTGCAGGCGCTGCCCGCGGTGTGCCGCGTCTGGCCGTCGGCCGGCAATTTCCTCCTCGTCCGCTTCGCCGACGCGGCCGCGACGTTCGGCCGTGCGCTCGCCGCGGGCATCCTGCTGCGGGACGTGTCCGCCCAGCCCGGGCTGGCGCAGTGCCTGCGCATCACGATCGGCCGGCGCGAGGAGAACGACGCGCTGCTCGCCGCGCTGGCCGGAGCCGTGCGATGAACGCGCCGCCGAAGATCCTGTTCGTCGACCGCGACGGCACGCTGATCGAGGAGCCTGCGGACGAGCAGATCGACGCTTACGAGAAGTTCCGCCTCGTGCCCGGCGCGATCGGCGCGTTGCGCCGCTGCGTCGACGCCGGCTACGAGCTGGTCATGGTCAGCAACCAGGACGGCCTGGGCAGCGGGCGCTTCCCGCGCGCGGCGTTCGAAGGTCCGCACCAGCTGCTGCTGGACATCCTCGCCGGCGAGGGCGTGCGCTTCCGCGAGATCCTGATCGATCCCAGCCTGCCGGAGGATCGCGCGCCGACGCGCAAGCCCGGCGTCGGCTTGGTGCGCCATTACCTGGCCGACGGCGCGCTCGACCGCGCACGCAGCGCGGTGATCGGCGACCGCGAGACCGACCTCGAGTTCGCGCGCAACATCGGCATCCGCGGCCTGCGCCTGGACGCATCCTGCGGCTGGGACGCGATCGCGCGCGCGCTGCTGGACGCGCCGCGCGTGGCCGAGGTGCGGCGCCATACGCGCGAGACGCGCGTCGAGGCGCGCGTGGACCTCGACGGCGGCGCCTGCGCCCGGGCGGCGACCGGCATCGGCTTCTTCGACCACATGCTCGAGCAGCTCGGCGTGCACGGCGGCTTCGCGCTGGAGCTCGCCTGCGAAGGCGACCTGCACGTCGACGAGCACCACACCGTGGAGGACTGCGCGCTCGCGCTCGGCGGCGCGCTGCGCGAGGCGCTCGGCGAGCGCCGCGGCATCGGCCGCTACGGCTTCGTGCTGCCGATGGACGAGAGCCTGGCGCAGGCGGCACTGGACCTGTCCGGCCGCGCGTACTTCGTCTTCGAAGGCGCGTTCCCGCGCGCGCAGGTCGGCACGCTGCCGAGCGAGCTGGTGCCGCATTTCTTCCGCAGCTTCGCCGACGCACTCGGCGCGACGCTGCATCTTTCGGTGCGCGGCGAGAACGCGCACCACATGATCGAGGCCTGCTTCAAGGCGGTGGGCCGCGCGCTGCGCCAGGCCGTGCGCCGCGACGGCGCAGCGGTGCCGAGCAGCAAGGGCGTGCTGGCGTGAACGTGCGCCCGTACGTCGTCGCCGCCGGCGGCGCGAACTTCGGCTCGCTGCGCGAGGCGCTGCGCCGGTTCGGCGTCGAGGCCGAGGTCGGCGACGATCCGGCGCGCATCCGCGCGGCGACGCACGTGATCCTGCCGGGCGTGGGCGCCGCGGCGCCGGCGATGCGCGCGCTGCGCGCGCGCGGGCTCGATCGCGTGCTGGCCGGCCTGTCCCAGCCGTTGCTCGGCATCTGCCTGGGCATGCAGCTCCTGTTCGAGCGCTCGGACGAGACGCAGGACGGCCGTGCGGTCGACTGCCTCGGCCTGCTCGCCGGCGGCGTGCACCGCCTGCCGCCCGCGCCCGGCTGGCCGCACATGGGCTGGAACCGCATCGCGCCGGCGCGCACGCCGCATGCGCTGCTCGCCGGCCTGGGTCGCGACGACTGGTTCTACTTCGTGCACGGCTACGCGGCCGCGGCCGGCGCGTGCGCGATCGCGCGCGCCGAGCACGGCGCGCCGTTCGCCGCCGCGGTCGCCGCGGGCCACGTGCTCGGCGTGCAGTTCCACCCGGAGAAATCCGCCGCCGCGGGCCGCCGCCTGCTGGCCAACTTCCTCTCGCTCGCATGAACGTCATCCCTGCCATCGATCTTCGCGGCGGCCGCGTGGTCCGCCTGCTCCAGGGCGACTTCGCCCGCGCGCGCACGTTCGACGAGGACGCGCTCGCGCTGGCGCGGCGCTACGCCGGCGCCGGCGCGCGCTGGCTGCACGTGGTCGACCTCGACGGCGCGCGCGCCGGCCGCCCCGTGCAGCTCGACGCGCTGGCCGCGCTCGCCGCCGCCGGCGTCCGCGTGCAGGCCGGCGGCGGCGTGCGCGCGCTCGAGGACGCCGAGCGCCTGTTCGCCGCCGGCGTCGCGCGCGTCGTCGTCGGCAGCGCCGCCGTGCGTACGCCGGAGGCGTTCGCCGGCTGGCTCGCCGCGGCCGGCGCGGAGCGCTTCTGCCTCGCGCTCGACCTGCGCCGCGGCGACGACGGGCGCTGGCGCCCGGCCGTCGACGCCTGGCAGGCCGAGGCCGACACCGGCATCGAGGCGCTGCTCGACCGCCTGCGCGCGGCCGGGCTGCGCCACGTGCTGACCACCGACATCGCGCAGGACGGCATGCGCGCCGGGCCGAACCTGGCGCTGTACCGCGAGCTCGCCGCGCGCTGGCCGTGCTTCGACTGGATCGCCTCCGGCGGCGTGCGCGACCGCGGCGACGTCGCCGACCTGGCGCGCATCGGCATCGCCGCCTGCGTGGCCGGCACCGCGCTGCTGGAAGGCAGTCTCAGCCTGGAGGATCTCGCCGCATGCTCGCGCGCCGCCTGATTCCGTGCCTGGACGTCGCCGGCGGCGCCGTCGTCAAGGGCGTGCGCTTCCGCGACCATCGCGTGGTCGGCGACGTCGTCGAGCTGGCGCGGCGCTACGCTGCCGAAGGCGCCGACGAGCTGGTGTTCTACGACATCGCCGCCAGCCCCGAGCGGCGCTGCGTCGACGCGCGCTGGGTGGCGCGCGTCGCGCGCGAGCTGGACATCCCGTTCTGCGTCGCCGGCGGCATCCGCAGCGTGGCCGACGCCGAGGCCGTGCTCGCCGCCGGCGCCGACAAGGTGTCGGTGAACAGCCCGGCGCTGGAGCGCCCGGCGCTGATCGAGGAGCTGGCGGCGCGCTTCGGCAGCCAGTGCGTCGTCGTCGGCATCGACGCCGAGGGCGACGTGGACGCGCCCGGCGGCTGGCGCGTGATCGTCAACAGCGGCAAGCCCGCCGCCGCCGCCGACAGCGGGCGCGACCTCGTCGACTGGGTGCGCGAGGCGGCCGACCGCGGCGCCGGCGAGATCGTGCTCAACGCGATCCGCGCCGACGGCGTGCGCGCCGGCTACGCGCGCGCGCCGCTCGCCGCGGTGCGCGCGGCGACGACGCTGCCGCTGGTCGCCTCCGGCGGCGCCGGCCGGCCCGAGCACTTCGCCGAGGTGTTCGCCGAGTGCGGCGCCGACGCGGCGCTGGCGGCGAGCGTGTTCCACGGCGGCGAGATCCGCATCGGCGCGCTCAAGGCGTTCCTCGCCGAGCGCGGCATCGTGGTGCGCCGGTGAGCGCGGCCTGGCTCGACGCGCTGGACTGGAGCCGCAGCGGCGGCCTGCTGCCGCTGATCGTGCAGCATGCGCACGACGGCCGCGTGCTGATGCTCGGCTACGCGAATCGCGAGGCGCTGGCGGCGACGCTCGCGAGCGGCGAGGTGCATTTCTGGTCGCGCTCGCGGCAGCGCCTGTGGCGCAAGGGCGAGCGCTCCGGCCACGTGCTGCGCCTGGTCTCGCTCGCCGCCGACTGCGACCGCGACGCGCTGCTCTGCCAGGCGCTGCCGGCCGGGCCGACCTGCCATCTCGGCACGCCCTCGTGCTTCGACGCGCAGCGGCCCGCGCATCCGTGGCTGAACGAGCTGGAGGCGCTGATCGCGGCGCGCGCCGATGCCGATCCGGCGTCGAGCTACGTGGCGCGGCTGCTCGCCGCGCCGCCGGCGCGGCGCGCGCAGAAGGTCGGCGAGGAAGGCGTCGAGGTGGCGCTGGCGGCGGCGGGTGGCGACCGCGCGGCGCTGCGCGGCGAGGCCGCCGACCTACTGTTCCATCTGCTGGTTTTGCTGCGCGGCGCCGGACTGTCGCTGGCCGACGTCGCCGGCGAGCTGGCGCGCCGGCACGGCGCGGCGCACGCCGGCGGGGACGACGCCGATGCGCGCGTCGGCGATGCCGCCGGCTAGCGGCCCGGCGCCGGGTCGAAGCCGTCGGCGAAGACGAGGTCGCCGTCCGCCGGCGGCGTGAAGTCGCCGGCGAGGTGCACCTCGATGCGGTTGTCGCTGCCGGCGATCGCGGCGTTGATCTGGTCGGCGAAGCCGCCGCAGCTGCCGGCGGCCACCGGCGGGATGACGAAGCCGTCGTCGGCGAGGTCGAGCCCGGCGGCCGAGGCGGTGCCGGCGAGCGCGACCGCGATCGGCTCGAACGTGCAGGTGCCGACGTCGAGCGGGAAGCCGCCGACGCTCACCGCGAGGATCTCCAGCCGCATCGAGGCCGGCGTCAACGCGGCCGCGCCGTCCGCCTCGACCTGCCCGCTCGAGGTGTCGCTCTGGCCGAGGCGGTAGGTGACGAGCACCGGGCCGATGCCGGAGGAGAACGTGGCCGTGGCCTGCGGGAACGTGAACCGCCCGGAGGCGATCGCGCCGCTGTCCGGCGCGTACGCGGACGGGCCGAACACGCCGCCGTCGGGCAGCACGCCGGCGTTGCCGTTGAACGTGAGCGTGCCGCTGACCGGAAAATCGGCCGCGGCGGCGAGCCCGCTGGCGAGCACGGCCGCGGCGGCGAAGCCGCGGCGTGCGCATGCGCCGAATCGTTTCGTCATGAGGTTTCCCCGTTCGTGCCCGCGCGTCCGGCGCGGGCGGTCGATGCGTGCAGCGTTCCGGCAGCGGACGCGGACCGGATCCGATCGCGATCCGGCCGCGTGCCTGCCGCGCCGGCAGCCGCGAGCGCGTGCGCCGGCGCGTTCGCGCGGCGCCTTAGCGTTTCTTCGCGTCCTCGACGCCCGTCCAGCGCTTCAGCCAGGCGTTGACCGTGTCGTGCCAGAGCACGCTGTTGTGCGGCTTGAGCACCCAGTGGTTCTCGTCCGGGAAGCGCAGGAACTGGCTCGGGATGCCGCGGCGCTGCAGCGCGGTGAACGCCGCCAGCCCCTGCTCGAGCGGGATGCGGAAGTCCTGCTCGCCGTGCACGACCAGCATCGGCACGCGCCAGTCCTTGACGTGGTTGACCGGGTTGAACTTCTCGTAGCCGGCCGGATCCTCGTACTGCGTCTTGCCGTTGTGCTCCCACTCGTCGAACCACAGCTCCTCGGTCGAGTAGCTCATCATGCGGCTGTCGAACACGCCGTCGTGCGCGACGATGCACTTCCACGGCTCGTTCCAGACGCCGGCGATCCAGTACGCCATGAAGCCGCCGTAGGACGCGCCGAGCGCGCAGGCGCGGTCGCCGTCGAGGAAGCGGAACGTGTCCTTGGCGAACGCCCAGCCGAGCTTGAGGTCCTCGAGCGGCGCGCCGCCCCAGTCGCCGGAAATCGCGTCGGTGAACGCCTGGCCGTAGCCGGTGGAGCCGTGGAAGTTGATCGTGACGACGGCGAAGCCCTGGCCGGCGTAGGTCTGCGGATTCCAGCGGTAGTGGAAGTCGTTGGTCATCGCGCCCTGCGGGCCGCCGTGGATGACGAAGGCGACCGGGTACTTGCGGCCGGCGCGGTAGCCGACCGGCTTGACCACGTAGCCCTGCACCGGATCGCCGTGCGCGCCCTTGAACGTGAAGAACTCGGCGTCGCCGAAGCGGATGTCCTTGAGGCGCTCGGCGTTGAAGCGCGTGATCTGCCTGAGGCCGCCGCCGCGCGCGTCGGCGCCGTAGAGGTCGGTGGGATGCTTGAAGTCCTGGCGCCCGACGACGAGGTTCTGCCGGCCGACGTCGAAGCCGGTGACGCTGCCGCCCTCGACGACGCGCCTGGCCTTGCCGGTGGCCACGTCGATCGCGAACAGCGGATGCTCGCCCTTGTCGTCGGTGGTGGTGTAGAGCGTCTTGCCGTCGGCCGATTCCTTCAGCGCGGACGCCGAGCGGTCCCACTGCGGGTCGATTTCGCGCCTGGCGCCGGTGGCGAGGTCGATCGCCCAGATGCCGAAGCGGTCGGCCTCGAAGCCCGGGCGCTTCATCGCCAGATAGTACAGCGTCTTGCCGTTCGCCGACGGCAGCGGATAGCCGTCCCAGGCCTTGTTGTCGGCGGTCAGGTTCTTCGGCGCGGCCGAGCCGTCGGCCGGAACCGAGTAGACGTCGAAGTTCGTCGACCACGGCTCGCTGGTGCCGGCGATGCGCACGTCGAAGTACACCGTGGCGCCGTCCGGCGAGAACGCGTACTCGGCGTCGTCGCCGAACGGCTTGGACGGCACGTCGCCGTCGATGCCCTTGGTCAGCAGGCGCGGCGCGGAGAGATGGCCGTCGCCGCCGAACTCGGCGATGAACAGCTGCGAGCGGCGGCCGTCGGCCCACTGGTCCCAGTGGCGCACGAAGAGCTTGTCGTAGACGGTGCCCGTGGCCTTGTCGTTCTTGCGCTCGTCGAGCCGCGCCTTCGTGCAGGCCAGATCGTCGCAGTCGGCGAACACGTCGATCGACAGCAGCACGCGCTTGCCGTCCGGCGCGAGCTTGAAGCTGTTGACGTCCAGCGGCGACCAGCTCACCTGGCTGGGCGCGCCGCCCTTGGCGCCGACGCGCCAGAGCTGGCTGACGCCGTCCTTCGCGGCGAGGAAGTACACGCTGCCGCCGTCCGGCGCCCAGCGCGGGCTGGTCGCGTTGGTCGTCTTGTCGGTCAGCCGCAGCGGCTTGCCGCCGGACGTCGGCACGACCCAGATCCCGTTGACGCCCTTGTTCGCGGCGTAGTCGGTCTCGCGCACCTGGAACGCCACCTGCCTGCCGTCCGGCGACAGCACCGGATCGCTGACGCGGTCCATCATGACCAGGTCGTTGACGGTGAACGGATGCGCTTCGGCCAGCGCGAAACGCGCGCACGCCACGCCGGCGACGGCAGCGAGCGCCAGCGAGCCGTGCAGCCGCGCAGTTCGGGAAAGCTTCATCGGGTCTCTCCGCAGGGCAAAGGCCGCATGGTAAACGGCGCGTGAACGGGACGAAAGCGCGCTTCGTGCGCAGACCGGCGTCGCCTAGGCGGCGTCGCGCGGCAGACGCGCCGGGCCGCCCGCCGCGCCGTGCGGCACGAGTAGAGACCTTCGCAGGATCGCTGCACGACGCATCGGTCCGCAGCCGGAGCCGGACGGCTGCGCGCGCGGCGTTCCGCCTGTCCGCCGCTCGGCTTTCCCCGCTACAATGAAGCGCTTGTTTGAAACGAGTCAAACAAACTAGCATCGTAACGACGGCCATTCGACCGATTTGTGGTCTCGTTCTCACTCCGGCGAAAGACAGAGGTGCGATTCAGTCGATGGTCGGGCAACACGTCAATTCGGGCAGCACCAAGGCTCGACTGCTGGAAGCGGCCGAATCCCTCTTCATCGAGCACGGCTACGAGGCGATGTCGCTGCGCCAGATCACCGCGCTGGCCGGCGCGAACCTCGCCGCGGTGAACTACCACTTCGGCAGCAAGGAAGTCCTGGTCCAGGAGCTGCTGACCAAGCGGCTCGACCGGCTGAACCAGGAGCGCCTGCAGCTGCTGTCGACCTGCGAGGCGCAGTACGGCGAGCAGGCGATGGACGTCTCCGTCGTGCTCAGCGTGCTGTTCGCGCCGGCGCTGCGCCTGACGCGCGACAGCGCCGGAGGCCCGGCGTTCATGCGCCTGCTCGGCCGCGTGTACAGCGATCCCTCGCCGTTCATCCGCGACTTCCTGCACGAGCACTACCGCACGATCTACGAGCGCTTCTTCGCCGCGTTCGCGCGCGCATTGCCGCACATGCCGCGCAACGAGCTCGGCGTGCGCCTGCAGTTCAGCCTGAAGGCGCTGTCCGGCGTGCTCGCGAGCGAGAACATGGACGAGCTGATCGAGGCGATCTGCGTCGGCGAGACGGTCAGCGACTCGCTGATGCTCGCGCGCCTGATCGCCTTCATCGTGCCGATGCTGACCACGCCGTTCGGGCAGACCGAGCAGACCCGCGCGGTGGAGCGCGTCATGAGGCTCGCCGGCATCGCGGCAGAGACGGTCGACGAGGACGTGAAGGCGCAGGCGCGCAAGGCCACGGGCGGGCCGGCGCCGTGGTCGACGAACGCAGCGGGCGTCTGACCCTTCGCGGCGCCGGACGCGCCGCGCACGCGCGAGCGCGCCTCGTCTGCCCTCGTGCTCGTTCGCGGATAGCTGTCTTCAGCTGCCGCCGAATCCGCACGGATCCCATCCCTGCGGCGTCCCGGCGGTCGAAGGACCCTGGAAATTTCGCAGGTTCGACTGTGCCCACTCGTCGGCCTCGGCCACTTGCGCCGGCGTCAGCGCCGCCGCCGCCGAGGCGAGCTGCCGGTCGAGCTGGGCGATGCGATGCGGCTCCGCGCCGAGCCGGTAGAGCTTGAGATAGCGGTAGTGCTGGACCGGATCGGCACCGACCAGGCCGGCCAGCAGGCCCTGCGCGCCCGGTTCGTACGCCTGCTGCAGCAGGTCGACGATCCGCCAGTCGCCCGAGGCGAGGCCGGCGTCGATCATCGACCGCGCGTCGTCGCGGTAGGCCTGCAGCGATTCGGGATGATCGATCAGGCTGCGCGTGTCGTACAGCGGGCCGCGGCCGAGATAGCAGGCGCGCGCGTCCGCATCGCCCAGGCGCGCGGCTTGCGCGATGTTCGCCACCAGGCTGCCCAGCATCTCGTCGCCGGCGCCGTCGCAAAGCGACTGGTCGTCGCTCACGCTCTTCTGGCGCAGCTCCATCGCGTCGAGCAGCGCCTGGTAGGTGCGCAGCTGTTCAGGCGTCATGTCCTCGGTCTTCCTGGCGGTCAGCTCGTCCGACGCGCCGGAATTCCTCCATTGCGACCCGCGCAGCTGGCGGCAGCGGTTCACCTCGCGATACAGGCGCATCGCGGCGCTGCGGTCGCCGGCGTTCGCGCGCGCCTGCAGCTCGGCGAACGCGTCCTTCAACGGCGTGCCGCGCGGCGGCAGCGGAGCGTCCCTGCCGGGCGCGAGCGCCGGCTTCGCCGCGGCGGGCAGGCTCGACGTGGCTTGCGCAGGCACGCCGTCCGGACCTGCCGGCCGGACGGCCGCTCCGGAAGGCGCCGGCGGCGGTGCATCGGCGCGTCGCACGAAATGCACGGCCGCGACCACGGCCACGGCGAAAGCCAGCAGCCAGAGGATGCGTTTCATGAAGGGCGGACGGGAAGGAGGCGTGCTCATGCCGATAGGGCCGGCTCCGCGGCCGGTTCGGCTGCCGACCGCATCTCCTCGAGCACGGCTTTGCGGTTCTCGCCGATTCGCTCGCGCTCGTTGGGCGGCAGCCGCGGATCGGCCAGAAGCTCGTCGCACACCTGCGCGCAACCGGCGTGGTCGCCCAGGAAGTACAGAGCCAGCGCGAGCTCGTCGCGCGCACGCCAGCAGTACACGCTCATGTCGACCATCAGCAGATCATCCGGCGGCTGCTCCAGGGCGCTGGCGATGCGGGCGAACGCAAAAGCGGCGGCGTAGCGTTCCTTGATGCGCAGGTAGCGCGCCAGCTCGCAAGGCGCTTCGGCGCGCTGCGGTCGGTAGTCGAACGCGTCGACGTAGGCTGCGACGACGTCGGCGTAGCCGTAGCCGAGCTGCTCCTTCAGCCAGGCGACCTGGAGCTTCGAATGATAGACCTCCTCGAACCATCCGCCGATGTCGACCCGGCGCTGGTACGCCTCGAGCGCCTCCGGCAGCTGCCCGGCGTCGCGCAGGGCCTGGGCGAGGTAGAACGTGTAGCGGGGATTGTCCGGATGGTCGACGAGGGCCCGGCGCATCACGTCGATGTCCTTCGCCAGCTTCTGCTCCAGCGACAGCCGGCTGCGTGCGCCGCCTCCGACGATGCGGATGCGCGCCCCGTGCAGCTTCAGCTGCCAGACCTGCGGCAGATGCTCGGAATTGGGGACTTCGTGAATGACGCCTTCCCAGCACCAGTCCATGCCCAGGCGCATCAGCGCGACGCGCCACCAGACGTTGTACTCGCCGAAGACGATCTGGAGCATGTAGCCCGGCGCGTCGAGCCCGCCCCAGGAAAAGCCGGGGTCCGCCTCGAAGACGTCGTCGGCATCGATCACCAGCGCGTAGTCGCCGTAGCGACGGGCGAGCTGCAGCGCCTCGTTGCGGTTGTGCGCGAAATCGACCCAGGGCCGCTCGATCAGCTCACCCGGCAGATGCCCGAGCACGGACCGGATCACGTCCTGCGTGCCGTCGGTGCTGCCGGTGTCGGCGATCGCCCAGGCGTCGATGTACGGCAGCACGGAGCGCAGGCAGCGCTCGATCACGTGCGCTTCGTTCTTGACGATCATGTTCAGGCATATGCGCATGGATTGCTCCTGCTTCGATGTGCTCGGATTCGCCCGGGATTCGCTGCCGCGGCCGTACCAGGCGGTCGCCTGCTGCCGCTCGCCGTCGTCGAGCAGCCGCTTGGTCAGGACGACCCGCATCGAATCGACGGCTCGAGGCGTACGGAAGATCACCTCGTCCTGCTCGCCCGCGGCGCGCAGGTCGCGGCCGAGCGGGCTCAGGGACATTTCGAGCTGGGCCAGGTCGAAGCGCGCCTCGCGCCAGCCCAGGTACCAGTGCCAGTCGGTGTAGTAGAGCCAGCTGCGCTCGTTGAACGCGCGCACGTGGGTCGGGTCCTGCCAGGCGCCGTACGACAGGTCGTACGGCACGCTGTTGCGCATCTCGCCGCCGACCTCGAGCAGGTCGAGGCACCGCGTCATCAGCCCCACCAGGTCCGGCACGTGCTCGAGCACGTCGTTCGTCTCGATGGCGTGGAAGCCGCCTGCCTCGAGCCGAAGCAGGCCGAAGCGGCGGCTGAAATGCACCTGGGCCAGCGCGCCGGGCGCGGCCAGATCGCAGACGACGTCGGGATTCGTCCTCGCGTCGACGTCGACGTTCAAGGCGTCTTCCCGCCAGTCCTTTCCGCTCCCGAGATTGATCCGCCTGGGCAACGGCCGCGCCAGCTTCGGCAAGGCCTCGACCAGCATCAGCCGCTGATCGCGCCTGGAAAAGACCTCGAAGCCGCGCTGCTCGAGGCGGCGGCGCCCGTCGTCGTCCGAGGCGAGCCGCAGACACGCCTCGACCAGCCGATCGTACGGCACGCAAGCCATCGCCTCGCGCAGTTCGGGAGCGATCTCGGTGTCGTCGTCGCATTCGCAGACGACGGCCTTGCGATTGGCCAGCAGGTACGAAGTGCGAACGATCTCGTGCACCTTGCTGCCGTAGAAGTGCAGATTCAGCACCAGCTTGCTTCGCGCTATCCAGCGGTCGCGTTCCTGCGCGTAGGCGCCGAACAGCGCCTTCACCTTCAGTCCCGCGTCCTCGAGGGCCGCAAGCACGCGCTGCCTGCGCGAATTGATCGAGCCGTAGAACAGCACGTCGATGTCCTGGACCGGGGCCGGCACGATGCGCGCGAGTTCCGGGCCGTAGCCGATGCCGAGCGCGTGGACGTGCTCGTTTCCGGTCGCTTCCCGGATCCATGCGACGTTGCGCATCGAGTAGTCGAGTACCGCATGCCGACCGAGCCGGCCGACGTAATCGGGCTTGCGCTCGAGCATCTCGGCCTGCTCGAGATTGAGGATGACCGCAGAGGAAGGCAGTTCGACGCGCGCGTCCAGCAGATGCGCGCCGACGATGAGGCCGACTCCCTCGCCGCAGGGTTCGTTGGCGACGACGTCCACCCGGCAGCCCAGCCTCCGCAGCGCGCCCGACAGGCCCGAGACGAGATCGTCGAACGCCGCCGCGTGGGCGTCGCCGCGAGGCCGGATCGGCACGATGCGCATGCGCTCGAACAGGGGCGGCAAGGACCGTATCGGTGCGCTGGTCGTCTGCACGGTCGGATTCCCGTCAAGGAAAGTCGCACAAGCCGCCCGCCGGCTGCGCGTCCGCGGCCGCGGCGTCGTGGAAGTCGCGCCGAAACGTCTCTTGCGCCCAGGCGTCCGCGTCGGCGAGCTGCGACGGCGTCAGCGCCGCGGCTGCCGACGCCAGCTGCCGGCCGAGCGCGTCGCCGGCGGACGGTCCCGTCCCGAGGCTGCGCAGCTTGAGATAGCGGTAGTACCGGTAGGAATCCGAACCCAGGACCCCGCTCAGCAAGGTGTCCGAGCCCGGCTGGTAGGCGCCGATCAGAAGGTCGACGGTCTTCCAGTCGCCGGCGGCGAGCCCCGCCTCGGCCAGCGCCGGGGCGCCGTCGCGGTACGCCTGGAACGTTTCCGGATGCGCGATCGAGTTGCGCAAGTCGAAGGCCGGCCCGCGGCCCAGGTAGCACGCCCGCGCCTCCGCGTCGCCGAGCTCGGCGGCGCGCCGGATGCTCGACACCAGATTTCCGTACATCTCGTCGCTGACGCCGGCGCACATCTCCTGCATTCGTCCCAGTACCCTCCGGTTGTTCTCGATGGCTTCGAGCTGCACCTGGTAGTTGTCCAGCAGCTCCGGATCCATCGTCTCGGGATCCGCGCTGAGCGTCTCGTCGGTCATGCGCGAATAATCCTGGTCGACGTTGCGCAACCGGCTGCAATGGCTCAGATCCCGATAGAGACGCGTCGCCGCGGCCTTGTCGCCGGCGCTCGCGCGCGCCTGCAGCTCGGCGAAAATGTCCTTCAGCGGCGTTTCCGCAGGAGGCAGCGGGAGCTCGCCGCGTCCGGCTGCGGAACGCCCGGCCGGTACGCGCATCGGCTCCGCCGCCGGCGTCGCCGCGCCGGCCGTCGCCTGCGCATCGTGAACCCGGGACGACACGCCTGCGACGCCGGCACGCATCTCGCCCGAAAACCGCTGGACGCAGAACGCCGCCCCCAGCGCCAGCGCCACGGCGCCGGCTGCGAGCAGAGAGCGATGGCGCAACGATGGAGCCACGATCCGTCCTGACGCTGTCGGCCGATCGACAAGGGCATGCCGCAATGCGCCGGCGCGGCGCATTGCGGCAATCCTGTGGACTACTGCTCGCTGGCGCGAACGTAGTCGGCGGCAGCGATGGTGACGTTATTGGCCATGATCGCCGTGTTCCTTCCGGCCGGCGACGGGAAGCCTTCCTTGAGATTCACCGCGCCGGAAACCAGGGCTTGGAGGATCGGCGTGATGATCGGCAGCCCCAGGGCGATGTTGCCGCATCCGCTCGCCGCCGGCACGGCGAACGAATTGTCGACCAGGACCGAATCGGTGATGTAGTTGATGAAGCCTTCGGGATTGGTCGTCTCTTCCGCGCTGAACGTCCCCACGCTTCCGGAGATCGGCTGGTTCGGCGGCGGCGGGTTCGTCGTGTTCGTCACCAGGTTCAGCACGATCGGATTGCTGAAGGAACCGATGTAGCAGTTGTTGCCGAGGAACGGATTCTGCAGGCGCACCCGGATCGGCAGATGGACCGCGGTGGCGTCGCCGGTGTCCGGCGGGAAGATCGCGTTGCCGAAATTGGCGGTCGCCGCGCCGGCCGGCTCGGTGACCGCCGTCACGCCGTTGACCGCATCGACGATGTTCCAGAACGCGACCCACAGCGGGAACGGCCAGTCGGGCGCCGGATTGACGATGCCGAGCAGGCCGCCCGGAACCTCCTGCGGCGTCGGCGACATCGTCGGCGCGCCGACGGCCGGATAGAACGGCGAATCGCCCAGATCGCGCACGCCGCCCTGCAGCGTGATCGCCGCGCCGATCGGCACGGTCGCGTTGCCCATCTTGAACGAGCCGGACGTCACGGTCGCGACGACGCAGGCGCCGACGTCGGGGTTGGTCTGGTACGGACAGTACCGGAAGATCGAATACGGCCCCGACGGCGTGCCCGCGTGGACGGAAGGCGCGGCGGCGGCGGTCAGCGACGAGACGACGAAAGCCAATGTCTTTGACGGCAATCTGTACATGGTGGACTCCCTGTTGACGACAAGTGCCTCATGCCCGCTCGCCGGGTGCGCTCGCGCCCGGGAAGACGGGTTTTCGAAGGCTCCTGATGGCGCGTCGACGGCAATCTCGAGCCTTCCCCTCAAAACTCGCCGCACTCAATAGAACCCCTTGCGGATCGAAAGGCCGATGATGCGCGGGTCCTGGACGAACACGTTGCTCGTCAGGCCCGAATCGTCGCTGTTCGTGAACGTTCCGGTGATCGCGTCGCCGTTCAGCGCGTTCTTGACGTAGAGCTGCACCGTCAGGTCCTCCTCGAGCCGCTGGTAGGTCAGCGACAGGTTGACGTTGCCCCAGTCGTGCAGGCGATCGATCTTGTCCTGGTAGATCCGCGCCCAGCTCTTGCCCTGGTAGTACATGTCCGCGCGCAGGATCCAATCGCCGTGCGAGGTGGAGATCGTGTATTGCGGGCTCAGGCTGACGGTGATGTGGGGCGCATTGGGCAGGCTGTGCCCCCCCACGTTGGCCATGAATCCCTGGCCCCCGTTGGGCGCATCGGTTCTCGGATCGTAGGTGAAGCCGAACGTGCCGTCCCAGATGCCGCCCGGCGCGAATCCGCCGGGGGCCAGCGGATAATTGATCGTGCAGAAGCTGTTGAGGATGTTCGCGGCGTTCTGCTGGCCGAGATTGCCGGCGTAGATGTATTCCAGCACCTGAGCGACGAGCGCGCGTGGCGCGATGCAGTTCGAAGCCTGCTGGATCCACGGCCGCACGACCACCCAGTCCGGATTGCCCTGCGTGCGGTTCATCACGTCGATCGAGTACTGGTTGCTGCCGAGGCGCGTCCCCAGCAGGCCGACGTTGCCGCTGAGCTGGAACGCCTCGGTCGGCTTCCACGCCAGCTCGAGCTCGGCGCCCCAGGTCTTGGCGTCGTAGTTCTCGTTGAGCGTGGCGCGATCCTGGATCTGCGAGATCTGGTAGTCCTTGTAGTCGTTGTAGAACAGCGACGCGTTGAAGACGAGCTTGCCGCCGGCCAGCACGTTCTTCATGCCGAACTCGATCGCGTTGACGTATTCCGGCTTGAAGCGCGGATCGCGCTGGATGAACTCCAGGTACTGCGGGTCGGCGCCGATGCCCGGCGAATTCGTGCCGCCGGCCTTGTAGCCGCGCGCCGCGGACACGTAGAACAGCGTGCTGTCGGTGAACGAAAGCTGCGGCGTCCAGTCGAGCACGACGCGACCCGTCCACTCGTTCCACTTCTGGTGGATGTCGGGCAGGCTCGGATAACCGCTGTTGACGTAGCCGCCTCCGAGGAATCCCGGGGTCAGCAGCAGCTGGCTCGGATAGGGAGTGGTGATCTTGCGGTCGTCGGTGAAGCGCAGCCCCGTCGTCAGCTTCACCGAGTCGGAGAGCTGCCAGTAGCCCTCGCCGAACACCGCCGCCGACTTGGTCTCGGCGACGTTCCGGCTGCGGAAGTAGTTGTGGCCCTGACCGTTGATGCGCCTGAGCGGATTCGGATCGATGTAGACGCAGCCCGAGCTCGCCCCGTCCGGCGGCGTCACCATGCCCGGCGGGCAGTCGACCGGCGCCGAGCCGGGTCCCGCGCTCCCGTTGTAGAAGTTGTCGGCGATCAGCGTGAAGGCGTTGCTGAAGACGTAGTAGCTCTCGTCCACCTTGTAGTGCAGGTAATTGCCGCCGAGGCTGAAGTTGAACGGGCCGTCGTACGACGACTGCAGGCGGAATTCCTGCGACCACTGCGTGCTGTAGGACTGCGTGAGATCGGCGGACAGCAGGCGGTCCGAGCAGCCGAGCTGTGGATCGCAGTAGACGCCGTTCGGCAGGCGGTTGTAGACGGGCGCCAGCTGGCCGTCCGGCCCCAGGACGAACAGGTCGGACGTCGAATTGAAGACCGGGTTCGACTGGAAGCGGTTGTAGTCCTGCGAGGAGTAGTAGCGGTCGCGCGTGTACAGGCTCTGCGAGACGAACTTCAGGGTATCGGTGAAGTCGACGTCGAAGTTCAGCTGCACGACGTCGTTCTTCGCGCGGAAGATCGGGTCGAACGACGTGGCGATCTTGCGCAGGTCCCTCGACTGGGTCAGGCCGCCGAACGGATTGACGCCCGGAGTGATCGCGTAGACCGGATTGAGGAATCCCGACGGGTCGGGCAAGCCGCCGACGACGCCGGGCACGACGCCGAGCGCGAGCACCTGCGGCAGGCTGCCGCCGTTGGGCACGCCGTAGGCGCCGTCGTCGTAAAGCGAGCCGTCGCGGCATCCCTGGCTGAAATAGTTGCGGTCGAAGGTCGTCGGCGTGACGCCGGCGACGGAGTCCGGCCCCGGATCGGCGTGGCACAGCTGCTTGCCGGTACGCGAGCGGTCGTCGTCCTCGTCGAAGTGCTCCCAGACGATGCTGGCGTTGACGCGCTCCGACGGCCTCCAGGCCAGCGACAGGCGCCCCGACCACAGGCTGCGGCCGTTGACGTCGCGCTTCGTGACCTCGTTGTAGTCGTAGCCGCTGCGGTCGGTCCAGGCGCCGGCGGCGCGGAACGCGAACGTCTCGCCCAGCGGCACATTGACCATGCCGCTGAAGCGGCGGCTGTCGAAATTGCCGACTTCGCCCTTGACCCAGGATTCGAAGCCGTCGAAGTTCGGCAGGTTCGGGATCATGTTGACGACGCCGGCGGTCGCGTTGCGCCCGTACAGCGTGCCCTGCGGGCCGCGCAGCACCTCGACGCGATCGACGTCGAAGTACTCCTGCTCGAACAGGCGATTGCGGATCAGCGGCGTGGAATTGAAGCTGACCGCGACGGCCGGGTCGGTGGTGACCGACAGCGCCTGCGTGCCGATGCCGCGGATCTGGAAGTTGTAGCTGGCGAAGTTCGTCTTGGTGAAGCTGACGTTCGGCGTCGCCGTGACGAGATCGCCGCCGGTCTCGATCTTGCGGTCGTTGAGATCCTCGCCGCCGAACGCCGTGATCGAGATCGGCACCTTCTGGATGTTCTCGACCTTCTTCTGCGCCGTGACGGTGATCGTGCCGAGCTGGGTCGTGCCGGCGGAAGAGCCCGATTTGCCCCTGGGCGCCTGCTGTGCGTCCTGCCCGGCCGCAGCCGCTTCGTCCTGCGCGGCGCCGTTCACCGCATCGGCGCCGGCCGGCTCCGCCGCCGGCGCGCCGGCGCCTTCCGCGTCCGGCCGCACGGCCGCTCCGTCCTGCGCAGCGGCGGAAAACGCCTGCAGCATCGCCAGGAACAGGACGTTGCGCTGGACCGAAAACCTCATTCCTTTCCCCGAAAGACGCATCGATTCTTTCTTGATGTGCATCACCTGACCCCTAGTTCGGTAACGACCGCGATTTCGACCATCGGATTGTTCTCGCCGCATGTCCTCCTCGGCGCCGGTGCCGGCACGCCGGGCGAAAAGTTGATGCAAGGGCATCCTTCCCTTGCATCAACACCTTCCTTCTAAAGCTCACGCACGAGCGTCGCCCGCCCGGCTCAGAGGATCCCCAGCACCGGGCTGGAAACCAGGCCATTGGGATAGGTCGGGTTGACGATGCGGGAGTTGACGCCGCAGATCCCCACGCCCGAACTGGGCGCCAGCGAGCCGGTGAACGTGAAGGTCCCTCCGGACTTCAGCGTTCCGGTGACGATTCCCGTGCAGGTCTGGTTGATTGGAGACGGGATGTAGACGCAGACGCCGCTGATCCGGGTGTTGTTCGTGGTGCCGGCCGAAGCCAGGGGCTTGCCGATCGACCAGGGCAGATTGCACGCCCTGATGGCCGTGCAGGACGAACTGCCCGAGAACGACGCGCCCGTGACGCTGCCGCTGCCCGCGGAGTCGCTCACCGTGAACGAGGCGTTGCAGGGAACGTTGAGGCCGTTGTACGACGCATTCGTCGGTCCGGACACCGTGCTCGTGCCGTTCAGACCGCCGCCGACGGTATAGTCCAGAGCGTACGCCGAAGCGGACATGCCCAACGCTCCAGCAACGACGAGGGATCCCCTTACGATTGCTTTCTTGGCAGACATACATTGCTCCGTTTCGAAATTTAGAGGAGGTGCATCAAGCACCGGTTCGCCGCGATCGGCCGTTTCGCGGCATTACCAAGGCGTCGCCCCGCTGCGTCAGGCGGCGTCGTGGATGGGGAAATTCGGAACGCGTCCGCGCTGCGGACGCCCTCGCCCATGGATGCGCCGCACGGCGCCCGGCCCTGTCCGTCGCGGCGCTCATCGGCAGACCGCCTGCGTCGGCCAGGGCAGCTCCCAGGCGTCCGGCTTCGGCGCGCCCGGCACCGGGCGATCGCGCTCGGGTTCCGGCAACGCGGCGGCAAGCCGCATCACGCGCTCCACCGCTCCGTCGTGCGCGGCCTGCCCGAACGGCGTCGTCAGCATCGGCGCGATCATCGCCACGACGCGCGATAGCAGCCGCGTGTCGTCGACCGGGCCGCCGATGCAGATCGCGGCGATGAGCTCGTCGAGGTGCCCGCCGGCGAGCACGCCCGACAGCGCCCTCAGGCTGAACTGCAGGCGCACGCCGAGCTCGTGCCGCGGCACGTGCGGAAGCGCGCGCTCGAAGGCGGCGAAGAAGCCTTCGAACACCGAGCGGTAGTGCTCGTGCAGATAGCCGCGGATGAACGGCGAGGGATCGCTGTAGACGCGCCCGAGCAGGCGCATCGACGCCGGGCCGCCGGCGCGCGCCATCCGCAGCGCCGGCACGAACAGCACGCCGAGCACGGTGGCGACGTCCGGCGCCTGCTCGCCGCAGGCGCGCTCGCAGGCGGCGAGCAGGCGTTCGCGCTCGCGATTGAGCCGGTCGAGGCGATGCGACAGCAGCTCGCGCACCAGCGCTTCCTTGCCGCCGAAGTGGTAGTTCACCGCCGCGATGTTGGCGCCAGCCTGCATCGTGATCTGGCGCAGCGACATGGCCTCGTAGCCATGTTCGACGAACAGCGCCTCCGCAGCCTGCAGCAGACGCGTCCGGGTGCCCTTCGAGCTGACGTGCTTGCCGATCATCGACGACAGGCCCTCCTGGGCGCAGCGTGCGGACTCGGGCGCCGTCCCGGCGGGCGGGACGACAGACGTTCACTTCAATGGACTGATTGACTGATCTGTTTCAAACAGACGATCGATATTGTAGAAACGGCTCGCAGGCGAGCAAGCTGCGGCGCAAAAAAGCCGCGCACGGCCTCGTGACGCGCCGTCCCTTGCCGCGTCGCGCGCGTCCTGAAGCGGCCTGCAGCGCTCGTGCGCGCAGGCGGATCCGGCCGGGACAGGCGAGACCGGCCGCGCGTTTGCTGCAGCGCAGCTCGCCGCTGCGGGCCGCCTGCGCGACGTCGCGCGCACGACGGCCAACGAACGGAGCGCGCAGGCGCGCCGGCGGGATCGGCGCGGCGGCTATACTCGCGCGCTTCGCTTTTCGGGAACCGGAATGTCCGCCGCCGCCGCCGAGCTCGCCCCCCAGCGCGACGAATTCCTCGGCCACCCCAAGGGCCTGTACGTCTGCTTCTTCACCGAGATGTGGGAGCGCTTCTCGTTTTACGGGATGAAGGCGCTGCTGCTCCTGTACCTGACCAAGTACCACCTGTTCACCGACGAGCACGGCTACAACCTGATCGGCGCCTACGGCGGCCTGGTCTACGCGATGCCGGTGATCGGCGGCCTGCTCGCCGACCGCTGGCTGGGCATGCGCAAGGCGGTGGTGTTCGGCGGCATCCTGCTCGTGCTCGGCCACCTGGGCATGGCAATCGAAGGCCATCCGGCCTCGAGCGCGAACGGCGTCGTCGTGCGCGACCAGAGCGCGCTGCAGGTGTTCTACTTCTCGCTGGCGCTGATCATCATGGGCGTCGGCTTCCTCAAGCCGAACATCTCCACGATCGTCGGCAAGCTCTATGCGCAGAACGATCCGCGCCGCGACTCGGGCTTCAGCCTGTTCTACGCCGGCATCAACATCGGCGCGACCGTTTCGGGCGTGCTCTGCGGCTGGCTCGGCGAGACCTACGGCTGGGGCTGGGGCTTCGGCGCCGCCGGCATCGGCATGCTGGCGGGCCTGGCGAACTTCCTCTACGGCCAGAAGCACCTGCACGGCCATGCCGATCCGCCCGATCCGGCCAGGCTGCGCCAGCGCGTCGCCGGCCCGCTGACCCGCGAGCAGGCGATCTACCTGTGCGCGCTGGCCGGCGTGTTCGCGGTCTGGGGCCTGGTGCAGATGCATTCGGTCGTCCTGGCCATCGTGCCCGGCGTGTTCGAGCCGAGCCCGGTCATGCTCGCCATGCATCTGGTCAGCCTCTGCCTGCTCGGCGGCATCCTCTGGTTCATGTACGCGCGCTGCACGCGCGTCGAGCGCCAGCAGATGTTCGTCGTGCTCGCGTTCATCGGTTTCTGCCTGGCGTTCTTCACGCTCTACGAGCAGACCTACGGCTCCTGGGTGCTGTTTTCCGACCGCGTGATGAATCATCGCGCGCTCGGCGTCGAATGGACGGCCAGCGAGCTGACCTCGCTCGGCGCGCTGTTCATCCTGATCCTCGCGCCGATCTGCGCCTGGCTGTGGCCGCGCCTGGAGCGCATCGGCTGGAATCCGAGCAAGCCGGCGAAGTCGGGGCTCGGGCTGATCCTGGCCGGCGTGTCGTTCCTGGTGCTGGTCTGGAGCGCGCGCCATCCCGAGGCGAACGGGCTCACCGGCATCTGGTGGTTCGTGCTCGCGTATTTCGTGCTCGAGGTCGGCGAGATGCTGCTGTCGCCGATCGGCCTGTCGGCCGTCACCGAGTTGTCGGCGCCGCGCGTGGTCAGCCTGATGATGGGCGGATGGTTCCTCGGCACCTCGTACTCGGAGGTGCTCGCCGCCGAGCTCAGCCAGCTGTCGGCGATCCAGATCCCGGAAGGCGCGACGCTCGACGTCGCCGAGGCGCTGGCGAAGTACGACGCGCTGTTCGTCTACTCGGCCAAGATCGGCATCGCCAGCGGCCTGGTCGTGCTCGCGCTGACGCCGCTGATCAGGCGCTGGATGCACGGCGTGAAATAGGGCCGGCGCCGCGCTCGCCCGGCCGCCGCGGGACGGTCGGCGCGATCCGCCCCGGACCTGCGTCCGGGACGGATCGGAAGGCTTTCACCGCTCGCGTTCGAAAGCCGCCGCCCTCAGGGCGACGTCCGCGCCGCGCCGATGTTGCGGTCGAGGAACTCCAGCATCTTCGTGTAGAGCTCCACCTTGTTGGCGGTGCGGTAGAAGCCGTGCCCCTCGCTGTCCTTGAGCAGCCATTCGTACGGATGCTTGCGCTCGTCGAGCGCCGACTTCAGCGCACGGGCATGCGAGACCGGCACGCGCTCGTCGCGCCCGCCGGCGGCCAGCATCAGCGCGGCCTTGATGCGGTCGGCGTTGGCGGCCGGCGAGCGCTTGCGCATCTCGGCCGGATCGGTGCCGAGCACCATCTTCAGGTAGCTCTTGCCGAACAGGCTGCGCGGGATGTCGCCGTCCTTGTACATCAGCGCGAGGTCGTAGACGCCGACGTAGCCGATCGCGCAGCGGTACAGGTCCGGCTCGCGCACCGTGCCCTCGAGCGCGGCATAGCCGCCGTAGCTGCCGCCGTAGATGCACAGGCGCTTCGGATCGGCGTAACCCTGCTGCACGGCCCAGCGCGTCGCGTCGGTCAGGTCGTCCTGCATCGCCTGTCCCCACTGGCCGTAGCCGGCCAGCTCGAAGTCGGCGCCGTAGCCGCCCGAGCCGCGGAAGTTCACGCGCAGCACGGCGTAGCCGCGGCTCGCCAGCAGCTGCTCCTCCTCGTCGAACGCCCAGTCGTCGCGCACGCCGTACGGCCCGCCGTGCGGATTGACCACGAGCGGCAGGTTCCGGCCGCCGCCTGGCGGCAGCGTCAGGTAGCCGTGCAGCTCCATGCCGTCGCGGGCCTTGAGGCTGATCGCCTGCTTCGGCGCCATCCGCTCCGGATCGAGCCAGCGGCGCGCGCTGGCGACGTACTCGGCGTTCTTCTTCTCGGTGTCGAACAAGTAGAAGTCGCCGGCATTGCGGTCGCTGAACACGTGCACGAGGCCGAACTTGCCGTCGTCGGCGAACGTTCCGAACAGCGCCACCTGGCCCGGGAACGCCTTCTGCGTCGCCAGCGCGAGGCGCGCCTGTGGCGAGGCGGGGTCGAACACGTGGAATGCGGTCGGGCCGTCGTACGTCACCACGCCGTAGGCGTCCTGCTTGTCCGGCATCAGCAGGAGCTCGCCGGGATCGGCGCCGCCTTCGTACAGGAGCTCCCGCGCGCCGCTCTCCAGATCGATGCGATAGAGCGCGTTGGGCTTGCCCGGCCGCGAGACGTCCGCGTACAGGCGGCGGTTGTCGCGGGCGAACATGCGCGGCGTGATGTAGGTCTTGCTCGCCTTCGGGTCGTTGAACACGCGCCAGTCGCCGCCCTCGCCGCGCACGTAGAGCACGGCGTTGAGGTTCTCGTCCGGCGCCGTCGCCACGCGCACCTGCCCGCGGTGGTCGGCGACGAAGGACGCGCCGGCCTTCGGGCCGACGCCGACGCGGCGCGTGTCGCCGGTGTAGACGTCGAGCAGCTCGACGCTCGGCGGCGCCTTGTCGCTGTTGGCCCAGTCGAACGTCTGCACCAGGATGTTCTTGCCGTCGCCGGGAATCGTGTCGATGACGAACGCGCTGGCGAGGCGCCGCTCGCCGCCGCGCTTGATGTGCGAGCCGACGTTCTGCTCGCCGCGATAGCCGAACAGCTGCGTCGCGCCGCTGCCGTCGGCATTGATCGCGTACAGCTCGCCGTTCGGCCGCGGCCGGTCGACGCCGCCGAGCTGCTCGGCCACGGAGGCGACCAGGCGCGTGTCGTTGACCCACCAGAAGCGGTCGATGACGTTGCGCGCGCCCGCGCGGATGCTCGCCGTGCGCTGCCTGGCGACGCGGTCGACGACGTACAGCACCGCGCCGCCCTCGTCGAACGGTATCGTCATCGCCAGATGCCGCCCGTCCGGAGAGATCGCCATCTCGGCGATCTCCGGCTTCTTGACGAAATCCTCCACCGGAATCTGCGCCGGCGCGGCCGGCGCCGGGGCCGGCGTCTGCGCCGGCGCGGCCGCACCGGCCGCTCCCATGAACGTCGACAGGGCCGCCGTCGCGGCCGCTTGCATCCACCTCATCCTTCCCCTCCCCTCGTCAGATGGCCGGCGCCCGCTGCGCCGGCCGGTTCGCTATGTGGCCGGCACGCGCCCGTAGCGGTCCTCCAGGCGCACGATGTCGTCCTCGCCGAAGTAGTCGCCGCACTGCACCTCGATCAGGTGGATGTCGGCGTCGGTCGGATTCTCCAGGCGATGCACGGTGTTCATCGGGATGTAGGCCGATTCGTTGCGCCGGAGCAGGAATTCCTCCTCGCCGATGCGCACCTTGGCCACGCCCTCGACCACGGTCCAGTGCTCGCTGCGGCGATGGTGCAGCTGCAGCGATAGCACGTGGCCGGGCTTCACCGTCAGGCGCTTGACCTTGCAGTCCTCGGCGTCCTCGAGCACGGTGTAGTTGCCCCAGGGCCGGTGCACGGTCTGGTGCACGCTGGCCGCCGCGTGGTTGGCGGCGCGCAGGCGCTCGACGACCAGCTTGACCTGCTGCGCGCGCTCGCGATGCGAGACCAGCACCGCATCGCCGGTGTCGACGATGACGAGATCCTTGACGCCGACCGCCGCCACCATGCGCGCGTCGGACTGGATGTAGCAGTTCTCGCTCTCGACCACGATCGCCTGGCCGCGCACGCGGTTGCCGGCGGTGTCCGCCTCGGCCTCGAGGTCGCTCATCGCCTTCCACGAGCCGATGTCGCTCCAGTCGAACGTCGCCGGCACCACGGCGACCCGGGGCGCGCGCTCCATGACCGCGTAGTCGATCGAGATGTCCGGCTGCGCGAGGAACGCCTCGCGCGCGAACTCGACCGGGCTCTCGTGGCTGGTCGCCTGCGCGTGGCAGCGCTCGGCTGCCGCGAGCACGTCCGGGCAGGTCGCGGCGGCGACCTCGAGCAGCGCATCGGCGCGGAAGCAGAACATGCCCGAGTTCCACGCGTAGTCGCCGGAGGCGACGTAGCTTTCGGCGGTCTGCGCGTCCGGCTTCTCGACGAACGCGCCGACCTCGCGGCCTTCCCGGCCGGCGATCGCGCCGGCCATGCGGATGTAGCCGAAGCCGGTCTCCGGATGCGTCGGGCGGATGCCGAACGTGACCAGCCAGCCGTCGCCGGCCAGCGCGTCGGCCTGCCGCGCGGCGGCGGCGAACGCGTCGAGGTCGCGGATCAGGTGGTCGGCCGGCAGCACCAGCAGCCGCGCGTCGGGGCCGACGTGCGCGCGCACGTGCAGCGCGGCGAGCACGACCGCCGGCGCCGTGTTGCGCCCGGCCGGCTCGAGCAGGAACGGCAGGCGGTCGAGATCGGCCGCCGGATGCTGCGCGTACTCGTCGCGCGTCAGGAAGTAGTAGTCGCGCCCGGTCACGGTCAGCACCGGCGCGCCGTCGGCGACGCGCAGCGCCCGGTCGAGCGTCTTGCGCAGCAGCGACTCGCCGTCGCCCATGCGCATGAACGGCTTCGGATAGGCGCTGCGCGAAACCGGCCAGAGCCGCGTGCCGGCGCCGCCGGACAGGATTACGGGTACGAGCATGATGGAACTCCGGTCATGGCCTGCGCCGCTCCGGCCCGCCGCAACGGCGCGGCGCGCATCCGGCGGAGCCGCGACCCGGCCGCAGGCAAGCCTTCATTGTCGCCCACGGCCGCCCCTGCGGCCAATCGGGCCGTTCAGCTTGGGAGCCGCCGCCGCCGGGCCTCAGCGCGCGGAGCGCTCCGCCGCGACTTCGTCCAGCACCTGGTCCAGGCCGGCCCGCCAGTCCGGCAGCGCGATGCCGAAGCGCTCCCGCAGCTTCGCGCCGTCGAGCACGGACCACGCCGGGCGCTGCGCACGCGTCGGGAAGTCCCCGGTGGCGATCGGCGTCACGCGCGGCGCGCGCCCGATCAGCCCGCGCGCGGCGGCCCCGGCGACGATCGCCGCGGCGAACTCGTGCCAGGTGCAGCGGCCGCCGGCGACGAGGTGGTAGCACCCGTCCGGCGGCCGCTCCGCGCCGGCCGCCCGCGGCCAGGGCCCGAGCGCCTGCGCGGTGGCGTCGGCGATCCAGCGCGCCGGCGTCGGCGCGCCGGTCTGGTCGGCGACGACGCGCAGCTCGTCGCGCTCGCCGGCCAGGCGCAGCATCGTGCGCAGGAAATTGTGCCCGCGCGCGGCGTAGACCCAGGCGGTGCGGAAGATCAGGTGCGCCGCGCCGCTCGCGCGCAGCGCGTCCTCGCCGGCGAGCTTGCTGCGCCCGTAGGCGCCGAGCGGCGCGGTCGCGTCGTCCTCGCGGTAGGGGCGCGCGGCGGCGCCGCCGAAGACGTAGTCGGTCGAGTAGTGCACCACGTGCGCGCCGTGCTCGGCGGCCCATGCGCCGATCTCGGCGACGGCGTCGCGATTGATGCGCTCGGCGAGCGCCGGCTCGTCCTCGGCGCGGTCGACGGCGGTGTACGCGGCAGCGTTCACGACGAGGTCGGCCCGCGCCGCATCCAGCGCGCGCGCCAGTGCGCCGGCGTCGCCGAGGTCGGCGGCCAGGCAGGCTCCGCCATCGGCCAGCCGGCCCTCGCGCGTCGCCGCCGTCACCTCGCCGAGCGGGGCGAGCGCGCGCAGGAGCTCGTGGCCGACCTGGCCGTTGGCGCCGAGCAGCAGGATCCTCATCGCCGGGCACCGGCCGCCGCGGAAGGAACGGACGCGGCCGTCACGGCGCGTACGTCGGCAGCCGCTCGCGCGGCACGTCGGCGAGGAACGGCGCCTTCGCGTCCTTGTCCGACAGCGAGGGTGCGGCGATCGGCCAGTCGACGGCGACGTCGCCGTCGTTCCAGCGGATCGCGGCATCGGCGGCGGCGTCGTAGAGCGCGGTGCACTGGTAGAGGAACGTGGCGTGCTCGGAGAGCACGGCGAAGCCGTGCGCGAAGCCCTCCGGGATCCAGAAATGGCGCTTGTTCGCCGCCGACAGCACGGCCGCGGCCCAGCGGCCGAACGTCGGCGAGCCGACGCGGATGTCGACGGCCACGTCGTAGACCTCGCCGTCGAGCACGCTGACCAGCTTGCCCTGCGGACGCGGCCACTGGTAGTGCAGGCCGCGCAGCACGCCGCGCGCCGAACGCGACACGTTGGTCTGCACGAACGAGAGATCGAGGCCGGCCTGGGCGAACTTGCCGGCGTGGAAGCTCTCGTAGAAGAAGCCGCGCGCGTCGCCGTGCACCACCGGCTCGACGACGACGACGTCGGGAAGGGTCGTCTCGATGATCTTCATGCCATGCGTCCCTGCCTGACCAGCCTGAGCAGATACTGGCCGTAGCCGTTCTTCGACAGCGGCGAGGCCAGGCGCAGCACCTGCTCGGCGTCGATCCAGCCCTGCAGGAACGCGATCTCCTCCGGGCAGCAGACCTTGAGCCCCTGGCGGCTCTCGATGGTTTCCACGTAGTTCGACGCCTCGACCAGCGAATCGTGCGTGCCGGTGTCGAGCCATGCGTAGCCGCGGCCGAGGCGCTCGAGCATCAGCGTGCCGGCCTCGAGATAGCGGCGGTTGAGGTCGGTGATCTCCAGCTCGCCGCGCGCCGACGGGCGGAGCTCGGCGGCGTAGTCGCAGACGTTCGCGTCGTAGAAGTAGAGGCCGGTCACGGCCCAGTTCGAACGCGGCTCGGCCGGCTTTTCCTCCAGGCCGACCACGCGCCCGGCCGCATCGAACTCGGCCACGCCGTAGCGCTCCGGGTCGCGCACCCAGTAGCCGAACACCGTGGCGCCCTGCGTGCGCGCCGCGGCGCGCGCGAGCTGCTCGGTGAAGCCGTGGCCGTAGAAGATGTTGTCGCCGAGCACCAGGCAGCTCGGGCCCCCGTCGATGAACGCGCGGCCGATCAGGAACGCCTGCGCCAGCCCGTCCGGCGAGGGCTGCACCGCGTAGCGGATCGCGATTCCCCACTGCGAGCCGTCGCCGAGCAGGCGCTGGAACAGCGGCTGCTCGTGCGGCGTGTTGATGATCAGCACGTCGCGGATGCCGGCGAGCATCAGCGTGCTCAGCGGGTAGTAAATCATCGGCTTGTCGTAGACCGGCAGCAGCTGCTTGCTGACGGCCTGCGTCACCGGGTACAGCCGCGTACCCGAGCCGCCGGCGAGGATGATGCCGCGTCTGTGTGTCACCAACCGTCCTTCCGCATCGCGAAACCGCCTATTGTCGAGACATGGGCCGCACGGCGTCGACCTGGGACGATCCCGAGGTCAGGCCTCCACGCCGAGCCGCTCCATGCGGTAGCTGCCGTCCAGCACGCGCCGCACCCAGGCCTGGTTGTCCAGGTACCAGTCCACCGTGCGCGCGATGCCCGACTCGAAGCTCTCGCTCGGTCGCCAGCCGAGGTCGCGCCGGATCTTCGAGGCGTCGATCGCGTAGCGCCGGTCGTGGCCGGGGCGGTCGCGCACGTGGCTGATCAGCGTCTCGCGCCGGCGCCCGTCGGCCAGCGGCCGGCGCTCGTCGAGCAGCGCGCAGATCGTCTTCACGACCTGGATGTTCTCGCGCTCGGCGTCGCCGCCGACGTTGTAGACCTCGCCGACGCGGCCGACCTCGAGCACGCGCAGGATCGCCGCACAGTGATCCTTGACGTACAACCAGTCGCGAACGTTGCGCCCGTCGCCGTACACCGGCAGCGCCTCGCCGGCGAGCGCCTTCTGGATCATCAGCGGGATCAGCTTCTCCGGGAACTGGTACGGGCCGTAGTTGTTCGAGCAGTTCGTCGTCAGCGTCGGCAGGCCGTAGGTGTGGTGGAACGCGCGCACCAGGTGGTCCGACGCCGCCTTCGACGCCGAGTACGGCGAGTTCGGCTGGTACGGCGACTCCTCGCTGAAGCGGCCGACCGGGCCGAGCGAGCCGTAGACCTCGTCGGTGGACACGTGCAGGAAGCGGAACGCGTCCTGCCGCTCCAGCGGCAGCGCGCGCCAGTAGGCCAGCGCGCATTCGAGCAGGTTCAGCGTGCCGACGACGTTCGTCTGCACGAACGCGGCCGGCCCGTCGATCGAGCGGTCGACGTGCGACTCGGCGGCGAAGTTGACGATCGCCGCCGGCGCGTGCTCGGCCAGCACGCGGCGCACGCAGTCGGCATCGCCGATGTCGCCGTGCACGAACGCGTAGTCGTCGCGGTCCTCGACCGAGGCCAGCGTGTCGAGGTTGCCGGCGTAGGTCAGCGCGTCGAGGTTGACCACGCGGTAGCCGCCGAGCGCGAGCACGTCGAGCACGAAGTTGCCGCCGATGAAGCCGGCGCCGCCGGTGATGAGGAGGGTTTTCATGCGAGCCTGGGATTCCGGTCGGCCGGAGCCCGGCCGACCGGTATCGTAGCGGCAGGCGCCGCCGAGCGCGAACGCGCCGATGCGGACCCGTCGTGCGCCGTCTGCTCGCCCGGCGCAATGGCCGTCCGGCGACGGCACGCGGAACTCGCCGGGAAATCCGAGCTCTCCGCACGCGCGTCCGGCCGGGATGCGGCAGGCCGCGCAGCCGGCTCAGAACGGAATGTCGTCGTCCTCGAAGCTGTCCGCCGGCGGCGCGGACTGGCGCGGCGCCGACTGCGGCGCGCGCGAAGCGCCGCCGCGATCGGAGCGCTCGCCGCCGCGGTCGCGCGCGTAGCCGCCACCGCCGCCGCCGGAGTAGCCGCCCTCGCCGCCGCCTCCGCCGCCCGGGCCGCCGAGCATCTGCATCTCGTTGGCGATGATGTCGGTGGTGTAGCGCTCGACGCCTTCCTTGTCGGTGTACTTGCTCGTGCGCAGCGAGCCTTCGATGTAGACCTGGCGCCCCTTCTTGAGGTATTCGCCGGCGATCTCGCCGAGCTTGCCGAACAGCACGACGCGGTGCCATTCGGTGCGTTCCTGGTTCTCCCCGGTCTGCTTGTCGCGCCAGGTCTCCGAGGTCGCCACGCGGATGTTCGTGATCGCGCCGCCGTTGGCGGTGTAGCGCGTTTCCGGGTCCGCGCCCAGATTGCCGACCAGGATGACCTTGTTGATGCCGCGTGCCATGGGATGTCCTCTGCCGTGAGCTTCCAGCGAAGGCGCAGGATACACCGCCGCCGCCGCGCCCCGCAGGGCTTGACGCCGGCACCCGGCGTCGGCTTCGCCCGCCGCGCGGCGTAAGCCTTCGCCGATCCGGACGGCGGACGCGGCCGATGCGCGAAGCCGATGCCGGCGCGCCGCTATACTGTCGCCCCGTCCCGAACGATGCCCTCGATGTCCGCCGCTCCGCTCCGCGCCGCCGCCTCCGTCGAACGCTTCGCCGACGTGCAGGCCCTGGCCGCCGCCGACATGGCCGCGGTCGACGCCCTGATCCGCGCGCGGCTCGCCTCCGACGTCGTGCTGATCAACCAGGTCGCCGAATACATCATCGGCGGCGGCGGCAAGCGCCTGCGGCCGATGCTGCACCTGCTCGCCGCGCGCGCGGCCGGCTACGGCGGGCGCGACCACGTCCAGCTGGCGGCGCTGATCGAGTTCATCCACACCTCCACGCTGCTGCACGACGACGTCGTGGACGAATCGGACCTGCGCCGCGGCCGCAAGACGGCGAACGCGGTCTGGGGCAACGCGGCCAGCGTGCTGGTCGGCGATTTTCTCTACTCGCGCTCGTTCCAGATGATGGTCGAGCTCGACCAGATGCGCGTGATGCGCATCCTGGCCGACACGACCAACCGCATCGCCGAGGGCGAGGTGCTGCAGCTGCTCAACATCGGCAATCCGGACACGCACGAGCAGGCCTACCTCGACGTCATCGAGCGCAAGACGGCCGTGCTGTTCGCCGCGGCGACGCGGCTCGGCGCCGTGCTGGCCGACCTGCCGCCGGCGCAGGAGGAGGCGCTCGCGCGCTACGGCCTGGACCTCGGCTACGCGTTCCAGATCGCCGACGACGTGCTCGACTACGCATCCGACGCCGGCACGCTCGGCAAGAACGTCGGCGACGACCTCGCCGAGGGCAAGCCGACGCTGCCGCTGATCGTGGCCATCGAGCGCAGCGCACCGGAGCAGGCGGACATGCTGCGCCGGGCGATCCGCGCCGGCGGACTGGACGCGCTCGACGACGTGCTCGCCGCGATCCGCGCCACCGGCGCGCTCGAGGCCTCGCGCGAGCGCGCGCGCGGCTTCGCGCGCTCGGCGCACGCCGCGCTCGAGGCGCTGCCGCCGTCGGCGGCGCGCGACGCGCTCGGCGTGCTCGCCGACTACGCGATCGACCGCACGCGCTGACCGGTCGCCCGGGGGCGGCCGGTGCTGCCGCAGCGGCGCCGCCGCGCATGGCCGGCGCGCAAGCCCGGCGAATCCGCGCGGCGCCGGCTAGCGGCCCGCGGCCTGCCAGCGCAGCCAGTCGAGCACCGCCGCCACCGCCGGGCGCGGGCGTACGCCCTCGGGCCGGACGATCCAGTACGACGCCCCGAGCGGCACCTCCAGCGCACCGAAAGGGCGCACCAGGCTGCCCGTCTCCACGTCCTGCGCCGCCAGCCGGTGGCGCGCCAGCGCGACGCCCTGGCCCTGCTGCGCCGCGCGCAGCACCAGGTCCGACGAGGCGTAGCGCGCGCCGCCCTGCAGGGCCAGCCCGGGCGGGCCGTGGATGCGCCGCCACGCCTCCCATGAGGCCTGCGGGTCGCGATCGTGCAGCAGGCGCAGGCCGCGCAGCTGCGCGGGACGCGACGGCCGTCCATGGGCCTGCCAGAACGCCGCGCTCGTCACCGGGTACAGCGCATCGTCCATCAGCGGCTCGCACTGCAGCCCCGGCCAGGGACCCCGGCCCATGCGCACGGCGAGGTCCACGCGCGCGCCGTCGAACGCCTCCAGGCGCTGGTCCACCAGCACCGACAGCTCCACGTTCGGGTGCGCGCGCTCGAAGGCGGGCAGCCGCGGCAGCAGCCAACGGATCGCGAACGAGGGCGTGGTCGACAACGCCACCGCGTGCGCCGGCCGCACCTCGCGCAGGGCCGCCACCGCCTGCTCGATCTCGCGCAATCCTGCCTGCACCGCGCGGCCCAGCGCCTCGCCCTGCGGCGTGAAGACCAGGCCGGCGCGGCCGCCGGCGCCGTGCAGCAGCGGCACGCCCAGCCAGCGCGTCAGTTCGCCCAGGTGGCGGCTGACCGAGGAATGCGCCTGGCCCAGCTCGCGCGCCGCGGCGCGCACGCCGCGGTGCGCGTAGACCAGCCCGAAGGCGCGCAGGGCATTGAGCGGCAGGTCGGCCATGGTCGGAATTCTAGACCGATCGGCACCGTGCGCGGACCGCGCTTCCGGGCCAAGCTGGCGGTCGTCCGGCGCTTCGCCGATGCACCGATTCGCCCATGAACGACCTTTTCGCCCCGGCCGGCCTGCTGCTCGCCGCCGCGATCACTCCCGGCCCGAACAACCTCGTGGTGCTGCGCATCGCCAGCCAGGCTGGCGTGCGCGCCGCGCTGCCCGCCATCGCCGGCATCGTGGCCGGCAGCCTGGCGCTGCTGGCGCTGGCAGTTTCGGGTCTGGCCGCGGTAGCGGCTGCGCATCCCGCGTGGCGGGCCTGGCTGGGCGCCGGCGGCGCGGCGTACCTGGGATGGCTCGGGCTGCGCCTGCTCGCCGCGGCCCTGCGCGACACGTCCGCCGCAGCCGCGGCGGACGTGCTGCCCGGCACGGCCCTCGGCCTGCTCGGCTTCCAGCTGCTCAATCCCAAGGCCTGGGTGACGACGCTGACGGTCGTCGCGGCGTGGGGCGCGTCCGGAACGCGCGGCTGGCTGCCCCTGGCGGCGCTGTTCGCGGCGATTCCCTTCGGCTGCCTGCTGCTGTGGAGCGCCTGCGGCCGGTGGCTGACGCACCCGCGCCTCCGCCGCGGCCTCGACGCCGCCATGGGCGCGCTGCTGCTGGCGAGCGCCGGCCTGCTGCTGATCGAACCCTGACCTGGAGACGCCCGTGAATCCGACCGTTCATCTCCTCTGCCTCGCCGGCAGCCTGCGCCGCGAATCCTGGAACCGCCGCCTGCTGCAGGCGGCAGCCGGCGCGGCGCCCGCCGGCGTGCGCGCCACCGTCTACGACGCGCTGGCCGCGGTTCCCCTGTTCGACGAGGACCTGGAGCAGGCCGACCCGGCCGGCCCAGCCGGCGTCCGCGCGCTGCGCCAGGCGATCGCCGCGGCCGACGGGCTGGTGATCGCCACGCCGGAGTACAACCACGCGCTGCCGGGCGTACTCAAGAACGCCCTCGACTGGATCTCCCGCGAAGGTCCCGAAGGCGAGGTGCTGGCCGGCAAGCCGGTCGCCGTGCTCGGCGCGAGCGGCGGTCCCTGGGGAACGCGCCTGGCCCAGGCCTCGCTGCGCCAGGTGCTGCACGCCTGCGGCGCGCTGGTCATGCCGTCGCCCGCGCTGTACGTCGCCCACGCGGCGCAGCGCTTCGACGCGCGGGGCGGACTGGCCGACGCGGCCACGCGGACCGCCCTGGCCGCGTTCATGGATGCGGCGGCGGCCTGGACGGCGCGCCTCGCCGCGCGGCCGGCGGCGGCACCGGACGAACCGGCGGCGCTGCAGCAGGCCTGAGCCGACCGGGCGCCGACGCCCGTCGTGGCTCGTACCGGCGCTTCCGGCTACGGCTCGTGCACGGCCGGATCGAGCATCGCGCTCAGCGCCGCTCGGGCTTCTTGCGCCGGCGGATCGCGCCGATCGCCTCGTCGAGCGCGCGTTCGGCCGCGCGCAGGTCCTCGTGCGCCGCCGCCTCGTGCTCGGGGCCGCCCTGCTCGACGTGCTGCCGCGCCTGCTCGGCCAGCTTGCGGTAGCGGCGCGTGATCTTCTCGAGGATCTCCTCGTCGTCGTCCTCGAGGTCGATCAGGCTGTTGTTGGCGCCGTGGATCGCGCGGATGATCTCGTCCATCTTGAGATGCATCGCCTGCGAGTCGCGGTTCTGCGTGTTCTGGATCAGGAACACCATCAGGAACGTGACGATCGTCGTGCCGGTGTTGATGACCAGCTGCCAGGTGTCGCTGAAATGGAACAGCGGCCCGGTCACGGCCCAGACCAGGACGACGAGCGCGGCCAGCGCGAACGTGCCGGCCTTGCCGGTCGCGTGCGAGGCGAGCGTGGCGAAGCGGGCGAACCAGCCCTTGCTCATGGCGGACGCTCCGCGCGTCAGGGCGCGAACGTCTCGGCGAAGAACGCGCGCATCTGCGCGAACGCGCGCCGCGCCGTCCTCGCGTCGTACTTGCAGCCGGGGGTGGAGCCGTCCGCGGTCGGGATCGCGAAGCAGTGCACCGCGCCGCCGTAGCTGACGAACTGCCAGTCGGCCTTGGCGTCGCGCATCTCCTGCTGGAAGCCGGCGATCTGCTCGGGCGACTCGAAGCGGTCGTCGGCGCCGTGCAGCACGAGCACGCGCGCCTTGATCTCGTCCTTGAACGCCGGGTCGTGGGCGAGGTTGGCGTGGAACGCGACCACGCCGCCGAGGTCGGCGCCGCTGCGCGCGAGCTCCAGCGCCGTCGCGCCGCCGAAGCAGAAGCCGATCGCGCCCCAGTGCCGGCCGTCGAGCGGCGCCTTGCCTGCCTGCGCCTTGAGCTGGTCGAGCGCGCCGTTCACGCGCGCGCGCAGGTCCGCGCGGTGCTCGTACATCGACTTCGACGCGGCGCCGGCTTCGTCCGGCGTCTTCGGCCGCACCTCGACACCGTAGACGTCGGCGACCAGGATCACGTAGTCCTTGCCCGCGATCTGCTTGGCCAGCGCGATCTGGTCGGCGTTCATGCCGAGCCAGTCCGGCACCATGACCAGCCCCGGCCGGGGCGTCTTCGCCGCGTCGTCGTAGACCAGCACGCTCTGCATCTTCTTGCCGCCGACCTCGTAGTCGATCGGCCGCTCCACCATCGCCGCGCGCGCGGGCGCGATGCAGGCCAGGGCGAACAGGACCGCGAACGGACGCATGTGCATGGGCGAAGCTCCTGCGAAAGCCGAATCCGGCGCATCATAGCTCGGCGGTGCGATCGCATCGTGAACCTGGCTAGACTGCGCACTTCGAGGGGAATGCACGATGCCCGCGTCCGCCGGGCCGCCGCCGCGGCCCGCACCGCCCGATCCGTCCGCCATGCCGTCCGCGCACCGACGCCGCCCGGCCGCCCGCCCGCTCGAGGCGGTCGGCATCGGCGAGAACGAGGAGCGCGCCTACCGCCTGCTGCTGTCGCGCCCCATGGCCACCGCCGACGAGCTCGCGCGCGCGCTGGCGATGCCGCTGCGCCGCACGCAGCGCCTGCTCGACGCGCTCGAAGCGCTGGGCCTGGCGACGCATTCGCCGGAGCGGCCGCGCCGCTACATTCCCGCCGCGCCGGACTTCGCGCTCGAGGCGCTGATCCGCCGGCGCCAGGAGCATCTCGAGCGCGTGCGCCTGGCGATCCCGGAGTTCCGCGAGCACGCCGCCGCCGCGCAGGGCGCCGGCGACCGCGAGCAGCTGGTCGAGCTGGTCACCGACCAGGCGGCGGCGCGCCAGATCGTCCGCCACATGCAGGGCATGCCGTACGAGGACCTGATCTGCCTGCAGCGCGTGCCGACCGTGCTCACCGGCCTCGAGCCGCCGTCGGACCTGCCGGCGGCGCCGCCGCAGCGGCACGGCCGCGCGCGCAGCATCGCCGACGCGGAATTCATCGCCCTGCCCGGCGCGCTGCGGCGCATCCGCTACGACATCGCCTGCGGCGAGGAGGTGCGCCTCTATCCGGCGCTGCCGTTCAAGCTGGTGGTGATCGACCGCCGCATCGGCCTGCTGCCGTTGAACCTGCGCCGGCCGGAAGGGCCGTGGCTGATCGTGCGCTCGTCGGCGCTGCTCGACGCGCTCTACGAGATGTTCGAGCTGCTGTGGGCGCGCTCCACGCCGATCGCATTCGCCGACGACGGCACGCTGCGCCACGACGCCGGCCCCGAGCAGGTGCCGGCGTCGGCCGGGCCGCTGATTCCGCTGCTCGCCGCCGGGCTCAACGACAAGACGATCGCGCACCAGCTCGGCATCTCCGCCGCCACGCTGAACCGCCGCCTGGCCGCGCTCATGCGCGCGTTCGACGCGCGCACGCGCTTCCAGCTGGGCTGGCGGGCGGCGCTGGAGAGCGCGCCGGCGCAGGAGCCGGCGCGGCGCCCGCGCCGGCGCTGAGCGCCGGCTGATGGATCTCTCTCACGAGAGAAATCCATCGCGGTCTTCCGTTGCTATGGACGTCTGGACGGCTGAATACTCCGGCGACCATCGTCGCTTTTTCAGGGGAGACCTCATGAACACCCACAGCCCGTCGCGCCGCGCGCTCGCCTGCGTCCTGTGCCTGGCCGGCGGCGTCCTGCCGCTGCAGGGCGCGCGCGCCGGCGCCGCGCCCTACCTGCATCCCGTCGGCGACGTGCAACTCGCCTGGCCGGGCTCCACGGCCGCGCCCGCCGTGCGCATGCCGCTGCCGTTCCCGTCCGCGCACTCCGCGCCGTCGATCCTCGGCCCGATGGCCTGGACCGAGCAGAAGGTCGTCGCCGGCGACGGCGCGTCCGGCGACCTGTTCGGCTTCCGCACGCTGGTCGCCGGTGACCTCGCCTTCGTCAGCGCGCCGGCGCCGCTCGCGCGCTCCGGCGCGGTCTACGTCTACCAGCGCACCGACGCCGGCTGGATGGAGGTGCAGAAGATCGTCGCCACGCAGCCCGACGGCACGCCGCCGAACTGGTCGGACTTCTTCGGCTGGTCGCTGTCGCTGTCGCCCTCCGGCGACCGCCTGCTGGTCGGCGCGCCGGAGATGTTCAACCCGATGTACGGACCGGCCGGCGGCGCCTACGTGTTCACGCGCGGCGACGACGGCACCTGGACGCAGACCGCGCAGCTCGCCTCGCCACAGCCGCTGACGCTGACCTGGTTCGGCCGCGCGGTCGCGTTCGCCGGCGATCTCGCCGTCGTCGGCGAGCCTTCCTACGACATGACCACGCAGGGCAGCCGCGGCGCCGCGCACGTGTTCGCCGAGGAAGGCGGCAGCTGGACCTACCGCCAGCTGGTGCGCTCCAGCGACGGCGCGCCGATGGACGACGCGAACTTCGGCGGCGCGATCGCCAGCACCGGCGACCGCGTGCTGATCGGCGCGCCCGGACCGGACTGGGCGTCCACCGGCAGCTATCCCAATGGCGCGGTCTACGTGTTCGCGGTCGCCGACGGCCAGCTCGCCGAGACGCAGAAGCTCGTGCCGGGCGACGGCGCGGCGGGCGACCAGTTCGGCTACGCGGTCGCCGCCTCGGGCGAGCGCGTGCTGGTCGGCGCGCCGGCGGCCGACGTCGACGGCGTCGTCCACCGCGGCGCGGTCTACCTGTTCGCCCACGACGGCACCTCGTACACGCAGGCGCAGAAGCTCGTCGACCCGGACGGCGAAGCCTACGACCAGCTCGGCCAGGCGGTCGCGCTGGACGGCGACGCCGGCCTCGCCGGCATGTGGAGCCACAACGACGAGCTCGGGGGCGAGCAGCCGCCGCCGAAGCCCGGCAAGGTGCAGCTGATCGGCCCGTCCGGCGACGCCTGGGCGATCACCGGCACGCTGGCCGCGAGCGGCGAGGGCACCGAGGGCGACTCGTTCGGCTGGGACGTGGCCGTGCAGGGAGCGACGCGGCTGATCGGCGCGGATGCCGACGGCAGCATCAGCCAGTACCAGGGCTCGGCGTACTTCTACGAACGCGACACGCTGTTCGCCGACGGCTTCGACGGCGCCACGCCCTGAGCGCGGCTCAGGCGATGCCGAGGCCCGGAATCGACCCGATCGCGTCCGGGTCGAAGCCGGCCAGCTGCGCGAAGGCGCGGCCGCGCTCGGCGTAGTCCCTGAACTGGTCGAAGCTGGGCGCGCCGGGCGAGAGCAGCACGACGCCGCCCGGCGGCGCCAGCGCCTGCGCGCGCGCGAACGCCTCGTCGAGCGGGCCGGCCGATTCGAGCCGGTAGGCGCCGCCGGCCGCGCGGAGCACGCCGGCGATGCGCGCGCCGCTCGCACCCATCGTCACGATCGCGTGCGGCGGCGCGCGCCGCGCCTGCGCGGCGAAGCCGTGCCAGTCCAGGCCGCGGTCGTGGCCGCCGACCAGCACGACGGCCGGTCGGCCGGCGAGGCTCGCCAGCGCTTCCAGCGTCGCCTGCGGCGTGGTGGCGATGCTGTCGTCGACGTAGGCGACGCCGCCGCGCTCGCCCAGCGTCTGCAGGCGGTGCGGCAGCGGCCGGAACGTCGCGATCGCCGGCGCGGCCGCGGCCGCATCCTCGCCGGCGGCCTCCAGCGCCGCCAGCGCGGCGCACAGGTTCAGCGCGTTGTGCGGCCCGCGCAACGGCGAGCGCGCCAGCGCGAACACGGCATCGGCGCCGCGGGCGACGGCATCGCCGTCGACGTGCCAGCCGGCGGCGTCGCCGAACGTCACGCGGCGCGGATGCGCCGCCAGCCGGCCGAGCAGCTCGGCCTGGCCCGCGTTCGCGACGACCACGTCGGCCGCCGCGGCCAGCGCGAGCTTGTCGTCCACGTAGCGCTCGCGCGTGCCGTGCCAGTCGAGGTGCTCCTCGTAGACGTTGTTGATCACGCCGACCGCGACGCGGCCGGCCTCGCGCGTCTGGAAGCTCGACAGCTCCACCACCCACCAGTCCGGCGCCGCGGGCGGATCGAGGAGCTCGAGCAGCGGCAGGCCGATGTTGCCGGCCAGCGCCGTGCGCCGGCCGAGCGCGCGCAGCAGATGCGCGATCAGCGCGCTGACCGTGCTCTTGCCCTTGGTGCCGGTCACCGCGATCACGCGCGCCTGCGGCTGCTCGGCGAACCACAGCGCCGTGCCCGAGGTGAAGCGCGTGCCGTTGTGCTGCGCCTCGAGGATCTCCGGCCGGTAGGCGCTGATGCCGGGCGACTTGATCACCACGTCGAACGCCGACAGCGCGGCCGCGTCCGGCGGCGCGGCCACCACGCGCAGCGCCGGCGGCGCGCCGGCGGCGGACAGCGCGGCCGCCTCGGCCTCGCTGCAGAACAGCGTCGGCACCAGCCCGCGCGCGCGCGCGCGCAGAGCCGCCAGCGCGGCCCTGCCCTCGCGGCCGCAGCCCCAGACCGCCACGCGGCGGTGCGCGAGCTCAGCCAGCCGGATCGACATGGCGCACCAGGCGCGCGGGAATCCGCTGCTCGCCGCCGGCGGCGAGCAGCGCGTCGAGCGCGCGTTCGCTGCCGTCGAGCTGCGGCTCGATCTCCTCGGCGAAGCGCGCCACCAGCGCGTCCTCGCGCCATTCCGCGCGCCGCGCGAGCGCGGCCATCGCCGCGCGCGACTCGATGCCTTCGCCCACGCATTCGAACGGCTTGTGGTCGCGATACTCCATCAGCGCGTCGAACGCCGGCGCCAGCGCGGGGTCGTCGAGCAGGTTGCGGCCGAAGATGCCGAGCAGGCGCGGCTTGGGCATGAACGGCGCCAGCGCGAGGAACACGAAATGGCACTTCGGGCACTGGCCGCACCAGCGGTCGGCCGGCTTGGGCCCGAGGATGCGGAAGTTGCGGTTGCAGCTGGAGAAGACATCGTCGTAGCGCGACGTGCGTGCGAAGCGCTCGGCGACGCCGAGCTCGGACAGCGGGCGCAGCAGCGAGTAGTAGTCCAGGTCGGCGGCGACGCGCGCGGCGAGCCGCTCGCGGAACAGGCGCTCGAACGCCCAGCCCTTGCTCCACTGGTGGTTGACCGGCTGGCCGGCGTACTCCAGCGTGGCGCTGGAGGCGGAGCGCTCGTTGGAGAACGCGATCTCGCCGTAGCCGTACAGCACCGCGGCGGCGGCGAGGATCGCCGAGTTGATCGCGGTGACCGGGATGTGCCCGTTGTAGGCGCCGAGCCGGTTGTACTCGAACAGCACCGGCGACAGCTCGCGGCGGACGTTCAGCATCGGCATGCCGGTGCGCCCGGCGCAGGCGGCGATCAGCGGCGAATGGCCGACCCAGACCGCGGTGGCGTCTTCGCCGGCGCGCTTCAGGATCTCCACGCTGACCAGCGAGTCCTTGCCGCCGCCGATCGGCACCAGCACGCGGCGCGGCAGGCCGAGCGCCGGCGCCGCCTCGCGCGCCGCGCCGGCGGACGGGAAGCGGATGCGCCCGCGCAGGTCGAGCCGGTTGTGGTAGGCGAACTCGCCGAGCCCGTGCAGGTACAGCGCGTCGAGGAACGCCGCGGTCGGCGCGTCCGGCTCGGACGTCTCCACGCGGATCGCGCCCGGCACGCCGGCCTTGTAGTAGCTGACGCCGGCGACGAGGTGCAGCAGGTCGAGCGCCGCCTCGAACGCGGCCGCGCGCGGCGGCGCGAGCGCCGGCGCATCGGGGAACGTCACGCGCTCGACCAGCTCCGGGCCGTCGTCGAACGCGTACACCAGCGAGGCCACGCCGTCGGCGTAGCCGCGGCGGACGAAGCGGAACGCCTGCGCCTGGCGCGGATCGGGCGGGAAAGCGCTCACAGCACCACCTCCGCCGCCGGCGCGCGCAGGTTGTAGCGCGAGGCCATGACGGCGCCGTAGGCGCCGCCCTGCGCGATCAGCAGCACGTCGCCTTCGCGGCATTCGGGCAGGCGGCGGTTCGCGCCGAGCACGTCGCCGCTCTCGCAGATCGGCCCGACCACCTGCACCATCGCCGCCGCCGGCTCGTCGAGCCGCGTGAGGTTCACGATCTCGTGCCAGGCGTCGTAGAGCGCCGGGCGGATCAGCGAGTTCATGCCGGCGTCGACGCCGACGTAGTGCGTGCCGCCCTTGCGCTTGGTCTGCGTCACGCGCGCGAGCAGCACGCCGGCGTCGGCGACGAGGAAGCGCCCGGGCTCCATCCACAGCGCGAACTGCGGATAGGCGCGCCGCACCTCCGCCAGCGACGCGCCGAGCGCCTCGAGGTCGAGCGGCGCCTCGTCGGGGCGCGCGGGCACGCCCAGGCCGCCGCCGATGTCCAGCGACTCGATGCGGCCGAAACCCTCGGCGAGGCTGGCGAGCTGCGCGTAGACCGAGCGCCAGTGGCCGGCGTCGAGAATGCCCGAGCCCAGGTGCGCGTGCAGGCCGACGATGCGCGCGCCGGCCTGGCGCGCCAGCGCGCGGAACGCGTCGAGCTCTTCCAGCGCCAGGCCGAATTTCGAGCCGGCGCCGCCGGTCTTCACCTTGTCGTGGTGGCCGCGCCCGGCGCCGAGGTCCACGCGCAGGTGGACCTCGCGCCCGGCGAAGAGCTCGCCCCAGCGTTCGAGCGGATGCAGCGCGTCCAGCGTGACGCGCACGCCGGCGGCGAGCGCGGCGGCATATTCCCCGCGCGGCGCGAAGTTCGGCGTGAACAGGATGTCCGCGGGCGGCAGCTCCGGCAGCGCCGCGCGCACCGCCTCGATCTCCGCCAGCGAGACGCATTCGAACGCGAAGCCTTCTTCGCGCAGCGCGCGCAGGATCGCCGGATGCGGATTGGCCTTCAGCGCGTAGTGCCAGCGGTCCACCGCCGCCAGCGCGCGCAGCGCGCGGGCGCGCTCGCGCACCGCGTCCGTCGAGTAGGCGTAGCGCGGCGAGGCCTCCTCGGCGAGGCGCAGCAGCTCGCCGCGGCGCTGCCGCCACCAGGCCGGCGGCGCGTCCCGCGCGCCGTCGGCGGCGAGCTGGCGCCAGCTCGGCCCGAACACCGCGCCGTCCTCGACGCGCAGCGCGTCGGCGCGGATCAGCAGCGCGTGCAGGCGCGGCACCAGCTCGTCGACCAGCGCCTCGTCGACGACGAACGTCAGGTTGAGGTTGTTCGACGACTGGCTGATCAGGTGCACGTCGAGCGCGCCGAACTCGGCCAGCACGGCGGACAGCCGGTGCAGCAGCGAGCGCATGCCGCGGCCGACCAGCGTGATCGCCGCGCACGGCGCGATGACCTTGACGCGGCAGATCCGCGCGAGGTCCGCGGCCAGCGCCGAGAGCACGTCGGAATCGACCAGGTTCTCGCTCGGGTCCAGCGAGACGGTGACGTTGGTCTCCGCCGAGCCGATCAGGTCGACCGACAGCCCGTGGCGCTTGAACTCGCCGAACACGTCGGCGAGGAAGCCGACCTGCTGCCACATGCCGACCGTCTCCATCGACACCAGCGTCACGCCCTTGCGCGCGCTGATCGCCTTGACGCAGGGCGCGGCGTCGGCCGCCGCGGCGCGGATCTCGGTGCCGGCCAGGTGCGGCCGGTTGGTGTCCTTGATCACCAGCGGCACGCCGGCGCGGCGCAGCGGCCCGAGCGAGCGCGGATGCAGCACCTTGGCGCCGGTGGTGGCGATTTCCTGCGCCTCCTCGTAGTCCAGCCGCGCGAGCAGGCGCGCGTCCGGCACGACGCGCGGGTTGGCGCTGAACATGCCGGGCACGTCGGTCCAGATCTCGACGCACTCGGCCTTGAGCATCGCGCCGAAGCAGCCGGCCGAGGTGTCCGAGCCGCCGCGGCCGAGCAGCACGGTCTCGCCGTCGTCGTTGCGCGCGATGAAGCCCTGCGTGATGAACACCTCGCCGCGTCCGCTCAAGGTGTTCGCGAACGCCGCGTCCGGCGCCGCCGGCACGGTCGCCGACAGGTAGCGCGCCCAGGCGCCCTGGTTGGCCAGCGGCTGCGCGCGCAGGTGCTCGCGCGCATCGAGCCAGCGCGCGGCCAGGCCCTGCGTGCCGAGGAACGCCGCGCCGAGCGTGCTCGACATCAGCTCGCCGAGCGCGAACACCTCGGCCTGCCACGGCAGCGCGGCGTCGCGCCGACGCGGATCGGCGATCAGCTGGTCCAGCCGCGCCAGCCAGCCGTCGAGCGCGTTGCGCGCCGGCAGCTCGAGGTCGCGCAGCAGCGCGTCGTGGCGCTGGACGATGCCGACCTGCGCCTCGCGGCAGCGCGCCTCGTCGGCGCGCGCCTCGGCGATCGCCTTGAGCTGGTCGGTGATCCCGGACAGGGCGGAGACGACGATCAGCACGTGCCGCCCGCGCCGATGATGCTCCGCAGCAATCCGCGCGATGGTTTCCCAGCGCGGGCGCGTCGAGACGCTGGTGCCGCCGAACTTGGCGACGACCCACTGCGGCGCCGCCGCGGGGGCCGGATGAGGAGTCGAACTCAAGGGAAGCCCTCCGGGGGCCGATCGATCGCAAGCCGGCATTCTTTCGTGCGGCGCAGCGTAACGCAATGGAATGGCCGCACGCGGGCGGCCGGCGGCCGCCGCCCTGGCGGCGCGCGGCCGGCACGCCCCGTTCGGACGTAAAGACGGCCGTCCACGGGCACGCGCCGCGCGACTCGGGCATCATCGGCGTCCCCGCGCCGCCGCCCGCTTCCGCCATGCCCGCACGACGCTTCGCGCAGATCGACGTGTTCACGACGCGCACCGGCTACGGCAATCCGGTCGCCGTGGTGCTGGACGGCGACGGCCTGGACGCCGCCGCGATGCAGCGCTTCGCCGCCTGGACGCACCTGTCCGAGACCACGTTCGTGCTCGCCCCGCGAAGCGCCGGCGCCGACCTGCGCATGCGCGTGTTCACGCCGCGCCAGGAGCTGCCGTTCGCCGGCCATCCGGCCGTCGGCACGGTGTTCGCCTGGCTCGAGGCGCACGGCCGGGCGGCCGGGCGCACGCCGCTCGCGCTCGAATGCGCGGCCGGCGTGCTGCCGGTGCGCGTCGAGGGCGACGCCGCGCGGCGGATCTTCGTGCAGGCGCCGCCGGCGCGCATCGCCGCGCCGCCGGCCCTGGCCGCCGGCGTCGCCGACGCGCTCGGCCTGGCGCCGCGCCGCGCGCCCGGCCCGCATGTGGTGGACGTCGGGCCGCTGTGGCTGATCGCCGAGCTCGACGACGCCGCGGCGCTGCGCGCGCTGGCGCCGGACTTCGCCCGCATCGCCGCGCTGACGCGGCAGCACGGGGCGATCGGCCTGTGCGTCTTCGCGCGCGAACCCGGCGGCGATGCGGACCTCGCCGTACGCGCGTTCTGCCCCGCCGACGACATCCCCGAGGACCCGGTGACCGGCAGCGCGAACGCGGCCGTCGCCGCGCTGCTGCACGCGACCGGCACGCTGGGCGCGCTCGGCTCGCGCTACCGCGCCAGCCAGGGGCGCGAGATCGGCCGCGACGGCCTGGTCGAGGTCGAGATCGACGCCGGCCGGGTGTGGATCGGCGGCCGCTGCACGCTGGCTGTCGACGGCCGCGTGCACCTGGACGAGGCGCCTTGAGCGCCGTCCCGCCCGCTGCGCCCGCGGCGGTCGGCTACGCCCGCCGCCTCGGCGTCTGGGACGCGGCGATGGTCGTGGTCGGCGGCATCATCGGCTCGGGCATCTTCCTGACGCCGGCGGCGATCGCGCGCCAGACCGGCTCGCCGGCCGAGCAGCTGCTCGCCTGGGCGCTGGGCGGCGCGCTCGCGCTGATCGGCGCGCTGTGCTACGCCGAGCTCGGCGCGCGCCGGCCGGCCGCCGGCGGCGGCTACGTGAACCTGCGCGAGGCGTTCGGCCTCACGATCGCGTTCGTCTACGGCTGGAACCTGCTGGTCGTGAACCATTCCGGCAGCATCGCCGCGGTGGCGACGGTGTTCGTGCACTACGCCGCCGCGGCGCTCGGCGTCGAGGTCGCCGACGACCGGCCGTACGCGGTCGGCGCGATCGTGTTCCTCGCCGGCGTCAACTGGTTCGGCATCCGCGCCGGCGCCTGGACGCAGAACCTGCTCACCGTGCTCAAGCTCGCCGCGGTGGCGATGCTGATCGCCACGGGCCTCGCCGCCGGCGGCGCGCCGGCGCCGCCTTCGCCGCCGGCGCCGCTCGACCCGCTGGCGCTCGGCGGCGTGCTGCTGCCGGTGCTGTTCGCCTACGGCGGCTGGACGTACGCCAACGACATCGCCGGCGAGATCCGCGAGCCGCAGCGCAACCTCCCGCGCGCGCTGGCCTTCGGCATGCTGCTGGTCGTGGCCTGCTACCTGCTGGTCAACCTGGCGTACCTGGCCGTGCTCGGCCATGCGGGCCTGGCCGAGAGCCGCGCGCCGGCCGCCGACCTGATGCGCCAGGTGTTCGGCGAGCCGGGCGCGCGGCTGATCGCCGCCGGCATCGCCGTGTCCACGCTCGGCTTCTGCAACATCTCGCTGATCGGCGCGGCGCGGGTGTTCCAGGCGATGGGCGCCGACGGGGTGTTCTTCCGCTCGGCCGGGCGCCTGCATCCGCGCTGGCGCACGCCGAACGTCGCGCTGGCGATGCTGGCCGGCTGGTCGTGCGTGCTGGCGCTGACCGGCACGTTCGACCAGCTGCTGAACTACTCCACCACCGGCGACTGGCTCGGCTACGCCGCGGTGGTCGCCACGCTGTTCTGGTACCGCCGCCACGAGCGGGCCGCCGCGGCGTTCCGCACCCCGCTCCATCCGCTGCTGCCGCTGGCCTTCCTGGCCGCGGTGGCCTGGGTCGTGGCCGCCACCGTCTGGCAGCGCCCGGGTGACGCCGGCGCCGGCGCGCTGATCGCGCTGGCCGGCCTGCCGGTCTACGCCCTCTGGCGGCGCCTGCCGCGCCGCTGAGCCGCCCCTCCCGAATCGCGCGGCGGCCGCGCCGGAACGGCGCAATTTTCCACAAGGCACAAATTTTTGAACTGTTGCGTGACTCAGTTCACTGATCGCGCCTTTGGAAAATGCAATTAGTGGCAAAAGGTTCGCATTGTGAAAATGCGTCCTCGCTCCAGGGGGCTCGGATCAGTCGGATTCGGTTTTCCTCGTGTTTTTGCCTCGGCCTGGCGAACACCGGCTCGACCGGAACCGCCGTGCCGACGCGACTGACCGGTGCGGGTAGCGCCCGCCCGGATGGCGGTCCGTTGTGCCGGATTGCCTGGGCGGCCTCGCCGAAGCCGTCCGTTGAGCGTGGAACCATCATCAGGAGGAACTGCGATGAGTACTTCTAACGGCAAGTTGCGCATCCTGGGACTTGCGGCATTCGCCTGCGCGACCGCCGCGCCGGCCGCCATGGCAGGCCCGACCGGCAACGCCAGCGCATACGATCTTTCGGTTCACATCAACCTGCTGGGCGTCAGCCAGCTGAACGTCGACCCGCAGGCGCCGGCGCACGTCGCCGACGCCACCTCGAGCGTCGCCGATTCGCAGCAGCTCGCCTCGCTCGACGTGCAAGATCCGCTCGGCCTGCTGAAGCTGCAGACCGGCCTCCTGCAGTCGCAGGCCGAATACGTCGGCGGCAACTTCGCCGTCGTCGGCGCCGAGAGCGTGGTCAGCGGCCTCGACCTCTCCGCGGTGACGCTGCTGGCGGCGCCGGTGATCGGCCTCGGCGCCGATGCCGTCACCTCGCGCTCGGTGCTGGCCGGGTCCTGCCCGCCGCCGGCGCCCTCGCGCGACAAATCGCTGATCGGCAACGACTTCCTGTTCTTCGACGGATTCGACAAGGGCAACCTGAGCGCGGTCGACGGCACCGGCGGCGGCGACACCGGCAGCGGCGGCCTGCCCGGCAGCGGCGCCAAGCTCGGCAACCTCGCGCTTTCGCTGCTCGGCACCAACGTGCCGATCCCGCTCAGCCCGCCGCCGAACACCGCCGTCGACCTGAACGCGCTCGGCCTCGCCAGCGCCACGCTGATCCTCAACGAGCAGACGATGAGCGGCGACGGCATCCACGAGCTCGGCATGGTGTCCAACGCGGTGCGCCTGTCGCTGAACGTCGCCGGCCTGATCACCGCCGACGTCATCGTGGCGCACAGCGAAGCCTCGCTGACCTGCCCGTAGCATCCGCCGGCACCGGGCACCGCCCGGCGCATGCGCGGACTGTCGGGAAAGGGCGGCCGGGCCCTTTCCCGACGCCGCGACGATCGGGCTGCGATGATCGGGCCGCGACGACGCGCGCGCAACGCCGCCGCGGCGCGGTACCGCCGTTTCCTGCGCCGCGCACGCGATGCGACAATGCCGGGCACGCCCTGGCACCGGAACATCGCATGGCCCGCTCCACCGAACATCCCGCCGAGCCCGCGCCCGGCAAGCGCCCGCCCGCGCCGCTGGCGCTGACGATCAACGGCAAGCCGTATTTCCACGACGGCGACCCGGCGATGCCGCTGCTGTGGTTCCTGCGCGACGTGCTGCGCCTGACCGGCACGAAGTACGGCTGCGGCATCGGCGCCTGCGGCGCCTGCACGGTGCTGATCGACGGCAAGGCCGCGCGCGCCTGCGTGACGCCGATGCAGGCGGCGGCGACGCGCAAGGTCACCACGATCGAGGGCCTGGAGACGCACGAGCTGCATCCGGTGCAGCAGGCCTGGATCGAGGAGGACGTCGCGCAGTGCGGCTACTGCCAGGCCGGGCAGATCGTCGCCGCGGTCGACCTGCTGCAGCGCAAGCCCAGGCCCAACGACGAGGACATCGCCGCGCTCGGCAACCTGTGCCGCTGCGGCACCTACCCGCGCATCCGCCGCGCGATCCTGCGCGCCGCGGAGCTGATGCACGGGGAGAAGAAATGAGCGAGCGCGTGGATGCCGGCCGCCGGCGCTTCCTGACCGTGGCCCTGGCCGGCGGCGCGCTGCTGGTCGGCCTGCGCCTGGCCGGGGCGCAGACCACCGACGTGCCGCCGGAACTGCTCGGCGACGACCTGACCGACCTCGGCCCGTTCGTGCGCATCGAGCGCGACAACCGCATCGTCATCGGCGCGCGCGGCTGCGAGATCGGCCAGGGCGTGATGACCGCGCTGCCGATGCTGATCGCCGAGGAGCTGGACGTCGACTGGAACCAGGTCCGCGTGATCCAGCTGCCGTACGGCTACGTCGACACCGACAAGGGGCCGTCGAACCGCTACGGCGAGCAGGGCGCCGGCGGCAGCACCAGCATCCCCGAGGGCTGGAAGGACCTGCGCCAGGCCGGCGCGACGGCGCGCTGGCTGCTGGTGCAGGCCGCCGCGCGCGAGTGGAACCTGCCGGCGGAGCAGCTGCGCACCGAGGCGGGCCAGGTGATCGCGCCGGACGGCCGGCGCCTGACCTACGGCGCGCTGGCGCGCTCGGCGGCCGCGATCGCGCCGCCGGACCAGCCGGTCGCGCTGAAGACGCCGGACCGCTTCCGCCTGATCGGCAAGCCGACCCGCGTCGCCGACGCGCGCGACATCGTCACCGGCCGCAGCCGCTTCGGCATCGACGCCTACGCGGCCAACGCGCTGGTCGCCGTGATCGCGCGCTGCCCGCACCTGGACGGCACGCTGGTCTCCTACGACGACGCCGAGACGCGCAAGGTCGCCGGCGTCAAGGACGTGATCCCGATTCCCGGCCCCAAGCCGGACGCGCCGCTCGACGGCGTGCTCGCCGCCGGCGTGGCCGTGCTCGCCGACAGCACCTGGGCGGCGCTGAAGGGGCGCGAGCTGCTCAAGGTGCAGTGGAAGGAAGGCCCCTGGGCCAAGGAATCGACCGCTGCGCTGGCGGCGGCGGCGAACGAGCTGCTCGACAAGGGCGAGGGCGGCGTCGTGGTGCGTGCCGACGGCGACCTCGCCAAGGCGCGCAAGCAGGCGCGCCAGGTCGTCGAGGCGCGCTACGAGATGCCGTTCCTCGCGCACGCGACGATGGAGCCGCCCGGCGCGCTGGTCGAGATCAACCAGGACAGCGCGCGCCTGGTCGCCTCGCTGCAGGATCCGGAAGCGGCCTCGATGCTCGTCGCCCGGCTCACCGGCATCGCGCGCAGGAACGTCGACGTGCGCATGACGCGCGCCGGCGGCGGCTTCGGCCGGCGCCTCAAGAACGACTACGTGGCCGAGGCCGTGCTCGTCGCCAAGGCGGCCGGCAAGCCGGTCAAGCTGATGTGGACGCGCGAGGACGACCTCGCCCACGACTTCTACCGCCCGTTCGGCGTGCACGCGCTGACCGCGACGCTGGACCGCAAGAAGCGCATCACCGGCTGGGCGCACCGCTGCGCGGCGACGCCGCGCGTCTACCGCGACGCCGGCGCGACGGAGCGTCCGGTCTACAGCGGCTGCCTGGAGCCGGACGACTTCCCGGCCGGGCTGGTCGCCAATCTGGACAAGACGTTCTTCGGCCTGACCTCGGGCATGCCGCGCGGCGCCTGGCGCGCGCCGCTGCACACGTTCCACGCGTTCGCCGTGCAGAGCTTCATCGACGAGGTCGCCGTCGCCTCCAAGCAGGACGCGGTCGAGCTGCGCCTGGGCCTGCTCGGCGAGCCGCGGCGCATCCCGTACCGCGGCCACGGCGGGCCGTTCTTCGACACCGGCCGCCTGGCCAACGTGCTGCGGCTGTGCGCCGAGCGCATCGGCTGGGGCAAGCCGCGCACGGACGGCCACGGCCTGGGCATCGCCTGCCATTTCACGTTCGGCGGCTACGCCGCGCACGCGTTCGAGGTGTCGGTCGAGGGCAGCGAGCTGCGCATCCATCGCGCGGTCTGCGTCGTCGACGTCGGCCGCGTCGTCAACCCGCTCGGCGTCGAGGCGCAGATGATGGGCGGCACGCTCGACGGCGTCTCCGCCGCGCTGCACCTCGCGGTCACCGTCAAGGACGGCCAGGTGCAGCAGAGGAACTTCCCGGACTACCCGCTGCTGCGCATGGCGCAGGCGCCGCGCGCGGTCGAGGTGCAGATCGTCGAATCGACCGAGGAGCCGTCCGGCGCCGGCGAGATGGGTGTGCCGAGCGCCGCGCCCGCGCTCGCCAACGCGATCTACGCGGCGACGACGGTGCGCGTGCGCAAGCTGCCGCTGATGCCGGAGCTGATGCGGATGCTGTAGCCGGCGCCGCCCTGCGCGGAGGCCGGCCGGCTCGTTGCCGGCGCATTCGCCTTCGGTGACACTCGAATCACCTTCGGACAAGGAAACCTCGATGAACGGCACCCCGCCGGACGAAGACGCGCTGCCGCGCGCGGACCGCGTCGACGTCGCCGGTGCCGATCCCTGGTACCTGCCGTCGAGCCGGGAGGAAGCGATCCTGGGCGCGATACGGCGCGACGGTGCGGGTCTGGAGATCGGCCCCAGCCATCGGCCGCTCGCGCCGAAGCGCGCCGGTTTCGACGTGCACGTGCTCGACCACGCCAGCGCCGAGGAGCTGCGCGCGAAATACGCCGGACACGGCGTCGATCTCTCCGCCATCGAGTAGGTCGACTTCGTCTGGCGCGGAGAGCCGCTGACCGCCGTCGTCGGCAGCGAAGCGTGCTACGACTGGATCATCGCCAGCCACGTCATCGAGCACGTCCCGGACTTCGCCGGATTCCTCGTCGAGTGCGAGAAACTGCTCAGGCCGTCCGGCGTCCTCGCGCTCGTCGACCCGGACGCGTTCCGCACGGTGCATCCGCTCTGCCTCGAGGTCGACCGCATGATCGAGCTGCGCTGCCCGATCCTGAAGCGGCGGCCGTTCTTCCACGACCCGATCTACATGGAACGCGAGGCGATCGACCTGCGCCGCGCGCTGGACCTGGTCGTCGAGCGCTCCGACTACGACGTCGACCTGATCCTGCGCAACGCGCTGCGCACGTGCGAGCTGCGCACGCTGTACACGAACCTCGAGCTGCTCGACATCCTGCCCGACGAGCGCGTGCGGAACGGGCCGGAACGCTGGTCGTTCGGCCGCGTCGGCGTGCTCGCGCACGTCTACTACGTCGACATGCTCGAGGAGATGCTCGGCTACGCCGACCACATCCCGTGCGACTACGACCTGTTCGTCACCACCGACACGATCGAGAAGAAGCGCGTCGTCGAGCGGCGCCTGGCCGCCTTCGAGCGCGGCAAGGTCAGGATCGACGTCGTGAAGTCGAACCTCGGCCGCGACACCTCGGCCCTGCTGATCGAGCAGCGCGACGTCGTGCTCTCCGGCGAGTACGGCCTGCTCTGCCGGATCCACAGCAAGAAGTCGCCGCAGGACGGCTCCAACCGCGGCGACGGCTTCAAGCACCACCTCTTCGACAACCTGCTCGGCTCGCGCGGCTACGTCTGCAACCTCTTCGACCTGCTCGAGCGCGAACCGCACGTCGGCATCGTCGCGCCGCCGACGATCCACATCGGCTATCCCACGCTCGGCCACGCCTGGTTCCTGAACAAGGCGCGCGTCGAGGCGTTGGCGCAGCTGCTGGACGTCAAGGTGCCGCTCGACAGGCACACGCCGGTGGCCGCGTACGGCTCGATGTACTGGTTCCGCCCCGCCGCGCTCAAGCGCCTGTTCGAGCACAACTGGACCTGGGAGCAGTTCGACGAGCAGGTGTACGGCGACAGCGACCTGCCGCACGCGATCGAGCGGCTGGTCACCTACTGCGCGCAGACCGAAGGCTACGCCACGCGCAACGTCTTCACGGCGCGGCACGCGGCGAAGAACTACACCAAGCTCGAGTACAAGCACCAGCTGCTGTCGAGCTGCTTCACCAGCGGCGACATCCGCGACCAGGTGCTGCACATGATGTTCGGACCGGCGCCGAAGCCCGCCGCGTCGTCGCCGAACGCGGCGATCGAATGGTCGGCGCCGCCGCGCGTGCGCATCGCGCTGGCCGGGCTCGCGTTCGCGATGAAGCGCTCGCTGGCCTATCGCACGCGCATGCTGATCAAGGCGCTGCGCGGCGACGACGCGGATACCGAGGTCGTGCCGGGGCGCGCCCGCAGCGGTGACGCCTGAACCGGGCCGCCGGAGCTATATCGCGACGACGACCACGCCGACGAGCACGGCCGCCACCACGTAGCTGGCCGGGTCGGTCAAGGCGAACACGACCGGGTCGTCGTGCATCTGCCCGCGCCGGGCGACGAACCAGACGCGGCTGATCCAGTAGAGGAACGCCGGCGTCAGCGCCCAGAGGACCTGCGGATGGCGGTACAGCGCCTCGCTGGCCGTGCTGTTGATGTAGAACGCCAGCACCAGCACGCTGAGATAGCCGCTGCTGGTGCCGAGCGACTCGATCAGCGGCAGGTCCGCGACCGTGTAGCCGCGGCCGGCCGCCGACGAGTGGCCGCCGTCGAGCAGGCCGCGCAGCTCCGTGTAGCGCTTGACCATCGCCAGGCTCAGGAACAGGAACGTCGAGAACGCCAGCAGCCAGAACGAGGCCTCCACCGGCACCGCCACGGCGCCGCCGATGATGCGCGTGGAGTACAGCGCGGCCAGGGTCATCACGTCGATCACGGCGATGCGCTTGAGGAACAGCGAATAGACCAGCGTCGCGGCGAAGTAGCCCGACAGCACCAGGGTGAAGCGCGGCGACAGCCAGGTCGCGACGAGGAACGCCGCCGCGACCAGCAGCGCGGCGGCCGCGAGCCCGCCGCCGGCCGGCAGGTCGCCGGCGGCGAACGGCCGCGTCCGCTTGCGCGCGTGCTGGCGGTCCGCGCCGAGGTCGAGCAGGTCGTTGAGGACGTACGTGCCGGACGCGCACAGGCAGAAGCAGGCGAACGCGGCCGCGGCGCGCAGCATCGCCTCCGGCTGCAGCAGCAGATGCGCGCCGAGCACCGGCACGAACACCAGCAGGTTCTTCGCCCACTGATGCGGCCGCAGCGCGCGGATCCACGCGCGCCGGCGCGCCGGACGCGGATCGATCACCGTTTCGACGTTGCCCTGCGCCTGCGCCTGCCTCGCCACCCTGGCCGGGGCGTTGACGACCACGGCCCGGCGCGCCAGCCGCCAGGCGGGAAGATCGTCCGCGCCGCGGCCGACGTAGTCGTAGCCGCGGGCGCCGAAGCGCTGCTGCAGAAGCTCCGCCCGCCCGGCGCCGGCTTCCACGACGAGCACGTCGTCGAAGCCGCCGACGTGCGCGGCCACTGCGGCGGCGAACGCCGGGTTCCAGCGCGCGAGCAGGATGCGCCGCCGGCCGTTCGCCGGCTGCCGCAGCTCGTCGAGCAGGCGCGTTTCGTACGGCAGGTCGGCCGCATTCGGCGCCGCGCGCGCCTCGAGCCGCCGGCGCAGGAAGGCCGGGCCGCGCAGCAGCCAGGCGAGCAGCACGAAGAGGCGCAGCGGATGGGCGCGCACGAGCGCCAGCGCCGCCTCCAGGTGCAGGCGCGGGCGGATCAGGGCGTCGAGATCGACGCAGAGCGGAATGCGATGGTCCTGCACGACGACGGGTTTCCTCGGTCAGCCTGCGTGCCGCTGCATGTCACCTCCGGTGCGCGATCGTTCCGGCGGCGGAGCGCCGCACGGACGCACGGCGGAACGGCGCCCGCGCGGCCGATCGCGGCGCCGCTGCGACGTTCCCGCCCCCGCGCCCGTCCGACCCTGCACGAGCGTGACGCCGACGACGATTTCACCAATTCGAACGGAATACGAACGGATTCTTAATTTTAGTCGTGTAAAAGGTCGAGGCCGCATGCCTCGGCGTGCAAGTCCGCCGCCGGCAGAAGAACGAAGAACGACGACAGGGGAGAAGCATGGCAACCGGAGTGCAACATGTCACGAAACACCTGTCTGGTCACCGGCGGCGCCGGTTTCATAGGCTACGCGATCTCCAGCGCCCTGGCCGACCGCTTCGACCGCGTCGTCGCGCTGGACAACCTTCACCCGCAGGTGCACGCGCGGCGCCGCCGTCCCCGTGCGCTGGACCGCCGCGTCGAGCTCGTCGTCGGCGACGTCACCGACCGCGCGATCTGGGACACGATCCTCGACGACGTCGCGCCGCGCACCGTCGTGCACCTGGCCGCGGAAACGGCACCGGCCAGTCGCTGTTCGAGGCCACGCGCCACGCGCACGTCAACGTGACCGGCACGACGCAGATGCTCGATGCGTTCGCGCGCCACGAGCGCATCCCCGAGCGCATCCTGCTCACCTCCAGCCGCGCCGTCTACGGCAGCGCGACCGTCTACCCGGGCAGCGCTCGCGCGAGCAGCTCGAGCGCAGGCAATGGGCGTTCGACGGCCTGGAGCCGCTGCCGTTCCGCGCCGCCACCACGCAGCCGCAGCCGATCAGCGTCTACGGCGTGACCAAGCTCTCGCAGGAGCAGATCCTGCGCGCCTAGGCCTGCGCGCTCGGCGTGCGGGCGATCGTGCTGCGGCTGCAGAACGTCTACGGCCCGGGCCAGTCGCTGTCCAATCCGTACACCGGCATCTGCTCGCTGTTCGCGCGCCTCGCGCGCGAGAAGACCAGCATCCCGGTCTACGAGGACGGCCGCATCGTGCGCGACTTCGTCTACATCGACGACGTCGCCGACGCGATCCTCGCCGCGCTGGCCGTGCGCGATCCGGCGCCGGCCTACGACGTCGGTTCGGGCAGGGCGAGCACGATCACCGAGCTCGCCGAGCTGATCGCGCGGCTCTACGGCGCGCCCGCGCCGCACGTCTGCGGCGCGTTCCGCCACGGCGACGTGCGCCACGCCGCCTGCGTGATCGACGAGACCGCGGCGGACCTCGGCTGGCGCCCGCGCGTGCCGCTGGCCGAAGGCATCCGCCGCCTGTGCGCGTGGATCGACGGCGAGCTCGAGCCCTCGCGCGCGGCGACGGCAGCGTGACGCCGGCCGTCCGCAGGCCCAGGTTCGAAGGAGAAGGCCCATGAACCCGACATCAGGTCCGCTCGGTGCGTGCATACGCCGCGCCGCGGCCGCGGCCGCGGCGGCGGCGCTGTGCGCATGCCAGGAGACCGTCCACAGCGCGCAATGGTGGATGGCGCACGGTCCCGAGCTGCAGGCGAAGCTCGCCGAGTGCAGGAAATATCCCTCGCTCAACCAGAGCGACGCGAACTGCCAGCACGCCAACGAGGCGTTCGCGACGCTGCTCGCCGCGAAATCCGGCGCCGCGGCGCCCGCACCGGAGCCGGCGCAGTGAGCGCCTCTTCCGGCGGCCGGGCCGCACCCATGGCGCGCCTCCTGCCGATCGCGGCGCTGGCCTGCGGCGCATTCGCGCTGGGCGGCTGCGAGCGCGGCCACAGCGCGCGCTGGTACATGGCGCACGGCGAGGCGATGAGCGCGAAGGTCAAGGAATGCCAGGCCGATCCGCAGCGCGCCGCGGCGGACAAGGACTGCGCGAATGCGATCGAGGCATTCGTCGCCTGGGCGCGCGCCACCGGCAATGCGGCGCCGGCGGACGGCGCGTCCGCCCCCGAATCGAAGCCCGAGCCGAAGCCGGGCGCGCCGAAGCCCGCCGACGCGGCGGGCGCGCGCTGAGGGTCTGCGCGATTTGCGGGAGCCTTCCGGCGGCTACGGCACGGCCGCGCTCGGCCGCGGCGCCGCCACGGCATCGGCGTCCGCCGCGGCCGGCATGCGCCGCGGCGCATCGAGCCTGCGGCGCAGCCAGTCGACCAGCGGCCGTTCGAGGCCGTGGTAGCTGGCGAAGCCGACCGCCAGCGTGAGCGCCGTCCAGAGCAGCAGGACCAGCGCATCCGGCAGCCGGTAGAGCAGGTCCAGCTCGTCGCTGATCGCCGCCAGCACCGCCAGCACGAGCTGGTGCCAGATGTAGATCGAGTAGGACGGATCGCCGAGCCGGCACAGCCATTTGGGCAGCACGAAGCCGCGGCTTTCCTCCAGCGCCACCAGGCCGTATGCGATCAGCGCGGCCGCGGGGCCGAACGTCGGCGCGCGCCACCACGGTTCCCAGTTCCCGTACAGGCGGTGCACGACCGCGCCGCCGATCAGCCAGGCCAGTCCGAGCGCGAGCGCGGGCGCGCCGCCGCGCACGCGGCCGCGGCTGACCAGGTAGCCGGCGCCGCAGCCCAGGGCGAATTCCAGCAGCAGCGGGCTGAACGCGACGATCCGCATCCATTCCCGCTCGATCGTTCCCGCCGCGGCGATCAGCACCGCCTGCGCGAGCGCCCAGGCCGCCAGCAGCGGGAACACGCGCCGCGGCGCGATCAGCAGGATCGCGGCGAGGACCAGGTAGAAATACATCTCGTAGCAGAGCGTCCACGCCGCCAGCACCACGTCGTTTTCCGTGGTCGCCAGCAGCGCCAGGCGCAATGGGCCGTGGTGGTAAAGCGAACGCACCCAGTCCGGCGCGAGCTCGATCCGGGTCGAGGCAAGGAAGGCGAGCGCCAGCACGACCCAGTACACCGGATAGATGCGCACGACGCGCTTGAGCGCGAACGGCACGACGGCTTCCCGGCGACTGGCCGCGCGCTGTCCGGCGCGTGCGGCGGTGGTGCTGACGATCAGGCCGGAAATGACGAAGAAGACGTCGACGCCGGCGGGCCCGAGCCACCAGTACACGGCCTTGAACCCGTCCAGGCTGGTCTCGCGCGTCGACAGCACATGGATCAGGAGCACCATGCAGGCCGCGATCGCGCGCAGCGCCTGGACGTTCTGGATCATCGCTTCACTCTGCCGCCGGCCGATTTCCGGAGGCCTCGCGGCCCGTCCGGGCCGCCATCGTACGCGATCGCGCCGCGTCGTTTCCCCGACCGCGTCCCGAGTCGCGCACGGGCGCGGCCGCGGATCGCGCCGGCGCCCGGCCTAACGTGCCGGATCGCAGCCCGCCGCCTCGGCGCGTCGCGCCTGCTCGTGGGCGATCGCCTCCGGATCGGCCAGGCCGATCCACTTGAGGTACTTGCGCGCGACCTTCGAGCCGGCGCTCTCGTCGGGCGCGAACGCCTGCCCGAAGCGCGTCTTGCGGCAGTCGAGCGGATTGGCGCGCTTCTCGATCTGCGCCCAGTCGGCCCTGCCCGCCTCGAGCGCATTGCGCGGCGGCGGCGGCGGCTCGAGCGCCGGCGCGTCGCCCAGGCGGATCGAGCCGTCCGGGTTGAACAGGCGCGGCGGCGGCGCTGGCGCGGCCGCGGCGCCGCCGATGCGCGCGCGCATCGCGCTGCTGTCCTCGGCCGGATGCGGCGGGGGCGGCGTCGTGCGCACCTGCGGCGGCGTCACCGCGATCCGGCTCGGGCGCCGCACGAACGGCGGCGGTTCGGGCTCGGGCGGCGGAGGCGGCGTTTCGGTGATCGCCTCGATGCGCACGATCTGCATCTCCTGGCGCGCGGCGCGCGGCGCCTGCGGGTGGATGCGGTACGAGCGCATGCCGAGCGCGAAGCCGCCGAGCTCGAGCACGGTCACCAGCAGCGCGAACAGAAGGCCGAGCAGCAGCCGGCGCCGGTTGCGCGGCGGCTCCTCCCAGCGCAGGCTGCGCTGCCACGGCAGGCGGTCGGCGGCGAATTGCAGCATCGCCGGATGCCTGAGCGACGACGCAGCGGAGCCTGGCTGCCGGCGCGGTACCGACGACGGCAGGGGGAAGGATTGCGGCATCGGAAACGTCGGGCGAAAGACTCGCGGCAGGATAATCGCGAGGCGCTAAAGCGCAGTTAAACCGTCCGCGCCCGGCCGAGCAGCCAGTCGGCCACGCGCTCGGCGGTGCGCGCGGCGACGCGGCCGAGCAGCGGATCGACGTGCCCGGCGCCGGCGACCAGCTCGAAGTCCGCTTCGAGCTCCGCCGCGAGGCGGCGGCTCGACGATGCCGGCACGTCGTCGTCGCGCTCGCCGGCCACGACCAGCGCGGCGCACGGCGGCGCATCGGCCGCGATCCCGCCGCAGGCCTCGTCGAGCACGGCGCCGGATTCGTCGCGCCAGCGGCGGAACGCGTACAGCCGCGCCGCGTCGTCGGCGCCCGGCATCGTCCGGCGCGTGCCGGCCAGCGAGCGCCGGCTGCCCCAGGGAACGACCGCGGCGCACGGACGCGCCGCCGCGCCCAGCCCGCGCGGCGGCAGCGGATTGACCAGCACCAGCGCGCGCGCCGCCGCTTCGCGCGCGGCCGCCAGCGCGAGCAGGCCGCCGAGGCTGGCGCCGACCAGCACCGGCCGCGGCGCGGCCGCGGCGCACCAGCCGAGCACCTGGCGGCGGTAGTCCGAAAGGCGCGTCGCCGCGAGCCCGGCCTCGGCGGCGGCGAGGTCCGGCGCCAGCACCTCGAAGCCGCGCACGCCGAGCACGCGCGCCCAGATGCCCCACTCCCAGCCGCCGCCGCCCGCGCCGTGCACGCAGACGACCGCGGGACGATCCCCTCGCTCGCAGCGGACCTCCGCGTTCATCCCCGCCCCTCCGGCGCAATGGGCGCCGGAGGGATTATGCGGCCTGCGCGGCGCGCAGGCGCGGATCAGACGTCGAAGCGCGCCTCGAAGCCGCTGGCGAAGACCAGCTCGCTCTGCGGGAACGGGCCGGTGATCTCGAACGTCATGCCTTCGGCGCTCTCGCCGGCGGTGCCGCGCTGCGAGCTGAAGTAGAAGCGCGTGCCGTCCGGGCTGAACGCAGGGCCGGTGATCTCCGAGTCGTCGTGTCCGACCAGCTGCAGCAGCGGCATCGGCACGCCTTCCGGCGTGATCAGCACGACCTGCAGGTCGTCGCTGTCCTCGGCGACGTAGACGTAGCCGCGGCTGTCGACGACCACGTTGTCCGGTTCGTGCAGCGGCGCGTCCGCGACCAGCGCCGCGTCGTAGAAGATGCCGATCGTGTCGTCCTGCGTGCGGTACGCCCAGACGCGATCGTCCGCGGTGGTCGTGAAGTAGACCACGCCCGCGTGGTAGTACATGCCTTCGCCGCGGTTGAAACGCGTGGCGCCGGCGACCTGGTTGCGCGTGGGCGTGTCGGCGGCGCCCGGGTTCGGATTCGGCACCGCGTGCCAGACGACGCTCTTGCGCCCGGTGGTCGGGTCGCCCTGCACCTCGGCGACCTCGAGCAGGCCGGCGGAAAGATCCGGGTAGCTGGCCGGCGTGAAGCGGTAGAAGCAGCTGTCGCCCTTGTCCTCGGTCAGGTACAGGCGGTGGTTGACCGGGTCGACGCAGGCGGCCTCGTGCGCGAACGTGCCCAGCGCCGGGCGCGCGACGCCCTGCCCGGCCGCGAACGGATCGCATTCCCAGACCAGGCCCTGGTCGTGCTCCTCGCACGACAGCCAGGTGTTCCACGGCGTCCAGCCGCCGGCGCAGTTCTGGCTGGTGCCGGAGAGGATGCGGTAGGCGTCGACGACGTTGCCCTGCGCGTCGAACTTCAGCGCGCCGACGCCGCCGGTGAGCGGCGCGACCTCGCTGTTGCTGACGTAGATCCAGCCGCCGTCGGGCGTGGCGTAGGTGGCGCCGCCGTCGGGCGCCGGATGCCAGGCGTAGGCGCCGCCCGCGACCGGCGCCTGGCCGGAGCGCGCGACGATGCGCGAGGAGAAGCCGGCCGGCAGGCGCACGCCGTTCGCGTCCGGCGGCAGCAGGCCGCCGCCGAGCGCCGCGAAGAAGCGCTTGCGCTGCGCCGCGTCGCCGGCGCCGGCCAGCGCGCGCGTGGCCTGGTTGACGCCGGCCAGCACCTGCCCGCCGACGGCGAGCATGCCGGCGCCGGCGAGGGCGCCGGCGACGAAGCGGCGGCGGGAGATCTGCGGGACGGCGGGCGGCGGGCTGGCGGTCTTCATCGTGGCGTACTCGCGAAAAGGAACAGGCCGCGCAACGTAGACGCCGCCGATGAAAGCTCTCTTACGCGCGCGCGAAGTTTTCGTGGAACGCGCCGCGAAGCTTGCGCGCTGCGCCTTGACCCTCCGGATCGATCGCGCAAGGCTAGCGGCGACGGTCACGCGGCGGTCACGCAAGCGCCCGATCGCCCTGCCCCGGCGAACCACGACGGAAGTCCCTCCACGGACGGACCATTCGCAGCACGGGAGGATCGACATGCCCTACAGCACCGAAGGCATCCGCAACATCGCCCTCGCAGGCCATGCGAGCGCCGGCAAAACCACGCTGTTCGAAGCCCTGCTGCATGCCGGCGGCGCGATCCAGACGGCAGGCTCGATCGAGCGCGGCACCACCGTCTCCGACCACGATCCGATGGAGCGCGAGCGCAGGCACTCGATCGGCACGGCGATCGCCTCGGTCGACGTCGGCGACGTGCACGTGAACCTGATCGACACGCCCGGCTATCCCGACTTCCGCGGCCCGGCGCTGTCGGCGCTGTCGGCCGTGGAGACCTGCGCGATCGTGGTCGACGCGGCCACCGGCGTCGCGCACACGACGCGCCGGCTGATGGAGCGCGCCAGGCAGCGCAACCTCTGCCGCATGCTGATCGTCAACAAGATCGACCACGAGGGCGCGGACCTCGAAGGCGTCGTCGAGGCGCTGCGCGACGAGTTCGGCAGCGAATGCCTGCCGATCAACCTGCCCGCGCGGGGCGGCACGGCCGTGGTCGACTGCTTCTTCCAGCCGCAGGGCGAGGCGGACTTCTCCTCCGTCGCCGCCGCGCACCAGCACATCATCGACCAGGTCGTCGAGATCAACGAGACCGTCATGGGCCGCTACCTCGACGACGGCGAGTCGGGCCTGTCCGGCCAGGAGCTGCACGACGCGTTCGAGCAGTGCCTGCGCGAGGGCCACCTCGTGCCGATCTGCTTCGTCTCCGCGCGCACCGGCGCCGGCGTGCGCGAGCTGCTCGAGCTCGCCGCGAAGCTGCTGCCGAACCCGAAGGAGGGCAACCCGCCGCCGTTCGTCAAGGGCGTGGGCGCGGACGCGCAGCCGATCGTCGCCGAGCCCGACCCGGCCAAGCACGTCATCGCCGACGTGTTCAAGATCGTCAACGACCCGTTCGTCGGCAAGCTCAGCGTGTTCCGCGTCTACCAGGGCACCGTGCGGCGCGATACGCAGCTGTTCATCGACGACGGCAAGAAGCCGTTCAAGGTCGGCCACCTGTTCCGGCTGAAGGGCAAGGACCACGTCGAGATCGAGCAGGCGATCCCCGGCGACATCGCCGGCGTGGCGAAGGTCGAGGAGATCCACTTCGACGCGGTGCTGCACGACTCGCACGACGAGGACCACATCCACCTCAAGCCGCTGGACTTCCCGCAGCCGATGTTCGGCCTGGCCGTCGCGCCGGCGCACAAGGGCCAGGAGCAGAAGCTCGCCTCGGCGCTGGCCAAGCTCGGCGAGGAGGATCCGTGCTTCCGCGTCGAGCACAACAAGGAGCTCAACGAGACGATCATCCGCGGCCTGTCGGACCTGCATCTCAAGCTGATGCTCGAGCGCATGAAGGAGCGCTACGGCGTCGAGGTGACCACGCGCCCGCCGCGCATCGCCTATCGCGAGACGATCGCCGCCAGGGCCGAGGGCCACCACCGCCACAAGAAGCAGACCGGCGGCGCGGGCCAGTTCGGCGAGGTGTTCCTGCGCATCGAGCCGCTTCCGCGCGGCGCCGGCTTCGAGTTCGCCGACGAGGTCAAGGGCGGCACGATTCCCGGGCAGTTCATTCCGGCCGTCGAGAAGGGCGTGCGCCAGGTGCTCGAGTCCGGCGCGATCGCCGGCTACCAGATGCAGGACGTGCGCGTCACCGTCTACGACGGCAAGTACCATCCGGTCGACTCGAAGGAGGTCGCGTTCGTCGCCGCCGGCAAGAAGGCGTTCCTCGACGCGATCGGCAAGGCGCACCCGCAGGTGCTCGAGCCGATCGTCAACCTCGACGTCTACGTGCCCGACGCGCACATGGGCGACGTCACCGGCGGCCTGGCCGGCAAGCGCGCGCGCATCAGCGGCACCGATTCGCTGCGCGGCGGCGAGATCATCATCAAGGCGCAGGTGCCGCTCGCCGAGGTGGCCGACTACCAGACCGAGCTGCGCGCGATGACCGGCGGCCAGGGCCGCTACGCGATCGAGTTCAGCCACTACGAGCCGGTGCCGCCGCAGGTGCAGAAGCAGCTCACCGAGGCCTACAAGCCGCGGCCGGACGAGGACTGAACGGCGCGGCGCCGGTCCGCGCGAGCCCTCCTCCTGGGGGCCTGCACGGCAGGCGGAACGCGGCGGGAACCGCGTCCGGGATCGCCGCCCGCCTGCCGGCGGCGGCGTTCAGTCCGGCTCGGCCGCGCCCGCGGGCGCGGCCTGCGCCTTGCGCGCGCCGGGCCGGTACGAGCCGACGAAGATGCCGAGCAGCGACAGCGCGACGCCGATCCAGTCCGTCGCGCGCGTCGGCCGCGCGAACAGGATCACGTCGAACACGAACGACAGCGCCGGCTGCAGCAGCAGGAGCAGGCCGATCAGCGAGGCCGGCAGCTGCGGCATCGCGCGCGTCAGCAGCACCCAGCCGAACACCTGGCCGAAGAACGCCAGGCCGAGCAGCGCCGCGGCACTGTGCGCGTCGGGAATCGCGAAGCGCTCGCCTTCGGCCAGGCCCACCAGGCCGAGCACGACGGCGCACAGCAGCGAGCTCACGCACAGCAGTTGCGCCGGCGCCAGGCGGACGTGCCCGGCGCGCTGCGCGTGGCGCGTCGACAGCATGTAGACCGCATAGGCGACGCCGGTGACGACGCCGAACACCACGCCGAGCCGGTACTCGGCGCCGACCGCGGCCCAGTCGAGCCCGACCAGCAGGTACAGCCCGAGGAACGCCAGCGCGATGCCGGCCAGGAACGTCCAGCCGAGCTTCTCGCGGTACAGCACGAAGCCCGCCAGCGCCATCAGGAACACCTGGAAGTTGCCGAGCAGCGTCGCCAGGCCAGGGCCGACGTAGAGGATGCTGCGATGCCAGAGCACCAGGTCCGCGGCGAACGCGACCGCCGGGATCGTCAGCCAGCCGATCTCGGCGATGCGCACGCGCCGCCAGTAGCCGCGCGCGGCCAGGCCGACCAGCAGCATCAGGCCGCCGAGCCCCATGCGGTAGAACGCCGACACCGTCGGCCCGACGTGGGCGACCTTGACGAACAGGCTGGTCGTGCTGATCGCGGCGGCGCCGACGATCATCTCGATCACCGCAGCGCGCGGCAGCTCGGGCGTCGTGCGCATCAGGCCGCTCCGCCCGCCGCGCCGATCTCGGCCGCGGCGTCGGCGAGCCATTCCTGCACCGGGGCGAGGCCGAGGATCGCGTCGGCGTAGGCGCGCGCGTCGGCGTCGAGCGCGACGCCGTAGGTGCGAAAGCGCAGCACGACCGGCGCGTACATCGCGTCGGCGATCGAGAAGCCGCCGAACAGGAACGCGCCGGCACCGCCGAAGCGGCGGCGGCAATCGCGCCAGAGCGCGCACACGCGCGCGATGTCGCGCGCCGCCGCCTCGCCCGGGACGAAGCCCTCGATCCGCCGCGCGCAGTTCAACGGCAGCTGCTCGCGCAGCGCCTGGAAGCCGGAATGCACCTCCGCGCTGACCGCGCGCGCCACCGCGCGGGCGGCGGCGTCGCGCGGCCAGCCGGCGCGGTCGAGGAAGGTCTCGTCGACGTACTCGCAGATCGCCAGCGAATCCCACACCGTCAGCTCGCCGTGACGCAGCGCCGGCACGCGGCCGCTCGGCGACCACGCCGCGACGGCGGTGGCGAACCCGGGCGTGCCGAGCGGCAGGCGGCGCTCGTCGAACGCCACGCCGAACTGGCGCAGCACCAGCCACGGCCTGAGCGACCACGACGAGACGTTCTTGTTGCCGATCACCAGCACGGGCCGTGCGTTCATTTCGAAAGCCTTTGCGCCTGACGGCGGATGGGATGGGGCGCCGCGGCCGTACGCCGCGTCGGCACGCGGGGGAACGGCGACGCCGTCGCCCGGCGGCCGGCCGCCGCGCGCTCGATCGAGGACGAAGGGACTATTGTGTCACGGGACGCAGCCCGTCCGGCGCGGGCGCCTCGCGGTCGCCGGCGTCCCGTCCGCGCAGCTCCGCGTCGAGCGCCTGCGCGATCGCCGCCGCGCGCTCCACGTCGTGCTCGTCGACCATCACGGCGACCAGGTTCCACGCCGGCAGCTGGCCGATCGCGCCGGTCAGGTACTCGCCGCTGACGAACGCGGCGATGCCTTCCATCGCCAGCGCGTCCCTGACCAGGTTCGCATCGATGATGTTCTCGGCGCGGTAGACGATCTTCACGAGGCACTCCGCTCGCAGGCCGCCGGCCGGGCGGCCGGACGCAATGTGACCTTGTGTATCCGCCCGCCGCGGCGCGCGTCGCGCCGGCGAGGCGCCGCTATGATGCGCCCGCCGGCGCGCTTCGGCCAGCCGTCCGCCGGCCCGTGCGCGCGCCCCACCGAGAGATCCATGTCCGTCGACGACGACCCGCTAGCCGAACGCATCCGCGAGTGCATGCTCGAGCGGCTGGTCGAGCGCGGGCCGGGCCGCAGCATCTGCCCGAGCGAGATCGCGCGCGTGCTCGCCGTGCGCGCCGGCTGCCGCTGGCGCGACCTGATGCGCCCGGTGCGCATCGTCGCCGCGACGCTGGCCGAGGCCGGCGTGATCGAGGCGATCCAGCACGAGGCCGTGGTCGACATCCGCCAGGTGCGCGGGCCGGTGCGCCTGCGCCTGCGGCCGCTGCACGGCCAGCGCACCAGCCACGCCGCCTGAGCGGCCGCCTGGCGCCGATTCGCTTTCGCCCGGCGCGCCGCTAGAATCGGCGGCTCCCTGCCTTCCGGACGCCGCGCCGCCGCGGCGAGATCGCATGACCGAAGCCGCCGCGCCTCACGTCCCCACGCATTTCATCCGCCAGATCGTCCTCGACGACCGCGCCGCGGGCAAGCACGGCGGCCGCGTGGCGACGCGCTTCCCGCCCGAGCCGAACGGCTACCTGCACCTGGGCCACGCCAAGGCGATCTGCCTGGACTTCGGCATCGCGCGCGAGTTCGGCGGCACCACGGCGCTGCGCTTCGACGACACCAACCCGGCCAAGGAGGACCAGGAATACGTCGAGGCGATCAAGAACGACGTGCGCTGGCTCGGCTTCGACTGGGACCTCCTGCGCCACACCTCGGACTACTTCGAGGTGCTCTACCTGTGCGCCGAGAAGCTGATCCGCGCCGGCAAGGCGTTCGTCTGCGACCTCTCGGCCGAGGAGGTGCGCGCCTACCGCGGCACCCTCACCGAGCCGGGGCGCAACTCGCCGTACCGCGAGCGCGGCGTCGAGGAGAACCTCGACCTGTTCCGCCGCATGCGCGCCGGCGAGTTCGCCGACGGCGCGCGCACGCTGCGCGCGAAGATCGACATGGCCTCGGGCAACATCAACATGCGCGATCCGGCGATCTACCGCATCCGCAAGATGACGCACCAGAACACCGGCGACGCCTGGCCGATCTACCCGATGTACGACTACGCGCACTGCGTGTCCGACGCGGTCGAGGGCATCACCCATTCGTTCTGCACGCTCGAGTTCGAGGACCACCGCCCGCTCTACGACTGGTTCCTCGACCAGCTCGACCTGCCCGGCGATCCGTCGCTGACCGAGCCGCTGCGCCGCAGCGGCCTGTGGGTGCCGCCGAGCCGACCGCAGCAGATCGAGTTCGCGCGCGGCAACCTCGACTACACCGTGACCAGCAAGCGCAAGCTGATGGCGCTGGTGCAGGACGGCCTCGTCGACGGCTGGGACGATCCGCGCATGCCGACCCTGGCCGGCGCGCGCCGGCGCGGCTTCACGCCGGCGGCGATCCGCACGTTCTGGGAGCGCGCCGGCATCTCCAAGCAGAACTCGGTCATCGCCTTCGGCGTGCTCGAGGCCTGCGTGCGCGAGGACCTCGACGCCTCCGCGCCGCGGCGCATGGGCGTGCTCGATCCGCTCAAGCTGGTCATCACCAACCTCGCCGCCGATCACGAGGAATCGATCGAGTTCGCCAACCATCCGAAGAACGCGCAGTTCGGCACGCGCACGGTGCCGTTCTCGCGCGAGCTGTGGATCGAGCGCGACGACTTCTTCGAGGTGCCGCCGAAGGGCTTCCACCGCCTCGTTCCGGGCGGCGAGGTGCGCCTGCGCGGCGTCGGCATCGTGCGCTGCGAGGAGGTGGTCAAGCACGCCGACGGATCGATCGCCGAGCTGCGCTGCACGCTGGACGAGACGACGCGGCCGGGCCTCCCCGGCGCCGAGCGCAAGGTCAAGGGCACGATCCACTGGGTCAGCGCGCGCCACGCGCTCGCCGCCGAGGTGCGCCTCTACGATCGCCTGTTCGACGTGGCCGACCCGGACGGCGGCGCGGACGGCAGGTCCTACGTCGACCACCTGAACCGCGATTCCAAGCGCGTCGTCAGCGCCTGGGTCGAGCCCTCGCTCGCCGGCGTGCCGGCCGAGCACCACGTGCAGTTCGAGCGGCTCGGCTACTTCGTCGCCGACCGCCACGACCACGCGCCCGGCCGGCCGGTGTTCAACCGCACGGTGACGCTGCGCGACTCGTTCGCCGCCGCGCGCTGAGCCGGCGCCGGCCGGCCGCTCCTCAGGCCTCCGGACCGCCGGCCAGCACCGCGGCGCGCACGGCGCGGTAGCGCGGGTCGCGCGCGATCAGCGCGCGCGAGATCGCGCGTCCCGCCGGGATCTCCAGCAGCCGGCGCAGCCGCGGTATCGCCGCCTGCGCCTCGCCGACGCGGATCTCGATGTCGGCGAGCGCCGCCGGGTAGTACGGCCCGTCGACGGCGTCGCGCTCGACCGGCAGCAGGTCGACCGCGCGGCGGCCGGCCGCGAGCGCGGCGTCCTTCTCGCCGAGGCCGGCCAGCGCCAGCCCGAGCGCGCTCAGCGCCGCCGGATCGTCCGGCTGCGCCTGCAGGATCGCCTGCAGCTTGTCGCGCGCCACGCCGTAGGCGATGCGCGCGCCGTCGCGATCGCCCTTGAGCTCGAGCGCCTGCGCGCGCAGCAGGTCGCTGGGGATGAAGTTCGGCGTCCACGGCGCGTCCAGCGTCGCCGGCGCCGCGGCGAGCACGGCGAGCGCGGCATCGGCGTCGCCGGCGAGCCAGGCCGCGACGAAGCGCATCGACGTGCCGAGCCCTTCCGGGTCGGCGTCGCGCGGCAGCGCGTCCAGGATCGCGTCGGCGCGGCCGAACTCGCCGTCCATCATCAGCGCGAGCACCTGGAACAGCACGACCGTCGTGCTGCCCGGATCGATCGCGTGCGCCTGCGCGTAGGCCGTCTCGGCCTCGGCGTAGCGGCGCAGCATCGCCAGCGTGTCGCCGCGCAGCATCGGCCACTGCGGATTGCGCGGATCGAGCGCGGCGGCGCGCTCGTAGCCGTCCAGCGCGTCCTGCCAGCGGCCGCGGCGCCGGTTGATGTTGGCGATCGACGCGTTGACGTCGGCGTCGTTGGGCAGGTCGCGCAAGGCGCGCTCGAACTCGACCAGCGCGGCGGCGTAGTCGCGGCGGCAGTAGTAGTGCACGTAGCCCATCGCCAGGTGCGCCTGCGGCAGCTCCGGATCGGCGGCCAGCGCGCGCTCGGCCCATTCCTTCGCCGAGGCCGCGCGTGCCGGCGTGTGCTCGATGTCCAGCCAGTAGGCATGGCTGTCGAGGTAGGACAGGCGCGCCAGCGCCAGCGCGAACTCCGGATCGCGCATGACCGCCTGGCGGTAGTAGCCGCGCGCCTCCTCGGTCACCGCCGCCGGGCTGCGCGCGCTGCCGACCTCGATCTGCAGCGCGAGGTATTCGGCCTTGAGGAACAGGTCGTAGGCGCTCGCGTCGCGCGTCGGGTGGCTCGCCACCCGGCTCGCCTCGTCCGGCAGCAGCTCGGCCTTGAGCGCCTGCGCGACCTGCTCGGCCACGTCGCTCTGCACCTCGAACACCTTGTCCAGCGCGCGCCGGTAGGTGTGCGCCCAGACGTGGCCGCCGCTGGCGCCGTCGATGAGCTGCACGTTGATCAGCACCTCGTCGCCGGCCTTCTGCACGCTGCCTTCGAGCAGATGGCCGACGTGCAGCTCGCGCATGACGTGGTCGGTGCCGGCCGGGTGGCTGCGGTAGCCCTCGGTCGAGCGGCGCGACACCACGCGCAGGTCGTGGATGCCGGCGAGCTTGGTCAGGATCGTGTCCTGGATGCCGCTGGCGAAATACGTGTTGGCCGGATCGGAGCTCAGGTTCTGGAACGGCATCACCGCGATCGAACGCAGCGGCGCCGCCGGCGCGGACGCGCCGCCGCCGTCGAGACGCCAGGCGACGAACGCGGCCAGCAGCGCGAGCAGCAGACCGCCGGCGAGCAGCATCGCGCGGGGCGCCGGCGGCGCGCGGCGGCCGGCCGGCGCCGTGGCGGCGGCAGGTGACGCGGCGGGTGCAGGCTCGCCAGGTTCCGCCGTGGCGGCCACCAGCGGCGCGGCATCCGCCGCGGGCATCGGCGGCGTCTCGTCCTGCACCTCTTCGTGCACCGCAGCAATGAAGCGGTAGCCCTGGCCGCGCACGGTCTCGATGTAGCGCGGCGACGCGCCGGTGTCGCCGAGCGCGCGGCGCAGCGCGCTCAGGTTCCAGGTCAGCGTGTGCTCCTCGACGATCGCGCGCGGCCACAGGGTCTCGATCAGGGCCTCGCGCGTGCGCAGGTGCCCGGCGCTTTCGATCAGCGCCAGCAGCAGGTCGAACGTCTTGCGCGTCAACGCGATGTCGGCGCCGTCGCACGTCAGGCGCCGCTCGGCGACGTCGAGGCGGAACGGCCCGAACACGTACACGCGCCGGCGTTCCGCCGGCGATCTCGGCAAGGTTGTCAAGCGCGGGCCGCCGTTCACACGAAGATCACACCTGAATTACACCGTATCGACGGAGGCTTGCACAGGCATCGGCTCGCCGGCGCGCGCTATTTGTCGGCTTTCCGCCACCGCCCCGGTCTCGACGATGCGCCTGCGCGCTCCTGCCACGACGAACGCTCCCGCCGATGCCGCGCTGCGGCAACGGCGGGCCGCGCATGCGCCGTCGCCTGCGCGCGCCGCACTCTCGTCCGCTCCGCCCGGGCGGAGCGGCCCGGTTTCGGCGGCCTGCGGGTGCAGGCCGCCGCCTTGCCGCCGTGCTCTCCTGCCGCCCCGGCCGCAGGGCGCCGGCGCTTCACTTCGTTCCCGTTGCGAGGATCTGCCGTGATCGTTCGAAAAGCCTCCGTGTTCCTGTTCCTTGGCCTGGCCGGCGCGAGCGTCTGCGCCGCCGCTCCGCCGCCGGCCGCCGCCGGGCCGCTGCTGCGCGCGCGGCTCGACGCAGTCCTGGCGGCGCGCCCGCACGTCTCGCGCACGCCGCCGTCCGTGACCGGCGCCGGTCCGTGGATCGAGCAGAAGGTCGTCGCCGACGGCGGCACGCCCTACCAGCAGTTCGGCGCGGCCGTGGCCGTCGACGGCGCGACGGCGATCGTCGGCGCGGTCGAGAGCGGCGCCAGCGACGACAGCTATCCGGCCGGCCCCGGCACCGCGTTCATCGTGAAGAAGGAAGCCGGACACTGGGTGCAGCGCGCCCAGCTGCGCGCCGGCGACGGCGCTCCGGGCGACTTCTTCGGCTACGCCGTGGCGGTGAGCGGCGACGTCGCCGTCGTCGGCGCCGACGGCGCCTCGGTCGACGGCATGGAGCACCGCGGCGCCGCCTACGTCTTCCGCGAGCAGGACGGTGCCTGGACCCAGGTGGCCAAGCTGACCGCGGCCGACGGCATCGCCGGCGACCTGTTCGCCAACGCCGTCGCCATCGACGGCGACACGATCGCGGTTGGCTGCTACGGCGCCACGATCGACGGGCGCTTCGGCCAGGGCGCGATCTACGTCTTCACCGACGACGGCAGCGGCTGGACGCAGACGGCCAAGATCAGCGTCGACGACGGCGCCGCGCTCGACCAGCTCGGCTATTCGCTCGCGCTGCACGGCGGCACGCTGATGAGCGGCGCGCCGAACGCCGCCGCCGCGGGCGGCCTCGCGGGCGCCGGCGCGGTCTACGTGTTCGAGGCCGCCGACGGCGCCTGGACGCTGGCGCAGAAGATCGCCGCCGCCGACGCCGGCGCCAACGAGAATTTCGGCATCTCCGTCGCCTTCGACGGCGCGCGCGCGGTGGTCAGCGCGCCGTTCGCCAACACGCTGCTCGGCGCCGCGTACACCTTCGCGCGCGACGCGTCCGGCTGGACGCAGACGCAGAAGCTGCTGCCGCAGAACAGCCTGCCCAACGACGTGCTGTGGGGCTTTGCGGTGTCGCTTTCCGGCGACCGCCTGATCGTCACCGATCCCACCCACGACAGCAATCTCGGCCGCGCCGACCTCTACCGCGTCGGAGCGGACGGCTGGACGCTCGAGCGGACGCTGATGGCCGGCGACGCCGAGCACGGCACCAGCCTGGCCGACAACTACGGCTTCTCCGGCACGATCGCCGGCGGCACGATCCTGATCGGCCAGCCCTATTCGACGATCGACGCCAACCTCTACCAGGGCGCGGGGTATTTCTACGAAGCGGACGCGATCTTCGCGAACGGCTTCGACGCGCAGTAGCCGCCTCGCGCCGGCGGCACGCCGCCGCCGGCGCGCCTTCCGCCGGGCCGCGCATCGGTGCGGCCCGCATCTGCCCGCATTCGGCCATGCCGCCACCCCGCGTGCGGCCGCGTTTGCTGCGATCATCCCTCGCATCGCATCCGCGACACCCGGGGGAATCCATGCAGACATCGCGCCGCATCGCGGCGGGCATCGCCGCGTCGCTCGCATGGCTCGCGGCCGCCGCCGCGCAGGAGAGCACGCCGCCGACGCGCGGCGCGGTGACGATCTTCCCCGGCGCGCTCGAGCAGGCCGCGCCGCCCGACGGCGTGGAAGCGCCGCGCGAGCACGGCTGGCACGTCGACGGCAGGCACTACGCCGGCGGCGACGGCTGGCGCGCGCTGGTCTGCGAGGACGCGGGCCGCTGCCGCGTCGAGGCCGTGCGCATGGACGTGCGGGAACTGCCGATCCAGCCGCATTACGAGGAAGCGCGCCCGGCGCAGTTCCTGACCTGGCAGCCTGCGCCCGCAGGCAGCGTGCTGCTGTTCTTCCGGCCGGCGGACGGCCAGCCGATCGCCGCCGGTCCGGTGCGCACGTTCCTTCGCCCCGGCACGCCGCCGGCGGCGGCCGTGCCGGCGCCGGCCGGCGTCGGCACGATGGCGACGGCGATCGCGCTCGGCGCGGAAGGGACCGCGCTGCTGGTGCCGCGCCTGGGCCGATCGACCGATCCGGACCGCCCCGGCGAGGAGGTGCGCATCGAGCTGCGCGCCTACGGCCGGCGCCAGCTGCTCGACCGCTACGACTGGTACGAAGGCTTCATGGCCCCGATCGCCGCGCGCGACTACCTGGTCTGGGCCGGCGACCTCGACGGCGACGGCCGCCTCGACCTCGTGATGAACTGGCGCGACTACGACGTCGGCCAGACGCTGTACCTGTCCGGCCTGGCCCAGGGCGACGAGATCGTCGGCGAGGCCGGTTCGTTCTTCTACTGGCCGCCGCAGCTCGGAGACTGACGATGGCACGCGCCTGCATCGCGTTCGCGCTGGCCGCGCTCTGCGCCGCCTGCTCCGCGCCGCCGCAAACGCCGCCGCCGGCGGCGAAGCCGCCCGCCGCCTCCCGCCCGCCGGCGCCGGCCGCGGTCCCGTTCCTGGACTACCGCCCGGACGACTATCCGCCGGCCTCCGGCGCCGGCGGGCGGCAGCTTTCCCCGGGCGCGACGGAACGCTGGCCGCTCGGCGCGGACGGCGCGCCGCCGCCGGCGGTCGCGCAGCGCTGGCTGGCGCCGCTGCCGCTCGGCAGCGACGAGCTGCTGCTGTTCGATCGCGATCGCGAGGTGCAGCGCATCGACCTGCACCAGGGCCGCCACCTCGACTACCGCCTGCCGGCCGACGACTCGGCGCCGGCCGATGCGCGCGTCCTGCCGCTCGCGGCCGCGGCGACGGCCGACGGCTTGTGGATCGTCGGCGCGCGCGCACGGCTGTTCGACCGCCAGGGCGGGCGCATCGCCGACCTGCCGATGGGCGTGCACGCGCGCCAGCGCGCGCGGCTGGTCGCGCTCGCCGACGGTTCGGTGCTGGTATTCGGCCGCGACGCGGACGGCCAGCGCGCCGACCGCGTCAGCCGCATCGCGCGCGAATCGGCGCTGCCGCTGGCGGCCGCGCACGGCGGCTTCGCCGTGCGCGCGCTGCCCGAGGTGCCGGGCGGCAATGCGCTTTCTCATCATGCACTGGCGCGGCTCGCCGACGGTCGCGTGATGCTCGCCGGCGGCAGCCGCGGCGATCCGGACCGCGCGCCGCAGCCGACGGCCGAGACCTACCTGTTCGATCCGCACACGCAGCAGTGGCAGCGCGGCGCCGACATGGCGAACGCGCACATGGATCACGCGTTGATCGCGCTGGCGGACGGCGGCGCGATCGTCGCCGGCGGCGACTCCCTGCGCGTCGAGCGCTGGGACGCGCACGACGGCCGCTGGCGCGCGCTGCCGGACCTGCCGATGCCGATGCGTGCGCTCGAGGGCGCTTCCGCCGACGGCGCAGCGCCCGGCGGCGCGGTGCTCGCCGACGGCACCGTCGTGCTGGCCGGCGGCTTCCATCCCTGGGTGTTCGCGCTCGCCCCGGGGGAGGCGCGCTGGCGTGCGGTCGCCGACGTCGGCACGCCGCGTCCCGGCGCGCTCGTGCAGGCGCGCGGCGAGGACACGGTCGCGATCAGCGGCGGTGCGTCCTACGACGGCCGCTACGCCGGCGTCGCCGTCGTGCGCCTCGCCCTGCACGACGACCTGCCCGGCTACGGCGTCGCCTGGTCGATGCGCGACGCCGCCGTCGCGCGGCGCGGCGATCGCGTGTTCGTCGCCGGCGGCTGGCGTCCCTACGTGGACGGCCACGAGCAGCCGCAGTACAGCGCGGTCGCCGAGCTCGTCGGCGTCGACGGGCGGCATGCCGGCCTGCCGCCGGTCGCGCCGCTGCCGCAGGCGGCGGGCCTGGCGAACGCGTTCTGGCTCGACGACGACCGCCTCGTCGTCAAGAGCGTGGCGATCGCCAACGACGAGCGCGCGCAGGAACACATCGACGTGTCCTACACGAATCCGAACCCGGCCGTGTTCGCGAGCTATTCGCTCCGGGAAGGACGCTGGCGCGCGCTCGCCGCGGACGCGCGCCTGGACGATGCCTATCTGGTCGGCCACGTCGGCGAGGCCGGCTATCTGGTCGCCCGCGACGCGGGTTTCTTCAAGGTCGACCTCGCCGGCGGCGCCGTCGTCGAGCTGCCGCGGCTGATCCGCCAGCGCCAGCGCTTCGTCGCCCGCGTGCTCGCCGACGGCCGCGTCGTCGTCGCCGGCGGACAGGCGCAGCAGGCGCTGATCTCGCTGCTCGACCCGACCTGTCCCGACTGCGCCGACCGCCTGGTCGGCTTCGGGCCGAAGGACCGCGTCGAGGTCGGCGAGATCTTCGATCCGGTTGCCGCCGAATGGCACGAGACCGCGCCGGCGACGCATCGCGCGTTCACCGCCGCGATCCTCGCCGACGGCCGCATCGCGCAGCTCGGCGGACGGTTCGACGCCCAGGGCCGCTGCACCTCGGTCGCGTTCGAGCGCAGCGACGCCGACGGCACGCACTGGCAGGAGCTGCCGCTGCCGGACGGCTTCCCGATCGGCGCGCTGGAAACCAGCCGCCTGCTCACGCCGCAGGACGACGGCTCGCCGCTGGCCGGCGCGCTGTTCCTGCTGGCGCGCGAACCCGACGCGCCGAGGCGCTACGTGCTGTGGCGCTACCTCGACGCGGCGTCGCGCTGGAGCGAGCTCGGCCGCTTCGACGATGCGAAGGCGCTCGAGTCGTCGATCGCGCTGCCGCCGAGCGGCGACGAGCCGCGCTACCGCATCGCCGGCCTGCTGCACGGCCAGGTGATCGCCTGGTCGCCCGGCGACGGCTCCTGAGATCCGATGCCGCGCGCCGCGCCGGCACGGGCCGATGGCGGCGTGCCGCCGGGCGAATGCCGGCGCGCGGCGGCGCGCGCGCGCCGGACGGACGGACGGGCCATTTGTTTTCGCCCGAACGGCCGCATGAGGAAGCGGGCGTCCCGTTCCTTCTTCGCGACTCCAAGGAGCCCTCCATGCCGCAAAGCGACCGCGTCAACCGCCGCATCGTGCTCGCCGCCCACCCGCACGGCCTGCCGACGCCGCAGGACTTCCGCATCGAGGAGGCCGCCGTGCCCGCGCCCGGAGACGGCCAGGTGCTGCTGCGCACGCTGTATCTCTCGCTCGACCCGTACATGCGCAACCTCATGGACGAGATCGGCCCGGGCTACGCCGAGCCGGTGCCGCTCGGCCAGCCGATGGTCGGCGGCACGGTCAACCGCGTCGTCGCCTCGCGGCACCCGCGGTTCGCCGCCGGCGACCTCGTGCTCGGCAACGCCGGCTGGCAGGACTACGCGCTGTCCGACGGCCGCGACCTGACGCCGCTCGGCGAGACCGCGCAGCCCTCGCTGGCGCTCGGCGGCCTGGGCATGCCCGGCTTCACCGCGTACGTCGGCCTGCTCGACATCGGCGAGCCCAAGCCCGGCGAGACCGTGGTCGTGGCCGCGGCCACCGGCGCGGTCGGCGCCGTGGTCGGCCAGATCGCCCGCCTGAAGGGCGCGCGCGTGATCGGCATCGCCGGCGGCGCCGACAAGTGCCGCTACGCGGTGGACGAGCTCGGCTTCGACGCCTGCCTCGACCGGCGCGATCCCACGCTCGCCGAGCGCCTCGCCGCGGCATGCCCGGACGGCATCGACGTGTATTTCGAGAACGTCGGCGGCGCCGTGTTCGACGCGGTGCTGCCGCGGCTCAACGATCATGCGCGCGTGCCGGTCTGCGGCGTGATCGCGCACTACAACGACAAGCGCCTGCCACCCGGCCCGGACCGCCTGCCGCTCCTGATGTCGACCGTGCTGACCCGGCGCATCCGCGTGCAGGGCTTCATCATCCTCGACCACTACGGCGAGCGCTTCGACGCGTTCCGCCGCGAGATGGGCGAGTGGGTCGCCGCCGGCCGCGTGAAGCTGCGCGAGGACGTGGCCGAGGGCCTGGAGAACGCGCCGGCCGCGTTCATCGGCCTGCTCGAGGGCCGCAACTTCGGCAAGCTCGTCGTGCGCGTCGCCGACGCGTAGAAGAGCGGCTGCCGGCGCGGCGGCGCGCCGTTCCCTCCTCGCGCCCACAGGACCGACGGCCGCCCTCGGGCGGCCGGAGGGTGCTCGAAGGCAGATGAGGGTCCTTCGGGAACGCCGTCGCGATGCGCCCCCTCACCCGGCGCGCGCCGCGCGCCGACCTCTCCCGCGAGCGGGAGAGGCTTGGCTGGTACCTGCGGAATTGGACTTGCCTGCGGAGCGAGGCTCGATCGGGCGAGGCTCCCGTGAGCCTCGCGCGCGCAGCCCCGCGCGGCGCGCGATCCGTGCGGCGGATCGCGCGCCGGGTCCGTGCTACGGCGCGCCGTGGCGACGGCGCGTGCGCCAGGCGACGCCGAGCAGGCCGAGGCCGATCAGCAGCAGCGCCCAGGTGCCGGTCGCCGGCACCGGATGCGCGGGCGCCGGGGCGGTGACGACCACCGTCGCCGGGCACGGCGGCTGCGTGCCGGACGGCGCGCAGGTGGCGTTGCCGCTGGGCGTGACCGTGGCCGTGTTCGCCACGCTTGCCGGCGGATCGGCGGACACCGTGGCCACGACCGTGTAGACCACCGTCGAGCCGACCGGCAGCACGCCGATCGTCTCGGCGATCGCGCCGCTGCCGCTGGCGTTCGGGCAGGCCGCGCCGCCGGAGGCCGCGCAGGTCCAGGCGTAGGCGTCGAGGCCGGCCGGAATCGGGTCGCTCACCGTCACGCCGGTCGCGTCCGCCGTGCCGACGTTGCGCACGGTGATCGTGTAGACCACGGTGCCGCCCGGCGTCAGCGTGTCGGTGTCGGCCGTCTTGGTGATCTGCAGCTGCGGCACGCCGGCCGGCGGCGGCACCTCGATTCCGGTGCAGTTCGCCGGCTGCGGCGTCGTGCTGCAGTCCGGCGGCGTCGTGCCGGTCTGGTAGGCCACGTTGCCGATCCGCGTGACGCCGGACGGCAGCGGATCGTTCACCGCGACCACCACGGTCAGCGTCAGCGTGCCGTTGGCCGGCACGGTCAGGCCGCTCCAGGTGACCACGCCGCCGGCGTACTGGCCGCCGTTGTCCGCGGACACGAACGTGGTGTTCGCATCGAGCGGATCGGTGACGCCGTAGTTCGTCGCCGCGCTGCCGCCGGTGTTGGTCAGCGTGATCGTATAGGTCAGCTGCTCGCCCGGCTCGGCCAGGCCGTTGCCGTTCGCGTCGCGCACCGACTTGGCGATCGTCACCGCGCCGGCCGTCGGCACGACCACGCACTGCCCGCCCGCCGGCGGGCACGACGGCGGCGGCGTGCCGGTCTCGTAGGCCACGTTGGCGACCTGGGTGACGCCGGCCGGAAGCGGGTCGGCCACCTGCACGACCACGGTCAGCGTCAGCGAGCCGTTGGCCGGGATGGTCAGGCCGCTCCAGGCCACCACGCCCGCGGCGAACGTGCCGCCGTTGTCCGCGCTGACGAAGCTCGTGTTCGGATCGAGGCGGTCCTCGACGCCGTAGCCCGTCACCGCGCTGCCGCCGGTGTTGGTCAGCGTGATCGTGTAGGTCAGCTGCTCGCCCGGCTCGGCCACGCCCGGCAGCGTGCCGCTCTCGCCGGCCAGCGCCTTGACGATGACCACCGCGCCCTCGGTCGGGATCACCACGCACTGGCTGCCCGCGGGCGGGCACGGCGGCGGCGTGGTGCCGGTCTCGTAGGCGACGTTGGCGACGTGGGTGACGCCCGCCGGCAGCGGATCGGCAACCTGCACCACCACGGTCAGCACCAGCGAGCCGTTCGCCGGCACCGTGAGGCCCGTCCAGGTGACCGTGCCGCCCGCGGCGACGCCGCCGTTGTCGGCCGACACGAACACGGTGTTCGGATCGAGCGCGTCGGTGACGCCGTAGTTCGTCGCATCGCTGCCGCCGCTGTTGGTTAGCGTGATCGTGTAGGTGAGCTGCTCGCCCGGTTCGGCCACGCCCGGCAGCGCGCCGCCTTCGCCGGCCAGCGCCTTGGCGATCGCCACCACCGGCGGCGTCGGCGTGCTGGTGCAGTTCGGCGGCAGCGGCGTGACGCTGCAGTCCGTCGGCGGGCCGATCGTCGGGTCGTAGGCGACGTTGCCGATCGCGGTCACGCCGGCCGGAATCGGGTCGACCACCTGCACGACGACGGTCAGTGTCAGGCTGCCGTTCGCCGGCACGGTCAGGCCGGTCCATTCGACGTTGCCGCCGGCCAGCGTGCCGCCGTTGTCCGCGGACACGAACGTGACGTTCGGGTCGAGGCGGTCGGTGGCGCGCTGGTTCAGGGCCGCGCTGGTGCCGTTGTTGGTCAGCGTGATCGTGTAGGTCAGCTGCTCGCCCGGTTCGGCCACGCCGGCGACGCTGCCGCTTTCGCCGGTCAGCGCCTTGGCGATCGTCACCTGCGGCGTGCCGGTGCAGGTGAGCGCGTCGCCGCTGGCGCTGCCGCCGAGCGCGGCGTGGTTGCGCAGGCCGCCGGCCGGGTTGGTGCAGTCGTCGGCGAGCGCCGGGTCGGTCAGCGTGAACGTCACCGTGTAGGCGTAGGTCTCCACGCCGCCTGCGGCGATCGTCTCGCCGCTGACGATCGTGCCGCCCGCCGGCGTCAGCGTGCCCAGTGTCGTCGCCAGCGGGTCGGGACCGGCGTGCGTGACCGCGCTGACCGCGTCGATCGTGGCGCCGGCGAACGCGAACGCGTCCGACAGGTCGTAGCTGCCGCCGGCCGCGCCGATGTTGCTCACCGCCACCGTGTAGGTGATCGCGTACTGGTTCGCCGTGCCGGTCGGCACCGGACCGCTCGCGGTCTTGACCACCGCGATGTCGGGCACGTCGCTGCAGGTGCCGACCTGGCCGCTCGAGCTGCCGCCGAGCATGGCCTGGTTCTTCAGGCCGCCGCCGCCGGCGCAGGTGCCGACCGCGTTCACGTCGTCGATCGTGAACGTCACCGTATAGGTGTAGGTCTCGCTCGCGCCCGCGGCGATCGTCTCGCCGCTCACGATCGTGCCGCCCGTCGCCGTCAGCGTGCCCAGCGTCGTCGCCAGCGGATCGCTGCCGCCGTGCTGCACGGCGCCGACCGAGACCACCGTGACGCCGCCGAACGTGAACGCGTCGGCGAGGTCGTACGTGCCCGGCAGCGTGCCGTTGTTCTGCACGGTGACGAGGTACGTCAGGCGGTACTCGTCGGCGTTGCCGGTCGGCACCGGGCCGCTGGCGCTCTTGCCGACGTTCACCGCCGGCGCGCCGGTGCAGGTGGTCGACTCGCCGCTGAGCGAACCGCCGAGCTCGGCCCGGTTGCGCAGGCCGCCGGACGGGTTCGCGCAATCCTGCGCCGTGGCCGGGTCGGTCACGGTGTAGGTCACGGTGTACGTCCAGGTCTCCGTGCCGCCGGCCGAGATCGACTCGCCGGTCACGATCGTGCCGCCGGCCGGCGCGGTGAACGCGCCGAGCGTGCCGTCCTGCGTGTCGGTGGACGAGGCGTACGCCGGCGCGCTGATCGCGTCGACCGTGGCGCCGTTGAACGTCAGCGTGTCGGCCAGGTCGTAGGCGCCCGGCAGCGTGCCGGTGTTGGCCACGTTGACCGTGTAGGTCATCGTGAACTGGTTCGGCGTGCCGGTCGGCACCGGCGCGGCCGCGGTCTTGACGATGCTGACGCTGGGCGCACCGGTGCAGGTGTCGGCCGCAGGCGTGCCGACGGACGCGCCGCCGAGCAGCGCATGGTTGCGCAGGCCGCCGGACGGCGAGGCGCAGTCCGCCGCGACGTCGGCGTCGTCGACCGTGTAGGTCACGGTGTAGGTCCAGGTCTCCGTGCCCTGCGCGCCGATGCGCTCGCCGGTGACGATCGTGCCGCCGGCCGGGGGCGTGAACACGCCCGGCAGGCCGTCCTGCACGTCGCCGCTCGACGAGGCGTAGACCGGCGTCGTGACCGCGGTGACCGTCGCGCCGTTGAACGTCAGCGTGTCGGCGAGATCGTAGGTGCCGACGCTGCCGCCCGCGTTGTGCACGGTGACGACGTAGGTCAGCGCGTACTGGTTCGGCGCGCCCGTCGGCGTCGGCGTGCCGGCCGACTTGGCGATGGACACCTTCGGCGCGGTCGGCACGACCACGCACTGCCCGCCCGCCGGAGGACACGGCGGCGGCGGCGTGCCGGTCTCGTAGGCCACGTTGCCGATCTGCGTGACGCCGGCCGGGATCGGGTCGACCACCTGCACGACGACGGTCAGCGTCAGCGAACCGTTCGCCGGCACCGTGAGGCCGGTCCAGGTGACGACGCCGCCCGCGGCCGTGCCGCCGTTGTCGGCGGATACGAACGCGACGTTCGGATCGAGCGTGTCGGCGACGCCGTAGTTGGTCGCCGCCGTGCCGCCGCCGTTGGTCAGCGTGATCGTGTAGGTGAGCTGTTCGCCCGGCTCGGCCTGGCCGAGGAGCGTGCCGCTTTCCGCGGCGAGCGCCTTGGCGATCGTCACCGACGGCGCGGTCGGCACGATGACGCACTGCCCTCCGGCCGGAGGACACGGCGGCGGCGGCGTGCCGGTCTCGTAGGCGACGTTGCCGATCGCGGTCACGCCGGCCGGGATCGGGTCGACCACCTGCACGACGACGGTCAGGGTCAGCGTGCCGTTCGCCGGCACGGTGAGGCCGGCCCAGGTGACGACGCCGCCCGCGGCCGTGCCGCCGTTCGAGGCGGACACGAACGCGACGTTCGGATCGAGCGTATCGGTGACGCCGTAGTTCGTCGCCGGGCTGCCGCCCGTGTTGGTCAGCGTGATCGTGTAGGTGAGCTGCTCGCCGGGCTCGGCCTGGCCGGCCAGCGTGCCGCTCTCGCCGCTCAGCGCCTTGGCGATCGTCACCGACGGCGCGGTCGGCACGATGACGCACTGCCCGCCGGCCGGAGGACACGGCGGCGGCGGCGTGCCGGTTTCGTAGGCCACGTTGCCGATCTGCTGCACGCCGGCCGGGATCGGGTCGACCACCTGCACGACGACGGTCAGCGTCAGGCTGCCGTTCGCCGGCACGGTGAGGCCGGTCCAGGTGACGACGCCGCCCGCGGCCGCGCCGCCGTTGTCGGCCGACACGAACGCGACGTTCGGATCGAGCGTGTCGCTGACGCCGTAGTTCGTCGCGTCGCTGCCGCCCGTGTTGGTCAGCGTGATCGTGTAGGTGAGCTGCTCGCCGGGCTCGGCCTGGCCGGCCAGCGCGCCGCTCTCGCCGGTCAGCGCCTTGGCGATCGCGACGTTCGGCGCGCCGACGCAGACCGGCGCATCGCCGCTGGCGCTGCCGCCGAGCAGGGCGCGGTTGCGCAGGCCGCCGGCCGGATTGGCGCAGTCGGCCGCGGCCGCCGGATCGGTGACGGTGAACGTGACCGTGTAGGTATAGGTCTCGTCCGACAGTGCGGCGATCGGCTCGCCGGTCACGATCGTGCCGCCGGCCGGCGTCAGCGTGCCCAGCGTCGTCGTCAGCGGATCGCTGCCGCCGTGCGTGACCGCGCTGACCGCGTCGATCGTGGCGCCGGCGAACGCGAACGCGTCGTCGAGATCGTAGGCGCCCGCGGCCGCACCGGCGTTGTTCACCGTGACCGTGTAGGTCATCGCGTACTGGTGCGGCGTGCCGGTCGGCACCGGCGCGCCGGCCGTCTTGGTGACGAGGACGTCCGGCACGTCGCTGCAGGTGCCGACCTGGCCGCTCGAGCTGCCGCCGAGCACGGCCTGGTTCTTCAGGCCGCCGCCGGCCGCGCAGGTGCCGACCGCGGCGACGTCGTCGAGCGTGAACACCACGCGGTAGGCGTAGGTCTCGCTCGCACCCGCGGCGATCGTCTCGCCGCTCACGATCGTGCCGCCGGCCGCCGTCAGCGTGCCCAGCGTCGTCGCCAGCGGATCGCTGCCGGCATGCGTCACCGGGCTCACCGAGACGACCGTGACGCCGGCGAACGTGAACGCGTCGGCGAGGTCGTACGTGCCCGGCAGCGTGCCGTTGTTCTGCACGGTCACCAGGTAGTCGAGCGCGTACTCGTTGGCGTTGCCGGTCGGCACCGGGCCGCCGGCGCTCTTGCCGACGTTCACCGCCGGCGCGCCGGTGCAGGTGGTCGACTCGCCGCTCAGCGTGCCGCCGAGCTCGGCGCGGTTGCGCAGGCCGCCGGACGGGTTCGCGCAGTCCTGCGCCGTGGCCGCATCGGTCACGGTGTAGGTGACCGTGTAGGTCCAGCTCTCCGCGCCGCCCGCGGCGACGCTCTCGCCGCTGACGATCGTGCCGCCCGCGGGCGCCGCGAACGTGCCCAGCGTGCCGTCCTGCACGTCGCCGGTCGGCGAGGCGTAGGCCGGCGCGGTGATCGCGTTCACCGTGGCGCCGTTGAACGTCAGCGTGTCGGCCAGGTCGTAGACGCCGCTCAGCGTGCCGCTGTTGGTCACGTTGACCGTGTAGGTCATCGTGAACTGGTTCGGCGTGCCGGTCGGCACCGGCGCGGCCGCGGTCTTGACGATGCTGACGCTGGGCGCGCCGCTGCAGGTGTCGGCCGCCGGCGCGCCGGCGGACGCGCCGCCGAGCAGCGCGTGGTTGCGCAGGCCGCCGGCCGGGTTCGCGCAGTCGGCCGCGGTATCCGCGTCGGTGACCGTGTAGGTGACCGTGTAGGTCCAGGTCTCCTCGCCCTGCGGCGCGAGGCCTTCGCCGGTGACGATCGTGCCGCCGTTCGGCGCGGTGAACGCGCCCGGCGTGCCGGTCTGCGGGTCGCCGCTGCCCGAGGCGTGCACCGGCGTGCCGACCGCGGTCACGGTCGCGCCGTTGAACGTCAGCGTGTCGGCGAGATCGTAGGTGCCCGCGCTGCCGCCGTCGTTGCGCACGGCCACCACGTAGGTGATCGTGTACTGGTTCGGCGCGCCTGCCGGCGCCGGCGTGCTCGCGGTCTTGGTGATCGCGATCTTCGGCGCGGTCGGCACGATGACGCACTGCCCGCCGGCCGGAGGACACGGCGGCGGCGGCGTGCCGGTCTCGTAGGCGACGTTGCCGATCTGCGTGACGCCGGCCGGGATCGAATCGACCACCTGCACCACCACGGTCAGCGTCAGCGTGCCGTTCGCCGGCACGGTGAGGCCGGCCCAGGTCACCGTGCCGCCCGTGGCCGTGCCGCCGTTCGAGGCGGACACGAACGTGACGTTCGGATCGAGCGTGTCGGTGACGCCGTAGCTGGTCGCGGCCGTGCCGCCCGCGTTCGTCAGCGTGATCGTGTAGGTCAGCTGCTCGCCCGCTTCGGCCTGGCCGGCCAGCGTGCCGCTCTCGCCGCTCAGCGCCTTGGCGACGGATACCTTCGGCGCGGTCGGCACGATGACGCACTGCCCGCCCGCCGGAGGACACGGCGGCGGCGGCGTGCCGGTCTCGTAGGCGACGTTGCCGATCTGCGTGACGCCGGCCGGGATCGGATCGACCACCCGCACCACGACCGTCAAGGTCAGCGTGCCGTTGGCCGGCACGGTCAGGCCCGACCAGGTCACCGCACCGCCGGCGGCCGTGCCGCCGTTCGAGGCGGACACGAACGTGACGTTCGGATCGAGCGTGTCGGTGACGCCGTAGTTGGTCGCCGCCGTGCCGCCCGTGTTGGTCAGCGTGATCGTGTAGGTCAGCTGCTCGCCCGCTTCGGCCTGGCCGGCCAGCGTGCCGCTCTCGCCGCTCAGCGCCTTGGCGACGGACACCTTCGGCGCGGTCGGCACGATGACGCACTGCCCGCCCGCCGGAGGACACGGCGGCGGCGGCGTGCCGGTCTCGTAGGCCACGTTGCCGATCTGCGTGACGCCGGCCGGGATCGGGTCGACCACCTGCACGACGACGGTCAGCGTCAGCGTGCCATTCGCCGGCACGGTGAGGCCGGTCCAGGTCACGGTACCGCCCGCGGCCGTGCCGCCGTTCGAGGCGGACACGAACGTGACGTTCGGATCGAGCGTGTCGGTGACGCCGTAGCTGGTTGCCGCCGTGCCGCCCGTGTTGGTCAGCGTGATCGTGTAGGTCAGCTGCTCGCCGGGCTCGGCCGCGCCGGCCAGGCTGCCGCTTTCCGCGGTCAGCGCCTTGAGCAGCGACACGTTCGCCGGCGTCTGCACCGGCACGACGTAGTCCTCGACCTCGCCGTCCGAGGCCGCGCCGGTCGGGTTGGCCACCTGGGCCGCGGTGGTGGCGATGCGGAAGCGCGCCAGCCCGCTGAAATTCGCCGCGATCGGCGCGAGGCCGCTCCAGTTCAACGTGAACGGCGTCGCCACGTTGGTGTTCGCCGGCACGGTGACCTGCGCGCGCTCGCCGGCGTCGAAGGTGCCGTTGCCGTTGAAGTCGATCCAGCCGGCGAGCGTCGCCGGCGTCGCCTTGGCGTTGATCGCGCTGACCACGGCCTGCGCCGTGGTCGCGCCGGTGGTCAGGATCAGGCTGGTCGGATCGAGGCCGTCGTCGTACGTGTCGAGCGCGGCGTTCGCGTCCGGCTGCCCGTCGTTGTCGGCGCTGATGCGGCTGCCGAGCATCAGCGTGGCGGTCTTCGCGGCGGCGTTGTAGTTGGGGATGCTGTGGCGTGCGCCGTTGCTGGCCAGCGTGGTGCCGTAGCTGTTGGGCGCGTCGCCGAAGTCGACCGGCACCGGCGCGTTGAAGCAGCGCGCGCCGTCGTTCGTGCCGCTGGCCGGGCCGGTGGAGAACAGCACGCCGCTGTTGCTGGTGACGTTGATGCGGTAGATCGCACCGGAGGTGTTGTCGCTGGCGTAGATGAAGCCGCTGGCGTCGGCGTAGTTCGCGCCGAAGAGCATGTTCGCGCTGCCCGTGATGCCGGCGATCGGACCGAGGTTGGTCAGCACGCCGTTCGTGCGGTTGTAGCGGAACAGATGCACGCGGTTCGTCGTCGTGTTGAGCGGCGTGCGATAGAGGAACCCGTCGACCGGGTTGTAGGCCCAGTCGGCGCTGGTGCCGCTGAAGCCTGCCGGCATGGTCAGCGCCCGCGAATTCACGACGCGAAAGTAGGTCGACGAGCCCGGCTTGAGGTCGACCTCGTAGACCGTGGTGGAATTGGCCGAGGTCGTGACCCAGTAGTGGCCGTTGGCGTCGAATTCGCCGATGTTGTAGCCGGCGGCCGGCAGTCCGGTCGGCAGGCCGAGGTCCTGCACGCTGAAGTCCGAACCGATGCGGTAGACGCGGCCGAGTGTGGCGCCGGGCGTGTTCGACACGCCGTAGACGTAGTTGTCCAGCGGGTTGTAGGCCACGCCGTTGAGGTTCGGCGGCGCGATGTCGGTGCCGACCTGCGTCGACGCGCCGGTGACCAGGTCGATCGAGAAGACGTCGGTCGGCGTGCTCTGGAACAGGAACGCGCGCGGGTCGCAGCCGGCGAACGCCGGCGGCACCTGGGCCAGCGCCGGCATCGCCCAGCCGGCGAGCAGCAGCAGGGCCAGGCCGAGGCGGCCGAGCGGTCCGCTGCCGAACCTGCCGGGGCCGGCCGCGTGCGCGGCTGCCGCGCCGTCCGGCCGATGCGTCTGATCCGTCTCGCGCTTCATAGCTTCTCCTTCCGCGCCGACACAGCAGGCACCGCGCCCGGCCAGGGCAGCCGCCTGCGTGATTCGAATGTCCTCAGGTCCCCGCATCGACATGCGTGCGCCCCTGCCCGACCGGCCGCCGCGGCGGAGGCCGGACTTCGTTACAACGATGTGCGCGGCGACGCCCCTGCCGCGCGCTCACGAAAACTACACAAAGTGCATGAAACTTACTAAATCCCAATGGCGAAAGTCACTTGCGCCCACTTGCGTTCGCTCTCGCCCGCTCGCGCAAGCTCTCGTACGCTTACGCTCGCTCGCCTTCGCTCACCGAAACGGCCGTCGCGGACGCGCCGTCCGCCGGCGCCATTTGTGGAATTTGGTGAACTTCGCGCTTGCCCGTGGCGGCGCCGGCCGGCCGGCGCCGGGGCGAGCGCACGCGCGCCGCGGCGGAACCCGCCCGGCGCCGTGGAAGGAACCGAAGGATCAGACGTCGCTGCCGCGTTCGTCGGTCGCGAGCATCATGTAGCCGACGCCGCGCACGGCGCGCAGCGGCAGCGACAGGCCCAGGCGGCTGTCGACCTTGCGGCGCAGCCGGTGGATGACGATCTCCAGGCGGTGGCGGTCGAAGTTCTCGGCCGTGCTGGCGAGGTCGGCGATCAGCTCCTCGTGCGCGACCGGCTCGCTTTCGGCGGCGAACAGCCGCGTCAGCAGGCGGCGCTCGAGCAGGTTCAGCGGCACGCTGCGTCCGTCCGGCGCGTGCAGGCGCCAGCTGGCGTCGGCCAGGCGCCACGGATCGGTGCCGTTGCGGCGGTGCGTGCGCTGCGGCAGCAGGCGGCGGGCGACGCCGTGCAGCGTCGCGGCCAGCACCTCCACGTCGACCGGCTTGGTCAGCCAGGCGTCGACGAGCTCGGCCAGCGCGCGCACGCGGTCGGCCTCGGTGCCGCGCCCGGTCAGCATGACGATGCCGATCGAGGACACCTCGCCGAGGTAGCGGGCCACGTCCAGGCCGTCCTCGTCGCCGAGGCGCAGGTCGAGCACCAGCAGGTCGAACGGCACGGCGATCATGCGCCGGTACAGCTCCGCCGGCCGGGCGAAACCCTCGACGTCGAAGCCTTTTTCGGTCAGCTCCGGCACGAGGATGTCCTCGCGCAACGAAGCGTCGTCTTCCAGAACCGCAACTTTCAACTGCACGCGTATTCCCCTGTCGTCTCGCGCGGGAGCAATCACGACCTCCGTCTCCATTCGCCACGAGACCTCCGGGCATCGACGACCCGGCAGGCGCGTTTTGAAGCACTTTCCATGCCGATCCACGGCGTCGATCGCCAAAACCGCCGCGGACCTGCCTCGCCCGAGGCACGAAGCGGCGCATTTTCGGCCGTCCACACGCTCCTTCAAGGAAGGCGGTCACGGATTCTGCCTGAACGCGCCGACGATACGCGCGCGCATCGTCGAGGTATGTACCTGAAGGTAAGTACGTCGGGCAGGCGAAGCCTGAAACACGGAGCACACGGGGAGCAGGCAAGCGCCTCACCTGCGCCGCGGCGCGTGCGTTGCCGGCGGCACGCGCGTTCCCCTATCGTGACATCTTTACCTTCTCGAGGCGCGGCAATGATCCGTCTGGTCGGCTTCGACGGCGACGACACGCTCTGGCACAGCGAGGGCTACTACCAGCACGCCGGCGCCGAGTTCGAGCGCATCGTCGGCCGCTGGATCGACGTCGCCGACGCGTCGGTGCGCAGCCGCCTGCATGCCGTGGAGCGGCGCAACCTGACGCTGTTCGGCTACGGCGCCAAGGGCATGACGCTGTCGATGATCGAGGCCGCGATCGAGCTGACCGGCGGCAGGATCTCCGCCGAGGACATCCACCGCATCGTCGCCCTGGGCAAGGCCATCCTGGAGCACCCGGTCGAGCTGCTGCCCGGCATCCGCGAAGCGGTCGAGGCGGTCGCCCGCCGCCATCGCATCGTGCTGATCACCAAGGGCGACCTGTTCCACCAGGAGCGCAAGGTCCAGCGCTGCGGCCTCGGCGACCTGTTCCACCGCATCGAGATCGTGTCGGAGAAGGACGAGCGCAGCTACGCCCGCGTGCTCGGCGAGTTCGGCGTCCCCGCCGAGGCGTTCGCCATGGTCGGCAACTCGCTGCGCTCGGACGTCGAGCCGGTCATCGGCCTGGGCGGCTGGGGCATCCACATGCCCTACCACGTGACCTGGGCGCACGAGCTGGAGCACGGCGTCGAGAGCGGCCATCCGCGCGTGATCGCGATCGGCTCGCCCGCCGAGATCCCGGCCGCGGTGGAGCGCTGCGGCTGAGCCTCGTGCGGGTCGCGGCTCCATGCGCCGCGTGCCAAGCGGCTCTGGGCGCCGCCGCGACCGGCGCGCACACTTCGCGGCCACGCCGCGAGGTCCGTTCCGATGCCGCTGCCGCATGCCACGACCGGCTTTGCCCTGCTCTGCCTCGGCCTTGCGCTGACGCCGGGGCCGAACATGATCTATCTCACCTCGCGCTCGATCAGCCAGGGACCGGCGGCCGGGCTGACCTCGCTGGCCGGCACCGCGATCGGCTTCGTCTTCTATTCGCTGTGCGCCGCGTTCGGCGTCACCGCGCTGCTGTTCACCGTGCCGGTCGCCTACGACGTGCTGCGCTTGGGCGGCGCGCTGTACCTGGCCTGGCTCGCCTGGCAGGCGCTCAGGCCCGGCGGCCGCTCGCCGTTCGCGGTGCGCGAGCTGCCGCGCGACTCGGCGCGGCGGCTGGTCGCGATGGGCTTCATGACGAACCTGCTCAATCCGAAGGCGGCCCTGCTGTATCTCTCGCTGCTGCCGCAGTTCATCGATACCGCCGCCGGCCACGTGCTCGCGCAGTCGCTGCTGCTGTGCGCGATCCAGATCACGATCAGCCTGCTGGTCAACGGCACGGTCGTCCTGGTCGCCGGTTCGATCGCCGGCTTCCTGGCCACGCGGCCGGGCTGGATGACGGCGCAGCGCTGGCTGATGGGCACGGTGCTCGGCGGCCTGGCCGTGCACATGGCGGCGCAGGCGCGCACGCGCTGAGGAACGCGGCCGCAGGAACGCGCTGCGGCCGTTGCGCTGCCGGCGCCCGGCCCCGCTCGACGCGGGACCGCGGCATGACCGTGCGGCCGCATCGATGCCGGCCCCTTTGCGCGCATTGCGGTCCGCCGGTGGCCGGCGTGCCCGTCCGCGTCGCTGCGCGCATCCGCCGCGGATGCGCGCCGGCAGGCGACGCGGTTGGCGCCGCAACGGCGAGCGGCTACGCTCGAAATCCCGTCCCGCCGCCGCCCGCCATGCTGACCTGCGAGCTTCGCCTGACCCTGCCCGACTGGATCGACGCCGAGATCGATGCACGGCGCCGCTACGGCGACGACGAGGCCAAGGTCGCGCTGGCGATCCGCCTCGCACGGCGCAACGCCGAGGAAGGCACCGGCGGACCGTTCGGCGCGGCCGTCTTCGACGCCGACGGCGTGCTGGTCGGCGTCGGCGTGAACCGCGTGCTGCCCGCGCGCTGCTCGGCGGCGCATGCCGAGGTCATGGCGTTCGCGCTGGCGCAGGCGCGGCTCGGCCGCGCGCGGCTCAACGAGGACGGCGGCGCCTACGTGCTCGCGACCAGCGCGCAGCCGTGCGCGATGTGCTACGGCGCGAGCTTCTGGGCCGGCATCGACGCGATCCTGATCGGCGCGCGCTCGTCCGACGTCATGGAGCTCAGCGAGTTCGACGAGGGCCCGCTGCCCGCGGACTGGGTCGGCGAGCTGGCGCGGCGCGGCATCGCCGTGCGCCGCGACATCCTGCGCGAGGAAAGCCGCGACGTGTTCCGGCTGTATGCGCGCCTCGGCGGCGCGGTCTACTGAACCGGTCGAACCTGACCGAAGCCGCGGCGCCGCAGGCGAGGTCCGCGGCACGCGACGAAGAAGCCTGCCCAGGGCTTCTCCTCCGTGAGCGCTACGTGCTCCGCAGTCCGCGCTTCGGCTTCCGCCGTCCCCGCGCGGCGCCGTCCTGCATTCGCCCGGCGCCGCGACCGATCCGCCGCGGCGGCGGTCCGTCCTGACCGCCGCCGCTTTCCCGGCCCCGGGATCACCTCGTCGCGTCGACCTGCACCGGCAGCAGCGGCATCGAAGCGTCGTTGCTCTGCAGGCACAGGTAGCTCGTCGCCGCGTTGCCGGCGAACTGCGCCGCCGTCGCGGTCAGCGTCAGCGGCGCCGTCGCGCCGCCGGCGAGGCTGCCGCCGCCAGGGCTCACGGCGAGCCACGGCGCGGCCGCGCACGGCGCCTGCATCTGGACGTGCAGTGCGAAACCGGCGCCGTTCGACGCCGGGATCGGCGTCCACGCCGGCGTCACGCTCGGCGGCGCGATCGACACCGGCGCGCCGCCGGATCCCTTCGCGCTGGTCAGCCAGTACCACTGGTTCGTGCAGCCGCTGCCCGAATCTGCGCACGGCAGCTCCGGATACACCACGATCCAGTAGTGCCCCGCCGGCAAGGCCGTGTGCAGGCCGGCCGCGGCGAGGTCCAGGCTGATCGCGTCGCCGGCGACGCTGACGCCCGGGGAGCCGGCCGTGGCGTCGAAGTGCCAGGCGGCGGGCGGGGCGGCAGCGTCCGGGTTGCCGGCCGGCACGCCGCCGGCATCGCCGTAGATGCGCCAGTGCAGCGGCAGGCTCGCACCGAAGCTCGCCAGCGTGCTCGACTGCGTGAAGCCGGGCGCGACGATGCTGCCGAGGTCGATCGGATCGTTGCCGGTCAGCACGAAATCGTCGGCGGCGTAGTAGTCCGTGTCGCCGGCGCCGAGCCCGGTGTACTTCACGCTGGTGAAGCCGTAGGCGTCGGCGCTCGGCTGGTCGAGCGGCACCAGCACGCCGCTGCCGCTCGCGGTCACGCTGAAGGTCAGCGTCGGCCCGCCGGCGTTCGCCACGGTCAGCGTGCCGCTGCCGGTCGGATGGCCGCCGAGCGCGATCGACACCGGCGAGGGCGAGGCGGCGATGCGCGGCGCGGGCATCGCCACCGCGACCGGCAGGTGCAGCGGCGGCAGGGCGGCGTCGCTCGGCGTCAGCACGACCTCGGCGAAATGCACCGAGCCGTCGGCCGGCAGCGCGCTCGTGTCCACCGTGACCGTGATCTCCGCGCTGGCCGGCGCCGCGCCCACCGGGAAGCTCGCCGGCGCCACGGCGACGCCGACGCCGGTGTCGCCGCCGACGCCCGCGGTCCAGGTGACCACGTGGTCCTGCGTGCTGCGCAGCTTGCGCGTGAACGTGCACTGGTTGACGCAGCCGAGGTCCTGCAGGCTGGCGAGGTTCAGCGCGGCCGGATCGCCGCCCGCCGCCGGATCGGCCTGCATGAAGTTCAGCCCGCTCTCGTCGAGCACCAGGCCGGCGGCAGCGGCGGCGAAGTCCTGCAGCCGGCCCGAGCCGCGGTCGAACGCGTCGCTGGGCGTGGTGCCGTCGGGCTTGGTCAGGCCGCTTTCCTTCGCCGTCATCATCAGCGCCGACTTGATCTCGGCCGGCGTCCATTCCGGATGCAGGCCGAGCAGCAGCGCGCCGCTGCCGGTCGTGTGCGGCGTGGCCATCGAGGTGCCGTCCATCAGGCCGACGAGATCCGGCCCGCCGGCGCTGCCGTCGTTGGCGTACGCGGCCAGGATGGCCACGCCCGGCGCCTGCACGTCCGGCTTGACGACGTCGAAGTCCGCAGGGCCGATCAGGCTGAAGCCGGCGAGCACGTCCGGCTGCGCCGGCAGGCGCGCCGGCGGGTAGCCGATCGCGGCGGTGCCGGCGCCGGCATGCGCGGCCAGGAACGTCTGCAGCTGCGTGCCGTCGCCCTGCAGCACGCTCCAGACCGGGATCGGCTGCGGATCGGACGTCAGGTCGGGCGTGAACGGCCCTTCGACGCGGTTGTCGGAGATCACCACCGCGATCGCGCCGGCGGCGCGCGCGTTCGCCACCTTGACGGTGAAATTGCAGCTGCCGCGGCTGACCAGCGCGATCGCGGCGGCGAACGCGCCGGCCGGATAGCCGCTGCAGCCGTCGCTGCCGCTGGTGTCGGCGTTGTGGAACTGCGGGCTCAGCACCAGCGGCGTGGTCGCCGGCAGCGCGGCGGTCAGGGGCGTGTCGCCGGTCGCCTCGGTCAGCGGCACCTGCGCGAGATTCGCCGGCGGCGTGCCCGGCCCGGTCACCGACAGCGACGAGCCGATCGCGCCGCCGGTGTGCGTGCCGGCGGCCACCGTGGTCACCCAGGGCTCGCGGTGGTTGGCCGTGCCCGGCAGCGGCTGCGGCACGCTCGTGCTGGTGTTGCCGGCCGCTGCGGCGACGAAGATGCCGGCGTCGGCCGCGGAAAGGAACGCGAGCGAGGTCGGGTCCGCCCACGGGCGGGTACCGCCGCTGATCGAGAAGTTCAGCGCGTCGATCACGCCGTCCTGGATCGCCAGGTCCACCGCGCCGCTGGTGGCCGAGTCCTGGCACAGCACGTTCGGGTCCGGCGAGCAGGCGTAGAAGATCACCAGGTTGGCGTGCGGGGCGACGCCGGAGATGCGCGCCTGGAAGCCGCCGAGCTCGGCCGTGCGGCCGTCGCCGGCGATCGTGCTGGCGGTATGGCTGCCGTGGCTCTGCGTGTCCTCGACCGAGAACGGCGCGGTGGCGTCGACCATGTCGTACGCGCCGATGACCTTGTCGTTGCAGCCGGCGAGGCTGATGCCGGCGACGCCGCACTGGCCGAGGTAGTTGCCGTGGCCGAGCGGGTTTTGGATCGCGTAGCCGCCGTCGTCGACCGCGGCGAACGAGGGGCTCATGCTGTTGTAGCCGGTATCGATGTCGCCGACGACGATGCCGTCGCCGCGGAAGCCGTGCACGGACTCGAAGCCGCTCGCGAACAGCGTGTCCTGCGTCGCCGGCAGGCCCCACCAGATCGACGCCGCGCCGATGAAGCCGGGGCCGATGTCGGTGGCGGGCGCGTGCGCCGCGTCGCGGTAGACGGCGGCGACGCCGTCGACCTGCGCGGCGAGGCGCGCCTCGGCGGCGCTCATCTCCACGACCACGGCGTCGAGCGCGTGGCGCATCTGCGGATGCGGCACGTGCGAGGACGGCGCGAGCGGACGCCCGAGCGCCAGGCCGAGCGCCTGCAGGTGCTCGGCCTGGCGCTGGGCCAGGTAGCCGGCATAGGCGGTCGCCTGCGTGCTGGCGACGTCCAGGCGCCGGCGGCCGTTGGCCGCGGCCTTCGTCGGGATCGCGCCGATGCCGGCGACGCCGTGCCCGCGCGCGACGCTCTGGTTGTATTCCGCCACCGGCTCTTCGACGAATCTCACGATGTAGCGCCCCGGCCCGATGTCCAGGCCACTGCGCGTGCCCGGGCCGGCCGCCGGCCCGTCGCCGACGACGCGCACCGGCCCGGCGTGCAGCGGCCCGGCGCAGAAGCCGGCGCAAGCGACCGCGGCGGCGATCGCCGCCGCGAGTGGCCATTGGCGTAGCTGTCGAGTCATCATTGCCACCTCCAGACGCACCCATGCCGCGCGGCCCATCCGCGCGGCAGGCCGGACCGGGGCGGGAGCGGCGCCGGCCGGTGCCGCCGCCCGTCGTCGCCGGCGTTCGAAACGCTCGCCTCGATCCGCAGAGCCCGTGCCGCCGGCGGTGCGGAGGGGCGGTTCGCCCTCTCGCGAAGAAAGTGCCGACGATGCCCGAAACACCTTACGCAGGACTGACGAACGCGCCGGAAGGCGCCGGCGCCGTGCTCGCCTACTGCCGCCCCGGCTTCGAGGGCGAATGCGCGCAGGAGCTCGGCGCGCGCGACGCCGCGCTCGGCGGCGGCGGCTTCGCGCGCGCCGTGCGCGGCAGCGGCTACGTCGAATACGCGAGCCCGCACGCCGCCGCGCTGGCGGACGCGTGGCCCGGGCTGATGTTCGCGCGCCAGCTGCTGCGCGTGCTCGGCCAGGCGCGCGCGCTGCCGCCGCGCGACCGGCTGTCGGCGCTGCTGCCGATCGTCGAGGCCGCCGGCGCGGGCGCATCGCCGCGGCGCTGGTGCGACGCCTGGGTGGAGTCGCCCGACAGCGACGCCGGCCGCGCGCTGGCGCCGCTGTGCCGCGGGCTGAACGCCGCGCTGATCGCCGCGCTGAAGCAGCGCGGCCTGATCGACCGCGCCTCGCCCTGGCGCCTGCACCTGTGCCTGACCGCCGGCGACGCCGCGTTCGTCGCCGCCGCCGAGACCGGCCGCACCTCGCCCTGGCCCGGCGGCATCGCGCGCCTGAGGTTCCCGCGCGAGGCGCCGAGCCGCTCCACGCTCAAGCTCGACGAGGCGCTGCAGGTGCTGCTGGATGCGGACGAGCGCGCGCGCTGGCTCAGGCCCGGGCAGCGCGCGGTCGACCTCGGCGCCTCGCCCGGCGGCTGGACCTGGCAGCTGGTCGCCCGCTCGCTGCACGTGACCGCGGTCGACAACGGCCCGATGGACGCCGCATTGCTCGCCTCCGGCCTGGTCGACCACCTGCGCGCGGACGGCTTCCGCTACCGGCCGCCCAAGCCGGTCGACTGGCTGGTCTGCGACATGGTGGAGCAGCCGCGCCGTGTCGCCGCGCTGATCGCGCAGTGGCTGGCGCAGGGCTGGTGCCGCCGCGCGATCTTCAACCTGAAGCTGCCGATGAAGAAGCGCTACGAGGAGGTGCAGACCTGCTTCGCGGCGATGCGCGCCGCGGCCGGCGCGCGCCTGGAGCTGCGCGCGCGCCAGCTCTACCACGACCGCGAGGAGATCACCGTGTTCGCGCAGCTCGCCTGAGCGCGCCGGTTTCCGGCCCGCGGCCGAGCGGCTATGCTTGCCGTCCCTCCGCCGGCGCGCTCGCCGGGATGCGCCGCCCAGGGCGGCATCGCTCGCGGAGCGGCCCTGCGGCGGCGCCGCGCGAACGGAACGCGAACCCGCCTCCGCACACCCGGACATCCGATGAACCGCCTGCGCGCCTTCCTTCCGCTGCTCGTGCTGATCGCGATCGGCGTCGCCCTGCTCGCCTCGGGCGCGCTCGAGCGCTTCGATCCGCACCGCATCGCGCAGGAGGAAGCCGACCTGCGCGCGGCGATCGCGGCGCATCCGCTGCCGGCCGCGCTGGCGCAGATCGGCCTGATGACGCTGGCCATCGCCACCGGCATCCCCGGCGCGGTGGTGGTCGTGCTCGCCGGCGGCATGCTGTTCGGCGCGCTCGGCGGCACGCTGCTGTCGTCGGTCGGCACGCTGCTCGGCGCGCTGATCCTGTTCCTGGCCAGCCGCTCGGCGTTTGCCGAAGGCGGCGGCGCCGCGCCGGCGCTCGTCGAGCGCCTGCGCGCCGGCTACCACGCCTATCCGGTCAGCTACGCGATGTTCCTGCGCCTGGTGCCGTTCTTCCCGTTCGGCGCGGTGACCGTCGCGCTGGCCTGGCTGCGCTGCCCGCTGTGGCTGTTCCTGGCCGCCACCGCGATCGGCGGCACGGTCATGATCGCGTTCGAGAGCGCGCTCGGCGCCGGCCTGACCGAGACGATCGCGCGCGAAGGCCGGGTGTCGCTGAACCTGTTCACGCACCGGCAGGTGCTGCTGCCGCTGCTCGGCATGGCCCTGCTCGCGCTCGCGCCGGTGGCGATCGCGCAGCTGCGCCGCCTGCGGACGTGACGCCGCCGGCCGGCGGGACGCGCCGGCGGCCGCCGCGGCGCGACGCCGCGGCGGGCGTTCATTGAGCGCGTTCACGGCGTTCGGCTATCCTGCAAGACGTTTTTGCCATTGCCGACCCGGCCGAGATCCCGCTTGAATGCCGCCCAGCCTCCTGTCGTGCGCAAGTCGTTCTGGCGCGCGCTCGCTCTGACCCTGCTGGTCGCGGCGCTCAACGTCGGGCTGTGGGCGTTCGTGAACCGCCCGGTGCACATCGCCGACTGGCACGGCGAGGTCGCCGGCTTCGCCTACAACCCGTCGCAGCGCTACCAGGACCCGACCAAGCAGATCTTCCCGAGCGAGGCGGAGCTCGACAGCGACATCCGCATGCTGTCGCGCTACACCAAGCGGCTGCGCACGTACTCCTCGGCGGAGAACCCGCAGATCCCGCGCATCGCGAAGTTCTACGGCCTGCGCGTCATGGCCGGCGCCTGGATCGAGGGCCGCGCCGAGCGCAACGAGCGCGAGCTCGCCTCGCTGATCGCGCTGGCGCGCAAGAACGACAACATCGACCGCGTCATCGTCGGCAACGAGGTGATCCTGCGCGGTGACATCGGCGTCAAGGACCTCATCAACTACATCGACCGCGCGCGCGCCCAGCTCAAGGTGCCGGTGTCGACCGCCGAGCCGCTCGACACCTGGCAGCGCCATCCCGAGCTCGCCGACCACGTCGACTTCATCACCGTGCACATCCTGCCGTACTGGGAGAAGGTGCCGCGCAAGGACGCGGTGGGCTTCGTGCTCGGCCAGTACCGCGAGCTGCAGCGGCTGTTCCCGGGCAAGCCGATCGTCATCGGCGAGGTCGGCTGGCCGTCCAACGGCAACCGCCGCGAGTACGCCCAGCCCTCGCTCGCCGACGAGGCGCACTTCCTGCGCGACTGGTTCAACGTGGCCGCGCGTGAGAAGCTCGACTACTACGTGATGGAAGCCATCGACCAGCCGTGGAAGGAATCCATCGGCGGCCGCGTCGAGGCCTACTGGGGCGTGTTCAACGCCAGCCGGCAGCCGAAGTTCGCCTTCACCGGCACCGTCATCGAGGACCCGATCTGGCCGTGGAAGGCCGCGCTCGCCTCGCTGGTCGCGCTGCTGCCGATGTTCTGGTTCGCGCGCCACTTCATCCGCTTCCGCGCGCTCGGCATCGCGTTCTTCCTGGCGCTGGTGCAGCTGTCGGCCTCGATCCTGGTGTGGATGGCGACGCTGCCGTACGACTTCTACCTGAGCCCGTTCGACTGGGCGATGCTGCTGCTGCTGTTCCCGGCGCAGCTGGCGATCATCCTGATCCTGCTGATCAACGGCTTCGAGTTCACCGAGGTGCTGTGGCGGCCGTACTGGCTGCGCGAGTTCAAGCCGCTCGCGCCCGCGCCGGGCGACCCGCAGCCGTTCGTGTCGATCCACCTGGCCTGCTACAACGAGCCGCCGGAGATGGTCATCCTGACGCTCGACTCGCTGGCCGCGCTCGACTACGAGAACTACGAAGTGCTCGTGCTCGACAACAACACCAAGAACCCGGACATCTGGAAGCCGGTCGAGGCGCACTGCGCCAAGCTCGGGCCGAAGTTCCGCTTCTACCATCTCGAGCCCTGGCCCGGCTTCAAGGCCGGCGCGCTGAACTTCGGCCTCGAGCAGACCGACCCGCGCGCCGAGGTCGTCGCCGTCGTCGACGCCGACTACGAGGTGCGCCGCGACTGGCTGCGCGCGCTGACCGGCTACTTCGCCGACCCGAAGGTCGCCGTCGTGCAGTGCCCGCAGGCGCACCGCGAGTGGGAGCACAACGCGTTCCGCCGCATGACGAACTGGGAGTACGACGGCTTCTTCCGCATCGGCATGCACCACCGCAACGAGCGCAACGCGATCATCCAGCACGGCACGATGACGATGGTGCGCAAGCAGACGCTGGCCGACACCGGCGCCTGGTCGGAATGGACGATCTGCGAGGACGCCGAGCTCGGCCTGCGCCTTATGAAGGCCGGCTACGAGCTGGTCTACGTCGACGAGCTGATGGGCAAGGGCCTGACGCCGGCCGACTTCAAGGCCTACAAGTCGCAGCGCTACCGCTGGGCGTTCGGCGCGATGCAGATCATGAAGGCGCGCTGGGACTGGATGGTCTCCAAGACCTCCACGCTGACGCGCGGCCAGCGCTTCCACTTCCTCACCGGCTGGTTCTCCTGGTTCGGCGACGCGCTGCACCTGGTGTTCACGCTGATGGCGATGCTGTGGACGCTGGGCATGGTGCTGGCGCCGCGCTGGTTCACGCTGCCGATGTACCTGTTCCTGGTGCCGCTGATCGGCTTCTTCCTGTTCAAGGCCGCGTTCGGCGTGATCCTGTACCGCGTGCGCGTGCCCTGCTCGTGGAAGGACACGATCGCCGCCTCGGTCGCCAGCATGGGGCTCAGCCACGCGATCGCGCGCGGCATCTACGAGGGCCTGTGGCGCAAGAAGGGCGAGTTCATCCGCACCGCCAAGAGCCGCCGCATCGGCAAGAAGCCCAACCCGTTCACCTCGGTCAGCGAGGAGCTCCTGCTGTTCCTGGCCCTGGTCGCCTGCATCGTCGGCATGATCAATTCCATCGGCATCAACTACATCGAAGGCCGCCTGTGGATCGCGATCCTGGCCGCGCAGGCGATCCCGTACGCTTCGGCGCTGATCGGCGCCTGGGTCGCGCACCGCTCGGGCGACGCGGTCGGCTGACCGCGCTCCCGACGCGATCATGAGCACGTCCGCCGCCTCTGCCCCGCTGCGCCTCAACCTCGGCTGCGGGCGCAACGTCCTGGCCGGCTGGGTCAACCTCGACTGGAAGGCGCTGCCCGGCGTCGACGTGGTCGCCGATCTCGGCCGCTGCGCCGACGCGCCGCTGCCGTTCGCCGACGACGCGGCCGACGAATTCCTGCTCTCGCACGTGCTCGAGCACGTCGACGACACCCTGGCGCTGATGCAGGAGCTGCATCGCATCGCCCGCGCCGGCGCGCGCGCCTGGATCCGCGTGCCGCACGGCGGCAGCGACGACGCCTGGGAGGACCCGACGCACCGGCGTGCGTACTTTCCGGGCAGCTTCGGCTACTTCTCGCAGCCGTACTACTGGCGCGCCGACTACGGCTACCGCGGCGACTGGCAGCCGCGTGCGGTCGCGCTGCACGTGCCGGCGGCGCTGGCTGCCGCGCACGGCGAGGCCGCGCTGCTCGAACGCATCCGCGGCGAGCGCAATCTCGTCGTCGAGATGGTCGCCGAGCTCGAGGCGGTCAAGCCGCCGCGCGCGCCGCTGCGCGAGCTGCAGGTGCCGCCGGCGATCCGCATCGTCGGCGTGTCTGAAGACCCGCCGGCCGCGCGCAGCCTTGATCCGGCACGGCGCGGCCTCATTGGGGATGGTCCGGACGATCGCCTGCCGGGCGTCGCCGGAGCGCCGCAGCGCGGCCGAAGCGAGGACGACCTCGCGGCTCGATCACGACCCGGGGACGGCCCTGCCTTTCGGGAGACATCCGCATGAACTGGTTCATCCTCGTGCTCGCCGGCCTGTTCGAAGTCGGCTGGGCGATCGGCCTCAAGTACACCGAGGGCTTCACCCGGCTGTGGCCGAGCCTCGGCACCGTGGCCGCGATGGCGATCAGCCTGGGCCTGCTCGGCGTGGCGATGAAGGCGCTGCCGGTCGGCACCGCCTACGCGGTCTGGGTCGGCGTCGGCGCGGTCGGCACGGTGATCCTCGGCATCGTGCTGCTCGGCGAGCCGGCCAGCCCGGCGCGCCTGGTCAGCGTCGCGCTGATCGTCGCCGGCATCGTCGGCCTGAAGCTCGCCTCGCCGGCCTGATCGCCGCGCGCGGACGTCAGGACCTGCCGAACGGGCGGCGCAGGCGCTGCAGCAGCGAAGGCGCCGCCGGCGGCGCATCGCCGTCGCGGCGCGGGCGCGGCTGCCATTCGATCAGGCCGATCGCCGCGTAGGCGTTGACCACGTCGAAGACCTCGTCCATCGGCGCATCCGCGGCGGCGGCGACCTCGTGCAGGCGCGCCGGACGCAGCAGGGCCGAGGCGATGCGGAACGGCCGGGCGAGGTCGCGGTCCATCTCCACCCATTGCGTGAGCCGGAAGGTGCCGCCGGGATCGAGATGCGGCGCGAGGCGGCCGCCCGAATGCACGAGCACGTGCAGCCAGATCAGGCGCGCGTACGGCAGCGCCGGCTGCTCGCTGCGCACCGCGGCCAGCTCCACCGAGGTCAGCGGCTGCGCGGCGTCGAGCGGCCAGCGCGCGCGGCAGTACGGCTCCAGCGCGCGCAGCGACGCCGGCGCGTGCGCGACGCGATGCTTGGGATCGAGCACGAGCGGCGGCGCGCCGGGCAGCGCGAAGCGCGCCGGCGCGCGCAGGCGGTCGCCGTCGAGGAACGTGCGCAGGTCGCAGGTCTCCTCGCTCGCGGACGCGCGCGGACGCGCACCGGCCGCGGGCGGCGGCGGCGCGCCCGGCCTGCGCAGCTCGGCCGGCTGATGCCGCAGCAGCTCGTCGAGCCCGCCGGCCGGCGCCGCCTCGGCGGCCGCGCCGGCGGCGGGAAGCTCGTCGTCGAGGTCGCGCGTATAGAAATCCGCGCCGTGCGCGCCGATCGCCGGATCGCGTGCGCGCGCATGCGCGGCGCCGTTGAGCAGCACGACCAGGTCGGCGCGCCGCAGCGGCCGGCGCAGCACGCGTTCGGCCTCGGCCGGCGGCTCGTCGGCGATCACCGCGCAGCGCAGGCCCGCGCCGAGCGCGCGCGTATGCGCCATCTGGCCGGCGAAGGTGCCGAGGTCGACGACGAGCAGGTCGGCGGAATGTTCCTCGCCCCAGCGCCAGGCGTGGTCGAGCTCGCCGGCCGCCGCGCGCAGCAGCAGGCGCAGATGGGCCGCTTCCTCGTCGGAGAGGCCGATGGCGGCGAGGGTTCTCGAGCGGCTCACGGGTCCGTTCGCACGCGGCGGCGGGCCTTCAGGGTGGCCGTGCGCGGCGGCCGCGTCAACGGCCGCCGGCGCGCTCAGCCGCGCGTCCGCCGGGTCGCGGCGCGTGCGGCCTTCTTCGCCGCCGGCTTGCGCTTGGGCTTGAGCAGCGTGCCGGTGCACTTGCGCGAGCCGCAGCGGCAGGCCCAGATCGCCTTCAGCCGCGGCGTCAGCCGCTCCTCCAGCACGATGCCGTAGTCGTACGTCAGCTCCTCGCCCTTGCGCAGCGCGCGCAGCGTCTCGATGACGACGCGGTCCTTGCGCGGGTCGCCGCCTTCGTCCTCCTCGAGCAGCGCGCGGCAGTTCGGCGCGCAGCTGTGGTTGATCCAGCGCGCGATGTTGCCGCCGCTGTTGGCGTCGATCACGTACGAATCGTTCAGCGTGAACAGGAACGTGTGGCCGCTTTCGCTGGTGTTGGCGTAGAGGCGGTCGGCCTGCGCATGCGTCAGGCGGCGGCCGCGATACTCGATGAGCTCGGTCTTGGCGGGAATGTCGACAAGGGCGAAGACGCCGTTGCCGTGGATCGGCGAGCGGCGGGCGGCGATGCGTCGGGGCATGGGGAAAGCGGGACGTGAGGGCGAAAGAGACGCATCATAGCGCGTTCCGGCCGCCGCACCGGCGCCCGGGCGGCGCCGGATCTGCTAGCGTTGCGCCGCGTCCTCGCCACCGGATGGGATCGTCCATGCAGCGTCCGCTCTTCGCCCCCGTGCTCGCCGCCCTGCTCGCCGCTGCGCTCGCCGGCCTCGCCGGCGAGGCGGCCGCGCGCCACTCCGGCGCGCGCTCCACCTCGTCCTCGCGGCCGGCCGACGCCGCCGCCGCGCCCGCGCCCGGCGCCTACGACTACTACGTCATGGCGCTGTCGTGGTCGCCGACGTTCTGCCGCACGCATCCGGACGAAGACGAGCAATGCGGCGACAAGGGCTACGGCTTCGTGATGCACGGGCTGTGGCCGCAGTACCAGAACGGCGGCGGCCCGCAGCGCTGCGCCAGCGACGAGCGGCCCGACCGCAGGACGGTCGCCGACGCGCTCGCGTTCATGCCGAGCCGGCGCCTGATCAACCACGAGTGGTACGCGCACGGCAGTTGCACCGGCATGGACCCGGCCGCGTACTTCCAGACCGCCGACCGCGCGTTCGCCGCGATCCGCGTGCCCGACGAGCTGAAGGCGCCGCAGCACGACCTGCAGATGAGCGCCGACGACCTGCGCGGCGCGCTCAGGCGCGCCAATCCCGGTCTCGCCGACGACATGATGAGCCTGCACTGCAGCCAGGGCGAGCTGGTCGAGGTGCGCGTCTGCCTGGGCAAGGACCTGCACCTGCGCTCCTGCGGCAAGCGCATGCGCTCGGGCTGCCCGTCGAAGGCGCCGTTCAGCGTCCCGGCGACGCGCTGAGCCGCCTGCGGCGCGGCGGCGCCGCCGCCGCGGGTATGCTGGGCGCCTCGAAGCGTCACGCCGATCCATGACCCTACTCCGCCCACGCCTGCGTGGCCTGGTCTCCAAGCTCGCGCTGTTCTACGCGCTGCTGTCGCTGCCGACGCTGATCGTCGTCGAATCGGTCCTGCTGACGCACGAGTTCCGCCGTTTCATGGCCGGGCTCGACGGCGGCAGCCTCGAGCAGGCCGCGCGCCGCGGCGCCGCCGAGCTCGCCGCGCTGTGGCCGCGCCTGGACGGCGAGGACGGCGCCGCGCTCGGCGTCTGGCTCGACGGCTGGGTGCTGCGCCTGCAGCAGCCGCGCGGCGGGCTGACGCCGGACGAGTCCTACGTGCTGATGGAGCTGGCCGACGCGCCGCTCGCCGCGGCCCTGCTCGCGCCGGACCTGCGCGAACGCGCGCGCTCGCGCGGCGACGGGCACTGGACGGTGGATCTGCCGACCCCAGCCGAGGCGGCGCGCGCGACCGCCGCCGACGCGCCGGCGGCGACGACGCTGGCCGGCAGCGAGAGCCCGTACGCGATCCGCCGCGTGGTCGCGCCCGTGCGTGACGGCAGCGGCCGCCTGCTCGGCCTGCTGTTCGTCGAGCTGCGCCTGCCGCTGCCGTGGCGGCGGCTGCTGTTCGATTCCAGCTTCGAGTCGCCGACGGTGTTCGCGTTCCTGATCGTGTTCGGCCTCGCCTCGTCGGTGTTCCTCGCCGCCTGGGTCACGCGCCGCCTGAACCGCATCGCGCGCGCCGCCGGCGCCTGGAGCCGCGGCGACTTCTCCGACCGCATCGGCGACCGCTCGCGCGACGAGCTCGGCGGCCTGTCCTCGCTGCTCGACCGCATGGCGGTGGACCTGCGCGGCCTGATGCGCTCGCGCGCGCAGCTGGCGACGCTGGCCGAGCGCCAGCGCCTGGCGCGCGACCTGCACGACACGGTCAAGCAGAAGGCGTTCGCGCTGAACCTGCAGCTGGCCACCGCGCGGCGCGTGCTCGCCGAGGCGCCCGGCGCCGAGCGCCTGGAGCAGGCGCAGCGCCTGACCCAGCAGATCCAGCAGGAGCTGGCGCAGATCCTCGACGAGATGCGCGCCTCCGACGCCGAGCTGCCGCTGGCCGAGCGCCTGCGCACGCGCGCCAACGAGTGGTCGCACACCAGCGGCGCGACGCTGGACTTCGAGTTGGACGACGTGCCGCCGCTCGCCGCCGCGGCCGAGGAATCGCTGCTGCGCATCGTCGACGAGGCGCTGTCGAACGTGCTGCGCCACGCCGGCGCCGACCGCGTCCGCCTGGCGCTCCGCCGCGAGGCGGAACGCGTCTCGCTGTCGATCGCCGATAATGGCCGCGGCGCGCCCGACGAACCGGTGTCGGGCATGGGCCTGCGCAACATGCGCGAGCGCGCGCAGGCGCTGCCGGGCGGACGCTTCGAGATCGACGCGCAGCCCGGCCGCGGCACGCGCGTGACCGTGAGCTTCCTCGCAGCGGAGAATTCGAGCCGATGAACACCCCCATCCGCATCGTCATCGCCGACGACCACGTGCTCGTCCGCCAGGGCATCCGCGCGTTCCTCGAGACCCACGCGGACCTCGCCATCGTCGGCGAGGCCGAGGACGCCGCCGGCGCGACCGCGCTGTGCAGCGAGCACCGCCCGCACGTCGCGCTGGTCGACCTGGTCATGCCGGGCGGCGGCATCGAGGCCACGCGCTCGATCCGCGCCGCCTGCCCGCAGACCCAGGTCGTGCTGCTGACCTCGTTCGAGGACGCGCAGCAGATCGTCGCCGCGGTGCAGGCCGGCGCGCTGTCGTGCCTGCTCAAGGACGTGGACGCCGACGCGCTCGCCGACACGCTGCGCAAGGCCGCGCGCGGCGAGGCCGTGCTGCACCCGCGCGTGGCCGCCAAGCTCATGGACGCGCTGCGCCGCGGCTCCGAGCCCGGCAGCGAAGTGCTCGAATCCTTGAGCCAGCGCGAGCGCGAGGTGCTGACGCTGATGGCCGAGGGCCTGAGCAACCTGCAGATCGCCGAGCGCCTCGGCATCGGCGAGAAAACCGTCAAGACGCACGTCAGCAACGTGCTCGGCAAGCTCAACGTCAGCGACCGCACGCAGGCGGCGGTCTACGCCTGGAAGAGCGGCCTCAAGCAGCGGCCGCAATAGCCGCTCAGCGGACGGCGGCGTCGAAACCGTCCGCGAAGATCGCCTCGGGCGGGCACGTGCCGTCGAAGCCCGCGTCGTACTGTTTCAACACGGCATCGTTGCTGGTCGCAGCATCGTAGGGCCCCGAACCCAGCACGTACCAGCCGGCGCAGCCCGCTGCGACCCTCGAGGTGAAGGGCATGTCCCCGTCGTCTTGCGTGCGCAGCAGCTGTCCGTCCGGCCCGAGCTCGACGAGGCGCGTGTACGTGACCGTGGACGAGCCGTCGTTGCGGTAGGCGATACCGGACACCAGGATGCGCCCGTTCGCCGCCAGCGCGAACCCCGTGACCGACAGCTTCACCGGCAGCTCCGTCCTCCAGACCACCCGGCCGTCGGCGCCGGCGAGCCGCAGGACGCGCAGAGCCGCCACGGCATTCGTCACGGCGACGACCACGTCGCCCTCCGGCGTGACCGCGAAGCCTCCGACGGTCAGGGTTCCCATCGACCCGGGCCCGTCCGGAATCCGCAGGGTCCAAGCACGCCGGCCGTCGGGAAGGATCTTCCATGCGAGCGCACCGAGATTGCCGGCGGCGTTCTCCGGCGTCGCGACCAGCAGCAGCGAGCCCTCCGCGTCCGCCAGCATCCGGACCGGGCCGTCCGGTGAGCCCAGATCGCCCGGCTCGGTGTCGACGAAGACCACCCGGCCCTCGGCGTTGAAGCGCACGGTGTAGTAGGCCCCCGCCGCCTGCCCGTCGGGACGCGCGGCACCCGTGATCGACGCGCCCCCGTCGGAGAAGGCGACGATGCCGGTGACCTCGCGATATCCGGCGAAGGGCCAATGCCAGGTCGGCAGGATGTTGCCCCGGCGGTCGCAGCGAAGCACCACGAAGTCGCCGCCGCTGACGATGCTTTCGCCGGCCGCCGCCGCGAACAGCACGTCGCCCCGTGGAGACTGCGCCAGGGGGCGGGTTTCGTAGCGCTCGTCGACGCCGGAGACGGCGCCGCGCCACTCGCAATGCCGGAGCCGTTTCCCGCTCGAGCGGTCGTACTCGTCCACCTGCATCCTGGATGCCACGGCGACGCCGCCGCCGTCGAACAGCGCGATCCCGAGCGGCTCGCTTCGGGCTTCGCGCAGCCAGGCGAAATCGCCGTCGCGGCCGAAGCGCACGAGGGTCGCGTATTCCTGGACGTGGTGCATCGTGTCCACCAGCGCGAAGACGCTGCCGTCCGCATCGACACGGATCCGGCGCGCCCGTACCGAGTGCACGGGTTCCGGGTACTGCCAGACGCCGATCCACTGCGGCACCCATTGCGCGAAGGCTTGCGTCGCACAGAGCAGCGCGCCGACGGCGAGCGGCCAAACGGATCGAATGCCCATGGCGACCTCCGCGCCGGAACGGCGCGCCCGTTCTAGACGTTCCGGCGGCGCCAGTCACCTTGCGGCGCGCAAACCGGATCGCCTACAGCGGTTTCGCGAAAACGTGCTGCGTCTTGGCGCGCGCGTAGCCGGCGCGCTCGTAGAAGCGGTGCGCGCGCTCGCGCTCGACGCGGCTGCGCACGCGCAGGCGCACGGCTCCGCGCGTGCGCGCCCAGTCCTCGGCCGCGTGCAGCAGCTGCGCGCCGATGCCGCCGCCGCGCGCGCCCGCGGTGACGACCAGGCCGAGGATCTCCGCCGTGGCGTCGTCGAGCAGATGCGCCGTCAGCGCCACGTGCAGCCAGCCGACCACGCGGCCGCGCGCGTCCTCGGCCACCAGCACGCGGCTGGCCGGCTCGGCCTCGATCGCGGCGAGCCGCGCGACGATCGCGCGCGGCGTGGCCGGATAGCCGAGCTCGCCGGCCAGCGCGGCGAGCGCGGATGCGTCGTAGGTGCGGGCGGTGCGGATCGTCGTCATGGCCTTCCTCCGTGATCGCGGGACAGGCTAGCGCGCGAATCGGCGCGAACCGGGGTGCAGGGATGGCGACGAAGCGGCCGCGGCCGGGCGGTCCGCTCGTGGCAGCCTTCTTCGCTTGCAGGAGGGTGGGCTGCGCCGTCGATGCGATCGGGCGTTCTCGGAGAAGCGGACGTGCCGGCACGTCCGCCGTTCCCCCTCTCCCGCTTGCGGGAGAGGGCCGGGGTGAAGGTCGGGCGGAGCGCCGCGCCCGGCTTTCCCTCACCCGCGCCTGCGGCGCGACCTCTCCCGCGAGCGGAGAGGTGGGCTGCGTCGATCGGTCGGGACTCCTCCCTGGCGAGGGATCGCCGCCGCAGCGCGCGCCGCCGCGGCTCAGTCGCAGCAGCCGTCGCCGCCCTTGACCGTATGCGCGCCGCTGGCGCCGACGCCGCGCGTCAGGCCTTCGCCGCTGGCGACGTAGTGGTCGGCGATGACGCGCGCGACGCACATCGACATGCGCTTGCCGGTCGGGATGTGCAGGAACTCGTTCGGGCCGTGCGCGTTGGAATGCGGCCCGAGCACGCCGGTGATCAGGAACTGCGCGCCGGGGAACTTCTCGCCGAGCATGCCCATGAACGGGATCGAGCCGCCTTCGCCGTTGTAGGCGACCGGCGCGCCGAAGAACTGCCGGGACGCGGCCTCGACCGAGCGCTCCAGCCACGGCGCCAGCGCCGGCGCCTCCCAGCCGCTGCCCGCCTTCTCCAGCTCGAACGTGACCTTGGCGCCGTACGGCGGGTCGCTTTCGAGCAGCCGCTTGACGAACTCGCCGCCCTTCTGCGCATCCAGCGTTGGCGGCAGGCGCAGGCTGAGCTTGACCGCGGTGTACGGGCGCAGCACGTTGCCGGCCGAGTCGAGCGGCGGCAGGCCGCCGGCGCCGGTCACCGACAGCGCCGGGCGCCAGGTGCGGTTGAGCACCAGCTCGGCGAGGTCGGCGTCCATCGGCCGCATGCCGTCGACCAGCGGGAACTTCGAGTACACCGCATCGCCGAGGATCTCGGCGGTGCGCCGCGCCTGCGCCACGCGCTGCGCGGGGATTTCCACGTGCAGCTCCTGCGGCAGGATGCGGCCGGTGGTCTCGTCCTCCAGGCGCGACAGCAGCGCGCGCAGGATGCGGAAGCTCGAGGCGACCACGCCGGACGCGTCGCCCGAGTGCACGCCTTCCTCGAGCACGTTGACCACGAGGTTGCCGCCGGCCATGCCGCGCAGCGAGGTGGTCAGCCAGAGCTGGTCGTAGTTGCCGCAGCCCGAATCCAGGCAGACGATCAGCGAGGGCCGGCCGATGCGCGCGGCGAGGTGGTCGACGTAGTACGGCAGGTCGTAGCTGCCCGATTCCTCGCAGGCCTCGATCATGACGACGCAGCGCGCATGCGCGATGCCCTGCGCCTGCAGCGCGAGCACCGCGGCCAGCGAGCCGAAGATCGCGTAGCCGTCGTCCGCGCCGCCGCGGCCGTACAGGCGGTCGCCTTCGAGCACCGGCTTCCACGGTCCCAGGTGTGCCGACCAGCCGGTCATCTCCGGCTGCTTGTCGAGATGGCCGTAGAGCAGCACGGTGTCCTCGCCCTGCCCGGGGATCTCGATGAAGATCAGCGGCGTGCGGCCCGGCAGGCGCACGACCTCGACCTGCATGCCCGGGATCGGCTGCGCCTTCGCCCAGGCTTCCATCAGCGCCACGGCCTGATCCATGTAGCCGTGCTCGGCCCACTGGGCGTCGAACATCGGCGACTTGTTCGGAATCTTGATGTACTCGGTGAGCTGCGGAACGATCTCACCGTCCCAGAGGCCGCCGACGAAGCCGCTCAGCGCATTGGAATCCATGGGTTCTGCCGTATCTGCGCGCCCGCGGGCGCAAGAGGCGGAATTCTACCGCGGCCGCGCGTGTAGGAAATTTCCTACGCGCGGACGCGGCGCGTTCCTACGCCGTCATGCAACGGCCGTCGCTGCCGGGCCGGGCGCGATGTACCTAGAATCAGGCCCATCCGCCATGCGTCCGTTCCATGCCATGCCGATGACCGCGATCCGCCGCCTCGTCCTCTTCGTCCTGCTCGCCTTCGCGCTGCCGATGGCGGCGCAGGCGCAGGTGGACATCAACCACGCCGACGCCAAGACGCTGGCCGAATCGCTGCACGGCGTCGGCCTGGTCAAGGCCGAGGCGATCGTCGCCTACCGCAAGGCGAACGGCCCGTTCAGGAGCGCGGACGACCTCGCCAAGGTCAAGGGCATCGGCGCCAAGACGATCGACGCGAACCGCGACGCCATCGTCATCGTGCCGCCGCAGGACGGCGCCGCCGAGGCGGAGCCGCGCAAGGAAGGCCGCGAGCGCCCGATGGGCGTGCGCTGAGGCCTGCCCTGCGGCAGATCGCCGCAGCCCCGGCGCGTCGGCGGCCGGCGACCATGCTAGACTCGCCGCCCGCCGAGCGGCGGTGCATGCATGATCCTTCCCCGTTATCACATCGGCCCGTCGCTGATCGCGGGCGCAGGGCAAGGCTTGTTCCTCGACGAGCCGGTCGCGCGCGGACGCCTGATCACCGCCCCTGACGCGATCCCGCGCGTCTACACGTTCGAGGAAGTGCTGGCGCTGCCGGACGCGGCCTCGCTGCTGCCGGCCACGGTGCGCTGGTTCGAGGACCGCTACACGGTCACGCCCGAGTGGCCCGACGAGTGCTACATCAACCACGCGTTCGAGCCGAACGCGCTGTGGCACCTGGGCTTCGTGTTCGCCGCGGCCGACCTCCCCGCCGGCACCGAGGTCACCGTCGACTACCGCCACCTGCTCGCGCCCGGGCAGGAAGAGGACTTCCGCGACGCGCACACCGGCGAGCGCATCGTCGGCTTCACCTGGGCCGAAAGCCTGCGCGCCTCGACGCTCGCGCTCGCCGCGCTGCTGGCCTGACCGTCCTTCGGACATTTCCGATGATCGACATTCCGCACCTGGAAACCGAACGGCTGCGCCTGACCGCGTTCGGCGAGCGGCATTTCGAGGCCTACGCCTCGATGCTGGCCGACGCCAGCAGCACGCGCTTCATCGGCGACGGCGAGCCGCTCGACCGCATGAACGCCTGGCGCTCGATGGCGATGCTGCTCGGCCACTGGGCGCTGCGCGGCTACGGTATGTGGGCGGTCGAGCTCAAGGACAGCGGCGAGTTCGTCGGCCGCGTCGGCCTGCACAACCCGGAAGGCTGGCCGGACCTCGAACTCGGCTGGATGCTGATGCCGGCGCAGCGCCGCCACGGCTACGCCACCGAGGCCGCGCGGGCGGCGCTCGAGTTCGCCTTCGCGCGCGTCGGCGCGACGCGCGCGATCAGCCTGATCCGCGTGGAGAACACCGCCTCGGAGAAGGTCGCGCGCCGGCTCGGCGGCCGCCAGGCCACGACGATCGACTTCCTCGGCAAGTCCACGCTCGTCTACGTCTATCATCCGCAGGAAGCCGACTGATCCGCGCCTCCATGCACCTGATCGCCGCCCGGGACTGCCGCCGCATGCGCTGGAAGAACGACGGCGGCTGGACCACCGAGCTCGCGCGCAGCGACGACGGCGACGGCGAGTTCCGCTGGCGCGTGAGCATCGCCGAGATCGAGAAGGACGGGCCGTTCTCGTCGTTTCCCGGCGTCGAGCGCGACCTGCTGCTGCTCGAGGGCAACGGCATCGAGCTGGACGTCGACGACGCGCCGCCGCGCCGGCTCGTGCGCCGCTTCGAGCACGTGCGCTTCGACGGCGCCGCGCGCGTCGGCTGCCGCCTGCTCGCCGGCCCCACGCGCGACTTCAACGTGATGGCGCGACGCGACGCCGTGCGCGCCGAGGTCGTCGCGCGGCCGCTGGTCGGCCCGATGGTGATCTTCGCCGAGGCCGGCGCCGAATGGCTCGTGCACGCCTATGCCGGCCAGGCGACGGCGAAGGCCGACGGCGGCGGCGAGCTCGCGCTCGCCGCAGGCGACTCGCTGCATCTGGACTTCCGCGCCGGCGCGGCGCGCGGGCGCGTGCTGATCGAAGGCGGCGGCGAGCTCGTGCTGGCCAGGTTCTCGCCTCCCGGCTGACCCCGCTCGCCTGCGCCGGGCGCGTGCCCGGCGGCACGACGCGCTCGCCGATGCGCCGGCGCGGATCGTATCGGCATACCCGGATTGCGCTTCGCCCGTGCCCGTCGCCGGGCGGATGCCGCGCGGCCTCGTCCCTCGATCCCGCCGTGCCAGCCGGCGCGACTCTTATTGCGAATAATTCGCATTTGTGTTCGAATTCCCACGATCGCAGGGGTGATGCGGAGGACGGCGCCGAAGCCTTCGTCCGTCCTCGAGCGTCCGCCCGCCCCGCACCGGCCAGCCCAGCGCAGCACGCGCACGAACGCCTGCCGCGGCCCGCGCGGCGTTCGCTGCAGGCGAATCCGAAGAATTCCTTTTCGCATACGGAGACACACGCACCATGTCGTACATCAAGAGCCGCAAGCATCCGGTGCACGCCGGCCCGAGGGGCCGGGCGACGGCTGCCACGCTGGCGACCAGCCTCGCGCTGGCCCTGCCCGCTCTCGCCCAGGCGGCGCCGGCCGGGACGGCGCCGGCGGAAGCGGCTCCCGATGTCGACACCAACACGCAGAACCTGCCGACGGTCGAGGTGACCGGCCAGAACGCGGTCGGCTACAAGGTGGACACGACGGACGGCCCGAAATTCGTCAAGCCGCTGATCGACACGACGCAGACCGTGCAGATCATCCCCGCCGACCTGATCCAGGACCAGGCGGCGACGACGCTGACCGAGGCGCTGCGCAACAGCCCCGGCGTCGGCACGTTCTTCGTCGGCGAGAACGGCAACACCACGACGGGCGACGCGATCTACATGCGCGGCTTCGACAGCTCCAGCAGCATCTTCGTCGACGGTGTGCGCGACCTCGGCAGCGTCTCGCGCGACACGTTCAACGTCGACCAGATCGAGGTCATCAAGGGACCGTCGGGCTCGGACTACGGCCGCACGTCGCCGACCGGCTCGGTCAACCTCGTCAGCAAGCGTGCCTCGCTCGAGGACAAGCTCGCCGGCACGGTCTCGTTCGGCAGCGCCGAGCAGAAGCGCGTCACCGCCGACTGGAACCAGAGCCTGCGCGGCCTGGACGGCGCCGCGTTCCGCGTCAACGTCATGGCGCAGGACAGCGGCGTGCCCGGCCGCGACCACGTCGAGCGCGACCGCTGGGGCGTGGCGACCGCGTTCGCGTTCGGCCTCGGCTCGCCGACGCGCGTGTTCCTCGACCTGCTGCACGTCAAGCAGAGCAACGTGCCCGACGGCGGCGTGCCGACGATCGGCCTGCCCGGCTACAGCTCGCCGGATCCGGCGCGCCCGGCGCTGGGGAACGCGCGCCCGGTGGACTCGAGCAACTTCTACGGCACCACCAGCGACCACGACGACAGCAAGACCGACATGTTCACGCTGATCGTCGAGCACGACTTCAGCGACGACGTGAAGCTGCACAACACCACGCGCTGGGGCCGCACGCACCAGGACTACCTGCTCACCGCGTTCATGGGCTCGGCGGCGAACTGGATCACGCCCGACCTCGGCGATCCGTCGACCTGGACGATCGCGCGCAGCCTGCCGACGTTCAAGGACCAGACCAACCGCATCGCCACGAACCAGACGAACCTGCGCGTGCACTCGGATTTCGGCGGCGTCGGCAACGACCTCAGCATGGGCGTGGAATTCATCCGCGAGAAGGCCGGCACCGTGGGCCTCGCCGCGCTCAACGGCACCACGTGGTCGCCGGCGAACCTGTACCACCCCGACCGCCACGCGACCGGGCTGGTCTGGGGACGCACCGGCGCCAAGAGCGACGGCCAGACCGACACCGAGGCGGCCTACCTGTTCGACACGGTCACGTTCAACGAGCACTGGCAGCTCAATGCCGGCGTCCGCCTCGACCATTACGAGACCGACTTCAGCAGCCTCGTCGCCTGCGGCGCCCGCGGCGCCCCGGCCTGCGGATCGCTGCCCACCGGCACGATCGTGCCCGGCGTGGACGCCAGCAAGTCCGACACGCTGTTCAACTGGAAGGCCGGCCTGCTGTACAAGCCGGCGAGCAACGGCAGCGTCTACCTCAACTACGCGGTGTCGCAGCAGCCGCCGGGCGGCAACGCCCTCGCGCTGAGCGCGGCGGCGAACAGCGCCGACAATCCCATCTTCGATCCGCAGAAGGCCAAGACGCTCGAGCTCGGCACGAAATGGGAGCTGCTCGACTCGAAGCTGTTCCTCACCGCCGCGCTGTACCGCACCGACGTCACCAACGAGGTCGTGCAGGATCCGGTCGACCAGCTCTACTACCAGATCGGCAAGAAGCGCGTGCAGGGCGTCGAGCTCGGCGTGGTCGGCAAGCTCACCGACAACTGGTCGGTGACCGCGGGCTTCACGACGATGGACGCGACCGTCCGCAAGGGCACGAACGTCTCGCAGGACGGCTCGGACGACCTCGCCTACACGCCGGACAAGGCGTTCACCGCGTGGACCACGTACACCACGCCGTTCAAGCTGACCCTCGGCGGCGGCGTGCGCTACTCCGGCGAGATGAAGCGCGGCACCGACGGCGCGGTCGGCACGCCCGCGTTCACCCGCTCGTACTGGGTGTTCGACGCGATGGCGAGCTACCCGGTCAATCCGAACTTCGACATCCAGCTCAACGTGTACAACGTGTTCGACAAGGACTACGTCGCCGCGATCAACAAGAGCGGCTACCGCTACACGCCGGGCGCGCCGCTGTCGGCCCTGCTGAGCGCCAACGTCCGCTTCTGACGAGCCGCCGCGGGAAGGCCGCCCCCACGGACGGGCCGGCCTTCCGCCCCGGCGCCCGCATCCGCCGCAGCGGCGCGGCGATGCGAGAATGGGGCTTCCACCGGGCCGGACCGCATCATGCTCCTGCACATTCCCGGCGTCCTCGACGCCGCCCAGACGAAGCGCCTGCGCGCCGCGCTCGACGCCGCCGAATGGACCGACGGCAAGGAGACCGTCGGCGCGCAGGGCGCGCGCGTGAAGCGCAACCTGCAGCTTCCCGACGCATCGCCGTTGCGCCGCGAGCTCGGCGCGGTGGTGCTCGACGCGCTCGCGCGCCATCCGCTCTACCACGCCGCGGTGCTGCCCGCGCGCACGCTGCCGCCGCGCTTCAACCGCTACGAGGGCGGCGGCCACTACGGGTTCCATGTCGACGGCGCCGTCATGGCGCTCGGCGACGGCGTCCAGCTTCGCAGCGACGTATCGTGCACGCTGTTCCTGTGCGCGCCGGACGAGTACGACGGCGGCGAGCTCGTCGTCAGCGACACCTACGGCGAGCACGAGGTCAAGCTGCCGGCCGGCGACCTGATCGTGTATCCGTCCAGCAGCCTGCACCAGGTCCGCCCGGTCACGCGCGGCGCGCGTCTCGCCGCGTTCTTCTGGGTGCAGAGCCTGGTGCGCGACGACCGGCGGCGGCGCCTGCTGTTCGAGCTCGACACGTCGATCCAGGCGCTGACGCGCAGCGGCGCCGACGCGGCCGCCGTGCTGCAGCTGACCGGCGTCTACCACAACCTGCTGCGCGAGTGGGCGGACACCTAGGCCGCGCGTGCGCGCCGCTCAGTAGACGTCGCGCCGGTAGCGTCCTTCCGCGAGCAGCCGCTCGACCGCGTCCCGGCCGAGCACGTCGACGAGCGCGGCGTGCACCGCCGGCGCCATGCCGTCCAGGCTGCCGCAGACGTAGACCGCCGCGCCGTCCGCGATCCACGCGCGCAGCTCCGCCGCCGCCGCGGCGAGCCGGTGCTGCACGTAGGTGCGGCCGCCGGGCGCCGCCGGACCTGCGCCGTCCGCCTCCGCATCGCGCGAGAACGCGAGGTCCAGGCGCGCGATCCAGCCCTGCGCGCGCCACGCCTCGACGTCGTCGCGGTAATGGAAGTCGCGCGCGGCCTGGCGCTCGCCGAACACCAGCCAGTTGCGCGCGCGGCCGGCGGCGATGCGCGCCTTGAGCAGCGCGCGCAGCCCGGCGATGCCGGTGCCGTTGCCGACGAGGATCAGCGGGCGGTCGTCCAGCGGCGCATGGAAATTCGCATTCGTGCGGATGCGCAGCGCGATCTCGTCGCCGACGCGGGCGTCGCGCGTCAGCCAAGCGGACGCGAGGCCGAGCCGGCCGTCCGCGCGGCGCAGCCGGCGCACCAGCAGGTGGAGCGCGCCGTCCGCCGGCAGCGAGGCGATCGAGTACTCGCGATGCGGCAGCGGCTGCAGCTGCGCCGCCAGCGCCTGCGGCGACGCCGGCGCGCCGGCGCCGGGCCAGCGGCTGCGCGCCAGCACGGCGCGCAGCGGCTCGGGTCCGTCGCCGGCGTCGACCACGGCCTCGCCGTCCAGCGACCAGGTGCGCAGCTGTGCGTCCACCTCGCCGGCGGCGTGGCGCGGCCCGATCTCGGCGATGTCGCCGGCCCGCCAGTCCGGCAGCGCGCCCTCGCAAGGGCGCAGCGCGAGATGGAAGCACGGCTCGCCGAGGCTGTCGGGATTGGTCAGGCGGCGCTCGACCAGCCGCCAGCGGCCGTAGCGCGGCGGGCTCCAGTCCGGCAGGTCGGCGTCGCCGGCGAGCAGCCCGAGATGATGCTGCCAGTGGCGCAGCGCGCCTTCGTCGCCGTCGTCGACTTCCACCGCATCGAACAGCGGCTGCGCCTGGCGATGGCGCAGCCAGGCGTCGAGGCGGCGGCCGAACGCGCAGAAGTTGCGGTACGTGCTGTCGCCGAGCGCGAGCACGCCGTAGCGCAGACCGGCCAGCGCCGGCGCCGCGTCGTCGCCGGCGAGCACGTGCTGCACGAACGGCGCGGCGCCGTCGGGGGCGTCGCCTTCGCCGGTCGTGCTGACGACGAACAGCGCGCGCCGCGTGCGCGCCAGCGCCTGCGCATCCAGCGCGCCGAGCGCGGCGACGCGCACCGGCACGCCGGCGCCGCGCAGCGCCTCGGCGCTGCGCTCGGCGAGCTGCTCGGCGAAGCCGGTCTGGCTGGCATGGGCGACGAGCACCGCGTCGGCGTCCGGCGCGGCCGTGCCGGCGTCGGCGCGGCCGGCGCGCCGGCGGCGGTGCGCGTGCGCGATCGCGCCGCAGAGGCCGGCATAGGCCAGGCCGACCAACGCCGCCGCGGCGAGCCGCGCGGCGCCGGGATCGCGCCAGGCCGGCCAGCCGCCCTGCCAGTGCAGCAGCCAGGCGGCGACGCCGGCGAGCAGCGCGACGATCGCGGCGGCGGCCGGCCGCCCTGCGGACGCGGATGCCGCGCTCATCGCTGGAGCAGCGCGGCGAACGCCGGCGACATGCGCTCCTGGAAGCGCTCGCCGTCGTGCAGGATGAACAGCACCGCGAGGTCGTGCGCCTCGGCGTAGGCCATGCCCTGCTCCGGCCCGAGCACCATCATCGCGGTGCCGATCGAGTCGGCGTGCATGCAGTCGGCGGCCACCGTCGTCACCGAGGCGATGCGGTGCGCCACCGGCCGGCCGCTGCGCGGATCGACGTGATGCGAGTAGACGCGGCCGCCGTCCTCGAAGAAATGCCGGTAGTCGCCCGAGGTGGCGATCGAGCGGTCGCGCAGCGCGAGCACGCGCTCGATCTGGCCGGGCTCGTCGACCGCGCCGGGCGCCGCGCCGGGCTTCTCGATCGCCACGCGCCAGGCCTCGCCGTCCGGCCCCGCGCCGCGCGCGCGCAGCTCGCCGCTGACGTCGACGAGATAGCGCGCCACGCCCATGCGGTCGAGATAGCGCGCCACCTGGTCGGTGCCGAAGCCCTTGGCCACCGAGGAGAGATCGACGTAGACGCCGCCGGGCTGGAACGCGCGCCGGCCCTGCTCGTCGAGCGCGATGCGGTCCCAGCCCACGCGCGCGCGCGCCGCCGCGATCTCCGCGTCGGTCGGCACGACGTGCCCGCGCGAGCCGGGGCCGAAGCCCCAGGCGTTCACCAGCGGCCCGACCGTCGGGTCGTAGGCGCCGCCGGTGTCGCGCGCGAGCGACAGGGCGTAGCGCAGCACGTCGAAGAACTCCGCCGGCAGCACCTGCCAGGTGCCGGCCGGCGCGCGGTTGAAGCGGCTGAGGTCGGAGTCTGCCTCGTACGTGCTCATCTGCGCCACGACGCGGTCGAGCTCGGCCTGGATGCCGCGCTCGAGCTCGCCGGGCGCGCGCCCCTCGGGCACGACCAGCTTCACCGACCAGGTCGTGCCCATCGTGCGGCCGTGCAGCGTGCGCACCTCGGGCGGCGCCGCGCAGCCGGCCAGCGCCGCGATCAGGATCAGCGCCGCGGCGCGCGCGGCATGGAGCAGCGAAGGCTTCAACGCGCGGATTACTGCGGCAGCACTTCCAGCGTCGCGGTGTAGCCCATGCGGCGCTCCTTGGCGTCCTTGAGCGTCGGCTTGGCGCCTTCGACCGTCGCGTTCAGCCAGTACAGGCCGGCCGCCGGCCAGGTGACCGACACCTTGCCGCCGGCGTCGGTGGTCGCGGCGATCTCGTCCTGCTTGTTGCGATAGCGCGTGCCGCCCTGCACGACGCTGACCTTGAGCCCGGCCGCCGGCTTGCCGTCGACGAGGAAGCGGAACGTGGCCGCCTCGCCGGCGAACAGGTCGTTGGGATGCGTGACCGGCACGAACTCCAGGCCCTTGCCGCTGGGCTTGAACACCGCCTCGGTCGGCTTGCCGAGCGTGGCGAACGTCTCCACGCGGTTGTCGAACTGCGTGACGGCGACGTTGCGCGCGTCGGCCGGAATCTGCTTGGCCAGCGTCTCGGCGCTGCCGCGGGCGCGCTTCTTCTCGCCCTTGGCGGTCTCGTAGCTGGCGAACAGGCCTTCGCTGGCGATCGCGATGCGATAGGTGCCCTGCTGCGTCATGTGCACGTCGAACGTGCTGCGCCACTTGCCGGTGCTGGCGTTCTCCGGCGCGACGCGCGAGCCGTCCGGCGCGGTGATCGCCAGGTTGTCGAGCGCCAGCGGGACGTGGTTGAAGTAGAACAGGTCGTTGGACACCGCGGCGTCCACGGTGATCCAGGCGTCGTTGCCGTCGGACAGCACCGTGGTCGACGGCACCAGGAAGGTCTTGTGCGCGGACGCGGCGACCGGCAGCGCGGCGGCGAGCGCGAGGGCGGCCCATTTCAGCGGCTTGTTCATCGGACTTCTCCTTGGGGAATCGGGTGCGCGGACGGACGCGGCGGATCTAGGGATTGAGGTCGAGGCGCAGCGTGCCGAGCTCGTGCTCGCCTTTCGCCGTGAGGTGCTGCGGCGCGGCCGGCGGCCAGGCGAACGGGACGGCGACGAGCTCGTGCCCGCCGACCTCGCGCGCCGCCTCGACGACCAGCTTGTACTGCCCGGGCGCGAGGCCGGCGAGCGGCGGCTTGTCGCCGGCGAAGCTCAGCCGGTGCTCGCCGGCCGGGCGCGTCGCGCCGGTGACGCCGTCGATCGGCAGCGCCTGGTCGCGGCCGCCGCGGCGCCACCACTGGCGCAAATCGGCGAGCCACTTAGTGCCGGATTCGGCCTTGCCGGACTGCGCGTCCTTGCCTTCCTTGGCCTGGTACCACACGGCGAGGTTCGCGGCGATGCTGCGGTCCTCGCGCTCGATCCAGATCGCCACGTACGGGCGGTGGTACTCGGCCACGTCCATGCGCGGGAGCTCCACGGTGAGGTCGGCGGTCGCGGCGAAGGCCGGCGCGGCCACGAGTCCCAGGAGCACGGTCGGAAGCTTAAGGCGCATAGAGAACCTCGGCAGGTCGATGCATCAGTGGATGAAGAGGATGACGATCAGCAGCGGGAACGCGAGCCCGAACGCGACCAGCGGCCAGGTTGCCGCGCGCTGGCGCGCGTGCAGTTGCAGGAGGAACAGCCCGGTCACCGAGAACACGAGGCAGGCCACGGCGAACAGGTCGATGAACCAGCGCCACAAGGGCCCGGTGTTGCGTCCCTTGTGCAGGTCGTTGAAATAGGAAATCCAGCCGCGGTCGGTCGATTCGTACTGCACCTCGCCGCTGGCCAGGTCGATGCTGAGCCAGGCGTCGCCGCCCGGCCGCGGCAGCGCGACGTAGGCCTCGTCGTCGGACCATTCCGCCGCGCGCGCGCCGACGCGCACGCCGAGCGCCTGCGCCAGCCAGGCCTCGACCGCCGCCGGCAGCGGCGCCTGCGCCTTGTCGGCATGGCCGCCCATGCGGCCGAGCAGATCGGCCGGCAGCCGCGCGCTCGCGCGCGTCACCGCCGGCTTCGCCTCGATGTCGCCGGCATGGTTCAGCGTGAAGCCGGTGACGCTGAACAGCACCATCGCGACCAGGCAGAGCGCCGAGCTGATCCAGTGCCATCGGTGCAAGGTCTTGAGCCAGTACGCCCGGCGCTGGTTGTCCGACTTGTTCCGCATCCGCGCCTCGCTGCGCCGCTCCCGGCTCGAGATCGAGCGAGACGTTTCGGGCGCGAATTACATCACGAATGAGAATCACTCTCAACGCAGACGAGCCCGGCGCGCCGCCGGCCGCCGTCACGTGCAGGCGTCCCGCGCCGGCGAGGCGCCCGACGCCGCATCGCCGCCGCGTGCGTGAACGAAGCCTCACCGCCGTGGCGCGGCGGCCGGCGCATGCGCCGCTCGCGCGGCGCAATGGCTAGAATGCGCCGGGTGCGCGTACTCATCATCGAAGACGACGCCGCGATCGCCGACGCGATCGGCGCCGCCCTGACCAATGCCGGGCACGTCGTCGATCGCCTCGCCAGCGGACGCCAGGCCGACGCGGCGCTGCGCGACCATCCCTACGACCTGATCGTGCTCGACCTCGGCCTGCCCGACGTCGACGGCGTCGACCTGCTGCGGCGCCTGCGCACGCGCGGCGACGCGGTGCCGGTGCTGGTCGCCACCGCGCGCGAGGAGCTCGAGGAGCGCGTGCGCACGCTCGACCTCGGCGCCGACGACTACCTGGTCAAGCCGTTCGCGCTGCGCGAGTTCGAGGCGCGCGTGCGCGCGCTGCTGCGCCGGCGCACGACGCAGGGCGTGCCGGAGATGCAGCTCGGCCGCCTGCGCATCGACCTGCCGCGGCGGCGCGCGCACGTCGACGACGCGCCGCTCGAGCTCACGCCGCGCGAGTTCGGCCTGCTCGAGGCGCTGGCGGCGCGGCTCGACCGCGTCATGAGCCGCGAGCAGCTCGTCGACGCGCTGTGCAGCTGGGACACCACGCTCACCGACAACGGCCTGGACATCGCCGTCTACCGCCTGCGCCGCAAGCTCGAAGGCAGCGGCGTGCGCATCCGCACCGTGCGCGGCCTGGGCTACCTGCTGGAAGCCGGCGATGGCTGAACGCCGCGCCGCGCGCAGGCCGCAAGACGCCGACCCGCCCAGCCTGCGCCGGCGCCTGCTGACGATCCTGGCCGCGCCGATGGCGCTGGCCTGGCTCGGCAGCGGCGTGCTGATCTACGTGCTCGCGCTGCACTACGCCAACGTCAACTACGACCGCTCGCTGGTGGAAAGCGCGCGCGCGCTCGAGCGCATGATCCGCAGCGAGGCCGGGCACCAGGCGCTGAGCCCGCAGGTGCGCATCCTGATGGAGTACGACTCGGCCGAGCCGCTCTACTATTCCGTGCGCAGCCTGCGCCACGGCGTGCTGGCCTCGAACGTCGACCTGCCGCTGCCCGATCCGGTGCCCGTGGCCAGCGCGCCGGCGCGGCTCGAATCGATCGCGCAGAACGGGCGCACGCTGCGCATGGCCTCGCTGGCGATGCCCGACGAGGAATCCGGCGACGAGATCGTCGTGTCGGTCGCCGAGACGCTGCGCGAGCGCCACGCGCTGGCGAGCGAGATCCTGGTCGGCACGCTGCCGATCGTGCTGATCCTGATCGCGTTCGTGCTGGTGCTGGTCTGGTTCGGCGTCAGCCGCGGCCTGCGCCTGCTCGATCCGCTCACCGAGCAGATCGCGCGGCGGCGCGCGCGCGACCTCTCGGCGCTGGACCAGAGCATGGTTCCGGTCGAGATCCGGCCGCTGACGCAGACGATCGACGCGCTGTTCGCCCGCCTGCGCGAGCTGCTCGACCTGCAGGAGCGCTTCATCGCCGACGCCGCGCACCAGCTGCGCACGCCGCTCGCCGGCCTGCGCCTGCAGGCCGAGCGCGCGCTCGCCGATCCGCGCCCGGAAAGCGTGCGCGAGGCGCTGGTCCACGTCGAGCGCCTGTCCGCCGGCGCCGGCCGCGCCGCCGGCCAGCTGCTCGCGCTGGCGCGCGCGCAGACCTCCGGCGAGGACGATGCGCGCGCCGACGCGGTGGACCTCGCGCGCCTGGCGCGCGACTACGTCAGCGAGCGCGTGCCCGACGCGCTCGCCGCGCGCATCGACCTGGGCTACGAAGGCCCGACGCAGGGCGCGGTCGTCGTCGGCGACGCGGTCATGCTGCGCGAGGCGCTGGTCAACCTGGTCGACAACGCGCTGAACTACGCCGGCGAGCACGGCACGGTCACGGTGTCGGTGGTGCAGGAGCTGCGCACGGTGACGCTGGCGATCGAGGATTCCGGCCCCGGCGTCGCCGAGGAATGGTGGCCGCGCCTGGGCGAGCGCTTCTTCCGCCCGCCGGGCAGCCGCCGCGAGGGCTCGGGGCTGGGCCTGGCCATCGTGCGCCGCATCGCCGACCGCCACGGCGCCGCCGTGGTGTTCGACCGCGGCCGCGACGGGCTCGGCCTGCGCGTGACGCTGCGCTTCGACGCGCGCCCGGCCGGGGCGCCGGAGCGGCCGCGCGCGTGACGCGCGCGGCCGGCGCTCAGCCGGCGCGGTCGTCGCGCGTGTACACCACGCCGTCCTCGACCCTGACCGGGAACGTCGCGGTCGGCTCGTAGGCCGGCGGGCACAGCACCGCGCCGCTGCGCACGTCGAAGCGCGCGCCGTGGCGTGGGCATTCGATCGCGTAGCCCTCGATCACGCCGCCGGTGAGCTCGCCGCCGTCGTGCGTGCACAGGTCCTCGATCGCGTACAGCTCGCCGTCGACGTTGAACACCGCGATCGGCGTGTCGCCGTCCCAGGCCACGCGGTACTCGCCCGGCAAGAGCTCGGCCGTGGCGCACACGCGCACCCAGCCGGCCGGCGCGCTCCCGCTCACAGCGGCTTCACCAGCAGCTCGAAGCGCAGGTCGTCGCGCTTGGGCACGCCGAACCGCTCGTCGCCGTACGGGAACGGCTTGTAGCGCCCGGTGCGCCGGTAGCCGCGCCGCTCGTACCAGGCGATCAGCTCGTCGCGGATCGAGATCACCGTCATCTGCATCTCGGTGCAGCGCCAGTCCTCGCGCGCGATGCGCTCGGCCTCGGCGAGCACGGCGCGGCCGACGCCGCCGCCCTGCCGCTCGGGGCGCACCGAGAACATGCCGAAGTACGCGGCCTCGCCGAGCTTCTCGACGTGCGCGCAGGCGAGCAGGCGCCCGTCCGCCTCGGCGAGCAGCACGCGGCTTTCGGGCCGGGCGATCAGCCCGGCCACGCTCGCCGCGTCGGTGCGCTGGCCGTCGAGCATGTCCGCCTCGGTGGTCCAGCCCTGCTTGCTGACCTCGCCGCGGTAGGCCGACTCGACCAGTGCGACGATCGCGCCGACGTCGGCCGCGCCGGCGGCACGGAACGCGAGGCGGGCGGGAGCGATGGTGGCGTTCATGCGTTCTCCGTTTCGGTGGTGGTGGCCGGCGTGCCGTCCAGCGCGGCCTGCAGCGCCGCCCACGGCAGCAGCGCGCACTTGCGCCGGCCGGGATGGCGATGCAGCGCGCCGAGCGCGTTGAGCTCGCCGAGCGCGGCGTCGTGCGCGCCGGTCGCGACCAGCTGCTCGAAGCGCGCCGCCAGCGCGGCGACCTCGCCGGTTCCGCGGCCGGCGACGAGGCCGCCCAGCATCGACGCGGTCGCCGTGGCGATCGCGCAGGCCTCGCCGGAGAAGCCGAGCGCCTCGATGCGCCCGTCGCGGCAGCGGAGCTCGATGCGCAGCGCATCGCCGCACAGCGGGTTCGCGCCATCGGCCGCGTGCGTGCACGCGGCCAGCGCGCCGCGGTGGCGCGGCCGGCGGTAGTGGTCGAGCACGGCCTCGGGGTAGATCGCCGGTGCGGACATGCGGACGGATGCGCGCCGCTGCCGCGTCAGGCGAGCAGCTGGCGCACCTTGCCGATCGCCTCGACGAAGCGGTCGACCTCGGCGCGCGTGTTGTAGATCGACAGCGAGGCGCGCACGGTCGCCGGCACGCCGTAGAACTGCATCAGCGGATGGGCGCAGTGGTGGCCCGAGCGCACCGCGACGCCTTCGTGGTCGAGCAGCGTGGCCAGGTCGTGCGCGTGCGCGCCCTCGATCAGGAACGAGATCACCGCCGCCTTGTGCGCCGCCTCGCCGAAGATGCGCAGCCCCGGCACCGCCTTCAGCGCCGCGGTCGCGTAGTCGAGCAGGCCGCGCTCGTAGGCGGCGATGCGCTCGCGGCCGAGGCCTTCGACGTAGTCGATCGCCGCGGCCAGGCCGGCGAAGCCGGCGATGTTCGGCGTGCCGGCCTCGAAGCGGTGCGGCGGGTCGGCGAACGTGGTCTTCTCGAAGCGCACCTCGCGGATCATCTCGCCGCCGCCGAAGAACGGCGGCATCTCGCGCAGCAGCTCGCGCCGCGCCCACAGCGCGCCGGTGCCGGTCGGGCCGAACAGCTTGTGGCCGGTCAGCGTGTAGAAGTCGCAGCCCAGCGCGCGCACGTCGACCGGCAGGTGCGGCGCGGCCTGCGAGCCGTCGACGAGCAGCGGGATGCCGCGCTTGCGCGTCGCGCGCGCGAGCTCGGCGACCGGGTTGATCGTGCCGAGCACGTTCGACACGTGGACGACCGCGGCCAGCTTCACGTTCGGCGTCAGCGCGTCGACGAACGCGTCGACGATCAGCTCGCCGCGCTCGCTGATCGGCGCGACCTTGAGGCGCGCGCCGGCGCGCTCGCAGACCAGCTGCCAGGGCACGATGTTGGCGTGGTGCTCCATCGTGGTGACGAGGATCTCGTCGCCGGGCCCGAGCCGCGGCAGCGCGTAGCTGTGCGCGACGAGGTTGATCGCCTGCGTGGTGCCGGAGGTCAGCACGATCTCGTCGCGCGAGGACGCGTTGACGAAGCGCGCCAGCCGGTCGCGCGCGGATTCGTAGGCGGCGGTGGCTTCCTCGCCGAGCTGGTGCACCGCGCGCGACACGTTCGCGTTCGTCTGGCGGTAGAAGCGGTCGACGGCCTCGATGACCGCGGCGGGCTTCTGCGCCGTGTTGGCGCTGTCGAAATAGATCAGCGGCTTGCCGTGCACGCTGCGCTCCAGCAGCGGGAAGTCGCGGCGCACGCGCAGCGGGTCGAGCGGTTCGGACGCGTGGTCCGGCCGGGCGTTCATGTCGGGACGGCCTCCGAGGGCAGGCGCGCCGCGAGCAGCGCGTCGAGGCGCTCGCGCAGCGCGGCCGGCTGCAGGCCGGCGAGCGCCGCGCCGCAGAACGCCGAGACGAGGACGCGGCGGGCGGCCTCGCGCGGCAGGCCGCGCGAGCGCAGGTAGAACAGCGCCAGCTCGTCGAGCTGGCCGACGGTCGCGCCGTGCGCGGCCTTGACCTCGTCGGCGTGGATCTCCAGCACCGGCTGCGTGTCGATCTCGGCCTGCGGCGAGAGCAGCAGGTTCTTGTTGCCGAGCTGGGCGTCGGCGCCGTCGGCGCCCTTGGCCACGGTGATCGCGCCGTGGAACACGCCGCGCGCGCGCTGGTCGGCCACGCCGCGCCAGACGACGTCGCTGGCGGTGTCGCGCGCGTCGTGGCGCACGTCCAGATGCGTGTCGGCGTGCTGGCGCCCGCGCAGCGCGAACACGCCGCGCGAGACGAAGCGCGCGCCGGCGCCGGCGAGCTCGACGCGAAGGTCGTGGCGCTGCGTCTGCGCGCCGACCTCGACGGCGTGCGCCGACAGGCGGGCTTCGCGCTCGAGCCGGGCGCTGCTGCTGCGGATCAGCGTGGACGACGGCGCGGCGTCCTGGATCTGCACCAGGTCGAGCCGCGCGCCGGGCGCGAGCACGTGCTCGGCGACGACGTTGCCCAGATGCGCGTTCTCGCCGCCGGCGACGTGGTGCTCGACCAGGCGCAGCGCGGCGCCCTCGCCGAGCTCGACGCGCAGGCGCAGCTGCCAGGCGAGGTCGGCGTCGGCGGCGGCGCCGAGGAACACTAGATGCACCGGGGACTCGACGCGCGCGCCGGCGGCGACGCGCAGCAGCGCGCCGTCCGCGGCCAGCGCATCGGCCAGGCGCAGGAATGCCTGGCCGCGCGCGGCGGCGCCGGTCGCTGCGGCGTCGCTGCGCGCCAGCGCGGCGAGCAGGTCCGGCCGCGTGCCGAGCGGCGTCAGCGCGAGGCCCGGTGCCTCGGCGAGGTCGGAGAGATCGGCGCGGAACGCGCCGTTGACGAAGACCAGGCGCGGCGCGCCGATGCCGGGCAGCGCGAACGCCGCCGGATCGACCGCGCGCGTCGCCGCGCCGGCGTCGCCGGCGGCGTAGCGGCGCTGCTCCAGCGCGCGCAGGCTGGTGTACTTCCACGCCTCGTCGCGCGCGCCCGGCAGGCCGTCGCGCAGCAGCGCGGCGGCAGCCGCGGCGCGCGGCGGCGGCAGCGCGTCGCGCCGCGTCAGCAGCGATTCGAGCAGCGCCGCGGCCATCAGGCCGCTCCGGCCAGCTTGCGCCCGGCGATCCAGGCGTAGCCGTGCTCTTCGAGCCGGTGCGCGAGCGACTTGTCGCCACTCTCGACGATGCGGCCGTCGGCGAGCACGTGCACCACGTCCGGCACGATGTAGTCGAGCAGGCGCTGGTAATGCGTGATGACCAGGAACGCGCGCGCGGGGTCGCGCATCGCGTTGACGCCGTCGGCGACCATCTTCAGCGCGTCGATGTCCAGGCCCGAGTCGGTCTCGTCGAGGATCGCGAGCCTGGGCTCGAGCAGCGCCATCTGGAAGATCTCGTTGCGCTTCTTCTCGCCGCCGGAGAAGCCCTCGTTCACCGCGCGATGCAGCAGCTCGTCCTTGAGGTGCAGCACGGCGAGCTTCTCGCGCACCTTCTTGAGGAACTGCATCGAGTCGAGCTCCGGCTCGCCGCGCTGCTTGCGCTGTGCGTTCAGCGCCGCGCGCAGGAAGTAGGTGTTGTTGACGCCCGGGATCTCGACCGGGTACTGGAACGCGAGGAACACGCCCGCGGCGGCGCGCTCCTCCGGCTCGAGCGCGAGCAGGTCGCGGCCGTCGAACGTGATCGCGCCCTGCACGACCTCGTAGCCTTCGCGCCCGGCGAGCACGTTGCCGAGCGTCGACTTGCCGGCGCCGTTCGGTCCCATGATCGCGTGCACCTCGCCGGCCTTGGCCTCCAGCGACAGGCCCTTGAGGATGTCCTTGCCGGCGACGCGCACGTGCAGGTTGTCGATCTTCAGCATGTCGGGGAAATCTCCTGCTTGCCCGCTGCGGGGCGTTCGTTCGGGGCGCCGCTGCGGGCCGACGCGGCGAGCCGCGCGATCGCCGCGCCTTCCAGCCGGCAGCCGATCCATTCCGGCGTCGGCGTCGCGCCCAGCGACGCGTAGAACTCGATCGAAGGCGTGTTCCAGTCGAGCACCGACCACTGCAGGCGCGCCAGGCCTTCGTCGACGCAGCGCTGCGCCAACCGCGCGAGCAGCGCCTTGCCGATGCCCCTGCCGCGCCAGGCCGGGCGCACGTAGAGGTCCTCGAGGTAGATGCCGTGGCGGCCGCGGAACGTCGAGTAGTTGTAGAACCACAGCGCGAAGCCGGCGGTTTCGCCCTGCCATTCGGCGATCTCGGCGAACACGCGCGGATGCGCGCCGAACAGCGCCGCGGCGGTGTCCGCCTCGCTCGCGTCGACCTCGTGGCGCAGCTTCTCGTAGTCGGCCAGCTCGCCGATCAGCGCGTGGATCGCCGCGCCGTCGGCCGGAGCCGCCGGCCGGATCGCGAGCGTGCCTGCCTCGTGTGCCATCGTCAGCCCACCGCGCCTTCCAGCGAGACCTCGAGCAGCTTCTTCGCCTCCACCGCGAACTCCATCGGCAGCTCCTTAAACACCTGCTTGCAGAAACCGTCGACGATCATCGACACGGCGTCCTCCTCGCCGATGCCGCGGCTGCGGCAGTAGAACAGCTGGTCGTCGGAGATCTTCGAGGTGGTCGCCTCGTGCTCGACGATCGCCCCGGGGTTCTTCACCTCGATGTACGGGAACGTGTGCGCGCCGCACTGCTTGCCGATCAGCAGCGAGTCGCACTGGGTGTGGTTGCGCGCGCCGGCGGCGGACTTCTCGATGCGCACCAGGCCGCGGTAGGTGTTCTGCCCGCGGCCGGCGCTGATGCCCTTGGAGACGATCTTCGACTTGGTGTTGCGGCCGATGTGGATCATCTTCGTGCCGGTGTCGGCCTGCTGCCGGTGGTGCGTCAGCGCGACCGAGTTGAACTCGCCGACCGAGTCGTCGCCGCGCAGCACGCAGCTGGGGTACTTCCAGGTGATCGCCGACCCGGTCTCCACCTGCGTCCAGCTGATCTTGCTGCGCGCGCCGCGGCAGTCGCCGCGCTTGGTCACGAAGTTGTAGATGCCGCCGACGCCGTTCTCGTCGCCGGGATACCAGTTCTGCACCGTGGAGTACTTGATGCTCGCGTCGTCCAGCGCGACCAGCTCGACGACGGCCGCGTGCAGCTGGTTCTCGTCGCGCATCGGCGCGGTGCAGCCTTCCAGGTACGAGACGCTGGCGCCTTCCTCGGCGATCAGCAGCGTGCGCTCGAACTGGCCGGTGTCGCGCGCGTTGATGCGGAAGTACGTGCTGAGCTCCATCGGGCAGCGCACGCCCCTGGGCACGAACACGAAGCTGCCGTCGGAGAACACCGCCGAGTTCAGCGCGGCGAAATAGTTGTCGCCGGGCGGCACGACGCTGCCCAGGTACTTGCGCACCAGGTCCGGATGCTCGCGGATCGCCTCGGAGATCGAGCAGAAGATCACGCCGGCCGCGGCCAGCTCCTTGCGGAACGTCGTGCCGACCGACACCGAGTCGAACACCGCGTCGACGGCGACGCCGGCCAGGCGCGCGCGCTCGTGCAGCGGCACGCCGAGCCGGTCGTAGGTCTCCAGCAGCTTCGGATCGACCTCGTCCAGCGACTTGGGCCGGTTCTTCGGCTGCGAGAAGTAGCTGATCGCCTGGAAGTCGATCGGCTCGATCTCGAGCTTGGCCCAGTGCGGCGGCGTCATCGTCAGCCAGTGCCGGTACGCCTTCAGGCGCCATTCGGTCATCCACTCCGGCTCGTTCTTGCGCGCCGAGATCGCGCGCACGACGTCCTCGTCGAGGCCGGGGGGCAGGCTCTCGCTCTCGATGTCGGTGACGAAGCCGGCCTCGTAGCGGCGGTTCAGCGCCGCGTCGACGGCGTCGGGAGCAGGCGCGCGCTCGCGCAGCTCGGATTCCATCTGGATGCGTTCGGTGGCCATGCGGCTGCCTTCGTGTCCTATGCCATCGCCACGTGCAGCGGGATCGCGCCGCGCTTCGGCGGCGGCTTGATCATGTCCGCCAGCGTCACGCTGCCGAGCGCGCCGGCGATGGCCTGGTTGATGCGCTGCCAGTTCATGCGCACGCCGCAGTGCGGCTCGTGGCCGCACACGCCGGCGTGCGCGCTGCATTCGGTCATGCCGATCGGCCCTTCCATCGCGGTGACGATGTCGGCGATCGTGATGCGCTCCGGCGCGCGCGCGAGCCGGTAGCCGCCGTTGATGCCGCGCGTGGAGGTCACCAGCCCCGCCTGGGCGAGCTGCTTGAGCAGCTTGCTGACGGTCGGCACCTCCAGGCGCGCTCGCTCGGCCAGCGCCTGCGCGCTCTGCACGGCGTCGCCGCCCGCGGCCAGGCAAGCCATCACGACCGTGGCGTAGTCGGTGAGTTTGCTGACGCGGAGCATGGACGTGCGGCGGCGGTCCGGAACCTAAAACAGGACTGAAATAGTACTGTTTAGGCCGCCGCGGGTCAAATCGCCGCGCGGCGCCCCGGGAGAGGCGAGGCCCGTCCGCGCTGGCGGCGCAAGCTGCGCGCGCGGCGCGGTCGCGGCCCGAGGCGGGCCTTTCCTTCCCCGGACCGGGAGAAGGTGCCCGAAGGGGCGGATGAGGGCCGCGGAACGGCGCTGCAAGGTTCCTTCACCCGCGGCGCGGCTGCGCGCGGCGGACTATGCGCGGCCCGCGGCCGTGTCCGCCAGCCAGCGCTTGATCGGCGCGGCGCGATCGGCGAAGGCGAGGCCGGCGCCGCGCAGCACGGCGACCGGCAGCCGGCCGGTGCCGAACACGCGCTCGATCGCGTCGAGGCCGCGCGCGGCGAGCGTGCTTTCGCTGCGCCGTTCGCGCTCGTAGCGGCGCAGCACGTGCGCGGCGCCGATGTCGCTGCCGCGCGCGCGCGCCGCGCGCAGCACGCGGCGCAGGCAGATCGCGTCGCGAAAGCCGATGTTCATGCCCTGCCCGGCCAGCGGATGCACCACGTGGGCGGCATCGCCGGCGAGCAGGCAGCGGCCGGCCGCGTAGCGCTCGGCCAGGCGCAGGCGCAGCGGGAACGCGGCGCGCGCCGTGGCCGCGCCGATCGCGCCGAGGCGGAAGTCGAACGCGCAGCCGAGCTCGGCGCGGAACGCCGCGTCGTCGAGCGCGAGCACGCGCGCCGCCTCGGCCTCCGGCAGCGACCAGACGATCGAGCAGCGCCCGTCGGCCAGCGGCAGGAACGCCAGCGGGCCGCCGGGCTGGAAGCGCTGCCAGGCGGTGTCCTCGTGCGGGCGCTCGGTGGCGACGTGCGCGACGACCGCGCGCTGGCCGTAGTCGCGGCCCTCGAACGCGACGCCGAGCCGGGCGCGCACGGCCGATTCGGCGCCTTCGGCCGCGACCAGCAGCCTGGCGCGCAGGCGTGTGCCGTCGGCGAGCGTGGCCGCGAGGCCGTTTTCGCCCTCGTCCAGCTCTGCGAGCTCGGCCGGGCAGAACACGCGCACGGCACCGCCCTCGCGCGCGCCCTGCGGCGGAAACGCCGCGGCCGGCGCGAACGCCTGCAGCGCCTGCCAGAGCGCGTGCTGGATCAGCCGGTTCTCGACGATCCAGCCGAGCGCCGCCTCGCCGCGCTCGGCGGCGTCGAAGCTCAGGCTGCCCGGCGCGCAGGCGTCCCAGACGTGCATGCGGCGGTAGGCGGCGGCGCGCGCCGCGGCGATCGCCGGCCAGACGCCGAGATCGTCGAGCAGCGCGCGCGCGTCCGGTGCCAGCGCGACGACGCGCAGGTCGACCTCGTCCTCGCCGCGCCAGGGCCGCGGGGGGCGCGCCTCGATCACGCCGACGTCGAAGCCGTCGCGCGCCAGGGCGAGCGCGATCGCGCCGCCGATCGCGCCGGCGCCGACGACCAGGACGTCGAGCTCGCCGCGGCGGCTCATCGCGACAGTCCCAGTGCCGGCACGTCGCCGCGGAAGCCCATGCCGCGCAGCGCGAAGCGGCGCTTCAGCGGCGCGACGCGGTCGAGCACGTGCAGGCCGAGCGAGCGCAGCGCGCGCATCGGCAGCGCCTCGCTGCCCATCCAGCGCACCAGCTCGTCGCTGAACGCGGTGGTCGCGGCGCGGTCCGGCGCGCGCCGTTCGACGTGCCGCGCGAGCAGCGCGGCGGCGCCGGGATCGCCGCCGCCGGCCGCCGCCTCGCGCAGCAGCTCGGCCAGCGTCAGCGCGTCGCGCAGGCCGAGGTTGAAACCTTGCGCGCCGATCGGATGCACGGTCTGCGCCGCATTGCCGACCAGCACGGTGCGCGGCGCGGTGGTGCGCTCGGCGAGCAGGCGCGCCAGCGGATAGGGCTTGCGCGCGCCCGGGCGCGAGAAGCGGCCGGCGCGCCAGCCGAAGCGCTCGTGCACGAAGGCGAGAAACGCCGCGTCGTCGAGCGCGGCGACGCCGGCGGCGTCCGCGGCCGGCACGGTCAGCACCAGCCCGGCGCGGCGCTCGCCGAGCGGCAGCAGCGCGACCGGCCCCGAATCGGTGAAGCGCTCCCAGGCGGTGCCGTCGAGCGGCCGCTCGACCGTCACCGTGGTCACGAACGCCGCCTGCGCGTAGTCGTGGCGAAGCGCGCCGATGCCGCAGGCGCCGCGCACGAACGAGGCGGTGCCGTCGGCGCCGACCAGGAGGCGCGTGCGCACGCGCCGTCTCGCCTCGCCGCCGGCGAGCTCGACCGCGACGTGCGATGCGTCCGCCGCGACCGACACCGCCTGCGCCGGCGCGATGCGCGCCAGCCGCGTGCAGCGGTCCAGGCGTCGCAGCAGCGCATTGCCGAGCTCGCGCGCCGGCAGCACGCCGCCGAACGCGGGCAGGCCGAGTTCGGCGGCGTCGAGGCGCACCGCGCCGAAGTCGCCGCGACGGCTGACGTGGATGCGGCGGATCGGCGTCGGCGCGGCGCCGGCGCCGGCGCCGAGCACGCCGAGCGCCTCGAGCGCGTTCAGGCTGACGCGCGACAGCGCGAGGTTGCGCTCGTCGTAGCTCGGCTGCAGGTCGAGCCGCGGCGGCGCCGCCTCGGCCAGGGCCACGTCGAGCCCGGCATCGTCGAGCGCGATCGCCAGGCTGGCGCCGACCAGGCCGCCGCCGATGATGAGGACGTCGTAACGATCTTCCATCCGCCGATGATACCCGCCGTGCGCCGCGGCCGCTTCGGCTAAACTAGCCGCGTCGGCCGGCGCCGGCGCGCCGCGGCATCGCACCGCGGGCGCGGCCGCCGGCGCAGCCGCACGCCGCGCGCGGCGGCCGCCGCCTCCTTCATCGCTCGACCGGATACGACCATGACCGCATCGAATTCCAGCCTGACCACGCCCTGGCGCCTCGGCCTGCTCGCCCTCCTCGCGATCGTGATGCTGGCGACGCGCAGCCACCTGCTGAGCGACCATTTCGGGCCGCTGCCGGACGCCTCCTGGGCGGTGTTCTTCATCGCCGGCTTCTACCTGCGCGGCTCGGCGCGCTGGGCGTTTCCCGCGCTGATGGCGCTGGCCGTCGGCATCGACTACGCGGTCATCACCGGCCAGGGCATCGGCTTCTGGCAGCACTACTGCGTCTCGCCGGCCTACTGGTTCCTGCTGCCGAGCTACGGCGCGCTGTGGCTCGGCGGCGCGTGGCTGCGCGCGCGCTACACGGGCCTGCACGCGCGCGAGCTCGGCCTGCTGGTCGCCAGCGCCGTGGTCGCCGCCAGCGCCTGCTACCTGCTCTCGAACGGCAGCTTCTACTGGCTGAGCGCGAGCGTGCCTGCGCGCAGCTTCGCCGGCTGGCTCGAGAACCTGGGCGACTGGTACCTGATCTTCGTGCGCACGACGCTGGTCTACGTCGGCGTCGCCGCCGCGCTGCACGCGCTGTCGGTGCAGGCGCTCGGCTGGCTGCCGGCGCACGGCGGGCACTCGGTGCGCCGCTGAGGCACCGCACGCCGCCGCGCATGCGCGGCGGCGCGTCCGCGACGGCGACGTCGCGCCTCCGCAAGCAGGGCTGCCGTGGGCAACCGCCTCTCCAAGATCTACACGCGCACCGGCGACGACGGCACGACCGGCCTCGGCGACGGCACGCGCGTGCCGAAGGACTCGGCGCGCGTGGACGCCTACGGCACGGTCGACGAGCTCAACAGCGCGATCGGCATCGTGCTCGCCTGCGAGATCCCCGCGCGCGTGCGCGAGGTGCTGACCCAGGTCCAGCACGACCTGTTCGACCTCGGCGGCGAGCTGTGCATCCCGGGCATGGCGATGGTCCACGGCGCGGACGTCGAGCGCCTCGAGCGGACGCTCGACGCGTTCAACGACGACCTGCCGCCGCTCAAGGACTTCATCCTGCCCGGCGGCGGCATGGCCGCCGCGCAGTGCCACCTGGCGCGCACGATCTGCCGCCGCGCGGAGCGCCAGACGGTGACGCTGGCGCGCCACGAGACCGTGCGCGCCGAGGCCGTGCGCTACCTCAACCGGCTGTCGGACCTGCTGTTCGTGCTGGCGCGCGTGCTCGCGCGCGCGTCCGGCCACGGCGAGGTGCTCTGGCAGCACGAGCGGCGCAAGCGCTCCGACGCGCCATGAACCGCGCCGACGCGCCGGCGCCCGTTCCGCGGCGCGGCCTGGTGGCGGACGCGCCGCGTCGCCTCGGGCGCGGCCGATGACGAACGTCGCGATCTACACGCATCCGCACTGCCTCGAGCACGATCCGGGCCCGGGGCATCCGGAGTCGCCGGCGCGCCTGAAGGCCGTGCTGGAGGCGCTGGACGACCCCGAGTTCGCGCTGCTCGACCGCATCGAGGCCCCGCGCGCGACGCGCGCGCAGCTCGCGCGCGTGCATCGCGCCGACTTCGTCGACGACATCCTCGCCGGCGCGCCGGAGCGCGGCTGGCACCGCCTCGACGCGGACACGCTGATGTCGCCCGGCTCGGCCGAGGCGGCGCTGCGCGCGGCCGGCGCCGTCTGCGCCGCGGTCGACGGCGCGATCGCCGGCTGGAACCGGCGCGCGTTCTGCGCCGTGCGCCCGCCCGGCCACCACGCCACGCCGTCGTCGGCGATGGGCTTCTGCCTGTTCAACAACGTCGCCGTCGGCGCCGCGCACGCGATCGCCGCGCACGGCCTGCAGCGCGTCGCCGTCGTCGACTTCGACGTGCACCACGGCAACGGCACGCAGGACATCTTCTGGAGCGATCCGCGCGTGCTCTACGCGTCCTCGCACCAGTGGCCGCTGTACCCGGGCACCGGCGCGCGCGACGAGACCGGCGCGGCCGGCAACGTGGTCAACGCGCCGCTGCCGCCCGGCGCCGGCTCGGCCGAGTTCCGCCGCGCCTGCGAGGAGGTGATCGTGCCGGCGCTGGAGGCGTTCGGGCCGCAGCTGGTGATGATCTCCGCCGGCTTCGACGCGCACCGGCTCGATCCGCTGGCGAGCCTGGCGCTGGATGCCGCCGACTACGCCTGGATCACGCGCCGGCTCGTCGACCTCGCGCAGCGCCATGCGCGCGGGCGCGTCGTCTCCAGCCTCGAAGGCGGCTACAGCCTGAGCGCGCTGAAGGACGCCGCGGCGGCGCACGTCGCGGCGCTGATGACGGGCTGAGCCGCCGCGCGCGCGTTCCGCCGCCGCCGTGTCGCTCGCGGCCGGCGAGGATGAACGCTGCGGGGTTTGCCGCCCGCACGCGCTTCCGGCAAGCTAGCGCTCCCATTTTCCGACCGATCGACGGGTGCCCGTGCAGCCTCTTCCCGCCGCCGTGCGCAGGCGACGCCGCCTCGCCCTTGCCGTGATCCTCGCGCTGCCGGCGCTGGCCGAAGGCGCCGAAGCGTCGGCCGACGCCGCCAGCGACGCGCCCGGCTGCCCGGTCGGCGTCTTCAAGTGCCCTTCGCGCCCGCTCGACTGGGGCATGTGCAAGAAGAGCGACCTGCTCGACTTCTACGTGCCCGGCCTGCCCACCGAAGGCGATCGCGACAGCGTGCCGCGCCAGGCCACGGCGCAGAAGGTGCACAGCCCGGACAAGACGCACTACGTGCTCGAAGGCCAGGCGCAGATCCGCCAGCTCGACCTGCTGCTGCACGCCGACAAGCTGACCTACGACACCGAGACCACCGACTACTCGGCCGAAGGCAACGTGCGCTACCAGGATCGCGGCCTGCTGATGTCGGCCGACCGGGCGCGCGGCAACAACGACCTCGACCGCTGCACGCTCGACGGCGTGCGCTACCAGCTGCTGAGCTCGCGCGGCAACGGCGTCGCCCAGGTCGCGATCATGGACGACGTCGACCACGCGCACCTGACCGGGGCGAGCTACTCGACCTGCGACCTGCACGACCAGCAGTGGGCGTTCCAGGCGCGCGAGCTCGACCTCGACCGCGCCGAAGGCGTCGGCCGCGGGCGCAACGTGACGTTCCGCGTGCTCAACGTGCCGGTGTTCTGGTTCCCGTACGTGCGCTTCCCGCTGGACGACCGGCGCGTCAGCGGCTTTTTGTACCCGAGCATCGGCTACGGCAGCCGGCGCGGCCTCGACGTCACGCTGCCTTACTACCTGAACCTCGCGCCGAACTACGACGCGACGATCTATCCGCGCTTCATGACCGACCGCGGCTTCATGCTCGGCGCGGAGCTGCGCTACCTCACCGAGCGCAGCAGCGGCACGTTCAACTTCGACGCGATCACCAGCGACAGCCGCGCCGACGACGAGGAACGCAAGTACGGCGACGACCTGCCCGGCAGCCGCTGGTGGGTGCAGTGGCGCGACAGCACCTCGCTCGGACCGAACTGGGGCATCGGCATCGACGTCAACCGCGTGTCCGACGCGCGCTACTTCGAGGACTTCGGCCGCGGCCTGTACAGCTCGGCGATCGGCTTCCTGTCCTCCAGCGCCTACCTGAACGGCCACGGCGAGTGGTGGAACGCGAGCCTCGGCGGCGACAGCTACCAGATCACCGACCCGACGCTGCCCGACCGCGTCGAGCCGTACCGCCGCCTGCCGCGCCTGACGTTCAACGCGGAGAAGCCGCTGCTCGGCGACTTCACCGCGGGCATGAACTCGGAGTTCATCGACTTCAAGAAGAGCAGCTACGGCGTGCCGCTGTACGACGCCGCCGGCCGGCCCGTGCTCGACCCGGACGGCAATCAGCGCCGCCGGCGCATCCAGCCGCTCGAGGGCAGCCGCGTCGACCTGTTCCCGTACATCGCCTATCCGATCGAGGGCGCCGGCTACTTCGTCCGCCCGCAGCTCGGCTACCGCTACACGGCGTACGACCTCTCCCACCCGGGCCAGGACCCGGCGCAGAGCCCGCTGGTCAGCAAGAGCAGCCCGAGCCGCGGCGTGCCGATCTTCAGCCTCGACAGCGGCCTGATCTTCGAGCGCAGCCTGAACATCGGCGGCGAGGCCTGGACGCAGACGCTCGAGCCGCGCGCGTACTACCTGCGCGTGCCGTACCGCGACCAGACCGACCTGCCGATCTTCGACACGCAGGAAATCCCGTTCAGCTTCGGCGAGCTGTTCCGCACGAACCGCTTCGTCGGCGCCGACCGCCAGATGGATGCGAACAACCTGTCGCTGGCGCTGACCACGCGCCTGCTGGAGAACGCCAGCGGCGAGGAGCGCGTCTCGGCCAGCATCGGCCGCATCCGCTACTTCGACGACCAGCGCGTGCAGCTGCCCGGGCCGGCGCCGACGTACGAGCCGGTGCGCACGCGCTATTCCGGCTCGGCCTATGCCGGCGAGATCGACCTGCACCTGTCCGACCGCTGGCGCGTCGTGCTCGACCAGCAGTGGAACCCGAACACCGACCGCACGGACCTGTCGACGTTCACCGTGCAGAACCGCTTCGGCAGCGACGGCATCGTGAACTTCTCGTACCGCTTCCGCCGCGACTTCCTCGAGCAGGTGGACCTCTCCGCGGCGATTCCGCTGTCGCCGACCTGGCGCCTGATCGGCCGCGAGAACTACGCGCTGAACGACCCGCTCGCCGCGCCCACCGATCCGCACGGCAAGGGCGGGCGCACGCTCGAGTCGTTCATCGGCGTCGAGCACGACACCTGCTGCGTGACCTGGCGCGTGCTGGCGCGGCGCTGGATCCACGACACCCAGGGCGAGACCGACAGCGCGATCTACTTCGAGCTGGAATTCAAGGGCGTGGGCTCGATCGGCCAGAAGACGGACGACTTCCTGCGCCGTGGTATCCTCGGCTACCGCTAGCCGGCGCGGCGCCTCGCGCCGCCCGCGCGAGGCTGAATGCGCATTCGGCCGGCCCGCTTCCGCCGCCGCGCAGGCGCCCGCGCGGCGCGCCGAACCGGCGGGCGCGTTTGTTGTCCCTAAGGTGCCGGGCGCACCCGAAAAACCTCGGAAATCCCTATGAAGCAGCTTCTCGTTGGCCTCGCACTCGCCCTGCTGGTGTTCACGGCGCCGCCGCGCGCCGCGGCCGAGCCGCTCGACCGCATCGTCGCCGTCGTCAACGAGGACGTCGTGCTGCAGAGCGAGCTGGACCGGCAGGTCGCCACGCTGATGACGCAGTACGCGAACAATCCGCAGCAGCTGCCGCCGCGCGACGTGCTCGAGCGCCAGCTGCTCGACCGGCTGATCCTGCAGAAGCTGCAGGTCGAGCGCGCCGAGGGCACCGGCGTCAAGGTCGCCGACGCCGAGGTCGACCAGGCGCTCACGCGCATGGCGCAGCAGAACAACCTCGACGTCAGCCAGCTGCGCGGCGCGATCGAGCAGCAGGGCATCAACTACGACCAGTTCCGCAAGAACGTGCACGACCAGCTGCTCGTGCAGCGCCTGCGCCAGCGCGTCGCGCAGAGCCGCGTGCAGGTCAGCGACGCCGAGATCGACAGCCTGATCAAGAACGGCAACCTCAACCGCGGCCAGCTGCACCTGGGCTACATCGTCATCAGCACGCCCGACGGCGCCACGCCGGACCAGATCGACGCCGCGCGCGCCAAGGCCGAGGAAGCCAAGAAGCAGATCGACGGCGGCATGGACTTCGCCGCCGCCGCGATCCGCTACTCGAACGCCGAGAACGCGCTGCAGGGCGGCGACCTCGGCTGGCGCAACCGCAACGAGCTGCCGCCGGCGCTGGTCGAGGCCGCCGACAAGCTGCAGGAAGGCCAGACCTCCGAGCCGCTGCGCGGCCCGAACGGCTTCCATCTGATCAAGCTGCTCGGCAAGCGCGAGAGCGGCGCGGAGATGGTCACCGAGTACCACGCGCGCCACATCCTGATCAAGACCTCCGAGCTGGTGTCCAGCGAACAGGCCGAGAAGACCATCGAAGGCATCCGCAAGCGCGTGCTCGCCGGCGAGGACTTCGAGAAGGCCGCCAAGGAATCCTCGCAGGACGAGGCCACCGCGCGCCTCGGCGGCGACATGGGCTGGTTCCCGCTGAACGGCTACGGCACGCGCGTCGCCGAGACGCTGAAGGCGATGAGCAAGGGCCAGGTCTCCGAGCCGTTCCAGACCGAGCTCGGCTGGCACATCATGCAGCTGGTCGACACGCGCAGCACCGACAAGTCCGGCGAGATGGAGCGCGAGCAGGCCAGGAACATCCTGTTCCAGCGCAAGGCCGAGGACGACTACGAGAGCTTCCTGCGCCAGATGCGCAGCGAGGCCTACGTCGAGATCCGCCTGCCCGGCGCGGCCGCGGCCGACGCCGCCAACAAGTCCGGTTCGTCCTGACCCTTCGCCATGCCGCTGCCGGAGACGGCCGCGGATGACGCGGCGACCGAACGTCCGCTGTCCCGGCTCGCGCTGACGGCCGGGGAGCCGGCCGGCATCGGTCCCGAACTGCTCGCCAAGCTCGCCGCCGGCGACCTCGCCGCCGATCTGGTCGCCATCGCCGATCCGGCCCTGCTCGATGCCGCGGCACGCGCCGCCGGCATCGCCCTGCAACTCGTTCCCTACGATCCCGCTCAGCCGCTGCACCGGCGTCCGCCCGGCACCCTGCGCGTGGAGGCGATATCGCTGCGCGCGCCGTCCACGCCGGGCACGCTCGATCCGCGCAACGCCGCCTACGTGCTGGCCACCTTGGCGCGCGCCGCCGACGGCGCGACCGGCGGCGAGTTCGACGCGATCGTCACCGCACCGGTGCACAAGGGCGTCGTCAACGACGCCGGCATCCCGTTCACCGGCCACACCGAATTCTTCGCGCAGCGCGCCGGGCGCGACGTCGTCATGATGCTGACGGCGCCCGGCGGCGGACGCGCGCTCGGCGGCGGCGACCTGCGCGTCGCGCTGGCGACGACGCATCTGCCGCTCGCCGCCGTGCCGGCCGCGATCACGCGCGCCGGCCTCGTGCGCACCTTGCGCATCCTCTGCGACGACCTGATCGCGCGCTTCGGCATCGCCGCGCCGCGCGTCGCCGTGCTCGGCCTCAATCCGCACGCCGGCGAAGGCGGCCATCTCGGCCGCGAGGAGATCGACGAGATTGCCCCCGCCGTCGGCCAGCTGCGCGCCGCCGGCTTCGACGTGCACGGCCCGATTCCGGCCGACACCGCGTTCGTGCCGAACCAGTTGCAGCGCTACGACGCCGTGCTCGCGATGTACCACGACCAGGGGCTGCCGGTGCTCAAGCATGCCGGCTTCGGCCATGCCGTCAATGTCACGCTCGGCCTGCCGTACCTGCGCACCTCGGTCGACCACGGCACCGCGCTCGATCTCGCCGGCGGCGACCGCGCCGATCCCGGCAGCCTCATCGCCGCGACGCGCCTGGCGCTTTCCCTGACGGCACGACACAGGACATCACGATGATCTCCCGGCTGCTGCAAGGACTTCGGCCCAGCCGCGGCGACGACGCGGAGCACCTCGTCACGCAGCTCTATCGCGGCCTGCTCGATCGCGAGCCCGATCCCGGCGGCCTGCGCACGCACGTGAACGCGCTGCGTTCCGGCATCGCCATCGCCGACATCGCGCGCGGCATGATCGATTCGGAGGAATTCCACAAGAAGCAGGGCCATCTGCGCGTCGAGCCCGCTCGGCTGCCGGATCTCGCCGAGCGCCATCCGCAGCGCTACCTCCGCAACGCCGACGGCACGACAACGTTCGTCGCCGGGCGCGACGAGGATTTCGATTGGATCGAACAGGCGATCCTCGGCCACCGCTACTACGACAGCTTCGGCGTGTGGTCGCCGACCATCGACATCGACAAGCGCGTCACCGCCGCGTTCGTCGCCGGCCTCGGTACACAGCGCTGCCTGGAACTGGGTTGCTTCACCGGCCCGGTGCTGAGCCTGCTCGACGAACAGGGCGTCGACGTGACCGGCGTCGAGATCAGCCACCTCGCCTTCGTGCTGGCGTATCCGTCGATCCGTAACAAGCTGCGCTACGGCGACCTGCTCTCGCTCGAACTGCAAGCGCCGTACGACGCGGTGCTGGCGATGGACGTCCTGGAGCACCTCAATCCGCTCAGGCTCGACCGCTACCTCTCGCGCATCCACGCGCTGCTCACGCGCGACGGCTACTGCCTGATCAATTCGCCGATGTTCGGACCCGACGACGTGTTCGGTGAAGCGGCCGGCGTCTATCTTCCCGAGTGGCGCGCCGCCGACAGCGACGGCTTCTGGCGCCACCTGCATTGCGACGAACGCGGCTGGCCGCAGCACGGCCACCTGGTCTGGGCGGCGCCGAGCTGGTGGGAGCGCCGCTTCCGCGAACACGGCCTCGTGCGCGACCGCGACATCGAGCGGCGCGTCCATGCCTGCCTCGAACGCTTCTTCCGCGACTACGCGCCGGCACGGCGCAGCTTCTTCCTGTTGCGGCGCGAGGACAATCGCAACGCATCGGCGGACGTCGGCGCCAATGTCGTGCGCGCGCTGACGGCGGTGCTGGCGAGCGAGCCTGCGCTCGCGTCCTGAGCTTCGCCACGCCGGCTCAGCGGCGGCAGCTGTCCAGGAACGCGCGCAGCGTCGCGCCGCGGTAGCGCGCGCGGTGCACGATCAGCGCGAGCGTGCGCTGCAGCGGGAGGAACGGCGTGTGCAGCGCGACGAGGCGGCGCGCGGCGAGCGCGTCGCCGATCGCCGCTTCCGGCAGGCAGGCGATGCCGAGGCCGGCGACGACCGCCTGCTTGATCGCCTCGCTCTGGCCGAGCTCCAGCGCGACGTCCAGCGGCCCGAGCACGTCGCGGCTGGCCTGCTCGAAGATCGAGCGCGTGCCCGAGCCGGCTTCGCGCAGGATCCAGCGCTGGCCGCGCAGGTCCGCGGCGCGCACGCGGCGGCGCCGCGCCAGCGGATGATCGGCGCGGACGCAGACCTTGAGCCGGTCCTGCCGCCACGGGATCGACTCGACGTCGGCATGCGCCAGCGGCGCCTCGATGCAGCCGACGTCGAGGCCGAAGTCGAGCACGCCGGCGAGGATCTCGGCGCTGTTGGCCACGCGCAGGCTGAGCTTGACGCGCGGGTACGCGGCGACGAAGCCGCCGAGCAGGTCGCCGACGAGGTAGTTGCCGATCGTGTTGCTGGCGCCGACGGCGAGCGTGCCGCCCGGCGCGCGGCCGACGGCGCCGGCGAGCTCGCGCAGGCGCTCGACCACGTCGCGCGCGCACGGCAGCAGGTCCATGCCGTGCTGGTTCAGGCGCAGCCGGCGCCGGTGGCGGTCGAACAGCGGCACGCCGAGCAGGCGCTCCAGCTCGGCCAGCGCCATGCTGGCCGCCGGCTGCGTCAGGCCGAGCTGGTCGGCCGCGGCGCGCACGCTGCCGGCGGAGACGATCGCCGTGAAGACTTCGAGCTGGCGCGGGCTGATGGCTATCATCAGGGATGATGATATTCCATATCGTCATTATCGATTATCTTTATCTTCTGGCAGGGCCGAAGATGGCGGCGTCCTCCCGACCGACCGCTGCCATGTCCTCGTTCGCCCCGCGCCTCCCCGGACTCGCCTTCGCGCTGCTGCTCGGCCTCGCCGGGCTCGGCCTCGCCGCGACGCCGGTGCTCTCGCACCTGCAGCTTTCCGCGCTGACCGTGGCCATCGTGCTCGGCATGCTCGTCGGCAATGCCGCCGCCGGGCGCCTGCCGCCGGCGCTCGCGCCGGGCATCGCCTTCGCCCAGCGCAACGTGCTGCGCGCCGGCGTGGTGCTGTACGGCTTGCGCATCAGCTTCCAGCAGATCGCCGCGATCGGCCCCGGCGCGCTGCTGCTCGACGGGCTGATCGTCGCCAGCACGCTCGCGATCGGCGTATGGGCCGGCCGCCGCTGGCTGGGCCTGGACCGCGACACCGCGCTGCTGACCGCCTGCGGCAGCGCGATCTGCGGCGCGGCCGCGGTGCTCGCCACCGAGCGCCTGCTCAGGCCCGAGCCGGACAAGGTGGCGATCGCGGTCGCCAGCGTCGTGCTGTTCGGCACGCTGAACATCTTCCTGTACCCGCAGCTCTTTCCGTACCTGGGCCTGTCGCCGGTCGACTTCGGCGTCTACGCCGGCGCCACGGTGCACGAGGTCGCGCAGGTGGTCGCGGTCGGCAACGCGATCGGCCCCGAGGCTGCCGACACCGCCGTCGTCGTCAAGCTGACGCGCGTGCTGCTGCTCGTGCCGTTCCTGTTCCTGCTCGGCGGCTGGCAGGCGCGCCGCAGCGGCGGCGAACGCGGCGCGATCAGCGTGCCCTGGTTCGCGCTCGCGTTCCTCGGCGTATGCGCGCTCAACTCCGTCGTCGCGCTGCCGGCCGCCTGGCGCGGCCGCCTGCTCGACCTGGACACGCTGCTGCTCGCCGCCGCGATGGCCGCGCTCGGCCTGGAGACGCGCTTCGCGCGCCTGCGCGCGCTCGGACCCAAGCCGCTGCTGCTCGCCCTGCTGCTGTTCGGCTGGCTCAGCGTCGGCGGCTATTGGCTGACGCGGTGGATGGTTTAGGAGCTGGGATTCGGGAATCGAGATTCGGGATTCGGGATTCGGGATTCGGGAATCGGAAGAGCGAGCACGCGTCGATCCGGCCGTCTCTTCGCTTACCTGCAATGCTTGCTCTCGATTCACGCGGATGGCGCCGAAGCGCGCGCGGCGTTCGGCACGCGGCACGTCTGCATTCCCGAATCCCGAATCCCGATTCCCGAATCCCGATTCCCGCCCCCCGATCCCCGCTACCATAACCGGATGCATGCCTCCTTCGACGACCGCCACGTCCACAAGAAGCGCTTCGGCCAGCATTTCCTGCACGACGCCGGGCTGCTGCGCCGCATCGTGCAGGCGATCGCGCCGCAGCCGGGCGAGCACGTGGTCGAGATCGGCCCGGGCGACGGCGCGCTGACGATCCCGCTGCTGCGCGCGCTCGGCCGGCTGACCGTCGTCGAGCTCGACCGCGACCTGATCCCGCGCCTGCGCGCGGCGGCCGAAGGCGTGGGCGAGCTGGACATCGTGCATGCCGACGTGCTCGGCGTCGACCTCACCGCGCTGGCCGCCGGCCGGCCGCTGCGCGTCGTCGGCAACCTGCCCTACAACATCTCCTCGCCGATCCTGTTCCACTGCCTCGACCACCTCGACGCGATCGTCGACATGCACTTCATGCTGCAGAAGGAAGTCGTCGAGCGCATGGCCGCGGCGCCGGGGAGCAAGGTCTACGGGCGGCTCTCGGTGATGCTGCAGCTGGCCTGCCGCGTCGAGCCGCTGCTGGACGTGCCGCCGGGCGCGTTCCGTCCGCCGCCGAAGGTCGATTCGGCCGTCGTGCGCCTGCGCCCGCGGCCGCGCGACGAGCGGCCGCGGGCCGACGCCGCGGCGGTCGCCCGCGTGGTCAAGGCGGCGTTCGGCCAGCGCCGCAAGACGCTGGCCAACGCGCTGCGCGACGTCGTCGACGCCGACCGCATCGCCGCGGCCGGCATCGATCCGCGCGCCCGCGCCGAGCAGCTCGCGCCGGCCGACTTCGTCGCGCTGGCGGCCGCCGCTCCGCCGCCGGGCTGAGCCCCGGCCGCAGGCGCCGGCATCGCCGCGCTTGCCGGCCGGGCCGCGGTCCCGGAAAATCGCGCCATGAGCGGCAAGAAGCCCTACGACATCACCGTTTCGGTCGACGCCCGGTTCCTCGACGATCAGTCGGCGCCGAAGGACAACCGCTACGCCTTCGCCTACACGGTCACGATCGTCAACCACGGCACGGTCGGCGCGCGCCTGCTGTCGCGCCACTGGGTCATCACCGACGGCAACGGCAAGGTGCGCGAGGTGCGCGGCGAGGGCGTGGTCGGCGAGCAGCCGTGGGTGCGGCCCGGCGACGACTACGAATACACCTCCGGCGCGGTGCTCGAGACCTCGCTGGGCACGATGCACGGCAGCTACCAGATGATCGCCGACGACGGCACGCACTTCGACGCGCTGATTCCGGCGTTCGTGCTGTCCGTCCCGCGGACCCTGCACTGATGGCGACCTGGGCCATCGGTGACGTCCAGGGTTGCCACGACGAACTCGCCCGCCTGATCGACAAGCTGCGCTTCGACCCGGCGCGCGACACGCTCTGGTTCTGCGGCGACCTGGTCAACCGCGGCGGCCAGTCCCTGGCCGTGCTGCGCCTGGTCAGGTCGCTCGGCGAGCGCGCGATCGTCGCGCTCGGCAACCACGACCTCTCGCTGCTGGCGATCGCCGAGCGCAAGCCGCAGGAGCAGGCGCGCGTGAATCCCGAGCTGCGCGAGGTGCTGTTCGCGCCGGACCGCGACGACCTGCTGCTCTGGCTGCGCCGGCGCAACCTGCTGCACATCGACCGCGAGCTCGGCTACCTGCTCGTCCACGCCGGGCTGTTCCCGCGCTGGACCGTCGAGCAGGCCGTCGAGGTCGCGCGCGAGATCGAGGAGCGCCTGCGCAGCGACGGCTACCGCCGCCTGCTCAAGCAGATGTTCGGCAACAAGCCGGACCTGTGGACGCCGAAGCTGCGCGGCATCGACCGCTGGCGCGCCGGGATCAACGTGTTCACGCGCATGCGCTACTGCGACGTGCGCGGCCGCATCGCCTTCGGCGACAAGGGCGCGCCCGGCACGCAGCGGCCCGGGCTGTACCCCTGGTACGAAGTGCCCGGCGTGGTCAGGCGCGACATCCGCATCGTCTGCGGCCACTGGTCCACGCTCGGCCGCTTCGCCGGCCTGGGCGTCCATGCGATCGACACCGGCTGCGTCTGGGGCGGCTGGCTGACCGCGCTGCGCCTGGACGCCGAAGAGCCGGAATTCGTCACGATCAAGTCCGACCGCAAGCCGGTGGCGGGGAAGGAGCAGGACTGATCCCACGCGTGCGGGATGCGAACGCGGCCGCGCCGCCGCGGCCCGCTCAGGCGCGCGAATAGTCCACGAACGAAAACGCCCAGGCGTGCCGCGCGTCCGCGCCGTGCGCCTCGCGCGCGGTCTCCTTCCATTCGCGCGCGTCGAACGGCGGAAAGAACGTGTCGGCGTCCGCGACGGCCGTATCGACCCAGGTCAGGTACAGATGCGTCGCGCGCGGCAGCGCCAGCGCGTAGACCTCGCCGCCGCCGATCACGGCGAGCTCGCCCGCGCCCGCGCGGTCGACCGCCTCGTCCAGCGAGTGCACGACGACCTGCCCCGCATACGGCGCCGCGTCGCCGCGGGTCAGCACGAGGTTCGTGCGTCCCGGCAGCGCGCGGCCGATCGCGAGCGCGGTCCTGCGCCCCATCAGCACGGGCTTGCCCAGCGTCAGCGCCTTGAAGCGCCTGAGGTCGTCCGGCAGGTGCCAGGGCATCGTGCCGGCGCGGCCGATGGCGTGGTTGCGGTCGAGCGCGGCGACGAGGCTGATCGGCATGCCGCGATTGTCGCAGGCGCATTCCAATGTGTCAGCCGTGGCGGGCGGGAAATCGCACGTCGCCACGGCCGCACGCGGCGCTGGCCTCTGCATGCGGCCCGCCCTGCGCGCAGGACGCTCAGACCGCCACGTCGGCCCGGATCGCCGGATGCGGCGCGTAGCCTTCGATCGCGACGTCCTCGTAGCGGAAGTCGAAGATCGAGCGCACCTCCGGGTTCAGCACCAGGCGCGGCAGCGGCCTGGGCTCGCGCGCGAGCTGCGTGCGCGCCTGCTCGACGTGGTTGGCGTACAGGTGCGCGTCGCCGAGCGTGTGCACGAAGTCGCCAGGCGCGAGGCCGGTGACCTGCGCGACCATGTGCGTCAGCAGCGCGTAGCTGGCGATGTTGAACGGCACGCCCAGGAAGATGTCGCCCGAGCGCTGGTACAGCTGGCACGACAGCCGCCCGCCGGCCACGTAGAACTGGAACAGCGCATGGCACGGCTGCAGCGCCATCGCCGGCAGCTCCGCCACGTTCCAGGCGCTGACGACGAGCCGGCGCGAGTCCGGGTTGCGCCGGATCTCGTCGACGACCCAGGCGATCTGGTCGATCGTGCGGCCGTCCGGCGCGGCCCAGCTGCGCCACTGCTTGCCGTAGACCGGCCCGAGCCCGCCGTCCGCGTCGGCCCACTCGTCCCAGATCGAGACGCCGTTCTCCTTCAGGTAGGCGATGTTCGTCTCGCCGCGCAGGAACCAGATCAGCTCGTGCACGATGGACTTGAGGTGCAGCTTCTTCGTCGTGACCAGCGGGAAGCCCTGCGCCAGGTCGAAGCGCATCTGCCAGCCGAACACGCTGCGCGTGCCGGTGCCGGTGCGGTCGGATTTCTCGGCGCCGTGCTCGAGCACGTGGCGCAGGAGATCGAGGTACTGGCGCATCAGCCCGCCTCCGCGGGGTCCGCGCTGCGCGGCTGCAGCGTCGGCGCGCGGCGCGACAGCCACAGGAGCAGCACGCCGACGGCGATCAGCGGCAGCGACAGGATCTGCCCCATCGTCACCCAGTCGAAGGCGAGGAAGCCGAGCTGCACGTCCGGCTCGCGCACGAACTCCACGCCGAAGCGGAACAGGCCGTAGAGCAGCGCGAACAGCCCCGACACCGCGTAGCGCGGCCGCGGCTTGCGCGAATACAGCCAGAGCACGACGAACAGCACGACGCCTTCCAGCGCCAGCTCGTACAGCTGCGAGGGATGGCGCGCCTCGGCGTTCAGCTGGCCGGCGAGGTACATCTGGTGCAGCTCGTCGCGCGTCTTGCCCAGGTGCTCGAGCGCGCGCGGAAAGATCATGCCCCAGGGCACGTCGGTATGCCGCCCCCACAGCTCCCCGCCGATGAAGTTGCCGAGCCGGCCGAGCCCGAGGCCGATCGGCACCAGCGGCGCGACGAAGTCGACGACGTCGAAGAAGTTGAGCCGGTGCCGGCGCGTCCACAGCAGCGCCGCGGTCAGCACGCCGAGCAGGCCGCCGTGGAACGACATGCCCCCTTCCCAGACGCGGATCAGGCTGAGCGGATGATGGATCAGCTCGGCCGTGTCGTAGAACACCATGTAGCCGATGCGCCCGCCCAGGATCACGCCGAGCATCAGGTAGAACGCGAGATCGGAGAACTGGTCCGCGGTGACCGGCAGCCGCCCCGCCGCGCGCCGGCGCTGGCCGAGCCACCAGGCGCCGGCGAAGCCGAGCAGGTACATCAGTCCGTACCAGTGCACCTGCACCGGCCCGAGCGAAAACGCGATGGGGTTGATGTCGACGAAGTACGGCATGAAAAGTGGCCGGGCAATCCGCTTCTCATTGTGCCGGCAAATGACCGTCACGGCGAGCGAGCCGGCCCCGAACGGCGAGCGCGGCGGCCGCGCTGATGCACTGCGGCGAGGATCTCTTGAGGGGGAGAGAATGCGGCTCTTTCGCAGCACAGGCGGCATCGGCTCCAGCCTGATGCTCTTGATGATGTTCTGTGCGGCCCCGCCCTGCGCCAGCGCCGTTACCGTGCACGGCCGGATCAGCGATGCCGCCACCGGCGAACCCATCGCGGGCGTCCTCGTCCCGCGTCTATGCCGAATACGGCGATGCCGAACCGGCCGCCTCCGTGACGACCGCGACCGACGGCGCGTATGCCTGGACCGGCGACCTGCCCCCGGAGCGCATCGCCGTTCTCAGGGCCTCCGCCCTCGGCCACCTGTCGGAGGACGGCTATTTCGATTCCTCGTCCGAAGACGTCCCGCGAACGTGCGGGTCAGCGCTTGCTACAACGACTCTTTCCTCATCATCACCTACTGCAACTTCTCCGCAACCTCGGATGCGGATGGCCGTTACGAACTCGACGTCAATGCACGCAACTACTTCATTCTTGCCGTTGCATCCCTAGCCCACATCGATCAGGTGTATCGGACACCCCGTGCGTGGGTTCTTCGTGCACATCGAACGTCCAAGATATGAACGTAGAATCCGGTGCGAAACTCGAAAACATCGACTTCGCCCTGCGCCGCAGCGCGACGCTGGCCGCGTGCTCGACTCGAGGACGGGAGCACCCCTCGCCTACGTGCGCGTCGCCGGCTACGGCACCGATTCCAACGAGATATGGAATGCGTCCACTGACGAGAACGGCCGCTATGTCGGCGGAAAGTGGTCTGCCGGCACGTATTACGTTCTCGCCTACGGCAACGGGCAATGCACCGTCTACCTTGACCGGCCCTGCCCGCCCTACATGCAGCCGATCTCGTCGATCGACCCTACCCCGGTGACGCTCGCCGCTGAAGAGCACCGCGAGGGCATCGACTTGATGTTGACGGATCCGCCCGTTTTCATGAACGGCTTCGAAAGCGAGACGTCGGCGAGATGAGGCTTGTCGTCATGACGGCAGCACGCGACACACGAACCCCTTGAGGTAGTCCGTCTCGGCGATCGCCGGATGCACCGGATGGTCCGGCGCCTGCTGCAGCGCGACCAGCGCCTGCACCTGGCGGTCCAGGTGGCGCGCGCCCTGCTGCACGGCCTCGAGCAGCGCGGCGCGCGGCATGTGGTGCGAGCAGGAACAGGTGACCAGCAGGCCGTCCTTGGCCAGCACCTGCATGCCGAGCTCGTTGATGCGGCGATAGGCGAGCCGGCCTTCGGCGAAGTCCTTGCGGCGCTTGATGAACGCCGGCGGGTCGAGGACGACCACGTCGTAGCGCTCGCGCGCCTCGCGCAGCGCCTTGAGGTGATCGAACGCGTCCGCGCGCACCGCCTGCACGCGGTCGCCGAGGCCGTTGCGCTCGGCGTTGCGCCGCACGGCGTCCACCGCCGCGGCCGAGGCGTCCACGCAGGTCACCTCGCGCGCGCCGGCCGCGGCCGCGCGCAGGCCCCAGCCGCCGAGATAGCTGAACACGTCGAGCACGCGCTTGCCGGCGACGAAGCGCGCCAGCAGGTCGCGGTTCTCGCGCTGGTCGTAGAACCAGCCGGTCTTCTGCCCGCCGACGGGATCGACGCCGAACGCCAGCCCGCCTTCGCGCGCGACCACCTCGCCGCCGTAGTCGCCGTAGCCGAGGTCCGCGTACATGGGCAGTTGCTCCATCGCACGGATCGAGGCGTCGTTCTTCCACCACAGCTGGCGCGGCTCGAGCACCTTGACGATCGCCTCGGTCAGCTCGCCCTTGAGCCGCTCCATGCCGGCCGTGGCGATCTGGCCGACCAGCACGTCGCCGAAGCGGTCCAGCACCAGGCCGGGCAGGCCGTCGGATTCGCCGAACGCGAGCCGGTAGTACGGCTCGGCGTAGAGCCGCTCGCGCAGGGCCAGCGCGACGTTCAGGCGGTGCACGAACAGCGAGCGGTCGAGCGGATGGTCCAGTCCGCGCGCGACCAGCCGCGCGGCGATCAGCGAGGCCGGATTGACGTAGCCGATGCCGATCGGCTTGCCGCGGTGGTCGACGATCGCGCAGGCCTCGCCCGGCTCGAACGCGGTCAGCGGCGAGCGCTTCACGTCCACCTCGTTGGAGAACACCCACAGGTGGCCCGCGCGCAGGCGCGCGTCCTCGCCGCGTTTCAGGTACAGGGCCGGATATTCGATGGACTCGGACACGATCGTGGTTTGCGCGGGCGAAGGCCGCGCACGGTAGCCCGAACGTCCCTGCGCGACAACCCGAGCGCTGCCGGCAGGCTCCGATCGGTCGAAGGCCGGCGGCGGGGGCGAACGGGGCAGCGGCGCCGGCGAGCGTACACTCCGTTCCATGCCCAACCGTCTCGCCGCCGAAACCAGCCCGTACCTGCGCCAGCACGCCGACAACCCGGTCGACTGGTGGCCGTGGGGCGAGGCCGCCCTCGCCGCCGCGCGCGCCGCGAACAAGCCGATCCTGCTCTCGATCGGCTACGCCGCCTGCCACTGGTGCCACGTGATGGCGCACGAGAGCTTCGAGGACGAAGCCACCGCCGCGGTGATGAACGCGCTGTACGTGAACGTCAAGGTCGACCGCGAGGAGCGCCCGGACCTCGACAAGGTCTACCAGCTCGCGCACCAGGCGCTGGCGCGCCGCGGCGGCGGCTGGCCCCTGACGATGTTCCTGACCCCGGACGATCTCCTGCCGTTCTTCGCCGGCACGTATTTCCCGAAGACGCCGAGCCACGGCATGCCGGCGTTCGTGCAGGTGCTGCACGGCGTGCGCCGCTGGTACGACGAGAAGCCCGACGAGGTGCGCGCGCAGAACGGCGCGCTGGCGGGCTTCCTCGCCGACTACGGCCGCGACGCCGCGCACGCCGGCGCGCTCGACGAGCGGCCGATCCGGCTCGCGCTCGAGCGCATCGCCGCCTCGTTCGACGCCGACAACGGCGGCCGCGTCGGCGGCCCGAAGTTCCCGCACGCCAGCGAGATCGAGCTGCTTTTGGCCAGCGGCGGCGGCGACGCCGGCGAGATGGCGCGCTTCACGCTCGAATGCATGGCCGAGCGCGGCCTGCGCGACCATCTCGGCGGCGGCTTCTTCCGCTACTGCGTGGATGCCGAATGGGACATTCCGCATTTCGAGAAGATGCTCTACGACAACGCGCAGCTGCTGCCGCTGTACGCGCGCGCGGCGCGCCGCGGCGATGCGGCGGCTGCCGCGGCCGCGTTCGACGCCGCCACCTGGCTGGTCGGCGAGATGAGCGCGCGCGACGGCGGCTTCATGAGCTCGCTGGACGCGGACTCCGAAGGCGAGGAAGGCCGCTTCTACGTCTGGGACCGCGACGAGATCCGCGGCCTGCTCGACGACGAGGCCTACGCGCTGGTCGAGCGCCGCTTCGGGCTGGACCGCCCGCCGAATTTCGAAGGGCGCGCCTGGCACCTGCGCGCCGTCGCCTCGCTGGACGACGTCGCCCATGCGCTCGGCATCGACCGCGGCGAAGCCGAGGCGCGCTGGCTGCGCGCGCGCCGGGATCTGCTGCGGGCGCGCGGCGCGCGCGTGCGCCCGGCGCTGGACGACAAGATCCTCACCGCCTGGAACGCCCTGGCGATCGCCGGTGCCGCGCGCGCCGCGCGCCACGACGAGGGCCTCGCCGCGCTGGCGGCGGAAGCCGAGCGCGCGCTGGACCTGCTGTTCGCCAGGCTCTGGCGGGACGGCCGCCTCCATGCGAGCCATGCGCGCGGCGAGACGAAGTTCCCGGCCTACCTCGACGACCATGCGTTCCTGCTCGACGCGCTGCTCGCGATGCTGACGCTGCGCTGGAACGCGCGCGACCTCGCCTGGGCCGTCGCGCTCGCCGACGCGCTGCTCGAGCGCTTCGAGGATCGCGCGCACGGCGGCTTCTTCTTCACCGCGCACGACGCCGAGGCGCTGCCGCAGCGTCCCAAGCCGTGGCTGGACGAATCGCTGCCGTCCGGCAACGGCGTCGCCGCGCGCGCGCTGCTCAGGCTCGGCCACCTGCTCGGCGAGCCGCGCTACCTCGACGCCGCCGAGCGCACGCTGCGCGCCGCCTGGCCCACGCTGTCGCAGTACGCCGAGGGCTGCTGCACGCTGCTGCTCGCGCTGGACGAGTTCCTGCGCCCGCGCACGCACGTGGTGCTGCGCGCGGACGAGGCCGAGGCCGCGCGCTGGCGCGAGGCGCTGCAGCGCCTCGACGACGACCGCGCCGACGTCTACCGCATTCCGCCCGAGGCGGCGGACCTGCCCGCGCTGCTCGCCGCGCAGGCGCATCGGCCCGGCGGCGTCGCCTACGTCTGCCGCGGACGCGAATGCCTGGCGCCGGCGAGCGAGCCGGAGCGGCTGGGCCTCGGATGAGGCCTGCCCGCGCGCACGTGCGCGCGCATCGGCCGTGCGGCCGGCGTGCGCGCCTGCGACAGCCCGGCCGGATCGGTGTATAGTCGGGCCGATTCCCCACCTGCACGGCCCCGCGCGCAATCCACCGATCACGGATCGTGCGCTCCGCCCGGTCCATCCCTCCCGGCAGGTTTCCTTTTCCGACCCGAAACGATCGCCCGGGTCCGCAGACGAGCAGCAGGACGTGGGTGCCTCGAGTCATGCTGAGCGGCAATGGAGGGCCATCGCCACGGTCGAAACGCGCGCAGGCACGGACCTGTCCGGACTGGCCGCGTGCGAGCGCTACGACGTGCGCGTGGAGCCGGTCGACGGGTCGCCCGCGGGATGCCGCTGGTTCAACGTCCTGATCGATGCGGCACGCGGCGAGGAGCACTACGTGCTGGCGGCGCGCGCCGTGCTGAGGACGCTGCATCGCCTGCGCGCCTCCGGCGTCGCCACCGGCTTCCACGTCGTCGACGGCAACCAGTGGCTGGCGTGGTACGGCGCCGACTCCCGGCACGCCGAATGCTGACGCCGCCGCAGCGGCGGCGGAATCGCGCCGGTTCGCGGCGCCATCGGCGCGGCGGATCCGACGCCGCGAGGTCTCCTCGCGCGCGGCCGGCCGTTCGATCCCGCCGTCGTCCTCGGTGGCCTCGATCCGCGGCCGGCGCCGCGCCCGGCCGCCTCGCCGGATGGCCGCGGCGAGCCCACGGCGCACGCGGGCCGCGCGCGGCACGTACACGCCCTGTCCCGGACGGCACGTGCGCGGTGCCTCGCGCCGCCGGTCGCGGCCTTCCCCTTTTACCCAACGAAACGGAGTCGAGAATGCTGACCTTGAACGTGCGCGGCCTGCCGCGCTCCATGACCGAAACCTCGCTGCACGCGCTGTTCGCCGCCCACGGGCGCGTCTTCGACATGCGCATCGCCAAGGACCTGTTCAGCGGCGAGTGCAAGGGGTTCGCCGAATTGAAGATGGAAGGCCACGAAGCCCGCGCCGCGATCGCCGCGCTGGACGGATCGAGCCAGGCCGGCGGCCTGATGCGCGTGTCGCTGCACGACGAGCGCCGCCGGCGCGGACGGCGCTGAGCCGCGTCCGCGCCCGGCGCCGCGATGCGCCTCGCGCGCACGCAGCGCCGCCGACAAGCGCGCGCGCCTGCGGCGCGTGCGCGCGCGGCGGCGGTCGGCGCGGACCAAGGGAACGACTGCGCCGCGTCGCCGCCTACAGCGGCAACGCGTACGTCTGCTTCACCACCTGGCTCGGCAGGTCGGTCTTGACGTTCCGGATGCCGTTGGCGCGCGTCAGGTGCGTGGTCTGGAAGCGGCGGTAGTCGTCCAGGTCCTTCACCGCGACGCGCAGCATCGCGTCGCTGTCGCCGAGCATGATGTAGCACTCCAGCACCTGCGGCAGCTCGCGCATCGCCTGCATGAAATGCTCGATCGTGTCGGCGTCCTGCGCGGTGAGCCACACGCGCGTGAACAGCGTCATGCCGACGCCGACCTGCGCCGGGTCCAGCACGGCCACGTAGCGCCGGATCACGCCGGCCTGCTCCAGCAGGCGCACGCGGCGCAGGCAAGGCGACGGCGAAAGGCCGACCTCCTGCGCCAGCTCGGTGTTCTGGATGCGCCCGTCGCGCTGCAGGACGCGCAGGATGCGCCGGTCCATCTCGTCGAGCACGATCGGCATGGAAATCCACCAAAGCCCTGATGATCGGCAGATCATGCCAATCTTCGGCGCCCGAGTGAAATCTTCGCAATCGCGTGCCCCGGGCCGGAGCGTAGGATGCCGGGCATGGACGCCTCGACCCTGCTGCTGTTCGCCGCCACCGTGCTGCCGCTGATCGCCACGCCCGGGCCGGACATGCTGTTCATCGCCGCGCAGGCCATCGACGGCGCGCCCGCCGGCCTGCGCGCCACCGCCGGCGTCTGCGCCGGCTACGTCGTGCATTCGCTGCTGGTCGCGCTGGGCCTGGCGGCGGTCATCGCCGCCTCGCCGCGGCTGTTCGAAACGCTGCGCTGGCTGGGCGTGGCGTATCTCGCCTGGCTCGCGGCGCGGCTGCTGCGTTCCGCGGCCAGGCCCGGCATGCCGCGCCCGCCCGTGGCGGCACACGCCGCCGCGTTCCGGCGCGGCTTCGTGACCGCGGCGCTGAATCCCAAGGGCATGATGGTCTACTTCGCGATCCTGCCGCAGTTCATGCACGGCGCCGGCCCGCCGGCAGTGCAGGCGCTGCTGCTGTCGGCGATCTTCATCGGCCTGTGCGGCCTGGTCTACGCGGGCCTGAGCGTCGCGCTCGCCTGCGCCGGCCGCGCCGGCGGATTCAGCGATCGCAAGCGCCGCTGGGTCGAAGGCCTGTCCGGCGGTTGCCTGATCGCGGCGGCAGGCCGGCTCGCCGCGAACTGACCGGCGTCGCCTCCGTCCTTTGGAATTCGTCGCGGCGTCCCTATACTTCGGGCTTCCCTTGTTCGCGTTCGAGGTTTCGCGCCCATGCGCCAGTGATGCCGCCGTCGCTTCGACGGCCCGTTCGTGTCCGTCCCGCGTGGACGGATCGTGTCCGGCATCTCTGGAGTCCGCATGACGTCCGTATCGATCGCGCTCGAGCGCGTGTCCTACGCCCTGCCCGACGGCAGGCCGCTGTTTTCCGATCTCGACGTCCGCTTCGACCGGCAGCCCACGGGCCTGGTCGGCCGCAACGGCGTCGGCAAGACCGTGCTCGCGCGCATCCTCGCCGGCGAGCTGGCGCCGACGGCCGGACGCTGCCTGCGCTCCGGTCCGGTGCGCTACCTGCCGCAGCAGATCGTGCCCGCACCCGGCGCCACGGTGGCGAGCGTGGCCGGCCTCGCCTGCGCGCTGGCGGCGCTGGCGCGCATCGAGGCCGGCAGCGTCGCCGCGGCCGACTTCGAGCAGGTCGGCGAACGCTGGGACCTGCGCCAGCGCTTCGCCGCCGCGCTCGACGCCGAAGGACTCGGCCATCTGCACGCGGAACGCTCCGCCGCCGCGCTGAGCGGCGGCGAGCTCACGCGCGTCGCCCTGCTCGGCGCGTGGCTGGACGCGCCCGACCTGCTCGTGCTCGACGAGCCGACCAACCACCTGGACGCGCGCCAGCGCGCGCGCCTGCTCGCGCGGCTCGGCGAGTGGCCGCGCGGCCTGCTCGTCGTGAGCCACGACCGCGCCCTGCTCGATGCGATGCAGCGCATCGTCGAGCTGTCGCCGTCGGGCCTGCGCGATTACGGCGGCAACCATGCGTTCTACGCGCAGGCGCGCCGGCACGAACAGGCCGCCGCCGCGGCGGCGCTCGACCGCCGCAAGCACGAACAGCGCCGCCAGGCGAGCGAGGCGCGCGAGCAGCACGAGCGGCAGCAGCGCCATGCCGCCCGCGCCGCGCGCGACGCGCGCGAGGCGAACCAGGCGCGGATCCTGCTGGGCAACCAGAAGCAGTGGAGCCAGGCCAGCGGCGGCCGGCTCCGCCGCCAGCGCGACGAGCGCGCCGAGCAGCTCGCCCAGGCGGTGCGCGCGGCCGCGCGGCAGGTGGACGAGCCCGCCGACGTCGCCCTGTTCGCGCCGCTGCCCGACAGCGCCGCGCAACGCACCGCCGCCACGCTGGAGCGCGTGCGCCTGCGCTACGGCCACGCCGCGGCGCATCCCCTGGATCTGATCGTCGGCGGCCGCCAGCGCATCGCGCTCGCCGGCGACAACGGCAGCGGCAAGTCCACGCTGCTGAAGACGCTGGCCGGCGAGCTCGCGCCCGCCGGCGGCCGCTGCCGCGTGCACGTGCCGTTCGCGCATCTGGATCAGCACCTGCATGCGCTGCATCCCGGGCATTCCCCGCTGCAGCACCTGCAGGCCGCCAACCCTGCCGCCGCGCAAAGCGAGCTGCGCACGCGCCTGGCCCTGCTCGGCCTGGCCGGCGACGCCGCGCTCGCGCCGAGCGCACGCCTCAGCGGCGGCGAACGCCTCAAGGCCGCGCTGGCCGGCGCGCTCTACCGCGCCGAGCCCGCCGAGCTCCTGCTCCTGGACGAGCCGACGAACCACCTCGACCTGGCCTCGATCGAGGCGCTGGAAGCGATGCTGCTGCAGTATCGCGGCGCGCTGATCGTCGTCTCGCACGACGCGGCGTTCCTGCAGCGACTCGGGCTCGATGCGTGCCTGCACGTCGGCGCGGAAGGATGGCGATGCGAGCCGGCGTGAGCCGCCGCCCGTCCGCATTCGCCTGACCCGCTTCGACGCGGCACGGCGGACCGCCGACTCGTCCTCAGGCCGTCGCCGCTTCTTCGCTCGCCAGCCGACGAGCGGCCGCTCTGCCGCTCATCGCCGCTCCTCCGACCCTGCGTTTCGCGGATCGACGGGGCGGCACGTCGCGCCGTTCAGCAGAACCGACGAGTGATGATGGCCGCTGAACGCGTGGAACAGGCGGCCGCTGCATTCCACCTGCGCGGAAACGAAGGGCCGGAGCGGACCGTACCCGTCGGCGCCGGCGGCGAAGACCAGCTGCACGGCGTCGACGCGCGGCTCGGCCGGTTCGTCGTCGTGCATGCCCGCAGCGACGCAAAGCGCCCGTCCGGGCGAGACGAAGAAGTACGTGGCTGCGCGATCGCCGCTCGCGACACTTTCGTAGTTCGGCTGCTCGGGAAACGTCTGCCGCGTCAGGACGCCGCGAATGGCGACGTCGCCGTACGTCAGGCACTGCTGCGCGAGGCAAGGCGTGCTCAGCGCACAGAGGACCAAGGCGAACCGCTGCATGACGTGACTCCTCGAACGAGCGACGCAGGCCGCTTCGGACCGCGTCGATCCGTGGCTTTCGCGTCCCATGCGACATCGGCATGCCGGCGCAAGTTCGGTCGCGTCGCCTTTCCAGACCGGATTGCGCGCATCGAAGCTGGTGGCGGCTCGACGGTCCGGCACGGCTCCTTCGAGCGCGCGGCGACGCCGGCGACGTCCGCATCAGCCGGCCGCGGACCACAGGTCGTGCGCGCGCAGCAGGTCGTCCGCGCCGAAGCAGTCTTCCGCCTCGGCCGCGCGCGTCTCGACGAAATGGGCCAGCAGGCCGGCGACGGCCTGGCGCTGCGCCGGGCTGCAATAGGCGAGGAACGCGTTCTGCGCGCCGCCCGAGGACAGATGAAAGACCAGTTGGTCGCCGTACCAGCCGTATTCGCGCGTCGGCGGCGCCAGCGCGAGGCGGGCGAGCGCCGGCATGTAGTACGCCTTGCCCGCGGGCGAGGCGAAGCAGAGCGGATCCCAGCCCGGGTTGCCGACGTGGCTCACCTGCAGGCTGGCGCGGTCGTTCGAGCGCAGCGTCTCGTCGTGCTCGGCGCATTCCTCGCAATGCGTGTAGCAGGTGAAGTGCTCCGGCTTGGGCACGTCGCCGAACGCCGCGTCGATGCGGGCGAGGATCTCGTCGTCCGTGCCCATCGGCCGCGCCGCCTGGCGGTCTACAGCACCACCGGCCGGTCCGGCAGCTCGTCGCGGTTCGGCGTGCCGTCGGCCGGGAAGTGCCGCACGAGGATCGCGGTGATCGCCTCGACGCCGGCGATCGCGCCGCCCTTGTAGTCGCCTTGCGCGAAGCGCGCCTGCATCAGCGCGCAGACCCCGCGCCATTCGTCTTCGGCCACCTTCGCGGCGACGCCGCGGTCGGCGACGATCTCGATGGCGTGCTCGGCGAGCAGCACGTAGACCAGCACGCCGGTGTTGCGCTCGGTGTTCCACACGCGCAGGCGCGCGAACACCTCGTGCGCGCGGTCGCGCGCGGACTGCCTGCCGAAGGCCTCGGCCAGCGGCAGGCTGCCCTCGACGGCGAAGACGATCTCGCCGCGGTGGCGGTGCTCGCTGGCGGCGATCGCATGCTGGATCGCGTCCAGCGTGGCGGGCGGGAAATGCCGCTTCGCCGAGGAGAAGTCGCACAGATGCCGGATCCAGCGCATGTCACCAGCTCCCCGAGGCGCCGCCGCCGGAGAACCCGCCACCGCCGCCGCTGAAGCCGCCACCGCCACCGCCGCCGCCCCAGCTCCCGCCGCCGAGGCCGCCGCCCCAACCGCCGCCCCAGCCGCCCCAGCCGCCGCGGCTGGCGAAGCCGCCTCCGCCGCCGCTGCCGATCAGGCCGAGGAACGCGCCGAACACGCCCAGGCCGATGCCGAGCGGCAGCAGGCCGCTGAACAGCCAGCCGGCCGCGCCGCTGCCCAGGCCCACCAGGCCGGCGCGCGGCACGGCGGAGACGCGGCCGAGCACCGCGCGCAGGACCATCGCCACCACCCAGGCGGCGACCAGCGCCGGCAGGAAGCGGTCGCCGCCGCCGTCGTGCTCGTCGGTGAGCGGCGGCGGCAGCGGCTCGTCGTTGATCAGCTTGGTCAGCGCGCCGGTGGCGTCGTGGATGCCGCCGTACCAGTCGCCGGCGCGAAAGCGCGGGGCGACGTACTCGCGGATCACGCGCGCGGCGGCGGCGTCGGGAATCGCGCCTTCCAGTCCGCGGCCGACCTCGATGCGCACGCGGCGGTCGTCCTTGGCCACGATCAGGATCGCGCCGTCGTCGGTGCCCTTGCGGCCGAGCTTCCAGGCGTCGCCGACGCGGATGCCGTACTGGCCGATGTCCTCGGGCTGCGTGGTCGGCACGACCAGCACGCCGAGCTGCGCGCCCTTGGCCTTCTCCAGCGCGGCGAGCTCGTTCTCCAGCGTCTGCTTCTGCTGCGCGTCCAGCGTGCCGGTGAGGTCGGTGACGTGCGCGGTCAGCGGCGGCACCGGCTGCAGGCCGTCGTCGGCCGCGGCCGTGCAGGCGGCCGCGACGAGCGCCAGGCAGAGCCAGCGCGCGACGCGCGCGATCATCGGCACGCTCCCGCGAAGGCGCGCGCGAGGGACGGCGCCGCGCCCGGCGTCGTTCCGGAACGCAAGGCGATAGGCGCGGCGGGCGCGGCAGCGCGCATGCGCGAGCGCCGCTCAGTGCGCCGGCTGCGGTGGCGGCTGCTGCGGCTGCGGCTGCGCCGGCTTGCCGAAGTCGACCGTGGGCGCGGTGGAGATCTGCTTCTCGTTGTCCACGGTGAAGTTCGCCTTCGGCTTGTAGCCGAACACCATCGCGGTCAGGTTGTTCGGGAACGAGCGCACGAACGTGTTGTAGTCCTGCACGGCCTGGATGTAGCGGTTGCGCGCCACGGTCACGCGGTTCTCGGTGCCCTCGAGCTGCGCCTGCAGGTTCTGGAACAGGCCGTCGGCCTTGAGCTGCGGATAGTTCTCCGACACGGCCATCAGGCGCGACAGCGCGCTCGACAGCTCGCCCTGCGCCTGCTGGAACTGGCGCATCTTGGCCTCGTCGGCGAGGTCGTCGGCGGACAGCTGGATGCGGCCGACCTGCGCGCGCGCCTCGGTCACCTTGGTGAAGACGTCTTCCTCGTGCTGCGCGTAGCCCTTGACCGTGTTGACCAGGTTCGGCACCAGGTCGGCGCGCCGCTGGTACTGGTTCACCACCTCGGACCAGGCGGCCTTGACGCCCTCGTCCTTCGACTGGATCGCGTTGTAGCCGCAGCCGCTCAACGCCGCCGCGAGCAGCAGCAGGACCGCCAACCGGATCGTGCGCATAATCCCTCCTCGTGTCCGGCCCCCGCGCCGGCGCCGGCCTACTCTGGCGTGGCGCGCGCCGCCGCGCAAGACGCCGCGGCGGCGCGTCCGCGTTCAGGCGCTGCGCAGGTCGAGTCGGGCACACTCGCGCGCTTGGCGCAAAGGACTGTCCGATGATCTTCCGCTGGTTCGAGTCCCTGATCGACCCGCTCGAGGAGCCGGCCGACGCGATGCCGCCGCAGCGCGTGGCGCGCTTCTACGCGTTCTATCTGCGCCAGATCTGGCCGGTGTTCCTGGCCGCGCTGGTGTTCGGCTTCGCCAGCGCGCTGGTGGACGTGGCGCTGTTCGACTTCCTCGGCCGCATCGTCGACATGGTGGCGGCGACGGCGCCGGCCGACCTGTTCCGCGTGCACGGACGCGAGCTGCTCTGGATGGCCCTCGTCGTGCTCGTCGCGCGGCCGATCCTGTACGGCCTGCACAACCTGCTGGTGAACCAGGCGATCGCGCCGAGCCTCACCAGCCGCATCCGCTGGCAGAACCACCGCTACGTGATCCGGCAGAGCCTGTCGTTCTTCCAGAACGACTTCGCTGGGCGCATCGCCAACCGCATCATGCAGACCGGCGCCTCGCTGCGCGAGTCGGCGGTGCAGATCGTCGACGCGATCTGGTACGTGCTCATCTACACCGGCAGCGCGCTGCTGATGTTCGCCCAGGCGGACGTCTGGCTGGTCGTGCCGCTGCTCGCGTGGCTGGCGCTGTACGTCGGCGCGCTGGCGTACTTCGTGCCGCGCACGAAGGCGCGCTCGTGGGTGTCGTCCGAGGCGCGCTCGAAGCTGATGGGGCGCATCGTCGACGGCTACTCGAACGTCCTCACGCTGAAGCTGTTCGCGCACACGCGGCGCGAGGAAGGCTACGTGGCCGAGGCGGTCGCCGAGCACACCGCGCGCTACCGCGAGATGACGCGGCTGACCACGGCGATGGACCTCGCGCTGACGCTGCTCAACGGCTGCCTGATCGCCGGCACCTCGGCCCTGGCGCTGTGGCTGTGGAGCCAGGGCCGCATCAGCGTCGGCGCGATCGCGCTGACCACGGGCCTGGTCATGCGCATCCACAACATGTCCGGCTGGATCATGTGGGTGGTCAACGGCATCTTCGAGAACATCGGCACGGTGCAGGACGGCATCACCACGATCGCGCAGCCGCGCGCCGTGCAGGACCGCGCCGACGCCCGGCCGCTCGTCGTCACCGCCGGCGAGGTGCGCTTCGAGGACATCCACTTCCACTACGGCAAGCAGGGCGGCGTGATCGCCGGGCTGAACCTCGCGGTCGGGGCCGGCGAGAGGATCGGCCTGGTCGGCCCGTCCGGCGCCGGCAAGTCCACGCTGGTCAACGTGCTGCTGCGCCTGTACGACCTGGAAGGCGGGCGCATCCTGATCGACGGCCAGGACATCGCGCAGGCGACGCAGGAAAGCCTGCGCTCGCAGATCGGCGTGGTCACGCAGGACACCTCGCTGCTGCACCGCTCGATCCGCGACAACCTGCTCTACGGCCGCCCGGACGCGACCGAGGCGCAGCTGCTCGAGGCCGTGCGCAAGGCGCGCGCCGACGAGTTCATCGCGCATCTCGTCGACGGCGAGGGCCGGCGCGGCTACGACGCGCACGTCGGCGAGCGCGGCGTGAAGCTCTCCGGCGGCCAGCGCCAGCGCATCGCGATCGCGCGCGTGCTGCTCAAGGACGCGCCGATCCTGGTGCTGGACGAGGCCACCTCGGCGCTGGACTCCGAATCCGAGGCGGCCATCCAGGAGAGCCTGGACGTGCTGATGCGCGGCAAGACGGTCATCGCGATCGCGCACCGGCTGTCGACGATCGCGCGCATGGACCGCCTGATCGTGCTCGACCGCGGCCGCATCGTCGAGAGCGGCACGCACGCCGAGCTGATCGCCCACGGCGGCCTGTACGCGCGCCTGTGGCAGCACCAGACCGGCGGCTTCGTCGCCGCCGACGACGCGCCCGAGCCCGAGCGGCGCGCCTGACGCCACCCGGCCGGGCCGCGTCAGTGGCCGCCGCCGGCTCCCTTCGCCGCACCCGCGGCGCCGCGCAGCGCGGACGCCAGCAGCGCGCGCAGCGCCACGGCGACGGCGGGTCGACGGAGCTGCCGATGCCGCGGCATCCGCGGCTGGCCGCGCTGCGCGCGCGCCTGGCCGCCGGGCCGGCGCGGACGACGATCCTGAACGAGGCGGCGCGCGGGCTCTGCGTCAGCAGCCGCACGCCGGCGCGGCTGTTCCATCGCGAGGTCGGCCTGCGCTACACCGACTGGCGGCGGCGCACGCGCCTGCTGCTCAGCCTGCCGCGGCGGGCCGCCGGCGCGGCGGTGCTGGACGTGGCGCTCGAGCACGGCTACGAAAGCCCGAGCACGTTCGCCGCGGCGTTCCGCCGCGAGTTCGGCCTGGCGCCGAGCGCCTGCCTCGGCCGGCTCGCGGCGGCAGGCGGCGCGCCGGAGCGGCGGCGGAGCGGACGATCAGGCGTCCGGCAGGCCCACGCGCCGGCGGCGGCGCCGGGCGAGCAGGTTCAGCACCTCCACCGCGGCGGAGAACGCCATCGCGAAGTAGAGGTAGCCGCGCGCGATGTGCACGCCCAGGCCGTCGCACAGCAGCGCCACGCCGACCAGGATGATGAACGCCAGCGCGAGCATCTTGATCGTCGGGTGCCGGTCGATGAACTCGCCGATCGGGTCGGCGACGAAGATCATCACCAGCACGGCGAGGATGATCGCGCCGACCATCGCCGGCAGGATGTTCACCATGCCCACCGCGGTGATCACCGAGTCGAGCGAGAACACGATGTCGATCAGCGCGATCTGCGCGATGACCAGCGCGAAGCTGGCCGAGGCGTGGCCCGCGCCGGGCTCCTGCGCCGCGCCGCCGATCGCCTCGACGATCTCCATGACGCCCTTGACGATCAGGAAGATGCCGCCGCCGATCAGCACCAGGTCGCGGATCGAGATGACCTGGCCGAGCAGGTGGAACAGCCCGGCGGTGCGATCGTCCATGCGCGCCAGGTGGGCCAGCGAGAGCAGCAGCAGGATGCGCGTGACGCAGGCGAACGCGAGGCCGATGCGGCGCGCGCTCGAGCGGCGCTCGTGCGGCAGGCGGCTGACGGCGATCGAGATGAAGACCAGGTTGTCGACGCCGAGCACGATTTCCAGCGTCGAGAGCGTCAGCAGGGCGATCCAGGTCTGCGGGTCGGCAAGGAGATGCAAGCGCCCGGGCTCCGCGGGTCAGGTCACGTGCGCCGAGAGTATCAGCCCCCAGCACAACGCGACGTTGAACATGAGTAACAGCACCGCCGCCGAGCCCATGTCCTTGGCGCGGCCGGCGAGCTCGTGGAACTCGGGGCTGGCCTTGTCGACGATCGCCTCGATCGCGGAATTGAGCAGCTCGGCGGAAAGCACCAGCAGCAGGCTGCCGCAGAGCATCGCCTTCTCGAGCGGTCCGCGGCCGAGCCAGAGGCCGAGCGGGAACAGGACCACGAACAGGTAGCCTTCGAGGCGGAACGAAGCCTCGTAGCGCCACGCCGCGCGCAGGCCCTTGATCGACCACTTGAGCGCGCGCCAGATCTGGCGCGGACCGCGCGGTTCGGTGCTCGGCATCGCTCCCCCTTCGCCCGCAGGTCCGCTCAGGCCGCGCAGGCGGCGCGCGGCGCCGCAGCCTCCGCGGCGGACGCGTCCGCTGTCGGCACACCGTACGGACGTCGCTCGAGGATGGACATGGCGCGGCGAAGGTCGGGAAAAGGGCGCGCTATGATGCCACAAGCGGCCCGTGCCGCCTGCCGAGGACTCCGATGAACCGCCGCCTGCTCTCCGCCACGGCCGCGATCAGCGCACTGCTGATGGCGGCCGGCCTGCTCGTCCTGGATCGTCCGCTCGCCGAATGGGTGCGCGCCAGCGGCCTCGAGCAGGCGGCGTTCTTCGCCGCCGGCCTCGGCGCGCTCGACGCGGCCGCGGGCATGCACGTCTCGTTCTGGTTCGCCGGCGGCGCGGCGCTCTTCGCAGGGCTGGTCGGGCTCGCGCTGCGGCGCCGGGCGCGCTGGCCGCGCGCGCTGCTGGCCGCCGGCGCGGTGCAGTACCTGTGCATCGCCACGATGATCCTCGGCAAGAGCCACTTCGGCCGCCTGCGCCCGCAGCAGGTGCTCGCATCCGGCGACTGGTCGCAGCTGTGGTTCGCCGGCGGCGGCTCGTTTCCGTCCGGGCATTCGGCGTTCTACTTCGGCCTGCTGCTGCCGCTCGCGGCCGCGGCGCGGCCGGCCTGGCTGCGCGCGCTGCTGCTCGCCGTGCCGGTCTACGCGGTGCTCGCGCGCATCGACCTCGCCCGGCATTTCCTGTCCGACGTTTCCGCCTCGGCGCTGATGGCCGCGCTGTACGCGCTGGCGTTCTCGTTCGCGCTGCGCCGCTGGCTGCCGCCCGCGGCCGATGCCGCCGCGCCGCTGCCGGCGCCCGCGCCGGCGGCCGGCTGACGCTCGCACCGCGGCGGCGGCGCGCCGCTCAGGAGTTCAGGACGCCGGCGGCCGCGCCAGCGCCTGCCTGGCGTTCTCGTACAGGCGCGTGCCGGTGGCGGACTTGCCCTCGAGCCCGGCCACGGCGGATTTCAGCAGCGGCTGCGCCGCCTGGCGATCGCCGCGGCGGTCGAGCAGCAGCCCATGCAGCGCGTCCAGCCGGAACGTCCACGCGCCGTCGGCACCGGCGGCCTCGAGCGCCGGCGCCTGCAGCGTGCGGGCCAGCGCGGACGCCTCGTCCAGCCGGCCGAGGTCGACGTCGACGCAGGCCAGCCAGAACGCGACGAACTGCGTCTGCGGATTGTCCGCCGGGAGCGCCGCGGCGAGCTTCTGGTGCGCCGGCGCGAGGCGCGCCTCGGCCTGTCGCGCGTCGCCCGATTCGTAGAACGCCTGGCCCCAGTTGGCCAGCGCCGCGTTGGTGATGTTGTGGTCGGCGCCGAACTTCGCGCGCAGGCCGTCGTGCACGCGCTGCGCGTAGTCGAGCGCCTTCGGCCAGTCGCGGCGCCGCATGGCGATGTCGTACAGGTCGCTCAGCACCATCAGGTTGCGCGTGTGCTCGGGGCCGAGCAGCTGCACGATCGTCTTCTGCGCCTCGAGCAGCTCGGCCTCGGCGCGCGCCGGGTCGCCGTCCAGCGTGTACGTGCGCGCCACCGCCGCCTTGGCGAAGGCGGCGACCAGGCCGTTGTCGTCGCTGCGCGCGGCGATCTCGGCCATCAGGTCGCGGCCTTCGCGGCGCGCGTCCTCGAGCCGGCCGGCCTGCGTCAGCGCGTTGATCAGGTCCATGCGCATCGAGTCGCGCGCGGTGACGTTGTCCGGTTCGGTCTGCCGCAGCAGCGGGATCGCGGCCTGGTAGTCCGGCACGCCCTTGGCGTAGTCGCCCTGGTTCACGTGGTAGACGCCCCAGGCCGACGCGACGAGATAGCGCAGGTACGGGTCGGCGGAGCCGGCGGTCAGCCGCTCCAGCGTCTCGATCTCGGCCCGCGACGCGTCGAACTTCGCCGTGCGCGTGAGCACGCGCGCCAGCAGCGTGCGCGCCTTGAGCGCGTCGCGGCTGCCCTCGCCTTCCTCTCGCACGTACAGCGCCAGCGCCTGGCGCGCCTCGGCCTCGGCCTCGCCGACGAGGTCGAGCATGTTGAACAGCGTGGCCAGGCTGGTGCGGATCGAGGCCTCGGTCAGCGGCTGCGCGGCGAAGCGCCGGGCGACGCGGTCGCGCGCGGCGAGCAGCACGTCCTTCAGCGAGGCGCCCTGCCCCTTGGCCACGACCAGCGGATTGGACTGGCCGATCAGGTCCTCGTTGAGGAAGCGGTTGATCGCCGTGGCGCGCTCGAGCGCCTGCTGCGCCTCGTTGCGCGCGCGCCGCGCGGCGTCGTACAGCGCCGCGGTGACGACGATGCCGCCCGCCAGCATCGCCACCAGCGCGATCAGGTACGGCCGGCGCGCGCGGCTGCGCGCGAGCAGGGCCTGCGCGCGGCGCGCCTCCGCCTCGGCCTCGCGCGCCTGGCGCGCCTGCGCGCGGCGCGCGTCGAGGCTGCGCAGGCGCGCGGCGAGCTCGGCCACGCTGGCCAGGCGGCGGCCCGGGTGGCCGTCGGTGGCGAGGCGGATGTCCTCGCGCAGCAGCTCGTCGTCGACGTCCCGCTCCCAGCCGGGCGCCATCGGCCGGCCGAGGTCGCCGGCCAGGAGCTGGTAGAGCACGACGCCGAGCGAGAAGACGTCGCTCTGCACCGTCGGCGCGTGGCCGGCGAACACCTCGGGCGCCACGTAGAGCGGCGTGCCCTCGGACGAATCGGTCGCCGGCCCCTGCGTGACCGGCAGGCCGAACTGCGTGATGCCGAGCTTCTCCAGGCGCGCCGGATCGAGCAGGCGGCCGCTGCCGAAGTCGGTCAGGCGGACGTGCCAGCCGCCGCCGTCGGCGGCGACCAGCACGTTGGCGGGCTTGAGGTCCTTGTGCAGCACGCCGACGCCGTGCGCCGCGGCGACCGCATCGGCGATCTGCAGGAACAGCGCCAGCCGCTGCGGCACGGCGGCGCCGGCCAGGTGCGCCAAGGCCCAGTCGCTCAGGCTCTCGCCGCCGTATCCGCATTCGAGGAAGAACGGCGGGTGCTCGAAGTTCCAGTCGATGAGATCGACGAAATGCGTGCGCTCGTGCTCCTCGAGGCTTTCCTGCAGCACGCGCGCGAGCGTCGCCTCGCGCTTGAGCGCGCGCAGCCGGTCGTCGTCCGCGGCGAACTTGTAGACGCGCCGCTCGCGCGTGCGGCCGTGCTCGGCCAGCCAGACCTCGCCGCCGCCGGCGCCGCCGAGCTGGCGCTGCAGGATGAAGTTCTCGCGCGCCGGCACCGGCTGGCCGGCGCGCAGCTCCAGGCGGCTGGACGGCGTGCGGCCGACGGCGACGCGCTCGACGACGCCGGTCAACCGGTAGCCGACGCGCGGCTGCGTCACCAGCAGCTCGGCGTTCGCCTCGCCCAGCGCGCGGCGCAGCTTGGCGATCGCGTTCGGCAGCACCTTGTCGACGGTGATGCGGCCGGCCCAGACGGTCTCGAACAGCTCTTCCTTGGTCACCACCTCGCCCGCGTGGCGCAGCAGGCAGGCCAGCACCTTGAGCGCGCGATGCTCCACGTCCACGCGCAGGCCGGCCACGCGCAGCTCGAACCCGGCCTCGTCGAACTCGGCGGTGCCGAAGCGGTAGCGGTAGACGGTGCTCGGCCCCTGCGGATCTCGGGCGTTCTTCATGGGACTTCGACGGCGGCTTCAGGGGGTCCGGCGCGCTGCGCGCATGGCCGCGGCACGCCGAAGGCATCGCTTCCGGCCGCCGCCTCGAACGGTCGCATGCGCGCCCGGTTCCCATGCCCGCAAACCGCATCGGGCGGCGAATCATACACTTGCCCGCATCGCGTGAGACTCCGTGAACGGCGTTACCCAGCCGTTACCGCGCCGTTGCCGCTTCGTGCCGACATCCGCGGACGCGCTCGCTAACGTGCGCCGCCCCTGCGCACCCGGCCGCGCCGGCGCGATCCGGCGCGGCATCCGGCCGCAGCCTTTTCGAGCTCACTGCAAGGAGATCCCATGGTTAGGAAGAGCATCCTCCCCGGCGCGCTGGCGCTGTCGCTCGCGCTGCCGCTGGCGGCCGCCGCACAGACCACGACCTGGACGGTGGTCGCCGCCGAGCACGCCAGCGTGCCGCTGCCGCCGCTCGCCGGCAGCACCCGCTCGATGAGCGCGCTGCGCCTGGGCGACGTCGGCCAGAACCGCTGGGGCTTCTGGAACACCGCGCCGGCCGACGACGCCGGGCTGTGGATGCAGACCGCCTCGGGCCTGCAGCGCTACCTGCAGCTCGGCCGCACCGGCGCCGCGCTCGGCCCCGGCCGCACCGGCGCCGAGCAGAACCACGTGTTCATCGAGCGCTACGACGGCTACGAGGACGCGGGCCGCGACGGCGGCCGCGTGTTCCTGGCGCGCGCCGGCGACCCGGCGTCGACCGCCTCGCAGAGCAACGGCGTCTGGCGGCGCGCCGCCGGCGGCAACGTCGAGGTGGCCCGCTCGCAGGATTCCGGCGTGCTCGGCCCGGGCCTGCCGGGCTGGTACTTCCACGGCGGCTCGGGCTTTCGCAGCCTGCTCGCCACGATCGGCGGCGGCGTGATGATCAACGCGCTGCTGGTCGACACCAGCACCGCCGAGCACGACGCGATCCTCAGGCACGTGCCCGGCCAGGGCAACCAGCCCTGCGCCGTGTCCGGCGTGACCGACGCCGCATACGCGCCGGGCTTCACCGCCGGCGACAGCTTCACGCGCTGGTACGGCAGCGCGCCCGTCTCGGTCGACCGCCAGGGCCGCATCTTCGCCCGCCTCGGCACGTCCGGCTCGCGCGCCGGCCTGTTCGAGCTGTGCGCCGGCGCGCCGCGCGCGCTGGCCGCCGACGAGGTCACCGGCGATCTCGGCCCGGGCCTGGACGACGCCGCCGGCACGTTCGTCGACTTCTTCAACGCGCCCGTCTTCGGCGCGCCGGGGACGTTCCACTTCGTCGCGACCGCGCGCCCGACCGGCGGCGGCATGGTCAACGGCGTCTACCGCAACGACGGCGCGCGCAACCGGCCGATCGCGCTGTCCGCAGCCACCGGCGCGCTGTCGCCGCACTGGGGCGACGCGACCTTCAGCGTGTTCGACGAGGACACGCTCGACGCCGCCGGCGAGTACGTCGTCTTCGGCGCCTCGGTGAACGCCAGCGGCAACGCCGTCCGCGGCCTGTGGCGCGCCGGCACGGCCGCCGGGCCGCAGCCGGTGGCGATCGCCGGCACGATCGGCGACTACGCGCCCGAGCAGGGCCTGAGCTGGACGAGCTTCTACGAGAACACGGTCTTCCCGAACGGCGACATCCTGGTCAACGCGCGCACGTCCGACAACGCGGTCGCGCTCTGGCTGCTGCCCAACGGCGGCCGCCCGCGCCGCGTGCTGCGCCCGGGCCAGACCGTGCCGCTGCAGACCGCCGCGGGCGTCGTGCAGGCCACGATCGACGGCTACGCGCTGCCGGGCGGCGGCGGCTCGGAGGCCGCGCAGTACCTCGGCGGACGCGACGGCTGGGCCGCCGCCGACGGCACGGTGCTCGCCCAGGTCAGCCTCGCCAACTACGGCAAGGCCTGGATCGTGGCGCGTCCTTCGGACTACATTCTCCAGGATGGGTTCGGCGGCTGAGGCCGCCGGCTGCCGGGCTTCCGCCCGGCGTGAAGGGGCCGCGCACGCGCGGCCCCGCGCCGTTCGGGCTCCTTCGAAGCGGCGCGCCTGCCCACGTTCGATCTTCCGCACCTCAAGACCATCCACCGAAACGAAACGATGAAGCCGCGTATTGTTCTCGGCGCGCTTGCCTACTGCGCACTCCTTTCCCCGATCACCCATGCAGGCGACGTGCGCTGGCGCGTCGCGCTGAGCTCGAGCGACCCGGGCATTTCCCTTCCGCAACTGCCGGCCGGACACGGCGTCGTCGGCGCCGGGCTCGCCGACGGCGGCGCCGGCGTGCTGGGTTTCCAGCTGCGTCCGTTCAACGCCACCGCACCCGACGGCAACTGGTTCGAACGCGGCGGCGCGCTCGCGGCCTATGCGCAGGTCGGCGCCACCGGCGCGCTCGGTCCCGGCCGCAGCGGCGCCGAGAGCAGCCACGTGTTCCGCCGCCTGTACTACGGCGATTCCGCCGGCGAAGGCGCGCGCGCATTCGGCGCGACCGCCAACGATCCGTCCGCCGATCCCGGCGACGCCTCGCTGGGCATCTGGCTCTGGGACGGAAAGAAGAACGCCGAGATCGCGCGTCTCGGCACCGACGGGCCGCTCGGGCCCGGCCTGGGCAGCGGCTTGGTCTACAAGTCGCTGCATCACGTCGACGATACCGACAACGACGTCAACGTGTGGATGCTGCCGAACCGGCGCGTGCTGTTCGCCGGCCGCATCGGCACCAGCTCGGGCGTGGGCAACGATGGACTGAGCGTCCATACGCCCGGCGTCGGCAATGCGCCGTGCATGCTGATCGGCTCCACCGATGCCGACGTCGGCCCGGGCATCAGCGCCGCCGCCTTCAGCGGCATCAGCGCGCGCAAGGCGGTCAGCCCGCGCGGCGAGGTCTACGCGCTGGCCAGCGCGCGGCCGGTCGCCGGCGCGCCCGCGGGCTGGTTCGGCTCCGACGGCATCTGGCAGTTCTGCGACGGCGCGCCGCGTCCCGGCGTGCTGACCGGCTTCACCGGCGAGTACGGTCCCGGCTTCGACGAGGACACCGCCGTGTTCGGCGGCGACGCCAACGGCCTGTGGGGCTACGTCGCGCCGAGCCTGCCGGGCTCGTATTTCTTCTCCTCCGGCGGGCGCATGTCGACGGCCTCCGGCGCGCCGGCGTTCTTCGGCCTGTTCCACCACGACGCCGCCGCACGGCGCAACCGGCCGCTGGTGCTGGAGAACAGCCAGGGCCGCTACGGCCCGCAGATCGACGGCTACGTGTTCAACACGTCCGTCGTGCCGTACAACGTCAAGGCGGCGGGCCGCCATGCCGCGCTGCAGACCTCGGTGAGCCCGGTCGGCAACGCCTCGGCGCGCTTTCCCGGCCTGTGGCGCATCGACGTCGACGGCACGGTGGAACCGGTCGCGCTCTCCGGCGACACCGGCGCCTACGCGCCGGCTCCGGGCCGCATCTGGAACGGCACGTTCTACCGCTTCGCGATCTTCGACAACGGCGACATCGTCACCGCGGCGAGCACGAAGAACGTCGCCGACGGCACCACGGCGGTGAGCTGGTGGCGCCTGCGCCGCGGCGCCGCGCCGGTGGAGATCCTGAAGACGGGCGACCTGGTGCAGGTGCCGACGCCGGGCGGTGTCGTCGAGCGCGCGGTCACCGGGCTCGATCCGCAGTACCAGGTGGCGCTGCCGCTGTCCGCCGGCCGCGACGTCTGGTTCACGGCGAACGGCAACATGCTGATCGGTGACGTGACGGTCCAAGGGTTCGAGAGCACGACGACGATCTTGCGCGGCGTCGCGGCGCAGCCGGACTACCTGTTCGCCACCGGCAACGACTGAACCGGAGGGCGGCCGCCGCCCGCGGCGGCCGCCCTCAGGCGCGCCCGGCGCAGTCGCCGCCGAGCCGCTCGCGCACGTCGTCGTACGGATGCAGGCGCGCGCGGATCCAGCGGCGCGCCGCCGGGCCGAACAGCGCATCGAACTTGCGCGCGGCCGGCCTCACCTGCCCGCTCAGCGCCTCGCGCTTCCACGGCTCGCGCTCGAGCCGCGCGACGCGCTTGGCCGCGTCCAGGCGCACCGGCCGCGGCGCGACGCCGACGAACGCGCACAGGCGCGCGTACTCGCGCTCGAAGTCGTCCACGAGGTCCTCGTAGAACACGATGCAGTGGTTGTCGCGGCCGGCGTAGCGGTCGTGCGTCGCCACGGCCGCGTTCCAGCAGGCGACCCACCAGGAGATGTCGCGGCCGAACGCCGCCCGCCCCTCGTCGAGATCGGCGTAGCGCAGCGAGGCCTCCACCGCCGAGGCGACCACGTCCTCGCCGCGGCGCAGCAGGTGGATGAAGCGCGCGTCCGGCACGTGGCGCTCGATCACGTCGACGTAGAACACGTGGTTCGGCGTCTTCTCCAGCCACGCGCGGCATCCGCGCGCGCGCGCCGCGGCGTCGAGCAGGCGCACGAACTCGGCGGCGTAGCCGGAAAGGCCCAGGTGCCGGCCCGGCCGCACGCCCTCGACGTCCAGCGCGGCGAGCACGCGCCTGAGCAGGCGCGGCGCGCGGCGCTGCACGCGCAGGTACTCGCGGCCGCGCTGCCGCAGCCGCGCCGGACGCGGCGCGCCGAACACCTCGTCGTCGATGCGCTCGGGCAGCAGGCGCTCGAAGAACGCCGTCTCCGGCAGCGACAGGATCTCCGGATGGCTCGACAGCGCCGCCTGCAGGAACGTCGTGCCCGAGCGCGGGCAGCCGACCAGGAACGCGCGCCGCGTCGGGCCTGCGGCCGCGCGCCGGGTGGGCTGACGCATGCGCGTCATCGCCTCGGCGCCGGCCGGCGCCGTGCCGCGCCGGCGAGCGGCCGCGTGCGCGCGGGAGCGCAGGCGGGCGGCGGCGGAGCGGGCGGCGGGCGGCGCATGCGGCTGTCGGAAAAACGAGACCTGCCGACACGCTAGCAGCCGCTGCCGCCGCACGGCGTTTCCGTCGTCCAAATACTTGTAAACGCGCGTTTCCGCGCGCCCGGCGCGCCGCCGCCAGGCGCACGTAAAGCCGTGCAAAGGCGCGCAAGCGGCCGATAAAGACGCCGCGGCGCCGCGGCGTTGGGCGCTATGCTTGCCGCATGAGCCGCAACCGCATCCTGCTCGCCGACGACGACGTGGAGCTGGCGCAGCTGCTGCGCGACTTCCTGACGCGCGAAGGCTTCGAGGCGAGCATCGCCCACACCGCCGACGAGGCGATCGCGGCGGCGCGCTCCGGCGGCTTCGACGCGCTGGTGCTCGACGTGATGATGCCCGGACGCTCCGGCCTGGACGCGCTGCGCGAGCTGCGCCGCGAATCGGCCCTGCCGGTGCTGATGCTGACCGCGCTGGGCGAGGACATCGACCGCATCCTCGGCCTCGAGCTCGGCGCGGACGACTACATTCCCAAACCCTGCAATCCGCGCGAGCTCGCCGCGCGCCTGCGCGCGGTGCTGCGCCGCGCCCACGGCGAGAGCGGCGAGGCGCTGACCGACCTGCGCAACGGCCCGATCTGGCTGCGCGCCGCCTCGCGCAGCGTCAGCGTCGACGGCCGTCCGGTGGCGCTCACCGCCACCGAGTTCGACCTGCTCGTGCTGCTGCTGCGCGAAGCCGGCCGCGTGGTCAGCAAGGAGCGCATCTCGCAGACCGTGCTCGGCCGCCCGCTCGGGCCGTTCGACCGCTCGATCGACGTGCACGTGTCGAACCTGCGCCGCAAGCTCGGCGACGCCCCGGACGGCGCCTCGCCGATCACCACGATCCACCGCAGCGGCTACCTGCTGCGCCAGCTCGGGGAAACGGAGTGAGCGCGGCGGCGCCGCGGCGGTGCGGCGCGCGTGCCGGCGGCGCGGAGGGCGCATGGGCATCGCCGTGATGCGCGGGCTGTTCTGGCGCATCTTCGCCGCGTTCTGGCTCGCGACCGTGGTCGTCGTGCTGGCGTTCGCCTGGATCACCACCAGCAACTTCGAGACCGAGAAGATTCCCGGACTCGACGTCACGCGCCTGCAGGCGGCGATGGACGACCTGCTCGCGCGCACCTCGCGCGAGCTGCGCCACGACGGCGAGGCGGACACGCGCACCTGGCTGCGCGCCGCGGCCGGCTTCGGCTCGGTGCGCGTGTACGTGTTCAAGCCCGACGGCGGCGAGCTGCTCGGGCGCGAGGCCGCGGACAAGGTGCGCGAGGCCGCCGCCGCCGCGTTCGCGCAGGCGGCGACGGGCGACGAGCGCGCCACCTACAGCGCCAACCGCGTGCGCGCGCGTGCCGTGCGCACGCGCGAGGGCGCGCTCTACGCCGCGGTGGCAGCGCTGGAAGGCAACTTCCTCTCGCGGCTGCTCTCGAAGCGGCCGCGCACGTTCTGGACCAACATCGGCGTGGCGATGATCGTCAGCGCGGCGTTCAGCCTGCTGCTCGCCTGGTACGTGGCCGCGCCGCTGCAGCGCATCCGCGACAGCACGCGCCGCTTCGCCGAAGGCGACCTCGACGCGCGCGTCGGCCGCCTGCGCTTCGGGCGCAGCGCCGAGGTCGCCGCGCTCGCCGCCGAGTTCGACGCGATGGCCGAGCGCATCAAGGCGCTGGTCGAGAGCCATCGCCGGCTGGTGCGCGACGTCTCGCACGAGCTGCGCTCGCCGCTGGCGCGCCAGCGCGTGGCGCTGGAGCTGGCGCGCGGCGGCGACGCCAGCCAGATCGGCGCCTCGCTCGACCGCATCGAATGCGAGTCCGACCGCCTCGAGGCGATGCTGTCGCAGGCGCTGGAGCTGTCGCGCCTGGAGACCGCCACCGGCGCGGCGCACGACAACGTCGCGCTCGACGCGCTGCTCGAGGACGTGATCACCAACGCCGACTACGAAGGCGCGCCGCGCGGGCGCAAGGTCGTGCTGGCCGAATGCGAGCGCCTGCTGCTGACCGGCTCGCACGCGGCGCTGTACAGCGCGTTCGAGAACGTGATCCGCAACGCGCTCGCCTACACCGCCGACGGCACCACGGTGAGCGTGCGCCTGGCGCGCAGCGGCGAGGAGGCGCAGGTCAGCGTGCGCGACCACGGTCCGGGCGTGCCGCAGGCCGAGCTCGGGCGCATCTTCGAGCCGTTCTACCGCACCGACAGCGCGCGCACGCGCTCGAGCGGCGGCACCGGGCTCGGCCTGGCGATCGCGCGCCGCGCGATCGAGCGCCACGGCGGGCGCATCGCCGCGCGCAACCTGCCCGAAGGCGGGCTCGAGGTCGTCATCCGCCTGCCGCTCGGCTGAGCGCGCCGCGGCGCGGCGATGGCACAATGGCGGCGATGAACGCCACGGCCGCCGCCCGACGCGGATTCTTCCATCGCGCCCGCGAGCTGGCCGAGACGCTGGCCTGGCTGCGGCTGTGCGCGGTCTCCGGGCAGGCGCTGACGGTGGCCGTGGTCGCGTACGCCTTCGACATGGCCATCCCGGTCGGGCCGCTCGCCGGCGGCATCGGCGCGCTGATGCTGTTCGCGCTGTTCGCGTTCTGGCGCCTGGCCAGGCCCTGGCCGGTCAGCCTGGCCGAGGCGTTCGGCCACGTCGCGGTCGACATCGGCGTGCTGACGTGGCTGCTGTACTTCTCCGGCGGCGCGACCAACCCGTTCGTGTCGCTGCTGGTGATGCCGATCGCGCTGGCCGCCGCGGCGCTGCCGCTGCGCTACGTGGTCGCGGTGGCCGTGCTCGCCGCCGCCTGCTACCTGCTGCTGATCCCCTGGCACGTGCCGCTGCCGCCGCAGCACGTCGCCGGCACCGGCAGCTTCAACCTGCACGTGGCCGGCATGGCGATCAACTTCGTCGTCACCGCCGCGGTGCTCGCGTTCTTCATCGCGCGCCTGGCGCGCGCGCTGCGCGAGCGCGAAGCCGAGGTGCAGCGCGAGCGCGAGCGCGCGCTGCGCGACGAGGGCATCCTCGCCATCGCCACGCAGGCGGCCGGCACCGCGCACGAGCTCAACACGCCGCTGTCGACGATCCGCACGTTGCTCGCCGAGCTCAAGCGCGAGCAGCCGCCGGGCAGCGCGCTCGCCGCCGACCTCGCGCTGCTGTCGAGCCAGGCCGAGCGCTGCCGCGACATCCTGCGCGAGCTGGTCGCGGTCGGCAGCCGGCAGCTGTCCGGCGCGCCGCAGCGCATGCCGCTGGCGGCGTTCGTCGGCGACTGCGAGAACCAGTTCCGCCTGCTGCGCCCCGAGGTCGATCTGGCGGTGACGCTCGACGCCGGCGCCGACGGCCACGCCATCGAGGCCGAGCCGAACCTGCGCCACGCGCTGATCAACCTGCTCAGCAACGCCGCCGACGCCTCGCTCGCCAGCGGCGCCTCGTCGATCGAGCTCGGCGTGTCGGCCGACGGCCACAGCGTCGAGTTCCGCGTGCGCGACCACGGCGCCGGGCTCGGCATCGGCCCGGGCGCCGGCACGGCCTTCCGAACCAGCAAGCGCGACGGCCTCGGCCTCGGCCTGGCGCTCGCGCATGCGACCGCCGAGCGGCTCGGCGGCGAGCTCAGCGCGCAGTCCCTCGCCGAAGGCGGCCTGCTGCAGCGATTGCGCGTTCCGCTGGTCGCAGCCGACAATCGCACCCCATGACCCCCGAACCCCGGCATCGCGCCATCCTGATCGACGACGACGAGGTCTTCTCGGCCGTGCTCGCGCGCGCGCTCGCCGCGCGCGGCTTCGCCGTCGACACCGCCGCCGACGGCGGCCGCGCGCTCGCGCTGGTGCGCGAGAAGGCGCCCGACTTCGCCGTGCTCGACCTCAAGCTCGGCGCCGAGAACGGCCTGGCGCTGATCCCCGAGCTGCTCGCCGCGCGCCCGTCGCTGCGCATCCTGCTGCTGACCGGCTACGCCTCGATCGCCACCGCGGTGGAGGCGATCAAGCGCGGCGCGCACGACTACCTGGCCAAGCCGGTCGACGCCGACCAGGTCGTGCAGGCGCTGCTCGGCGACGGCAGCCGCGACGTCGAGGCGCCGCCGCCGCCGACGCACGCGCCGCCGCTCAAGCGGCTCGAATGGGAGCACATCCAGCGCGTGCTCGCCGAATGCGACGGCAACATCTCCGAGGCCGCGCGCCGGCTCGGGCTGCACCGGCGCACGCTGCAGCGCAAGCTGTCCAAGCGCCCGGTGCGCGAGGCCGGGCACAACCCGCATTGAGCGCGCCGCGCGCGCGGACGCAGGCGGTCGCCTAGCGCGGCGGCGGTCCCGGGCGCGGCGCGCGCACCATCGCGTCCAGCAGCCGCTCGATCACCGCCACCGGATCGTGGCAGCGGCCGGTGTGCACCGGCGAGGTCTGGATCACCGTGCTGCGCGGCGCGGTCAGCCAGTGGAAGCGCTCGCGCGGCGGCAGCCGGCCGATCGGGCCGGCGTTCTCGCCGCCGGCGCAGATCGCCGCGAACGCGGCGAGATGGCGGCGCACCATGTCCAGGTCGGCGTGCGGATCGAGCGCGCGCAGGCGCGGCTCGTCGAGCTCGATGCGCGCCTCGAGGAAATCGCCGGACTTGCACGACAGCACGACGCCGGCGTTGACGAACTCGCCGCGCTCGACGCGCGGCACGACGCGGATCAGCGCGTAGTCATACGCCGCGTGCACGGATCGCCTCCTCGAGGAACGCGTGCGGCGCCTCGATGCGCCTGAGCAGGTAGTCCGCGTAGGCCGCGCGATGCGCGGCCGCGTCGGCGAACGGCGCGTCGCCGCCGAGCCAGGCGTCCGGGATCAGCCCGACCACGCGGTCGACCACGGCGGGCGTGACCTGCGCGCCGAGCCGGGCGTCGGCCTCGCGCAGCGCGGAGGCGAACGGCAGCAGCACGTGGTCGCGGATGCGCGCGAACGGATCGGCCGCGCGCGCGAGATGGCCGTCCCAGGCGTGGTGGAAATACAGCGCCGCGCCGTGGTCGATCATCCACGGGCGGCGATGCCAGACCAGCAGGTTCGTGTTGCGCGCGGTGCGGTCGACGTTGCTGACGAACGCGTCGAACCAGACGATCGCCGAGGCGAGCCCGGCGTCCGGCACGTCGACGACCGGATCGAACGTGACCGAGCCGGGCAGGTAGTCCAGCGCCAGGTTCAGGCCGGCGCTGGCGCGGATCAGGTGCTGGATCTCCGGATCCGGCTCGGTGCGCGCGAGCTCGGCGTCGAGCTCGACGAACACGATCTCCGGCACCGGCAGGCCGAGGCTGCGCGCCAGCTCGCCGGCGACGAGTTCGGCGATCAACGCCTTAGGCCCCTGCCCTGCGCCGCGGAACTTCAGCACGTAGAGCCCTTCGTCGTCGCCCTCGACGATGGCCGGCAGCGAGCCGCCCTCGCGCAGCGGGGTGACGTAGCGGGTGGCGGCGAGCGTCCTCAACCGGCGAATTCCGCGGGCGACGTCGGCGGGTCCGCCCTCACTCGGCCAGGATCGCGACGTGCACCTTGCCGTCCTTGTCGACCCAGCCGCGATACATCCCGTCGGTGTTGAACGGCGTGGCGAAGTTGCCGTCGGCGTCGAGCGCGATCACGCCGCCGTCGCCGCCGAGCTTGGGGATCACGTCCATGACGACGGCCTTGGCGGCGTCGGCGATCGGCTTGTGCGCGTACTCGACGCGCGCGCAGATGTCGTGCGCGGCGACGGCGCGGATGTAGTACTCGCCCCAGCCGGTCGCCGAGACCGCGCAGTGCGCGTTGGCGTAGGTGCCGGCGCCGATGACCGGCGAGTCGCCGACGCGGCCCCAGCGCTTGTCGGTCATGCCGCCGGTCGAGGTCGCGGCGGCGAGACGGCCGGCCTGGTCGAGCGCGACGGCGCCGACCGTGCCGTAGTGCAGCATGCGGCCGAGCGCGGACGCCTGCTTGTTCTTCTCCGCCTTCAGCGCGTCCTGCAGCTGCTGCCAGCGCTCCTCGGTGCGGAAGTACTTCGGATCGACCAGCTCGATGCCGACGGTGCGGGCGAAGGCCTCGGCGCCGTCGCCGGTCATGAACACGTGCGGCGACTTCTCCATGACCGCGCGCGCCAGCAGCACCGGGTTCTTCACGCGGTGCACGCCGGCCACGGCGCCGGCGCGCAGCGTGGCGCCGTCCATGATCGCGGCGTCGAGCTCGTTGCGGCCGTCGTGCGTGAACACCGCGCCCTTGCCGGCGTTGAAGCGCGGCGAGTCCTCCAGCACGAGGATCGCGCGCGTCACCGCGTCGAGGCTGGAGCCGCCGTTCTTCAGCACGGCATGACCGGCGGCGAGCGCGGCCTCGAGGTCGGCGCGGACCTGCTTTTCCTTCTCCGGCGTCAGGTCGGACTTCATCACCCCGGCGCCGCCGTGGATCACCAGCACGGGAACGGCGGCCTCGGCGAGACCGGCGCAGACGCAGCACGACAGCAGGAACAGCCAACGCAGCATGGGAGGGTCCTCGCAAGGCAGGGCGCGAGGAGTATAGCGGCCGGCGCGAGCGAGCCGCCGCAGGCCATTCGTCACGGCGGCCTGGGATGGACTCGCCGTCCTTTCCCAAGGAGAAGCACGATGCGCACGCGCCCTTGCCGCCCCGGGTTCCTGGCCCTGGCCGCTTCGTTCGCCGTCGCCGGCGTCGCCGCGGCCGCGCCTGCCGCGCATTACGTCGTCACCCTGCCCGATCCGACGCCGTTCTACACCTCGACCTCCGTCCACGTCTCCGCCGTCGACGATGCGGGTGCGGTCGATACCGGCTACGCCGGCACCGGCGTCGTCAGCAGCAGCGATCCCCGCCTGGTGGTCGTCGGCCCGCTGACGTTCACGGCCGGCGTGCTGGATTTCGACATCGCGTCCAAGTAGGCCGGCAGGCAATCGGTCACGTTGACCGACGCCGCGGACGATCACGGGCACGGCCGAAACGACCGTGCCGCCCGGCGCGCCGGACCACTTCAGCGTCGAAGGCGACGCGCCCGTGGCCGGCGCTCCTGCCACCTTCACGGTGAATGCGCGCGACCTGTTCGACAATCTCGCGACGTCCTATTCGGGCACGGTGCACGTCGTCAGCTCCGACGCCCAGGCGACGCTGCCGGCCGACTTCGGGCTGAGCGCCGGCACGGCAGCGCGTCGGCGACGTTCCGCACCAGCGGTACGCAGACGCTGACCGCGACCGACGTCGCCGGCCCGCTGACGGGCTCGGGCACGTTCGCCGTCGCCGCCGGGCCGGCGACGCACCGGCCGCGTGACGACGCCGCCGGTGACCTTGCAGAGCTTCGAGGTCGACTGAGAATCCCGCGCCGGGCCGCGCCGCACCGCACGGCGCATCCGCGGCGGTTCTTCGCCGACGAAGACGAAAAAGAAACGCGCCGTGCGGCGCGTTTCTTTTTTTTGGACGATGCCGCGGCGGGCCTCGCGAGCCGGCGCCGCGACGCCGCCGCGCCCGGCGCTACTTCGCCGCCGGCGTTTCCTTCAGGCCGCGCTGCTCGAGCAGCGGCTCGACGCTCGGATCGCGGCCGCGGAAGTCGCGGTAGAGCTTGGCCATGTCCTCGGTGCTGCCGCGCGAGAGCACCATGTCGCGGAAGCGCTGGCCGTTCTCGCGCGTCATGCCGCCGTGCTCGCGGAACCAGTAGAACGCGTCGTGGTCGAGCACCTCGCTCCACAGGTACGCGTAGTAGCCGGCCGCGTAGCCGCCGCCCCAGATGTGGGCGAAATACGAGGTGCGGTAGCGCGGCGGCACCTCGGCGAGGTCGACCTTGAACTGCTTGAGCGCCTTGGCCTCGAACGCGTCGACGTCCTGCTTGGGCGCGTCGGCCGGCAGCGTGTGCCAGGCCATGTCGAGCAGCGCCGCGGCGAGGTACTCGGTGGTGGCGAAGCCCTGGTCGAAGGTCTTGGACTTCTTGATCTTCTCCACCAGCTCGGCCGGCATCGGCTCGCCGGTCTTGTAGTGCTTGGCGTAGTTGGCGAACACCTTCGGGTCGCTCGCCCAGTGCTCGTTGAACTGCGACGGGAACTCGACGAAGTCGCGCGGCACGTTGGTGCCCGACAGCGTGGGGTACTTCACGTTCGAGAACATGCCGTGCAGCGCGTGGCCGAACTCGTGGAACATCGTCGTCACGTCGTCGAAGCTGATCAGCGCCGGCTGGCCGGCCGCGGGCTTGGTGAAGTTGCAGACGTTGAACACGACCGGCTTGGTGCCGAGCAGGCCGGACTGGCCGACGAGGTTGTCCATCCAGGCGCCGCCGCGCTTGCTGTCGCGCTTCCAGTAGTCGGCGTAGAACAGCGCCATCGAGGTGCCGTCCTTGTCGAACACCTCGAACACGCGCACGTCGGGCTCGTAGACCGGGATGTCCTTGCGCTCCTTGAACGTCAGCCCGTACATCTGGTTCGCGGCGTAGAACACGCCGTCGTGCAGCACGCGGTCGATCTCGAAGTACGGCTTGATCTTGGCCTCGTCGAGGTCGTACTCGGCCTTGCGCACCTGCTCGGCGTAGAACTGCCAGTCCCACGGCGCGAGCTTGAAGCCGCCGCCGTTCCTGTCGATCAGCGCCTGCATCTTGGCCGCCTCGCCGCGCGCCTTCGCGGTCGCCGCCGGCACCATGTCGGTCATCAGCTTCTCGGCGGCCTGCGGCGTCTTGGCCATCTGGTCGTCGAGCGTGTACGCCGCGTAATTGGGAAAGCCGAGCAGCTTGGCGCGCTCGGCGCGCAGCGCGGCCAGGCGCTGGATGATCGCGCGCGTGTCGTTGGCGTCGCCGTGCTCGGCGCGCTCGGTGGACGCCTTGAACAGGCGCTCGCGCAGCGCGCGGTTCTCGAGCGAGACCTGCGCCGGCTGCTGCGTGGTGTTCTGCAGCGTGATGACGTACTTGCCGTCCAGCTTGCGCGACTTCGCCGCGTCCGCGGCCGCGGCGAGGTCCGCTTCGGAGAAGCCGGCGAGCTCGGCCTTGTCGGACACGACCACCGCGCCGGCGTTGCTCGCGGCGAGCAGCTTGTTGGAGAAGTCCGTCGTCAGCTTGGACTCCTCCTTGTTCAGCGCGCGCAGCCTCGTCTTGTCCGCCGCGCCGAGCAGCGCGCCGGCGCGCACGAAGTTGCGGTAGTAGCGCTCGACGAGCTCGTTCTGCTCGGCGTCGAGGCCGAGCGTCGCGCGCCCGTCGTACAGCGTCTTCACGCGCTGGAACAGCTTGTCGTTGAGGTAGATCGCGTCCTGGTGCTCGGCGAGCTTGGGCGCGATCGCCTCCTGCACCTTCTGCAGCGTGTCGTTGGTGTCGGCACTGGTGAGCGCGCCGAACACCGCGCCGACGCGGTTCAGCAGCTGGCCGGAGCGCTCCATCGCCTCGATCGTGTTGGCGAACGTCGGCGCGTCCTTCTGCGCGGCGATCTTCTCGATCTCGGCGAGCTGCTCGCGCATGCCGGCCTCGAGCGCCGGCTGGAAGTGCTCGTTCTTGATCCTGTCGAAGGGCGGCGCGTGGAACGGCAGCGTGCTGGCCGCCGCGAACGGGTTGCTCGCCGGCAGCGCCGCGCCCTTGGCCGCCAGCGCCGGCGCCTGCGCGAGCATGCCGAGGCTTCCGATCAGGATCAGGTTCATCGTCGTCGTCAGGCGTCGTGTTCGCAGCATCGGGCATCGTCCTCGCAGGAAGAAGGGGCGCGTCGCCCGGCTCCGGGCGCGACGCATGGCTCGCCAGCATAGCCGCGGCAGGCCGCCGGCGGCATATGCCGTTAGGCCCACCCGCCCGGCCGCGCGGCCGGCGCGCCGGCGGCGGGACGAGGGCGCGCCGCCGGGGCGGCGAGCAGCGGCTGCAGCACCTTCCACACGTTGTCGAGCAGCTTCGGCTGCGCGGCCGCGTTCGGGTGCAGGCCGTCGTCCTGCATCAGCGCCGGGTCGAGCGCGACGCCTTCGAGCAGGAACGGGACCAGCGGCACGTTGAATTCGCCGGCAAGGTCCCGATACAACGAACGCAGGCCGTCGCGATAGCGCGGGCCGTAGTTGAGCGGCAGCTCGATGCCGACCAGCACGGCCCGCGCGCCGGCGGCGCGCACCGCCTCGAGCATCCTGGCGAGGTTGGCGCGCGCCTCGGCCAGCGGCAGGCCGCGCAGGCCGTCGTTGGCGCCGAGCTCGATCACCACCAGCGCCGGCCGGTGCTCGGCAAGCAGGGCCGGCAGGCGCGCGAGGCCGCCGGCGGTCGTCTCGCCGCTGATGCTCGCGTTCACCACCGGCTGCGGCGCCGGTGCGTCGCGCAGGTGGCGCTCGAGCAGCGCGACCCAGCCGTCCGCCGGCGCGATGCCGTGCGCGGCCGAGAGCGAGTCGCCGAGCACGAGGATCGGCCGCGGCGGCGCGGCGGCCGCCGAAAGCGGAACCAGGCACAGAACGAGCCAGAGGATTGCACGGAACATGAGCGGCCCCAGCGGAATCGCATTGAGTGCGCGCCAGATTAGCAAAGTCGTCGACGGCCCCGACGGGCGCCTGACGATCCTCGACGGCATCGCGCTCGAGGTCGCGCAGGGCGAGAGCCTCGCCATCGTCGGCTCGTCGGGCTCGGGCAAGACCACGCTGCTGGGCCTGCTCGCCGGGCTCGACCGGCCCAGCGCCGGATCGGTCACGCTGGCCGGCACCTGCCTCGACGCGCTCGACGAGGAGGCGCGCGCGGGCCTGCGTCGGCGCCTGGTCGGCTTCGTGTTCCAGAGCTTCCACCTGCTGCCGGCGCTGAGCGCGGAGGAGAACGTCATGCTGCCGCTCGAGCTCGAGGGCCGCGCCGACGCGCGCGAGCGCGCGGCCGAGGCGCTCGCGCGCGTGGGCCTGGGCGCGCGGCGCCACCATCGTCCGCACCAGCTCTCCGGCGGCGAGCAGCAGCGCGTGGCGCTCGCGCGCGCGTTCGTGCACGGGCCGGCGATCCTGTTCGCCGACGAGCCCACCGGCAATCTCGATCCGCGCACCGGCGCCGCGGTCGGCGACCTGCTGTTCGCGCTGAACCGCGAGCACGCGACGACGCTGGTGCTGGTCACGCACGACGGCGCGCTCGCCGCGCGCTGCGCGCGCCGCCTGGCGCTGCGCGACGGCCGCATCGACGGGGCCGCCGCGTGAAGCCGCTCGCGTTCGCCGCGCGCAGCCTGCGCCGCGAGTTCCGCCACGCCGAGCTGGTCACGCTGGCGGCGGCGCTGGTGCTCGCCGTCGCCGCGCTGGCCGCGGTGGCGACGCTGGCCAGCCGCGTCGAGCGCGCGCTGGTCGCCTCGGCCGCCGAGCTGGTCGGCGGCGACCTCGGCATCGCCGCCGGCAAGCCGCTGCCGGCCGACCTCGCCGACGAGGCGCGCCGGCGCGGCCTGGCCACGAACCGCCTGGCCGACTTCCCCAGCGTCGTGTTCGCCGGCGACGCCAGCCGGCTGTGCGACGTGCGCGCCAGCGACGCGGCGTTCCCGCTGCGCGGCGCGCTGACGATCGTCGACGCGCAGGGCCGCGAGCGGCCCGCGCAGGCGCCGCCGCGCGGCACGCTCTACGCCGACGCGTCCGCGCTGGCCGCGCTCGGCGCCGGTGTCGGCGCGCGCGTGCAGCTCGGCGGCCTCGACCTCGTCGTCGGCGGCGCGATCGCCAAGTCGCCCGACGGCGGCAATCCGTTCCGCCTCGCGCCGCGCGTGCTGGTGAACGTCGCCGACGCCGAAAGCGCCGGCCTGCTCGGCGCCGGCAGCCGCGCGCGCTACCGCCTGCTCGTCGCCGGCGAGGCGCGCGCGGTGGCCGCGTTCGCCGCCTGGGCCAAGCCGCGCCTGCCGGACGGCGCGGAGCTGACCACGGTCGAGGACGCGCAGCAGAACCTGCGCAGCGCGTTCGAGCGCGCCGAGAGCTTCCTGCGCCTGGCCGCGCTGCTCGCGGCGGTGCTTTCCGGCATCGCCATCGCGCTCGCCGCGCAGCGCTTCGCGCGGCGCAAGGTCGAGGACGTGGCCCTGCTGCGCTGCCTGGGCGCGAGCCGGCGCGAGATCCTGGCCGCGCTGTCGCTCGAGCTCGCGCTGCTGGCGCTGCCGGCCTGCGCGCTCGGCCTCGCGCTCGGGCTCGCGCTGCAGGCGCTGGTGCTGCAGCTCGCCTCCGGGCTCCTGCCCGGCGCGCCGCCGGGCTGGCCGTGGCAGCCGCCGCTGGCCGCGTTCGCCGTCGGCGTCGCCGTGCTGTTCGGCTTCGCACTGCCGCCGCTGCTGCGCCTGCGCGACGTCGAGCCGATGCGCGTGTTCCGCCGCGACGTCGGCGCGCGCGTGCGCCGCTTCGACGCGCTCTACCTGCTGCCGGTCGGCGTGGGCGCGGGCCTGATCGTGTTCGGCGCCGGCAGCCTGCGCCTGGCGGCGACGCTCGGCGCGGGCTTCGCCGGCGTCGCGCTGGCGACGTTCCTGCTGGGCCTGGCGATGCTCGCCGGCGCGCGCCTCGCCGCCGCGCGCCTGCCGGGCGCGCTGCGCTTCGGCCTGGCCAATCTCGCGCGCCGCCGCGCGCTCACGCTGCTGCAGGCCGGCGCGCTGGCGCTGGGCCTGACCGCGTTCGCGCTGCTCGGCGTCGTCGGGCCGTCGCTGCTGGAGCGCTGGCGCGCCGACCTGCCGGCGGACACGCCGAACTGGTTCCTGATCAACGTGCAGCCGGCGCAGCGCGAGGCGCTGCAGCAGCGCCTGCAGGCGCTCGGCGCGCGCAACGTCGGCCTGCTGCCGCTCGCGATCGGCAAGCTGGTGGCGATCAACGGCCGCGCGCCGAAGGCCGAGGACTACGCCGACCGCCGCGCCGCCGGCTGGATCAACGGCGAGACGCGCCTGAGCTGGAGCGAGCGCCTGCCGCCGGCGAACGCGCTGCTCGAAGGCCGCTGGTTCGACGCCCCGCCCGCGCGCCCGGAGCTCTCGGTCGATCGCATGTGGGTCGACATGTTCGGCCTGAAGCTCGGCGACACGCTGACGCTGCGCGTCGGCGAGCGCGAGATCGCCGCGACCGTCACCAGCATCCGCGGCGTGGACTGGGATTCGTTCCGCCCGAACTTCTTCCTGATGCTGGACCCGGCGCACGCGGCCGCGCTGCCGCACAGCTTCGTCGCCAGCTTCCACCTGCACGGCGAGGCGGCCGGCGCGCTGGCGGCGCTGTCGCGCGAGTACCCGAACGTGTCGCTGATCGACCTCGACGCGCTGCTCGACCGCGTGCGCGACATCGTCGGGCGCGTGACCGGCGCGGTGTCGTGGGTGCTCGGCTTCAGCCTGCTGGCCGGCGTGCTCGTGCTGCTCGCCGCGCTCGCCGCGACCGCCGACGAGCGGCGCTTCGAGGCCGCGCTGCTGCGCACGCTCGGCGCGCGGCGGCGCCAGCTGTCGGCCGCCGTGCTGGCCGAGTTCGCCGCGCTCGGCCTGCTCGCCGGCGCGATCGCCACGGCCGGCTCGGCCGCGCTCGGCGCGGTGCTCGCCGAGCGCGTGTTCCGCCTGGCCGATTACGTGCCGCCGCTCGGGCCGCTCGCCGTGCTGGTCGCCGGCGCCGCGCTCGCGGTGGCGCTGGCCGGCTGGATCGGCACCTTGCGCATCGCGCGCAGCGCGCCGGTGGCGGTGCTGCGGCGCGGCTGAACGCGGCCGCGGGACGCGCCGCTCAGCGCGCGCCCGGGTTGCCGCCGTCGGACCACCACTCGAACGCGGTCTTGAGGTCGACCGTGCTGTAGACGGTGTGCCCGCGGTCGATCTCGTAGCCCATCGCCGGCTGGCCGTCGAGGCGGCCGGACCACCAGCCGGTCTGCGACTTGCCGACGAAGCGCATGCGCTGGTCGCCGAAGCTGAACTCCATCGTATGCGTGCCGTCGGCGCCGACGCGGTCGCTGAAGCGGCAGGCCTGCGCCGGCGCGTAGTCGCGCGCGCAGCGCACCTGCTGCACCACCGCCTCGTCGTCGGCCTGCGCGCCGGCGCAGGCGCCCGAGGCGAGGAGCACGAGGACGAACGATCGCATCGACATGGCCGGGTCTCCCGCGGCGGGCCGCTCCGCCGCTGCGCCCGGACTTTGCGCAAAACCGCCGGGCAAGTCCAGCGGCCGTGCCGCCCGCGCGCGCAGCGGCTACGATGCGCGCACCCTTCGCCGCGAGTCGCGCCATGTGGAACGCCCTGTTTCCGATCCTGCTGCTGATCGGCTCGAACGTGTTCATGACGTTCGCCTGGTACGGCCACCTCAAGTACACGAACCGGCCGCTCGCGCTGGTGATCCTGGTCAGCTGGGGCATCGCGTTCTTCGAGTACTGCCTGCAGGTGCCGGCGAACCGCTACGGCTTCGGCGTCTACAGCCCGGCGCAGCTCAAGGCGATCCAGGAGATCGTCTCGCTGAGCGTGTTCGCCGCGTTCTCGGTGCTCTACCTCGGCGCGGCGGTGCGCTGGAACCACCTGGTCGGCTTCGCCCTGATCGTCGCCGCCGCGTTCTTCCTGTTCCGCGATTAGCCGTGCGCGGCGCACTCGCCACGGCGATGCTCGCGGCGGCGCTGCTGCCTGCACCGCGCCTACGCGTACGCCGGCGCGAGGCCGCGCCGGCCGCCGCGGACGTGCGCCTCGAGCGCAGCGACCAGGCGTTCGCGCTCGGCCGCGACGTCGTGCGCGTCGAGATCGACAATCCCTGGGGCGAGATCACGCTGCGCAACCGCGACGAGCGCGAGCTCGGCGTGCACGCGGTGATCCAGTGCCTGCCGCCGGCATTCGCGCCGGCCGCGCTGCGCACGCGGCGCGACCGCGGCACGCTGCGCGTGGCGGTGGAATTTCCCGCGGCGGCGGCGCGCGGACGCATCGATCTCGCCGTCTACCTGCCGGCCGACGTGGCCGTGGTGCTGGCCACGCGCGACGGCCGCATCGCGGCGAAGCGGCGCAGCGGCCCGGTCGAGGCCGCTGGTCGCCGTGCCGGTCGCGCTGACCGTGACGCCGCCGGCCGCCGCGTCGTGCCGCGTCGCCGACACGGTCTTCTGCGACGGCTTCGAGGCCGCGCCGGCGGCCGCCGGCGCTGCCGTGCCGGCGCGACGCCGCGGCGCGCAGGCCGCCGCCATACCGGCGCGCTGAGCCGACCGGCGGCGCCCGGCGCGCCGGCTTCTCTGGCATGCTGCGCGCGCGTTCCGTCGTGGAACGCGCGGTTCATCCAGCCAGGAGAAGTGACATGAAAGCACTGCTCATGCCGTTGACGATGAGCTTGGGCCTGCTCGCCGCGGCCGCCGGCCACGCGCAGGCGCCCGCGAACGCGCCGGCCGGCACCACGGGCCTGTGCAAGGACGGCTCCTACACCTCCGCCGAGTCGAAGAGAGGCGCCTGCCGCGGCCATCAGGGGGTCAAGGAATGGTATGCCGGCGCCTCCGCCGCAGCGGCGGACGACAAGGCCGCCAGACGCACGTCGCGCGCCTCGAAAGCCGACGCCGCCACGGCGCCTGCGGCGACGCCGGCCGCCGCCGCGCCGGCCGGCTCGACCGGCCTGTGCAAGGACGGCACGTACACCTCGGCCGAATCCAAACGCGGCGCCTGCCGCGGCCACCAGGGCGTGAAGGAATGGTACGGCGCCTCCGCCGCCGCCAGCGCCGCGCCGGCCGCGCAGACCCGCCCGGCCGCGGCACCGGCACCCGCCGCGCCTCCCGCCGCGGCGCCGGCACCGGCGGCACCGGCCGCCACGACGAACAACCGCAGCGCGATGCCGGCGCCAGGGGCAGCGCCGACGCGCACGGCCGCGCCGGCCGGCGGCGCCGGCCAGGTCTGGGTCAACACCGAGACCAAGGTCTACCACTGCGCGAACGACCGCTACTACGGCAAGACCAAGCAGGGCGAGTACATGTCCGAGGCCGACGCGATCGCCAAGGGCGCCCACGCCTCGCACGGCAAGCGCTGCGCGCAGTAGCGCCGCGCCGGCGCATCGTCGGGGTTCCGCGCGGCTGCGCCGCGCGGGACCTTGCGCCGGCCGATCGCGACCGCCGCGGCGGCGCGGCGCGGCCCTAGTCCCGGCCGCGCTCCTCGGCCTTGACCTGCCGCCACAGCGCTTCCTGCCCGGCCAGCGCGCGCTCGCCGAGCGTGCCGCCGGCGGCCGCGGCCAGCGCCTCCATGCGGCGGAAGCGCCGCTCGAACTTCGCGTTGGCGTGGCGCAGCGCCTGCGAGACGTCCACGTCCGCCTTGCGCGCCAGGTTCACGCAGACGAACAGCACGTCGCCGATCTCGTCGGTCAGCCGCCCGGCGTCGCCGCCGGCGGCGAGCTCGGCGCGCACCTCGTCGATCTCCTCGCGCAGCTTGTCCAGCACCGGCCCGGCGTCCGGCCAGTCGAAACCGACGCGCGCCGCACGCTTCTGCAGCTTCAGCGCGCGCTGCCACTCGGGCAGGCCGCGCGGGATGCCGGCCAGCGCGCTGGCGTCGTCCGCGCCGCGCGCGGCGCGCTCGCCGGCCTTGAGCGCCTCCCAGTTCGCCGTCTGCGCCTCGGCGGTGGCGAACGAAGCCGCGGCGAACACGTGCGGATGGCGGCGCACCAGCTTGTCGCAGATCGCGGCGACGACGTCGCCGAAGGCGAAATGCCCGGCCTCCTCGGCCATGCGCGCGTGGAACACCACCTGCAGCAGCAGGTCGCCGAGCTCGTCGCACAGGTCGCGGTAGTCGCGCCGGTCGATCGCGTCGGCGACCTCGTAGGCTTCCTCGATCGTGTACGGCGCGATCGTCTCGAAGGTCTGCGCCACGTCCCACGGGCAGCCGCGTTCGCGGTCGCGCAGGCGCGCCATGATCGCGAGCAGGTCCTCGACGGTGGGCTTTGCGCTCGGGGTCATGGGCGTCCGCGCGCCTCAGGGCCGCGCGAGCAGCGCCGACCAGTCCGCCTCGCGGTCGCCCACCGCGAGGAAATCCGGATTGATCAGCGACTCGCGCGCGTTGTAGCGCAGCGGACGGCCGTCGAAGCCGATCACGGCGCCGCCGGCCTGCTCCAGCACGCACTGCCCGGCGGCGGTGTCCCATTCCGAGGTGGGGCCGAGGCGCACGTAGAGGTCGGCCTCGGCCGCGGCGATGCGCACGAACTTCAGCGACGAGCCGAGCGGCATGCGCGTGCAGGCGCCGAGCCGCGCGAGCAGGCCGGTCTCGTGCTCGGAAGCGTGCGAGCGGCTGCAGGCGACGACGACCGGCGCGCCGCGCCGGCGCGTGGCGATGCGCCGCGGCTTGCCGCCGTCGTCGAGCCAGGCGCCGCCGCCTTCCCAGGCGCAGGCGAGCTCGCCGGTGACCGGCGTCTGCACCACGCCGAGCACCGGGCGGTGCTCGTCGATCAGCGCGATGTTCACGGTGAACTCGCCGTTGCGCTTGACGAACTCGCGCGTGCCGTCGAGCGGATCGACCAGCCAGTAGCGCCGCCAGCGCGAGCGCTCGCTCCAGTCGATCGCAGCCGATTCCTCCGACAGCACCGGCAGCTCCGGCGTCAGCGCGGCCAGGCCGTCGGCGATCACGCGATGCGCGGCGAGGTCGGCTGCGGTCAGCGGCGAGCGGTCGTCCTTGCATTCCACGGCGAAGTCCGAGCCGTAGACCTCGAGGATCGCCGCGGCGGCGCGCCGCGCGATCTCGCCCGCGCCGCGCGCCAGGCGTTCGAGCGGCAGGCTCATGGTTGCGGCCGGAAGCGGCCGGCGAGGTATTCGCGCGCGATGAACAGCGCGGCGATCGAGCGGCCGTCGGTCACGTCCGGCTGCTCGAGCAGGCGGTGCAGCTCGGACAGTTTCCATGGCACGACCTCGAGCGGCTCGGGCTCGTCGCCGACGAGGCGCTGCGGGTACAGCTGGCGCGCGACCACGACGTGCGTCATCGCGGTCATGTAGGCCGGCGACACCGACAGCCGCGCGACGAGGTGCAGCTCGCGCGCGCCGAAGCCGACCTCCTCCTTGAGCTCGCGGTCGGCGCCCTGCTCGACGGTCTCGTCGCGGTCGAGGCGGCCCTTGGGCAGCCCGAGCTCGTAGCGGTCGATGCCGACGGCGTATTCGCGCACCAGCAGCACGGTGTCCTCGTCCTGCATCGGCACGATGATGACCGCGCCGAGGCCGGAGCTCCTGAGCCGCTCGAACGTGCGCCGCTCGCCGTTGGAGAACTCGAGGTCGACCTGCTCGGCGTGCAGGAAGTAGCTGGTGTCGACGGCACGCGTCGCGAGGATCTTCGGCGCTCTGGGCATCGGCCGATTGTACGGGACGCGGGCCGGCCGGCGCATGGCCTGCCGCACGCGCCGCGGCTACGCGCCGTCCGGCGCCGCCCGGAACAGGGCCAGCGCCTGCGCGTGCAGGGCCGGCGTGCCGGCCAGCGCACTGCGCGTGTCCAGGCCGACCGGCCGGCCGTCGAGGTCGGTGAACGTGCCGCCGGCCTCGCGCACGATCACCACCAGCGGCGCGATGTCCAGGATGTTGAGGTCCGATTCGACGACCAGGTCGATCGCGCCGCGCGCGAGCAGGTGGTAGTGCAGGAAATCGCCGTAGCCGCGGATGCGGCCGGTGCGGCGCACGAGGTCGGCGAGCGCGTTCCAGCGCGCCGGCGAGGCGGCCAGCGACTTCAGGTTGCCGGTGGAGATCGCGCTCTGCGGCCCGAACGCGTCGGCCGCGGACACCGCCAGGCGCCGCGTGCGTCCGTCGCGGCCGCGCAGGAACGCGCCGCCGCCGCGCACCGCCCAGGCGCGCTCGCCGTACTCGCCGGCCGCGGACACGCCGAGCACGAGCGCATCGCCGTGCATCAATGCGATCTGCGTGGAGAACATCGGATAGCCGCGCACGAACGCCTTGGTGCCGTCGATCGGATCGAGCAGCCAGAGGAAGTCGCCGGCGCCTTCGCGGCCTTCCTCCTCGCCGTGGAACGCATGCGCGGGAAACTCGGCGCGCAGCACGCGCCGGATCGCCGCCTCGGCCTCGCGGTCGGCCTCGGTGACCGGGGTCGCGTCGGCCTTGGTCTCGACGCGGAAATCCTGCGCGCGGAAGCGCGCGCCGACGATCGCCTCGGCGGCGTCGGCCGCGCGCTGCGCGGCGGCCAGGGCGCGGGCGAGGAAGTCGGCCGCGAGCGCCATGCTCAGAACGGCGCGAGCATCTGCGCGCGGAACGCCAGCCGCGTCGAGCCGTCGGGCTGCGGCTCGCCGATGCGGCGCAGCAGCTCGGCCACCTGCGCGTTGCCGTTGCGCGGGCGCAGCGCGGCGTCCGCGTCGAACGCGCCCAGGCGCAGCGCGAACGTGCCGTCCACGGCGAGATCGCCGCTGCCGTCGTCGTGCGCGGCGCCGGCGATGCTGCCGTCGGGCCGCGAGGCGAACTCGGCCAGGATGTCGGAGAAGCGCATCTCGACCTCGCCGCTCACGCCGGCCGAGCTCCAGCGCGCGGTGCCGCTCGCGTCGCGCAGCAGGGCACCGGCGAGCGTCGCCTGGTCGACCACGCCGCTGATCGTGCCGAGCAGCTTGACCGTGCCGGTGCCGAGCAGCGGCGTGAGCGCCTCCGCCGGCACGCTGAAGCGCAGGTCGCGCGCGGAAAGCCCGCCGCCACCGCTGCGCGTGACCTGGCCGGCGACGTCCACGTCGGCGCCGCGGATGCGGATGTCGGCGACGAACCGTCCGCGCAGCAGCGCGGCGCGCTCGGCGCGCCAGTCGATCTCGCCGAGGTCGCGGCCGAACACGCTCACGCCGTCGGCGTGGCCGTCCCACACCGTGCCGCGCACGCCGCTCAGCGCGACCGGGCCGAGATACTTCACGCCGTAGCGGTAGCCGACACCCGCCGGCAGCCACCAGAAGAACACGCCGCCGGCGACCAGCGCGAGCGCGAGCAGCACGAGAAGGAGTTTCGAAAATCGCATCGTTCGTCCCGGCGCGCGCGCCTCATTCGTGGCCAGGCGTTCTAGCGTGCGGCCGTGCACGCGGGCAACCCGGCAATGACCCCAGGACGCCGTCCGGCGCGCCGCCGCGCGCGGTCCGGCGGCACGCCGCCGCGCCTTCCCTGCGCCGCCTCACGCGCGTGCCCGCGCGGCGTTCCGGCGCCGCGCGCTCACGGCGCGTCCTGCAGCGTGACGCGCGCGTTCACCAGGCCGATGCCGTCGGCGCGGTCGGCCGACAGGTCGCTCGCCTCGACGCCGTAGCTGCGCGACAGGCCCTCGATCCAGGCGACGAGGTCGTCGAACTTCGCGTTCTCGAAGCTGACCTTGACGCTGCGCGGCCCGGCCGGCTCGACGCGGCGCAGCGCGCCTTCCAGCCCGTCCGCGCGCGCGGTGGCGTCGGCCAGCGCCAGCAGCGAACGCCCCTGCCGGTCGGCGCGCGAGCGCGTGCCGGCGGCGCGCAGGCGCTCGACCTCGGCCGCGCCCAGGCGCACGTAGGCCAGCTCGCGCTGCTGCGCCTCCACCTGCGCGGCGAGGTCGCGGCGCTTGGCCGCCAGCGGATGCCAGACCAGCGCCCAGCCGAGCAGCAGCGCGGCCACGACCGCGCCTGCGCCGAGCACGCGGCGCTCCTGCGGCTGCAGCGCCTGCCAGCGCGCGGCGATCACGGCGCGCCTCCGCGGCCGCCGCCGATGCGGATGCGTCCGTCGACGCCGTCGGCGCCCGGGTTGGCGGCGGTCACCTCGGCCTTGAGCCCGGGCACCGTCGTCAGCCGCTCGCGCACGCCGTCGAGCGCGGCCACGTCCGGCGTGCGCAGGGCGAGCTCGAACGTGCCGTTGCGGTATTCCATGCCGCGCGTCTGGATGCGCGTGGCCGTGCCGAGCACCGGCGCGACCTGCGCCAGCACGCTGAGCAGGCCGGACGCGTCGGCGCCGCCGCGCAGGCGGTCGAGCCGGCTGCGCATCAGCTGCTCGGGGGTGGAACGGGCGAGCTGCGCGGCGTCGAGGTCCGGGAACGCCTTGCGCAGCGCGTCCTCCGCCTGCGTCTGCAGGCGCGCCGACGTGCGCGACAGGCGCAGCACCTCGGCGCCGAGATCGGCCACGGCGAGCAGCGCGACCGCGGCGGCCAGCGCGGCCGCGGCCCGCCACAGGCGCCGCCCGCGGCCCTGCCGCCGGCGCGCGGCGAACTCGCCCTCGAGCAGGTTCAGCTCGGCCGCGGCGGCGGCCGGCGCCAGGAACGCCAGCGGATCGCGCAGGCGCTCGTGATGCGCGGCGACGCCGCCCGGCAGCGCCGGCAGCGGCGCCGGTGCGGCGCGGAAGTCGTGGATCTCCAGCGGCGCCGGATCGCCGGCGCGCGCGCGCGCCAGGAAATCCGGCAGCTCGCGCAGCGTGCAGGCGAACGCCGACCACGGCGCCAGGCGCACCAGCGCGCGGCCGTCCTCGACCAGCACCGCAGCGCGCCCCGGCACGGCCGGCAGCGCGAGCGAATCGGGCAGCACCGCGTCCGGCTCGACGCCGGCTTCGCCAAGGCGCTCCAGCCAGGCGCGCAGCGTCGCCTTGGCGACCACGCCGACGCCGACCGTGCCTTCGCCGTGCGAGGCGGCGAAATGCAGCGTCTCCACCGGATCGAGCAGCTGCTCCTCGACCGCGTACGGCACGGCCTGCAGCAGCTGCGCGCGCGTGCGGGCGCGCAGCGTGGCCTGGGTCAGCAGCACGTCCTCGGCCGGCACCAGCACGACGATCTCGCCGGCCGCCTCCAGCGCGCTCGCCGGCGGCGCGCCCGGCACGGACGCCGCCGCGCCCTGGCGCAGCCAGGTCAGGCCGCCGTCGGACGCGAGACGCAGCAGCAGGCGATCGGACATGAGCGGGAGGGTCGCCGGAAGGGAAAACGCGGCGATTGTAGGGCATCGCCGCCGCGCCGGTGCAGCCGGATCGGCCGGCGCGCAGCGGCGCGTCGTCGCCGGACCGGCGGCGCGTCGCGACGGTCTCGGCGACCGGAGTTTCACCCTCCTCGGCGGAATGAGGGACTTGCCTCTCCCGCTCGCGGCAGAGATCGGCGCGCTGCGCGCCGGGCGAAGGAAAAACTGCGGCGGGTACCGCCGGCTAGCCGGACGGCTCGCCGGCCGCGCCGACCGGCGCCGGCGCGGCGAGCGCGTCGTCCGCGCCGCGACTGCGCGCGAGCACGCGGACCACGCCCTGGCGCTGCTCGATCAGGCTGAAGAACGCGAACGGCACGCCGTCGAGCACGATGTCGCCGCGGGCGAGGAAGTAGCGGCTGCTCACGTCGTACATCGCACCGTCCAGCGGGCGGCCCAGTCCGGCTTCCTGCGCGAAGCTGCGCAGATCGGAGAAGTTCGCCCGTCCGCCGTTCCACAGGCGCTGCGCGATCGCCGGCGGGATCGCGCCGCCGCCGATGCTGGCCAGCAGCGGCACGCCGGCGGTGTTCACGTTGAGCTTCGTGCCGGGCGGCAGCGCGCAGACGTGCGGCGCGAGCCGCGCATAGGCCTCGGCGCTGACGCCGTTCACCAGGCGCAGCTCGGAAACGTGCGCGAACGGGCCGTGGCGCGGCCGGTACGGCACCGGCTGGGCGAGATAGGCGTTCGTGTCGTCCTGCTCGCCGGCACCCAGCCAGGCCTGCACGGCGTCGGCGATCTTCAGATCGAGGCCGAGCTGGCCGAGCAGCGCGTCGAATACGCGTCGCCAGTCGTCGCGGCGCGCGGCGTCGGGCGCCAGGTTGTTCAGATTGAAGCAGCCGTTGAGGTCGCGCATCGTCGCGCCGATCAGGCCGCCCGGTACCGGCTGCGGCGGCAGCGGCAGCGCCCACGGGCTGGCGTTCGTGTCCGCGCCCTGCCGCTGCGGCGACAGCAGCACCTGGGCGGCATACGCCTCCAGTCCCTGCGCATACGCCTCGGCCTGCTCGCCGCGCAGCGCATTGCGCGTGCGCGCGTAGGCGAGCTCGCCGCGGTCGAGCAGCGCCGCGATCAGGATCGTCGCCAGCGCGACGACGAGCAGCGCGACCAGCAGCGCGACGCCGCGCTGGCGGCGGGGCATGCGGCGGCGGACGGACGCGTTCACGGCCCGGACGCCTCCGCCTTCGGCGGCAGCGGCGCCGGCAGCTCGACCAGGCGGCGGATCTCGCCGAGATCGCCGAGCACGACGCGGAACTCGACCGCGCGCGGCAGCCAGGCGTCGCGCCCGAGCTCCGGCGCCGTGCAGCCGAGCTCGCGCGGCGGCCAGGCGTCGCGCCAGGCGCCGTCGCAGCCGAGATAGCGCAGATGCCATTCGCGCACGTCGTCGAGCAGCGCCGTGGTCGCCGGCAGCGTGTTCGGCGCGCGGTCGAGCACGGCATAGCGGCCGCGGCGCAGCCGGCCGGCGTCGAACGCGTAGGCCACGCGTTCGAGGTGGCTGCGCGGCTCGGCGCGCGGATTGGCGAAGCCCAGGCGCGTGAACTCCAGCGCATCCGCGCCGCCGGCCAGCGCCGGCAACACGCCGCCGTCGTTGCCGAGCACCGAGCGGCCGACCGCCTGGCGCAGGTCGCGCTCCAGCGCCCAGACCGCGCGCGTGACCGCGGCGAAGCGGTCCTGCTCGGCGGCCAGCGCAGCGCGCGTGCGCGCGAGCGCGGCCAGCCCGCCCCAGGCCGCCGCGGCCAGCGCGGCGAACACCGCCACGGCGACGAGCAGCTCGACCAGCGTGAAGCCGCGCGCGCGCGCCGGCGCGCGCCGCGTGCCGCCGCGGCCGGCTGCCGCGTTCATCGCAGCGTCTCGTCGGCGAAGCCGGCGAGCGTCGCCGACGGCGCCGCGGCCTCGCCCAGGAACACGCGCACGTCGACGCGGCGGATCTGCGCCTGCGGCGTGGCCTGCACCTCGCGCTGCCAGCGCCAGGCGCGCCCGGCGAACTGCACGCGCCCGTCGCTGCGACCGACGCCCGGGAACGGACCCAAGCGCGTCTCGGCGAGCACGTTGGCGGCGACCCAGCCGGCCAGCGTGCGCTCGCGCAGCGCGTCGAAATCCTGCACCTGAACGCTCGCCGCGCGCGTGAGCGCGAGCAGCGCGAGCGCGACCACGGCCAGCGCGACCAGTACTTCGATCAGCGTGAAGCCGCGCGCGCGCATCAGCGCCGCGCCTCCGCGCGGCGCGTCTCGACGCGGCCGTCGTCCGTGCCTTCGACGCGGTAGGCCGGTGCGTCGCCGAGCGAGAGCTCCAGCGCGAACGGGGTCAGCTCGCCGGAGGAGAAGCACACGATCTGCGGCGCGTCGTGCCCTGCCGTCGCCGGCTGCAGCGGCCGGCCGGCGCGGCTGAGCTCGAAGCGCAGGCCGGCCGGCCAGGCGCGCGCGCGCAGCGCGCCGTCGCGGCCGAACGCGCGCCAGGCGTCCGCATCGAGGCGGCTGAACGCATAGCCGTCCGCGGCCACGCTGAGGCCGATCTCGCGCCCGGTCAGCTCGGCCTCGCTGCAGGCCTGCCCGAGCAGCGCGCCGAACTGCTCGGCGGCGTTGGCGAGCCGGCGCTCGCTGCTGCCGGCGACCGCGACCACCAGCGCGGCGGCGAGCACCGCGGCGATGACGAGCACGACGAGGAGCTCGATCAGGGTGAAGCCGGTCGAGCGCCGGGAATCGACAATGGGGAATCGGGAATCGGGAAAGCACACACGCCCACGAGATGCCGCTTTTACGATTCCCGTCTCCCGATTCCCGATTCCCCGCCTCATTCCCAGTTGCCGACGTCCGCGGCCTCGCCTTCGCCGCCGGCCTTGCCGTCGGCGCCGAAGCTGTAGACGTCGATGTCGCCGTGCTGGCCGGGATGCTGGTACTGGTACGGGCGGCCCCACGGGTCCTTCGGCGTGCGGTCGAGGTACGGGCCCTTCCAGTTCGGCGCGTCCGGCTGGCCGGACGGCTTGGCCGCGAGCGCGTCCAGGCCCTGCTCGGTGCTCGGATAGGCGAAGTTGTCGAGCTTGTACATGTTGAGCGCGGTCACGATGCTCTGGATGTCCTGCCGGGCGCGCGTCGCGCGCGCCTCGCCGGGGCGTTCCATGACGCGCGGCACGACGATCGCGGCGAGGATGCCGAGGATCACGACGACGACGAGGATCTCGATCAGGGTGAAGCCGCGGGCGGGCCGCGGCGGGGCGTTCTGGATTTCGCGCATGGCGAGGCTTGTGCGGCGGACGGATCGGACCGGATCATAGCAGGGCTATGGAATCCTCTTTCGCCTCCGCGCTCGCCGCGCGCGATCTCGCCGCGGTGTGGCATCCGTGCACGCAGATGCACGACCACGAAACCCTGCCCATGGTGCCGATCGCCTCGGCCGAGGGCGCCTGGCTGACCGGCCACGACGGCCGCCGCTACCTCGACGCGGTCAGCTCGTGGTGGACCTGCCTGCTCGGGCACCGCCACCCGCGCATCGTCGCCGCGCTCAAGGACCAGCTCGACCGGCTCGACCACGTGATGCTGGCCGGCTTCACGCACGAGCCGGCGGTGGAGCTCGCCGAGGCACTGGTGCGCATCGCGCCGCGCGCGGCCGACGCCGCGCGCGCGCTGTGCCGCGTGTTCTACGCCGACAACGGCTCGAGCGCGGTCGAGGTCGCGCTCAAGCTGAGCTTCCACTACTGGCGCAACGTCGGCCGCGGCGAGCGCACGCGTTTCGTCGCGCTGACCGGCGGCTACCACGGCGAGACGCTGGGCGCGCTGTCGGTGACCGACGTGGCGCTGTACCGCCAGACCTATGCGCCGCTGCTGCTCGAGCCGCTGTTCGCGCCGTCGCCCGACGCCTACGAAGCCGAGCCCGGCGAGAGCGCGGCCGAGTGCGCGCGGCGCCGGCTCGGCGAGCTGCGCGCATTGCTGGAGCGGCACGCGCACGAGGTCTGCGCGGTGATCCTCGAGCCGCTGGTGCAGTGCGCCGGCGGCATGCGCATGCACGATGCGAGCTACCTCGCCGGCCTGCGCGCGCTGTGCGACGAGTTCGGCGTGCACCTGATCGCCGACGAGATCGCCGTCGGCTTCGGCCGCACCGGCACGCTGTTCGCCTGCGAGCAGGGCGGCATCGCGCCGGACTTCCTGTGCCTGTCCAAGGGCCTGACCGGCGGCACGCTGCCGCTGTCGGCGGTGCTGACCACAGCGCAGGTCTACGACGCGTTCTACGCCGAATACGCGGCCGGCAAGGCGTTCCTGCATTCGCACAGCTACACCGGCAACCCGATCGCCTGCCGCGCGGCGCTGGCCACGCTGTCGGTGCTGCGCGACGAGCCGGTGCTGGCGCGCAACCGCGCGCTGGCCGCGCATCTGGCCGCGCGCCTCGCGCCGCTGGCCGACCATCCGCACGTCGGCGACGTGCGCCAGACCGGCATGATCGCCGCGGTGGAGCTGGTGCGCGACAAGGCCTCGCGCGCGCCGTTCCCCGCCGCCGAGCGGCGCGGCCTGCGCGTCTACCGCCACGGCCTCGCGCACGGCGCCGTGCTGCGCCCGCTCGGCAACGTGGTCTATTTCATGCCGCCGTTCTGCATCACGCCCGAGGAGATCGACTTCATGGTCGAGGTCGCGCGCCAGGGCATCGAAGCGGCCGTGGCCTGACGACGCGGGTTCCGAACGATTCGAAAGCCCTTGCAGGGAGTGCCGCGAACACCCTCCCTTCTGAACGGAAGGTTCAAAGGGATGGTTCGAGCCGCGCCTCACGCTCGCCCATCGGCTTCGCCGAACCCGTCCTTCGTCGGCCTCCCTCGGGGAGCAAGGCAGTCTTCGCCCCGCGCTTCAGGACGCCGATTCGAAGCCGTCGGCGAAGATGCGGTCGGACACACCCGGCGCGCCGCGGTTGAGGAACACCACGACTGACGGCTGGCCGGAGAAGCCGATCGCGAGATCCGGCAGGCCGTCGCCGTTCACGTCGCCGAACGCGAGCGCGGTGCCGGCGCCCTCGCCGTCGTAGCTCCACGCCGGCACCGGATCGAGCGCGCCGTCGCGGCTGAGGTACAGCCAGGCCTTGCCGCGCGAGAAGTCGATCTCGGCGACGTCGGGCAGGCCGTCGCCGTTGACGTCGGCGACGGCGAGCCCCTGGTGGTCGGACTCGTCGTTGTCGGCCTGCCAGACCGGTGCCAAGCCGCCGCTGCCGTCGTTGGCGAACAGCGTCAGGCGCGCCTGGCCGAGCAGGAGGTCCTGGTCGCCGTCGCCGTCGAAATCGGCGATCGCGACGCCGCGGTCGCCGGCGCTCGAGCCGCTCTGCCAGAACGGCGCGCCGGCGAACGTCGTGCCGTCGCCGGCGTAGGCGGCGCTCTGGAAGTTCGTCCACTTGGCCGCGGCGAGGTCCACGTCGCCGTCGCCGTCCAGATCGCCGGCGGCGACGGCGTTCTGCACCGCGGCTTCGGCCGACTGCCAGTCCGGCACGCTGGCGAAGCCGTGGCCGTCGTTGCGGAACAGGTACAGCGGCCGGTACGGATCCTCGCTGCCGTTGCCCTGGTTGGCGGTGAGCAGATCGAGATCGCCGTCGCCGTCGACGTCGGCCAGCGTCATGCCGACCGCCCAGGCCGGCTGCTGCGACTGCCAGCCGGCCGTCGCGGACAGGCCCGCGGCCGAGCCGAAATAGACGACGTTCGGATCGTAGGCGTAGCCGCCGCGCGCGACGACGAGGTCGTTGTTCCCGTCGCCGTCGACGTCGGCGATCGCGATCTCGCTGCTGTGGCTCTGGTCGGCGGATTGCCACGACGGCGCGGCCTCGAGCACGCCGCCGGCGTTGAAGTAGGCGTAGTCGTGCCAGTCCTCGAACGGCGGGAAGCTGTTGCTGCGGTAGGTGGCGACGGCGAGGTCGTCGCGGCCGTCGCCGTCGAGGTCGCCGAACGCGAGCCCGGCGACCTGCAGGCGCAAGGTGTTCTGCCAGTCCGGCGCCGCCGCGAACGGCGCATCGCCCGCGGGCGCCGGCGTGCGCGCCGCGTGCAGGCGCAGCTGCAGACGGCCGTCCGGCGCGACGGCCTGCGGCATCGCGGCTGCGGGAGCGCCGAGCCATGCGGCGGCGGAAAGAAGACCTGCACGAAGCAGCATCTTCGGATCTCCTCTAGCTGGATCGGAGGTCGAGCATAGCGGGCCGCCACGCGGCGCTGCGGCGACAGGCGTCACTGCATGGCGATCCGGGCCGCGATCTGGTGTCCCCCGCCCGGCTTGCGCACAATCCCGTTCCCAGGCGACACGGAGACCTTTCATGCGCATACCCCGCATCTACGTGCCGCACGCCTTGCATCCCGGACAGGAAGTGGAGCTGCCGGTGCAGGCCGGCGAGCACATCGCGCGCGTGCTGCGCCTCGAGCGCGGCCATCCGCTGCGGCTGTTCAACGGCGACGGCGGCGAGTACGCCGGCGAGCTGGCCTCGCTGGCCAAGCGCTCGGTGACCGCGCGCGTGCTCGAATCGGCCGATGCCGCCGACCGCGAGAGCCCGCTGCGCATCACGCTCGGACAGGGCATCGCGCGCGGCGAGAAGATGGACTGGATCCTGCAGAAGGCCACCGAGCTCGGCGTCGCCCGCATCGTGCCGCTGGTCACCGACCGCACCGAGGTCAAGCTCGACGCCGAGCGCGCCGAACGCCGCCTGGCGCATTGGGAGGCGGTGATCGCATCGGCCTGCGAACAGTGCGGCCGCAACCGCCTGCCCGAGCTGCACGAGCCGGTGCGGCTCGACGCCTGGGCTGCGGCGCTTGCGTCTTCGTCCGTCCTGCGCCTGGCGCTCGACCCGCGCAGCGACGCCGCGCCGCGCGACGTCGCGATCGACCACGAAGCCGTGCTCGCCGTCGGCCCCGAGGGCGGCCTGTCCGAGCACGATCTCGCCACGCTGGCGCAGGCCGGCTTCCGCGGCCTGCGCCTCGGCCCGCGCATCCTGCGCACCGAGACCGCAGGGCTGGCGGCGCTGGCGGCGTTGCAGGCGCTACATGGGGATTTGTGAGCGCACGCAGGCCGCAACCGCGATTCCGCGCGAGAAGAGTTCAGGCGAGAAGATCTCCGGCGAGCCCGAAGCTTTTCCACTGCCCGACCGTTCCCGAGAACAGGGTCAAGTTCCGAGCTTCAGCGACCGGCCCGCTTGCCCCGCACACGCATTCGAGCACGGCCGTCGTAGCGCGGTCGGCACGCCCGGCGCGGAATAGCAAGGCAGGAGTTCGATTGCGGAAAGTGAACCTGGCCCCGTTTTCAGCGGCGATCCGCGCGGACGCGAATGACCCCGCCTTTCAGTCGGCGGATACGAAGCGCAGGTGCAGCGTCGGAATGTCGAGAACGCGCGCGCGCACGGGGCCCTTGAAGTCGGCCACCCGCAGCGTCACCGGAAAGCTCTCGAGCTGCGGTTCGTCGCCGAGCTGGCCGCAGTCGTTGCTCCAGGCGATGCGCAGGTCGATCGATTCGCCGCTCGCCTGGTCGACGTAGAACTGCGAGGTCGAGGTCGCCGACAGGCGCCGTTCGCAGCGCCTGGCGGTCGCCTCGGCGAGCCGCGCGAACAAGGCCGGCAGCGTCGGTGCCGCCGCGGCGTCGGCGCCGATCAGGTCGACGATCTCGCGCGTCTTGCGCAGCTCCTGCAGCAGCGCAGCCGGCTGTGCGTAGTCCTCGATGCGCGCCGGCGCCGCGGAGCCCAGGCGAATCGCGCGGACGGCCTGGTAGCCGCCGCTGCGCAGCGGCGTGGCGCACTCGCCGGGCAGGCGCCGGTAGGTGATCTCCAGGCTCAGCGCATCGCCGAGCAGGGACAGCGGCCTGAGGTCGATCTCGATCGCGCATCGGTCGCCGGGCGCGTGGGCGTCGAGCCGATAGCCTGGCGGCACCAGCGACCTCGCATACGCCTGCGCGGAAAACGCGGGAGACGCCTCCTGCGCGGCGCTCGCGACGATGTCGCCGCGTTCGGCGTGGACGCTCCAGAGCGCATCCGCGGCGCCCGCAGGGCCGGCGCACAGGGCGAGCAGCAGCGCGAACGCCGCTGCCGGCACGGAACTACTTCGTCGCGGGCGGCGTGGTGACGGCAGCGAACGCGTCCGCGTAGTTCTTGAGGTGGGTTCCATAGTCCGCAATGCCGCCGCCGTTGTAACGCGTGGCGAATGTATCGTATTTGCCGGCGTTCAACGCGTCCTTCAGCTTGCTGTCGCTGCCGATGTGGTCGGTCATCGCCTCGAACTGCTTGATCGGGTCGTCCTTCAGCGTGGTGTACATCTCTTCCGCGCTGGAATAGCCGGCCGAGGCGTAGTTGAAGCCCATGACCTGGCCCGGGCCCATCGAGATCGACGCGGCCGCGGCCTCGGCGTCGAGGCTGTGCGCGTAGTTGAACGCGTCCCAGTTGATGTCCTGGTCCTGCGGCCCGCCGGTCGGGTGGATCGACTTCCAGGTGCCGGGCGTGCCGTCGGCCGCGACCTTGCCTTCGCCGATCGCGTTGAACTGGTGTCCCTTCCAGGTCGTCGTCGCGTTGTACTTGAAGTGCGCGTCGAAGTCGGCCTGCTGCGTCGGGTCGATGCGCTCGGCGAACTTGTGCACCTCGAAGCGGATCGTCATGCGCGCGGCCGGATCGATGTTGCCGCCGGTCTCCTGCGCGATGATGCCGATAACATCCTTGACGTTGAGGCCGGCCTTGCCGGCGATGCGCTCGATGTCCTTGCCGTGATGGTTGTAGATGTTGGCGACGGTGAGCTGGTCGCCGCTCAGCGTGCTGGTGTCGATCCGGCCGAGCGCGCCGGGGCCGGACTCGACGAAGCCGGCCGGACCGAAGGTCGCCTGGTTCGCCGCGCGCAGATCCGACACCGAGACGCCCCAGCGGTCGGCGATCGACTGCAGCGTGTCGCCGGCAACCGCCTGGTATTCGATGCCCAGTCCTTCCGTCGCGGCCGGAATCGCCAGGATCATTCCCGGCCTGACCTCGTCGGCCGGTACGGCCGCCTGGTCGGGCTGCGGTGCTGCCCCGAGCGACGTGCGCATCGAATCGGCCAGGGAACCGGCATTGCTGCGGCTGTCGACGCTCAGGCTCATGGCACGGCGCTCCATGGAGGGACGGCGCGACCTTAGACCGAAAGCCGCGGGCTGCCAGCTAGGGGAAACCCTCGCCGGCGGGAGCGGCGTGAACCGGGCCACGAAATCGGCAGCCGCTTCGGCCCTGGCGAGCGCTTCGCCGGCTGCGATGCCCGACGCGTTCGCGCGCCCGAGGCGCCGCAGCGCCGGACCGAAGGCCCCCATGCGCCGCGATGCGCGAAATCCGCCGCGCCGGCGTTTAAGCTTGCGCGCTTTTCGCCACCCCAAGGAGCTTTCGATGAAGACCCGTTCCGCCGCCGTCCTCGCCACCGGCCTGTTCGCCGCCGGTCTCGGCCTCGGCATCGCCTACGCCAAGCAGCAGACGATCGATCCGGCCGTCTATCACGGCCGCTCCAAGCAGGAAGCGGCCAAGGCGCTGCTCGACCTCGCCCGCGTGCAGGCCGAGGACGGCAGCTGGGAGCGCATCGCGGTCGGCCGCGTCTACTACCTGGGCGGCTACAAGAGCGAAGGCCAGGCCATCTTCGACGCGGTGCTCGGCGGCAAGCACGAGGCCAGCGACGAGATGCGCGTCGCGCGCGTCTATCGCGAGGCCGGCGAATGGGCCAAGGCCAGGCCGCTGTTCGACAAGTACGTCGCCGCCAATCCGAAGGACGAGAAGGAGATCGCCGAGATCGGCGCGTACTACCTGATGAACGGCGACCGCGCCGCCGCGGAGAAGCTGTTCGAGCGCTCGTTCGCAATCGAGCCGGAGCTGTGGGCGACGCTTGCCGCGGCCGGCGCGTACCTCGGCGTCGCGCCGCAGGAGTAATCCTTCGCGCGGCGCCGGTCATGCAGACGGCGCCGCGCAGTGCGGGCGGCTCAGCCGCCGTCGGCTTCGAAGCCGCTGGCGAAGACGCGGTCGGCGACGTAGTCGTAGAGATACGCCGCGCCCTGGAACGCACGGCCGTCGACCGTGGTGCCGATCGCGCCGACCGCAGCGCGGCCGGACGCGAGCGCGGCCGACCAGCCGAAGAACGCGGTGGCGGCGCCGTCGCCGGCGACCAGCTTGCGCGGCGCGCCCCAGCCGGCGGCGGAGCGCGTGTAGACGTAGGCCGCGCCCTGCGCCGCGTTGTCGTCCATGGTCGCGAACGGCACGCCGACCAGCGCGGTGCCGCCGTCCAGCGCGACCGAGTAGCCGAAGTTCTCGTTCTCGCCGCCCTCCGGCGCGACCAGCTTGGCGCTCTGGCTCCACTGCCCGCCGGCGCGGGTCAGCACGTAGGCCGCGCCGCGGCGCGGGACGTCGTCCACCGTCGCGCCGATCGCGCTGACCAGCGCCGTGTCGCCCGACATGGCGATCGACGTGCCGAACTGGTCCTCGCCGACGCCGTCGTCGGCGACGAGCTTCTGCACCTGGCTCCACTGTCCGCCGCTCGCGGCGAACGCGTAGACCGCGCCCTGCGCGTCGTTGCCGTTGATCGACGCGTACAGCGCGCCGACCAGCGCCTGGTCGCCGTCGAGCCCGATCGATTCGCCGAACAGGTCGCCGCCGGCGCCGTCGTCGGCGAGCAGCACCTGCGTCTGCGTCCACGTGCCGGCCTGCAGCGAGAACACGTAAGCCTTGCCGCGGCTGGCTTGCGCGAACGGCGCGCCGATCAGCGCCGTGGTCGGCGTCATGCGCAGCGCGTAGCCGAAGTCGTCGGACTCGGCGCCGTCGTCGGCGACGAGCTTCTGCGTCTGCGTCCAGCCGGTCGGCGTGCGCGTGAACGCGTAGACCGCGCCCTGGTTGGCATGGCCGTCGACCGTGGCGCGGATCGCGCTGATCAGCGCCGTGTCGCCGGACACGGCGATCGTGGAGCCGAACGCATCGCCGGTCGCGCCGTCGTCGGCGACGAGCTTCTGCACCTGGGTCCAGACGCCGCCGGCGAGTTCGAACACGTAGACCACGCCCTGGCGCGCATTGGCGCCGACCGCGGCGAACGAGGCGCCGACCAGCGCCGTGTCGCCGGAGAACGCCACCGTCCAGGCGAACTGGTCGCCCATCGCGCCGTCGCCGGCGACGATCTTCTGCTCGACCCATTCGGGCGAGAGCGCCGGCGGCGCGGCGGACGCCGCCGCGGCGGCCATCAGCGCGACGGCGACGCACGCCGACCGCACGAACCTTTTCATCGACCCGCTCCGCATGACCTTGCCCCCGATGCACGATGCTGGCGTCCTGCAGTTTCGCGCCGGGTTCGCGGCCGTCAATCGGGAAATCCGCCGCAAAAACGCGTCGTCAACGCATCGCAAAGACGCCGCAAACGCGGCGCGAACGGCATGCGAGAAACGGGGCCAGGTTCACTTCCCCGGCCGCCGTAGTGACGGGTCAGGTTCACTTCCTGTTCGCCATTCGGCTTGCGCGGCGCCGTTCGCGTGCTGGGCAGCCGTTGTGCGCATCACCATGCTCGGATCCGGGGGCGCCGCCGAAGGCGCTCCGAGCGCTCCGAGCGCCACACGACGCCCATCCATCGAACGATCCAGCGCATGACTTGCGCTCGTCAGAACGTATTTCGCCGGATCACGAGCCGGCGGCAACAGGCCGCGCCGCACCGAAAGGGAACCTGACTCCGTTCCGGATGCCTCGGGACGCGCCGATGCAGCACATCAGAAGTGAACCTGACCCGCTCCGGGTCACCGACGCCGACTGCCGCGCCCAGGCCGACCGCCTGGCCGGCGGCCGCGACACGGCCAACTGCCGGACCGGCAGGAACACGGACCTGTTCCCCGCCACGACGATCTACTTCACCGCCGGCGTGGTCGATCCGAACGCGACGTATTGGGATCCGAAGCGCCAGGCCTACGTCACCGGCCCGCTGAGCTCGCGCGTGTATTACCAGGTCGCCGGACGGCGCCTGGAGCAGCGCCCGGGCGAGGTCGCCGGCTCGGCCGACCGGCCGTAGGTGACGAAGGCGCGGCATCGGCGACGCCGGTGCCCGAGGAAACGGCAAGGCCCGGCGGGATGCCGGGCCTTGTCGTAGAGGTCAAGCTTGGTTTGGTTGGAACTAGGTAGCCCTTCCCGCTTAAGGCCCATCAACCCAAAGTTGCTTCGAAGATAAATGCAGCTCCGGCCACGATCACGCCAACCCCTGCGCGATAGTTATCCATTTCATCACTTCGACCGGAAACAGGCATCTCAGAGCGCTTTGCGAATAGAAGAAGGCGGCGGCCTTGGGAGGATCCACCAACCCTTTCCATTCGCGAATACCGCCATAAACAAACAGGATCCCAAGAATGATGATGGCGATGCCAATTATAATCATATATTTTGTGCGACGTCGGTGTTGTAGGACCGCTCCGGCAAAAAAACAAGGGGCCGGCAAAAGCCGGCCCTTGCATACGGCGAGAATTAAATCTCAATTTGCACTGCTGAGCAGCCGTAGGCGCACCAGCCAATAAAGAAGAATTTACCAAACACCTACCTCTCTACTCGACCTTTTATGAGCAAAGCCAATCCCCATATAAAAAACGAGATTGACAATACCACGTTTATGTAGGCATGAAGATCGAGTTTCGCCATAAAGAACACCAAAGCACTTGCCGAAGCCACGACTCCAACGGCAAAGCACTCACCCCATGTCGGCTGGCGCCACTTCATCAGCTTATTCTCGCACCCGTCTCGACAAAGAAAATGAGAAATCAATCTCAATCATAGCCACAACTATCATTGGTACATGATGTCGCGCATCTAAAAGATGTAAAATCCTCGCTATGAAGCGGCCGTCCTAGGACGGAAATACTTCACGTTGCCATTCCGACCGCATCAAGCTGGCAGCAACATAAGAAGGACTATAACCGGCTCAAACGCCGCGATGGAAATTGCAGCTGTTTTCGGTAGCCGGCCGGGTTGCGATATCGATCTGCACATATGCACAGCATTAAATCCATTCGCCGCATGATCCATGCATTCAACGAACGGATTGACGGGAAAAACAATCCCCGCATCGCAAAGATCAATTCTGTTACATGTCAGTGAACTGTGAACAAAGTCAGCAGCTTCCCCTTCCGTGGAGAAGTAAGCCTCGAAACCATAGTAAGGAGGCGGAGGATCTGGCGGAACGGGGGCGCACTCGTTGAATGTATATCCGGCCGGTCCGAAGCGCGGCGGCAATTGGATAGCGCTGGTGCAGATTCCAGTACCGCCGTCAGCTATACAGGTCTGAGCGGAGGATTCCGCACCGAACAACGACAGCAAAAAAATCGAAAAGATCAAGCATTGTTGCTTCATGCGATGCCTTCCATGAAGTCGGCTTCCAAAAAGGAAGCAATGCCATGAGCAGAGCGCTCGACGAACGGCTTAGCTCGTTCGAACTATTTGAAGATTTCCTTGTTCTTCGCATACCCCAGCGCCTGCTGCCTCGTGACAAGGCCGCGCTTGACCATGTCCTGCAGGCACTGGTCGAGGGTCTGCATGCCGAACTGGCTGCCGGTTTGGATCGCGGAATACATCTGCGCGACCTTGTCCTCGCGGATCAGGTTGCGGATGGCGGGGATGCCGACCATGATCTCGTGCGCGGCGACGCGGCCGCCGCCGACCTTCTTCAGCAGCGACTGCGAGATCACCGCGCGCAGGCTCTCGGAGAGCATCGAGCGCACCATCGGCTTCTCGCCGGCGGGGAACACGTCGATGATGCGGTCGATCGTCTTGGCGGCGGAGCTGGTGTGCAGCGTGGCGAAGACGAGGTGGCCGGTTTCGGCCGCGGTCAGGGCGAGGCGGATCGTCTCCAGGTCGCGCAGCTCGCCGACCAGGATGTAGTCGGGGTCCTCGCGCAGCGCCGAGCGCAGCGCCTCGTTGAAGCCGTGCGTGTCGCGGTGCACCTCGCGCTGGTTGATCAGGCATTTCTGCGAGGTGTGCACGAACTCGATCGGGTCCTCGACCGAGAGGATGTGGCCGTACTCGTTCTTGTTGATGTGGTCGATCATCGCCGCGAGCGTGGTCGACTTGCCCGAGCCGGTGGGCCCGGTGACGAGGATCAGGCCCTGCGGCTGCGAGATCAGCTCCTTGAAGATGCGCGGGCAGCCGAGGTCCTCGAGGCTGAGCACCTCGGAGGGAATCGTGCGGAACACCGCGGCGGCGCCGCGGTTCTGGTTGAACGCGTTGACGCGGAAGCGCGCCAGGCTCGGGATCTCGAACGAGAAGTCGACCTCGAGGAATTCCTCGTAGTCGCGGCGCTGCTTGTCCGACATGATGTCGTAGATCAGCGCATGGATCTGCTTGTGGTCGAGCGCGGCGATGTTGATGCGGCGCACGTCGCCGTCGACGCGGATCATCGGCGGCAGCCCGGCCGACAGGTGCAGGTCGGACGCCTTGTTCTTCACCGAGAACGCCAGCAGTTCGGCAATATCCATGCTCATCCCCTGGTATGCGAAGCGCTGCGCATGCGCGCGTTTGCGGCAGTATAGCCGGGCCGATTCAGGACGATGCGCGAGCCCCGAATGAATTTCTGCGAAACAGCCTACCGTTCCGTCATCGACCGCCTGGCGCACGCGTGCCGCGCCGCCGGCCGGGCCGACGAGGCACGCCTGCTCGCGGTGTCCAAGACGCAGCCGGCGGCGGCGGTCCGCGCGCTCGCCGCGCTCGGCCAGCGCGCGTTCGGCGAGAACTACGTGCAGGAGGCGCTGGCCAAGCGGCGCGAGCTCGCGGACCTCGAGCTGGAGTGGCACCTGATCGGGCCGCTGCAGTCGAACAAGTGCCGCGAGGTGGCGCTGCATTTCGACTGGCTGCAGAGCCTGGACCGGGTCAAGCTGGTCGCGCCGCTGTCGCGGTTCCGGCCGGCCGGGCGCGCGCCGCTGAACGTGCTGATCCAGGTGAACGTCGACGACGAGGCGAGCAAGTCCGGCTGCGCGCCGGACGAGGTCGACGCGCTCGCGGACGCGGTCGCCGCGGCGCCGGGCCTGGCCTTGCGCGGCCTGATGGCGATCCCGGCGCCCGTGCCGGAGCGCGAGCGCCGGCGCGATGCGTTCCGCCGCATGCGCCTATCGTTCGAGGCGCTGCGCGCGCGCCATCCCGGCGCCGACACGCTGTCGATGGGCATGTCCGACGATTTCGACCTCGCCGTCGCCGAAGGCGCGACGATGGTGCGCGTCGGCACGGCGCTATTCGGGCGGCGGGAGCCGCGCGCGGCCGCGTCCTCCGCGTAGCGCGCCGCACCGCCGCCTTGGGCGCCCGCGGCGGCTTGCTATGCTTGCCGCACTTCCGCCGGACTGCCTGCACGATGCCGCCGATGCCCGATGCCCATTCCTCCATGCCCACCTCCGTCGCCTTCGTCGGCGGCGGCAACATGGCGCGCAGCCTGATCGGCGCGCTGGTGCGCGCCGGCGCGCCGGCGGCCTCGATCGCGGTGGCCGAGCCGAACGCCGAACTGCGCGCGGCGCTGGCGCGCGATTTCGGCGTCGCCGTGCACGAGCGCGCGCGCGATGCGGTGCGCGGCGCCGCGGTCGTGGTGCTCGCGGTCAAGCCGCAGGTGATGAAGGCCGTGTGCGCGGAGTTCGCCGACGCGGCCGCCGCGACGCGGCCGATGGTGGTGTCGATCGCGGCCGGCATCCGCATCGCACAGATCGAGGCCTGGCTCGGTGCGGACCTGCCGGTCGTGCGCGCGATGCCGAACACGCCGGCGCTGATCGGCGCCGGCGCCACCGGCCTGATCGCCAACGCCGCCGCGGACGCGGCGCAGCGCGCGCAGGCCGAGGCGATCCTGGGCACGGCCGGGCGCACGGTCTGGATCGAACGCGAGGAGCTGATGGACACGGTCACCGCGCTGTCCGGCTCGGGGCCTGCGTATTTCTTCCTGCTGGTCGAGGCGCTGGAGGACGCGGCGGTGGCGCAGGGCCTGCCGCGCGAGACCGCGCGCGCGCTCGCCGCGCAGACCTGCCTCGGCGCCGGCCGCATGCTGGTCGAGGACGGCGAGCCGCCGGCGCGCCTGCGCGAGCGCGTCACCTCGCCGGGCGGCACCACGGCGGCGGCGCTGGATGCGTTCGCCGCCGGCGACCTGCGCGGGCTGGTCGCTGGTGCGCTGGCCGCGGCCGCGCAGCGCGGCCGGGAGCTGTCGGACCGCTACGCCTGACAACCCGCCGGCGCGGCGACGGCCGCCGCACGCGCGCCGCCGATGCGCCGCGCGGCGGTTGGATAATCGCCGCCAGCCTCTACAATCCTTCCGTCACCGACGAACCTTGCTACCGATGGGCTACCTCGCCAGTGCCGGCCAGATCCTGATCAACTTCGCCTTCGGCGCGCTGGTCGCGCTCGTCGTGCTGCGCGTGCTGCTGCAGTGGGTGCACGCGAACTTCTACAACCCGGTCTGCCAGTTCCTGTACAAGGCCACCAATCCGGTGCTGATGCCGCTGCGCCGCCTGATCCCGTCGTGGCGCAACGTCGACGTCGCCGCGATCCTGCTCGCCTGGGTGCTGAGCGCGATCAAGCTCGCCCTGCTCTATGCGCTGGCCGGCCAGGGGCTCGGCCTGCTCGGCCTGCTGGTCATGGCGGTGGCCGACCTGGTGGATTTCGTGCTGATGCTGTATTTCGGCCTGATCCTGGTGCGCGTGCTGCTGAGCTTCATCAGCGTCGAGCGCGGCAATCCGATCGTGCCGCTGATCTTCCAGCTCACCGAGCCGGTGCTGCGGCCGATCCGCCGCGTGATCCCGGCGATCGCCGGGCTGGACCTCTCGCCGATGGTCGCCTGGCTGGTGGTCATGCTCGCGCGCGTGCTGCTGGTCGGGCCGGTGCTGGATTTCGGCATGCGCCTCGCGCAGGCGGCCTGAGGCGCCGCTGCGGCGCGCGTCACGCGTGCCGCAGCGCCCAGCCGCGCACGATCGCGGCGATCGCCGCCACGCCGTCGGTCAACGCGGCCGGCCCGGGCTGCAGGATGATCGGCGACTTGATCTCGTGGAGCTCGCCGTCGCGTACCGCGGGGATCGCGTCCCAGCCGGGCCGCGCGGCCACCTTCTCCGGGCGGAACTTCTTGCCGCACCACGAGCCCAGGATCAAGTCCGGCGCGCGCCGCACCACCTCGCCGGGATCGGCCAGGATGCGCTGGCGCGCCAGCGGCTCGGCGGCGAGCTCGGGGAACACGTCGTCGCCGCCGGCGATGCGGATCAGCTCGGCCACCCAGCGGATGCCGCTGATCGGCGGCTCGTCCCACTCCTCGAAATACACCTTCGGGCGGCGCGGCAACGCCGCGGCGGCGCGCATCGTCTCGTCCAGGCCGCGCCGCAGCGCGTCGGCGTAGGTGCTAGCCCTGTCCGCCGCGCCGACCAGCGCGCCGAGCCGGCGCACGTAGTCGAGGATGCCCTCGACGCTGCGATGATTGCTGATCCACACCTCGATGCCGGCGCCGATCAGCTCGCGCGCGATGTCGGCCTGGATGTCGGAAAAGCCGATCGCGAAGTCCGGCCGCAGCGCGAGGATCTCGCCGATCTTCGCGCTGGTGAACGCCGACACCTTCGGCTTCTGCCGGCGCGCCGCGGGCGGGCGCACGGTGAAGCCGGAGATGCCGACGATGCGCGCGTCCTCGCCGAGCGCGTAGAGCACCTCGGTCGGTTCCTCGGTCAGGCAGACGATGCGTTGCGGGCCGGCCATGCGCAAGCCTGCAATCACGCGGCACGGCGGCGGCCGGCGCTCACGGATAGAGCATGCCGCGCGTCCAGCCGACGGCGTCGTCGCGCACGTAGCGATGGCGCTCGTGCAGGCGGAACGGGCCGCCGTACCAGAACTCGATCAGGCGCGGCGCGACCACGAAGCCGCCCCAGTGCGGCGGCCGCGGCACCGGCGCGCCGGCGAAGCGTCGCTCGGCCTCGGCGATGCGCGCCTCGAACTCGGCGCGATCGGCCAGCGGCTGCGACTGCAGCGAGGCCCAGGCGCCGATCTGGCTGCCGCGCGGACGCGTGGCGAAGTACGCATCCGACTCCCCGGCGGAGAGCGGCCCGACGCGGCCTTCGACGCGCACCTGCACGCCGTCGCGCAGCGTCTTCCAGTGGAACACCAGCGCGGCCTCGGGATCGGCGGCTAGCTGCGCGCCCTTGGCGCTCTCGTAGTTGGTGAAGAAGCGGAAGCCGCGCTCGTCGACGCCCTTGAGCAGCACGATGCGCGCGGCCACGCGCCCGTCGCCGGCCGAAGTGGCCAGCGTCATCGCGGTCGGCTCCGGATCGCCGGACGCGCGCGCCTCGTCGAGCAGGCTGCGGAACGTCGCCAGGGCCTGCTGATACAGTGCGTGCGATTCGATGCTTGCGGACGTGTTCGTCATGGCGCGCGATGGTATCACTGCCGCCGGCTATTCCCCGGCCGTCGTCGAGGCGGCGCTCGATGCGCTGCTCGCCTCGCTCGGCGCGCGGCGCGCGCCGTGGCGCGTCGGCGTGTCGGGCCTGCAGGGCAGCGGCAAGAGCACGCTCGCGCGCCAGCTCGCCGCCGCGGCCGAGCGGCGCGGCATCCGCAGCGTCGTCCTCGCGCTCGACGATTTCTACCTCGGCCGCGCCGCGCGGCGGCGGCTCGCGCGCGACGTGCACCCGCTGCTGATGACGCGCGGCGTGCCCGGTACGCACGACCTCGCGCTGCTCGCGCGCACGCTGGCGGCGCTGGCGCAGGCCGATCCGCGCCGGCCGGCCGTGGTGCCGCGCTTCGACAAGGGCCGCGACACGCGCCTGCCGCCGTCGCGCTGGCGCCGCGTCGCGCAGCCGCCGCGGCTGGTCCTGCTGGAAGGCTGGTGCGTCGGCGTGCCGGCGCAGGACGCGTCCGCGCTGGCCGCGCCGGTCAACGCGCTCGAGCGCGACGAGGACGCCGACGGCCGCTGGCGGCGCTGGGTCGACGCGCGCCTCGCCGGCGCCTACGCGGCGCTGTGGCGGCGCCTGCACCGGCTCGTGCTGCTGCAGGCGCCGGACTACACCGTCGTCGCGCGCTGGCGCGACGAGCAGGAACGCGCGCTGCGCCGGCGCGGCGCGCCGCAGGCGATGGACGTCGCGGCGCTGCGGCGGTTCCTGATGCACTACGAGCGGCTGTCGCGGCACGCGCTGCGCACGCTGCCCGCGCGCGCCGACGTCCGCCTGGTGCTGGATGCGGACCGGGACGTGCGCAGGCTGGTGCAGCGGCGCACGGGTCCTGCGGGAATTCCCGGCGCGTAGCCTGCCGTCGCTCGCTCTTCGCTCGTGGGCTCCGCCGCCCGCTGGGCCGGTGCGCGGCACCCCGATGGGAAATCGCGACCGCGATCCAGGAGCTCCTCGCCCGCCCCTGCACCTTCCGGCCGCCGCACGGCGACCGGCGATCCCGGGGAAAAAGGGGAAAACGATACCTCTCCCGCTCGCGAGGGAGGTCGGCGCGCGCGGCGCGCCGGGTGAGGGGAAACATCGCGGCGACGTTCGCAGGCCCGCTCGCCATCCTCAGACGCCGCCGGCGCTCTCGGCCTGCACCGCGCGCTGCATGACGCCGACGAACTGCTCGAGGTTCAGCGGCTTGGTCAGGTAGTAGTCGGCGCCGGCGCGCAGCGAGGCGTCGCGGGCCTCGCCGGTCGCGGTGGCCGACAGGGTGACGATGCGGCCGCGGTAGCCGCGCGAGCGCAGCGTGAACACCGCCGCGTTGCCGGAAAGCCCGGGCAGCTCCACGTCGATCAGCAGCACGTCCGGGCGGTCGCGCGCGGCCGCCTCGATCGCGGCGCGCGCGGTGTCGACCACGGCGACGCGGAAGCCGAGGTCGCACAGCAGCGCCTCCAGCAGCTGGGCCACGTCCGGGTCGTCGTCGACGACCAGCACGCTGTGCTCCTTCGGCCGGAACACGGGGCTCGGCGGCGCGCCGGTCGCCGAGGCCTGCGCACGCGCCAGCGGCGGCAGCTCGATGCGGAACGCACTGCCGCGGCCGGGCTCGGAATCGAGCTCGAGCGTGCCGTGCATCTGCTCGACCAGGCGGCGCACGATGCTCAGGCCCAGCCCCGCGCCCTTGCGGCCGGCCTGCCCGCCGGCGTTGAACGGCTTGAACACGCGCTCGCGGTACTCCGGCGGAATGCCGATGCCGCTGTCGCGCACGTCCAGGCGCAGGCGGCCGTCGCGCCAGGCGATGTCGACGCGGATCTCGCCCTTGGCGGTGTAGCGCACCGCGTTGGACAGCAGGTTGATCGCCACCTGGCGCAGGCGCACCTCGTCGAACGTCGGCGTGGCGGCGTCCTCGAGCGCGAGGCTGGCGTGGAACGTGAGGCGCTTGTCCTCGGCGAGCGGACGGAACATCGCCTCCAGGTCGCGCAGCAGCGCGACGAGGTCGACCTCGACCGGGTTCAGCAGCGTGCTGCCGGATTCGCCGCGCGCGTACTCCAGCAGGTTCTCCGCCAGCGTGAACAGGTACGTGGCGTTGCGCCGGATCGCGTGCAGCGCCGGCATCGAGCGCTCGCCGCGGTCGAGCCGGCGCTCGAGCAGGTGCAGGTAACCGAAGATCGAGGTCAGCGGCGTGCGGAACTCGTGGCTCAGCGTGGCGATCAGCGCGCTCTTGAGCGCGTTGGCTTCCTCGAGGTCGGCGCGCTGGCGCTCCAGCTCGCTGCGGATCTCCTTGAGCTTGCCGATCGCCTTGGACTTCTCGTGGCTGGCGATCACCGCCTCGTTGCCGAGCTGCTGCTGCGCGCGCTGGCGCAGGCGCTCGTCCTCGGCGTCGAGCAGCAGCACCTGGAAGCGCTCGCCGTCGGCGACCAGGTGCACGTGCGCGCTGCGCCCGTTGGCGAGCTCGACGAACGGGATGTCGAGATGGCCGTCGAGCGGCAGGCCGACGAACAGGTCCTCGAGCTCGCGCACGCCGCGCGCCGGATCGGCCGGGTCGATGCCGTAGTACTCGGCGTCGCCGCTGAGGTCGCGCAGCCGCCAGCCCGCGTCGAAGCTCAGCACGAGCGGACGCGCGCGCGCGACGAGCACCGAGCGCAGGTAGTCCTCGACCGGCGCCGGCAGCCGCACGCCGCCGCTCACGGCGCGACCCTCGCGGCGAGCTCGGCGAAGGCCGCCTCCACGCCGTCGCCGGAAAGCGCGCTGGTCTCGAACACCGGCAGGCTGCGGCGCAGCTCCGCGATCGTCGCCGCGCCCACCTCCCAGCGCTCGACCAGGTCGAGCTTGTTCACCGCCACCACCGCGGCCGCCGCGGGCAGCGTGAGGCGCGACTGCATCAGCAGGTTCAGCGCCGAGGCCAGGCTGCTCTCGCGCGTGCCGTCGGCGACCAGCAGCAGGCCGGAGGCGCCGCGCAGGTAGTGCGCGGCGAGTGCGTCGAGCTCGCCGCGCCCGGCGATGTCCCACAGCACGAGCTTGAGCGGCTCGCGCCCCGGCAGGGCGACGTCCTTGCTGTCGACCTTGACGCCCACGGTGGTCAGGTACTTCGGCGAGAACGTGCTGCGCACGAAGCGCGCGACCAGGCTGGTCTTGCCGACGCCGAAGTCGCCGACCATGCAGATCTTGTGCGCCGCCGCGTTCACGGCCGCGCCTCGCCGACGGCCAGGCGCAGGTGCGCCGTGCGCCGGTTCGCCAGCGGGTCGACCGGCTGCGGGCCGGTCTCCGGCGCGGCGCCGGCGACGCCCTGCGCGGCCAGCGCCTGCGCCAGCCACTGCGCGCGCAACGCGCGCACGCGCGCGTTGGTCGCATCGCTGCCGGTCTCGTCGTTGGTGCCGACGGCGACCAGCTCGACGTCCGCCTTCGCGGTGCGCGCCAGCGCCTGCGCGCGCCGCGCCGCCTCGGCGATCTGCGCGACGGCGGCGTCCGCGCCGGGCGCGGGCTGTGCGGCGTCGAGGAAGCGCACCTCCAGCTGCGGCAGGCGCGCGGCCAGCGCGTCGAGCTCGGCGCGCGCGGCCTGCGCGGCGTCGGTCGCCGGCGCGAGCGAGAACTCCGCGCGCGCGACGCCGGCGATCCACGGCGCGCGCTCGCGCGCGGCGGCGATCCACGCCTCCGGCGCCACGCCGTCGAGCCGCAGCACGCCGCGCTCGACCGTGGCGCGCACGGTCGGCGGCGGCGCCAGCAGGCGCATCGCGCGGCGCGCGACGACCGCGTCGTCGCCCGACACGTAGCCGGTCGCCGCGAGCTTCGGCACGACGCCGCCGAGGTCGGCGGCGGCCAGCAGCGCGGCCGGCGGCTCGGCGTCCGCGTCGACCAGGCCGTGCACGGTCAGCGCACGCCACGGGCGCTCCTCGATGCCGGTCAGCACGAATCCCGGATGCGCGGCGAGCTGCGCGCGCAGCGCCTCGACGCGCGCGTCCCAGCGCTCGCGCCGGGCCAGGAACCAGGCGAGCGCGACCAGGATCGCCAGCAGCACCGCGAGCAGCGGCCAGCGCGAGGGCCGCCGTGCGGGCCCTTCGTCGGCCGCGGTCGCGTCGCGCAGCAGCGCCATCGGCTGCAGCTGCTCGTGCCAGGCGACGCTGTTGCGCACCGTGCGCAGGTCCTCGTCGGGCGCATTCGCCCACTGCGCATGGATGTCCTCGAGCCGCTGCTCGAGCAGCGCGCGCAGCGCGGCCGGCGGCACGCCGCGCATGAAGCAGGCGAGGTTCGCGCGCGGCCCCTGCACCACCCAGACCAGATGCTCGCCGACGCTGAGCGATTCCAGCGTGCCGCCGTCGCCCTGGCCGACCGAGTCGCCGACGAAGTCGCCGAGCGCGGTCAGCATGCCGGCGATCGCGTCGGCGTCCAGCGGCGCGAGGTCCGGCGAGGACTCGCGCTGCAGCACGAGGCCGGAGTCGCGCTCGATCAGGAACACGTGGTCGATGCGGTAGGCGAGCCGGTGCTTGAGCACGACCTGGGCGTAGGGCACGCCGCCGCGCCAGGCCTCGATGCGCCATTTCAGGCCGCGCAGCGTGAAGCTGCTCTCGATCGCGGCGTTGAGGTCGGCGACGAGGTTGCGCAGCGCCTCGGCGATCGACTTGCGGATCAGCGGGCCGATGATCGGGAACAGCGCCTCGATCAGGCTCTGCCGGTTGCGGCGCACGGCCGAGCCGAGCGCCTGCGCGACCGGCTCGGCGAGCGCGCCGGCGACGCGCGCGGTCGCCGGCTCGCCTTCCCTGTTCAGCGCCTCGAGCGCCTCGGGCAGGCGGCGCGGCAGCGCCTGCTGCGCGGCCTCGAGCTCGGCGATGCGTGCCTGCGCGGCGTCGAGCGCGCGGCGCTCGTCGCCGACGAGCAGCTCGCGCAGGCGGTCGAAGTCGTTCTCGGGCGGCGCGACCGCGGACGGCGCGCCGCCGGGCCGGTCGTCCAGCGCCTCGCCGATTCCGGACGTGGCCACTGCGGCGCTCCGCGCGTCTATTTCGGCATCGGCAGGTCGAAGTCACCGCGCAGCCGCAGCGCGAACTCCGTCAGCAGGGCGGCGAGATCGTCGCGGCCGACCTTCTCCGCGCGCAGCTCGGCGCTGGCGCGCGACAGCGCCGATTCGGTCTCCTCGGCGCGCGTGCCGACCGCGGCGTTCAGCTCGGCGATCGCCTCGCGCAGGCGCTCGTCGCTGGCGGCGAGGTCGTGGGCCAGGCCCTCGAGCGCCTTGTTGATCTCGCTGCGCGACGTGCGCGCGGCCTGCTGGATGCGCGACTCGAGGTCGTCGATCGCGCCGGTGCGGTCCTGCACCTCCTGGCGCAGTTGCTTGCCGAGCTTCTCCAGCTGGTCGTCGACGCGCTTGTCGATCTGCGCCAGGCGCTTGTCCTGCGTCTCGCGCAGGCGCGCGAGCTCGGCCTCGAGGCGCTGGTTGAGCTCCTGGAAGCGGCGCTCGTAGTCGCGCATCTGGCCGCCGAACAGGATGTCGCGGATCTGGTCGACGTTGCGGTCGATGCCGCCGCCCTCCGCGGCCGGCTTCTTGGGGTCTGCCATCGGCTTGCTCCTTGGATTCTTCAGGCGTGCCTGCGCGGGCCGGCGCTCGCCGCCGGTCGGTCGTTTGCGCGCGGCGGCCTTCTTCCTGGACAGAGACTTCGCTGCGATCGCCACGACGCTCCCCGGTTGGCGCAACCTGTCGCGGTATTCTTGCATTCCGCGCAGGGCGGTGCACACATTCCGCGCCGCCGGCGCGGCGGCGCACGCCTCAGATCTGCTCGAGGCGGTAGCCGTGCTGGTAGATCGCCGCGAGCCGCCAGCCGTTCTCGCCGTTGAGGTCGAGCTTCTTGCGCAGGCGGCTGACGTGCGTGTCGACCGTGCGCGTGGACACCGCCGCGCTCAGGTTCCACACGTTCTCGAGCAGCGCGTCGCGGCTGATGATGCGGCCGTGGCGGCGGAACAGGAAATTGGCCAGGTCGAACTCGCGCTGGGTCAGCTCGATCTCGCGGCCGTCGATGCTGATGCGGCGGCGCTTGGGGTCGATCGAGTACGGGCGCAGGTCGATCGTCTCGCCCGACTCGCTCTCGGCGGCGTGCCGGCGCAGCACGGCGTTGACGCGGGCCAGCAGCTCGCGCTGCTTGGGCGGCTTGACGACGTAGTCGTCGCCGCCGCTGGCCAGGCCCTGCACCATGTCCTCCTCGGCGTCGCGCGCGGTCAGGAAGATCACCGGCAGGCGGCTGTTGGCCGACGAGCGGATCGCGCCGATGACCTCGATGCCGGTGCTGTCGGGCAGCATCCAGTCGAGCAGCAGCAGGTCGACCGCCTCCGATCCCTGGCGGCGGCGGAATTCCGTGGCGTTGCGGAACACCCTCACCGCATAGCCGGATTCTTCCAGCCAGTTCGCAACGAGAGCGGCCATGTCCTGATCATCTTCCAGCAGTCCGATAACCAGTCCGAGTTTGCTCATGATGCCCCGCTGACCGAAAAAGGCGATCGCGATCGCCGGCCGACGAGCGTCATTCGACGACGAAATTGACGCGCATGTTGACGCGCCATTCCTCGATCGTGCCGTCGTCGCGGGTAGCGACCTTGATCTCGTTGATCCACGCGCCCTTGATGTTCTTGACCGTCTGGGACATCTTCTTGAGGCCCTTCTGCACCGCGTCCTCGATGCCCTTGGGGGAGGAACTGCTGAGTTCGACGACCTTGGCGACCGACATGGCAGGCACTCCTTCACGAAGCCTCACGCCACTATAGCCTATAGCAAAGCCCGAAGCGGCCGGAAGAGCGCAAACTGGCGACCGCTGCGCATTCGGCGCGCCGGAACCGGCCGGCCTACGCGGCGGCGCGCGCCTCGGCGCGGGACAGCCAGCGCAGCCACAGCAGGAACACCACCAGGGCGTCGAGCACGATCAGCGCCTGCCACAGGTAGAGGTGGAACCAGTCGAACCAGAGCCGGTTCCACTGGCCGAGGTAGAACAGGCTGATGATGCGCACGAGGTTGACCGCCTGGATCGCCACGAAACCGATGCCGATGCCGGCCAGGCGGTACTTCCACGGCGCCGGGAACGCCAGGATCGCCGAGACCAGGATGATGATCGCCTCGACGCCGTTGCAGCCGCGCTCGATCGAGATCGCGAAGTCGCCGCTGGTGCTCTGCAGCACCTTGCCGTAGGCGATCGCGTGCGGGTCGAACACGCCGACGATCCAGACGCAGACCTTGGCGATCGCGCTGGTGAACGGCACGATCACGTACCGGTCGACCGGCTGCAGCAGCTCGGCCACGAACAGCACGATCAGGCAGAGCACGAACAGCAGCATGAAACGCAGCATGGCGGACGGAAGAACCTGAAGCCCGAGGGGCGCCGGTCCTGCCTCGAGTCCCGGCTCGTTCCGCGCGGGCGGACCCGCGCGGATGCAGAGCATAGCGGGTTTGGCGGCCGATCCAGAGCCCGCCGGCGGCGCCGGCTCGCGGCCGCCGGCGCCTGCTAGCATTCGGCCTCATGAATCCTGCGCCCAATCTCTTCCTGGTCGGCCCGATGGGCGCCGGCAAGACGACCGTCGGCCGCCACATCGCCGAGCTGTTCCGGCTGCCGTTCCACGACCTCGACCACGAGATCGAGGCGCATACCGGCGCGGCGGTCGGGCTGATCTTCGAGCTGGAGGGCGAGGCGGGCTTCCGCCGCCGCGAAAGTGCCGCATTGGCCGAGCTGGCCCTGCGCAACGGCGTGGTGCTCGCCACCGGCGGCGGCGCGGTGCTGAGCCCGGTCAACCGCCGCGTGCTGCGCGAGCGCGGCTTCGTGATCTGGCTGGACGCGTCGGTCGACGCGCAGCTCATGCGCCTGGCGCGCGACCGCCAGCGCCCGCTGCTGCAGGCGCCGGACCGCCGCGCGCGGCTCGAGCAGCTGGCTGCCGAGCGCAACCCGCTGTACGCCGAGATCGCCGACCTGCGCCTGGACTCGGCCGGGGTCGGCAACAGCGCCCACGTGGCGCACGACCTGCTCGACCTGCTGGAAGCGCGCTGGCAGCGCGGCAGCGCCGGGGCCGCCGCATGAGCGCGCCGACGGCGGTGGAGGTCGCACTCGGCGCGCGCGGCTATCCGATCTGGATCGGCGCCGGCCTGCTCGCCGAGCCCGCGCGCTGGCGCGGCGCGCTGCGTGGCCGCCACGTGCTCGTCGTCACCAACCAGACCGTCGCCCCGCTCTACCTGGAACGCGTGCAGGCGGGCCTGGACGGGCTCGACCACGCCGCGCTGGTGCTGCCGGACGGCGAGGCGCACAAGACGTTGGCCAGCGCCGGGCGCGTGCTCGAGGCGCTGGCCGCGCTCGGCGCCAGCCGCGACGCCGCGGTCGTCGCGCTCGGCGGCGGCGTCGTCGGCGACCTCGCCGGCTTCGCCGCGGCCTGCTGGATGCGCGGCATCGATTTCGTGCAGATGCCGACCACGCTGCTGGCGATGGTCGATTCCTCGGTCGGCGGCAAGACCGGCGTGAACCTGCCCGCCGGCAAGAACCTGGTCGGCGCGTTCCACCAGCCGCGCGCCGTGGTCGCCGACACCGCCACCCTGGCCACGCTGCCGGAACGCGAGTACCGCGCGGGCCTGGCCGAAGTGGTCAAGTACGGCGCGATCGGCGACGCGGCGTTCTTCGCCTGGCTGGAGGCGCAGGCCGGCGCGCTCGCCGCGCGCGAGGTCGCCACGCTGGACGCGGCGATCGCCGCGAGCTGCCGGCACAAGGCCGGCGTGGTCGCGCGCGACGAGCACGAGCACGGCGAGCGCGCGCTGCTGAACTTCGGGCACACGTTCGGCCACGCGCTCGAGGCCGAGGCCGGCTACGGCACGCTGCTGCACGGCGAGGCGGTGGCGATCGGCATGGCGCTCGCCGCGCGGCTGTCGGCCGATCTCGGCCGCGCGCCGCGCGCCGACGCCGAGCGGCTGGAACGGCTGCTCGGCGCGCTCGGCCTGCCCGTCGCGCCGCCGGCCGGCGATCCGGCGCGCCTGCTCGAGCGCATGCGCCTGGACAAGAAGAACCTGAGCGGCCGCCTGCGCCTGATCCTCTGGCGCGGCGTCGGCCGCGCCGAGATCGTGCCGGACGTGGACGAGCGCGCGATCCTGAACGTGCTCGGCGGCGCGCGCGCCTGACGGCTCCGGCCGCGGCGTCGCGCCGCTGACGCCGGCGCCCGCGCGCGGCTACAATTCCCGGTTCACCATGCGCCTCTACATGCAGACCCAGCCGGCCGGCTCCGACCCGCCGCGCTTCTACCAGATCGCGCTGCAGCAGGACCTGCTCGGCGGCTGGACGCTGTTTCGCGAGTGGGGCCAGCAAGGCAGCCGCTCCAGCGTCAAGCGCGAGGTCTACCTCGAGCGCGACGCGGCGATCAGCGCGTTCGAACGCGCGCGCGACGCCCAGCTCAAGCGCGGCTTCCACGTGATGTTCAGCCAGGGCTTCGACGGGCCCCATGGCTGACCGCCGCGCACGGGCGCGCTGAAGACCCGCCCGCGCGCGCCGCTTCTCCTTTCCTTCACGAGTCCGATCGCCATGTCCGCCACGCCCGACCACCGATTCCTGCGCGCGCTGCGCCGCGAGCCCGTCGACATGACGCCGGTCTGGATCATGCGCCAGGCCGGCCGCTACCTGCCGGAGTACCGCGCCACGCGCGAGCGCGCCGGCAGCTTCCTGGCGCTGGCGCAGACGCCCGAGCTCGCCTGCGAGGTGACGCTGCAGCCGCTCGCGCGCTTCGCGCTGGACGCGGCGATCCTGTTCTCCGACATCCTCACGATCCCGGACGCGATGGGCCTGGGCCTGCACTTCGTCGACGGCGAAGGGCCCAAGCTGCACCGCCCGCTGCGCAGCGCCGCCGACGTCGCCGCGCTCGGCGTGCCGGATCCGGAAGCCGACCTGCGCTACGTCATGGACGCGGTGCGCCTGGTGCGCCGCGAGCTCGGCGAGCGCGCGCCGCTGATCGGCTTCTCCGGCAGCCCGTGGACGCTGGCCTGCTACATGATCGAGGGCGAAGGCTCGTCGAGCTTCTCGCGCGCCAAGGCACTGGCGCTGGACGACCCGGCGACGATGCACCGCCTGCTGGACACGCTCGCGCAGGCGGTCGCGCGCTACCTGGCCGGACAGGCCGCCGCCGGCGCGCAGGCGCTGATGGTGTTCGACACCTGGGGCGGCCTGCTCGCGCCGGCCGCGTTCGGCGAGTTCTCGCTGCGCTGGCTGGCCGAGGTGGTCGCGCGCCTGCGCGCCGAGCCCGCCGCGCGCGAGGTGCCGGTGATCCTCTTCTCCAAGGGCGCCAACGGCCATCTCGAGGCGCTCGCCGACACCGGCTGCGCCGCGCTCGGCGTCGACTGGACGATCGGCATCGGCGAGGCGCGGCGCCGCGTCGGCGCGCGCGTCGCGCTGCAGGGCAACCTCGACCCGGCCGTGCTCGCCGCCTCGCCGGAGGCGATCCGCCGCGCCGTGCGCGCGCTGCTCGACGACTTCGGCGCGCATCCCGGCCACGTGTTCAACCTCGGCCACGGCATCACGCCCGACATCGACCCGGACCACGTCGCCGTGCTCGTCGACGCGGTGCACGAGCACAGCCGCCGGCGCTGAGGCGCACCGGCGCGGCCTTGGCTCCGCGACGGCCGCCCTGCGTCATCGCGCGAGCGGCTTTCCCGCGCCGGCCTCGCCGCGCTCGGCGCTCAGCGGCAGGCGCGTGCCGCCGCAGTCGAGGGACGCCAGCGGCCGAAGGGGCACCGGCGTCGCTGGATCGCCATGCCGGCAGCGTAAGCCCGCGCCGGCGCATCGGCCCTACCCATCCGCATCGGCCGGCGCGGCGCAGGCCGCCTAGCGGCTCGTCATCGCCGCCGCAATGGCCTCGGCCAGCCGCGCGGTGGTGACCGGCTTGCGCAGCAGCACGTCCATGCCGGCGGCGCGGATCTGCGCCTCCTCGTCGCCCACGGAGCGCGCGGTGACCGCGATCAGCGGCAGCGCCGCGTGGCCGTTGCCGCGCAGCATGCGCGCGAGCTGCAGGCCGTCGATGCCCGGCAGGTCGAGGTCGATCAGGGCAAGGTCGTAGCGCAGCGTCTTGAGCTCGGTCAGCGCGGCCAGGCCGTTGGAGACGTGCATCGGCCGATGCCCGAGCCGGGCCAGCAGCCCGACGACGACCTCGGCCACGGTGGCGTCGTCCTCGACCAGCAGCACGTCGAGCGGGCGCTCCACGTACGGCGCGCGCGGGCCGGGCGACGCCGGCGGCGCGCGGCGCGCCGCCTCGTAGATCGGCAGGTCCACCTGGAACACGCTGCCTTCGCCGAGCGTGCTCGACACCGCGATCGTGCCGCCCATCAGCAGCGTGAGCTCGCGGCAGATCGCCAGCCCCAGGCCGCTGCCGCCGTGGCGGCGCAGCACGCCGTCGGCCTGCTCGAAGCGGTTGAACAGGCGCGCGCAGACCTCGGCGCTCATGCCCGGCCCGGTGTCGGCGACGCAGATGCGCAGGTGCGTGCCGCCGATGCGCGACAGCGACAGCCTCACGCCGCCGTGCTCGGTGAACTTCAGCGCGTTGTTGACCAGGTTCAGCAGGATCTGCTTGATGCGCAGCTCGTCGCCCCAGATCGACGCCGGCACGTTGTCGGCGACCTCGACGGCGATCGACAGGCCCTTGCGCTCGGCCAGCGGCCGCTGCAGCTCGGCCACCTCGCGCGCGAGCGCGGCCGGATCGAGCGGCTGGTCGTCGAGCGCGAACTTGCCGGCGTCGATGCGCGCGATGTCCAGGCTGTCGTTGACCAGCCGCAGCAGCAGCTGGCCGGACTGATGGATCGCGCTGGCGTAGCCGCGCTGGCGCTCGTCGAGGTCGGTGGCGAGCAGGAGCTCGCTCATGCCGAGCACGCCGGTCATCGGCGTGCGGATCTCGTGGCCCATCGTGGCGAGGAACGCGGACTTCGCCTCGACCAGCTGTTCGCTGGCGCGGCGCCGTTCCTCGGCCAGCGCATAGGCGTGCCGCCGGCGCAGGCGCAGGCGGTACGCGTGCATCCCGGCGAGCAGCGCGAGCAGCGCGGCGATGGCGTACGCGCCGTAGGCGGCCGGCGTCGCCCACGGCGGCGGCGCCACGCGGATCGACAGCGGCGCGGCGAGGTCGGACCAGGGGCTGCCGGCGCTGGCCGCGCGCACGTGGAGGCGGTAGTCGCCGGGCGGCAGCTTCGAGTAGATGCGCTCGCCGCGCTCGGCGTCGACCCAGTCCTCGTCGAAGCCTTCCAGGCGGAAGCGGTAGCGGTTCGTCGACGGGTTGGCGTACGACAGCGCGCGCACTTCGACGCGCAGGTCCAGATCGTCGTAGCCGAGCTCGATCGGCGCGCGGCCGTCGACCTCCTGGGCGGCGCCGCCGCCGCGGCGCACGCTGAGGCTGGTGATCTGCAGCGGCGGCGGCGGCACGTCGAAGCGCAGCGCCAGCGGGTCGAACGCCACCGCGCCGCCCAGCGTGCCGGCGTAGATCGTGCCGTCGGCGCCGACGGCGATCGCGCCGGGCAGGAACTCCTGGCTGGGCAGGCCGTCGCGCGCGTCGAAGCGGCGGATCTCGTTCGAGCGCGGATCGACGCGCCACAGCCCGCGCGGCGAGGTCACCCAGACCCTGCCGTCACGCGACACGGCCATGGCGTGGGCATTGAAGCTCGGCCAGCCGCGTGCGGCGTCGAAGCGCTTCTGCAGCAGCATGACGCCGCCGTCGACCCGGTACTGCTCCAGCACGCCGAGGCGGTGCGCCCACAGCGTGCCGTCGGGCGCGAACGCGATCGCGTGGATCGGCTCGCCCGGCCCGCCGGCGGCCGGCGAGAAACGGTCCCGCGCGGCGTCGTAGCGCTGCACGCCGCCGGCCGTGGCCAGCCACGGCGTGCCGGACACGTCGAGCAGCAGCGTGGAGATGTCGGCGTTCTCCAGCGTCTTGTCCGCCGGCGTGTAGCGGCGCAGCACGCGCGGCGGCTCCTCGCCGACGCGGGCGACGCCGCCACCGTGCGAGCTGACCCAGATGCTGCCGTCGGCGGCACGCACGAGGTGGTCGACGTAGCCGGGCGGCAGCGCGTCGCGGCGCGTCAGGTCGACTGGAACGACGACCTTCGCCGGCGAGCCCAGCGAGTGGCGCACCAGCCCGGTCTGCGTGCCGACCCAGAGGCGGTCGTCGCCTTCCGGCAGCAGCGCGGTCAGGCGCGCGCCGCCGATCTGCAGGCGCTCGCCCCAGCGCTCGACGCGACCGCTGGCGACGTCGATGCGGTCCAGGCCGTCGCTGCCGGCGCCGACCCAGACCGCGCGGCCGCCGTCGATGCCGAAGCTCTTGACGCGCGCGCGGGTCAGGCTCGAGGCGTCGCCCGGCACGTGGCGGAACGCCGAGAAGTTGCGCCAGTGCGGCGGCAGGCGGGCGACGCCGCCGTCGAACAGCGCGAACCAGATGCCGCCTTCGGCGTCCTCGCGGATGTCGTGCGTGCGCAGGCCCGGGTACGAGCCGGGGATCCCATCCTCGCTGCCGTAGCGATGCAGCCCGCCCTTGGCGTCGAGGCGGCCCAGGCCGTTGAGCAGGCCGAGCCACAGCCCGTCGGCGTCGGTGCGCGCCAGCGCCGACACGCGCAGCGCCGGCGTCGAGGCGGCCAGCTCGCCCTGGTAGCGCAGCGCCCGGTCGACGCGGAACAGCCCCTTGTAGGTGCCGACCAGCATGCTGCCGTCGGCTTCCTCGAGGAACGACATGACCACCGACGGCCCCGGCCGCGCCGCCAGCGGCGGCAGGTCGACGTGGACCAGGCGGCCGTCCGGCTCGCGCACGTCCAGGCCTTCGTCGGTGCCGATCCAGAGCCGGCCGTTGTCGCCGGCGTGCAGCGAGTAGACCGTGCTCGAGCGCAGGCTGGCCGGATCCTCGGCATCGTGGTCGATGCGCAGGAAGCGCCCGTCCGGCTCGAGGCGGTTCAGGCCGCCGAGGTAGGTGCCGACCCAGATCGCGCCGCTGGCGTCCTCGACGATCGAGAACACGTCGTTGCTGCCCAGCGTGCCGAGGTCGCTGGGCTGGTGCGTCCAGTGGCGGAAGCTCCTGCCGTCGGGCTCCAGGCGGTTCAGGCCGGACGCCTCGCCGCCGCACCAGAGCCGGCCGGCGCGGTCGACGACGAGCTCGGAGACGTCGTTGGACTGCAGCGAGGCCGGGTCGTTCGGATCGTGGCGGAACACGCGGAAGCCCACGCCGTCGTAGCGCGCGAGCCCGTCCTGCGTGCCGATCCAGACGAAGCCGTCGTGGTCCTGCACGGTCTTGTAGGTGACGTTCGAGGGCAGGCCGTCGGCGACCTGCAGCGGCACGAACAGCGGCGGCGCGGGCGGCGGCGCCGCGAACGCGGTCGCGCTCCATGCCAACAGCGACGTGGCCAGCCAGGCGCGCATAGTGCCCCTCCCTGCGGCGATACTGCCACGCGAGGCCGCCCTGCGCAGCCGCGGCGGCGCCCGCGATGCGAAGCGCCTCGCAGTTCCGGCACGCCGCGGGCGCGGCTGCCGGAGGCTCGTCCGGCGGATATAGTGCCTGCGCCGGGCCCGGCTGCGCCGCGCGCCCGGCACGACCGAACAGAGGCCCCATGCCGCAACCGCGCCTGCCGCTTCGCCTGATCCTGCTCGCCGCGCTCGCCCTCGGCGCGGCGCTGCTGCTCGGCCTGGTGGTGGCCACGCTGAACAGCCTGCTCGAGCTCTACCAGCGCCTCGCCGCGATGCCGGTCTGGCTGCGCCTGCCGCTGGTCGCCGCCGGCGCGCTGGCGGTGGCGGCGTTCGCCTGGCTGCTCTGGCGCCTGGCCCGGCCGACGCGCCGGGCCGCGCCGGACGCGCCGCTGCCGGCGTCGCGCGCCGCGGTGGACGCGCGCGTCGAGGCGCTGCGCGAGCGCGGCGCCGAAATCGGCGCGCTCGAGGCCGAGCTCGCCGAGCTCGACCGCCGCCGCGCCAGCGGCGACCTGCACGTGGCGCTGTTCGGCGAGATCTCGACCGGCAAGTCCAGCCTGATCCGCGCGCTCGCGCCGCAGGCCAGGGCCGAGGTGGACGTGCGCGGCGGCACCACGCACGCCGTCGCGCAGTACCGCGGCCGCCTGCCGGACGGGCGCGAGCTGGTGCTCGCCGACGTGCCGGGCAGCAGCGAGGTCGGCGGCGCGGCGCACGAGCAGCTGGCGCGCGACGAGGCGCTGCGCGCGCACGTGGTCGTCTACCTCGCCGCCGGCGACCTGACGCGCGCGCAGGACGCCGAGCTGCGCTGGCTGGCCGGCTTCCGCAAGCCGCTGGTGCTGGCGCTGAACAAGGCCGACCTCTACGGCGAGGCCGAGCGCGCCGCGCTGCTGGCGCGCTTCGCCGAGCGCTACGGCGCGGTCGCGCGCGCGATCGTCGCGCTCAGTGCCGGCGGCAGCGAGCGCTACGAGCGCACGCTGCCCGACGGTCGGCGCGAGAAGGTCGAGCGCGAGCGCGCGCCGGAGATCGGCACGCTGCTCGACGCGCTGGCGCAGGCCACCGCGCCCGGCGCCGCCGCGCTGGAGCCGGCGCGCGAAGCGGCGGTGCTCGCCGAGGTCGGCCGGCGCGGCGATGCGCTGGCGCGCGAAACCGCGGCACGCGAGGCGGCGCAGACGGTGGCGCGCTACACGCGCCGCGCGGTCGTCGGCGCGCTCGCCGCGGTGGCGCCGGGCAGCGACATCCTGATCCAGGGCGCGCTCGGCACCGGCCTGGTGCGCGAGCTGGCGCGCATCCACGGCGTGCCGGTGCGCGAGCTCGACGTCGAGGCGCTGCTCTCGCGCGTCGGCCTCACGGTGCGCAACACCACCGCGATCGTGCTGGCGATCGCCGGCAACGCGCTGAAGGCGTTCCCGGGGCTGGGCACGCTGGGCGGCGGCATGCTGCACGCGGTGGCCTACGGACTGGTGTTCGACAGCCTCGGCCGCGCGCTGGCCGACACGCTGGCCGAGCGCGCCTCGCTGGACGCGGCGGACGTCGAGGCGCGCGTGCGCGCGCTGCTCGCCGAGCCGGCGCGCGAGCGCCTCGAGCGCGTCGCGCGCCTGGCGGTCGAGGCGGCGCGCAACGGCGCGCGCGAACCCGCCGCGCCACCGTAGCGGCAGGGGAAAAACAGCGTTCACGCGGCGGCGGTGGCGCCCACCGCGGGTTTTTGCCAAGCTGGAAGCCATGCCGACGACGACCGCCAGGAGGCCGCCCGGAAACCGCGACACCGGTGCCGTCGCGCCGCGCCGCCGCGCCGTGGCCGGCGCGCTCGCCGCCGGCCTGCTCGCGCTGCCGGCGGCCGCATCCGCGGCGAGCGAGGTCTACCGCTTCGATCCGGTGCACACGCAGGTCTGGTTCTCCGCCGAGCACCAGCGCTTCTCGCACCCGCTCGGGCGCCTGCGCGTCAAGGACGGCTGGTTCGCGTTCGACGAGCAGGACTGGAGCGCGAGCCGCGTCGACGTGACGATCGATCTCGCCTCGGCCGACATGGGCGACGCGAAATGGAACGAGGCGGTGCGCTCGGGCGCGCTGCTGGACGCCGAACGCTGGCCGGTGGCGCGCTACGTCAGCCGCAGCGTCGAGAAGAAGGACGCCACGCACGGCGTGATCCACGGCGAGCTGCATTTCCGCGGCCAGTCCCGTCCGGTGGACGTCGAGTTCGTGCTGAACCGCATCGGCGAGGATCCGTACCTGTTCAAGCGCAAGGCGGGATTCTCCGCGCGCGCCGAGCTCAGCCGTTCGGCGTTCGGCATGAAGCGCTACGCCGAGGTCGTCGGCGACCGCATCGAGCTGCGCTTCGAGGTCGAAGGCATCCGCGACCGCGGTGCCGCTGCAAAAAAGGGGGAACCGGAATGACGTTGAGGAGCAACGCCGCGCAGTGGGGCAGCCTGGCGCGGTTCTTCCACTGGACGATCGTGCTGCTGATCCTGGCCCAGGCGGTGATCGGCCTGGTCATGGTGGAGCTGCCGAAGCGGCCGAGCACGATCCCGGTCTACACGTTCCACAAGTCGCTGGGCCTGACGGTGTTCGCGCTGGCCGTGCTGCGCCTGGCCTGGCGCGCGTTCGATCCGCGCCCAGACGACGTCGCCGGCATGCCGCGCTGGCAGGCGATCGGCGCGCGCTGCGGCCATGCGCTGCTCTACGCGCTGCTGTTCGCCGTGCCGCTGTCGGGCTGGCTGTTCGACTCGGCCTCGGGCCTCAGGCCGCTGTACTGGTTCGGCGTCGTGCACGTGCCGAGCCTCACCGGCGGCAAGAACGAGGCGCTCAGGGACTTCGCCGAGGACGCGCACGAATGGCTGTTCTGGCTGCTGGCGATCGTCGCCGCCGGCCATGCGGCGATGGCGCTGCTGCACCACTTCGTCAACCGCGACGACACGCTCAGGCGCATGCTGCCCTGGCGCGTCCGCCCGCTCGCGTCCGCCCCGCTCCCGTCCGTTCCGGAGGAATCCAGCCGATGATCCGCTCAATCGTTCTCGCCGCCCTGCTGCTGCCGTCCGCCGCGTACGCGCGCGACTGGCAGGTCGACGCCGCGAAAAGCTCGCTGACGTTCAAGGGCAGCTACCAGGGCGAGTCGTTCGACGGCCGCTTCAAGTCGTTCGACGCGAAGATCGCCTACGACCCGGCGAACCTGGCCGCGTCGAAGTTCGACGTCACCGTCGACCTCGCCAGCGCCGACACCGGCAACGGCGACCGCGACGACTCGCTGCACGGCGCCGACTTCTTCGACGTGAAGAAGACGCCGAAGGCGCATTTCGTCACCGAGTCGTTCGCCAAGTCCGCCGACGGCGGCGTCGAGGCGAAAGGCAGGCTGACGATCCGCGACAAGACCCAGCCGGTGACGCTGAAGGTGAAGTTCGTCGAGAACGGCGACGCCGCCACGCTCGACGTCGACACCGTGCTCAAGCGCGCCGACTACGGCCTCGGCGCCGGCAGCGACTGGACCGACGTCGGCGCCGACGTGCCGGTGCACGGCCATCTGGCGCTGACCGCGAAGTAGTGCCGAACCCGCTCGCCTACTGGAACGCGTTGCGGGCGCGGCTCGCGCGGACCCTCGCGCGGCCCGCGGGCGAGGCGCCCGCGCCGGCCGAAGGCGACGCGCACGCCGTGCAGGCGGCCGAGAGCCTGCGCCAGCTGCTCGACGACCCGTCGATCCCGGCCGCGATCCGCAGCGGCCTCGCCGCGGACTTCGCCCGCCTCGAGGCGATGCTCGGCAAGCTCGAGCGCGGCGAGGTGCACATCGCCGTGTTCGGCCGCGTCAGCGTCGGCAAGTCGGCGCTGGCCAACGCGCTGCTCGGCGAGGCCGCGTTCGCTGTCGGCGTGCTGCACGGCACGACGCGCGAGCCGGCGCAGCGCACCTGGCGCGAGGTCGCCGGCGGCGGCGTGCATCTGATCGACACGCCGGGCATCGACGAGCTGGACGGCGAGGCGCGCGAGCGGCTCGCGTTCGAGGTGGCCGGCGTCAGCGACCTGGTCGTCTTCGTCGTCGACGGCGACATGACGCAGCGCGAGCGCGACGCGCTGGCCACGCTCGCCCGCACCGAGCGCCCGCTGCTGCTGGCCCTGAACAAGGCCGACCGCTACGGCGAGGACGAGCAGGAGCGCCTGCTCGAGCGGCTGCGCGAGCACGCCGCCGGCCTGGTGCGGCCGGACGACGTCGTCGCGATCAGCGCGCAGCCGGCGCCGCTCAAGCGCGTGCGCATCGACGCCGGCGGCGAACACGCCGAACTGGTCGAGCGCATGCCCGACCTCGACGCGCTGCGCGACCGCCTGACCGCGGTGCTCGAGCGCGAAGGCAGGACGCTGGCCGCGCTGAACGCGAGCCTGTTCGCCGGGCGCCTGTCCGACCAGGTGGCCGCGCGCATCGCCGAGGCGCGGCGCGAGCTGGCCGGCAAGGTGATCCGCCAGTACTGCATCGCCAAGAGCCTGGCGGTGGCGCTCAATCCGATCCCGGTGGCCGACCTGCTCGCCGCCGGCGCGCTGGACGCGGCGCTGGTCATGCATCTCGGCCGCGTCTACGGCCTGCCGCTGACCAGGACCGAGGCCGGCGCGCTGATCGCCGTGATCACGGCCCAGCTCGCCGCCCTGATGGGCGCGATCTGGGGCGTGCACCTGGTCGCCTCCGCGCTCAAGGGCATGAGCGCCGGGTTGTCGACGATGGTCACCGCCGGCGCGCAGGGCGCGCTCGCCTGGTACGCCACCGAGCTGGTCGGCCGCGCCGCGGAGCGCTACCTGGTGGGCGGCAAGTCGTGGGGGGAGAAGGGCCCCAAGCGCGTCGTCGCCGAGATCGTCGAGAGCCTCGACCGCGACTCGATCCTGCGCGAGGCGCGCGGCGAGATCCTGCGGCGCCTGCGCGAGCGCACCGCCTGAGCGGCGCGGTTCACGGCGCCGACATCCGTCCTGGCCTACAGTCGGCGCGCCGCGCGAGTCCGCGCGGCGAGCGTTCCACCGATCGGGAGGATGACGCATGAAACCGAACAAGGCGTTTTCGCGGGTCGCCGGCTGCGGCCTGGCGCTGCTCTGCGCCGCCGCCGCGGCGCAGGACCTGGGCGCGCTGAAGGGCCTGGCCGGGGGCATGGACCCGTCTTCGCTGGCGGCCGGCAGCGCCGGCAACGCCGCCGGCGTCGTGGAGTTCTGCATCAAGAACAACTACCTGGGCGGCGACGCGGCGAGCTCGGTCAAGGACAAGCTGCTCGGCAGGATCGGCGGCGCCGACGAATCGGACGCCGACAAGGCCGACTACGCCGACGGCGCCAGGGGCCTGCTCAAGACCGGCGACGGCAAGAGCGTCGATCTCGGCCAGGCCGGCGGCCTCAAGAAGTCGCTGACCAAGAAGATCTGCTCCAGCGTGCTCGACCACGCCAAGTCGCTGCTTTGATCCGCGCCCGCGGAGCCGGCCGGCGCGCCGGCTCCGCGGCTTTCCGCCCGGCTCAGGCGCCGCGCGAATGGTCCTCGATCATCGCTCGCAGCGCCGGATGGGCGATCTGGAAGATGTCGAACAGCCCGGCCGCGCGCAGGTACGGCACGCGGCGCAGCACCTCGTCCTCGCACAGGCGGCGTTCGTCCTCGTCGTCTTCGGCCGCCAGCGCGCGCTGCGCGTAGGCGATGAACTCCTCGATCCAGATCGACGCGGTGAAGTCCGCGCCGCGGTCGGCGGCCGGACCGGCTGCAGGCTGCGGGCGCGCGGCCGCCGGCGCGGGAATGTCGTGAAGGGCGATGATGGCATGCATGGTCGTGCTTCTTCGTTCTTCGTATACCGTCCGGACGGTACAGTATATACTCGACCCCTCGTCGTCAACGGCCACCCCATGCCTGCCAAGCCGAAGAAGAAAAGCGCGCGCGAACGCATCCTCGAAGCCGCCGAGCAGGTGGTTTCGGACGTCGGCGCCGGCAACATGACGCTGGACGCCGTGGCCGCGGCGGCGGGAGTGAGCAAGGGCGGCCTGCTCTATCACTTCGCCAGCAAGGAAGCGCTGCTCAAGGGCATGGTCGACCGCCACATGGACGACCACCAGGCGCGCCTGGCGGCGACGCACGCGCGCCTGGGCAACACGCCGGCGACGTACCTGCGCGCGTTCCTCGAGACGGAGATGGAGCTGGCGCGCGAGGAGACGCACTCGGCGGCCGTGTCGCGCTCGTTCCTGGCCGCGGCGGCGAACTTCCCCAGCCTGCTGGAGCGCCCGCGCCGCGAGTTCGCCGCGCATTTCGCCCGCCTGCGCGAGGCCGGCGGCAACTTCCCGCTGGCCGCGCTGGTCTCCCTGGCCTACGACGGCCTTTATTTCGGCGACATCTTCGAGATCTCGGCGCTGACCGCCGAGGAGCGCGCGCAGCTCGCCGAGACGATGCTGGCGCTCGCCGACCGCACGCAGTCGGGCGCCGCGCCCTGATCCGCCGCGGCGCCTGACAGGCGCGCTCCGACCTGCGACTATTGCGGCCCTCCACGGCAGTCGCCGCCGGCACGGCCCTGCCCCTACCCGCTTTCACCGGTCGCGCCGCCAGCGGCGCAAGAGGAGTCGCGCATGTCCGATCACTACGCCATCCGCCGCGAGGTCGGCCCCTGGGCCCTGATGCTGACCGGCCTCGGCTCGATCATCGGCTCGGGATGGCTGTTCGGCGCATGGCGTGCGGCGGGCCTGGCCGGCCCCGGCGCGATCTGGGCCTGGGTCATCGGCGCGGCGATCATCATGACGATCGCGCTCACCTACGCCGAGCTCGGCGCGATGTTCCCCGAATCGGGCGGCATGGTGCGCTACGGGCACTATTCGCACGGCTCGCTGGTCGGCTTCATCGCCGCGTGGGCGAACTGGATCGCGATCGTCTCGGTGATCCCGGTCGAGGCCGAGGCGTCGGTGCAGTACATGGCCTCGTGGCCGTGGGCCTGGGCGCAGGGCATGTACGTGCACGCGCCGGACGGCCACGGCGAGCTGACGCCGCCGGGCCTGGCGATCGCCGCCGTGCTCGTGATCGTGTACTTCCTGCTGAACTTCTGGAGCGTGAAGCTGTTCGCGCGCTCCAACAGCGCGATCACGCTGTTCAAGCTGGTCGTGCCAGCCGCGACCGGCCTCGCGCTGATCGCCAGCGGCTTCCATGCCGAGAACTTCGCCGTCGGCGTGCACGGCGACGCGCACGCGCTCGATCTCGCCGCCGTGCTGACCGCGGTGGCCACCGCCGGCATCGTCTTCAGCTTCAACGGGTTCCAGAGCCCGGTGAACCTCGCCGGCGAAGCGCACGACCCGGGGCGCAGCATCCCGTTCGCCGTGCTCGGCTCGATCGTGCTGGCGACGATCGTCTACGTGATCCTGCAGGTCGCCTACCTCGGCGCGGTGCCGCCGGACCTGCTCGCCCGCGCCGGCTGGAACGGCATCGACTTCAGCTCACCATTCGCGCAGCTGGCGATCATCGTCAACCTGCACTGGCTGGCGATGCTGCTCTACATCGACGCCTTCGTGAGCCCGAGCGGCACCGGCATCACCTATACCGCCACGACCGCGCGCATGATCTACGGCATGGAGCGCAACGGCACGCTGCCGAAGCTGTTCGGCCGCCTGCATCCGGTCTACGGCGTGCCGCGCCCGGCGATGTGGCTGAACCTGGTGGTGTCGTTCCTGTTCCTGTTCTTCTTCCGCGGCTGGGGCACGCTGGCGGCGGTGATCTCGGTGGCGACGATCATCTCGTACCTGACCGGCCCGGTCGCGGTGATGACGCTGCGCCGCACCGCGCCCGGCCTGCACCGGCCGTTCCGCCTGCCGGGGCTGCCGGCGATCGCGCTGGTCGCGTTCGTGTTCTCCACCGAGCTCCTGTACTGGGCCAAGTGGCCGCTGACCGGCGAGATCATCCTGCTGATGGTCGTCGCGCTGCCGATCTACTTCTATTACCAGGCCCGCGGCGGGTGGCACGACTTCGGCCGGCACCTGAAAGGCGCGTGGTGGCTGATCGTCTACCTGCCGGCGATCGCCGCGCTGTCGTGGGCCGGCAGCGCCGAGTTCGGCGGACGCGGCTACCTGCCGTACGGCTGGGACCTCGCCGCGGTGGCCGTCGCCGGCGTGGTCTTCTACGTCTGGGGCGTGCGCTCGGGCTGGCGCACGCCGGCGGCCGAAGCCGCCGACGGCCAGGCGCCGGCCTGCTGACGCGACGCCGTTCGCAAAAACGCCTCGACCCTAGCTAGGGAATGCCCTAGCTAGGGACGTCCCCGATGGGCAGGCCGGCGCGAAGCTGGTGAACTCGGCACGTGGAATCCCCCAATCCAAGCCGAGATCAGCCATGTCCGCAGTCTCCGCCGTAGGCCATCAGCAGACACTTTCCGCCCGTTCCGGCGGCAACGAATACACGGTGCAGCGCGGCGACACGCTTTCGCAGATCGCCGCCCGCCATGGCGTTTCCCTGCAGGACCTGCTCGCCGCGAACCCGCAGATCCTGAACCCGAACGTGATCTACCCGGGCCAGACGGTGTCGATACCCGCCGGCGGCCGTTCCGGCGACGGCGGCAGCGTGCAGGGCGCGCAGGGGCCGAGCGGCGCCTCGGGCGCGACGCCTGGCACCTTGCAGGGGCGCATCAACGAGGCGATGGGCTTCTTCGAGAGCCAGGGCTGGACGCGCGCGCAGGCGGCCGGCATCGTCGGCAACCTGCAGGCCGAGAGCGGCGTCGACCCGAACCGCGCGCAGAACGGCGGCGGCCCGGGCTACGGCCTGGCCCAGTGGGAAGGCCCGCGCCAGGCCGCGTTCCGCGCCTGGGCCGGCCACGACATCCACAATTCGACGTTCCGCGAGCAGCTGGAATTCATCCAGCACGAGCTGACGACGACCGAAGCCGGCGCCGGCAACGCGCTGCGCGGCGCGACCACGGCGGCCGACGCGGCGCGGATCTTCTGCACGCGCTACGAGCGTCCCGGCATCCCGCACCTGGAGACGCGCATCGCGAACGCCGAGGCGATCTTCCGTGGCGCGAACCCGACGCAGCCGGCCCCGGGCAACGACCGGCCCTCCGGCGGCGATCGTCCGTCGGGCGGCGACCGGCCGTCGGGCGGCACGGGCGGCAACTACACGGTCAGGAGCGGCGACACGCTGTCGGCGATCGCGGCGCGCAACGGCGTCTCGCTGTCGGCGCTGATCGCGGCGAACCCGCAGATCAGCAACCCGAATCTGATCTACCCCGGCCAGACCGTGCACCTGCCGGGCGGCGCGGCCGCCGGCGGCGGCAACTACACGGTCAGGAGCGGCGACACGCTGTCGGGCATCGCCGCGCAGCACGGCGTCTCGCTGGCCTCGCTGATCGCGGCCAATCCGCAGATCGGCAACCCGAACCTGATCTTCCCCGGCCAGACCGTGCACCTGCCGGGCGGCAGCGGCGCGCATTCGACCGGCGGCACCGGCGCGACGCACGGCACCGGCGGCACGACGGGCACGGGCTCGGTCAAGCCGACCGGCGGCAACCCGGCGGCGATCGCGCACCAGTTCCTCGAGCGCAATGCATCCGAGCTCAAGCGCAGCGGCGAGCTGCCGATGAACCCGAACGTGGCCAACGACGTCTGCTGCGCGAACTTCGTGACCGCCTGCCTGCAGAAGGCCGGCCTGATCAACTGGCACAGCGACGGCGTCATCGACATGGCCAACCGCCTGAAGGCGCAGGGCTGGAAGGTCGTCGACGCGGCGCACGCCAAGCCCGGCGACGTCGCGATCGTCAACGGCGGCGCGCACACCGAGCTGGTCTACAGCAACGACGGCGGCAAGGTCACGCTGATCGGCTCGAACAACCGCAACGCCGACGGCTCGCAGCGCGTGACCTACGGCAACCCGTACGGCCACACCTACTACCTGTCGCCGCCGTAACCGGCGCGGCGCGGCGCCCCGGATCGGCCACCGCCGGTCCGGGGCGTCGTCGTTTTCGGCGGAGCGATTGCTCGCCCGGCGTGCCGCGTGAGGTCACGTGTGCGTGTCTGCGGCTGCGGAGAGAGGCTGCGCCGCGCGCGCGGACGCACGGCAGCGGCGCCGCAACGGCGCCGGCCATGGCGGCCGCTCGCGCGGTCGTGCGCGGCATGGGCGCCGTGGCCGGCGCCCTCGATGCGCTCGCTCAAGCCGCGGGCGAGGCGCCGCGGCGGGACCTCATTCGGCGAAGATCGCGTCCGGCGCGCCGTAGTCCTTGGCCCAGGTCGTCCATGCCACGTCGCTCGGCCCGATGCGCTCGGCCTGGATCGACCAGGCGCCGCCGCTGCGCCTGAGCAGCGCGACGTAGTCCTTCGACATCAGGCCGGCGTCGGCGGCGCCTTCGAACTCGGTGCCGACGTAGCTGACCGGGCGGCCGTCGGCGTCCTGCATCGCGGCGCGCAGGAACGCGAAGTCGCCGCTGACCTTGAGCTGCTCGACCACGAAGCGGACCTGCCGGTGCAGCCGCTGCTCCAGCGGCGCGCGCACGACGTCGAGCAGTTGCTTGCGCTCCGCGCTGCCGGCGGCAGGGGTGGTCACGTCTTGGGCGGAAAGGGCGGTCATGGTCATGGCGCTCAGCAGAACGGAAAGGAAAACGCGTTGCACGTCCGGTCTCCGGCGGTGGACGGCCAGGTGGCCGAGTATGCCGGCCGCCGCGGCCGCCGCCCCATATGGGGTTTTCCCTAGGCCGGCGCTCCGCGCCGCCGCGTCACGGCAGCCCGGCCGCGGCGCCGCGCGCCCGGCCGGCGACGAACGCGGCCGCCGCGTCGGCATCGAACGGCCAGTCGAGCTCGCGTCCGGAGGCCTCGTCGCGCAGTACCGGCACGCGCGTGCCGTAGCGCGCCTCGAGCGCCTCGTCGCCGTCGATCCATACGCTGGCGAATTCGGGCGCGCGCGCGGCGGCGAGCACGGCGAGCGCCTGGTCGCACAGGTGGCAATCGTCGCGCTGGTAGAGAACGAGCGGCATCGGCACGCGGAGCACGGGAAGCGCCGGCTAGAATAGCGGTTCTCCGTCCCCATCTGCACGTCAATGGCCGTCAGCGTATTCGACCTCTTCAAGATCGGCATCGGGCCGTCGTCTTCGCACACCGTCGGCCCGATGCGCGCCGCCGCGCGCTTCTGCGAGCGCTGGCTCGACGAGGCCGGCGTGCTCGACCGCGTCGCGCGCGTGCGCTGCGAGCTGTTCGGCTCGCTGGCGCTGACCGGCCGCGGCCACGGCACCGACAAGGCCGTGCTCTGCGGCCTGGAAGGCGCGCAGCCGGACACGGTCGATCCGGACTCGATCCCCGCCACGCTCAAGCGCATCCGCGGCGAGAAGCGCATCCGCCTGCTCGGCCGCCACGAGATCGGCTTCGACGAGAAGGCCGACCTCGTCTTCAACAAGCGCCAGAAGCTGCCCTACCACTCCAACGGCATGCGCTTCTGCGCCTACGACACGGCCGGCGCGGAGCTCGCCTCGCGCGACTACTACTCGGTCGGCGGCGGTTTCGTCGTCAACCAGGACGAGGCGGCCGAAGACCGCATCGTCGCCGACACGACGCCCCTGCCGTATCCGTTCCACAGCGGCGACGAGCTGCTCGCGATCTGCGAGCGGTCCGGCAAGACGATCGCCGGCGTCATGCTCGAGAACGAGAAGGCCTGGCGCGGCGAAGCGGAGATCCGCGCGCGCCTGCTCGAGATCTGGCGCGCGATGCAGGGCTGCGTCGAGCGCGGCATGCGCGAGAGCGGCACCCTGCCCGGCGGCCTGCACGTGGCGCGGCGCGCGCCGGCGATGTACGCCGACCTGCGCGACCGCCCGGAAGCCTCGCTGCGCGATCCGCTGACGATCCTCGACTGGGTCAACCTGTACGCGCTCGCGGTCAACGAGGAGAACGCCGCCGGCGGCCGGGTCGTGACCGCGCCGACCAACGGCGCGGCCGGCATCGTGCCGGCGGTGCTGCACTACTACGCGCGCTTCTGCCCGAAGGCGAACGAGGACGGCGTCGTCGAGTTCCTGCTCACCGCCGGCGCGATCGGCATCCTCTACAAGGAGAACGCGTCGATCTCCGGCGCCGAGGTCGGCTGCCAGGGCGAAGTCGGCGTCGCCTGCTCGATGGCCGCCGGCGGGCTCGCCGCCGCGCTCGGCGGCAGCATCTACCAGGTGGAGAACGCCGCCGAGATCGGCATGGAGCACAACCTCGGCCTCACTTGCGACCCGATCGGCGGTCTCGTGCAGATTCCGTGCATCGAGCGCAACGCGATGGGCGCGATCAAGGCGATCAACGCGCAGCGCATGGCGATGAGGAGCGACGGCAAGCACCGCGTCTCGCTCGACAAGGTCATCAAGACGATGCGCGAGACCGGCCGCGACATGAAGGACAAGTACAAGGAAACCAGCCGCGGCGGCCTCGCGGTGAACGTCATCGAGTGCTAGGGACGCGCCGCCGCGCGTGAAGCGCGGCCGGCTTCTTCTTCGGCGCACCTGCCCGCGCGATCCGGCGGGATTTCTAGAACCGTTTCGCCTTGCGCGGTGGTCGGGTCCGCTGCGTCGGCGTGCGTGAGAGATCCGCGATGCCACCGGCGGCCGTGCGGCCGCCGGTGGCGATCGGCGTCAGCGGCCCGGCGCCGGCGCCTCGAACCCGCTCATGAAGATGCGGTCGACGATGATCGTCTCGCAGGTGATCGCGACGTCCGCGACGTTCGCTGCGGCGATCGTGCCGCTGCCGTTGGTCACGGTGCAGCGCTGCGTCGGCAGCGTCGGCTGCGCGGCGACGCTCACCTCGTACGGGCTGCCGTCGCCCAGGCCGGCCGGGAACGCGAACGGGCCGTCGGCACCGACCGGCAGCTCCTGGTCGCCGTTGAGCTTCAGCACGAGGCCGACGCCGGCGAGGCCCGCGACCGTGCCGCCGACCGTGTAGGTCTGCGGCGCGGCCTCCAGGTCGGGCAGCAGGCACCATTCCACCAGCTTGCCGCTGTCGCCGGTGGCGTTGTCCACGGCCTTCAGCGTCCAGGCGCCGGCCAGCGGCTGGCCGGCGAACGCGCTGCCGACCGGCGCGTTCGGCTTCTGCGTGCCGGCGATCGCCGGCGGCGTCGCGTTGCATTGGTTCTGCACCGAGGTCGCCGCGGCGTCGTCGAGCAGCACGTCGATGTCGGCGCCGTCGCAGCCGAATCCCGAGCCGTTGCGCCCGGGCCGGTTGATCAGCAGCGAGCTGCCGCCGCCGCTGCGCGACAGCGTGAACGACAGGTCGCCGACGTAGGTGTGGTCGGCCCTGATCAGCACCTTGAGCCCGCTCAGCCTGGACGCGTCCTCGGCCGTGATCGTGCTGGACACGCCGCTGGCGGCGCCGTCGGGGATCGCGGCATTCGGGCTCGCGCACAGCATGTTGGCCGTCGTGAAGCGGAATACCGCCGAGGTCGCGCCGCTGCCGCAGGCGTTCGCCGCGGTGATGCGCCAGTAGTACGTCGTCTGCGGGGCGAGCCCGTCGACGACGTACGACGTGGCCGCGAGCCCGGTCTGCGCCGTCACGAGCTGCGTGAAGGCAGGATCGGTGGCCACCTCCAGCGTGTACGTGGCCGCGTTCGCCGCGGCCTGCCAGCCGAGCTCGACGCGGGTGCGAAGGCCGGTCGCGCCGTCGGCCGGCGCGACCGGCGCCGGCGCGTCGGGCGCGCCCACGGTCAGGCTGAGCTGCAGCGGCACCGAATGGCCGGGGCTGTCGGCAGCGGCGCCGGAGAGCGTGATCGCCGAGGTGCCGGCCGCGGCGGTGCCCGTCGCGGTCAGCGTCAGCGTCGCGCCGGTGCCGGGCACGACCGGGTTCGGCGCGATGGTCGCATCCACGCCGGCGGGAACGCCGCTGACGCTCAGCGTGACCGGATTGCCGAAACCCATCTGGCTGCCGACGGCGATCGCGTAGGCGACGCTGCCGGGCGCGCAGGTCGCCCGGTTCGGATCGGCGACGGCGAGCGTGAAGTCCGGCGCGTCGGCGCTGCACGCCGGACGCGCGCCGCAGGCGATGCCGTGCGCGTCGAACGCGTCCCAGATGCGGCAGGCGTTCGGCGTGCCGTTGGCGAGATTGCCGTCGTCGTCGTCGGCCGCGAGAAACACGGTGTACCAGTTGTTCGAGCCGCAGCCGTCGACCTGCGCATTGACGTTGCACTGCCCGCCCGAGCTCACGCGATACGCGCTCTTGCTCGGCACGAGGCTGCCGTACCAGATGCGGTCCATTTCCTGCCAGCCCTGCTGCTCGCCGTACTTCTCGATCAGCGCCTGCGTCAGGTCCCAGTTCGCCGAGCTCGCGATGTAGCTCTCGCAGTGTCCCTCGTAGCCCATCGGCCCCTGGTACGGGAAGATGCCCTGCTGGTAGTACGGGCACGACCAGCGGTCGCAGTCCGGCCCGCCCGGCGCCTCGATCGTCGAGGGCCTGGCGATCGTCGCCGCGCCGTGCGTGCTGAACGCCTCGACGTCGCGCACGCCGGTGCAGCTCGCGTCGCAGTTCGTGCAGGGCACGCCCGGCTTGAAGTTCTTGCCGATGCACGCGTCCTTGGTCTCGAGAAACGCGAACGTGTCGCCGACGGCCTCGCCGCTGCCGTACTCGCTGGCCGCGCCGCCGGTGTTCGTGTCCATGCCGTGGCCCCACTCGTGCAGGAACACCGCGGCGATCTCGCCGGTGTTCGAGCAGCCGGCGCCGGACTTGAAGAAGTTCAGCGTCGAGCCGTTCCAGCCGGCGTTGCAGACGTCGTTGACGTTCATGTTGGCGGTGACCTTCGACGCCAGCCACGCATTGCCCGGGAAGAACGTCACCGCCTTCCGGTTGATGTTGGTCAGGTGGTAGAAGCCGGTGCGCGAGGCGTGCGTGTTGCCGGCGCCGCCGACGCCCGGCGTCGTGCAGTCCGTGCCGCCGCTGGTGCCGAGCGCGAGGCTGCCGTCGTTCGAGTTCGACAGCGAGATCGCGCCGCAGCCGTCGCTCATGCGGAAGTACTTGCCGTCGAGCGAGGTCGTCGCCGTGCCGCCGGAGTAGTCGTAGATGCCGAGCGCGTCGGTGATCTTCGCGCCGCCGTTGCTGACCGCCGCGAACGGCATCGGCACGACGATTTCCGGGTCGGAGTTCGTCGTCGGGTAGACGCCGCCGGTGACGGTCGCGTCGACGTTGACGGTGAGGTTGCGCACCTCGATCACGTTGCCGGCATGCGCGTCGAACAGCACCTCGTAGGTGCTCGGATCGTCGGCCAGGCGGAACACGAAGCGCCAGGCCAGGCGATGCGCGTAGCCGCCGCCTTCCGGTCCGCGGTACGCCTGCGCCGCCTGCTCGCCTGCCGGCAGCGTCGGCAGCACGAGGAGCTCGCCGGCTTCGAGCGTTTCGCCGATCTGGGTGCCGGCCGGGAATGCGAGCTCGCGCCAGGCGGCGGCGAACGCGTCCGCGCGGTCGATCGACGGCTGCGTCGAGATCGCCACCGGCGCGACGCGCTCGGTGCCGAACTGCACGAGGTTGCCGTGCGACAGGCGGAAGAACAGGTGCGCGCGGTCGACGCGCACGCCGCCGGCATACTGCGCGAACTCGACGAACCAGTGCGTGGAACCGTCGCCGTAGGGCACGCTGGCGTTCGGATCGAGGCGGAACTCGAGCCCCTGCGTGCCGAGCAGGTCGGCATGGTCGGCGACGAAGCCGCGCAGGCGGCTCTCCACGGTCGCGAGCCCGACCGCCTCGCCCGCGCGCAGGCCGACGTCCGCCGCCGACAGTGCATTGCCCCTGCCCGGCAGCAGCGCGACGCCGCTGCCCTGGATCAGGTTCGGCCGGTCGGAGCGCCGGTCCCAGCGCATCTCCCATTGACCGCCGGCCTTGCGCACGAACGCGTCGACGCCGGGCTTGGCCGGCAGTTGCCGGCCCGGCGCCAGCGAGACGGTCGGGCCGAGATCGGCCTGCACCGCCAGCTCCGGCGCGACGAACGCGCGCGCGAGCTTCGGCCGCGCGTTCTGCTCCGGCCCGACCGGCTGGATCGCCGCCGCGGGCAGCGCGATCGCGAGCGCGCCGAGCGCCAGCGCGACGCGCGCCAGACGGCGCACGAAGCGGCGGCTCGAAACGCAGGCGCCGTCATCCGTAAAGACTCTAGGCATGAACTGACCTCCCCAGGTTCAACCGCCTGCGGCACCCGAACGACGGACGTCGCGCATCGTCGACCAGCGCGGCGCCGGCGGCGCGCAGGCAGAGCAGCGCGACCACCGATCGCCTGCCGCTAAAAAAAAGCCGGCGCGGAAATGCCCGCGCCGGCCGTTCTGGTCCTGCAAGTCCGCTTGGGCTTACTCGTTCGCCGGATCCAGCGTGATCGGACGTCCGCCGCCATTCGTGCCTTGCGCACGAATGATCCAGTTGCCCGAGAAGTTGGTGATCGCATCCGGGTTCTTCGCCAGCCCGATCGACGGCGACGCCAGGTTCGGAGCGGCACCCGCCACCGTGTCGGTGTAGCTGCCGAGCCACGAGCGATCCGCGTACGGGCCCGCATCCGCCGCGGCAGGCCGCAGGCCCACGTTGCCGGTCGGATTCGTCAGCGCGATGATCAGATCACCCGGACCATTGACGACGATCGGCGTCGGCAGCGTGATCGTGGCGAGGGCGTTGCTCGGCGCAGGCATCGTGTAGCCCGTGTAGGAACCCACCAGCGTCGCACCGTTGCTGGGATCGTTGTCCGAGTCCTGGTAGACGTAGAAGTTGATGTGGTCGCCCGCGGCGTTCCAGCCCGAGCCGTTGCCGAAGATCGTCTGGATCTTCGTCAGCGTGATCGGATATTCGCCCGGCTCCGGCGTGAAGCGGTTGAGCCACAGGATGCCGCAGTACTGGGCGCAGCCGATGCCGACGAAGCTGGTATCGAGCACGTCGATCTGCAGGTTGCACACGCCGCCGTTGCAGTAGCCCGGCTGCGGATTGGTCGTGCCGCCCTTGATCGCCACGGTCAGGTGCTGATCGGGCGCCTGGCCATTGCCTTCCTTCAGCACGACGTTGCCGAACGTGATCGCTGACAGGCTTCCGTTCGAGGTCGCCGTGAACGTGACCGTCTGCGTGGCGCCCGGGGCCAGCGTGAACGTCGACGGGCTCGCCGCGACCGTGAAGCCGGCCGGCGTCGAGGCCGTGATGTTCCACGTTCCTTGCGTCGACAGGCGGTTCTTGAACGTACGCGTCCAGGTGCAGGTCGTCGAGCACGCCATGTTGCGCAGCGACGGGATGTTCAGGTCCTTGACGTCGACCGAGCCGCCGGACGGGTTCGCCGCGAGGAAGTTCGCATACGTCTCGTCCATCGTCAGGCCGGCGAGCGCCGCCTTCGTGAGGTCGACGCGGCCGCTTCCGACCTGGTCGATCGTCCACGGCGTCGTGCCGTCTTCCTGCACGCCGTTGGTGTTGATCGCGGTCGTCATCAGCGCGGACTTGACCTCGGTCGGCGTCCAGTCCGGATGCACCGAGCGGATCAGCGCGCCCGCGCCGGTGACGTGCGGCGTCGCCATCGACGTGCCGCTGTCGAACTTGTACTGCAGCGAGTCGTCCCAAGCCGCGTAGATGTCCACGCCCGGCCCGCTGATGTCCGGCTTGGTCACGTCGGCCAGATTGCCCGGCGTCGGTCCGCGGTAGCTGAAGTCGGCCAACACGTCGCCCTGCCGCGCGCTCTGGATCGCGCGGTCGTAGTCCGCCGTCGCGCCGGCGCCGGCCGGCGCGCCGTCGAAGCCGTCGGCGAAGACGACGTCGGGATTCGCCGGCGTCCCCAGGTTGGCGTTGACGAACGCGATCAGCGCGTCGCTGGCCGGCAGGTCGTTGACCTTGAACGCCGGAATCGGCGGCGAATCGGTCGTGTCCATGCCGGCCGAATCGACCTGGTTGTTCGCGATGATCACCAGCTCGGCGCCGGCGTTCTTCGCGTTGGTGATCTTCTCGGTGAACGTGCAGGCCGTGGTGCTCGGCGGCGTGGCGCCGCGGCGGATCAGCGCGATCGAGCCGGCGAAGTAGTTCGGCGGAAAGCCGCCGGTGTCCGTGCAACCGGCGATGTTCGTCGGATACGTGCGGATCGGCAGGCCGGCGAGGTCGACCGTGTCGGCGGCGTTCGTCGTGCTGCCCGGCGTGATGATCACGTGCTGCGTCGCGGCCGGCGGCGTGCCCGGGCCGGTGACCGTCAGTTGCGGGCCGATGATCTGGTCCTGGGTCGAGGCGGCGACCGTCATCACCCACGGACCGCGGTGGTTGACCTTGCCGACCGGCGTCGTGTCGCCTTCCTGCGTGTTGCCGGCGGCCGCGGCGACGAAGATGTCCGCATTGAGCGCGTTGAGGAACTGCCGGTCGTTGTCCGTCCACGGCGAGGTGCCGCCGGAGATCGAGAAGTTGATCACGTCGACCTGGTCGGCGATCGCGTTCTGGATGCCGGCCAGGATGTCGGCGCCGCCGCAGGTATTGGTCTGGCAGACCTTGTAGTGGCGCAGCGATGCGCACGGCGCCACGCCCGACATCTTCACGCCGTCGGGCAGCAGCGGGGCCGGATTGGCGGTGTTGTCGATCGTGTTGCCGACGATCGTGCTCGCCGTGTGAACGCCGTGGCCGAACGTCGTGTTCGCTTCCGGGTTCGACCCGCTGCACTGGCCGCCGCTGCTCGTGCTGCAGTCCACGGCCGACAGGAGCTTCGGATTCGCGGCGCTGAAGCCGCAGGTCTCGTCGTTGGCGAACGACGGATGGTCGGAATTGATGCCGCCGTCGAGGTCGCCGACGACGATGCCCTGGCCGCGCGTCGCGCCGGCCGCGCCGGCCGGCGTCGCGCTGCCGTCCCAGATCTTGTCGGCGCCGATGAACGCCGGGCCGCGGTACGTGGCCAGATGCTCGACGCCGGCGGGGCGCACGGACTGCACGCCCGGCACGGTGGCGATCTTGGCCGCCTCGCTGGCGCTCATCTGCGCCGCGATGCCGTTGAGCGTGATCGAGTAGCTGTGCGTCACCTCGAGCGGACGTCCCAGCGTGCTCTCGATCGCCGACAGATGCAGCGCGCGCTGGTTCTCGAGGTATGCGTCATAGGCGCGCGAAGCGGCCGAGCGCACGTCGAGCTTGCGGCTGCCGACGGCCTTCGGCGCGGTCGCCTGCAGGCCGCTCACGTTGCCTTGGTAGTCCAGAAGGCCCGGCTCGGCGAACGTGACGATGTAGACCTCGCTGCCGGAAGTCTGTCCGATCACCGCCGTCTCGGCGCTCAGTTCGGCGGCGCGCGCCGCAGGCCCCAGCATCCCGGCGCCGAGCAGAGCGACGCTGATCGCGGATGCCAATGTCACGAGTGGAACCGACTTCCCCATCTTTTTCTCCAGAGATCTTTGTATTCGCAGCGAAAATAAGGATTGGCGAATGCCGTCGAAGGCTTCGCCGCTATCGAAGTCCAGCTGAATTGGTGCTGAGCGGATACTGCAGCCCGAGCCTTATAGCATCGCCGGCCGACCGGCGCAAAGCGCCTTTTCCATACGCCTACGAACGTTGTCGTGCGTATCCGTCGCCGGGCGGAGGAGACGGCATGACTTGCGGCACAAGTCGCTGCAATGCAGCAAAAAAAGCCTCGACGTCGGCGCGCTCGCGCGTGCGCGGCAGCGGCGGCAGGCTGGCCAGGAACAGCCTGCCGTAGCTGCGCGTGGTCAGGCGCGGATCGCACAGCACGAGGACGCCGCGGTCGTGCACGTCGCGGATCAGCCGGCCGGCGCCCTGCTTCAGCGCGATCACCGCGTTCGGGATCTGCCAGTCGGTGAACGGGTTGCCGCCCGCCTCGCGCAGCGCGTCGAGCCGCGCGACGAGCACCGGGTCGTCCGGCGCGGCGAACGGCAGCTTGTCGATGACGACGACGCTGAGCGCGTCGCCGGCGACGTCGACGCCTTCCCAGAAGCTCGCCGCGCCGAGCAGCACGCCGTTGCCGGATGCGCGGAACTCCGTCAGCAGCCGGTGCCGCGGCGCGGTGCCCTGCACGAACAGCGGGAACGGCACGCGCGAGGGCAGCAGCTCCGCCGCGCGCCGCAATGCGCGGTGCGAGGTGAACAACACGAAGGCGCGCCCCTGCGAGGCCTCGAGCACCGGCACCGCGGCGTCGACGACGCGCTCGACGTAGTCGGACGCCGACGGGTCGGGCAGCCCGCGCGGAAGATAGGCCAGCGCCTGCCGCGCGTAGTCGAACGGGCTCTCCAGGCACAGCGTCTGCGGATCGTCCAGGCCGAGCTGGCGCGCGAAGTGGTCGAAGCGGCCGGCCACCGACAGCGTCGCCGAGGTGAAGATCCAGGCCGCGCGGCTGTGCGCGCGCAGCTCGCGCAGCGGCTGGGACAGGTCCAGTGGCGTGGCGTGGAACGCGAAGCCGTGCGCGCTGAGCTCGTACCAGTGGATCGCGTCGCCGGCGCCGCTCTCGGTCAGGTGCGCGAGGCGCGCGCATTGCTGCGCGGCGCGTTCGCCGACGCTGGCCAGGCCGCGGCTGCGCTCGGCGTGGCGGCCGAGCGCATCGGCCAGCGCGGCGAGCGCCTCGCGCAGGGCGGCGATCTCGCGCTCGACCGCCTCGTCGCGTTCGATCTGCACGAACGCGCCCTTCGGCGGAAAGCGGTCCAGCGCAAGACGCAGGCGTCGGATCGCCGCATTCAGCGGCTCGACGGCCGGCTGCAGCGCGGCGAGCGCGCCGCTCACGCCGGCGCACTCGGCCAGCGCGTCGCCGGCGAGCTCGCCGAGCTGGCGCGCCGACAGCGTCGTCGAGAAGAACTGGCCGGCGAGGTCGGGGATTTGATGCGCCTCGTCGAGGATGAACGCATGCGCGCCGGGCAGGATCTCGCCGAAGCCTTCCTGCTTGATCGCCAGGTCCGCGAACAGCAGGTGATGGTTGACGACGACGAGGTCGGCTTCCTGCGCCGCGCGCCGCGCCTTGACGACGAAGCATTCGCCGAACAGCGGGCATTCCGAGCCCAGGCAGTTCTCCGTGGTCGAGGTCACGCGCGGCCACAGCGGCGAATCCTCCGGCACCTCGGCGAGCTCGGCGCGGTCGCCGCTGCGCGTGTGCGCCGACCAGGCGCGGATCGCCTGCAGTCCGGCGGCCTGCTCGCGGCTCGCGAAGCGGCCCTCCTGCCGCGCCTGCTCGAGCCGGTGCAGGCAGAGATAGTTCGCCCGGCCTTTCAGCAGCGCCGTCGAGACGCGCGCGTCGAGCACGCCGCGCACCCGCGGCAGGTCGCGGTGGAACAGCTGGTCCTGCAGCGTCTTCGTGCCGGTCGAGACGATCACGCGCCGGCCGGAGGTCAGTGCCGGCACCAGGTAGGCGAACGTCTTGCCGGTGCCGGTGCCGGCCTCGGCGACGAGCGTCTGCCGGTCGGCGATGGCTTCCTCCACGGCCGCCGCCATGGCCTGCTGCGCCGCGCGCGGCGCGAAGCCCGGCACCTCGCGCGCGAACGGGCCGTCCGGCCCGAGCAGTTCGGCGGCGGTGATCATCGTTCGAAACCGGGAATCGGGAACCAGGAGTGGGGAATCGGAAGAGACATGCGCATCCATGATCGAAGCCGCGACGTCGGAAACGGCTACGCCCGTCGGAGAGGCTCTTCCGATTCTCGATTCCCCAATCCCGAATCCCAGCTCTGCCTCACATCCGCAAGCGCGGCGCCACGCGGCATTCCTTCAGGCGCTGCTTGGCCTGCGCCACCGTCGCCGCATCGCCGATCGCCGTGCGCGCCTCGACCACGGTCTGCCAGTTGCGCGCGCACAGGCTGCCGACCTTCGGGCCGAGCGTGAAGCTCTTGACCGCGAGCTGCTCGGCCGGCAGCCAGTTGCCGCGCGCGGTCTCGAGCTCGGCGCGGTACTGCAGGATGTCCGGCGCATCGGGCGCGAGCTTCAGCGCGGCGTCGGCCGCGGCGATCGCCTTCGCGTAGTCCTTCGCCGTTTCCGCGTCGTGCGCCTGCTTGAGAAAGCCGTCGATGGCCGGGTCGCGCAGCGGCTGCACCTGCACGGCCGAATCGAGCCCCTCGCCCGCGGCGCGGATCGCGCGCACGGCGGCGGCCGGATCGTGCGCGACGGTCGGCTTGACCGACGCCGACGGCGCGCTCGGCTGGGTGCAGCCGGCCAGCGCGAGCACGGCCAGCGCGAGAACAGCCGGGAATGGCAGGAAGGCGGAGATGGATTTCATGATCGGTTTCGCAATGGCAGTCGGTTCGTGGATGGCGCCGCGCGCGCGGCGCGGGAGCGCGCCCGCGCGCGCGTTCCGGCCGCAGGCGGCAGCGCGCATTCTCGCACGGGACGCGTCACCCGCCGCCGCCGAAAAACTGGCGCAGCTGGTCCAGCGGGCAATGCTCCTCCTCGGCCGGCGCGTAGCCGCTCGCGAACGGCAGCTCGCGCGCGCCCGAGCAGGCCGAATCGGAACGCTTGCCGCTCTGCGGATCGACCCAGACGTGCTCGATGCCGTCCTGCGGCACGGCGAGCGGCGCGGTCGGCAGCCGCTTCATCAGCTCGATCCAGACGCGCAGCCCGCCGGTGGAGCCGAACAGGCCGGTCGGCTTGTTGTCGTCGCGGCCGACCCAGGCGACCGCCAGGTGGCTGCCGGTGAAGCCGGCGAACCACGAATCGCGCTGCGTGTCGCTGGTGCCGGTCTTGCCGGCGGCGTGCAGCCACCCGAGGCCGGCGTCGGCGATCGCATGCGCGGTGCCGACCACCGCGACCTGCTGCATCGCGTAGGTGACCAGGCGCGCCGCCGTGGCGTAGTCGCCGCCGCCCGGCTTGACCGCATAGCGCGTCAGCGGCCGGCCCTTGGCGTCGAGCACGCCGCGCAGCGCGCGCAGCGGAATCGCATGGCCGTCCGCGGCCAGGTACTGGTAGAGGCGCGCCACGTCGAACGGGCTGAGGTCGATCGCGCCGAGCAGCATCGAAGGATTCGGGTTGATCGTGCGGCCGAGGCCGAACGACTCGAGGAAGCCGCGCACGCGGTCCACGCCGACGCGCAGGCCGAGGTGGATCGTGGCGAGATTCCAGCTGCGCACCAGCGCGTCGACCAGCAGCACCTGGCCGTGCGTCTGGCGGTCGTCGTTCTCCGGGCGCCAGCGCGAGCCGTCGCGCTGCGGCATGTCGATCGCGGTGTCGTCGAGCAGCGTCGCCAGCGAGTAGCGCTGCGGCTGCGCCAGCGCGACGAGGTTCACGAACGGCTTGACCAGCGAGCCGATCGGGCGCAGCGCGTCGAGCGCGCGGTTGAAGCCGGGCGCGTCGACGTCGCGGCTGCCGATCATCGCCTGCACCTCGCCGTCGCGCGCGCCGGTGACCACCAGCGCCGCCTCGACCGCCTCGCCGCGCTTGCCGAGCCCGTCCAGCGCCTTGCCGACCGCGTCCTCGCCGAACGCCTGCGCCGACGGCGACAGCGTCGTGTGGATGGCCAAGCCCGCGCTGTTGAGCTCGGCGTCCGGATAGTCCTGCTTGAGCTGGCGGCGCACCAGGTCGAGGAACGCCGGATAGCGGTCGCGCGGCAGCGTCGCGTTCGCCGCCGTGCCGATCGGCTGGCGGCTGGCCGCGGCGAACGTCGCCTCGTCGATCAGGCCGGTGTCGCGGAACGCGCCGAGCACGACGTTGCGCCGCGCCAGCGCGCGTTCCGGATTGCGCCGCGGGTCGTACAGGCTCGGCCCCTGCACCATGCCGACCAGCAGCGCGATGTCCGCCGGCCCCAGCGTGCGCAGGTCGCGGCCGAAATAGAACTCGCTGGCGGCGGCGAAGCCGTGCACGGCCTGGCCGCCCTGCTGGCCGAGGAACACCTCGTTGACGTAGGCCTCGAGAATGCGCTTCTTGTCGTAGCGCGCCTCGATCAGCAGCGACAGCAGCGCCTCGTTGAGCTTGCGCGCGAAGGTCTGGCTGCGGTCGAGGAACAGGTTCTTGACCAGCTGCTGGGTCAGCGTAGAGCCGCCCTGCACCACGCGCCCGGCGACGAGGTTGGCCCAGGCCGCGCGCAGGATCGCCGACACGTCGATGCCGTGGTGGCGCTTGAAGTCGCGGTCCTCGACCGCCTGCAGACCGCCGAGCAGCAGCGGCGGCACCTCGCCGAGCGGGATCACGCGGCGGTCTTCCTGCAGCGCGCCGTAGAGCGTGGCGATGCGCGCCGGCTCCAGCCGCACGCTCGCCAGCGCGGCGCCGGAATCGGCGTCGGCGAGCTGGGCGACCTTGCCGTCGGCCAGCGTGAGCGCGATGCGCTTCTCGCGCTCGCGGCCGTCGAGGTAGACGAACGCGCGCCGCGCGATCGTGAAGCGCGCGCCGTCGCGGCGCCAGGTGCCGGGCGTGCGCGCCTGGCCGTCGGCCGCATAGCGCGCCGCGGCGAGCTCGACCTGCAGCGCCTCGGCGTTCATCGGCAGCCCGGGCGCGAGCTGCAGCGGGCGCGCGTAGACGCGGCTCGGCACCTGCCAGGAGAGGTCGTCGAACCGGCTGCGCACCTCGTGGTCCAGGTACAGCACGTAGGGCGGCAGGAAGCCGAGCGCGACGCCGAGGCCGACCAGTGCCGGTACCCGCACCCAGCGCCAGATCCTGCGCGTTGCGCCGAGCGAGCTCGAAAGAATGGACAAGCAGCGGTTCCCGCAGAAGACGGCAGCGACGCGGGAGTTTAGCCGCCGCCCGTCGCGCCTGGCGAGACGCGCCGCCGCGCCGGATCGGCGATAATCGGCGGCGTTCGCGCCCGCTACTGGAGATCCGATGCACGCCATTCCGTTCGCCGCCAGGCCGTCAGACGGCGACGGAATCGACGCGCGTGCCGGCGCCGCCGGCGCCGCGCTGCGCGTGTGCCTGTACGGCAGCGCGGCGGATGCCGACGCGCTGGCCGTCTCGGGCATGCAGCTGCCTGCGGCGGCGCGCTTCGCGCTGTTCGGCGGCTGCCGCGGCAGCGCCGCCTGGCCCGAGGCCGAACGCGTCCCCGATGCGGACGCACCCGACGCGCTCGACGTGGCCATGGCCGCCGCCGAGCGCTTTCCCGGCGAGAACCTGCTCGTGCTGCGCGCGGACCTGCGCCTCCCCGCCCTGGCCGTCGAACGCCTGCTGCGCGCGCTGGACGCGCCGGACGTGCTCGGCGCGCTGCCGCTCGATGCCGGCCGGCGCCGGCCGCTGCCGGCCGGAGCGCCGGCAAGCACCGATGCGGCGGCGCTCGATGCGCTGTGCTTCGCCTGCTCGGACCGGCGCCTGCTCGACGACCCGCATTTCCCCGACGCGCCGCCGGCCTGCTCCGCCTGGCACGGCGCGCGCCTGCTGCGCCTGGGCGCGCGCCGGCTGCGCGATCGCGACGCGATCGACGCGGCGGGGCTGCGCGTGGCGCTGCTCGACCATCTCTACGTCGACGTGCCGGACGCGGCGGCGCCGGGCGATCGCGGCGATCCGCGCGATCCGGCGCCGCCCTCGCCGCTCGACGCGCTGCGCGAACGCGTCGCCGCGGCGGCGGCCGGCGGCGCACGGCCGGCCCAGCCCGGCCTCGACGCGCGGCCGGTGCTGCTGCACGTGCTGCACGGCTGGGGCGGCGGCGCCGAGCGCTGGGTGCGCGACTTCGCCGCCGCCGATACGCAGGCGCATCACCTGGTCCTGATCGCACGCGGCAGCTTCGCCCGGCGCCGGCACGGCGAATGGCTCGAGCTCCACGACGGAACGCTGGCCGGCCCGCCGCTGCGGCGCTACGCGCTGCCGCGGCCGATCGCCGACACGGCCGTCGCCGACGGCGCCTACCGCATGCTTCTCGACGACATCGTGCGCGCGTTCTGCGTCGACGCGGTGATCGTCTCCTCGCTGATCGGCCACAGCCTGGACGCGCTGCGCACCGGCCTGCCGACGGCCTGCGTCGTGCACGACCACTACCCGTTCTGGCCGGTCCTGCATCGCGACTTCGGCGATCCGGCGCTGCATTTCGATGCGGCGCAGCGCGCCGCGGATCTCGCTGCCGCCGGTCCGGACTACGAGTTCGCCCGCCGCGATCCGGCGCACTGGCAGCAGCTGCGCGACGCGACGGCCGCCGCGCTGCGCGCGGCGCAGGCCGTGCTCGTCGCGCCGACGCGCTCGGCGCTGGCCAACCAGCTCAGGCTCGCGCCGGAGCTGCGCGACCTGCGCGCGGACGTCGTCGCGCACGGTCTGGCGCCGTGGCGCGACGCCGCGCCGCAATCGTCCGCGCCGCCATCCCGCGACCGGCTGCGCCTGGTCGTCCCCGGCCGCATCCGCAAGGGCAAGGGCGCCGAGCTGCTGGCCGCCACGCTGCCGCGGCTGCGCGAGCACGCGGAGCTGTTCCTGGTCGGCGCCGGCGCCGAGGCGCACGCGCTGTTCGGCGAGCGCGACGTGCACGTGCTGCTCGACTACCGCCGCGACGACCTGCCCGGCCTGCTCGCGCGGATCCGCCCCGACGCGGCGCTGCTGCTGCCGACCGTCGCGGAGACCTTCAGCTACACGTTGTCGGAGCTGCGCAGCCTCGGCGTTCCGGTGGTGGCGACGCGCATCGGCGCGCTCGCCGAGCGCATCGAGGACGGCGTCGACGGCCTGCTGGTCGAGGCCGAGGCCGGCGCGATCGCCGCGCGCATCGCCGCCCTGCGCGCCGACCGCTGCGTGCTGGCGGCGGTGCGCGCCACGCTCGCGCAGCGCCGCGAGCCGGCGCCGGCGGAGGCGGCGCGCACCTATCACGCGCTGCTGGCGCTTGGCGAGCGCGCGGCGCTGCGCTATCCGCTGGCGACGCTCGACGGCGGCGCGCTGGAGGCGGCCGCGGCCGCATCGGCGCGCCGCCGCGCCGACGCCGCGCAGCACGTGCTGCGCGAGGAGCTGCGCGCGGCGCGCGCCGAGAGCGCGCGCCGCGGCGACTGGGGACACGCGCTCGACCGCGATCTCTCGCAGGCGCGCGGGCAGCTCGGGCGCCTGCAGAAGGAATTCGACGAGCGCACGCGCTGGGCGCTGGCGCTGAATGCGGAACTGCAGGAGATCAAGCCGCATTACGAACGGGTGCTGGCGAGCCGCTCGTGGCGCCTCACCGCGCCGCTGCGCGCCGCCGGCACGCGCCTGCGCGGTCTGCGCGCGAGCCTGGCGTTCCGCGCGGCGAAGCTGCGCGGCTTGGCCGGCCGCGTGCGCGGCAGCCTCGCCCAGCGCGGCCTGGCCGGCACGCTGGCGCGCATCGCGCAGGAGCTGCACGGCGCCGGGCCGGCGCGTCCGCGCCTGGCCTACGCCGAGCCGCAGGACGACGCCGCGCCGTTCGCGCTGCCGACCAGCGACGCGCCGCGCGTCTCGATCGTGATCCCGGTCTACGACAAGATCGCCTATACCGTCGCCTGCCTGCGCTCGCTCGCCGCGCACGCCGGCGCCGTGCCGTTCGAGGTGCTCGTGGTCGACGACGGCTCGACCGACGCGACGCCGCAGCGCCTCGCCGCGATCGGCGGCATCCGCGCGCTGCGCAACGAGCGCAACCTCGGCTTCATCGGCTCGTGCAACGCGGGCGCCGCGGCGGCGCGCGGCGACTACGTGCTGTTCCTCAACAACGACACCGTGGTGACGCCCGGCTGGCTCGAGGCGATGGTGCGCTGCCTGGAGGAAGCGCAGGACGCCGGCCTCGTCGGCGCCAAGCTCGTCTATCCGGACGGCCGCCTGCAGGAGGCCGGCGGCATCGTGTTCAGCGACGGCTCCGGCTGGAACGTCGGCCGCTTCGAGGACCCGGACGACCCGCGCTACGGCTTCCGGCGCGAGGCGGACTACTGCTCGGGCGCGGCGATCCTGCTGCGCCGCGACCTGTTCGCCCGGCTCGGCGCGTTCGATGCGCGCTACGCGCCGGCGTACTACGAGGACACCGATCTCGCGTTCGCCGTGCGCGCAGCCGGCCTCAAGGTCTGGTACGAGCCGGCGGCGACGGTCGTGCATTTCGAGGGCGTCACCTCCGGCACCGACACGGCCAGCGGCACCAAGCGCTACCAGGTCGTCAACCAGGCGAAGTTCCGCGAAAAGTGGCAGGACGCGCTGGCGCGCCAGCCCGCGCCGGGCACGCCGATCACGCGCGCGGCGACGCACCGCGCGCGCCGGCGCGTGCTGATCGTCGACGCGACCACGCCGACGCCCGACCAGGATTCCGGCTCGCTGCGCATGGTCAACCTGATGCGCGTGCTCGTCGACCTGGGCTGCCAGGTGAGCTTCCTGCCGGACAACCGCGCCTTCGTCGAGCGCTACACGCCCGCGCTGCAGGCGCTCGGCGTCGAGGCGCTGTACAGTCCGTACGCGGCCGACCCGGTCCGGCTGCTGCGCGAGCGCGGCCGCGAATTCGACCTGATCGTGCTGTCGCGCCACTACGTCGCGGCGAGCTACGTCGGCCTGGCGCGCCTGTACGCACCGCAGGCGCGGCTCGCCTTCGACACGGTGGACCTGCACTACCTGCGCGAGCAGCGCGCGGCCGAGCTCGAAGGCAGGCCGGAGCTCGCGCGCCACGCCGCCGCCACGCGCGCGCAGGAGCTCAAGCTGATCCGCGAATGCGACGTCACGCTGGTGGTGAGCCCGGTCGAGCAGGCGCTGCTCGCGCGCGACGCGCCCGGCGCGCGCGTCGAGGTGGTCTCGAACGTGCACGAGGTCTACGGCTGCCGCCGGCCGTTCGCCGAGCGCCGCGACCTGGTCTTCGTCGGCGGCTTCCAGCATCCGCCGAACGCCGACGCGGTGAGCTGGTTCGTCGCCGAGGTGCTGCCGCTGGCGCTCGAGGCGCTTCCCGACCTGCGCTTCCACGTGATCGGCAGCAAGGTGCCGGAGGCGATCCGCGCGCTCGCCGGCGCGCACGTGCTCGTGCACGGCTTCGTCGAGGACATCGCGCCGTACATGGACGGCTGCCGCATCTCCGTGGCGCCGCTGCGCTACGGCGCCGGCGTCAAGGGCAAGGTCAACATGGCGATGAGCTACGGCCTGCCCGTGGTGGCGACGCCGATCGCGGTCGAGGGCATGCACGTGGACGCCGGCCGCGACGTGCTCGTCGCTGCGGACGCCGCCGCGTTCGCGGCCGCGGTCGTGCGCCTGTACCGCGACGAGGCGCTGTGGAACGCACTGTCGGCGAACGGTCTCGCCAACGTCGAGCGCCACTTCTCGTTCGAGGCCGCGCGCACGGCCGTGCAGGGCATCCTCGAACGCTAGCGGCGGGGCGGCGGCCTGCGCGGCCCCTCGTCCGTCCCCTGGCGGCCCCTTCTCCGCGCGCGGGAGAAGGGAGAACGACCTCCGGGCCCGATGGATTGGCTGCGCCGCATGGCGCGCCCGACGAGGAATGGCGTGACGAGGAATGGCGTGATGCCTGTCGCGCCGCCCTCATCCGCTCGGCCTTCTGCGGCGAGCGGGAGGAGGGGAAAGCGCGGCGGTCGAGCGCCCACCCGTCAGGTCGACGCCGTCTGCACGAAGCCCTCGCCCGGCCGTCCCTGCCAGCGCGTCTCGCCCAGCATCCGGCCGAACGGCCCGAAGCGGCGCTCGCGCAACACCGTCGTGCCGTCGTCGCGCAGCGCGACCAGCGTTCCGGCGCGCGTGCCGTATTTCTCGCCCTCGATGAACACCGGCGCCAAGCGGCGCTCGAGCTCGAGGCCGACGCCGGTGTCCGGCAGCGCCTCGTCGGCGGGCTGCGCGGTGTCGACGAGCAGGTCGAGCAGGCACGCTTCGCCCGCCTCGCCGGCGGCGCCGGCGCAGGCCTCGACGAAGCGGCGCTGCAACCGCTCGGTCTTCGGCCAATGCACGCCGATGGCGCCGTTGCTGACCGTGTGCACGCCCGCGCCGAGCCGCCATGCCTGGCCGTCGCTGCCGCCGAGCGCGAGCGCGCCGCCGCGGTCGCCGACCACCAGGTTGAACGGGCCGTAGTCGCCGATGTCGGCGCGCAGCGCATCGACGAACGCCGCGGGCTCGGCGTCGCCGAGCACGAAGTCGCGCACCAGCCAGCCGCGCGAGCGCGGCGCGGTCGCCGGCACGCCGGTGCGCAGGTTCGTCACCGCGGCGAAGCGCCCGTCGGCGCGCACGGCGAACCAGGAGCCGCCGGCGACGAGATCGCGGCCGCCGACGACGCGCGCGTCCTCCGCCCACGGCTGCGCGGCGGAGCTCGCGCGCGCATGGAACTCGTCGCGGTTGCCGAGCAAGAGCAGCGGCGTGCCGGGCAGCGCGTCGACGGCGATCAGCAGCAGGCACACGGCGTCGTCTCCCTCGGCAGCCGGAGCGCCGGACGGCGGGCGCCCCCGTCCCGGCGGACGGGACCGGAGCGCGAGCGCGGGACGGGCGCCGCCGGCATCGCTGCGCGCCGCGTCAGCCGCGTCCGTCGACCATCGCGCGCAGGCGCGTATCGAGCGGGGCCAGGCGCGGATTGTTCGGGCTGAGCTCGCGTGCCGCCTCGAGCGCGCGCGCGGCGTCGTCGCGCCGGCCTTCGCCGATGCGGGCATCGGCCTGGTCGAGGAACGCGCTCGCCAGCCGCTCGGCCATGGCCGGTACCGACGGATCGTCCGGCGCGATCTGGCGCACCGAATCGAGCAGCATGCGCGCGCGCTGCGGCGCGCCGTCGGTCAGCGCCTGCGCGAACAGCTCCTTTGCCCGCACCGGCAGGCGCGCCAGGCCGTTCTGCGCCTCGCGATCGCTGCCGTCGATGGCGAGCGCCGCGCGGTACTTGTCGTAAGCGCTGTCACCGGGCGGAATGATCAGGTTGCCGGCGGCCGCGGCCTGCGCCGCCTCGGCGACGAGCTGGCGCACGCGCTCGGCCTGGGCCGGCGTGATCGGCGCGCGCTCGGCGGCGATTGCCAGGCGCTCGTGCAGCTCGCGCAGGTTCGCGCGCGCGGCGCGCAGGTCCGGCAGGTCCGGGGCGAGCTGCGCGGCGGTGGCCAGCAGGCGGTCCGCGCTGGCCGGGTTGTTGTCGTCGATCGCCGCGTTCGCCTGCACGACGAACGCCTGGGCGACGCGGCGCAATCCTTCCTTCGCGCGCGCATTGGCCGGGTCTTCCTTGAGCACGCTGCGGTACAGGTCCAGCGCGGCATCCTCGCCGCCGGCGAGCCGGCCGGCGCGCACCTGCGCGTCGGCGCGATCGACGGTCTGCTCGAGCGCGACGCGCGCGGCGTCGCGGGCCTTGGCGATCTCGCCGAGCAGCTGCGGCAACATCGGATAGGCCGGCAGGATGCGCGATATCTCGTTGGTGCGCGCGACGGCGGTGGCGACGTCGTTGGCGGCGAGCGCGGCGCGCGCCTGCGCGGCGAATGCGTCGGCGCATTTCCTGAGCCCGGCCTGCGCCAGCGCGTTGTCCTTGTCGCCGTCGAGCACGCGCTGGTACAGCGCCGCCGCGCCGGCGGCGTTGCCGCCGGCCAGCGTCTTGCCCGCGCGCTCGAGCAGGTCGGCGGTCTCGGTGCCGCGCGCCTCGCGCTCCTTCAGCGTCTGCTCGAGCCGGTCGACCTCGGCGCCGCCGCCGAGCAGCTCGCGCGCGCCGTCGAGCGCCTGCCGCGCGGCGGCCGGATCGTTGCGCGCGAGCGCGTCGCGGGCGCGGTCGAGCAGCTTGTGCCCGACGTTCTCCAGCCCGCGGCGCGCGATGTCGTTGTCCGGATCCTGCGCGCGCGCGGCCAGGAACAGCTCGCGCGCGCTGTCGCCCTGGCTGCCGGTCAGGCGGTCGGCGTCGAGCGCCTGCTGCGCGCGCGCCAGCGTGTCGTTGAACTCGGTGCGCGGCAGCAGCCGGCGCAGCAGGTCCTGGTAGTTCCAGGCGGCCACCGCGCCGCCGGCGAGCAGCACCAGCGCCGCGAGCGCCAGCGCGCCGCGCCGGCTGCCGTCGGTGCGGCGCGCGCGGCGCGCCGACGGCGTGGCGTGCTCGGCGCGCATGCCCTCGCCGTCGAGCACGGCGACGATCTGGTCGATGCGGCCGAGGTTCGGCTCGGCGCGCTCGCGCCCGCTCCCGACCGGCTGCGGCGCCGGCGACGGCGCGGCCGCGACCAGCGTGTCGACCGGCGTGGCTTCGCGGCGGAACGCGTCCGGCGCGCCGGCGAGCTCCGGCAGCGCGCCGTCGGCGAGGCGCCGCTCGATCTCCGCGATCGCCTGCGCCACTTCCTGGCCGTTCTGGAAGCGGTCCTCGGGCTGCTTGGCGAGCAGGCGGCCGAGCAGCGGCTGCAGCGCGCCGATCTCCTCCGGCAGCACCGGCACCGGCTGGGTGATGTGCATGATGCCGATCGCGAGCGAGTCGTCGGCGTGGTACGGCACGCGTCCGACCAGCATCTCGTAGAGCACGATGCCGAGCGCGTAGAGGTCGGAACGGCCGTCGATCTGCTTGCCGCGCGCCTGCTCCGGGCTCATGTAATGCGGCGTGCCGACCACGGCGCCGGTCTTGGTCATGCGCAGCGCCGAATCGAGCGCGCGGGCGATGCCGAAGTCGGTCAGCGCGGAGGAGCCGTCCTCGCGCAGCAGAATGTTGTCCGGCTTGACGTCGCGGTGGACGAAGCCCTTCTCCTGGGCGTAGTTCAGCGCGCCGGCGATCTCGCGCGTGACGCGCAGGGCGAAGGAGACCTCGCGCGGCGTGCCGTCCTTGGCCAGGACCGGGCCGCCGCCCAGGTACTCCATCGCGATGTAGTGGTAGTCGCCGGCGCGGCCGACGTCGTAGATGCCGACCACGTGGCGGTGATGCAGGTGCGCGGCGATCTTCGCCTCGCGCAGGAAGCGCTCGCCGAAGTTCGGATCGGCGAGCAGCGCCGGCGACATCACCTTCAGGGCGACCTCGCGGTCGACCGACTCCTGGACGGCCAGGTACACCGTGGCCATCCCGCCGCGGCCGAGCTGGCGCAGGAGGCGGTATCCGGGGATCTCGATCACGTTCGCGTCTCTTCGCCCTGAGGACTGCCGCACGGCCGCAGCCGCAGCGGGATTCTTCCTAGCGTCGCAGAATAGCACGCAGCGCGCGCGCGTCGGATTGCGCGAACCATGCGCCTCCGGACCCGCTGGCCGGGCCTCAGGTGCCTTCCGGCGGCCTGCCGCGCAGGCCCGCCCGGAGGCGCGCCGCTCAGGTGACGCGCCGCGCCTCGATGACATTGGGCACGGCCAGGAGCTGCGCCAAAAGGCCGCTCAGCTGCCCGAAGTCGCTGACGCGCAGGACGTAGCGCATCTGCGCGAGCCCGCGGCGCGGATCGGTCCTGGCCTCGACGGCGACGACGTGCGCATTGGCGGCGGCGATGACGTTGCTGACGTCCTTGTGCAGCCACTTGCGGTCGTAGCCCTTGACCACGACGTCGACTTCGTAGGCCTGCTGCCGCGGCCGCCCCCATTCGACGGCGACGACGCGGTCGGCGTCGCGCAGCCGCAGGCTGGCCAGCTGGGCGCAGTCGGCGCGGTGCACGGAGACGCCGCGGCCGCGCGTGATGTAGCCGACGATCGCGTCGCCCGGCAGCGGCTGGCAGCAGCGCGCGAGCTGGGTCATCAGGTTGCCGATGCCCTCGATGACGATCGCGCCCTGGTCGGCGGGGGGCGGCCGCGCCGACGCCGGCGCCGCCGCGGGCTCGGCGCTCTCGCGCGGCGTGGCCAGCTCGTGCAGCGCGCGCGCGAGCTGGCCGGCGCTGACGTCGCCGAGCGCCAGCGCTTCGAGCAGCTCGTCCTGCCCGCGCAGGTTGAAGCGCTCCGGCAGCCCGTCGAGGCTGGCCGGCTGCAACGCCAGCCGCTTGAGCTCGCGCTCGAGCAGCGCGCGGCCGGCGGCGAGGTTCTGCGCGCGGTCGATGCGCTTGAACCAGGTGCGCACCTTCTCGCGCGCGCGATGCGTGTTCAGGAAGCCGTGGTGCGCCGACAGCCAGTCGCGGCGCGGCTCGACGGTCTTGCCGGTCAGGATCTCCACGCGGTCGCCGCTGGACGGCTGGAACGTCAGCGGCACGATGCGCTCGTTGACCTTGGCGCCGCGGCAGCGGTGGCCGACGTCGGTGTGGATCGCGTAGGCGAAATCGAGCACGGTCGCGCCGCTCGGCAGGTCGACCACCTGGCCCTTGGGCGTCAGCAGGTAGACGCGGTCCTCGATGACCTCGGTGCGGAAGCCCGCGAGCAGCGCCGCATCGTCGTCGCGCACGTCCTTCGCCTCGAGCAGCCGGCGCATCCAGGCGATCTTGCGCTCGAAGCTGGCGTCGGCGCCGCCGCCCTCCTTGTAGCGCCAGTGCGCGGCCACGCCGAGCTCGGCGTGGCGGTGCATCTCGACCGAGCGGATCTGCACTTCGAGCGTGCGTCCTTCCGGTCCGACGACGGCGGTGTGCAGCGACTGGTACTGGTTGCCCTTGGGGCTGGCGATGTAGTCGTCGAACTCGCCCGGGAGGTACGGCCACAGCGTGTGCACGACGCCGAGCGCGGCGTAGCAGGTGGGCACGTCGTCGACGAGCACGCGCAGCGCGCGCACGTCGTAGAGCTCGGAGAACTCCACACCCTTGCGCTGCATCTTGCGCCAGATCGAATAGATGTGCTTCGGCCGCCCGGCGATCTCCGCCTTCAGGCCCGCCTTGGCCAGCGCTTCGCCGAGCAGGGCCTTGGCCTTGGCGATCCAGGCCTCGCGCTCGCTGCGGCGCTCGTCGAGCAGGCGCGCGATGCGGCGGTAGGTCTCCGGCTGCAGGTAGCGGAACGCGAGGTCTTCCAGCTCCCACTTGACCTGCCAGATGCCCAGACGGTTGGCGAGCGGCGCGTGGATGTCCGCGGTCAGCCGCGCCAGCGCCTGCTGCTCCTCGGCCGGCGCGCGCGTGGCCATGCGCATGCGCACGAGCTGGCGCGCGAGCAGGATGAAGACGACGCGCAGGTCGCGGATGATCGCGAGCAGCAGCCGGCGCAGGCCCTCGGCGCCACCGGCGCTGCCGTGGGCCGCGTACAGCGACCAGACCCGCTCGGCGGCCTGCTGGCCTTCGAGCAGCGTCTGCACGCCTTCGGGGAACCCGGCCAGGTCGGCCGCCTCGACGGCCGCTCCGCCGGCGATCAGCGTGTGCAGCACGCAGGCCGCCTGCGCCTCCTCGCCGACGCCGAGCTCGGCGAGCAGGTCGAGGCAGCCGACGAGCTCGGGCTGCGCCGCGTGCCAGGCCGCCGGCGCGGAGCGGCCCGCCTGCGCGAGCGCGAGCGCGCAGGCGCGCTGCAGCGGCCCGTCGGGCGCGATGCGCCCGGGCTGCGCGGTCCAGGTCGCCAGACCCGGCATGGAATCGACGGATGCACTCACGACCGAATGGTACGGCGCAGGTCCCGGCCGCGCAGCGGCGAGCGGAACCCGGAAAAAACGATCGGCGCCCGCAGGCGCCGATCGGATGCAGCAGGTGGAAGAGCGGATCGGCGGATTATCGCCTCATCCACGGGAAGCCGGCCGAGGTCGGCATGAAGCCGAACACGATGTCGTCGCCGACGAACTTGTCGCCGCCCTCGGAAGCCACTGCCGGTTCGAGCAGCGCGGCCACGCCGACGACCGGGGTCTGCGTGTTCCCGTGTGTGCCCTTGATCGGGCGCGTCACGACCACGTAGAAGGCCTGGTTCACTCCCGGATAGATCGGCGGCTGGCCCAGCGTGAAGCTCGCCGGCAGCGGAAGCGAATCGTGCGTGGGCGCATTCGCGCACACGCTGCTGTTCAACACGGTCGGCAGTTCGGTCAACAGGCAATATTGTCCCGTCTTGGCCAGATAGCCCACGCCCGGCTTGAGGTCGTCGTCGCCGTTCTCGAACGCTTCGCGCAGGGACACGGTGGCATAGCCGGCACCCGTCGTGCCGGTGTCCGCCGCCGTCGGAATCTGGAACACGGTCTGCTGGCCCGTGGTCTGCGGTCCGAGCCTGGCTTCGACGCGGAACAGATAGGTCAGGCTCACCCCGTCCGTCGTCGTCCACATCGACGCCGAGCGCACCAGATTGCCGGAATCGTCCCTGCGGATGCCCGTCACCGCGACGCAGGCCGAGTCTTCGACGATTGCGGCGGGCTGGTCGACCGTCGGCGCGCAGGCGTCGGTCGGCACCTGGCTCCAGTCCGGCGCGGACCAGTCGAAGCCTCTCGGAGCCTTCCAGTTGATGAGATGCGCGAAATTCGTCGCCGTGGTCGATTCGAACGCGTTGTCGAAGATGCCTTCCGACGTCGCGCTCGGAACCTGCCCCGTGGCATCCGTCGAACGGCAGGCGAGCGTCGGACCGAACACGCTCTCGGGGATGCTGAGCCGCCCGCCCGAATACGAGAAGGTCGCGATGTCGACGACGTCGGGGAAAAGCCACGGATGGGCCGGTTCGAAGCTCTGATCCTCGTGCGCAGGGACCAGCTTCAGGTTCGTCGTGCTCGGCGTCGAATCGGGATTGGTGATGTTGGCGCAGAACAGGAAGCCGTCCAGGTATGCCTTGAACTGGGTGGTCTGCGCACCGGTCTGCTGGAACACGAAGCTCGGCGATCCGTCGGCGCGCGTCTGCAGCGGAATCGGCGCCAGGCGGCCCATCGAGAAGCCGGTCCTGTCCTGCGCCTGTGCCGGATCGACAAAAAAGCCGGAGACGACGGCTCCGGCGACCAGATACCCTGCGAACTGCTTGACTGACGGCATTCTCGATTTCTCTCGGCTGGCAACCGTGGCTGTAAAAACGCCGCGGTCCCCCCCAGGACCGCAGCGCGATTTGTCGCAGCCATCATGGCTGTCTTCGCTTGCACCCACGCACGCCGGCGCCAAGCCGGCGGCGCCATGGTACACTCGAATCCGCCGCATTCTACCGGCTCGTGCCGCTGCGCGCACCTGTTAACTTCGTGTGAAACAAGGAATTTCGTGGTGGCGGTCACGGCCGCTGCCCTGCCAGTGAAGCCTATGCGCCCGATTTCGAGCCTTGCCCTGATTCTGCTGGCCGCGGCGTCCGCCGTCGGCGCCCAAACCCAGTCGCCGACGCTCGAGGAGCGCATGACCCAGGCCGAATTCCGCGCCGCGGGCCTGGACAAGCTGTCGCCGGAGGAGCTTCGCCAGCTCAACACCTGGCTGCAGGCGCACGGCGGCGGCTCGGCCGCCCGGGCCGGAAGCGCGTCCGGCGGGCGGGCGTTCTACCCGGATTCCTCGACGCGCGAGGCCGTCGAAAGCCGCATCGCCGGCACGTTCAACGGCTGGCGCGGCAAGACGGTCTTCACGCTGGACAACGGCCAGCAGTGGCAGCAGACCGAGTCGGGCACGTTCAACGCTGGCACGTTCACGAACCCAGCGGTCAAGATCAAGCCGATGATGCTCGGCAGCTGGCTGATGGTGGTCGAGGGCTGCGGCTGCAGCGTGCGCGTCGAGCGCATCAAGTAGTCGGCGCGAATCCGGCGGATCGCCGCCGTCGAAATCCGCCGCGGCGCCAGTCCGCCGCGGCGGCCCGCACCCTCAGCCCTTGAGCGTCTCGACCAGCCGCGCGATGCGCTTGGGCGACACCGTCCCGGCCGTGCCGAGCTCCTGCGCGAACGTCGACACGCGCAGTTCCTCGATCAGCCAGCGCAGCTCGGCCAGGGCCTCGTCCTCGCCGCCGCGCTGCGCGCGCAGCTTCAGATAGTCGCGCCAGTAGCCCTGGATCGCCAGCATGCGCGCCTGGTCGCGCGCCGGGTCCTGGCGCAGGCGCTCGGCGCGCAGCCGCATCGCCTTGAGATAACGCGGAAGCTGCGCCAGGCGCGCGCCGGAAAGCTCGCGCAGGAAGCCCGGAAACAGAAGCTCCTCCAGCTGCTCGCGCAGGTCGTCGTAGTTCGCGCGGGCGAAGCCCATCAGCGGCGGCTGCAGCAGCGGACGCAGCTCGGCCTGGGCGGCGATGACCGCCTCGGCGAGCTTCAGGCGCTCGACCGCGGCGGGGAACAGTTCGCGCGCGATCGCTTCCCGCAGATGCTCGAAGTCCGCGCGCCGGCGCACGTCCAGGTCGTGCGCGGCCAGGCGCTCGCGCAGCGCGGCCTCGACCACGTCCGCGCGCAGGCCCTCGGCGGTGCCGAGCGGCGTCCACTTGAGCGCGAGCGCATTGGCGAGCGGCAGCTGCCGGCGCGCCTGCTTGAGCCGGTCGGCGAGCACCCGGCGCAGCAGGCGCTCCACCCCGCGGCGGTGCTCGGCCAGGGCCTCGTCGGGGCGCTCGAACACGCGCAGCGCGACGCTCTCGCCGAGGTCGACCAGCGCCGGGAACGCGGTCAGTCCGCCCGTCGAGGCGACGCTTTCGGGGATGTCCTCGACGTCGAAGCCGGCCAGGTCCTCGCGCGCGAGCTCGACGTCCGCACGGCGCGAGAACGCCAGCCGCGCCGCCTTGGTCCATTGCGCCTGGATGGCGGCGAGGTCGCGGCCCTCGGCGACCACCCTGCCCTGCTCGTCGTGGACGCGCACGTTCATCAGCAGGTGCGGCGGCCAGGCCACGTCCTGGAAGTCGGCCGGCGAGACGGCGACGCCGGTGACGCGCTGCAGGTAGCGCGCCAGCGCCGCCAGCAGCGGCTCGTCGCGCGGCGCCTCGGCCTCGGCGAACGCGCGCGCGAAGTCCGGCGCCGGCACGAAGTTGCGCCGCAAGGCCTTGGGCAGGCCGCGGATCGCCTCGGCGACCTTCTCGGCGAGCAGGCCGGGCACCAGCCATTCGCAGCGCGCCGCGGACACCGCGTTGACCAGGGCCAGCGGCAAGTGCAGCGTGACGCCGTCGGCCGGGTCGCCCGGCACGAAGCGGTACGAGAGGCGCAGCGCATGGCCCGCGACCTGGAGCTCCGCCGGGAAGTCGGCGGCGCCGGCCGCCGCGGACTCGCCGAGCACGTCGGCCAGCGACCAGTGCAGCGCGGCCTGCTCGCCCGGCGCGGCCTTGCGATACCAGGCGTCGAGCGCGGCGGCGGTATGCACGTCCTCGGGCAGCTTGCCGGCGAAGAACGCCGCCAGCTCCTCGTCGGACCGCACCAGGCCGCTGCGCCGGCGCTTGGCCTCGATCTCGCGCGCCTGGGCGAGCACGCGCGCGTTGGCGCGCACGAAGTCCGCGCGCGCGTCGAGGTCCGCGCGCGCCAGCGCCTCGACGAGGAAGATCGCGTGCGCGCGCTTCGGGTCCTGGCGGCCGAACTGCACCGTGCGCTTCTCGACCAGCGGCAGGCCGAACAGCGTCACCTGCTCGAAGGCGAGCACGGCGCCGCGCTTGCGCGACCAGTGCGCGTCGCGCCAGCTCTTCTTGACCAGGTGCGCGGCCTGCTGCTCGATCCAGGCCGGCTCGACGCGCGCACAGAGCAGGCCGTAGACCTTCTGCAGGTCGAGGATCTGCCCGGCGAGCAGCCATTGCGGCGCGGCCTTGGCGACGGACGAACCCGGAAAGATCGCGAAGCGCCGCTCGCGCGTGCTGCGGTACTGGCCGCGTTCGTCCTTGAGGCCGACCTGGGTCGGCCAGCCCGACAGCAGGCAGCGGTGCACCGCCTCGTAGACCGCAGGACTGGCGAGCGGCGCCTGCGGATCGTCCGGTGCGGCGGGCCGGCGGCCGCCGGCCGGCGCGCCGCGGCCGTCGTCCGCCGCCGGCCTGCCGCCGCGCGCCGCCTCGCCCTCGCCCGCCCGCCAGCCGAGCTCGTCGGCCAGGAGCCGCAGCTGCCGGTGCAGCTCGCGCCATTCGCGCATGCGCAGGAACGAGAGGAAATGCGCCTGGCACCAGTCGCGCAGCTTCGATTGCGTCAGCTCCTCGTGCGCCTGCGCATAGGCGGCCCAGAGCTTGAGCACGCCGGCGAAATCGGAGCGCGGATCGGCGAACTGCGCATGCGCGGCATCGGCCTGCGCGCGCGCGTCCGCCGGCCGCTCGCGCGGGTCCTGCACGCTGAGGAACGCCGTCAGCACCAGCAGCTCGCGCAGCACGCCGCGCGCGTTCGCCTCGACCAGCATGCGCCCGAGGGCGACGTCGATCGGCAGCTTGGCCAGCGTGCGGCCGATCTCGGTCAAGCGGCGGTCCGCGTCCACCGCGCCGAGCTCGGCCAGGCGGCGGTAGCCGTCGGCGATGGCGCGCTCCGACGGCGCCTCGACGAACGGGAAATCCACCGGGTCGCCCAGCTTCAGCGCCAGCATGCGCAGGATCACGCCGGCGAGCGAGGACCTGAGGATCTCCGGATCGGTGTAGCGCGCCCGCTGCGCGTAGTCCTCTTCCGAGTAGAGCCGGAAGCACACGCCCGGGCCGACGCGGCCGCAGCGGCCCTTGCGCTGGTCGGCGGCGGCCTGCGAGATCGGCTCGACGTGCAGGCGCTCGAGCTGGTTGCGTTGGCCGTAGCGCTTGACGCGCGCGGTCCCGGTGTCCACGACGTAGCGGATGCGCGGCACCGTCAGCGAGGTCTCGGCGACGTTCGTCGCCAGCACGATGCGCCGCTGCGGCCCGGGCCGGAAGACGCGGTCCTGCTCGGCGGCCGACAGACGCGCGTACAGCGCGAGCACTTCGGTCTCGCGGTACTTGCGGCGCGACAGCGCCAGGTGCGCGTCGCGGATCTCGCGCTCGCCCGGCAGGAACACCAGCACGTCGCCGCGCGGGTCCTCGCGCGTGATCTCGTCGGTGACGGCGACGATCTGCTCGGCCAGCGACAGCGGATCGGACTCGCGCGCGTCGGCATCGCTGTCGCCGCGGCGCCGGCGCGGACGCGCCGGCGCCTCCCCGGCGCCGGCGTTCTCGACCGGCCGGCGCCCGCCCTCGCGCCAGCGCACCTCCACCGGATACGTGCGGCCCTCGACCTCGACCACCGGCGCGTCGCCGAAATGCCGCGCGAAGCGCGCCGTGTCGATCGTCGCCGAGGTCACGATCAGCTTGAGGTCGCGGCGGCGCGCGAGCAGGCGCTTGAGGTAGCCGAGCAGGAAGTCGATGTTCAGGCTGCGCTCGTGCGCCTCGTCGACGATGATCGTGTCGTAGGCGGTGAGCCAGGGGTCGGACTGCGTCTCGGCGAGCAGGATGCCGTCGGTCATGAACTTGACCAGCGACTCGTCGGAGACCTGGTCGGTGAAGCGCACCTGGAAGCCGACCAGCCGTCCGGGCTCGCTGCCGAGCTCGCCGGCGACGCGCCGGGCGACGCTGCGCGCGGCGATGCGCCGCGGCTGCGTGCAGCCGATCAGGCCCGCCGTGCCGCGGCCGGCGGCGAGGCAGAGCTTGGGCAGCTGCGTGGTCTTGCCCGAGCCCGTCTCGCCGGCGAGCACGACGACCTGGTGCGCGCGGATCAGCGCGACGATGTCGTCGGCGCGCGCGGCGATCGGCAGCGCTTCGTCGATGCGGATCGGCGGCACGCTCGCGGCGCGCGCGGCGCGGCGCGCGGCCGAGGCGGCGATCGCGGCGCGCAGCGCGTCGACGTCGCCGGGCGGCGGCACCGGCCGCGCGCCGGCCAGCTTGCGCCAGCGCGCGAGCAGGCGGCCGAAGTCGCGCGCCATGACGGTGTCGAGCGCGCCGCGCAGGGAGGACAGATCGGACATCGGGCGGAAAGTGGAGCGGAAAAAACGTCGCGCATGATAGCTGCGGTCGATCGTGCCGATTCGCAAGCTCGATTTCACCCCCGCAGGCCGGCGCGCTACGCTTGGCCGACCACGAGACTCAAGGAGCGCGACATGGCCATCGACATCGGCATCTCGAAGCAGGACCGCGAGAACATCGCCAAGCATCTCTCCAAGCTGCTCGCCGACACCTACTCGCTGTACCTCAAGACGCACAGCTTCCATTGGAACGTGACCGGTCCGATGTTCAACACGCTGCACCTGATGTTCGAGACCGAGTACAACGAGCTGTGGACCGCGGCCGACCTGATCGCCGAGCGCATCCGCGCGCTGGACGTCTACGCGCCGGGCTCGTACACGCAGTTCGGCCGCCTGACCTCGATCACCGAGGAGACCGGCGTGCCGGACTGGAAGGCGATGGTGGAGCAGCTCGTCGACGGCCACGAGACCGCGGCCCGCACCGCGCGCGAGACGTTCAAGGCGGCCGACCAGGCCGACGACCAGCCCACCGCGGACCTCGCCACGCAGCGCATGCAGGAGCACGAGAAGACCGCCTGGATGCTGCGCTCGCTGCTGAAGTAGCCGGCGTCCGCCGCGCGGGGCCTGGCCGCCCGGGCTCAGCGCCGCGCGCGCAGGCGCAGGTGGCGATGGAGGCCGTAGCCGATGCCGACCGCGCCGGTCGCCGTGGCCGGCACGTACAGCGCGCCGTAGCCCAGCCGCTGGAACAGCCACGCGCCGGCCACCGCGCCGGCCAGGAACGCCAGCACCAGCGACAGCAGCAGGCGCACGCGGCGCGCGTCCACCGGCAGGCCGCGCAGGCGGTGGCCGAGGAAGATGCCGAGGTCGGTCAGCGTGCCGGAGAAATGCGTCGTGCGCAGGACCGCGCCGCTGTAGGTGCTGGCCATCGCGTTCTGCAGCCCGCACGCCGCCGAGGCGAGGTATTCCCCGGACAGGCCGCCGCGGGCGAGCAGCGGCGCCGCGGCGAACAGCAGCGCGGACTCGGCCGCCAGCACCACGCCGTAGCGCCGGCCGAGCTTCAGCGTCGAGTCCTGGATGATCGCGCCGCTGGCGACCGCGCCGGCGACGAACGCGCCGATCATCAGCGCGAAGTGCAGCAGGTGCGCGAGGTCGCCCCGGCCGAGCGCGATGCCGAGCAGCGTGGTCGTGCCGGTCAGGTGCGTGATGCCCTGGTGCTGCACGCCGAGGAAGCCGGTCGCGTTGACGATGCCGGCGACGAAGGCGAGCAGCGATCCGCCGGCCAGCACCCAGCGCGGCAGGCGGGCGAACGTCGTCACAGCGAGCGCCTGGGCGGCACCAAGAGGTCGCCGAACAGCAGGCCGGCGACGATCGCCACCAGCAGCGTGACCAGCGTGATCGCGGTGTCGATGCCGAGCAGCACGTCGCGCTCGAACACGAAGCTCAGGGTGCGGAAGCCTACGCTGCCCGGCACCAGCAGGATGATGCCCGGCTCGCGCACCAGCGCGCCGGGCCGCTGCATCACGCGCGCGAACGCGTTGCTCGCCGCGCCGATCACCAGGCCGCCGACGAACACGCCGAACGCCGGCGACACGTAGACGCCGCCGAGCTGGGCGCAGACGTAGCCGAGCGCGACCGCGGCGACGACCACCGGCACGTAGCGGCGCGGGCTGCCGAACAGCACGGCGAACGCGCAGCCGCCGGCGAGCACGGCGATCCATTCGGTCCAGCGCGGCACGCCGAGCTCCGGCGTGCCGGCCGGCACCCAGCCGATCAGCGCGCAGAACTGCGCCGCGGCGAGCGTGCCGAAGGCGAGCTTCAGCAGCGTGGCCAGCGCGCCCATCATGCGCGCGGTGCCGGAGATCAGGTGCTGGCTCGACAGCTCGCGCACCGCGGTCGTCAGCGTCATGCCGGGCATCAGCACGATCAGGCTGGCGATGACCACCGAGCGCACCGCCAGCGGCACGACGTAGGCCGCGACGGCGGTCGCGATCAGCGTCGCCAGCAGCGCCGAGATCGCCTCGGCGGCCGCGGCGATGTTCGGGCGGCCCACCGAGGCCAGGTAGACCAGGCCGATCAGCAGGCCGATGAGCCCGGCCGCGGCGATGCCGGACCAGCCGGTGTGCAGGATCGCCGCGATGCTGGCGGCGGACACGCCGTAGCTGGCGACCAGGCCGGCCTCGCCCCCGCGCGAGCGCCGCGCCTGGCCGACCTCGCGCAGGCGCCGCCGCCCGGCGGCCAGGTCCAGGCGCCCGTCGATGACCTGGTCGGCGATCTCGTCGACCTGGCACAGGCGCTCGAGGTTCACCTCGCCCGGCGGCACGCGCACGACCTGGGTGATCTCGGCGAGGCCGTCCTCGCGCGCCGGGTCGGAGAACGACATGACGATCGAGGTCGGCGTCGACAGCACGTTGCAGGCCAGGCCGAGCCGGGCGCTGACCAGGTTGACCACATCCTCCAGGCGCGGCGCGGCCGTGCCGTACTCGTGCAGGCGCCGGGCCAGCTCGACGACGAAGCCGATGCGCGCCTGCAGGGCCAACTCGCCGCCGTGGCGGCTCTTGAGCTCTTCGATCCCCATCGGCCAATGATGCCGTACTTCGCGCTGTCGAGGTGAACGGATTGGCGCGCGTTCCGGATTCAGCAACGGCCTGCTAGCCTTGCACGATGACGAGCGCGGGGACAGCCACGATCGAGCGCGACGCGGGCGGCGAGGTCGTCGTCGCCTCCGGCGACTGGACGCTGGCCGGCCTGGCCCGGCTGTCCGCGCTGGTCGCCGACCTGCGCCGGCGTCTGCCGCACGGCGCGCGCGTCGACGTCAGCCGGCTCGGCCGCGTCGACACCGCCGGCGCCGAGCTGCTGCTCGACCTCGCCGCCGACGCGCGCATCGAGGGGCTCGACGAGCACCGCCGCGCGCTGTTCGACGCGGTCGCCAAGGCGACCACGGCGCCGGCGCCGCCGTCCCGGCGCGACAACGGCCTGATCGCCCTGCTCGCCCGCACCGGCTCGGCGGTGGAGCAGATCGCGCGCGACGCCTACCAGCTGGTCGGCTTCATCGGCCTGATCCTGGCCACGCTGGCGCGCTGCCTGGTCCACCCGCGCCGCTGGCGCCCGACCTCGCTGGCGTTCCACCTCGAGCAGACCGGCCTCGACGCCGTCCCGATCGTCGTGCTGCTGAACTTCCTGGTCGGCGCGGTCGTCGCGTTCCTCGGCGCCACCGTGCTCAAGGACTTCGGCGCGAGCATCTTCACCGTCGAGCTGATCGGCTACTCGTTCCTGCGCGAGTTCGGCGTGCTGCTGACCGCGATCCTGATCGCCGGCCGCTCCGGCAGCGCGTTCACCGCGCAGATCGGCTCGATGAAGTCGCGCGAGGAGATCGACGCGATCCGCACGCTCGGCCTCGACCCGGTCGAGGTGCTGGTGCTGCCGCGCCTGCTCGCGCTGCTGATCGCGCTGCCGCTGCTGACGTTCCTGGCCATGCTGGCCGGCATCGTCGGCGGCGCCGTGGTCTGCACATTGACGCTGGACATCTCCTCGACGATGTTCGTCACCCGCTTCCACGAGCTCGCCGCGACCCGGCACTTCTGGGTCGGCATGAGCAAGGCGCCGCTGTTCGCGTTCCTGATCGCGGCGATCGGCTGCCTGCAAGGCTTCAAGGTGTCCGGCAGCGCCGAGTCGGTCGGCGAGCACACCACCTCGAGCGTCGTGCAGGCGATCTTCGTCGCGATCCTGGTCGACGCGCTGGCGGCGATCTTCTACATGGAGATCGACGTATGAACGCGCGCGGCACGCCGGCGGCGCACGCGCGCGAGAAGGTCATCGAAGTGCGCGGGCTGCGCAACCAGTTCGGCGCGCAGGTCGTGCACGACAAGCTCGACCTGGACGTCTGGCGCGGCGAGATCGTCGGCGTCGTCGGCGGCTCGGGCAGCGGCAAGTCGGTGCTGCTGCGCTCGATCATCGGTCTGAACCGGCCGGCCGCCGGCAGCGTCAGGCTGCTCGGCGAGGAGATGACGCAGGTCTCCGAGACGCGGCGCGCCGAGGTCGAGCGCCGCTGCGGCGTGCTGTTCCAGAACGGCGCGCTGTTCTCGTCGCTGACCGTGGCCGAGAACGTGTCGGTGCCGATGCGCGAGCACTACCGGCTGGCGCCGGCGCTGATGCAGCGCCTGGCCGCGCTGAAGATCGCGCTGGCCGGCCTGCCCGCCGAGGCCGGCGCGAAGTACCCGTCCGAGCTCTCCGGCGGCATGGTCAAGCGCGCCGCGCTGGCGCGCGCGCTGGCGCTCGATCCGGACATCCTGTTCCTGGACGAGCCCACCGCCGGGCTCGACCCGATCGGCGCGGCCGCGTTCGACCAGCTGATCCTGACCTTGCGCGAGAGCCTGGGCCTCACGGTGTTCCTGATCACCCACGATCTCGATACGCTGTACACGATCTGCGACCGCGTCGCCGTGCTCTCGCAAAAGCGCGTGCTCGTGGCCGACGCGCTCGAGCGCGTGGAGGCCTACGACGACCCGTGGGTGCGCGAATACTTCCAGGGCCCGCGCGGGCGCGCGGCCGCGGTCGCCGGCGAGCGCGTCGACGCCGGCCGCCGCGGCGCGCCGCCGCCGGCCTGAACCGCAGACGGACATCCGACACGCCGCCAGAGAACCCGAATGGAAACCCGCGCGCACCACGTCCTCATCGGCGCCTTCACGATCGGCGTCTTCCTGCTCGCGCTCGGCTTCGTGCTGTGGATGTCCAAGTCCAGCGCCGACCGCGGCTTCAGCGAGTACGACATCGTCTTCACCGAGGCGGTCACCGGCCTGTCGGTCGGCGGCCTGGTGCAGTACAACGGCATCAAGGTCGGCGAGGTCACGCGGCTCAGCCTCGCGCCGGACGACCCGCGCAAGGTCATCGCGCGCGTGCGCCTGGACGCCAGCGCGCCGGTGCGGCAGGACACGCGCGCCAAGCTCGGCCTGCAGGGCGTGACCGGGCTCGCCTTCATCCAGCTCTCCGGCGGCGCGCCCGAGAGCCCGCCGCTGCTGCCCACGCCCGAGCATCCGGTGCCGGTGATCCCGTCCGAGGAGTCGGCGCTGTCCAAGCTGCTCGCCTCGGGCTCCGACGTGGTCACCAGCATCAACGACATCCTGCTGCGCATCGGCCAGATCCTGTCCGACGACAATGTCCGGCGCGTCTCCTCGCTGCTCGAGCACGTCGACCAGCTGACCGGCACGTTCGCCGACCAGCGCCAGGACATCGCCGTCGCGATCAGGCAGCTGGCCGAGGCCACCGGCGAGCTCAAGAAGACGCTGCGCACGCTGGACGCGATGGCCGACACGACCAATGCGCTGGTGCGCGACGACGCGCGCGCGGTGCTCAAGTCCGTGCAGCACGCGCTGGCCTCGGTCGACAAGGTGGCCGCGTCCGCCGGCGCGCTGGTGGACGACAACCGCGCCGCGATCGGCGCGTTCAGCAACCAGGGCCTGCGCCAGATCGGGCCGACGGTGATCGAGCTGCGCGAGACCCTGCGCTCGCTCAAGCAGCTGAGCGACAAGCTCGGCGCCTCCGACAGCCTGCTGCTCGGCCGCGACCAGCCCAAGGAGTTCCAGCCGAAATGAACCCGCATCGCCGCCTGCTCGCGCCGTTCGTCCTGTCGTCCCTGCTGCTGGCCGGGTGCTCGTCGCTGTTCGTGCAGCGCACGCCGTTCACGATCTACTCGCCGCGCTACACCGCCGAAACGCCGGCCGGGCCGCAGGTCGGCTGGCAGCTCGCGGTGGAGACGCCGCTGGCCAGCGACACGCTGGACACCTCGCGCATGCTGGTGATGCCCACGCCCGGCGTGATCGAGGTGTTCCCCAGCGCGCGCTGGCGCGATCCGGCGCCGGCGCTGCTGCGCAGCCTGATCGTGCAGGGATTCGAGGCGTCCGGCCGCATCGTCGGCGTCGGCAGCGCGGCCAGCGGCCTGCGCGCCGACTACGCGCTGGCGATCGGCCTGCACGATTTCCAGCTGGAGATGCGCTCCGGCGCGCCGCATGCGGTCGTCCGCTTCCAGGCGCAGCTGCGCGATTACGCCTCCAACCGCGTGCTCGCCGCGCGGGCGTTCGAAGCCGAGGCGCCGGCGGCCGGCCAGGACGCGGCCAGCGCGTTCGCCGCGTTCGAGACGGCGCTGAACCGCATCGTGCCCGACCTCGTCGCCTGGACCCTGCGCGAAGGCGAGGCGGCGTTCGCCCGGCCCGCGCAGCCGCCGCCGCCGGGACGCTGAAACCCCTCGTCCCCGGAGGCGGTTTCGGGGAACATGCCGCCCGCACGGCGGCCCGCCGCGCGCGGGGCGGCGCCGAGCGGCGCGGCGCGCGCCACGGCGGCGGCGCCGCGACCCTCGGGCGCCGCCCGGGCTGCCGGACACCACAGACGATCTCTCCGCCATGAGCGAAGCCGAAACCCGCAAGCCGCCGACGCATCCGCAGAACCCGCTGGCGCGGGTCACCGAGCTGCTGCGCCGCCAGCGCCTGGTGGAGAACCTGGCCCATCGCCAGCACGGCGACCACCACGAGCTCGTCGAGAGCCTGGTGCACCGCCAGCACCTGACCGAGCTGCAGCGCGAGATCGACGCGCTGCACCCGGCCGACATCGCCCACGTCCTGGAGGCGCTGCCGCCGGAAGACCGCCTGGAGGTGTGGAACCTCGTCAAGGCCGACCGCGACGGCGAGATCCTGCTCGAGGTGTCCGACTCGGTGCGCGAATCGCTGCTCGCGGACATGGACCGCCCCGAGCTGATCGCCGCCGCCGAGCAGCTCGACGCCGACGAGCTGGCCGACCTCGCCGAGGACCTGCCCGAGGACGTGCTGCAGGAGCTCATGGTCCGGCTCAACGCCGAGCAGCGCGAGCGCCTGCAGTCGGCGATGTCCTGGGAGGACGACCAGGTCGGCGCGATCATGGACTTCGACATGGTGACGATCCGCGAGGACGTCACGCTCGAGACCGTGCTGCGCTACCTGCGCCGGCTGAAGGAGCTGCCCGAGCAGACCGACAAGCTGTTCGTCGTCAACAAGGACACCGTGCTGACCGGCGTGCTGCCGATCCGCTGGCTGCTGGTGAACGACCCGGCCAAGCGCGTCAGCGAGGTCATGGCCGCCGACGCGAACACGTTCCATCCGGAGGACGACGTCGCCGAAACCGCGCAGGCGTTCGAACGCTACGACCTCGTCACCGCGCCGGTGGTCGACGCCGCCGGCCGGCTGATCGGCCGCGTGACCATCGACGCGATGGTCGACGTGATCCGCGAGGAGAGCGACGCCGAAGTGCGCGAGCGCTTCGGCCTGCGCGAGGACGAGGACATCTTCGCCCCGGTGTGGCGCTCGCTGCGCAACCGCTGGGCCTGGCTGGCGATCAACCTGGTGACCGCGTTCATCGCCTCGCGCGTGATCGGCGTGTTCGAAGGCTCGATCCAGAAGCTCGTCGCGCTGGCCGCGCTGATGCCGATCGTCGCCGGCATCGGCGGCAATTCCGGCAACCAGACGATCACGATGATCGTGCGTGCGCTGGCGCTCGAGCAGGTGGGCCTGGCCAGCGCCAAGCGCCTGCTGCGCAAGGAGCTCGGCGTGGCGCTGGCCAACGGCCTGATCTGGGGAGGCGTGATCGGCTTCGTCGCCTGGCTGCTCTACCGCAACGCCGCGCTCGGCTTCGTCATGACCGCGGCGATGACGCTGAACCTGCTGCTCGCCGCGCTGATGGGCGTGCTGATCCCGATGACGCTGCTGAAGTTCGGCCGCGACCCGGCGATGGGATCGAGCGTGATGATCACCGCGCTGACCGACAGCGGCGGGTTCTTCATCTTCCTGGGGCTGGCGACGCTGTTCCTGATCTAGCCGGCCGCCGGACGCCGGGCGCCGGCGCGGGCTCACCTGCCGCCGGTTCCCTTCCGCGGCTTCTTCGGCTTCGGCGCGGGCATCAGCGCGGCCGTCTCGACGAGGACACGGCGCAGCGCCTGCGCATCGTCCAGCAGCTCGTCGGCGACCGGGTAGTCCTTCGCGCCGGGATAGGGCGGGCGCTGCGGAAGGTCGGGCGCGAGGCGCGCCACGGCCGGCGACGGCTTGACGAACAGGCTGTTGTCGCAGGCGAACGCGACGACCTTTTCGTCCAGGTAGAGCGCGTACTCGCCGAACATCTTCTTCCAGGTGAGGCGCGCGCCGAGCCCCGCCTGCTCGGCCACGTAATCGACGAAGTCCCGGCCGGTGGCCATGGCGTCCTCCTCCAAAGGTTGCATTTCGCCGGGCCGCGGAGGCTAGGCGTACGGCGTCCCGTCCTTGTGCAGGAACCGGCCGTCGCGGCTCGGGCTCATCATGTCGACGTCGGAGCAGGTGATGAGGTCGTCCGGATCGCGCGAGCCGACTTCCAGGTACACCGCGACGGCGGACGAGCGGTTCTGCAGGTGATGTCCGTTGCCGCTTGCCTTCGGGAACGCGGCGCAGTCGCCGGCGCGCAGGACCGTTTCTCCCGCGTCCTCGACGAGCGTGAGCTCGCCTTCCAGCACGTAGACGAACTCGTCCTCGCGGCTGTGCCAGTGCCTCTGGCTCGACCATCGGCCCGGCGGCAGCGTCATCAGGTTCACGCCGAACGCGGCAAGCCCGCCGGCGTCACCGAGCCGCCGGCGCGTACGGCCGGCGCAGGCGTCGTTGAACGGCTCGGGATAGCCCGTGCCGATGCGCACCGGCACGGCGGAAACGTCGATCTTGGGCATCGGTCTTCTCCTCGCCGGGACCATTCCCGCGCGCTCCTGCGGCCGCGCCGTGCGCCGCCGGCGCCGCCGTCCGGGAGCCGCGTCTCTAGCACGGATACCGGTCGCGGATGTGCTCGTTGTAGTAGCGGCCCTTCGACGGCGCGTCCAGCAGTCCTTCGAACACGTGCGCGGGAACGCCGCAGAAATCGTAGACGTCCCCGTGCACGAAGCGGATCTTCATGCGCCCGCTCGCCGGATCGTAGCCGACCGCGGCGATGGCCCGCGAAGCGACGCGAATCATGTCCATGCCAGGTCTCCTGCGCTCCGGCGCCGGCCCATCCTACGCTCCGCGAATGCGCCTGGCGCCCTCCACGACCGCCAGCACCACGGCGCCGGCGGCGATGCCGACCGCCGCGTTCGCCGCCTGCATCGCCAGCGCGCCGATCCAGCCGCCGGCGCCCGCGGCCATCGCCTCCAGCGCGTGCGCGAGCGCCGGCACGCCGTGCACGAGGATGCCGCCGCCGACCAGGAACATCGCCGCGGTGCCGGCGACCGACAGCGCCTTCATCAGCCACGGCGCCGCGGCGAGGATCATGAGGCCGAGCCTGCGCACCGCGGCGCCCGGGCGCCGGCTGAGGTGCAGGCCGAGGTCGTCGAGCTTGACGATGCCGGCGACCAGGCCGTAGACGCCGAGGGTCATGATCAGCGCGATGCCGGCCAGCACGACCAGCTTCGTCGCGAACGGCTGCGCCGCGACCGTGCCGAGCGTGATCACGATGATCTCGGCCGAAAGGATGAAATCGGTGCGGATCGCGCCCTTGATCTTGGCGCGCTCGGCGGCGACCGGATCGATGCCGGCGTCGGCGATCGCGCGTTCGTGCCGGGCGGTGTCGGCGGCGCTCTCCTGCCGGTGCAGGAACCGGTGCGCGAGCTTCTCGACGCCCTCGAAGCAGAGGAACGCGCCGCCGGTCATCAGCAGCGGCGTCACCGCCCACGGCAGGAACGTGCCGACCAGGAGCGCCGCCGGCACCAGGATCGCCTTGTTCAGCAGCGAGCCCTTGGCCACGGCCCAGACCACCGGCAGCTCGCGCTCGGCGCGCACGCCGGCCACCTGCTGCGCGTTCAGCGCGAGGTCGTCGCCGAGCACGCCGGCGGTCTTCTTCGCCGCCACCTTGGTGAGGGCGGCGACGTCGTCGAGCACGGTCGCGATGTCGTCGAGCAGGAGCAGCAGGCTGGCAGCCATCGGCAGGGAATCCTCGGTTCGGGGCGTCCGCGGAACGCTAGCATCGATCGATGCGCGCGTCGTGGCGGTCATCCCTTCGGCGGCGCGAGCATCGTGCGGAACGCGCGCAGCGCCGCCGGATGATAGATCGTCGCATGCGTCTCCTGCGGAAACGGCACGTAGGCATGCCACAGGCCGGCGACGCCGGCGGCGGCCAGCGCCGATTCGAACGCGCGGGTGGCGGCGGCGATCTGCGGCTGGCTGCCGTTGGCGAGGAACACGGCCTTGCCGCCACGCGCGCCGGTGCGCAGCAGCGCCGGCGCGTCGGCGACCAGCCGCCCGCGGTTCCACCACAGGCTCGGGTCGAGCGCGATGTAGGTGTCGAACAGGTCCGGCTCGCGCAGGAACGTCTCGACGACGAACAGGCCGGCCAGCGACTCGCCGACGATCGCCGTCCGCGCCGGTGCCCCGTAGCGGCGCCGGATTTCCGGCATCAGCTCCTCGCGCAGGAACTGCCGGAACGCCGCGGAGCCGCCGACGCGCGGGGCGATCTTGCGGTCCTCGGGGTCGTCGGTCGGGCCGGTCAGGTCGCGCCGGCGCTCGGTGTTCTCGATGCCGACCAGCAGCGTGGGCCGCATCGTGCCGTTGGCGACGCCGACCTGCACCAGGCCGGCCACGTGCAGGAAGTCCTCGCCGAGGCCGCCGTCGGGCATGTACAGCGCCAGCCGCGGCGGCGCGGGCCGGCCTGCCGGCGCCGGCGCGACGTAGACGTTGATGCGCCGCGTCTCGTGCAGCGCGGCCGATTCCAGCGTGAACGTCTCGCCGACGACCAGGGGCTCGCTCTTGCCTGCCGCCGCCGCGGACGCGGCCGGCGCGAACGGCAAGGCGAGCGCCGCGAAGGCGAGGCGAAGCACCATGCGGATCATCGAACGGCCTCCTTGGGACAATCGCGTGAGGGCGAACCGCGGATCACGTGGACTGCACGGTGCGTGCGTCCGGCGCGATCCGGCGGAACGTCAGGTTGATGCGCGGCGCGGCGATGCCGGCGCGCCGGGGCAGCGCGTGCTGGTAATGCCGCTGCGTCTGGCCGGCCATGACCAGCAGGCTGCCGTGGGCCAGTTCGAGCGACAGCACCGGGCGGCGCGTGGCGCGCTCGCGCAGGCGGAACGTGCGCACGGCGCCGAAGCTCAGCGAGGCGATGACCGGCTCGGGTCCGAGCTCGGGCTCGTCGTCGCTGTGCCAGCCCATCGAATCGCGCCCGTCGCGATACAGGTTCGCCAGCACGCTGTTGAAGCGCAGGCCGAGGCGCGCGGCGAGCGCGTCGCGCAACGCGGCCACGGCCGGCGTCCACGGCCGGGGCTCGAAGCGCGTGCGCGAATAGACGTAGGCCGCGCCCGCGTCGCCGATCCAGCACGACAGGCGCGGCGCCTCGACGGTGCGGCCGAACAGCACGAAGCGATGGCGCTCCCATGCGATCTCGCGCTCGAGCCGCGCGAACAGGCGGTCGGCGTCGGCCGCGGGCCAGGCGGCCGCGTCGTAGCGCAGGTCCGCGCCGGCGAGCGGCAGGCGCGCGAGCCGGGCGGCGTCGGGAGAAGGACTCATTGCGCCATCGTATCCGCGGACGGCGCCGGGCCGCTCGCCGGCGGCCGCGCCGCCGGAACGCCGCGACGGCGGCGACGCGCCCGGACCGGCGGTCACTCCGGCGCGGGATAGCGCGGCGCCGCGTCCAGCGTCGCCGCGCAGATCTCGGCGAGGTCCAGCAGGCGCAGGTCCGCGCCGGGCCGGCCGACGAGCTGCAGGCCGACCGGCGCGCCGTCCGGCAGCGCGCCCATCGGCAGGCTCACCGCCGGGCAGCCGGCCAGGCTGGCGAAGCTGGTCAGGTCGGCGTCGTTGGCGCGCTCGCCTTCGGCGAGCGCGTACGGCCCGTGCGGCACGGTCGGCAGCACCAGCACGTCGACGCTCTCGAACACGCGCCGCGCCTTGAGCAGCGCGCCGTCGAGCACGCGGTCGGCGGCCGCGTAGTCCGGCGCGGCGCGGCCGCGCGCGTAGTCGAGCATCGCGCGCAGGTGCGGCGACGGCGGATGCCGCGCGTCGTCCAGGTCGGCGCCGAACTCCAGGGCGAGCTCGGCTTCCATGACCAGCAGCGCGGCGCGGCGCGCGCGCGGGAAGTCGTAGTCGGAGAAATCCACCGGCCGGCATTCGCCGAGCTGGCGCCCGAGCGTGCCGAGCGCGCGCTCGAACACGGCGCGCACGTCCGCCGAGACGCCCAGCGCCGCCAGGTCCGCCAGCACGCCGCAGCGCAGCTGGTCGGGCGCCCAGTCGGGCGTGGCCAGCGGCACGCGGCGGCGGCGCGAGCGCGGGTCGGCGATGTCGAACGCGTCGAGCACCTGCACCGCGATGGCGAGGTCCTCCACCGAGCGCGCCAGGATGCCGACGGTGTCGAGCCGGCGCGCCGCCGGCACCATGCCGCAGGTGGAGATCTCGCCGTGCGTGGGCCTGAGCGCGTAGATGCCGCAATGGCTGGCCGGGATGCGCACGGAACCGAGCGTGTCGCTGCCGATCGCGAAGCTGCACAGGCCGGCCGCGACCGCCGCGGCGGAACCGGCGGAGGAGCCGCCGGCGGTGAGCTCGCCGCGCCAGGGATTGCGCACCGGCCCGTAATGCGAGTTGGCGCCGAACGTGCCGAGCGCGCCTTCGTCGAGGTTGGTCTTGCCGAGCACGATCGCGCCGGCGGCGCGCAGCCGCGCGACGGCGGCCGCGTCGGCCGAGGCGATGCGGCCGCGCCGGCCCGGCAGGCCGGCCGTGGTCGGCAGCCCGGCGACGTCGAGATTGTCCTTGACCGCGACGGCCAGGCCGTCGAGCCGGCCGATCGTGCGGCCCTCGCGCCGGCGCGCGTCGCTGGCGGCGGCCTGCTCCGTCGCGCGCTCGTCGAGGGCGAGGTAGGCGTTCAGCGCGGGATTCCTGCGCTCGATCGCCGCACGGTAGGCGGCGACCAGGCGCCGGCTGTGGATGCGTCCGCCGGCCAGCCAGTGCAGCTGCTGGAATGCGGCGGCGCCGGTGAGTTCGCTGTCGTTCGTGGTGTCGGTCATCGCGTCCTGCTCGTCGGGCCTGCGCACGATTATGCCCGCGCGCGGCACGATCGCGCCCGGCGTTTGCCGCGTCTGCGCCGAAACCGGACAATCGCCATTCATTTCGCCAGCCGGAGCCCGCCAATGACCGATCGCGACATCATGGAATACGACGTCGTCACCGTCGGGGCCGGTCCGGCCGGGCTCGCGTTCGCCATCCGCCTCAAGCAGCTCAAGCCCGACCTCCGCGTCTGCGTGATCGAGAAGGCCTCCACGATCGGCGCGCAGATCCTGTCCGGCGCGGTCATCGAGCCGGAGCCGCTCAACGAGCTGCTGCCGGAATGGGGCAAGAACCCGCCGCCGATCTGCGTGCCGGCGACGAAGGACGAGTTCTGGTTCCTGCGCGACGCCGAGCGCGGCGTGAAGTCGCCCGTCACGCCGCCGCAGATGCGCAACCACGGCAACTTCATCGTCTCGCTGGGCGCGCTGTGCGCCTGGCTCGCGCCGCAGGCCGAGGCGCTGGGCGTGGAGATCTATCCCGGCTTCGCCGCGGCCGAGCCGCTGTTCGACGAGCGCGGCGCGGTCTGCGGCGTGCGCATCGGCGACATGGGCGTGGCCCGGGACGGCTCGCACAAGCCCGGCTACGTGCAGGGCATCGACATCCGCGCGCCGGTCACCGTGCTGGCCGAGGGCTGCCGCGGCAGCCTCAGCAAGCAGCTGATCGGCCGCTTCGCGCTGGACGCGAACGCCGATCCGCAGACCTACGGCATCGGCATCAAGGAACTCTGGCAGCTGCCGCCCGGCCGCGTCGAGCCGGGCAAGATCGTGCACACGATCGGCTGGCCGATGAACGCCGGAACCTACGGCGGCAGCTTCCTCTACCACCTGGACCAGGACCGCGTGGCGATCGGCTTCGTCGCCGGCCTGGACTATCGCGATCCGCTGTTCCGCCCCTGGGAGGCGTTCCAGCAGCTCAAGAACCACGCGCTGATCAGGCCGCTGCTGGACGGCGGCTCGATCGTGTCGGCCGGCGCGCGCGCGCTGATCGAAGGCGGCTGGCAGTCGCTGCCGACCGTGGAGATGCCCGGCGCGCTGCTGATCGGCGACGCCGCCGGCCTGATGAACGTGCCCAAGATCAAGGGCACGCACCAGGCGCTGCGCTCGGGCATGCTGGCCGCCGAGCACGTCGCCGCGACCGGCCGCGCCGAAGGCTGGGACGCGAAGCTGCGCGCCTCGGCGGTGGCCGCGGAGCTGAAGAAGGTGCGCAACATCCGCCCGGGCTTCAACAAGGGCCTGTGGCTGGGCCTGGCCAACGCCGGCTGGGAGACCGTGACCCAGGGCCTGTCGCCGTGGACGCTGAAGAACCACGCCGACTGGTCCTCGCTGGAGAAGCTCGATGCCGCCACGGCGGCCGCGCGCCCCGGCCCGGCGGCCGACTCGCCGCAGCAGCCGGCGTACGTCGAGCGCGCCCTGCCGCCGCGCGACCGCCTGGCCGCGGTCTACTTCGCCGCGACCGAGCACGACGAGGACCAGCCGGTGCATCTCAAGGTCGCCGACACGTCCATCTGCATCGAGCGCTGCACGGTCGAATACGGCAACCCCTGCCAGCGCTTCTGCCCGGCCGGCGTCTACGAGATCGTCGAGGACGGCGCCGGGCGGCGCCTGCAGATCAACGCGGCCAACTGCGTGCACTGCAAGACCTGCGACATCAAGGACCCGTACGAGATCATCACCTGGGTGCCGCCGGAAGGCGGCTCCGGGCCGAACTACCAGAACCTCTAGCCTCGCACGTCCCTCCGCGCGGCCCGTTGTTGAACAATTGCTACGACGCGGCCCAGTACACAAAACGTTTCGTTGTGGATCCGGTGAAACCGTAGCATCGGCGCCCGCTCACGCCCGGGCGCCGCGACTGGCGCCAGGGCATCGACGCCGCGGAGAGAGAACACGTGTCCAAACAACGCGCCATCGGCTGGCTGGCCGACCTGCCGATCCAGAGAAAACTGGTGCTCGCCTTCGGGCTGATCCTGGCCACGTTCGCGCTGGCGGTCGCCGCGATCCTCGCCTCGCTGGCGTCGCAGGCCGACGCGCAGCGCTGGTCGCAGCACACGCGCGAGGTCATCCAGGAGATCACATTGGCGACCCGCGCGCAGCACGAGGCCGACCTCGCGCTGCGCGGCCTCAACATGAACGCCGACCACCAGGCGATCGCCGCCTACGAGGCGCACCAGGCCACGTTCCGCCGGCACCTGGACCAGGCCGTCGCGCTGACCGTCGACGCGCCGGAGCAGCAGGCCCTGCTGCAGCGCGCGCAGGCGCAGATGGACGAATGGACGCGCAAGGTGGCCGCCGCGCTGATCGCGGGCATGTCCCAGGCCGAGGGCGGCGCCGACTACGTGAAGGCCTACTACGACATCGGTCTGCGCTATCTGGGCGATTCGGTTCCGCTCACCACCGCGCTCGACGCCACGCTGGACAAGGCGATCGCGAACGAGCAGGCCAAGCTCGCCGTGCGCGACGCCGCGCTCGCGCGCACGATGGCGTTCCTGCGCGTGCTGGTCCTGGCGATGCTCGCACTCGGCGTGCTGGTCGGCGTCGCGGCGATCCGCCTGGCCTCGCGCTCGCTGACCGCGCCGATCCGCGAGCTGACCGGGCTGATGACGCGCCTGGCCGGGAACGACCATTCCATCGAGGTGCCCGAGCGCGGGCGCGGCGACGAGATCGGCGCGATCGCGCGCGCGCTCGAGGTGTTCCGGGAAACGGCCGCCGAGGCGCACGAGCGCAACTGGATCAAGACGAACGTCGCCGAGATCGCCGGCGTGCTGCAGACCAGCGCCGACCGCGAGGCGTTCGCGCGCGCGCTGACCGCCGAGCTCGCGCCGCGCGTCAAGGCCGGCGTCGCGGTGTTCTACGCGTTCGACGAGGACGCGCGCAGGCTCGACCTGCTCGGCAGCTACGGCTTCAGGCAGCGCCGGCACCTGGGCACGCGCTACGCGCCGGGCGAGGGGCTCGTCGGCCAGGTCGCGCTGGAGCGCAAGCCGATCCTGCTGGAGCAGGTGCCCGACGACTACGTGCGCATCCATTCCGGCCTCGGCGAGGCGCCGCCGCGCAGCATCGCCGCGCTGCCGCTGCTGCTGCAGGACCGCCTGCTCGGCGTGATCGAGCTCGGCAGCTTCGTTCCGTTCGGCGCGGCGCAGCAGAAGCTGCTCGACGAGCTGCTGCCGTTCGCGGCGCTGTCGCTGGAGAACCTCAACCGCGCGCAGCGCACGCGAGAGCTGCTCGAGCGCACGCAGCAGCAGGCCCGCGAGCTGCAGGCCTCGGAGGAGGAGCTGCGCGTGCAGCAGGAGGAGCTCGCGGCGACCAACGAGGAGCTGCAGGGCAAGACCGCCGAGCTGGAAGAGCAGCAGCAGCGCCTGCGCGCCTCCGAGGAGGAGCTGCGCGTGCAGGCCGAGGAGCTGCAGGCCTCCAACGAGGAGCTGCGCGAGAAGTCCGAGACGCTCAACGAGCAGAAGCGCGCGCTCGAGGCGCTGCAGCGCGAAACCGAGAGCAAGGCCGAGCAGCTCGCCAAGGCCAGCCAGTACAAGTCCGACTTCCTGGCCAACATGTCGCACGAGCTGCGCACGCCGCTCAACAGCCTGCTGATCCTGTCGCGCAACCTGGCCGACAACGACCGCGGCAACCTCGACCACGAGCAGGTCGAGTCGGCGCGCGTCATCCACGAGTCCGGCTCCAACCTGCTGCGCCTGATCAACGACATCCTGGACCTGGCCAAGATCGAGGCGGGCAAGATGCACGCCGCGCCCGAGGACCTGAAGCTCGCCTACTTCGTGCAGGCGCTGACGCGGCGCTTCCGCCACGTGGCCGCGGAGAAGGCGCTGGCGTTCGACGTCGCCGTCGCCGAGGGCCTGCCGGAGTCGATCCACACCGACGGCCCGCGCCTCGAGCAGATCGCCAACAACCTCGTCGGCAATGCGTTCAAGTTCACGCGCGAAGGCTCGGTGCGCGTGGAGATCGCCCGCCCGACGCCGGAAGCCGCGCGGCGCGCCGGCCTGCCGGCCGAGCGCTCGATCGCGATGTGCGTCGCCGACACCGGCATCGGCATTCCCGCCGACAAGCTCGAACACATCTTCGGCGCGTTCGAGCAGATGGACGCGAGCACCAGCCGCAAGTTCGGCGGCAGCGGCCTGGGCCTGGCGATCGCGCGCCGCCTCGCCGAGCTGCTCGGCGGCACGGTGTCGGTCGAGAGCGAGCCCGGCAAGGGCAGCCGCTTCACCGTCGTGCTGCCGGAGCGGCTGGAGAGCGCCGGCGAGCCGGGCGGCGATGCGGCGGCCGCCGCGCCGCCGGCCGCGCCGGCGCCGCGCGCGTCGCCGCCGGCGCCGGTTCCGCTCGAGCGGCCGGCGCCGTCCGGGCTGATGCCCAAGCCGTGGATCCCGGACGATCGCGACGCGCTGCGCGAAGGCGACACGGCGATCCTCGCCATCGAGGACGACCCGGTCTTCGCGCGCACGCTGGTCGACATGATCCGGCGCAAGGGCTACCGCGCGCTCGCCGCCGGCGACGGCGAGTCGGGCCTGTACCTGGCGCGGCAGTTCCGTCCCACCGGCATCCTGCTCGACGTCATGCTGCCGGGCATCGACGGCTGGACCGTGATCGAGCGCCTCAAGCGCGACCGCGCGACGCAGCACATCCCGGTGCATTTCGTCTCCGGCGTCGACGAGACCGCCCGCGCGCGCGAGCTCGGCGCGGTGGGCTTCCTCACCAAGCCGGTCGAGCGCGAGGCGGTGCTGGCCGCGTTCGAGCGGCTGCTGCAGTCGTCCGACGGCACGCGCCGGCGCGTGCTGCTGATCGACGACGACCCGGACTCGCGCGTCGCCATCGGCACGCTGATCAAGGCCGACAACGTCGAGATCGTGGAGGCGAGCTCGGCCGAGTCGGGCCTGCAGTACATGGATTCCTACGTCTTCGACTGCATCGTGCTCGACCTCGGCCTGCCCGGCATGAGCGGCATCGACTTCCTGGAGATGATCGCCGCGCGCGGTCCGCTGCCGCCGATCGTCATCCACTCGGCGCGCGAGCTCAGCCGCGAGGAAAGCGTCAAGCTGCGCCAGTACACCGACAGCATCGTCATCAAGGGCGCGCGCTCGATGGAGCGCCTGCTCGACGAGGTCAGCCTGTTCCTGCACAGCGTGCGCCGGAACGCCGCGCCGCACGTCGTGCGCGACATCGACGACGGCCTGAGCGGGCGCACCGTGCTGATCGTCGACGACGACATGCGCAACATCTTCGCGCTGTCGAAGATCCTGCGCGAGAAGGGCCTGACCGTGGTCATGGCGCAGGACGGGCACAAGGCGCTGCGCCAGCTGGAGGAGAACCGCTCGATCGAGATCGTGCTGATGGACATCATGATGCCCGGCATGGACGGCTACGAGACCACGCGCGAGATCCGCAGGCGGCCGGCGCACGCCAAGCTGCCGATCATCGCCGTGACCGCGAAGGCGATGAGCGGCGACCGCGACAAGTGCCTGGAGGCCGGCGCGAACGACTACCTCGCCAAGCCCATCGACATCGACAAGCTTCTGTCGATGATGCGTGCCTGGCTGCATGCGTAGCCGGGCCGACGCGCGCCGGGTGCGCGGCGCGAACGCGAGTCGCCGCGCGGTGGGCGCCGGCGCGCGCCGGCATCGCGCCGCCGCGGCCGCGAGCGCAGGAGCCCGGCCATGAGCCGCCCGGACGTCGAGGACGTCGAGGTCGAGCTCTTCGTGCGCGCGCTCAAGCTGCGCCACGGCTACGACTTCACCCGCTACGCGCCCGCCTCGTTCAAGCGCCGCGTGCTGAACCTCGTGGCCGCCACCGGCTGCGGCACGATCGCCGAGCTGACCGCGCGCGTGCTGCGCGAGGACGCGCTCGTGCCGCAGGTCATCGCCGGCCTGTCGGTGCCGGTGTCGGAGATGTTCCGCAACCCGTCGGTGTTCCGCACGCTGCGCGACGAGGTGTTCCCGGTGCTCGCCTCCTACCCGATCATCAACATCTGGCAGGCCGGATGCGCGTTCGGGCAGGAGGTGTACTCGCTGGCGATCCTGCTCGAGGAGGCCGGCCTGTACGAGCGCTGCCAGATCTTCGCCACCGACATCAGCGACGCGGCGCTGGTGCGCGCCCAGGAAGGCATCTTCCCGGTCCGCGAGGCGCGCCTGTATTCGGAGAACTACCTGGCCGCCGGCGGCCGGCGCACGCTGGCGGACTACTACCACGCGCGCTACGAGCTCATGAAGCTCGACGAGCGCCTCAAGCGCAACGTCACGTTCGCCAACCACAACCTCGTCTGCGACGGCGTGTTCTGCGAGGCGCACCTGATCCTGTGCCGCAACGTGCTGATCTACTTCACCGACTCGCTGCAGGACCACGCCCTGCGGCTGTTCCGCGACAGCCTCGTGCGCAACGGCTTCCTCTGCCTGGGCAACCGCGAGAACATCCAGTTCGCCTCCACGGCCGGCGACTTCGTCGCGGTCAACGCGCGCGAGCGCATCTACCGCAAGAGCGGCGAGGCGCAGCGATGAGCCAGGCGCCGCAAGCCGTCGTCATGGGGTGCTCGGCCGGCGGCATGAACGCGCTGCGCATCGTGCTGGCCGGCCTGCGCGCCGGGCTCGCGGTTCCGGTGGTCGTGGTCTGCCACACCGGCTCGGACGACGTGACCACGTTCTGCGAGCTGATCGGCGCCGGCTGCGCGCTGCCGGTGCGCGAGGCGCGCGAACGCGAGACGGCCGTGCCCGGCGTCGTGCACGTGGCGCCGAGCGGCTATCACCTGCTGCTGGAGCGCGACGGCCGGTTCTCGCTGTCCGTCGACGAGCGCGTCGCGTTCGCGCGGCCGGCGATCGACGTCCTGTTCGAGACCGCCGCCGCCGCGTTCGACGGACGCCTGGTCGGCGTGGTCATGACCGGCGCGAACAACGACGGCGCCGCCGGCCTCAGGCAAATCCGCCTGCGCGGCGGCATCGCCGTGGTCCAGGATCCCGAAGACGCCTACGCCGCCGCGATGCCGCGCGCGGCCCTGCAGACCGCCGGCGCCGACCACTGCCTCGCGCTGGACGCCATCGCCCCGCTCCTCAACCGGTTGTGCACGCCATGAACGCGCCCCTGCATCCGTCCCTGCGCCCGAAGATCCTGGTCGCCGACGACCACGGCCCGAACCTGATCGCCATGCGGCGCGTGCTCGCCGGCATCGACGCCGACATCGTCGAGGCGATGACCGGCAACGACGTGCTGTCGGCCGCGCTCGACCACGAGTTCGCGCTGATCCTGCTCGACGTGCAGATGCCGGACATGAACGGCTTCGAGGCCGCCACGCTGCTCGCCGGCGAGGAGCGCACCCGCTCGACGCCGATCATCTTCGTGACCGCCTCGCACGCCGACGACGTCAGCCGCCTGCGCGGCTACAGCTTCGGCGCGGTCGACTACATCACCAAGCCGGTGAACGAGGTCATCCTGCTGTCGAAGGTGCGCGTGTTCCTCGAGCTGCACCGCAGCAAGACGGCGCTGCGCACCGCGCTGTCGGACCTGTCCGAGCGCAACCGCCAGCTCGAGCGCGAGATCTCCGAGCGCCGCGCGGCCGAGGAGCAGGTGCGCCATCTGGCCCATCACGACGGCCTGACCGGGCTGGCCAACCGCCTGCTGTTCATGGCGCGCCTGGAGGCCGCGATCGCGCAGGCGCGCGCCGGCGGCGGCGCGTTCGCCCTCGCCTACCTGGACATCGACGGCTTCAAGCCGATCAACGACAACCACGGCCACCAGGCCGGCGACGAGCTGCTCAAGCGCGTGGCCGGGCGGCTGCGCGGCTGCGTGCGCTACGACGAGACGGTGGCGCGCCTCGGCGGCGACGAGTTCGCGCTGATCCTCGACGCCGCCGACGCCGACGCCGTGAACGAACGCGTGGCCGCGATCGCGGAGGCGGTCTTCCAGCCCTACGAGATCCTCTCGCGCACCAGCGGCGCGCACATTCAGGTGCACATCCTCGGCAGCCTGGGCGTGGCGCTGTTCCCGCTGCACGGCGAGGACAGCGAGGCGCTGATCCACGCCGCGGACCTGGCGATGTACGCGGCCAAGCGCGACCAGACCCGGCTGCACCTGCTCGGCACGGCCTAGCGCCGGCTCCCGGCCGGCGGAAGGGCCGCGGGCGGCTGCGGGCGTCCGGGCGGGCGCCGCCGAAGCGCTTATCGCGCCAGCGCTTTTGTCGTATAAGCGCAATTTTTGCAACAGGAGCGTTCCATGGCCGGACCTCGCGTCGCGCTGGTCACCGCCGCGGCCGCCCGCGCGCTCGACGACGATCTCCTTCCGCTCGCCGCGGCGCTGCGCGAGACGGGCGTGCAGGCCGTGGCGGAGAACTGGGACGACGCCCACGTCGACTGGTCGCGCTACGCGCTGGCCCTGCTGCGCTCGCCCTGGGACTACGTGCAGCGCTTCGCGGAATTCCGCGCCTGGCTCGACCGCGCCGGCGGCCTGACGCGGCTGCTCAATCCGCCCGAGGTGGTGCGCTGGAACATCGACAAGCACTATCTCGCCGACCTCGCCGAAGCCGGCGTGGCGGTGGTGCCGAGCCGGTTCTGCGAACCGGGCGAGGACGCGGCGGCGGCGCTCGCCGCGTTCCTCGAGCGCCACGAGGGCGTCGCCGAGCTGGTCGTCAAGCCGGCCGTCGGGGCCGGCTCGCGCGACGCGCAGCGCCACGACCGCGACGCGCGCGAGGCCGCGCGCGCGCACATGCAGCGCTTGCTCGACGCCGGCCGCAGCGTGCTGCTGCAGCCCTACCTCGAGCGCGTCGACGCGCACGGCGAGACCGCGCTGATCTACTTCGAAGGCGAGTTCAGCCACGCGATCCGCAAGGGCGCGCTCCTGCGCCGCGGCGAAGGGCCGACCGACGGCCTGTTCGCCGTCGAGGCGATCACGCCGCGCACGCCCACGGCCGAGGAGCGCGCGCTCGGCGACGCCGCGCTGGCCGCGCTACCGTTCTCCGCGCCGCTGCTCTACGCGCGCGTGGACCTGATCCACGACGGGCAGGCGCAGCCGCGCCTGCTCGAGCTGGAGCTGGCCGAGCCGTCGCTGTTCTTCGCCCATGCCCCGGGCTCGGCCGAACGCTTCGCGCGCGCCGTGAAGCGGCGCCTTGACGCGGGCTGATCCCGGCGCCGGCGCGCCGCCTGGTCAAGGATTGACCAGCCCTGCTTGACAGCCGCGCCGCGCGGTCGTCTGCGCGCCTTCGTCCAGGACTTTTCCACAGGCCTGTCCACGCCGGCTGTGGAAAACGCCCGGCTGCCGTCCTGCGCCGCGCCGCCGGCGCGTTTCCGCTAAAATCCGCCTTCTTTGCGCGGCCGTCCGCGGCCGCGGCTCCCCTGAAGCGAGGTCCAGCACCCGATGAAGATCCTGGTCGGTTACAAGCGCGTCGTCGACTACAACGTGCGCATCCAGGTCAAGCCGGACGGCACCGGCGTGGTCACCGACGGCGTGAAGCTGTCGGCCAATCCGTTCGACGACATCGCGCTGGAGGAAGCGCTGCGCCTGCGCGAGAAGGGCGTCGCCAGCGAGGTCGTCGTCGCCACGATCGGCCCGGCCGACGCGCAGGCGCACATCCGCAACGGCCTGGCGATGGGCGCGAACCGCGCGATCCACGTCGTCACCGGCGAGGCGATCCAGCCGCTGACCGCGGCGCGCGCGCTGCTCAAGCTGGTCGAGAAGGAGCAGCCCGGCCTCGTGCTGCTCGGCAAGCAGGCCATCGACGACGACTGCAACCAGACCGGCCAGATGCTCGCCGCGTTGTGGGACCGCCCGCAGGCGACGTTCGCCTCGAAGGTCGAGGTGCAGGGCGAGCTCGTGCGCGTCACGCGCGAGGTGGACGCCGGACTGGAGACGATCGAGGTCGACCTGCCGGCCGTGATCACCACCGATCTGCGCCTGAACGAGCCGCGCTTCATCAAGCTGCCGGACATCATGAAGGCGAAGTCCAAGCCGATCGAGACGATCGAGCTCGCCAGCCTCGGCGTCGAATCGGGCGATCACCTCAGGACCACGCAGTACGCGCCGCCGCCCAAGCGCAGCAAGGGCGTCATGGTGAAGGACGTGGCGGAGCTGGTGGCCGCGCTGAAGGCGAAGGGTCTGGTCTAGCCTCCCTTCCCTGCGCACTTCGCGCGGCGCAGCCGCTCGACGTACCCCTTACCCGCGCCCCGGCGCGGCCTCTCTCGCCTGCGGGAGGGGTGAACTGACCGAATCGGACGGTAGAAACCATGAGCAAGATTCTCGTCATCGCCGAACACCTCGACGGCAAGCTCAACGCCAGCACGGCACGCTGCGTGACGTGCGCCAGGGCCCTCGCGGCCGAGGCCGTCGACGTGCTCGTGCTCGCCGCCGACCCGGCCGCGCCCGCCGCCGAGGCGGCGAAGATCGACGGCGTGTCCAAGGTGCTGGCGGTGGCGCGCGCCGAGAACGCGCATGCGCTGGCCGCGGTGCTCGCGCCGCAGATCGCCGCCGTGGCGAAGAACGGCTACACGCACGTGCTCGCGCCGTCGACCACGTTCGGCAAGGACGTGATGCCGCGCGTCGCCGCGCTGCTCGGCGTCGCGCAGGTCTCGGACATCTCCTCGGTCGAGGGGCCTTACACGTTCAAGCGGCCGATCTACGCCGGCAACGCGATCGTCACCGTCGAGGCGCCGGCCGACCGCGTGCTCGTCGGCACCGTGCGCACGGCCTCGTACGCGGCCGCCGCCGGCGGCGGCGCGGCGCCGGTCGAGGCGCTCGCGCTCGACGTCGCCGTGCCCGGCCACACGCGCTTCGTCGAGCTCGCCCAGGGCAAGAGCGACCGGCCGGACCTGCAGTCGGCCAGCCGCGTCGTTTCCGGCGGCCGCGCGCTCGGCTCGGGCGATGCGTTCAAGATCATCTACGCGCTGGCCGACAAGCTCGGCGCCGCGGTCGGCGCGTCGCGCGCCGCGGTCGACGCCGGCTACGTGCCGAGCGACCTGCAGGTCGGCCAGACCGGCAAGATCATCGCGCCGGAGCTCTACGTCGCCGTCGGCATCTCCGGCGCGATCCAGCACCTGACCGGCATCAAGGACGCCGGCACGATCGTGGCGATCAACAAGGACGCCGAGGCGCCGATCTTCGAGATCGCCGACTTCGGCCTGGTCGGCGACCTGTTCAAGCTGGTGCCCGAGCTGACCGACGCGATCTGACCGCCGCCCGCCTGCGGCGCGCGCCGCAGGCGAGGCGACGTCCGGCGCGCTCAGTCCGCGCCGAGCAGCTCCGCCGCGCGCTCGGCGATCATGATCACCGGCGCATTGGTGTTGCCGCCGACCAGCGTCGGCATGACCGACGCGTCGGCCACGCGCAGGCCCTCGACGCCGCGCACGCGCAGCTCCGCGTCGACCACGGCGCCCGCGTCCGCGCCCATGCGACAGCTGCCGGCCGGGTGGTAGATCGTCTCGGCCTTGCGCCGCACGAACGCGGCGAGCTCGGCGTCGCTGCGCGCGGCCGATCCCGGAAAGATCTCCTCGCCGCGATACGGCGCGAACGGCGCCTGCGCCAGGATCCGCCGCGACAGGCGCGCGCCTTCGATCATCACCGCGAGATCGAACCCGTCCGCGTCGCTCAGGTAGTTCGCGTGGATCGCCGCCGGCGCGGCCGGATCGGCCGAGCGCAGGCGGATCGCGCCGCGGCTGCGCGGCCTGAGGTTGCACGCGTGCACGGTGTAGCCGAAACCGTCGAGACGATGGCGGCCGTGGTCGTCGAGCAGCGCCGGCACGAAATGGAACTGCACGTCGCAGCGCGCGTCCGGCGCCAGGCGCGAGCGCACGAAGCCGCCGGCCTCGGCGATGTTCGAGCTGCCGATGCCGTCGCGGCGCAGCAGGAAGCGCAGCGCGACGGCGGCGTCGTTGGCCTTGTCGTAGGTCACCGGCTGCGTCGAGCGCACCAGCGTGCAGATGTCCAGATGGTCCTGCAGGTTCGCGCCGACGCCGGCGTGGTCCTGCACGACGGCGATGCCGTGCGCGCGCAGGTGGTCGGCCGGGCCGATGCCCGACAGCATCAGGAGCTGCGGCGAGTTGATCGCGCCGCCGGCCAGGATCACGCAGCCGGCTTCGGCACGCCGCACGACGCCGCGGCGGCGGTACTCCACGCCGGCGGCGCGCCGGCCGTCGAAGACGATGCGCTGCACGAGTGCCCGCGTGCGCACCGTGAGGTTCGCGCGGGCGCGCGCCGGCGCCAGGTACGCGACCGCCGCCGAGCAGCGCGCGCCGTTCCTCTGCGTGACCTGGTAGAAGCCGAAGCCTTCCTGGACGGCGCCGTTGAAATCGCCGTTGCGCGCGAAGCCGGCCGCGGCCGCGGCATCGACGAAGGCTTGCGACAGCACGTTGCGGTGGCGCAGGTCGGCGACGGCCAGCGGGCCGTCCGCGCCGTGCCAGGCGTCCGCGCCGCGTGCGTTGCCTTCGGCGCGGCGGAAGACCGGCAGCACGTTCGCCCACGACCAGCGCGCGTCGCCGCTGGCGCGCGCCCAGTCGTCGTAGTCCTGCGGCGCGCCGCGCGTGTAGCACATCGCGTTGATCGAGCTCGAGCCGCCGAGCACCTTGCCGCGCGGCCACCACAGCCGGCGCCCTTCGAGCGCGGGCTCGGGCTCGGTGGCGTAGTCCCAGTTGATGCGCTTGTCGTCGACCAGCCTGGCCAGGCCCGCCGGCATGTGGATGAACGGATGCCAGTCGCGTCCGCCGGCTTCGAGCAGCAGCACGCGGCAGGACGGCCGCGCGCTCAGCCGGTTCGCCAGCACGCAGCCGGCCGAGCCGGCACCGACGACGACGTAGTCGTAGCTCATCGGCCGAGCGTATGCGCGCGGCCTAGAGCGCTTGCTCCAGAGCCGGCGCGCGCGGCCTAGGCGCGCTCGAGCACCTCGACCGGGTCGCCGAGGCGCACGACGCCGCGGCCGCGCGGGATCAGGTTCTGCCCGAACGTGACGCCCTTGGGCGTGCGCCGGTACGTCGCCAGCGTGCGCAGCGGCTCGCCGGACGGATCGAACTGGCCGCGCTCGAAATCGACGGTCGTGAACACGCAGCGCGTGCAGGGCTTGACCACTTCGAACTCGACGCCGCCGACGCGGATGCGCTTCCAGCCGTCCTCGGCATGCGGCTCGGTGCCGTCGACGACCAGGTTCGGGCGGAAGCGCAGCATCGGCACCGGCCGCGCCAGCCTGGCGTTGAGCGCGTCCAGCGCGGCCTGCGAGATCACCAGCAGCGGATAGCCGTCGGCGAAGCTGACCTCGTCGCCGGGCCGGCCGTACTCCGGGCTGACCGCGCGCACGCCGCCGGCGTCCATGTGCACGAAGCGCGCCGGCAGGCCGAGGAAGCGGCTGATCCAGGCGTCGGCGTGCGGATCGGCCGGCTGCGCCTGTACCGTGCTCTTCCACACCGTGACCTCCAGGCGCGCCGGCGAGGCCGCGGGCTGCAGGCGCAGCGGCGGCAGGCCGGGCGCTTGCACCTCCAGCGCATCGCCGTCCGGCCGCGCATGGATCAGCGTCAGGCGCGGATGCTGGCGCGCGGTCAGGAACCGTCCGTCCGCGTCGGTCACCATCCAGCGCCGGTCGCCGGCGAGCCCGCGCGGCTCGACCTCGGCCGCGTCGCGGAGCCACGCCGCGCCGGACTTGATCGGGAACACCTGAATCGCACGGAGCGTCGCCGCCATCGGCGAAGTATGCCGCAGCCGCCGCGCGCGCGGCGCGCTTTCCGCGCCGCGCCCGGCGCCCGCGCGAGCGGCGGAGCGGCGAAACGGACGCATGCTAGGCTTGCCGCGCTTTTCGAGGGACCCCCGTGCCGAGCCGCCCCGCCATCCAGCGCCACGAAGTCTTCGCCGTCGTCGTCGCGTTCGCGTATTTCTTCTTCGTGCTGGCCGCGTACTACGTGATCCGGCCGGTGCGCGACCAGCTTTCCGCCGCGGTCGGCTCGACCGCGCTGCCGATCTTCTACGCGGCCACGTTCGTCGCCACGCTGGCGCTGGCGCCGGTATTCGGTGCGCTGGTCGCGCGCTTTCCGCGGCGGCGCTTCGTGCCCATCGTGTACCTGTTCTTCATCGCCGGCATGATCGCGTTCATTCCGCTGTTCAACGCGCAGGACGCGATCGACGCGCGCCTGCTCGGCTCGGCGTTCTTCGTCTACGGCAGCGTGTTCAACCTGTTCGTGGTGTCGGTGTTCTGGAGCTTCATGGCCGACCTGTTCGACGCCGAGCAGGCGCACCGGCTGTTCCCGGTCATCGCGCTCGGCGGCGCGGTCGGCGCGATCGCCGGCCCCGCGCTGACGCGGACGCTGGTGTACGCGGTCGGCGTGTCCGGCCTGCTCGTGGTCTCCTCGCTGCTGCTGGGGCTGTCGATCGCCTGCATCTTCGCGCTGTCGCGCTGGTCGCTGCGCCATCCGGTGGCGGGCGACGAGCGCCGCGACGAGCGCGTCATCGGCGGCAGCTTCCTCGCCGGCGCGGTCGAGACGCTGAAGTCGCCGCTGATGCGGCGCGTGGCGCTGCTGATGCTGCTGGGCGACGCGGTCGGCACGGTCATCTACGCGCTGCTCGCCGACTACAGCGGAGCGACCTACGCCACGCGCGAGGCGCGCACGGACTTCGCCGCCGGCGTCGACCTCTACGCGAACGTCCTGCAGGCGGTGCTGCAGCTCACGCTGACGCGCGGGCTGATGGTGCGCTTCGGCCCGGCGCCGGCGCTCGCGCTGGACGGCGCGGTCAAGGCGCTGATGCTGGCCGGGCTGGCCGTGTTCGCCGGCCCCTGGATCGCCGCGGTCGCCGTGGTCACGCGCGCCAGCGCCTACGGCGTGTTCAAGCCGGCCTTCGACAGCCTCTACACGCAGGTCGACGCCGAAACGCGCTACAAGACCAAGAACTTCATCGACACCTCGGTCTGGCGCTTCGGCGACCTGGTCATCACCAGCGGCTTCAACGGCCTGCGCATGCTCGGCGCCACGCTGCCCGGCTTCGCCGCGCTGGCGATGCTGGCCGCGGGCTGCTCGGGCTGGATCGGCTGGCGCACGGCGCGCGCGCTGCAGGCCGGCGCCGGCACGTCCGCACCGGCGCGCTAGGAACGTCCCGCCGCGAGCGGCCGCCTGGCTTCGGCGGCCGCCCCCTCAGACGCGCGAATAGCTCCACGAGAGCATGCGCCCGTCGCGGTACGGCATCACGCCGTGGAACGGACGCGGGTCGCCGTCGAAGACCAGCGGCAGGAAATGGCGGTCGCCCTCCCACATCGGCAGCGCGTGCAGCCGGTCGAGCTCGACCCATTCGAGCGTGCCTTCGGGATTGCGCTCGAGCGGCGTGCCGCGAAAGCCGGTGATCGTGAACACGAAGCCGAGCCAGTCCTCGCCCTGCGTGCCGAAGCCCGGCCAGCTGATCGTGCCGCGCAGCTCGAGCTCGGTGCACTCGATGCCGGCCTCCTCGCGGATCTCGCGGCGCATGCCGGCGAGCACGTCCTCGTGCGGATCGAGCTTGCCGCCCAGGCCGTTGTACTTGCCCAGGTGCTGGTCGTCCGCACGCGCGTTGCGGTGGATCATCAGCACGCGCCGGCGGTCCGGCGACAGCACGTATCCGAGGGTGGCGACGATCGGCGTGTAGGGCATGGCGCGAACGGGGCTGCGGCGAATCGGCAATCATAGCCGCCGCCGCTAGAATCGTGCGCCCGCACGAGCCGCAGGAGATCGCGAGCATGGACATCGAAACCATTTCCGAACAGCGCTGCTTCGGCGGCGTGCAGGGCTTCTACCGCCACGCCTCGGCCGAGACCGGCGGGCCGATGCGCTTCGGCGTGTTCGTGCCGCCGCTGCCGCGCGGCGCGAAGGCGCCGGTGCTGTACTACCTGGCGGGCCTGACCTGCACCGAGGAGACGTTCGCGATCAAGGCCGGCGCGCAGCGCGTCGCCGCCGAGCTCGGCCTGATCCTGGTGACGCCCGACACCAGCCCGCGCGACACCGGCATCGACGGCGCCACCGGCGACTGGGAATTCGGCGAGGGCGCCGGCTTCTACCTCGACGCCACGGCGGCGCCGTACGCCGCGCGCTTCCGCATGTACGGCTACGTCGTCAGGGAGCTGCCGGCCGTGGTCGGCGCCGGCTTTCCCGCCGACATGGACCGCGAAGGCCTGTTCGGGCACTCGATGGGCGGGCACGGCGCGCTGACGATCGCGCTGAAGAATCCCGAGCGCTACCGCTCGGTATCCGCATTCGCGCCGATCGTCGCGCCGGGCGAGGTGCCCTGGGGCCGCAAGGCGCTGCCGCGCTACCTGGGCGACGACCGCGGCGCCTGGGCGCCGTACGACGCCTGCGCCCTGGTCGCCGGCGGCGCGCGGTTTCCGGGGACGATCCTGGTCGACCAGGGCCTCGCCGACAAGTTCCTCGAGTCCCAGCTGCAGCCCGAGCGCTTCGACCGCGCCTGCCGCGCCGCCGGCCAGGCGCTGACGCTGCGCCTGCACGCCGGCTACGACCACAGCTACTACTTCATCTCGACGTTCGTGCGCGACCACCTGCTGCACCACGCGCAGGCGCTGCGCGGCTAGGCGAGCGCGTGCCGCGCGCCCGGCGGCGCGCTCACGCGTGCTGCAGGATGTCGACCAGGCGGCCGAACGGATCGCGCACGGGGAAGCGGCGCATGCCCCAGGCTCGCGGGCGGGGCCGTATTCGACGGCGACGCCGGCCTCGCGCATGCGCGCGAGCGCCGCATCGAGATCGTCGACCTCGATCGAAAGCTGCGGCACCGGCGTGCCGGCGCCGCCTTCGGCGGCGATGCCGACCTGCACCGCCATCCGCTGCGCGGCACCGTAGGTGCGGATCCAGCCGTAGTCGATCAGCAGCTCGAGACCGAGCACGTCGCGGTAGAACGCGTCGGCCTAGGCGGGATCGGGCGCGGCCGCCTCGAGGTTGGCGACGCTGCGAAGCACCTTCGTCGGACCGTCCGCGTCGCGCAGGTCAGCGCCCGATGTCCTCGTTCCACAACTCCGGCCGCTCGCGCATGAACGCGTCCATCAGCGCGGCGCAGGCCGGGTCGTCGACCACCTCGATCGCGACGCCGCGGCTGCGCAGCCACGCTTCCTCGCCCATGAACGAACGGTTCTCGCCGACGATCACGCGCGCGATGCCGTACAGCGCGATCGCGCCGCTGCACATCGGGCACGGCGACAGCGTCGTGTACAGCGTGCACGCGCGGTAGACCGCGGCCGGCAGGCGGCCGGCGTTCTCGAGCGCGTCCATCTCGCCGTGCAGGATCGCGCTGCCGCGCTGCACGCGGCGGTTGCGGCCGCGGCCGATGATGCGCCCTTCGTGGACGATCACCGAGCCGATCGGAATGCCGCCCTCGGCATAGCCGGCCTCGGCTTCGGCGCGCGCGGCGGCGAGGAAATCCAGATGGTCTGCGGCCATGAAGCGGTTTCCGGTTCGGCGACCGGCGCATCGTCGGCGAAGCGCGCGCGCGGATCAACCGCCGGCGAGCAGCGGCAGCGCGAACAGCACGGCGCCGGCGACGAACAGCGCCGTCAGCAGGTGCACGAGCGGATGGTCGATGCGCAGGAACACGAACTGCTCGATCGTGCGCCCGACCCAGAACAGCGACATGCCGGCGAGGATCGCGCGGCCGAGACGCGTGCCGGCGAGGTCCTGCGGCAGGAAGAAGCACAGCGCGGCGACACCGAGGAACACATGGATCAGGCGCAGGTTGAGGATCTGCGCGATCGCGCGCGTGGCCGCGCCGGCAGGCTGCAGCGCCTTCGGCCAGCCGAACAGCCGCCAGAACGCCAGGTGGAACAGCGCGAAGCCGAGGCTGTGCACGCCGCAGGCGAGCACCAGCGCCTCGCGGCTCATCTCACGCCGCCGCCTTGCGCGGCGAGACCCACATCGTGATGTCGGCGGCGAACACCGCGGCGTCGGCGGCGTCGCGCACCTCGACGTGCGCCTGCAGCTCCTGCGCGCGGCCGGCGTCGGCCACGGACGGCACGATCGCCGTGGCGGTCATCGGGCCGCGCGCCTTGGCGAGGTAGCGCACGCTCATGCCCTTCGGGATCCAGCGCATCGAGGCGGGAATCGTCGCGTCGGTGGCGAGGCCGCCGGCGAGCTCGGCCATGTTGCACAGCGCGATCGCGTGCACCGTGCCGAGGTGGTTGCGCACCGCGCGGCGGTCGCGCATGCGCACGACGCAGCGGCCCGGCTCGAGCCGCTCGATGCGCGGCGCGATCGAGGCGAAGTACGGCGCGCGCCAGCAGACCGCCCGCGACACCAGCCAGCGCCCCGGCGCCGAACCGCCGAAGCGCCGGAACAGCGCCAGCGCTTCGGAAGCCATCGTCAGGCGACCGAGCGCAGCGCGCGCTTGTCGCTGTGGCGCGCGCCGGCGGCCAGCTCGGACGCGTCGAAGTCGTCGACCGAGATGAACTCGAACGTCGCCGCGCGCACGCGCGCGAGCAGCTCGCGCTCGGCGCGGGTCAGCACGCCCTTGGCTTCGGCGTCGGCGAGCTGCGCGTCGTAGTCGTAGCCGGCCAGCTCGCCCGACTTGGCGGCCTTGAGGAACTTGCGCTCGACCGGCTCGGCGGCGATGACCTCGGGCAGCAGCGCGTTCATGCGCCCGATCGGGTTGTTCGCGTTCGGCGTCGTGTAGACCTCGCCGATCAGGCGGCTGCGCGCCTCGTTCGGCGCGGTCAGCAGCGCGGCGACGCGGCGGCCGAGGCGGTCCGACGGCGGCGTCTCGCGGCGGCCGAACGGGAACACCAGCGCGCGCAGCAGCCACGCGACCGGGCGCAGCGGGAAGTTGCGCAGCACGCCGTCGAGCGCGTCCTGCATGCGGTGGACCGCGTCGTGGAACGCCCAGGCGAGCAGCGGCCGGTCGGCCACCGGGCGGCCCTGGTCCTCGAAGCGCTTGAGCATCGCGCTGGCGATGTAGAGGTTCGACAGCACGTCGCCGAGCCGCGCGGAAAGCTTCTCCTTGAACTTCAGCTTGCCGCCGAGCGTGAGCATCGCGGTGTCGGCGACCAGCGCGAGCGCGGCCGCGTAGCGGTTGAGCTTGCGGTAGTAGCGGCGCGTGTACGCATCGCCCGGCACGCGGCCGATCTTGGCGAACGTGAGGCCGAGCACCAGGCTGCGCACGGCGTTGGAGACGGCGAAGCCGATGTGGCCGAACAGCGCCGCGTCGAAGGCCTCGAGCTTCTGGCGGTAGTCGGCGATGCGCGTGGCCTGCATCTCCTTGAGCACGTACGGATGGCAGCGGATCGCGCCCTGGCCGAAGATCATCAGGCTGCGCGTCATGATGTTCGCGCCCTCGACCGTGATCGCGATCGGCGCGCCCTGCCAGCCGCGGCCGATCCAGTTGCTCGGCCCGAGGATCACGCCCTTGCCGCCGTGCACGTCCATCGCGTCCTTGGCGATCTCGCGCGCGCGCTCGGTGGCGTGGTACTTGGCGATCGCCGAGGGCACGGCGGGCTTCTCGCCGCGGTCGACCGCGGCGGCCGTGGCCAGCGACAGCGCGCTGATCGCGTAGGCGTGGCCGCCGATGCGCGCGAGCGCTTCCTCGATGCCTTCAAAGCGGCCGATCGGCAGGCCGAACTGCTTGCGGATGCGTGCGTACGCGCCGGTCGCGGCGACCGCGGTGCGCGCGCCGCCGGTGGTGTTCGACGGCAGCGAGATCGCACGGCCGACGGAGAGGCATTCGACCAGCATGCGCCAGCCGTGCCCGGCCATGTCCGGGCCGCCGATCAGCTGCGCCAGCGGCACGAACACGTCCTTGCCGCGCACCGGGCCGTTCTGGAACGGGTTGTTCAGCGGGAAATGCCGGCGGCCGATCTCCAGGCCCTTGGTCTCGCGCGGCAGCAGCGCGAGCGTGATGCCGAGATCCTCCTTGTCGCCGAGCAGGTGCTCCGGGTCGTACATGCGGAACGCCAGGCCGACGATCGTCGCCACCGGCGCCAGCGTGATGTAGCGCTTGTCGAACGTCAGGCGCACGCCGAGCACGTTGGCGCCGTTCCATTCGCCCTTGCAGACGATGCCGTAGTCCGGGATCGAGGTGGCGTCGGAGCCGGCGTACGGGCCGGTCAGCGCGAAGCACGGAATCTCGCGGCCGTCGGCCAGGCGCGGCAGGTAATGGTCCTTCTGCTCCTGGGTGCCGTAGTGGACGAGCAGCTCGCCCGGGCCGAGCGAGTTCGGCACCGCGACCGTCGACACCAGCGTGGTGGACAGGCCGGCGAGCTTCTGCAGCACGGCCGAATGCGCCAGCGCGGAGAAGCCCAGGCCGCCGTATTCCTTCGGGATGATCATGCCGAAGAATTTCTTCTTCTTGAGGAACTCCCAGATCTCCGGCGGCAGGTCGGCGAGCTCGTGGCTGATCTGCCAGTCGTCGACCATCGCGCAGAGCTCCTCGACCGGGCCGTCGAGGAACGCCTGCTCCTCGACGGTCAGCTGCGGCCTGGGCTGCTCCAGGAGCTTGGACCAGTCCGGCTTGCCGCTGAACAGCTCGCCCTCGAAGCCGACCGTGCCGGCCTCCAGCGCGATCTGCTCGGTGTCGGAAAGCTGCGGCGTGACCTTCTGGAACATCGCCAGCAGCGGCGCGCTGAGCCGGCGCCGGCGGAAGTCGACGAGGTTCAGCGGCACGGCGAGCGCGGCGAAGACCAGCAGCGTGACCGCGGTGGCCAGCCACGACGAGCCGGCGGCCCAGGCGGCGAGGACGACGGCGGCGACGACCGCGGCGGTCCAGGCGCGCAGGCCTGCGCGCAGGTAGGCCGCGACGAGCGAAACGGCCAGGGCGGCGAGGAACGGTGAGAATGCGGACACGATGGACTCCTTGGCGCCTCGAAGCCCGCCCCGATGCGGCCGTGCCGGCCGCTCGGAACATGGCCCCCAGGCCATGACGATACGCAAGATCGGCGCAGCCGACCATACGCGGCAGTATTGTCCGCCTGCGCGGCGCTGTCAATACGCCGGCGTATTGACGGTCATCTCGTTGAAGTTAATGAAAGTTTCACCATGACGCGGCGGCTTTCGCTTCAAATCGGCGGACGCCTCGGGCACACTGCGCCGATGTCTGCGACTCCCGTGAAGCTCGAGCCGAAGAATCGCCTTTCCGCCGCGGACTGGGAACAGGCCGCCCTCGACATGCTCGCCGAGAGCGGCGTCGCCGCCGTGGCGGTCGAGGCGCTGGCGCGTCGGCTGGGCGTGACCAAGGGCAGCTTCTACTGGCACTTCTCCACGCGCGAGGCGCTGCTGCAGGCGGCGCTGGAACGCTGGGAGCGCCGCGACGAACGCGACGTGCTCGCGCCGATCGAGGCCGTTTCCGATCCGCGCGAGCGCATCCGCGCGCTGATCCGCGAGGTCAGCCACCGCCATCCCTCGCACGCGGTGTTCGCCGCGCTGCTGAAATCGGTGGACCTGCCGTCGATCCGGCCGTTCGTCGAACGCGTGTCGCAGCGGCGCATCGAGTTCGTCACCGACGCGTTCCGCCAGGCCGGCTTCGACCCGGTCACCGCCGCCAACCGCGCGCGCCTGGCCTATTCCGCCTACGTCGGCTTCATCCAGCTCGCGCAGATCGGCCAGCCGCGCATGAACCACGACGAGTTCGAAGCGTACATCCGCGATTTCATCGAGATCCTGATCCCGCACTAGCGGCGCGACGACGGCGCAGCCATCCGCGGCGCGAATGCATTCGCGGGCGGAGAAAGCCGGTTCCGCATCCGTCTATCTCGGCCGCGTCTCGCCTGCCTGCGCGGCCAGGCGTCGCTGCTGCTCCAGGAGCATGCGGTTCTGTTCGGCGATCTGCTGCAGAAGCGCGTTGGCCTTCCTGGCCTCGCCGATCGCTTCCCTGATCAGCGCCTTCGATCCGAATACCGCGAACGGCAGGCATATCCAGAGCACGGCCATGACCAGGCCGACGATCCAGAACGCGAGGCCGAACCAGACCAGTCCGCTGCCGGCGATCACGGCGCGCCTGCCTCGGCCGAAGCGTCATTCGAGCAGGTCGAGTTCGCGGCCTCTTTTGCCGCGGGGGAAAGCCCAGGTGCCGGCACGCACCGGGCCGATCCGCCGGCCGGCTGTCCGGTCCGCGCGCGTCGAGCCGCCGGGGACTCACCCATGCTTATCCATCCGCCGCTTCGGGCGAGGCGGCCAGCGGAGCCGTCGGCCACTTCTCGAGCGGACAGGCAAAGCCGCGCAGCATGACCTTGGCCGGCATGAAGCACGAGCAGACCGCGCAGAACTTCGGCACCTGCTTGCCGAAGTTGTCGCATTCCCGGCAGATGCCGAGGCGCGCCTCGGCGATGTCCTTGCTGCAGAACAGCCTGGCGTGAAGATCGGTGATCATCGCAACTCCGTTCACTGCTCGCCGGAAAGCGGCTCCATGAATACCGACGCGCGCCGTTCGCCGAGCGCGGCGGGATTCTCGATCGGGCAATGCCAGGGACTCTTCGGGTCGCCGACCGGAAACGTCCCGTAGACCTGCGGCTTGTGATCGATCACGCAGGCGACGCGATCGACCAGCAACGCGTACGGTCCGTCGGCGAGCTCGCCGTTCGCATGGAGCCGTTCCGCGTCCGCCACGGCCTTGCGCATCAACGCGGGCGCGGTGATCGAATGCTGCACGATCGTCCAGGCCGCCAGCGTCCCGAACCGTCCCACGCTGCGGTTGTCCGGAATGCCGTAGCGCTGGAAGATCGGGCGGAACCTGGCGAGCACCTGCGCATCCGTCCTTTCCATGCGGGCATAGGCGGCCTTCTTCCCTGCTTCGTCGAGCCGGGCGTCGTCGAACTCCCGCACCGCCTGGTCGAGCGCGAACAGGCGCACCAGCTCCGCCCTGACGTCCGGCAGCGTGGGATAGACCGGATGGCGCATCGCCAGCGGCAGCGAGCCGTCGGGCAACCGCGTCGCATCGGGCTGCGCCGCATCGCCGGGGAGCCCGATGTAGCGCCGCGCCCTGGCGACGGCGCGCAGCCGGTCCGCGGACGGCGGGGAAGCGGCCGGCGCGTGCAGCGTTCCGTACGTCGGCGGTCTGCCGTTCTTCGCGTCCACCCGGTCGACCAGGTTCGCATAGCCCCAGGGGTCGACGTCCATGCCGATGCGCTGGAACAGCTGCCGTTCGCCGGTCAGCATCTCGGACTGGAACGCCTTGTCGGCATCGGCGAGGAAGATCAGCCGCCCGAGCGCGTCGAGGGTGGCCGGATCGAGCCGCGGCGCGTCGAGCAGAGCGGAACGCTTCAGGATGCGCCTGGTCTCGTCCAGCTCCGCCGCCGACAGCGGCGCGGCGCGGCCCTGGGCCAGGCTGCGGATATGCGCTTCCGCCGTCCGCGTGTCCATGCCGGAGGCGTGCGCCGCGACCAGGAGCAGCGCGAGCGCGGCGATCGCCGCCCGTGCGCGGCTCATGGCGCGCTGCCCTTGCCGTCGACCACGACGTGCCGGGTCTCGAGGAACGCCGCCGCGATGGCCTTGTGCGCCGGGCCGTCGATGACCCGCGACAGCGCCAGCCTTGCGCGACCGGGCGGGTTTCTCCCCTGCGTCAGGAACTCGACGAACGTGTCGAGCATCGGGATCTCGGGACAGTCGTCCTCGATCCAGAGGAACTGCCCCTGCGGGTTGAGCTCGAGGAAGTGGTATTCGCCCGCTTCGTCGACGATGAAGTCGAAGCAGGCCATGTCGAGGGACATTTCCTTCAGCATGCCCCGGCATCGCTGCTTCACGGCGTCGGGCAGCGTCGTCGGCGAAAGGATGCCGGTCAGGTCGATCTCCGCGCGCCAGTCCTCTTCGCCGTAGGTCAGGGACGTCGATTCGATGCGCGCGCTGAGCTCCGCGTCGCCGAAGAAGTTCGCCCTGACCTCGTACGCCTTCGCGATGCGCCTTTGATAGATTCCCGGAACGGCCTCGATGAAGGCGTTCGACCGGATCTGCTCCACCGTGACCGGCGCGGTGTACATCGCCCGGGATCGCGCGCCTTCCTCCCAGGCCATCGGGCTGAAGGTCTTGTAGACGACCTGCGCGCCGTGCTCGTTCGCCTCCGAGATGAAGCGCACGATGGCGTCGCGGTCGTTGCCCACCAGGGTCGGCGGAATCCTGAAGCCGAGCCGCCTGGCGATCGACAGCTGCCGCATCTTCCATTCGCCGGTCAGGGTCGCCTGGGGGCTGTGGATCCAGCGGGTGCCGGGCGAGGCGATCGACCAGAGGTCGTCGTAGAACTCCTGCACCTCGGTCTGCGCGAACGCCGCGTCGTCCGGATGGATGCCGTCCGGCAGCGCGACCGGACGCCGGCGGCGGTACCAGATGGCGTCGAAGTGATCGGTCGGACGGCGCCGTTCTCCGATCGTCCATTCCTGGCCGGCGTCGTCGATGGCGACGCTGGCCGACCCGGCCGACGACGTCGCCGGCCCGGCCCAGAGCGTCACCGAATGGCCGAGCTCCGCGGCCGCCGTGGCGACGACGGTCGCATGGTTGTCCTGGTGATGACTGATGATCAGCAAGTTCACGCCTGCCCCTTTCGACTGCGATCCTTCCGAACGCCCCGCGATGCGTGCGAGAACGCGCGGGCCCTACTGCGCCACGCTCACCGTCCCGCGGCCGTCCTTCTGCGTGAACGAGAAGCGGTAGATCAGGCTCACGGCTTGCCGGATCGTCCTGACGCGATCGTCGTTCCGATGCTCGTCTGCGCATTCGTCGAACATGTGTTTCTCGTCCTTGATCGAGGACACGCAGCGGAACGCCGGAAGAAACCTCCACGCCAAGACCGCGCGCTCCGTTTCGCCGACGAATTCCGGCTCGATGCGCCGCGCGTCCGGACACTCCGGCGCCTGCGTCACGGGACTGGCGCCGATCACCTTGCCCTGCTCGTCGATCGCAACCTTCATGCAGAGCGTCCGCGGCGCGACGTCCTTTCCGAGCAGCGCGCGCGGATAGGCCGGCACGGCGTTGCTCTCGTCGTCCAGGGGCGGAAAGAAGAGCTCGTTGTCGGCCAGCGCGAGCCGGTCGTCCTGGTGCAGCTCGTCGGTGATCTCCCCTGCATTCACGACGCCGGTGCGCCACGCGGCCGGCGCGCGCGCGTCCGGGCGCGGCGGAGCGCAGCCGTGCATCAGCAGGAGGGCGATCGGCGCCGCGAGGAGCAGGCCGTTTCTTCCCGAGCTGGGCGTCATTTCCATCCTTCCGATCCGTGGGTTCGAAGCTCCCGCAGGCCCGGCGGATCCGCCGGGCCCGCGGGAGGCAGTGCGTCAGGGACTGCCGAGGATCACGGCACGCAGCGGGTGCACTGGCCGCTGCTGGTGCACCTGTCGATGCACTCCTGGTCGCCGTACTTGATCCGGCTCGTGAGGCCGCCCGAGACGAGGTTGATCTCGTCGGCGGTGAGCTCGCGGCTCAGGTTGTGAGCCAGGATGCGACCCTCGTTACGGTTGTTCATCGCGTTTTCTCCCAATCAGCTCCGCGGAATCGTCGCCGCAGCTTCGACAAACTGTTCGGCGCACCGAACAGAATCCTTGAAGGTTCCGAAAGCACCCGCGCATCAGACGGCCACCATCGATCCGCTCGGCAGCCGCTCGTCCTCGCTGCCGTCGGCGCCGAGACGGAACACGCGGCTCGCCATCGCGATCGTTTCCTGGCGATGGGCGATGACGACCTGGGTCGCGTTCGTGCGCCGCGTCGCGGCGTTGACCGCGCGCTCGCACTTCGCATCGAGATGGCTGGTCGCCTCGTCGAGGACGAGGATGCGCGGCTTGCGGTAGAACGCCCGGGCAAGCACGATCCTCTGCTTCTGGCCGCCCGAAAGAGACGCCCCCATGTTGCCGACCAGGGTTTCGTACCCCATCGGCATCGCGAGGATCTCGTCGTGGATCGCGGCCTGGCGCGCGGCGGCTTCGATCTGCGCGGGCGAGGCCGCCTCGTCGAAGAAGCTGATGTTGTCGGCGATGGAGCCCTCGAAGAGCTCGTCGTCCTGCATGACGCAGCCGACGAGGTCGCGGAACGCGCCCAGGCCGTACTGGCGGATGTCCACGCCGCCGATGCGGATCTGGCCTTCGGTGGGCTCGAGCAGGCCCAGGATCAGCTTCGCCAGCGTGGTCTTGCCGCAGCCGGACGGCCCGACGATGGCGATCGACTCGCCCTCGGCGATGCGCAGGCTGCACTTGCGCAGCACCCACGGATCGGCGTCCGAATAGCGGAATCCGACCTCGTCTATCTCGATGTCGAGCCGGCCTTCCCGGCTGCCGGCCGTTCCGCGTCCGGTGTCTTCCGGCGGCGTGAGGGCGATGTCGGCGATGCGGCTGGCATGCAGCCGCAGCATGCGGAAGTCGACCAGCTTGTCGACGAGGCCGCCCAGGCTCGTGGTCAGCTGGTCGGCGTACGCGACGAACGCGACGAGCATGCCGGCGCTGAAGCTGCCCTTCAGCACCTGGTCCGCGGCGATCCAGACGATCACGACCCGCTGCACGCCGAACAGCCACTGGCTGGCCGCGGAGAACGCGAAGCCGACGCGCTGCACGGCCACGTTGTACTGCGTCGCCTGCAGGACGACGCTGGCGAAGCGCGCGCTGCGCTCGCCCTGCTTGTTGGCCAGCTTGATCGTCTGCACGCCCCGGGTGGCTTCGACCATCGAGGTCTGCTGCCGCGCGACGTAGACGATCTGCTGCTCGTTGATTCGCCAGATGCGGCGGAACGCCATCCAGCGGCAGGCCACGTAGACGGCCAGTCCCGCCATCACGATCGCGGTCAGCGGAACGCTGTACGCGCACAGCAGGATCAGCGTCGCGGATCCCACCAGCCCGTTCAGGACCGACTCGACGAAATTTCCCGTCAGCGTCTGCTGGATCACCTGCACCGAGGTGAACCGGGATATGACGTCGCCGACGTGGCGTCTCTCGAAGTACGCCATGGGCAGCCTGACGAGATGGCCGAACAGATTGGTTTCCCACTGCGCGCTCAGCTTTCCGCCGATCCAGCTGATCGCCCATCCGCGCGCGACGCTCAGCAGCGCCTGGAAGCTGACGACGAAAAGAAACCCGATTCCGAGCAGGGTGAGCAGGTGCATGTCGGCCGTGACCAGCACCTGGTCGAGCACGGCCTGCACGTAGAAAGGCAGGATCAGCGTGAAGGCTTCCAGTCCCAGCGCCAGCAGCAGCACCTGCGCGACGGCGCCCGCGATCCCGTGCAGCCGGCCGGTCAGCGCGGACAGCGAGATCGCCTGCTGCTCCTCGATCGGCCTGAAGTCGGCGGCCGGACGCAGCTCGAGCGCGATGCCGGTGAAATGGCGGCTCGCCTCCGCGGGCGAGAGGACGCGCGCTCCGCCGGCGGGATCGTGTATTTCGACCCTGCTCGACGTGGCCCGCTTGAGCACCACGAAGTGGTTCAAGTTCCAGTGCAGTATGCACGGCGTCTGCAGGTGCGGCAGATAGTCGAGCTCGACCCGCAGCGGGCGCGCCTCGAAGCCCAGGCCGTGAGCGCTCGAGATGAGGCTCGCCAGCGTGGCGCCACGCGCGGAGGTCGGGAACCTTCGCCGCATCGCCGGCAGGTCGATCGCGTGGCCGTGGAACGCCGCGATCATCGCCAGGCAGGCCAGGCCGCACTCCGCCGACTCGGTCTGCAGCAGCAAGGGCAGGCGCCGGCGCAGGAACGGGAAGGAAGCCGCGGCCGGCATCGTCAGATCGGCTCGTGGGCGGCCGCCGGCCGCGCAAGGCCGTGCAGCGGCTCGAACGCCCATTCGATCAGCCGCCGGCTGTCGAGCAGGATGTCGGCCTCCAGCGCCATTCCCGGCCGCAGCGGCTCTTCCTTGCCGTAGGCGAGGATGCTCTGCCGGTCGAGCCGGACCACGACGCGGTACAGCGGCTCGTCGATCGTCCGTCCGAGCAGCTGGCTCAGCTCCGCCGCCGCGAGCGCGCTGCGCGAAACCTCGGCGACCTCGCCCAGGTGGTGGCCGAATTTCTGGTGCGGGAACGCCTGGTAGCGCAGGACGACGCGGTCGCCCGGAGCGATGAAGCCGATCGCCCGGCTCGGCAGCCACAGCTCGGCCTGCAGCGGCGATCCTTGCGGCACCAGCGACAGCAGGCGCTGTCCTGCCGCGACGGCCTGCCCGTCCTTGACCACCAGGCTGGAGACGGTGCCCGCCTGGCTGGCGCGCAGCACGATGGCTCTCTGTCCTTCGTTCTGCGCGAGCGCCTGGTCGAGGTCGGCCAGCTTGCGCTGCAGCTCGATGCGTTCCGCCTCGGCGGCGAGCGGCAGCTGGCGCAGCTGATCCTCCTGGGCATTGAGCTGCTGCTCGGCGTCCGAGCGCTGCCGTCCCAGGGCCAGCCATTCCGCCTTGGCGCTCAGCGCCGCGGACTTCTGCTGCTCGATCTGCAGCCCCGCGACCACGCCCCTGGCCTGCAGAGGCAAGAGCTACTGCCACAGCTCGCGCGCGCTTTCGGCCTGCTCGGCCTGGATCGCGCGCTGCGCGTCGATCTGCCGCAGCTGGCTGCGCAGGATCGCGATGCGCGACCGCAGGCCCTCGGCCTTCTGCGCCGTGAGCCGTTCCTGGTCGGCCAGCGCGCTTTCGGCCCGCCGGCGCTGCGCGCCGAGCCCGGCGCTGATCGCCGCCCGGGTCTTTCCCAAGCTCACGCTGTCGAGGTCCGTGGAGATCTCGACCAGGGCCTGGTCCTGCGCCACGGCCTCGCCTTCCCGCACCCAGGTGCGCACGACGGTGCCCGCGGACGCGGCGGCGACGGTCAGCAGGCCCGCGGCGGGAGCCAGTTCGCCCTGAACCCGCTCGTGCCGGGTGTAGCGGCCGAAGGCCAGGAAGGCGACCAGCGCGGCGGCGGCGGCGAGCGAGCAGAAGGCGAGGACGCGATACGAGAGCGGCATGGCCAGCCGGATCGGGCCGAGCCATTCGCCGCGCCGTGCGTCCTGGACTTCTTTGCGAAACAGCGAATCCATCCGAACTCTCTTCCCGCCCATCCGATGCAGGTCCCCGCCTGCGCGGTCCCGCTCTGCCGCGAGTCGCAGAAGCCTGCGCACTGCGCGGCGCGGCGCCGGCCCGCCTGCGCGGCGCGCGAAGCACGCTGACCGTACCTTGGATTAAATTACACTTTATATAACACCACTTCAATTGCAGCGCAGGCCGGAGGCTCCTGCAACCTGTGGTTTTCCCCAGGTGGGGCGCGGCGGCGCGCGAATGACGGCGCCGCGCCGCAGCGGCGCGGCGTGGGTGCGGCGCACCTTGCCAAGGGGGGAGGGGCTGGTTAACGTCCACCCCTTCCCTTTTTTTCCGGTGCGGATCACCCGCATGAGAGAGGACACGAATGCCGAGTTCGCTGGAGGCCCTGAACCGATGGGTCGACGACGTCGCTGAACTGACGCGCCCCGACCGCATCCACTGGTGCGACGGCTCGCCGGCCGAGCTGGCCGAGCTGACCGCGCAGATGGAGCGCGACGGCACGCTGATTCCGCTCAACCCCGAGACGCATCCGAACTGCCGCCTGCACCGCTCGCATCCGTCGGACGTCGCCCGCGTCGAGCACCTGACGCTGGTCTGCACGAAGAACCGCGACGACGCCGGCCCGAACAACCACTGGATGGACCCGGCCGAGGCGCACGCGAAGATCGACGCGCTGTTCGCCGGCTGCATGCGCGGCCGCACGCTGTACGTCGTGCCCTACTGCATGGGTCCGATCGATTCGCCGATCTCGCGCTGCGGCGTGGAGATCACCGACAGCCCCTACGTCGTGGCGAACATGGCGCTGATGACGCGCATGGGCGCGCCGGCGCTGGCGCGCATCGAGCGCGAGGGCCGGTTCGTCAAGGGCCTGCATTCGACCGGCGAGCTCGATCCGGAGCGCCGCTGGATCATGCATTTCCCCGAGGAGCTCACGATCAAGTCGTACGGCTCGGGCTACGGCGGCAACGCGCTGCTCGGCAAGAAGTGCCACGCGCTGCGCATCGCCAGCTGGCAGGCGCGCAGCGAAGGCTGGCTCGCCGAGCACATGCTGATCGTCGGCATCGAGAATCCCGCGGGCGAGACGCACTACGTCGCCGCGGCGTTCCCCTCGGCCTGCGGCAAGACGAACCTGGCGATGCTGATCCCGCCGGAACGCTACCGCAAGGCGGGCTGGAAGGTGTGGACCGTCGGCGACGACATCTGCTGGATGACGCCGGGCGCCGACGGGCGCCTGTGGGCGATCAATCCGGAGGCCGGCTATTTCGGCGTGGCGCCCGGCACCAGCAACGCGACCAACCCGAACGCGCTGGCGACGATCCAGCGCGACACGATCTTCACGAACGTCGCGCTCACCGCGGACGGCCAGCCCTGGTGGGAAGGCCTGCCCGGCACGCCGGCCGTCGACTGGCAGGGCCGCCCGTACGATCCGGCGAACGGCCCGGCCGCGCACCCGAACTCGCGCTTCACCGTGTCGGCCCGGCAGTGCCCGAGCTGGTCGCCGCAGGCCGAGGAGGCACGCGGCGTGCCGATCTCGGCGATCGTGTTCGGCGGGCGCCGGCCGTCGCTGATCCCGCTGGTGTTCGAGGCGCGCAACTGGACGCACGGCGTGCTCGTCGGCGCGGCGATGGGCTCGGAGACGACCGCCGCGGCGACCGGCGCGGTCGGCGTGCTGCGCCGCGACTCGATGGCGATGAAGCCGTTCTGCGGCTACAACTACGGCGACTACTTCGCGCACTGGCTGTCGTTCGACAAGCCCGGCGCGAACCTGCCGAAGGTCTTCCACGTCAACTGGTTCCGCAAGGGCGAGGACGGCGCGTTCCTGTGGCCGGGCTTCGGCGACAACCTGCGCGTGCTCGAATGGATCATCGGCCGCTGCAAGGGCGAGGCGCGGGCGGTCGAGACGCCGGTGGGCTTCGTGCCCGGGCCGCGCGACCTCGACGTCGACGATCTGGGCCTGCCGCCGCGTGCGCTCGACCAGCTGCTCGACGTCGACGTCGAGGGCTGGCGCGCCGAGTTCGCCGACATCGGCGCCTATCTCGAGACGTTCGGCGCGCGCACGCCGCAGGCGCTCAAGCACGAGCAGCAGCGCATCGCCCGCGCGCTCGACGCCGCCGCGACCGCGGTGCCGCGCCGGCAGGCCGCCGCGACCTGAAAGCGGGCGGGCGGCGCGCGCCGCCCGCCTCCTTCCGATTGCCGATGCAACCCGACCTCGAGCGGCTCTGGCGCGACGCCCAGGCGCATCGGCGCGCCGGTGCGGCCGCCGCCGCGGCCGCGGCCTGCGAGGCGATCGTCGCCGCCGATCCGCGCCGGCCCTGGGCCTGGCTGATGCTCGCCGACCTCGCCTACGGCGCCGGCCGCTTCCGGCTCGCCGTGGAGAACGCGCGCATCGCCGCCGCGGCCGTGCACGAGTCGCGCCGCTGGGAGGCGCTGGCCGACGTCGCGCACCGGCTGCGCGGCCTGGGCGAGTCGCTGCTCGCCGTGCGCGCGATCCGCGAGGCGGACTGGTCCGATCCGGCCGTGCTCGCCGGCGCCGAGCGCCTGGCGCAGTGCCTCGCGCTCGCCGAGCAGCACGAGGACGCGCTGCGCGCGCTCGACGCCGCGATCGCGCGGCTCGGTCCCTCGCCCGACCGCACCTACCTGCGCGCGACGACGCTGCGCCACCTGGGACGCACGCAGGCAGCGACCGACGAATACCTGCGCTGCCTGGCGCTGGCGCCCGACCACGCCGCGGCGATGCTGATGCTGGCGACGCAGGCGCGCCGCCTCGACGCCGAGGCACAGATCGCGCGCGTGCACGCCGCGCTCGCGCGCTGCGCCGCCGACGCGCCGCAGCGCGCGATGCTCGAGTACGCGCTGTTCTTCCTGCTCGACGGCCGCGGCGACGCCGACGCCGCCTGGCAGGCGCTGATGCGCGGCGCGGCGGCCAAGCGGCGCGAGCTGCGCTACGACGCGCGCGCCGAGGAAGCGCGCGACGCGGCGATCATGGCGCTGTGCGACGCCGCCTTCGTCGCGCCCGCGCACGCGACGACGCAGGCGCGCGTGCCGATCTTCATCGTCGGCATGCCGCGCACCGGCACCACCGTGCTCGAGCGCATCCTCGGCAACCACAGCCAGGTCGCCTCCGCCGGCGAGCTCGACGACTTCCATCTGCAGCTGTGCTGGCAGGCGGACGTGTGCACCGAGGAGCCGGCCGCGCCGGCGCTGCTCGAGGCCTGCCGTTCGCTGGACTTCGCCGCGGTCGGCCGCGGCTACCTGCAGCGCACGAGCTGGCGCGGCGGCGGCCGGCCGTTCCTGATCGACAAGTTCCCGCGCAACGTGCTGTACGCCGGCCTGATCCGCAAGGCGCTGCCGCAGGCGAAGCTGATCTGCCTGGTGCGCGACCCGCTCGACAGCTGCCTTTCCAACCTCAAGGAGCTGTTCGCCGGCGACTACTACCCGTACAGCTACGATCCGATCGAGACCGCCGGCCACTGCCTGCGCTTCCGCCGCCTGCTCGACCACTGGCACAAGGTCATGCCCGGCGCGCTGCTCGAGGTGCGTTACGAGGCCCTGGTGCGCGAGCCCGAGGCCACCGCCCGCGCCGTCATGGCGCATTGCGGGCTGGCGTTCGAACCGGGCTGCGTCGACCTGCTGCGCAACACCTCGCCGTCCGCCACGGCGAGCAGCTCGCAGGTGCGCGAGCCGCTGCACGCGCGCAACATCGGCGCCTGGCGCCGCTACGCAGGTCCGCTCGCCGGCGCGCGCGCGCTGCTCGAGGCGCACCTGCCGCCGGACGCGTTCGCCGCGCCGCCGGACGCCGCCTAGCCGAACCGGGCCGCACGACCGCACGGCGGGCCGTTCTAAACCTTTGCGCGCGCCCGCGCATCAGAACGGGCAAGATGAGCGCCTGCCTTGCCATGCCCCTGCCGATGAGCGACGCGCCCCGGACCGACGCCGACGTCGAGCCGATCGACACCGACCTCGTGCGCCGCGCCGCCGGCGGCGACATGCGCGCGTTCGAGGCGCTGTACCGCCGCCACGTCGGCCGCGTGCACGGCGCGGTCTGGCGCCTGAGCGGCATGAACCCGGCGCGCGCCGAGGAACTGACCCAGGAGGCCTTCGTGCGCGCCTGGCAGAAACTCGGCAGCTTCCGCTTCGAGAGCGCCTTCTCGACCTGGCTGCACCGCCTGGCGGTGAACGTCGCGCTGATGGACCTGCGCTCGCGCGATCCGGAGGACGCCGTGGAGAACGACGTCCTGGAGGCGGCGATGGCGCCGGACACGCCGTTCTGCGCCGGCGAGCGCTCCGACCTGGAGCAGGCCGTCGCGAAGCTGCCGCCGCGCGCACGCGCCGTGCTGGTGTTGCATGATATCGAAGGCTGGAAACACGAGGAGATCGGTCGCGAACTCGGCATGGCGGTCGGCTCGTCGAAAGCACAACTGCATCGCGCGCGCGGGCTGCTGCGTGCGATGCTCGGAGGCACGCCATGACCGATTTCGAATTCCGCCGCTCGCTGCGCGAACTGGCCGAGCCGCGCCTGCCGGGCAACGACCTGTGGCCGGGCATCGCGGCGCGCATCGCCGCCGAGTCCGCCGCGCCGGCCGCGCGGCCGCGCGCGCGCCGCAGCTGGATTCCGCTGGCCGCGGCCGCCTCGCTGCTGTGCGCCGTCGCCGCCGGCGCGCTGATGCTCGCCGCGCAGCGGCAGGCGCCGGCGCCGCAGGCGCTCGTGCAGGCCGCGCGCCCGGCGGTGCCGTCGCGGGTCTCGCCCGGCGAGGCGCACGACTATCCCGGCGCGCCGGCGGGCGATCCGCGCCTGGTCGGCGCCGCCGTCGTGCTCGACGCCGCGCAGGCCGAGCTCCAGCAGGCGATCGAGCAGCGCCCCGATGCGGTGTTCCTCGTCAGCCTGCTGAACCGGACGAACGCGCGGCGGATGAAACTCGACCATTTCGGCGCCAGCGCCGGTTGACGCAGGAACGCTCCGATGAAACGCCATTCCCCGTATCTGCCGATCGCCCTGCTGCTGCTCGCCGGCGCCGCCCGTGCCGCGACGCCGATCGACGAGCGCCGCGCGGTGAACGCCGATGCGCACGTCGAGGTCTCGAACATCAAGGGCTCGGTCACCGTCAGCGGCTGGGACAAGCCCGAGGTCGCCATCAGCGGCACGCTCGGCGACGGCGCCAAGGGCCTCGCCGTCGAGGGCGGCGCGGACCACCTGGTGATCAAGGTGCTGCCGCCGGACAAGCAGGGCTGGTTCAGCTGGGGCGCCGACGCGCGCATGGGCGACACGCGGCTCGACCTCAAGGTGCCCAAGGGCGCGCAGATGAAGATCGAGGTCGTCAGCGCCGACGTGAGCCTGTCCGGCGTCGCCGGCCGCGCGCTCGACGTCAACAGCGTCAGCGGCAAGCTGCGCCTCGACAGCGCGGCGAAGGAAGTCGACATCGAGAGCGTCAGCGGCAACATCGACCTCGTCGGCGCGGCCGACCGCGCGCACCTGGAGACCGTCTCCGGCAACATCCGCGCCCAGGGCCTCAAGGGCCAGATCAAGTTCGAGACCGTGTCCGGCAGCATCGACGCGGAGAGCGGAACCTACAGCGAGATCAGCGCGGGCTCCGTCTCGGGCGACGTCAACCTGCGCGGCACGCCGACCGCCGCCGCGCGCATCGAGGTCGAGACGATGAGCGGCGACGTGCGCCTGGTGCTGCCGGCCGACGTCTCGGCGCGGCTGCGCGCCTCGAGCTTCAGCGGCAGCATCCGCAGCGACTTCGGCAAGGTCAAGGAGCCGGAGCACGGCCCGGGCAGCAGCCTGGACGCGACCAGCGGCGGCGGCGACGGCCAAGTCAAGATCGAGACCTTCAGCGGCGACATCGAGATTCGCCGCCAGTAGCCCGCGTTCCACGCCGCCGCCCTGCCACGCGCGGGCGCGGCCGTCCTGCATCCACGCATCGAGGAAAGTTCCGCATGAATCGTTCCCGCCCGGCCATCCTCGCGAGCATCGGCGTCGTCGTGCTCGTGCTCGCCTTCGCGCTGCAGGTGCGCGACCTCACGCCGTGGCTCGGCCTGACGATTCCGCCGCTGCCGATGCCGTTCGGCGGCGCCGTGCTCGACAACCTGATCGCGGTCGCGATCGCGATCGGCGCCGCCTTCGCGCTCGGCCGGCGACGCGCGAAGCTCGCCGGCGACCTCGGCCTGCGCTGGAACGGTTGGAAGGGTCCTGCGCTGACCGCGCTGGCCACCGCGCCGTGCTGGATCGGGCTCGCGCTGCAGGGCTCGCCGTCGAACGAGGCGTCGCTGCGCGACCTATTGTTCCTCGCCGTCCTGTTTCCGCTCGCCGAGGAGATCGTCTTCCGCGGCTTCGGCTTCGTCTTCGTGCGCAACGCCCTCGGCTGGCCGCTCGGCGCCGCCGTGCTGGTGCAGGCGCTCGCGTTCGGCGCGATCCACTGGTACGGCGCCGGCGGCGGCACGGGCGTCGCGCTCACGATCTTCCTGATCACCGCCTTCGGTGGCGTGGTGTTCGCCGTGCTCGACGCGCTCGACGGCTACACGATCTGGAGCGGCTTCGTGTTCCACGTGTCGCTGAACGCGGCCTGGAACGTGTTCACGGTGCCCGACGCGGCCGTGTTCGGCTGGTCGGGCAATGCGCTGCGCGTGCTCGGCGCAGCGCTGGCGGTCCTGCTGCTGTGGCTCGTGCGCCGCAGGGCGCGGCCCGAGGTCCTGGCTTCCTCCGCCTGAAGACCTTCACCCGCCGCCGCGCGAGCAGCGGTGCGCGATGCCTCGGGCGAGGCCTGCGTGCAGCGGCTTTGTCGCGTATCGCCGGTCAGCCGCTCGCGTGCCTCTGCGCCGCCGACAGCGCCAGCACGTCGCCCAGCAGCGCCTGCGCGGTGACTTCCGGCCCCGCGCCGGCGCCCTGGATCACCAGCGGCTGCGCGCGATAGCGCTGCGTGGTCAGCGCGAACAGGTTGTCGGTGCCGGCGAGGCGTGCGGCCGGATGCGACGGCTCGACCTCGGTCAGACCGACGCGCGCGCGGCCGCGCTCGTCCAGCCGGGCGAGGAAGCGAAGCACGCGGCCGTGCCGCTCGGCGTCCGCGCGGCGCCGCTCCAGCCCGGCGTCGAGCTCGTGCGCGCGCGCCAGGAACGCGTCGAGCGCGACCTCGCGCAGCGGCGCCGGCACCAGCCCGTCCACCTCCACGTCGGCGACGTCGAGCGCATGGCCGGCCGCGCGCGCCAGGATCAGGAGCTTGCGCGCGACGTCGGCGCCGCCGAGGTCGATGCGCGGATCGGGCTCGGTGTAGCCGGACGCGCGCGCCTCGTGCAGCAGGGCCGAGAACGGCCGGCGGCCGTCGAACTGGTTGAACAGCCACGACAGCGAGCCGGAAAACACGCCTTCGAGCGCGAGCAGCCGGTCGCCGCAGTCGCGCAGCCGGCGCAGCGTCGACAGCACCGGCAGTCCCGCGCCGACCGTCGCCGCGTCGCCGTAGGCCACGCCGGCGCGCCGGCCGGCGCGCCGGAGCTGCGCCCAGGCGGCCAGCGTCTCGCCGGTCGCGGCCTTGTTCGCGCTGACGACGTGGTAGCCGGCGACGAGCCAGTCGGCGTGACGGGCGGCCTCGTCGGCCGACGCGGTCGCGTCGACCACGACGCGGCGCGACGCGCCGCTGGCGTCGAGCGCCGCGAGCAGCTTGGCGTCGTCGCGCCCCGGCTCGGCGGCCGCCAGCATGTCGGCGACGCGCGCCGGCACCAGGCCGCGCGCATTGGCGACCTGCCGCGTCGAGTTCGCCGCGCCGACCAGGTACAGCGCCGACGCCGCCGGCGTGGCCAGCAGCGTCAGCAGGGCGCTGCCGACCACGCCGGTGCCGAGCAGGACGAGCGCGGTGTCCGCGCCCGCCGGCGCGATCGGACGCACGACGGCGTTCATGCGCGCACCCGCTGCGGGCACGCGAGCGCCTCGACGCGCGCCAGTGCGGCCTCGAGGTCGGCGACGAGATCTTCGCCGTCCTCGATGCCCACCGACACGCGCAGGAGCGCATCGCCGATGCCGGCGGCGCGGCGCGCCTCGGGCGCCATCGAGGCGTGCGTCATCGTCGCCGGGTGCGCGATCAGGCTTTCGACGCCGCCGAGCGACTCGGCCAGCGAGAACAGGCGCAGGCCGTCCAGGAACGCCTCGATCGCCTCGAAGCCGCCGTCGAGCTCGAAGCTCAGCATCGCGCCGAAACCGCTCTGCTGCTGCGCCGCGAGCGCGTGGCCCGGATGCGACGGCAGGCCCGGCCAGTAGACGCGCGCGACCGCCGGATGGCCGTCGAGCAGCGCGGCGATGCGAGCGGCGTTCTCCTCGTGCGCGCGCAGCCGCGGCGCCAGCGTGCGCAGCCCGCGCAGGGTCAGGAAGCTGTCGAACGGCGCGCCGGTGAGGCCCAGGCAGTTGCCCCACCAGGCGAGCTGCTGCGCAGTCTCCGCGTCCTTCGCGATCACCGCGCCGCCGACCACGTCGCTGTGGCCGTTGATGTACTTGGTCGTGGAGTGCACGACGACGTCGGCGCCGAGCGCGAGCGGCCGCTGCAGCGCCGGCGACAGGAACGTGTTGTCGACGACGCAGCGCGCGCCGACCGCGCGCGCGGCCTGGGCCACGCGGCGCACGTCGGTGATGCGCAGCAGCGGATTCGACGGCGACTCGACCCAGACCAGATCGGGCTTGTGCGCCAGCGCCTCGGCCAGCCGCGAACCGTCGGCGAGGTCGGCGAACACGACGCGGAAGCGCCCCTTCTTCGCCCAGGCGTCGAGCAGGCGCCAGGTGCCGCCGTAGCAGTCGTGCGCCGCCAGCACCAGGCCGCCGGCGGGCACGAGCTCGAGCGCCAGCGCGACGGCGGCCATGCCGCTCGCGGTGACGACGGCGCCGGCGCCCTCCTCGAGATCGGCCAGCGCCTCGGCGAGCTGGTCGCGGGTCGGGTTGCCGCTGCGCGAATAGTCGTAGCGCCGCTTGCGCGCGAAGCCTTCGAACGTGTAGTTCGTGCTGAGATGCAGCGGCGGCACGACCGCACCGTGCTGGCCGTCGGATTCGATGCCCGCGCGGACGGCGCGGGTACGGGAAGAAACGCTCATGCGCACACTCCGGTCGGGTTGAGGATGTCCTGCAGCAGCGCGCCGACCTGCGCGTCCTCCTTGAGGAACGCGTCGTGGCCGTAGCGCGAGTCGATCACGTGCAGCGCGGCGGCGGCGCCGCAGCGGCGCTGCAGCTCGCACAGGTCGGCGAGCGGCACGACGCGGTCGGAGGCGATCCCGACCAGCGTGGTCGGTACGCGCACCGCCTCCGGTTCGACGCGGTGCAGGTCGATGGATTCGGAAAGGGCCAGGAAGCGCTCGGCGCCGAAGCGATCGACGAAGCGCGCGCCGGCGGCCCTCAGCCAGGCTTCCTCGGCGAAGCGGAAGCGGCCGTCCTCGAACACGGGCGCGTCGGCGCAGCGTTCGGCGAACTCGCGCTCGCCGCGGTAGGTGGTCATCGCCAGGCGCCGCGCCAGATCGAGCCCGGCGGCGGCGTCGCCGTGGCGGCCGGCGAGGCGCACGATCTCGCGCTGCAGGTTGCGCAGCGCCGTGCTCAGCGGATGCGCGCGGTGCGCGCCGGCGATGGCGACGAGGCGATCGAGCCGGCGCGCGTGGCGCGCCGCGAACGCGAGCCCGACCATCGCGCCGTAGGACGCGCCGACGTAGGCGTGCACGCGCGCGACGTCCAGCGCGTCGAGCAGCCCGGCCAGCGCGTCGGCCTGGTCGGCGCTGTCGACGGCGCGCGCGCACGGGAGATCATCGCGATCCAGCCAGTCGATCGACAGCACGCGCCAGCGCGCGGTGTCGATCGCGCGGCGCGGGCCGACGATCGCGTCCCACCAGCCGCGCGGGGCGTCGGGCGAGGCGGCGGCGTGGCGGTCGGCGGAAATCCCGCCCTGCACCACCACGACCGGTGCCTGCGCAGGACCGTGCAGCGCGAAGCGCACGCGTGCGTCGCAGGCGTCGTCGGCGTGCTTCGGCCGCAGGCGGACGCGCCGTTCGCCGGACACGGCGGCCCCGCCGGCTGCGGGCGGGGCGGTGGCCTCGTCCGCGGGTACGTCGCGGCCGAGGGCGGGCTGGAGGTCTGGGTGCAAGCTCATCGCGGTTCTCCTCGCCCATCGGGCCGCGAAGAACCGGAAACGGATTGCAGCGGCACGGCGCGCGGCGCCGGACGCACTGCAACTCATCTCTCGGCGGATCGCCGGAAGGCGCATCCCCGCGGGAGTTGGCACCGTGGCGGGAGATTCCCGCCGGTTGCCCCGGCGTCCAAGGGCCTGTCCCTCAGCCGGTCTTGATGAGCAGCGGAGCGCACTCTATCGGCAGGCGGCCATCTCGTCAATAGACGTTTAGACGTCTAGATAGCCAAACGCGGTCCATGCTGCGCCGCCCGCGGCGCTACTGCGCGTCCAGCGTTATGTCGAGCAGGTAGCCCTTGCCGGCCGGATCGCGCTCGCCGGCTGCGAACGCCAGGCGCAGCGAACGCCCTTCGCGCTGCGCGCGCCAGACGCCGCCGCCGGCGTCCTTCCAGCCTTCCGCCTTGCCCATCTCCGCGGCAATCAGCGCGAGCAACGCCTGCGGCGGAGTCCTGGTGGCGGTGGCGTAGCGCGCTCGCCAGTGGTCGCGGTCGCCGTAGGCGTAGCGCGACTCGAACTTGGCATCGGCCGGCCAGCGGACGCCGTCGATGTTCGGCAGGTAGCGGTCGGCCAGCAACGTGCGCACGAAGCCGCCTTCCGGCTTCCAGTCGTATTCCAGGTGCACCGCCGTGCTGCGGGCGACCTCGACGCCGCGCAGGCGCGCGACGACGTGCAGGGCCGCGTCGATACCCGAGGCCAGGCCAGCGGAGGTGATCACGACGCCGTTGTCGACCCAGCGCACGTCGCGCACCACCTGCACCTTCGGGAAGGCCTTCGCCAGCTGGTCGATGCGCGGCTTGAAGGTGGTCGCCTTGAGACCGTCGAGCAGGCCGGACGCGCCGAGGATCGAGGCACCGGTGCAGACCGACAGCACCGCCTTGGCGTCCTTCGCGCGGGCGCGGAGGAAGTCCAGGATGCGCGCGTCGCGGCTGGCCTCGCCGACGTCGCCGCCGGGCACGAGCAGCACGTCGTAGACGGGCGCCTGCGCGAAGGAACGGTCCGGCGTCACCTTCAGCCCCATCGCGGTGGTCACCGGCTTGCCATCGGGGCTGAGCGTTTCGACGCCGAAGCCGGCGGTGCCGAACACCTCGTACGGCGCGCCGAAGTCGATGATCTCGACGCCGTCGAACAAGACGATGCCGACGCGGATCTTCGGCTCGGCGTGCGCTTCGTGCGCGGCGCGCGCCGACGTGCCGGCGGCAAGCAGCAGGGTGGCGCCGAGCAGGGCGGCGCGGAGGAATCGGAATCGGAACGGCATGGCGGCATCTCGGCTGAGCGCACGGTCGCGCCGTGCGAAGATGCCGCCGGCGCGGTCGACGCGGCGGACAGACGACCCGCAATTGCGGCCATGCCGCCGCGGCTAGCCCTGCATCCCGAACCGCTCGCGGTATTGCGCCGGCCGTACCCCGCATTGGCGCACGAACGCGCGGCGCAATCCTTCTTCCGACGCGAAGCCGCATTCGTAGGCGATGCGCTTGAGCTCCTTGCGCGTGTTTTCGAGCAGGCCCTTGGCCGCCTCGACACGCAGCCGCTCCAGGTATTTCTGCGGCGTGGCGCCGAAAACGGCCGCGAAACGTCGCCGGAAATGGCGCGGACTGAGGTGCATGCGCTCGGCCAGCGCGTCGAGGTCGCGCGTGCGGTGCAGGTCTTCGCGCAGCCAGGAGACGAGCTCGGCGAACTCGTCCGGCGCGTGCTGCGCGTGCAGCAGGTCGCTGAACTGGGTCTGGCCGCCGGAGCGCTTGACCAGCATGACCATGCGCTTGGCGACCTTGAGCGCCATCGGCATGCCGAGATCGTCGGCGACCATCGCCAGGGCCAGGTCCATCCCGGCGGTGATGCCCGCGGAGGTCCAGATCGCGCCGTCCTGCACGTAGATCGCATCCGGCACCACGCGCACCGCGGGATAGCGGCGGCGGAGCTCGCCGACGTCGAGCCAGTGCGTGGTCGCGCGGCGGCCGTCGAGCACGCCGGCTTCGGCCAGCAGCAGCGCACCGCTGCAGATCGCCCCGACGCGCCGCGCGCGGCGCGGCAGCATACCCACCCAGGCGACCAGGCCGGCATCCGCACGCGCGCGGTCCAGGGCGTCGCCCATGCCGCCGCTGATCAGCACGGTGTCGAGCGGGTCGCCCAGTTCGCGGCAGGCGAACTCCGCCTGCAGGATCATGCCCGAGGCCATCCGCACCAGGCCGCGTTCCGGCGCGACGAACACGAGGCGGTACGGCGGCTCGCGGCCCGGATCGTCCTCCAGCGCCTGGCGGCCGGCCAGCGCGAACACCTCGGTCGGACCGCTGACGTCGAGCGACTGGCCGCCCGCGTAGATCAGCATCGCGATCGTCCGCGTCATGGCGACGGGAATCCCGCCCCCGGGCGGGTCGCGCCGCCGCGCCGAGCGGCGCGCGCGCGCATTCCGTACAATGCGCGCCCTTCGCGGCGTCGTGACGCCGCCAGCTTTCCGATTCCGAACATGACCCATACCGTCAGCGAAGCGCAGCGCCGGCGCACCTTCGCCATTATTTCCCATCCCGACGCCGGCAAGACCACCCTGACCGAGAAGCTGCTGCTGTTCGGCGGCGCGATCCAGATGGCCGGCTCGGTCAAGTCGCGCAAGACCGCCCGCCACGCCACCTCCGACTGGATGGCGCTGGAAAAGGAGCGCGGCATCTCGGTGACGAGCTCGGTCATGCAGTTTCCGTACGGCGGCCGCATCGTCAACCTGCTCGACACGCCCGGCCATGCGGACTTCTCCGAGGACACCTACCGCGTGCTGACCGCGGTCGATTCCGCGCTGATGGTCATCGACTGCGCCAAGGGCGTCGAGGAGCGCACGATCAAGCTGATGGAGGTCTGCCGGCTGCGCGACACGCCGATCATGACCTTCATCAACAAGCTCGACCGCGAGGGCCGCGCGCCGATCGAGCTGCTCGACGAGGTGGAGTCGGTGCTGAAGATCCCCTGCGCGCCGGTCACCTGGCCGATCGGCATGGGCTCGCGCCTGAAGGGCGTCTACCACCTGCTGCTGGACGAGGTGCACATCTACGAGCCCGGCCGCAACTTCACGCGGCAGGACTCGACGATCTTCCAGGGCCTGGACGACCCGGCGCTGGCCGAGCGCATCGGTGCGGACATGCTGCAGGAACTGCGCGACGAGCTCGAGCTCGTGCGGGGCGCCTCGCATCCGTTCGACGTGGACGCGTACCTCGCCGGCCGGCAGACGCCGGTGTTCTTCGGCTCGGCGGTGAACAACTTCGGCGTGCAGTTGCTGCTCGATTTCTTCGTCGAGCACGCGCCCTCGCCGCGGCCGCGCGCGACGACCACGCGCAGCGTGTCCCCCGAGGAGGAGGCGCTGAGCGGCTTCGTGTTCAAGATCCAGGCGAACATGGATCCGATGCACCGCGACCGCGTGGCCTTCCTGCGCGTGTGCTCGGGGCGCTACGACGCCGGCATGAAGATGCTGCACGTGCGCACCGGCAAGGAGGTGCGCATCGCCAACGCGCTCACGTTCATGGCCTCCGACCGCGAGATCGTCGGCACCGCGTACCCGGGCGACGTCATCGGCCTGCACAACCACGGCACGATCTCGATCGGCGACACGTTCACCGCGGGCGAGGCGTTGTCGTTCACCGGCATCCCGAACTTCGCCCCGGAGCTGTTCCGGCGCGCGCGCCTCAAGGACCCGCTGAAGATGAAGGCGCTGCAGAAGGGCCTGGCGCAGCTCTCGGAGGAAGGCGCCACGCAGTTCTTCCGTCCGCTGACCTCGAACGACCTGATCCTGGGCGCGATCGGCGTGCTGCAGTTCGACGTGGTGGCCTACCGGCTCAAGGACGAGTACGGCGTGGAGGCCGCGTTCGAGAACGTCGGCGTCGTCACCGCGCGCTGGGTGCGCTGCAGCGACGAGAAGAAGCTCGAGGAGTTCCGCGAGAAGAACGCGCTGAACCTCGGCGTCGACGCGGCCGGGGAGCTGGTCTATCTCGCGCCCTCGCGCGTGAACCTGCAGCTGGCCGCGGAGCGCTGGCCGACGATCACGTTCGCCGCGACGCGCGAGCACGCCAGCGCGGTCGAGACCCCCTGACGTGCGAACGCCCGGCAATGCCGGGCGTTCGCAGGATTCAGCGCGGGAGCCGGCGCGTCATCCGGCGAATCCGCCGCGGAACACGACGTCGCCTTCCCGATGCGTACGCGCAGGGCGCGCATGGTCGGCGGACGAGGCGAAGATGCGGTCGTTCGAGGCGAAGATGCGATCCTGCGCCGGCGCCTGGACGCCGGCCTGCGGCCGCTCCGATTCGAGCGTGCGCCAGGTGCCGACGCCGATCGCCACGGCCAGGCAGGCTGCGGCCGCGCCCGCCCAGCGCAGGAAACCCGGGTGGCGCCGGGCGCCGCCGGCCAGGCGCAGCTCGCGCCCGCGAATCGGATGCGCGGCGCGGCGGCAGCCGGCGACGTCCGCCGCGAGCCCGGCCGAAACCGGCTCGAGCGCGCGCAGCATGCGCGCGAGGTCGGCGTACTTGGCCGACTCGGCCAGCTTCGCGACGACGGCGTCGCGATGCCGGGCGGAAAGGCCGGCCTGCGCGTCGCCCGAAACGACGGCGGCCAGGTCCGCGCCGTCCAGTTCGGGCTGCGGCCGCGCCGAGGCGAGGCGTCGGTAGAGGCGGGAAAGGGACATGTCGTTCATGGCATCAGTCTTCGAAATCACCGTAACCCAACTCGCGCAGCCGGCTCTTGAGCTCCTCCAAGCCGCGCGAAACCAGTTTTCGCGCCGCCTCGGCCGACGGAATGCCGGCCAGATCGGCGACTTCCTGCAGGGAAAAACCCTGCAGATGCAACGAGATAGGCAGCCTCCGCCGCTCCGGGATCTCGGCCATGCAGCGCTCCAGGCCCTGCATGCGCTCGGCGTCGCCGGCGCTCTGCTCCGGCCCGACCGGGCCGTCGCCGAACTCGGCGGGCGAGTCGTCTTCCTCCTCCGGCAGCGGCTCCGCCGCGCGGACCTCGGCGCGCCGGAGCGCATCGATGACCGTGCTGGCGACCACCCTCTGCACGTAAGACGCATGAAAGGCCCCGGACCGGTCACGCTCCAGCGCCTTCCACAGCCGGATGCGCACCTCCTGCTCCACGTCGGCCGGATCGATGCCGTGCTTGTCCAGCCCGTAGGTCCGCAGAAGGCCGGTCACGCGCGCGCCGTAGGTGCGGAAAAGCTCCTCTAGGCGGGCGTGGACGGGATCCGATGGGGAGGGCATGGAGCGGGGACGGGCTGGGGGGCGGCTATGCTCGCCGAGTCGGCGCGGCGCCGCAATGGCGCATCGCCCGGGCGGGAAACGCGCGCCGGGGCGGAAGGAAAAGAAACGGCCCCGTTGCCGGGGCCGTCGGAAGAAGGAACCGAAGCGGCGCTTCTCAGAACTTCTGCGAGTAGCGCAGGTAGTAGAAGCGGCCGATGTCGAATCCGCCGTAGGTGAAGAACTGCGAGTTCGGGCCGGAGTACAGAAGCGGCGGCTGGTGGTCGAACAGGTTGTTCACGCCCAGCGCCACCGTGCCGTTCCATGGCGCGTTCCAGCGCACCTGCAGGTCGTGGAACGTGTTCGAGCCGACGCGGTTGATCGGCTGCGGACCGGTATCCGGAGCGATGTGGCCGGGGATGTTGCACTCCGGACCGCCGTTTTTGTCGTACGAGCAGTTCTCCTTGATGCTGGAGTAGTAGCGCGTCGTCCAGGTCGCGCCGAAGTCGCCGAGCGTCCAGTCGACGCTCGCGTTCGAACGGATGCGGAAGTTGCCGCCGTAGCTGGTCTGCGGCGACACCGGCGTGGCCGGGTTGTCGTCCGTCTTCACGTCCAGGCGCGAGGTGTACGTCGTATCCCAGTGCAGCGCGAAGCGGCCGAACGAGAACTCCGGCAGGCGGTAGTTGATGCCGAGATCGTAGCCCTCGGTTTCCCACCAGCCCTGGTTGATGCCGGCGCGCAGCGCGTAGTTCAGCACGCCCTTGCCCGGACCGCCGACGCCGGTCGGGTCGCGCGTGAACAGCGTCGGCGAGCAGCGCGATTCGACGCCGAGGACGTAGCAGTCGCTCAGCATCTGGTTGATCGAGTCGCTCGCGATCGCGTTGTTGATGCGGATGCGGAACCAGTCGAGGCTGATGTCCAGGCCCTGGATCCAGCTCGGGCTGTACACCAGACCCAGCGTCTTGTTCGTCGCCGTCTCCGGCTGCAGCTTCGGATTCGAACCCGACCAGGTCGGCACGCCGCTCTGGCAGTTCGCCGAACGGCACGGGGCTCCGCCCTGGCCGAGCTGGCGGAAGTTCGGCGCCGTCGCGACCTGGCCGCCGAAGCCGCTGGTGCAGCGCTGCAGCACGGCCGGGTTGAACGCCGCCGCGCCGAACTGCGTGTCGCACGGATCGCTGTAGTAGTCGAACGTCTGGCCGATGCCGCCGTACAGGTCACTGATCGTCGGCGCGCGGAAGCCCTGCGCATAGGTGCCGCGGACCATCAGGTCGTCGATCGGCTTCCAGGTGACGCTGAACTTGCCGTTGGTCGTCTCGCCGAACGAGGAGTAGTCCGAGTAGCGGCCGGCGACGTTGAACGACAGCTGGCGCGCGAACGGCAGATCCTTCAGCACCGGCACGTCGACCTCGACGTAGTACTCGTCGACCGAGTACTTGCCGCTGGTCGGACCGCCGGCCAGATCGGAGCTCTGCCCCGACTGCTTGGACGCATCCGGAACGAAATTGCCCGACTCGTTGCGGTGCTCGTAGCCCGCCGCGATGCTGAGATCGCCGGCCGGCAGCGCGAAGATGGAGCCGGTGATGTTCGCGCTGTAGTCCACCGTCTTCGTGCGGCCGGTGTCGTGGTAGTACGGGAACAGGAACTGCTGCAACACCGGATTGCCGGTGAGCGAGCCGTTGCCCACGGTGCCGGCCGGATAGAACGGATTCCAAGGGATGCACTGGCCGGGACCGGAGCCGTACGGAATCGGGCTGTCCGGCGTGCCGCAGGCCACGCGCTGGTTGACCTCGTCCCAGAACGACGCCCCGGTCGCTGCGCTCGTCGCCGGCAGGCTGAAGTCGCCGCGGCCGGTCTTGAGCAGGTCGTTCGTGTTGACGTAGCCGCCGATGTCCCAGTTCCAGATGCGGTCGCCGATGTTGAACGAGCCTTCCAGCGTGCCGCCGATGCGGTAGGTCTGCAGGTCGCTCTTCGTCACGCGCGGCACTTCCCAGCCGCGGCGCCAGAACGAGATGTCCTGCGCGTCAGCCGGATCGTCGACCCAGTGCGTGCCGAACGGGTTGTAGTAGCTGTCCTTGCTGAGCAGGCCGTCCTGGAACGGATAGCCCGCGACCTGCTGCGTCGTCGAACGCTTGTTGTACAGGATGTCGGTCGAGAACTTGATGTTGTCGGTGATGGAGTAGTCGCCGCTGACGAACAGCGAATGCCGTTCGACGCCGGTCTGCACCATCATCGCCGAGTTGGAGTTCGTGTAGTCGCTCGAACCACCGGCCGAGTTCGTGCCGTGGTAGTCGTTAGGGCGTCCGCCCTGGCCGTTGTTGAACGGGTTGCCGCCCGGATTGAGCGTGCAGCCGCCGAATTCGGCCTCGTCCTGTCCCGGACAGGACCCGTCCGGGAAGAAGAACGAGCCCCACTGCGACACCGGCGACCAGCCCAGGTTCGGGTGGCGCGGACCCTGCGGATAGCGGCTCCAGTCGCGGTTCCTCGCCCAGACCGGATCGTCCTTCGAGTACTCGGCGCTGACCGTCAGCGAGCCGCGCTCGTTGTGCGAGCCGAACGTCATGCTGTAGGTCTGCTTGGCGCCGTCGTCCTGATCGTACTGGCCGATGTAGGCGCTCGCTTCGGCGCCGTCGTAGTTCTTGCGCGTGATGATGTTGACCACGCCCGCGATCGCGTCGGAGCCGTAGATCGCCGAGGCGCCATCCTTCAGGACTTCGACGCGCTCGATCGCGCTCATCGGGACCTGCGACAGGTCCTGCGCGCCCGAAGTCGTCGCGCCGAGGCGCTTGCCGTTCAGCAGCACCAGCGTGCGGTTGTTGCCGAGGTTGCGCAGATCGATGTAGTAGCCGCCGACGTCCTCGCCCGACGCCAGCACGTCCGAGCGGCTGATCGGCGGCGAGCCGGCCTCGCTCAGGTTCTGCAGGATGTCGGCGACCGAGTTGAAGCCCTGGTGCTCGATGGTCGTGCGATCCAGGACGACGATCGGCTGCGCCGTCTCGACGTCCGCCTTGCGGATGCGCGAGCCGGTGACCGTCACCGTTTCGAGCTGCTGCTTGTCCGGCGCATCCTGAGCGAGCGCCGGCACCGCGAAGGAGGCCAGCGCGAGCGTCGCTCCGGCGATGCCCTGCGCGCGCAAGCCGCGCCGAATCGCCTCTCGGAGCAGAGTAGTAGCCATGTATTTCTTCTCCCGTCTGTTTTGATGACACCCGGCCGCTGGTGCGGCACGCGTCCTTCGAACCTTAAAAAGACGTAAACCCCACCCGTTGCCGTGGACGGCCGTACCGCGTTGCCGAAATTGCGGCTTCGCTCTTCAGGCCCGCATCGGCAGCGGCGGCGTCATCGCGCGCGAGGCCTTGCGCATCGCCCCGGCGGTCGTGCCGAAGCGCTGGCGGAACAGGCGCGAGAACGCGCAGCGATTCTCGAAGCCGCTGGCGAGCGCGATCTCGGCGATCGCCAGCGGGCTGGCCTGCAGCAGCCGGCGCGCGTGCTCCAGCCGCATGCGCACGAGATAGGCATGTGGCGTCTCCTCGTAGGCGGCGCGGAACGCGCGGATGAAGTGCCAGGGCGAATAGCTCGCCATGCGCGCGAGCTCGTCGTTGTCGACGTCCAGGTGGCAGTTCGCCGCGAGGTAGTTGCGCACGCGCTGCAGACGCAGGAACACCTGCCGGCGCTGCGCGTAGGTCCGGCCCGGGCAGCGCGCGATGGCGTCGGCGAACTGCGCCTGCAGCGCGACGATCCGGTCGAGGAACGCATCCAGCGCGTTCTCCGCCGCGCCGGAGGCCGCCGCGCGCGCCAGCGCGACGGCGCCGCGCCGAAGGTCGCGGCCGGCCGGATGGCTGGCCGGCAGCAGCATCGGGTCGGCCGACGGCCCGAGCAGGGCGCCGAGCATCTGGCGCCAAGCCGGCGCCGTGCCCAGCACGGCGATCCAGACGGCGCTGCCGCGGCCGACCGCGCGCAGGCGCGGCTCCGTCTCGGTGACGCGCACCTCGCCCGGGTGCGCCAGCAGGTCGCTGGTCGAGCCGCCGAGCTGGAGCCGGCCGCGCAGCGGAATCCAGATGCCCGCGACCGGCGCGTCGACCTTCAGGACGCAACCGCGCCCGCCGCCCTGCACGATCGCGAAGCCCGGGCGGCCGGCCGACGCCAGCGACGTGAGGCAAAGGTCGAGACTGGCGCCATGGCCGAGCTGATGATGAACGACGAACACGGGCGAACTCCCTGATGACTTGCACGTGCGTCGAGATAGGCCGAGGCCCGGCCGCGCGTCGGGAGATTTCGCTGAAATCCTCGGGAAATCTCCGTGAAAGCCTTGGAATCAACGCATTGCGCGCCGCACTGCCGACGCGCGCCGCATCGATCGGCAATGCGTTTTGCACACCTGAACTTTTTCTTTGAAAACGATGAGGCCGCGTGGAGCCGTTCGTGCGGACGAGCGCGCTCCTCGCGCCGACGGATGCGCGACTGCGGCGGTGGAGCAGGCAGCCGATGCCTACATCGGCTCGGACGGAGAGCCGGCCAGCATCGCCAGCAGGACGAGAATCGCGACGACGAGCACGCTTGCGCGAAGCGCGTGCACGGCCGCGAACGCATCGCCCAGCCGCTCGAGGACCGGCGCTCCGGAGAGCGAAGGTCCGACGGCCGCGTCGGCAGGCGTCTCGTCCGCGGGAGGCGCCTCGGGCTCGAGCAGCGCGGCGGGCACGGTCAGGCGATAGCCGATCTTCGGGATCGTCTCGATGCAGCTTTGCCCTTCGCGGTCGTGCAGTGCGCGCCGCAGCTCCTTGATCGCCTGCGTCAGCACGTTGCGCGTCGGGCAGGTGCCGGCCCAGACCCTGTCCAGCAGGTCGTCGTGCGTCACCGTGCGGCCGGCATGCTGCACCAGCTCCAGCAGCACGCTGGCGGCTTTCGGCGTCAGCTTCGGGCACTCGGCCGCGCTGACGACGCGCAGCGAACCCAGGTCGACGACGTGCTCGCCCACGCGCAGCCGGTGCGCGGTCACCGCCCGCAATTGCGTCAACGGGCTCGCCTGCTGGATCCGGTTCGGCGTCGTGCTCATATCACGAATATCTTCGTACGATGAGCCTAGTTAAATGGCCGACGCTTCGCAAGTGCCGCGCGCGGCCGCCCGCTGGACGTTTCGTGCGCTTCGTACAGTGCCTCGGAGGCAAGCCACAGCTTCGACGAGGGTGCGGCGCAGGGACGTGGCCGCCGGACGCGTCGTGCAGGTCGCATTCGCGCGGGCGCGGCCGGATGCCGCATCGGATGCGCGCAAGCGGGGCGCCGCATACACGGCACGCGCGGCAAAAAAAATGGCGGACCACCGGGTCCCGATCCGGTGTCCGCCGAGGGTTTCGCACGTTGATGCTGTGACGCATCTGCCCGTTGGAGGGGGCAGGCGTATTCTGCTCGCCGCTTCTTGAACGGGCGTTGCGAACCGGCTCGACCTGCGTGACGAAAATTGCGCGTATGCGGGCCGGGCGCGACTGCTCAGGCCTCGGCGCGACCGGCATCCGTCCGCAGCGGGATCTCGCCGCCCTCCTGCAGCATCGGCGGCAGCGGGCAATGCAGCGCCGCGCAGATCGTGCGCAGCAGTTCGGCTTCGGCGACGCTGACGACGCCGTCCGCGCCGATCGCCTGCACCAGCGCGCGGACGACGAGCTCCTTCCCGGCCGGCGCGAGCCGGTCGAGCTTCGCCAACGCGCGGTCGAGCGCGGCGATCCAGTCCGCCGGCGGCGCGAACGCCGCCGCGGCGTTCGGCAGCACCTCGTGCAGGCCGAGGCGGTAGGCCTGTCGCGCGGCGGTCGCGTCGTCGTGGCCGTGGCGGGCGACGATCGCCAGCAGGTCCTTGAGCTCGGCTTCCGCCTCGGGCAGCCGGACGCGTCCGAACACCGGCGACGCGGCCGGATCGAGCGCGTCGACCACCTGGACGCCGATCAGCTTGGCGAGGCAGTACTCGTCGAGCGTCACGCGGCCGTCGGCGTCGATCAACGCGCGCAGGGCGAGCATGAACGCGGTGAGCTGCGGACGCGGGCGCCGGCGCAGCGTGGGGAACGCCATCGCCGCCAGCGGCAGGCGCTGCAGCGGATGCAGCGCGCCGGCTTCGCCGGCCAGCGCTTCGGCCGCCGCGCGCACGGCCAGGCCGCAATGCGCCGCCACGAGCTCGAGCTGCCGCGCGCGCACCTGCGCTTCGGCGTGGAGCAGCAGCGCGAGGATCAGCGGCATCGCGCCCTCGGGCTGCCGCGCGGCGGCGCGCAGGCGCTCGGGCATCGCCGCATGCAGGCGGCGCGCGATCGCGCGGTCGTCGCTGCCGGGATTGCCGACCTGGCGCGCCACCCCGCGCGGCGAAAGCCGCACTGCCCGGTCCGCCGGCGGCAGGCCGGCGGCGCGCGCCGGTGGCGCGGCATGCGCCGCACCCGCCGGCGCGAATCCCGCGATCGAGACGTCGTCCCTGTCGCCGGCATCCGCGCCCAGCCGGACCGGCTGCGACCAGGCCGCGGCGATCCCGGCGAGCTCTTCGCTGCGGAACGCCGGATCGAGCCGCCGGATGCGCTCGGCCAGCGGCGGGTGCGTGGCGAATGCCGCGGCATGGCCCATGCCGTCGCCGAACAGCATGTGCGAGACTTCTTCGGCGTCCGCGCTGGCGAGCCGCGAGCCTTCGGCCAGCGCGCCGATCTTCTTCAGCGCGCCGGCGATGCCCTCGGTCTGCCGCGTGAACTGCACGGCCGACGCGTCGGCCAGGTACTCGCGCTGGCGCGAGATCGACGCCTTGATCAGGCGCGCGAAGATCACGCCCACGTAGCCGACGGCCAGCAGCGCCAGGCCGAACAGCACCACGCTGCCGAAGTCGCGGCCGCGGCCGCGGCCGATCCCGCCGGCGATCTTGCGGCCGATCGTGGCGACGACGAGGATGCCGAAGACCACGCCCATGAGCCGGATGTTCAGCCGCATGTCGCCGTTCAGCACGTGGCTGAACTCGTGGCCGACCACGCCCTGCAGCTCCGCGCGGGTGAGCTTGTCGAGCGCGCCGCGCGTGACGGTGATCGCCGCGTCCGCCGGCGCGTAGCCGGAGGCGAACGCGTTGATGCCGCCCTCCTCCTCCAGCACGAAGATCTGCGGCACCGGCACGCCCGAGGCGATCGCGATCTCCTCGACCACGTTGCGCAGGCGCCGGTAGGCGAAGTCGCCGGTGTCGGCCGCCACCGGCACGCCGCCGAGCTGGCGCGCCACGGCGGCGCCGCCGCCGCGCAGGCTGGCGATGCGGTACAGCGAACCGAGCCCGATGACGAGCAGGACGGCGCCGCTGACCCAGAGCAGCGCGCCCCAGGCGACGCCGCCGTCCGCCCGGCGCGGCGCGCCGAGCCCCAGGCCGGCGAACAGGACGACGTCGGCGGCGGCGACGATCGCCGCCACGGCGCAGGCGAACAGCAGCAGCATGCGCCGCGTCTGCCGGCGCGCCCGGTCCTGGTGCGCGAAGAAGTCCATGGCGTGGTGCGCCGGCGCGGCGGGTCGCCGGCCCGGCGCTGCGGCTCAGCCGAAGGACACCTTGGGCACCTCGCGCTTGGCCTCGCTCTCGATCCTCAGCGGCTCGGCCGGCTGGAACGCGAACAGGTTCGCGACGATCGAGCCCGGGAACGTCTCGCGGCGGTTGTTGTAGCCCATGACGGCGTCGTTGTAGGCCTGGCGGGCGAAAGCGACCTTGTTCTCGGTGGAGGTCAGCTCCTCGCTGAGCTGCATCATCGTCTGGTTGGCCTTGAGGTCCGGGTAGGCTTCCGACAATGCGAACAGCCGGCCGAGCGTCTGCGTCAGCGCGTTGTCGGCGCCGGCCAGCTGCTGCATCGCCGCGGCGTCGCCCGGACGTCCCTTGGCCTCCGACAGCCCGGACACGGCCGAATTGCGCGCCTGGACCACCGCCTCGAGCGTTTCGCGCTCGTGCTTCATGTACGCCTTGGCGGTCTCGACCAGGTTCGGGATCAGGTCGTAGCGCCGGGTCAGCTGCACGTCGATCTGCGCGAAGGCGTTCTTGTAGCCGTTGCGCGCCGTGACGAGCCCGTTGTAGAGGCCGACGACGAAGAACCCCGCGGCGACGAGAATCAGCAGCAAGACGACCAGGCCCATAGGTTTATTTCCCTCCCGCTATGCGGCTAGAATCAGCGCGTTTTGAGCATAGCACGAGGGTCGTCGCCGACCCCGGAGAGCGCTTTGAGCAATACCCAGCGCGCAGTGATCGCCTTCCTTGCGGCATTCGCGGTCGCGTTTTCCGCTTCCGTCGGCGCGACCGGCAAGACGGCGAAATCCAAGACGGCGCAGCGCACCTCCGTCGCCGCCGCGGCCAAGAAGCCGGCGGCAAAGGCGCAAGGCAGGAAACCCGCCGCCGCGACGGCCAAGGCCAAGCAGCCCGCAGCCGTCGGCACGAAGGCCAGGAAGGCGGCTGCGCGCCGCGTCGCCGTCGCCCCGCCCGTCGCCATTCCCATGGCCGATCCGCACGCGGTCGCGCGCGACGCGGCCGCCGTCGCGCGCGAGTTCGACCGCTGGCTCGACGGCCTGGACGGATCGCACGACGTCGCCGGGCTCGCCGCGGCGATCGTCAAGGACGACAAGGTCCTGCTGGAGCGCGGCATCGGCTACGCCAATGCGAGCACCGGCGAGCGCGTCACGGGCGAGACGGTGTTCCGGCTGGCCTCGTTGTCGAAGGCGTTCGCCGCCGCGCTGGCCGGCCGGCTGGTCGAAAGCGGCCAGCTGCGCTGGGACACGCGCGTGGCCAACATGCTGCCGACGTTCACGCTCAGCGACGTCGACGGCGCGCAGAAGCTGACCGTGCGCGACATCCTCAGCCACCGCGTCGGCCTGCCGCACAACACCTACGACAACCTGCTCGAGCGCGACGAGCCGTACGAGCTCATCGTCGACCGCCTGAAGGAAGTGCCGCTCGCCTGTCCGGTCGGCGACTGCTACGGCTACCAGAACATCGCCTTCAGCCTGATCGGCGACGTCACCTACGCCGCGACCGGCGATTTCTACTATCACCAGGTCGAGAAGCGCATCTTCCACCCGCTCGGCATGAAGACCGCGACCTACGGCCGCGACGCGCTCGAAAGCTCCAAGAGCTGGGCGCGGCCGCACCATCGCACGGGCAACGGCTGGATACCGTTCACGCCGAACGAGAACTACTACCACGTGCCGCCGGCCGCGGGCGTCAACGCCAGCATCCGCGACATGGAGCAGTGGCTGATCGCGCAGATGGGTGGCCGGCCGGACGTGCTCTCGCCGGAGCTGCTCACCGTGCTGCATACGCCGCTGGTGGAAACCGAGCGCGAGATGCGCACCTCGATGTGGCGGCGCGGGCGGCTCAACAACGCGCAGTACGCGCTCGGCTGGCGCATCTACGACTACGCCGGCACGACGCTGGTGTTCCATGCCGGCGCGGTGCAAGGCTACCGCGGCATGATCGCGTTCCTGCCGAAGTACCGCTTCGGCGCGGTCATGCTGTGGAACTGCGAGTCGGGCATGCCGGCCGGCCTGATGCCGATGCTGCTGGACCGCTATCTCGGCTTGCCCGAAGTCAACTGGGCCGGCATCGACAGCGCGACGAGCACCGAGCTGGCCAGCGGCGGAAACGACTGAAAACGCGCGTCGCGATCGAGCGCCTCGGCGCCGGCCCGGCACCCGACGACGATCCGCAGCGCAGGCGGCCGGTCGCGACTCCGCCGCGAAGGCGGGCTAGCCGCAGCCTCGCGGGCCCTGCGATCGGCTCATCCGGCCCGTACGCATCGCACGCAAGCCCCCATCGGGCATGGCATCCACGCGCCGCTCGCACCGCATCGGCGCCGGCGAGCCCAGCGGCGACGTCCGCGGCCATACGCGGCGACGCTGCGGCCGCCCATCTCGATGCGCTTCCGCCGGACCTGCGGATTCCGTGACGTGGAATCGCGCGGAGCCGGCCGCAGCGGCGGCCGGCTCCGCGGGAGCGCTCAATCGCTCAGCTTGAACTCGATGCGGCGGCGCAGCGTCGAGGCGACCGGCTGGCCCTTGTCGAGCCGCGGCTCGAACTTCGCCTGCTCGACCGCACGCACCGCCTCGCGGTCGAACACCTTGGCCGGATTCGACGCGACGACGCGCGCCTTCTGCACCGAGCCGTCGGCGGCCACGGTGAACTCCACCTCGACCCAGCCGTCCTGGCGATTGCGGGCCGCAGCCGGCGGATACGACGGCCGCGGCGGCGTCACCACGCGCGCGTCGCGCGTCTCGCCGGCCGGCTCGGCCGGCGCCGGCGCCGCCGGCGCGGCGCTGGGCGGCGGCGTCGCATGCGCGACGGTCTGGCGAGGCGCCGACGCCGCGGCCGGAGCCGCTTCGCCCGGCGCGGCAGCCGCCGGCGTCGCGGCTGGCGCGCCGGCGGCCGGCGTCGCCGCCGGCGCCTGGGTCGAGGCCTGCGTGCGCGCCGCGGCAGCGGCCGCCTGCTGCTGCGCGAGCTGCTGCTCGCGATCGAGCTGCTTGCGCTTCGCATCGAGCTTGCTGCGCAGGATCGTCAGCGTGTAGTTGCTCGGGTCGGCCTTCGCCAGCAGGTTCATGATGCGCGTGGCTTCGTCGAAGTTGCCCTGGTTGATCTGGTCCTCGGCGCCGGCGGTGGCGAACGGAAACAGTTCGCGCAGCGCGTCCCTGGCACCGGAGTCGTCGGGCTGGATCGAAAGGATCCGCAGGTAGTATTCCAGCGCGTTGTTGCCGGCGGGCGCGACCATCCGATCCTCGCTCATCGCCGCGCGCGCCTCCTTGTAGAGCTGGTCGACCGACAGCGCCTCCGCGGCGGGCGCCGGCGCGGCGTCGCCCGGCTTCTCGGCGACCGGCGCGGCCGGCGTCGGCAGGACCGATGATCTTCCCGCTCCGCCGAAGTACCACCAGAGCGCGAGCGCGATGATCGCGACGGCGATCGCAAGGATCGCCAGCTGGACGACCGGCACCGCCCCCCGCATCGCGCGGCCACCCGTTCGCCGCGCCGCAACAAGCCTTGCGTCGCGCGCGCCGTCAGGCACGCGCGTTTCGTCTGATGAAATCCACATCTCGTAGCCCCCTAGCACTGGATGTCGCGCGCCGGGCTGACCCGGGCGCGAACCCAAAGATAGCGCATTTCAAAAAGGGCGATGCGCCGAGCGGCGGCCCCGGGGGATTTGCGCATCCCGTTCAGTTTGCGCGGCATAAGCTGCACCGGCACGCGGCATCGCACCGGGGTGCGGCCGCGCGCGCGTTCTCCACAGGCACACCGAGGATCCGACCATGGCCAATGCACGCGAAGCGAAGCAGCACATCGAGGACGCCGGCGACGACATCGCCTCGGCGGCACGCGAGACGGCGGAAACGGCGAAGAGCGAGCTGCACCGGCTGAAGGCGAAGCTGCGCTCGAACGGCGCGCAGCTGGAAGACGAGCTGCGCGACGCCGGCGAGCGTTTTTCCGAAGGCGCAAGGAAGTTGAGCGAGGCGGCGGTCGAGCAGGTGCGCGCGCATCCGCTGGCGGCGTTCGGCATCGCCTTCGCCGCGGGCATGGTCGTTTCCCGCTGGCTGCGCAGCCGCTGACATGGACACGCCGGGGGAATCGGCGCCGCCGCAGGCCGAAAGCACGATCGATGCGGCGCAATCGGCACTCGGGCAGACCGTGCGCATGGCCGAGGCGGCCGCGGCGCTGCTGCGCTGCGAGCTCAGGCTCGCCCGCAGCAGCGCGCTGACGCTGGTCTGGCTCTCGTTCGCGCTCGTGTTCTTCGGCGTCGGCGCCTGGCTCGCGACGAGCGCGGCGATCGCCGCCGGGATCTACCAGCTCACCGGCAACGCGTTCTACGGCATCGGCAGCGTCGCCTTGGCGAACCTGGTCGCCGTGGCCGCCGTGCTGTACGCGATGCGCGGCTGCTGGCGCGACGTCTCGCTGCCGCGCACGCGGCGCATGCTCGGCCGTTTCGGGCAGGTGCGCGCGTGAGTCTGCTCGCGCGACGCCGGGAGGCCGAACAGGCCGAACGCCGCCTGCTGCTGGCGCAGGCCGGCTGGCTCGAGCGGACGCAGGCGCTGCGCAGGCGCTTCGACGCGCATCGCGGCGCGTGCGTGCTGGGCGGCGGCTTCGCCAGCGGATTCGTCGCCGGCCTGCTGCCGCTCCGCGGCATCGCCCGGCTCGGCGGCGTGGCCGTGGGCGTCGTCACGACGGCGCTGCGCGCGCCGCTCGCGGCGATGCTCGTCGAGAGCCTGCGCCGCCGCACGCCGGGCGGTGAAGATCCCGGCTGAGGCTCGGCGGCGGCGCAGCCGGCGGACGCGGGCGGAGCGAGCCGGATGCCCGGCGCCGGATCGCCTTGGCTGGCGAATCGAGCCGGCGCAGCCGTGCTGCACGCAGGCGCGGTTCGGGCCGTCGCAGGGGAAAACGGGAGGGGAAATGCTCTCCCTGCGCTGGGCATATCCGCAGGGAGAGTTCAGTGGTTCCGCTTCTCAAGCTTTCTGTAGCGGTACTGCTTTTTGCTTCTGGTTTCGCGGCCGCCCCATCCTGCATCCGACTCCGATGCGGACCTGACGGCCAGACCGGCGCATGCGCCGGTCGGCAGGCTTGCTGGATTACTTGGCCTTCTTGGCCGCAGCCTTCTTGACGGCCTTCTTGGCCGCCTTCTTCGCTGCCGGCTTCTTCGCCGCGCCGGTCTTGCGGGCGGTGGCGGTCTTGGCCTTCGCGGTGGTCTTCTTCACCGCCTTCTTGGCGGCGGCCTTCTTGGCGGGTTTCTTCTTCGCAGCTGCTTTCTTCATAGCCATATCGCGTCTTAGCTCCTCGTCAGTTGGCAGTGGTTGCCCAGTAAAAGCGTGAAGGAATGCTTCGCACAGCAGATCGCTGTTGGTGGCGTGGCGCAAATTACCGACTTGGCGACGGGTCCGTTCATCGGACAACAGCTTCAGGATGTGGAAGGGAACCGATACCGTGATCTTCTTCACCGCCCCGGCTTTGGTGCCGTGTTCGATATAGGGGTCGATGAAGCGAGTCGCAGTCATGATTCCTTTATTCGTTTGTCACGCCGGCGCAGAAACTATTACTGTCGCGTGCGCGTGTCAACAAATTTCTCATGGGAAACAAGCAGTTCCCACACCCTCGCGGCGGCGTGCCGCCGCCCCCGGAAAAGGCATTCCGCGCCGCCGGTGCAAGCGGCCTTGACGAAGCCGTATAGACGTCTAGACGTCCCAACCAAAGCCCCTCGGACGCACGCGCGATAAGCCCGGAAAGCAAGGCGTGGCGCGGGTTTGCGGGCTTTTCGCGCATGCTGCGCGCCGCATCGGGCGCGAATGCCGCAGTACGCGCGCGCCGCGCGGCTCGCAGGCGCATCGCCGCCTCGTCCGGCCGCCGCCGGAGACCTAACGGCGGGTGAATGCAGGACAAATTTTTTCGTTCGAGGCGTCTTCAAGATTGCCTGCCGAGAACCGGCCGACCACGTGGCGAAGGCGCGGACGCGCGAGCCGCGCTTCGCCGCGCGGCTTCTCGATCGGGTGCATCCGCCATGCGGCGCCGCTCCTCATCGCCGCCCGAAAGGAAAACAGCGCGTCGACGAAAACCGATTCGCCTCAGGCGACGGGAACGACGATGGATGCCGAGGCATCCCGCACCCGCAACGAAAAAGGGCGCGCCGAATGGCGCGCCCTTTTTAGCCCGGCCTGATGCGGCGATCAGTGCTCGTCGTTCTCGATCAGCTCGGCGTAGGCGTCCGGATCGAGCAGCTCTTCCTGCTCCTCGGCGAGGTTGTCCGGCTTGATGACGAACAGCCAGCCGTCGCCGTAGGCGTCCTCGTTGATCGTCTCGGGCTTGTCCGGCAGCGCCTCGTTCACGGCGACGATCTCGCCGGACACGGGCGCATAGACGTCCGAAGCCGCCTTGACCGACTCGACGACGGCGACCGCGTTGCCGGCCTTGACGGTGTCGCCGACGCTGGGCAGCTCGACGTAGACCAGGTCGCCCAGCAGGCTCTGCGCGTGATCGGAGATGCCGACCGTGACGGTGCCCTTGTCCTCGACGCGCGCCCACTCGTGGGACTTCATGAACTTCAGATCGCCGGGAATCTCTTGCATGGCTCGTATCCTTGAAGGTGGCCGCTGGTGGCGGATTCTAGCAACGGAAAAGCGCAGGCGCGACGCCGGTCAGACGCCTTCGCACGGCTTTCCGTCGCGCACGAACGGGTATTTGACCACCCGCACCGGCACCTGCCTGCCGCGGATGTCCACCTGCAGTCCGGCGGGGCCGGCGCCGGCCGGCACGCGCGCGAACGCGATCGACTTGCCCAATGTCGGCGAGAAGCTGCCGGACAGGATCTCGCCGTCGCCGTTCGGCGTGATCACGCGCTGGCCGTGGCGCAGCACGCCCTTCTCGTCCATGACCAGCCCGACCATGACGCGCGGCACGCCTTCGGCCTTCTGCTTCTCCAGCGCGGCGCGGCCGATGAAGTCGCGCCCTTCGTCGAGCGCCACGGTCCAGCCGAGGTTCGCCTCCCACGGCGTGACGGTCTCGTCCATGTCCTGGCCGTAGAGGTTCATGCCGGCTTCGAGCCGCAGCGTGTCGCGCGCGCCGAGCCCGGCCGGGACGACGCCGGCCTGCCTGAGCGCGTCCCACAGCGCCACCGCCTGCGCCTCGGGGACGATGATCTCGAAGCCGTCCTCGCCGGTGTAGCCGGTGCGTGCGATGAACAGCCCGTCGCCTTCGACGGCGACGAACTTGCCGATCTTCGCGGCCTTCTCGCGCGTCGCCGGCGTCAGCAGGTCGAGCACCCTGGCGCGCGCGTTCGGCCCCTGCACGGCGATCATCGCGAAGTCCGGCCGCTCGGTGACGGTCACGCCGAACGCGGCGGCCTGCCGTCCGATCCAGGCCAGGTCCTTGTCGCGCGTCGCGGCGTTCACCACGAGGCGGAAGAAGTCCTCGGAGAGGAAGTAGACGATCAGGTCGTCGATCACGCCGCCCTGCTCGTTCAGCATGCACGAGTACAGCGCCTTGCCGGACACCTTCAGCTTGTCGACGCTGTTGGCCAGCAGGTGGCGCAGGAACTCGCGCGTGCGCGGTCCGTGCAGGTCGACCACGGTCATGTGCGAGACGTCGAACATGCCGGCGTCGCGGCGCACCGCGTGGTGCTCCTCGATCTGCGAGCCGTAGCTGATCGGCATGTCCCAGCCGCCGAAGTCGACCATCTTGGCGCCGAGCGCGCGGTGGGTGGCGTTGAGGATGGTGTGCTGCGTCATGACCGGATGCCGTCCGAATGGGGGCGCGCATTATCGCGGTCGCGACTCGGCATTCCAACTCGGCGCGCGGGCGTCGACGCGAGCGACGGGAATAAACCGGCGCCCGCGCCGATCGGGTAGCTCGAACCCCAAACGCCGGAGCCGCCGCCGTGAATCCGTCCGATCCGAATCCGTCCGATCCGAATCCGAACCGGGCCATGCCCGACGCCGGCCGCCGCAAGGCGCTCGGCTGCCTCGCCGCCTGGACCGGCGCCGCCGTGGTCTGGACGGTCGCGGGCGGCGTGCCGCGCGCGCTCGGCGCGACGAACGCCGGAACGATGCGCGGCGCCTCCAAGCACGCGCTGACCTTCGTGCAGATCAGCGACACCCACATCGGCTTTCGCAAGGAGGCCAATCCCGACGTCGTCGGCAGCCTGCGCCGCGCGATCGCCGACATCCACGCGCTGCCGCAGGCGCCGGCCTTCGTCGTGCACACCGGCGACGTCAGCCATCTGTCCAAGCCCGAGGAGTTCGGCCAGGCGCGCGAACTCCTTTCCGAGCTGCGCGTCGATCGCGTGCACACCGTGCCCGGCGAGCACGACGCGATCGACGACGGCGTCGCCGGCTACCTGAAGGTGTTCGACCACGACGGCAAGGGCCGCGCCTGGTACAGCTTCGACCAGGGCGGCGTGCACTTCGTCGGCCTCAACAACGTGCTCAACTTCAAGCTCGGCCGACTTGCCGCGCTCGGCGACGAGCAGCTCGCCTGGCTCAAGGCCGATCTCGCCCGCGTTCCGCGTTCGACGCCGGTCGTCGTGCTCGCGCACATCCCGATGTGGAACGTATGGGAACCGTGGGGCTGGGGCACGGCGGACGCGGCCGAGGCGATCGCCCTGCTGCGGCCGTTCGGTTCGGTGACCGTATTGAACGGGCACGTCCATCAGGTGCTGCAGAAGGTCGAAGGCCACGTCGCCCTGCACACGGCGATGTCGCTCGCCTACCCGCTGCCGACGCCGGGGCAGGCGGGCATCGGCGAGCCGGGGCCGGTCAAGGTGCCGGCGGGCGAACTCGGCAAGCGGCTCGGCACGCGCCAGATCAGTCTCGTGCGCGGCAGGCACGAACTGGCGCTGGTCGATACGCCGCTCGACCACTGACCGTCCGCACCACAGCACGGGAATCCATCCCATGGCTCGACGCATCATTCTTGTGGCCGCCTTTGTCGCCCTCATGGCGTCGGCGACGGCCATGGCCTACGCGGCAGCCGGCGCGCCCGGCCCCACGATCGACATCACCCAGTTCGCGTTCGCCCCGGCCGAAATCACGGTCGAACCCGGCACCACCGTCACCTGGGTCAACCACGACCAGGTTCCGCATGCGGTGGCGAGCGCCGACAAGGCCATCGCCTCGAAAGCTTTGGATACCGACGACCGCTTTGCGCATACTTTCGACCGAAGCGGCGACTACGCCTACTACTGCACCCTTCACCCGTTCATGACCGGTGTCGTGCATGTGCGCAAGCCCTGACCCCGCGGCGATGCCCGCCACGCGATGAGCAGCGCGCGCGCCGCCGTCAGCGAACTCGCGCTGCGCCATCTCGACGCGGCCTACAACCTCGGCCGCTGGCTGCTCGGCAACGAACAGGACGCCGCCGACGCCGTGCACGATGCGTTCGTGCGCGCCTCGCGCTCGGCCGAGACCTATGCCGGCGGCAATGCCCGCGCGTGGTGGCTGGCCATCGTGCGCAACTGCTGCCTGGCACGCCTGCAGACGCGCAGCGGCGAACAGCGCCACGTCGCCCTCGACCAGATCGCCGCCGATCAGGGCCAGGATGCCGCCGACGCCCTGCTGGCGCACGACGACGACGGCGCCGTCGAGGACCGCCTCGAGCAGGCGCAGCGCCGCGCTCTGCTCGTGCGCCATCTGCAGGCGCTGCCGCCGGAATTCCGCGAGGCGCTGATCCTGCGCGAGATCGAGGAACTGTCCTACCGCGAGATCGCCGACGTGCTGCAGGCGCCGATCGGCACCGTGATGTCGCGGCTCGCGCGCGGACGCGCGCTGCTGCAGAAGTCCCTCGGCTCCCCGCGGCCGAACGAGGTGAAGCATGGACTGTAGGTCCGCCCGCGAACTGCTCGCGCCCTATTTCGACGGCGAGCTGGATCGCATGGCCAGTCGCGAATTGGAGGCGCACCTGGACGGCTGCGCCGACTGCCGCACGGCGTTGATCGAACTCGACGGCCTGCGCCGCACGCTGCGCGCCGACCTGCCGCGGTATGCCGCGCCACAGGCGCTGCGCGCACGCATTCGCGCCGAGGCGTCGAAGCGCCTGCCGATGCGCATCCGGCAACCGCGGCAGCGCTGGCTGGCCCTTGCCGCTTCCTGGGCCCTGGCCTTCGCCGCCGGCGCCGTGCTGGTCCCGCCGTGGTCGCCGCACGGCGGCGGCGCCGGCGAGCAGGCCGCACGCGACCTGTTCGCCGGGCATTGGCGTGCCCTCGCCGCCGCCTCGCCGGTCGACGTGGTCTCCACCGATCGCCACATGGTCAAGCCCTGGTTCGCCGGCAAGGTCGCGCAGGCGCCGCTCGTGCAGGACTTCGCCGACCGAGGCTTCGACCTGGTCGGCGCACGCATCGATTACGTCGGCAACGCGCGCGTCCCGGTGCTGGTCTACCGTCACGGCCGGCACCTGATCGACGTGTTCGTGCTTCCCGAAGAGGCGGCGGCCGTTCCCGCATCCGTGGAGCGGCAGGGCTACTGGCTCGACCGCGTCCTGCTCGGCGGACTGCCGGCGGCGGTCGTATCGGACATGGATGCCTCCGAACGCGCACGCTTCGTGCAGATGCTTGCGACCGCGAAGTGAGAGGGCGCCGCGGCGGATCGGCGCGGCCCCGAGGAGGTGCAAGCGGCCTTCTCTCGCCAGCGGGAAGGACGATCAGGATCGATGACGCGGCGTTCCGCAGGGCGGACGAAGGCTTTCCGGGACGTCGTTCGAGCGCCCCGGCGCGCACGCCGACCTCTCCCGGTTCGGATTCCTCCTCCCGTCCACGGGAGAAGGTACCGGCCGGCGGATCAGAGACGCGTTGAACGGGGTTCGAAGGCTTCCCTCGCCCGCGGCTGCAACGCGATCTCTCCCGCAGCGGAGAGGCGAGAATCATCGAGCGGGAGAAAGGAGGCTCGTCAGGCGTGACATGCGGATCTCTCCGCACGGGCGGGACGTCTGCGGCGGAAGATGAAAATCGCCGGGCGAATGCTTACGCCTGGCCGGCGCTCGCCTCTCCGCAGCGGCGGACTCGCCGAATCACGGCGGACGCCGAAGCGGTCATTCGCGTGCCGTCGTGCCTCCGCGCGACGGCGCGCCGGCGACGACCTTGAGCGTGGTTCCTTCCACGGCCGTCACCTCCACCTCGCTGCCCGCCGGCAGGTCGGGACCTTCGGCGAGCCAGGTGCCGTCGCCGACCTTGACCTTGCCGCGCCCGTTGACGATCGCCTCGCACAGCACGAAGCGCTGGCCGACGAGCTGCGCGGCGCGGCGGTTCAGCAGCGGCTGGTCGTCGCGCTGCTCGGCCAGCGGGCGGACGAACTTCCAGTACAGCACGCACGAGGCGATCGCGAGCACGGCGAAGATCGCCGCCTGCGCCAGCGCCGGCAGATCGGGCGCGGCCAGCGCGACCACGCCCATCAGCCCGGCGGCGATGCCGATCCAGAGCAGGAAATAGCCGGGCGCGACGACCTCCGCGCCGATCAGCGCGAGCGCGAGCAGCCACCAGCCGTAGTGGTTCGCGAACTGTCCCATCGTTTCCCCCGAAGCCTGCGTCCGTCAGCGCGCCGGCGGCGCCGGCGCGCGCGGCGCGGCGCGGTCGGCGGCCTGCTTGTCGAGCGCGTTGCGCGCCAGCTCGGCGATGCCTGCCAGCGAGCCGATCACGCCGGTCGCCTCGACCGGCAGCAGCAGCATCTTCTGGTTCGGCGAATCGGCCATCGCCTTCAGCGCCTCGACGTACTTGTTGGCGACGAAGTAGTTCAGCGCGTTGATGTCGCCCTGCGCGATCGCGGCGGAAACGACCTCGGTGGCCTTCGCCTCGGCCGCGGCCAGGCGCTCGCGCGCCTCGGCCTCGCGGAACGCGGCCTCCTTCTGGCCCTCGGCGGCGAGGATCGCCGACTGCTTCTCGCCGTCGGCCTTGAGGATCGCCGCCTGGCGGAAGCCCTCGGCCTCGAGGATGTTCGCGCGCTTCTCGCGCTCGGCCTTCATCTGCCGCGCCATCGAATCGACCAGGTCGCGCGGCGGCTGGATGTCCTTGAGCTCGATGCGCGTGACCTTGAGGCCCCACGGATGCGTCGCCTCGTCCACGACCTTGAGCAGGGCCGCGTTGATCTGGTCGCGCTTGGACAGCGACTCGTCCAGGTCCAGGCCGCCGAGCACGGTGCGGATGTTCGTCATCACCAGGTTGATGATCGCGAGCTCCAGGTTGGCCACCTCGTAGGCGGCCTTGGCCGCGTCGAGCACCTGGTAGAACACCACGCCGTCGACCTTGACGACCGCGTTGTCCTTGGTGATCACGTCCTGCGAGGGAACGTCGAGCACCTGCTCCATCATGTTCATCTTGCGCCCGACGTTCTGCACGATCGGGACCAGCAGATGGAACCCGGGCTCCAGCGTGTGCGTGTACTTGCCCCAGCGCTCCACGGTCCACTCGTATCCCTGCGGCACGATGCGCACGAGCTTGTAGAGGACGATCACCGCGACGGCGATCAGGACGACGGGCAGGAGTCCGAGCCCCATGACGCTTCCCCCGGAATCGATGGCGATGCGGCAGTATACGTCGCGCCGCCGGCGCGGCGCGCTCAGGGCACTTCCGCGCCCGCCGGCTGCGGCAGCACCAGCGTCACCGCCAGGCCGCCGCCGTGGCGGTTGGCCAGCTGCACGCGCCCGCCGTGCGCCTCGGCGATCTCGCGCGCCAGCGCCAGGCCGAGCCCGGAGCCGCTGCGCTTGGTCGAGTAGAACGGCAGCAGCGCGTTGGCGAGCACCGTGTCGCTCATGCCGCTGCCGCGGTCGGCCACTTCGATGCGCACCTCGCGCGGCCCCTGCACGACGCCGACCTCGATGCCGTCGGCCGGGCTGCCCGATTCGTGCGCGTTCTTGAGCAGGTTGATCAGCACCTGTTCCACCTGCGTGCGGTCGAACACGCCCGGCGCCGGCGGCAGGGCGCCGGCGCGCCGGAACGCGTAGTGCCTGGCCAGCGTGTCCAGGAACGGCTCCCAGGCGACGGCCTCGGGCTTGGGCAGCGGCAGCTTGGCGAAGCGCGCGTAACCCTGGATGAAGCTCTCGAGATGGCGCGTGCGCTCCTCCACCGTGTCGAACACCACCGCCAGGCGCCTGAGGTCGCCCAGCCGCGCCAGCTCGCGGCCGGAATGCGCCATCGAGCGCATCGGCGCCAGCGAGTTGTTGAGCTCGTGGCTGATCACGCGGATGACCTTCTTCCAGGTCGCCACTTCCTGGCGCGCCAGCTCGCGCGTCAGGCGCTTGAGCTGGTAGAGCCGGTGCGGCTTGCCCTGCAGCTTGAAGTCGCGCCGCGACAGGTGGAACGTCTCTTCCTCGTGCTCCAGCGGCACGCTGAACAGGCCGTCGCCGTCGTTCTCGATCGCGCGCGCGAGCGGCGCCGGCGCGCCGGCGACGATGTCGGCGAAGCGCAGGCCGTTCAGCGGCTTGCCCTCGTTGAGCAGCTGGCGCGCGGCGAGGTTCGCATAGACCACGTGGCCGCCCTGCTCGACCAGCACGAGCGCCGTCGGCGTGTGCTGCACGACGGTGTCGAGCAGCAGCTCGCGCTGGAACAGGTGCTGGCGCTCCTCGCGCAGGACGCGCCCGAGCTCGTTGTGCGCATCGACCAGCTCGCCGACCTCGTCGCGCCGGGCCGCGCCGATCGAGAAGCTGAAGTCGCCGTCGCGGAACGCGACCACGCTGCCCGACAATGCGCGGATCAGCGCGGCGACCGGCCGCGCCAGCAGGTGCGCGAACGCGAGCGCCGGCAGCGCCAGCACGAGCACGGCCGTGGCGGCGCCGAGCCAGGCCGAGCCCAGCCAGGCGGTCGCCCAGGCCGCCAGCACCGCGGCGGCGATCGAGGCGACGGCGAGCGCTCCGGCGAGTTTTCCTTCGAGCGAGACGAGGCGCACCGCGAGCGGTCGGGAAGCGGAGTCGTCGCCAGCATACGACATCGCGGGAGGCTCATCGGAGGGACGCCGCCGCCGGGAGGCGGCATGCGGCCCTAGTCGGCGCTGACGCCGAGCTTGTCCATGCGCCGGTACAGCGCCTGGCGCGACAGGCCGAGCTCGGCGGCGGCCTGGCTGATCACGCCGCGGGCGTTCCTCAGCGCCGCCTCGATCGCCTCGCGGTCGGGCTCCGCATCGGGCGCGACGCGGCCGTTGCCGCCGCGCGCGGGCGCGAGCCCGAGGTCGCGCGCGGTGATGACGCCGTCGCGGCACAGCAGCGCGGCGCGCTGGATCGCGTTCTTGAGCTCGCGCACGTTGCCCGGCCAGGCGTAGCCGGCGAGCGCGGCGCGCGCGCTCTCGTCGAGCTTCGCCGCGCCGTCGAGGAAATGCTCGGCCAGCGGCACGACGTCGTCGCTGCGCTCGGCCAGCGCCGGCAGGCGCAGCTCGATGACGTTGAGGCGGTAGTACAGGTCCTCGCGGAAGCGCCCCTCGCGGATCATCGCGGCGAGGTCGGCGTTGGTGGCGCTGATCACGCGTACCTTGACCTTGCGCGTGCGGCTCGAGCCCAGGCGCTCGAACTGCCCGCTCTCGAGCACGCGCAGCAGCTTGGCCTGGCCGGCCAGCGGCAGGTTGCCGATCTCGTCGAGGAACAGCGTGCCGCCATCGGCGATCTCGAAGCGCCCTTCGCGCGCGCGGTTCGGCGCGCCGGTGTAGGCGCCCGATTCGGCGCCGAACAGCTCCGCCTCGATCAGCTCGGACGGCAGCGCGCCGCAGTTCACCGTCACGAACGGCCCGTCCTTGACGGCCGAGTTCGCCTGCACGATCTCGGCGATGCGCTCCTTGCCGGCGCCGTTCGGCCCGGTGATCAGCACCGGGATGTCCGCGCGCGCCACCTGGCAGGCCAGCTCGACGACGCGCTCGGTCGCGGTCGAGGCGAACACGAGCCCGCGCAGGTCGTATTTCTCGTCCAGGGCCTTGCGCCGCCGCCGCCGCTCGTCGCGGAAGCGCAGGACCTCGCGCGTGGCCTGCGAGAGCTCGAGCAGGTTCTCCACGGTCGCCAGCAGCTTGTTGTCGTCCCACGGCTTGGCGAGATAGTCCGAAGCGCCGGCCTTGACCAGGTTGACCGCGGTCTCGAGGTTCGTCCACGCGGTCAGCAGGATGATCGGCAGGTCCGGATGGCGCTCGCGGATCGCGCGGAACAGCGCCACGCCCTCGTCGCCGGACGTCGTGTCGGCGGTGAAGTTCATGTCCTGCACGACGAGGTCGACTTCCTCGCGCGCGAGCACGGCCAGCCCCTCGTCGGGGGAATGCGCGACCAGCGTGCGGATCTCGCGCAGGCCGAACAGGAGATCCAGGGCCGTGCCTACGGCCGCGTTGTCGTCGATCACCAGGACCGTGCGCATGAGCTTCTTTTCGGGGTCGGGTCGACGCATACGCCGCTGGGATGCGCCGGCGCGCCGAAAGGTTGCAGGATCGACCGCGGCCGCCGCGGCGGCCCGGGCTCGATACGGGGAGCGGGGACGCCGGCGCGCGGGCGCGTGACGCCATTCTGGCATGCCCGATCGCGCGGCGCGCAGCCCGCCCGGCGGCGCGCCCGCACGCCGTCAGCGCGCATCCGCCTTCGCGGCCGCCGGCGCCTGCTCGCGCAGCGCCGTCCAGGCCGCCTTGAGGCTGCCGGCCAGCTCCGGGGTCATCGCGTCCTCGCCGCCGATGTTGGTCAGCAGGATGCGCCCGAGCCCCGTGCGCGGATCGAACGACATGAACGTCGTCACGCCCGGGTCGCCGCCGTAGTGGCCGATGTCGCCGTCGCGCAGGAACTCCCAGAAGATGCCCTGGTTCGGATGCTTCGCGTCGATGCCCGCCGGCGGATGCGCGGCGTCGAACTGAGGGCTCAGCATCGTGCGGAACGACGCCGCAGCCAGCAGCGTCGAGTCCGCGCCGCGATAGCGCGATAGCCGGCGATGACGCGCGACAGGTAGCGGCCCAGATCGGCGCAGGACGTGTGCAGGCCGCCGTCCGGATACGTGACCAGGCTGTAGACCGGATAGGCCTTGCCCTTGTTCTCGTACAGCGTCGCGTTGTCGCTGCGGCTCTCGTCGGTGACCCAGCCGGACGCGGCCATGCCGGCCGGCTCGAACACGTGCGCCTTCACGTACTCGGCGTAGCGAGTGCCGGACTTCGCCTCGATCAGATAGCCGGCCAGCGCGGCGCCGATGTTCGTGTAGCGATAGGCCTGCCCGGGCGCGGTGCCGGCGAAGTTCTTCCGGCTGTAGTAGCGCCCCTTCTCGCCGAAGTAGTCGGCCAGGAAGTCCTTCAGCGCCGTCTTCGGCTTCGGTCCGGGCTCGTAGGCCTTCTCGTAGACGTCCTCGCGATCGACGATGCCCGAGGTATGCGTGGCCAGGTGCCGCACGGTGATCGCCTGGTCGGGGAACTGCGGATTGACCACCTTGAACGGCAGCAGGTCGTTGACCGGCGTGTCGAGCGTGAAAAGGCCCTGCTCGACGGCCTTCATCAGCGCCACGCCGATCAGCGTCTTGCTGATCGAGCCGATCGGCTGCACGGTCGTGGGCGCATACGGCCGCTTCGTGGCCACGTCGGCGAAGCCGAATCCGTTTTCGTAGCGGACGCCGCCGGCGTCGACGATCGACGCGCAGAAGCCCGGCATCGGCGACGACGCCTGGATCCTGCCGAGCTCGGCGTCGAGCGCCGCGCCCGGCCGTTCGGCCGCTCCGGCCGGCGCGCCGGCGAATCCGAGCACGGCGGCGAACAGCCCTCCGATGGCGTTTCTGGTGATGCGCATTGCGTGGACACTCCTTCCGTCGGTTCGAGTCGTTTCAGGTTCAGACGCTGCGCGTGGCCACCGCCGGCGGCACGCGCGAGGCGCGCAGCGCGGGCCCGAGCACCGCCAGCTGGCCCAGCGCCCACAGGCAGAGGAATCCGACCGGCACGTAGTACCAGGGCAGCCGCGGCGACTGGTAGGCGTGCATCAGCCACAGGCTGAGCGCATAGGCGAGCACGCCGCCGGCGATCAGGCCGAGCGTGGTGATGATGAAGTTCTCGGTCTGGAAATAGCGCAGGATGTCGAACTTCGTCGCGCCGAGCGCGCGCCGCGTGCCGATCTGGCGCGTGCGCTGCGCGACCCAGAAGCTGGCCATGCCGACGATGCCGAGCGCCGTCACGCCGAGCAGCGCGACGATGACCGCGCCGAGGATGATGGCCATCGCGCGGTCCTCCGCATATGCCTCGCTGCGCACCTGCTCCATGCTGCGCATGCGCCCGACGATGCGGCTCGGATTGGCCTCGGCGAGCTTCTGCTCGACGGCCTTCATGACCTCGTCGCGCCGCCCCGGCTCGGCGCGCACGAGGTAGCGCGTGTAGTTGCCGTACGGCATGTAGTACGGCACCAGCGTCGAGTACTCGATCCCGCGGCTCTCCGGCCAGGGCTGCTGCAGGCGGTCGACGATGCCGACGATCGTGGCCGGCGGCGCGTCCGTGTCGAGGTAGACCTGCTTGCCCAGCGCATTGCCGTCCGGGAACAGCTTTTCCGCCAGCGGCCGGCTGACGATGACGACGCGCGGCTCGAGGCGCTCGCCCTGGGTGCGCATCTCGATCTCTTCCGGCTTGAACGCGCGGCCGGCCACCAGCGTCGTGCCGAACGTGTCGATCGCCTGCGAATCGACGAGGTAGACCGTGGTGTCCGCGGTCGAGTTCTTCTGCTTGGGCTGCAGGCTGACGCCCGTGCCCCAGCCGCCCTGGGTCAGCGGCGCGGAGTTCGTGGTGGTCGCCGCCGCTACGCCCGGCAGCCGGCGCAGCAGCGCCAGGTCGGACTGCAGCACGGCGCGCGCGTCGTAGCCCTGGCCGAACCCGATGCTGCCGACGAGGAACGTGTCGGCCTCGTTCATGCCGCTCGGGCGGTGCATGCGGTCCAGGCGCTGGCCGATGATGAAGAGCGCGTTGCAGACGATCGCCAGCGTCAGCGCGACCTGCAGGCCGATCAGGATCATCGACACCTTGCTGCGCATCAGCGCGGAGAGGATGGGGCGGATTTCCATGGCTTTGGTCCGGGGATGGGGAGTCGGGAATGGGGAATCGGAGCGTGAGACGGCCGGGTCGGAGCTTGCGCGCCGTCCGTTCCCCGTTTCACGTTCCGGTTCCCGGCGCTTCACACCTTGAGCTGCGCGGCGGGCTGCACGCGGCAGGCGCGCCAGGTCGGGTACAGGCCCGCCAGTAGCGCCGAGACCACGGCCAGCACGATCGTCGTCGCGATCATCGTCCAGTCGAGCTGGGCGACGGTCTTGTACTGCGTGTAGAGCAGGCGCACCGAGACCAGGCCCAGGCCGGTCAGCAGCAGGCCGAGCACGCCGCCGGTCAGGCCGACCACGCCGGACTCGACCAGGAACTGCGTGAACACCTCGCGCCGGCTCGCGCCGAGCGCGCGGCGCAGGCCGATCTCGCCGGCCTTGCGCGTGAACTTGGCGAGCAGCAGGCCGATCGTGTTGACCAGGCAGACGGCGAGGAACGCGAACGCGAGGCCGGCCTGCACTTCGACGTCGCGCGACACGACCTGCTGGTCCTGCATCCAGCCCTTCACGTCGAGCAGGCGGTTGTTCAGCGGGCGCTGGAAGCGGCCGAGCTTCTTCTGCTCGTTGACGTAGCCGTCGAGGAACGCCTTGTACTCGGCCAGCCGCTCGGGCGAGTCGAGCTGCACCCACATCTGGATCCAGACGCAGTCGGAGTCCAGGTAGCCTTCCCAGCCGTCACCGGGCGTCTTCCAGCAGCTGTTGTTGCCGTTGGAGCGCTGCTTGAGGTCGATCGCGGTCGTGAACGGCATGTAGAACTCGTCCGGATCGGCGAACGCGCCGTTGGTCAGGTCGTAGTAGCGGAAGCGCAGCTTCCATTCGTCGAGCACGCCGACGATCGTGTAGTCGATGCCGTTCATGCGCACGGTCCGGCCGGTGCTGTCCTGGCCGCCGAAGAGCTTCTCGTTGAGGTCCTTGCCGAGCACCACGACGCGCGCGTGGCTGGCGTCCTGGTCGCGGTTCCACGGCTGGCCGAACTTGAACGGCGGCTCGAACATCGCGAAGAAGTCCGCGTAGGTCACCCGACCCAGCGCCTGGAACGGCTTGAGATCCTTGTTCTCCGGCTGGATCGGCTGGGTCAGCTTGAACATCGCCGCCTGCCTGTCGGCCTTGCCGGCCTCCATCAGCGCGACCGCGTCGCGATAGGTGACCTGGTCCGGCGGGCGGCCGTCGTCGAAGAACGGGGAGTCCGGGCTCCAGTTGTCGAGCTGCACGTAGTGCAGCTTGTCGCTCTTCCACGGGATCGGATCGCTGCCCATCAGGTGCAGCACGGTCAGCGTCGTCATGCTGGCGGCGATGCCGAGCGCGATGCCGACCACCATCAGCGCAGTCAGGATCGGATTGCGCTTGAGGCTGCGCAGGCCCAGTTGCAGGTAGTAGGCGAACATGGGATTCCGGAAATCGAGAAGGGGAATTGGTCGACCGTCGAGCAAAGGCGCGTGGCCCGAACGCCGGATTTCAGGACGAGACGGCCCGGGCCGATTCCCGGTTGCCGGCGTCCGATGCCTGCGTGCGGCGCAGCCGCGGCTCCTCCTCGAAGTCCGTGACCTGGCCGTCGATCACGTGCACGTTGCGGTGCGCGCGCGCGGCGAGCTCCGGATCGTGCGTGACCATGACGATCGTCGTGCCCTGGCGGTTGATCTCCTCCAGGAGCTCCATCACGCCGCGCGCCATCAGCGAGTCGAGGTTGCCGGTCGGCTCGTCGGCCATCAGCAGGCGCGGCGCGCCGGCCAGCGCGCGCGCGATCGCCACGCGCTGCTGCTGGCCGCCGGACAGCTCGGCCGGGAAGTGCTTCATGCGCGAGGCCAGGCCGACGCGGCTCAGCGACTCCTCGATGCGGCGCTTGCGCTCGGCTGCCGGAAAGCCGCGGTAGCGCAGCGGCACGTCGACGTTGTCGAACAGGTTGAGGTCGGGAATCAGGTTGAAGCTCTGGAAGATGAAGCCGATCTTCTCGTTGCGCATGCGCGAGCGGTCGTTGTCGTTCATGCCGCGCACGTCGACGCCGTCGAGGTAGTACTCGCCGCCGGTGAACTCCTCGAGCAGGCCGGCGATGTTGAGGAACGTCGTCTTGCCCGATCCGGACGGTCCGGTCACGGCGACGAATTCGCCTTCGCGCACGTGGATCGAGAAATCGCGCAGCGCGTAGGTTTCGATCAGATGGGTCCGGTAGACCTTCTGAAGGTGGGTCATCTTCAACATCGTCGGGGCCTCGGTGAGAGCGGGAATCGGGAATCGTGAATGGGGAATCGGGTGGGAGAAGGGAATCGGTCGTCGGGCGGACGGGCTTTCCTATTCCCGATTCCCCGTTCCCGATTCCCGGCGGTCAGTTGATCGCCACGCGCTGCGCACCGTTGAACTGGTCGGTGCCGGAGATCACGATGCGATCGCCTTCCTTGACGCCGCTGACGATCTCCACCGCGTTCAGGCTGGTGGCGCCGATCTGGATCGGCGTGCGCTCGGCCATGCCGCCGCGCACGACGTAGGCGACGCGGCCGGCGCCGGTGTCGACGAACTGCCCGCGCTCGACCATCAGCACGTTCGGGTGCTCGTCCATCAGGATGCGCGTCGTCAGCTGCTGGTTCTGGCGCAGGCCGGCGGGCTTGCGTTCGCCGAAGCGCACGCGGCCGGTCACCTGGCCGTTGACGACCTCCGGCGAGATCGAGCTGACTTCGCCGGCGTAGCGCTCGCCGCCTTCATGGATCTCCGCGTTCATGCCGACGGCGAGGTCGTGCGCGAACACCTCCGGCACCTGCACCTCGACCTCCAGCGCGCTGAGGTCGACGACGCTCAGCACCGCCGCGCTCTGCGCGACGTTGGCGCGCTGCTGCACGAACAGCTGGCCGACCTGGCCGTCGACCGGCGAGCGCAGCTTGAGCTCGTCCACCTGGCGCGCCAGGTCCTCGACCAGCAGCTTCTGCCGGTCCAGCGCGAAGCGCTTGGTCTTGAGCTCGAACGCGAGGCTCTCGCGGTCGAGCTCCACGTTGTGCTTGGCGTTCATCTCGCTGAGCTGGCTCTTGGACAGCGCGTCCTTCGCGCGCAGCACCGTCATCTCGGCCTGCGCGCCCAGCAGGAACGCCTTCTGGTTGCGCTCGACCTCGCGCTCGGCGGTCTGGCGGTCGATGACCGCCTGCTGCAGCGCCATTTCCGAGGCCGCCTGGCGCTTGCGGTTGTCGATGACGGCGCGCTCGACCTCGATCGAGAGGCTGTCCAGCGTGGCCTGCTCCTGCTTGAGCTTGTTGGTCAGCTCCGGCGAGTCGATCTCGGCGAGCACGTCGCCTTTCTTCACCTTGTCGCCGGCGCGCACGTCGAGCGTCACCGTGCCGCCGCTGCGCGCATACAGCGTCGGGGCGACCGCCGCGACCACCTTGCCCTGCACCGACACGTCGCGCGTGAGCGTGCCGCGCTTGACCTCGGCGATGCGCAGGCGCGCCGAGCTCGCCGACGAGTCGGCCGACATCAGCCGGGCCACCACCGGCGCGCAGAGCAGCGCGACGACCAGCAGGCCGGCGCCGGCGCCGATCCAGACGAGCTGCCGGCGACGGTTGCGCTGCGGAGCGAGCTGCCGGTCCTGTGCCGAGGTATCGCGAATCATTCCGAACGGTCTCCAAGCGGGCCGCCGGTGCGGCGACCCTTCCCGGGCGCTTTCGGAGCAACTCCCGTGCCAGCAGCTAAGGCATTGTTTCCAATGGATACGGCGACGATGCGGATCGGCGCGGACACTGTCCGGCCGCGTGCCGGACAAGCCGGACAAGCCGGACAGCCGGGCCGGACGCGGCCGCACGCGGCGCGCACCGCCACGCGCTTGCGACCCTTTCGTGCGGCGGCGCATCCTGAGCCGACGTGAACGGCAGCTTCCGCATCGACATCCCCGACACCGTGATCGCGCGCGCCAAGCGCGGCGACCTCGGCGCGCTCGAAACGATCTATCGCGCGTTCGAGCGGCCGTCGTACACGCTGGCGCTGCGCCTGCTCGGCGACGCCGAGAGCGCGCGCGAGGTCGTGCACGACGCGATGCTGCACCTGCTCGAGCGCATCGGCCAGTTCCGCGGCGACGCCCCGCTGTGGGGCTGGCTGCGCCAGATCGTCGTCAACGAGGCGCTGATGCGCCTGCGCCGCGAGCGCGGCGTCGCCTTCGAGGAGCTGCCCGACGACGACGACACGCCCGGCACGGCGCCGCCGCCGTGGATGCTCGCCGACGCGCGGCGCCTGGAAGGCGCGCTGGCGAAGCTGCCCGCGCTGACGCGCAGCGTCCTGTGGCTGTACCACGTCGAGGAATACACGCACCAGGAAATCGCCGCGATGACCGGCAAGTCGGTCAGTTTCTCGAAATCCCAGGTCGCGCGCGGCAGCAGCCGGCTGCGCGACCTGCTCGAACCTGAGGAGGAGGCCGCGCCATGCCTGACCGCGACGGCACATTGAACACCGGCGACGCGCTCGCCGCGGCGCTGCGCGCGCTGCCCGACGCGGCGCCGCAGCCGGACCTGTGGCCGCAGCTCGCGCGCCGGCTCGACCGTCGCCGGCCGCGCGCTTGGCGCCGCGCGCTGCCGGTCGCGCTCGCCGCCGGCGTGGCGCTGGCGCTGTGGCTGCCGCACGGCGTCCTGCGCGAGCACCGGCCGGCCGCTCCGACCGCCGCGCAGGTTCCGCCGGCGCCGGCGGCCGCGAGGGCGGACGATCTCGCCGAGCTGCGCCGGCGCTCGCAGGCGCTCGAAGGCTGGATCGCCGCGTTCTCGGCTCACGCGCCGCAGGACAGCCGCGGCCTGATGGCCGCCGTCGAGATCGAGGACCTGATCGGCTTGGTCGACGTGCAGCTCGACGCGGCGCGCGGCTCGGAGGACGCGCTGCCGCTGTGGCGCCAGCGCGTCGCCCTGCTGGAAGAGCTCGCGGCCGTCCGCGGCAACGCCCTCGCCGTCGCCGTCCGCGACGAGGACGCCGCCCCTTCGACGCGGCGCCTGTAGACATCCCGAGGATTCCCCAATGAAACGTACCATCTTGTTTATTGCTCTCGCCCTCGCCGCTCCGGCTGCCGTCGCCGCCGAGGCCAGGCCGCAGGGCGCGCCGCCGAAGAACGCCGCGGCGTCCGCGCCGGCACGCGAGGCAGGCGCATCCGCCGACGCCGCCGCGGCGCGCGCCGAGCTTTCCGAGCTGCGCGCGCAGATGCAGGACATCTCGCGCCGCATGGCCAAGCTCTCCGGCGAGCTCGGCGAGCTCGGGCCGCGCGCCTACGCCTACCGCTACCTCGCCGATCCCGACCGCGGCATGATCGGCCTGGTCCTCGCCAAGGACGGGCCGGGCCTGCGCGTGACCGCGGTCACCCCGGGCGGCCCGGCCGAACGCGCCGGCATCAGGAACGGCGACGTCATCGTCAAGGTACGCGGCGATTTCGAAGGCCCGTCCGGCGACTCGGCCGCGTTCCTCAACGAGGCCCTGCGCAACCTCAAGGCCGGACAGGAAGTGAAGCTCTCGCTGCGCCGCGACGGCAAGCCGCTGGAGATCACGGTCAAGGCCGAGCGCCGCGAGCCGTACAACTTCGCCGAGGCGCTCGCGCCCGACGTCGCCGCGCTGCCGCCCGACTTCGACCAGCGCATCCGCGAGAGCACCGAGCGCGCCCTGCGCGAAGCGCAGCGCGCGGCCGGACAGGCGCGGATCGGGCAGGAGGAAGCCCGGCGCGCGGCCGAGCGCGCGTTCGGCCAGGCGCAGCGCGCGCTGGAGCGCGCCGGCCTGCCGATGCCCTGGTGGGGCCTGAACCTGGCCAGCCTCAATCCCGAGCTCGGCCGCTATTTCGGCACCGACAAGGGCGCATTGGTGATTTCGGCCGATGCCGAAGCGCTGCCGGGGCTGCGCGGCGGCGACGTCATCACCCGCGTCGCCGGCGAGCCGGTGGTCCGCTCGGAGGACGCGCTGCGCGCATTGCGCGACCGGCCCGCCGGCGAGGACGTGCCGATCGAGCTGCTGCGCGACCGCAAGCCGCTGGCGCTGAAGGTGAAGGCGCCGGCGTTCAAGTCGATCTTCCCGGCGCCGCCCGCGGCGCCGATCCCGGTTCCCGCTCCGACGCCCGCGACGGCGCCGCCCCCGCCCGCGCCGCCCGTGCCGTCGGCGCCGGTCGCGCCTGCGGCGCCGCAGGCCGGCGCATGAACGCCTATCCTGCCTCGAGCGTCTGCCAGCGCAGGTATGCGGCGTCCAGCTCGGCCTGCAGCGCGGCCAGCTCGGCGTTCGCCGCGGCGATCGCCGCGCCGTCCTGGCGGTAGAACGCCGGATCCTGCATCGACGCGCCGAGCGCGGCGATGCGCGCCTCCAGCGCCTCGATGCGCTGCGGCAGCGCCTCCAGCTCGCGCGTCTCCTTGTAGCTGAGCTTGCGCTTCTCCGCGGCCGCTGCAGCCGGCTCGGACGGCGCACGCGGCGGCGGCGGCGGCGCACGCTCCGGCTTGCGCTCGGCGGGCGCGGGCGCGGCCTGCCGCAGCCAGTCGCTGTAGCCGCCGACGTATTCGCCGATGCGGCCGCCGCCTTCCAGCACCAGCGTGCTGGTCACCACGTTGTCGAGGAACTCGCGGTCGTGCGAGACCAGGAGCAGCGTGCCCGCGTAGCCGGCCAGCAGCTCTTCCAGCAGCTCGAGCGTCTCCACGTCGAGGTCGTTCGTCGGCTCGTCCATGACCAGCAGGTTCGACGGCCGCGCGAACAGCTTGGCCAGCAGCAGCCGGTTGCGCTCGCCGCCGGAAAGCGCGGTGATCGGCGCCCGCGCGCGCTCGGGCGAGAACAGGAAGTCCTGCAGGTAGCCGAGCGCGTGCTTGCGCGCGCCGCCGACCTGGATGTACTCGGCGCCCTCGGCGACGTTGTCGAGCGCGCTCAGGTCCTCGCGCAGGTGCGCGCGGTGCTGGTCGAAGTAGGCGATCTCCAGGTTCGTGCCGAGCCGAACCTCGCCGGCCTGCGGCGCGAGCTCGCCGAGCAGCAGGCGCAGCAGCGTGGTCTTGCCGGAGCCGTTCGCGCCGATCAGGCCGACGCGGTCGCCGCGCTGGATCGTCGTGGTCAGGCCGTCGACGATGCAGCGCCCGCCGTAGGCGAAGCGGATGCCGTCGACGTCGATCACGCGCCGCCCGGAGGCCGCCGCTGCGCCGACCTGCAGCTTCGCGCTGCCGGCGCGCTCGCGCCGCTGCGCGCGCTCGCGGCGCATCGCCTGGAGCGCGCGCACGCGGCCCTCGTTGCGCGTGCGCCGCGCCTTGATGCCCTGGCGGATCCAGACCTCCTCCTCGGCCAGTTTGCGGTCGAACTGCGCGTTGGCCTGCGCCTCGGCGTGCAGGCGCTCCTCGCGCCGGCGCAGGTAGTTGTCGTAGTCGCCCGGCCAGCTCGTCACGCGGCCGCGGTCGACCTCGACGATGCGCGTCGCCAGCGCGCGCAGGAAGCGGCGGTCGTGGGTGACGAAGACGACGCTGCCGGAAAAGCCCTGCAGCAGGCCTTCCAGCCAGGCGATCGCCTCGATGTCCAGGTGGTTGGTCGGCTCGTCGAGCAGCAGCACGTCCGGCTCGACGACCAGCGCGCGCGCCAGCAGCACGCGCCGCTTCATGCCGCCGGAGAGCGCGTCGAACGCGGCGTCTTCGGGTAGGTCGAGCCGCGCCAGCACCTGCGTCACGCGCTGGTCGAGGTTCCAGCCCTGCCCGGCGTCGATGCGCGCCTGCACCGCCGCCAGCGCGCGGGCGTGGCCCGGCTCGTCGAGCCGGTGCGTCAGGCGGTGGAACTCGGCGAGCAGCGCGCCGAGGTCGCCGAGCGCGCCGGCGACGACGTCGAACACCGACCCTGCGAGGTCGCGCGGAACCTCCTGCGCGAGCCGGGCGACGCGCGCGCCGCCCTGCACGCGCACCTCGCCGTCGTCCGGGCGCAGCTCGCCGGCGATCAGCTTGAGCAGCGTGGACTTGCCGGCGCCGTTGCGCCCGACGATGCAGACGCGCTCGCGCGGCTCGATCGCGAGATCGACCTTTTCGAGCAGCAGCGGCCCGCCGACCGAGTAGTCGACCTGGACCAGATTGACGAGGGACATCGCAGCGCCACGCAGCAGGGAGCCGCCTATTCTGCCGCGGGCGGCGGCGTCACGACACCGCTTCGCGCCGCGTGCCGAGCCAGACGCCGAACGCGACCAGGGCGAACCCCGGCAGCATCGCCGGCGCCAGGCGCTCGCCGAGCACCAGATAGCCCATGACCGCGGTGGTCGGCGGCATCAGGTAGAACAGGGCCGCCACCTCGGTCGCGGCGCCGCGGCGGATCAGCGCGAACAGCAGGGCGAAGCCGCCGACCGCGTTCGCCAGCGTGATCCAGCTCATCGCGCCGACGTAGGTGGCGCTCCAGTCGGTGCGGAAATGCTCGATGAAGAACGCCAGCGGCAGCATCGCCAGCGCGGCGGCGGCGTGCTGCACGGCGAGGCCGACGCGCAGGTCGAGCGCCGACGAATGGCGCTTCTGGTACAGCGTGCCCAGGCTCAGGCCGAGCAGGCCGACGAAGCCGCAGAAATACCCGGCCGTGCTGGCCCCGGCGAGGCGCCCCTGCAGCACCAGCAGCACGCCGATGAAGCCGAGCGCGAGTCCGCCCCATTGCCAGCGGCTCAGGCGTTCGCCGGCGAGGCGCGCGAACAGCGCCGTCGCCAGCGGCATCGCACCGATGAACAGGGCCGAGACGCCGGTCGACAGGCCCAGGTGCAGGCCCTCGTAGATGCCGCCGAACGACAGCGCCAGCGACAGCAGCCCGACCGCGGCGCTGTGCCCGAGCGCGCGCCAGCCCGGCCAGGCCGCCCGCGCGAATGCCGCCAGGACGGCGAAGATCGCCGCCGCCGCGACGAAGCGCAGCAGCAGGACGGTGAACGGGCCGCCGTGCTGCACGGCGAGCTTGCCGGCCGGATAGCCCGAGCACCACAGCAGCACGAACGCGACCACCATGGCGCGTCCGCGCCAGGTCTCGCCCTGCCCGCCCGATGTTGCCGCGCCGACCGGCGCCGTGCCCGCCCGCGAACCGTCCATGTGCCGACTCCTGCCGTGAGGCGATGAGACGGCGCCAGCCTAGGCGCGGCGACGTTCGCGATAAACTCGGCGGCGCTCAAGTCATCCTTGCGGAAAACGCAACAATGATCGAGACGCGCCTCAACGAGATCGCCGCCTTCGTCGAAGTCGGCCGCCGGCTGAGCTTCGTGCGCGCCGCCGAGCAGCTCGGCGTGCACGTCTCGGCGATCAGCCGCGCGGTCGGCGCGCTGGAAAACCGCCTCGGCGTGCGCCTGCTGCAGCGGACCACGCGGCGCGTCGGCCTGACCGAGGCCGGACGCGCGCACTTCGCGCGCTGCGAAGCCGTGCTGGCCGAATTGCAGGAAGCCGAAGCGGCCGCCAGCGCGCTCGGCACCGCGCTGCGCGGCACCTTGCGCGTCAGCGCCGGCAGCGGCCTCGGCCTCACGCACATGACGCCAGTGCTGGCGCGCTTCCTCGACCGGCATCCGCAGCTCGATCTGGACCTGCATCTGTCCAACCGCAACGTCGACCTCGTCGAGGAAGGCTTCGACGTGGCCATCCGCATCGGCGCACTGAGCGATTCGCGCCTGGTCGCGCGGCGCCTCGGCGACAGCCGTCGCCTGCTGGTCGCCGCGCCCGCCTATCTGCACGCGCACGGCACGCCGCGGCGCCCGGAGGACCTCGCGGCGCACGCCGGACTGGTGCTCGAGGTCGGTGCGCTGACGGCGCGCTGGGCGCTGCAGCGGCGCGGCGCGAAGGCGGCGGTGCGCGTACGCCCGCGCCTGCGTTCGAACAATGCGCTGGCCCTGCTCGACGCCTGCCGCGCCGGCGTCGGCATCGCGCTGCTGCCGCAGTTCATCGTGCAGGCCGATCTCGACGCGCGACGGCTCGTGCGCGTGCTGCCGGCCTGGGCCGCGGCCGAGCAAGGCGTCTTCGCGATCTATCCGGGCAACCGCTTCATTCCGGCCAAGGTGCGCGCCTTCGTCGATTTCGTCGAAGAGATCCTGCGCCCGTTCGCGCGCGCGCCGGCCGCCGCGCGCACGCCGCCCCGCCCGCGCGGGAACGCGGCGCGTTGACGCCTCAGGCGGCGCGGCGGCCCGCTTCGCCGCGGCGGGCCGCCAGCGCGCGTTCGACCACCTCCCAGCCGGCGTTCGCGCGATGCGCCTCTTCGCTCAGCACGCGCCGGAACGCGCGCGCGCCCGGCAGCCCCTGGTACAGGCCGAGGACGTGCCGCGTGACGTGCTGCAGCCGCTCGCCGCGCGCCAGATGCGCTTCCACGTACGGCTTCAGGCGCGCGATCACCTCGTCGCGCTCCGGCAGCGGCGTGCCGAACAGCGCGTGCTCGAGCTCGGCGAGCCGGTACGGCTCGTGATACGCGGTGCGCCCGAGCATCACGCCGTCGACCCGGCCGAGATGCGCCTCGACCTCGGCCACGCTCGCGATGCCGCCGTTGATGACGACCGTCAGGTGCGGATGCTCGCGCTTGAGCCGGTAGACGCGCTCGTAGTTCAGCGGCGGGATCTCGCGGTTCTCCTTCGGCGACAGTCCCTTCAGCCAGGCCTTGCGCGCGTGCACGATGAACGTGGAGCAGCCGGACGCGCGCACGCGGTCGACGAACTCGGCGAGCCCTGCGTATTCGTCCTGCTCGTCGACGCCGATGCGGCACTTCACCGTGACCGCCGCGCCCGTGTGCGCCACGGCCGCGCGCATCGCCGCCACGCAGTCGGCCACCAGCGCGGGTTCGCGCATCAGGCAGGCGCCGAAGCGCCCCGACTGCACGCGGTCGGACGGGCAGCCGACGTTGAGGTTGATCTCGTCGTAGCCGAGCTCGGCGCCGATCCGCGCCGCGCGCGCGAGCTCGTCCGGCTCCGACCCGCCGAGCTGCAGCGCGACCGGATGCTCCGCCGGATCGTAGCCGAGCAGCCGCTCGCGATCGCCGTGCACGACCGCCTGCGAGGTGACCATCTCGGTGTAGAGCAGCGCGTGCGGCGCGAGCAGGCGATGGAAGTACCGGCAGTGGCGGTCGGTCCAGTCCATCATCGGCGCGACGGACAGGCGTGCGAATGCCGCTTCGTGCGGCGGTGTCGGCGGCAGCGGTGCCGGGGCGTTCATGCGGACGGATAGGCCTGGGGTCGATGGGACATTCTCGCCGATGGCGGCGGCGAGACCGAGCGTCGGCGGCGGGCCTGGCCCCTCATGCGGCGGCGGCGTGCCGCCGCACCGCGCGTTCGGCGACCCAGTCGGTTTCCGGCGGGCACGTCGGCGGCGGGTCGCCGCAGGGACCGGCGGCGTATTCGCAGTTGCAGGTCTCGTCGAGCACGAAGTCGCGGAACGCGAGGAAGCGCTGGTCGCGTTCGGCGCCCTCGGGCCAGGCGAGCACGTGCACCTCCGGCGCGGTCAGGCTGAGCTTGTCGCCGAACGGCCGCACGAGGCGCCCGGCGGCGAGCTCGCAGTCGATCATCGGCGAGCGGCCGAGCGCGACGCCGAGGCCGTCGATCGCCGCCGACAGCGCGACGCCGTAATGGCTGAAGCGCAGGCGCGGCACGGCCGGCACGTCGGCGACGCCGAGGCATTGCAGCCAGGACGCCCAGCGCGATTCGTCGTACGCGGCGGACTCCTCCTCGATCAGCGTCTGTCGGGCGAGATCGGCCGCCTCGCGCAGCCCGCCGGCGCGCTCGAGCAGGGCCGGGCTGCAGACCGGGAAGATCGATTCGCGCAGCAGCGCGACCTCGTTCCTGCGCGGCGCCTCGTCGGCCGAGCGCGTGACGATGGCGACGTCGACGTTGGCGCGGACGAAGTCCAGCTCGGCGCATTCCATCGTCGAGATGCGGATCTCGATGTTCGGATGCAGCGTGGCGAAGCGGCCGAGCCGCGGCACCAGCCACCAGCTGGCGAAGGCCATCGGCGCGGCCACGGTGAGCACGCCGACCTGGCGCGGATAGCGGATGCGGTCCGAGGCGCGCAGGATCAGATCGAGGCCCGCGCGCACGCCCTCGACGAGGATGCGGCCTTCGTTCGTCAGCTCGATGCCCGGATTGCGCCGGTGGAACAGCGGCGCGCCGACGAACTGCTCGAGCGCGCGGATCTGGTGGCTGACGGCGCTCTGCGTGATCGCCAGCTCCTCGGCCGCGCGCGTGAAGCTGGCGAGCCTGGCCACGGCCTCGAACGTGCGCAGGACCGGCAGCGGCGGCGCGCCGCGGTAGGGACTCGGCATCGCTTTCTCCTCACATGAATCAGACTAATGATCGCGTTAGAAACGATCATTGGTTCCAGCATGCGCGGCGAGTCTAGGATTAGGCAGACTCATCTTCAAGGATCGATGCGATGCCTCGTCGTACCTGGTTGGGCTCCGCCCTGCTGCTCGCGGCCGTGATCGGCCTCGGCGCCGCGCTGGCGGCCTGGAAGCAGTTCTCGCTGGCCGAGGCGGCGGCCGCCTCGGCCCATCCGCCGGAGGCAGCCGAATCGGTCGCGTCCGCCGTGGCCGCGCCGCGCCGCTACGAGAAGACCACCACCTCGATCGGCACGGTCGTCGCGCTGCGCTCGATCACGCTGCGCAACGAGCTGCCGGGCACGGTGCGCGAGGTGGCGCTCGTGCCGGGCCGGATCGTCGAGGCCGGCACGGTGCTGGTCGCGCTGGACGTCTCGGTCGAGACCGCCGAGCTGCGGGCGCAGGACGCGCAGGCCGAGCTCGCGCAGAGCATGCTCGAGCGCATGCAGCGTCTCGGCGGCCGTCAGTTCGTCTCCCGGGCCGACCTCGACCGCACGCGCGCCGAGCGCGACGTGGCCCTGGCGCAGATCGCGCGCGCGAAGGCGGTGATCGCGCGCAAGACGATCCGCGCGCCGTTCCGCGCGCGCGTCGGCATCGCCGACGTGCATCCCGGCCAGTTCCTCGCCGAGGGCACGCTGCTGACCACGCTGCAGGGCGTGGACGAGTCCGCCTACGTCGACTTCACCGTCGCCCAGCAGGTCGGCAGCCGCCTGCGCGCGGGCGACCCGGTCCAGGTCGCGGCCGCCGGCGCGGCGCCGCTGCCGGCGCGGATCGTCGCCGTCGACGCGCGCGTGGATCCGGCGACGCGCAACGCGACCGTGCGCGCGAAGATCGACCGCGCCGGCGACGCGTTCGCGCCGGGCGCGTCGGTGCGCGTGCAGGTGCCGCTTGGCGAGCCGCGCCTGGCCGTGGCCGTGCCGCTCGGCGCCGTGCGCAAGGGACCGGGCGGCGACGAGGTCTTCGTGCTCGCCGCCGACGGCGACGGCGCCTTGCGCGCCCGCGCGCGCAAGGTGCAGGTCGAAGCGATGCTCGAGCAGGAGGCCATCGTCGCCGCGGGCGTCGAGGCCGGCGAGACGGTCGCCGCGACGGGTTCGTTCAAGCTGCGCGACGGCGCGCTGGTCGCGATCGCGGGCGCCGGGGCAGGCGTCGCGGCGGCGGGAGCCGTCCGATGAGCGGCGCGGCGGATGCACGCGCCGGGACGCGCGCGTTCACCGACGTCTTCATCCGCCATCCGGTGCTGGCGGTCACGGTGAACCTGGTGATCCTGCTGGTCGGCTGGCGCGCGCTCTCGGCGCTGCCGGTGCAGCAGTACCCGCAGATCGAAAGCTCGTCGGTGCTGATCACGACGCTCTACTACGGCGCCGGCGCGGACACGGTGCGCGGCTTCCTGACCACGCCGATCGAGCGCGCCGTATCGTCGATCGGCGGCGTGGACCACGTCGAGTCGACCAGCCGCGCCGGCCAGAGCACGGTGACGGTGCATCTCAAGCTCGGCCACAGCAGCACCGCGGCGCTGGCCGAGGTCACCGCCCGGCTGCAGCAGGTGCGCTCGGAGCTGCCGGCCGAGGCCGAGCCGCCGACGGTGGAGGTGCAGCGCGCGGACCGCCCGTACGCCACGTTCTACCTCAGCTTCGCCTCGAAGGAACGCAGCGTGCCGCAGATCACCGACTGGCTGCTGCGCACGCTGCAGCCGCAGCTGGCCACGCTGGAAGGCGTGCAGCGCGTGACGTTCGAAGGCGGACGGCAGATCGCGATGCGCGTGTGGATCGAGCCGGAGCGGCTCGCCGCGCTGAACCTGTCGCCCGGCGACGTGCATGCCGCGCTGGAGCGCAACAACTATCTCGCCGCGGTCGGCCAGACCAAGGGCGACGCCGTGCAGGTGAACCTGCTGGCGAACACGGACCTGCGCTCGGCGGAGGAATTCGCCGACCTGATCGTCGCCGACCGCGACGGCGCGATCGTGCGCCTGGGCGACGTGGCACGCGTCGAGCTCGGCGCCGAGGAGGCCGACCTGGTGGCCAAGTACGACGCGCAGGAAAGCGTCTACCTCGGCATCTGGCCGTTGGTGGGCTCCAACGAGATCGAGGTGGCCGACCGGCTGCGCGCCGAGATGGAGCGCCTGCGCCCGACGCTGCCCAGGGACATCGACATGCGCCTGGTCTGGGACGGCACGATGTTCATGCGCAGCGCGCTCCGGGAGATCACCAAGACGCTGGCCGAGACGATCCTGATCGTGGGCCTGGCGGTGTTCGCGTTCATGGGGTCGCTGCGCACGGCGCTGGTACCGCTGATCGCGATGCCGGTCTCGCTGGTCGGCACGGCGGCGGTGATGCTGGCGTTCGGCTTCAGCCTGAACCTGCTCACGATGCTGGCGATCGTGCTCGCGGTGGGCCTGGTCGTCGACGACGCGATCGTCGTCGTCGAGAACGTCGAGCGCCACGTGCACGAAGGCCGCTCGCGCGTCGGGGCGGCGCTGGCCGGCGCGCGCGAGCTGATCGGGCCGGTGATCGCGATGACGATCACGCTGGCCACGGTGTACGCGCCGATCGCGTTCCAGGGCGGCCTGACCGGCTCGCTGTTCCTCGAGTTCGCGATCACGCTGGCGGCGGCCGTCATCGTCTCCGGCGTGGTCGCGCTCACGCTGTCGCCGGTCATGAGCTCGCGCTTCGTCCACGAGCGCGGCCGCGAAGGGCGCATGACCCGGCTCGTCGACCGCGTGTTCGAGCGCGTGCGCGGCGGCTACGCGCGGCTGCTCGACGCGGCGCTCGCGATGCGCTGGGCGATCGTCGCCGCGGCGCTGCTGGTCGCGCTGGCCGCCTGGCCGCTGTACCGCGGCGCGCGCCAGGAGCTCGCGCCGGTGGAGGACCAGAGCCACATCAGCCTGTTCTACGAGGCCGCGCCGGACTCGACGCTGGCGGCCACCGACCGCGAATCGCGCGAGGTCGTCGCCGCGCTGAAGTCGTTCGCCGAGACCGACTACCTATGGTCGCTGACGGCCGCGTGGGGCGGCTACGGCGGGCTGGTGGCGAAGGACTGGACGCAGCGGAGCCGCTCGACCGAGCAGATGTACGGCGACGTGTACGCCGCCGTCGCGAAGATTCCCGGCCTGCGCGTGTTCCCGCGCCTCGATCCGCCGCTGCCGACGCCCGGGCAGTACGACGTGGAGCTGGTGCTGCAGAGCAGCGCGCCGGTCGAGCAGCTGCTGGGCACGGTGCAGGCGGTGCTCGACGCCGGACGGCGCAGCGGCAAGTTCCTCTACGTGGATACCGATCTCAAGATCGACCTGCCGGAGGCGCGCGTGGTGCTCGACCGCGAGCGCGTCGCCGACCTCGGCCTCGACCTCGCCGGCGTCGGCCGCGAGCTCGGCACCTTGCTCGGCGGCAACTACGTCAACCGCTTCAACTACTTCGACCGCAGCTACAAGGTCATCCCGCAGGTGCGCGACGCGGACCGCGCGACGCTGGAGCCGCTGCTCGACCTCAAACTCAAGACGGCGGAAGGGCGGCTCGTGCCGGCCTCGACGTTCATGCACGTCGAGACGGCCACGGCGCCGCGCACGCTCAACCGCTTCCAGCAGCGCAACGCAGTGCGCGTGTTCGGCGGCGTCGGCCCCGGCGTCACCAAGGACGAGGGCCTGCGCGTGCTGGAAGCGGCCGCCGCCGCGGCCGGCGGCGCAGACGTCGCGCTCGACTACGCGGGCGAATCGCGCCAGATCCGCAAGGAAGGTTCGGCGCTGACGGTCACGCTCGGCTTCTCGCTGGTGCTGATCTACCTGGTGCTCGCGGCGCAGTTCCGCAGCTTCCGCGATCCTTTGATCGTGCTCCTCGGATCGGTGCCGCTGGCGATCTCCGGCGCGCTCGCCTTCGGCTACCTGGACCTGACCACGATCAACATCTACTCGCAGGTGGGGCTGATCACGCTGGTCGGGCTGATCGCGAAGAACGGCATCCTGATCGTCGAGTTCGCCAACGCGCGCCAGGCGCTGGGCCTGGACAAGATCGCGGCGGTGCGCGAGGCGGCGCAGAAGCGGCTGCGCCCGGTGCTGATGACCTCGGCGGCAATGGTGTTCGGCTCGCTGCCGCTGGTACTGGTGAGCGGGCCCGGGGCGGCGGCCCGCAACAGCATCGGCACGATCCTCGTCGCCGGCATGATCATCGGCACGCTGTTCACGCTGTTCGTCGTGCCGGTGTTCTACTCGCTGATCGCCGCCGACCGACGCGCCGGAGCCGCGTCGGAGGACGCGCCGCGCGCGGCGATCGAGCATGCCGCCGGAGCGCCCGCATGAGCACGTCGGCGCGCACGCCCTGGCCGCGGATCGCCGTCCTGCTCTGCGCGGGCGTGGCCGTGGCCCTGCACGGGGGCAAGGTCCCCGGGGCGATCGCGCTGCTGCGCCACGATCTCGGACTCGGGCTGACCGCCGCCGGATGGGTCGTGTCGATCTTCAACCTGGTCGCCGCCGGCGCCGGCTTCGCACTCGGCCTGCTCGCCGACCGCGTCGGCCAGGCGCGCGCCGCGCTGGCCGGCCTTCTGCTCACCGCGGCGGCATCGGCCGCGGGCGCGGGCGCCGCGAATCCGGCATGGCTGCTCGCCAGCCGCGCCGTCGAGGGACTGGGCTTCATGCTGGTGGCCGTCTCGGTGCCGTTCCTGATCGCCGGCGCCGCCGCGCCGCAGGATCGCCGCGTCGCACTGGGGCTTTGGGGGGCCAACGTGCCGCTCGGCATCGGCGCGATGCTGCTGCTCGGCGCGCCGCTGCTCGACCGGATCGGCTGGCGCGGCCTGTGGCTGCTCGGCGCGGCGCTGGCCGCGGCGGCGGCCGCCGCGCTGTGCCGGTCCACGCGCGGCGTGCCGGTCACGCGCCGGCCACGCGGCGCGGCGCCGCTCGCGCAGATCCGCCGGCTGGCGGCGCATCGCGGTCCGCTGCTGCTCGCCGCGACATTCGCGCTCTATGCCGGCCAGTACCTCGCCGTGATCGGCTTCCTGCCGCTGATCCTCACCGAGGTGGACGGATTGCCGGGCTCCGCGGCGGCGGCGCTCGGCGCGGTCGCGGTGCTCGGCAACGTGCTCGGCAACGCCGGCGCGGGCTTCGCGCTGCGCCGGGGCATCGGCGCCGACCGGCTGCTGATCGGCGCCTCGGCCGCGATGGCCGCCGGCGCGGCGCTGGTGTTCGCACAGGATGCGGGGCCCGTGGCGCACGTCGGCGGCGCGATCGCGTTCTCCGCGGTCGGCGGGCTGATACCCGGCACGCTGTTCGCCGTCGCGCCGGAACGCTCGCCTGCGCCGGAGCTGCTCTCGGGCGTCAACGGCCTGATGATGCAGGGATCCGCGCTCGGCCAGTTCGTCCTGCCGCCGGGCGTCGCCGCGATCGCCGCGTCGCACGGCGGCTGGACCGCCGCGGCTGCGGCGACGACGTCGGCGGCGGCGCTGGTCGTGCTGCTGGCGCGCCGGCTCGCGCGCCTCTCCGGCCCGCAGGCGGCGCGATAGGCGCAGGCCGCGCGCGGCTCTATCATCGCCGGCACGAATGGCGGGAGCGAACCATGAGGAATCTGGAAGGAAAACGCGTGGCGATCACCGGCGGCTTCGGCGCGCTCGGCGCCGCGGTGGTGCGCGCGGTGCAGGACGCCGGCGCGCGCGCGGCGGCGATCGACCGCGCCGCGGCGCCGTCCGGCGCCGACCTGGGCGATGCGGCGCTGCTCGGCGGCGTGGACCTGGCCGACGCCGGCGCGGCGCGCGCCGCGCTGGACGACGCCGCGCGCCGGCTGGGCGGCCTCGACGCGCTGGTCAACGTCGCCGGCGCGTTCCGCTGGGAAACGCTCGCCGACGGCAGCCTGGAGACCTGGGACCTGCTCTATCGCGTCAACCTGCGCACGGCGCTGGCGGCGAGCCAGGCGGCGCTGCCGCACCTGCGCGCGAGCGGCGGCGGGCGCATCGTCAACATCGGCGCGGCGGCGTCCGCCAAGGCCGGCGCCGGCATGGGCGCGTACGCGGCGTCGAAGTCGGGCGTGGCGCGGCTCACCGAAGCGCTCGCCGAGGAGCTCAAGGACGAGCGCATCACCGTCAACGCGGTGCTGCCCAGCATCATCGACACGCCGCCGAACCGCGCGGACATGCCGAAGGCGGACTTCGACCGCTGGGTCAAGCCGGAGCAGCTCGCCGACGTGATCGTGTTCCTGCTCTCGGATCGCGCCCAGGCGGTCACCGGTGCGCTGCTGCCGGTCGTCGGCCGCGTCTGAGGTCGCAGGCGCCGCAGCGCGTTTCCGCTGCGGCGCGCAAAAAGAAGCCGGCCCGGAAGCCTCCGGGCCGGCGGGATCGCGATGAAAGCTGATCAGCGAATCGAGCTGAGGAACGCGCCGTCGACGCCGACGAGCTGCCCGCCCTGGTCGAGGCGCAGCCAGCCCGAGCCTTCGGGGTTCTCGTAGATGTTCGCGCCGTCCGGCACGAGCGAATCCACGAGCTGGCCGAGAACCGGGATCTGCGAGATCTCCAGGTCGCCGAGCGTGTTCTGGTCGAGTCCGCGGATGACCATCGCGCGGTCGCCCTGCGTGATCGTCAGGCGGCTCGACAGCGTCATGCCGTTGCCGGCGTTGAACGGCGTCGTGTTGATCGTGATCTTCGTGCCGTCGTCGAGGTTCAGCGTCGTCGTGCCGTAGAAGTCGCCGACGTGCTTGCCGTCGACGTCGACGTGCGGGTCGCCCCAGATGCGCGTCGTCTCGCCGGTCTTCTTGTTCGTGACCGTGAACTCGGAATTGCCCTCGTTGACGTCGATCGTGTAGTTGCCGAGGTCGATGTGCGCCTGGCCGCCGTTCTGCTGCACGCTCCACTCGCCGCTCGGCTGCGGACGGATGCCCTGCGCGCGGTTGAGGTAGTCGGTGATCGCGTTCGCCTCGACCTTGCTGATGTGGCCGTCGATCGACGCAAAGCCGATCATCTGCAGCACGGTCGAGCGCTCGCTGGCGCTGAGCTTGGCCAGGTCGGCGCTGTCGATCGCGTCGCTGACGCGCTGCTGGTTGCTGCAGCCGTCGCAGGTGCCGAGCATGCCCTGGCCGGCGCCGACGAACAGCGCGTCCTTGAACGTCTGCACGACCTTGTCGACGAGGAAGCCGAGCAGGCCGCCGAACAGCGGGTTGCTCGGGCTCTGCTGCGCCGCCTGGGCCGGCACGGACGGCTGGTAGCCGGCGTCCTGCGGAACCTGCAGGTTGCCGAAATTGCCGCCGGTCAGCGTGTCGACCAGCTGGCCGGTCGACTCGAACGTGCGGATCATGCCGGTGATGATGCTGGCGTCGGCGCTGCTGATGTAGCCGTCGGCCGACAGCGTGCTCGTCACCGACATCAGGACGTTCTTCTCCTGCGTCGACAGGTTGTTCGTGTTCGCCGCGTCGAGCGCCGCGCGCACCTGCGTCGCACCGAGGCTCGGATCGACGTTGGACAGCGCGTTGCCCATTGCGCCGCGGAACTGGACGTTCTCGGCGAAATTTCCAGTAATAGACATGTGAATCCCCTTTTGATCGGCTGAACCGGTGTACGCGGCGAAAGTTTGCTGGGGACTTCGTTGCCGCAACAGCCGGGATTATCCCTAGCTAGGGATAACCCTTGAGGATGCCGGGGGACCTCGCCGAAGGGTCCGGCAGCCGCCGGACCCGGGTTCGGCTCGAACGGAAAATCAGCCCTGGCGCGGACGCAGCATCGCCGGGCCGGCGGCCGGACCGGCGAGATCCGCAGGTCCGTGGAACACCGGCTCGATCGAGAGCTCGCCCAGCCGGCTCTCGGCGAAGCGCTTGACGAGCTCGTCCTGGAATTCGAGCAAGGTGTCGTAGGCATCGCGCGAGGACACGTCGGCGCGCAGGCGCCAGCCGTCGTCGGTGCGCGTCAGCCATAGGTCAGTTCCGGGCAGCGCGTCGTTCTGCATGCGCAGCAGGACCTCGCGCGGGCGCCCGCGCGCGCTGCGCGGGTCGGTCACGAGCATCTGCCGCACGTGCTTCTGCAGCAGCTCCGACAGCGCGGGCGCGAAGCCGGCCTGCGCCTGCGCGGCCTGCGGAACGTCCATCGCCGCCGGCGCCTGCGGCTGCAGCTGGGGCTGGGCCAGCATCTCGGCCGAGACCATGCCTGGCGAAGCGCTGCCGGTCGACGGCGAGGACGAGGCGTCCTGTCCGCCCTTGTCGTCGGCGTCCTCGCCGGACCGGGCCGCGCGCACCGCCTGCACGAGCTCGGCGTCGCCGCGCGCCGCCTTGTGGGCGATCTGCTGCGTCGATGGCGCACCCTGCGTGTCCTTCGTCTCGCGCAGGGACTCGCTGCGGCCGTCCTGCTTGCCGTCCGCGGCGGCCTTCGGCGCCGGTGCCGCATCGCTCGGCTGCTGCGCGCGCGGCAACGGGGCGTCCGCCGGACGCGCGCGGCGCTCGGCATCGGCCAGGCGCGGCGCGGCTTCCTGTTGCGGCCGTTCGGCTTTCGGTTCTTCCGTCGCACGGCCCTCCAGCGGCTGCGCCGCCGGCGCATCGGCGTCCTTCGACGGCGCCTGCGCGACCGGTTGGCGGGGCGTGTCGAATGCGCGCAGCATCGCCGCGCGGAAGCGCTCGGCGACGCTCTGCTCGTCGGCCGGGAGCGCCGTCGGCACGGGCATGCCGCCGTTCTCGCGCTTCGCCGCAGTCCGCGGGTCCTGGCCGGCAGGCTCGCGCGAAGCGGCGCGCGTCGTCTCGCCCCGGTTCTGCATCAGCGCGCGGAAACGGTCGACGTCCTCGGGCTGCGGCGCCTCGCCGGCCTGCCGGACGGCGCCCTCGCGCAGCGCGGCTTCCTGCGAACCGCGGTCGACGCGCGCGCGTTCCTCCGCGGCGAGGCGGCGCAGGCGCTGGTCGTTCTGGCTGGAAGACGAATCGCTGATCAGCATGGGTCACCCCGTCGTTCCGTTGGAAGGGCGGAACAGCTCCTCGCTGGCCTGCTCTTCCTGGCGTTCGCGTTCGCGCTGCACGCCGCGCTGCCACTCGCCGCGGAACGTCTCCAGCGCATCGACCTTGGCCTGTGCGCGGCGCAGCGCGGCGATCTCCTCGGCGAGCCTCGCCTGGGCGCGCGCGACTTCCTGCTCGGCGCCGGCGATCACGCCGTCGGCGCGCAGGATCTCGCTGTCGAGCCACGCGCGATGGCGTTCGGCGCGCTCGAACCAGTCGGCGACGAGCGTCGCCGGATCGCTCATCGCCGCCTCGCAGGCGGCGAGATGCCCGGCGCGCCGCCGGCCGATGTCCGTGCGCGCCTGCCGCGCGACCTCGAGTTGGCGCTCGGCGCGCGCGAGCTCGGCGCGGCGCTCGGCGACGACGCGCTGCGCGGCCTCGAGCCTGAGGTCGCGCACGCGCTTGAGCGGTTCGAGAGGAAAGCGCTTCATCTGAACATCCCCAGCAGGCGCGCGACGGTCTCGTCGTAGCTGCCGAAGCGGTCGGCGGACTGGCGCAGGAACGCGTTGATCTCGCCGATCTTCGCCACTGCGACGTCGGCGTCCGGATCGTTGCCGGCGCGGTATTCGCCGAGCTGGATGAGCAGCTCGATGTCGCGGTACTTGGCCAGGTAGCGGCGCAGCAGGCCGGCGGCCTGCTGGTGCTCCGGCGAGGTGACGCGCGTCATCACGCGGCTCGCGCTGGCCAGCACGTCGATCGCCGGGTAGTGGTGCTGCGCGGCGAGCTTCTTCGACAGGTAGATGTGGCCGTCGAGGATCGAGCGCACTTCCTCGGCTACCGGATCGCCGCCTTCTTCCTCTTCCATCAGCACGGTGTAGAAGCCGGTGATGGTGCCGCGGTCGTTGTTGCCGGCGCGCTCGAACAGCCGCGGCAGCGCCGAGAACACCGACGGCGTGAAGCCGCGCCGCGCCGGCGGCTCGCCCATCGCCAGGCCCACGTCGCGCAGCGCGCGCGCGAAGCGCGTGACCGAGTCCATCATCAGCAGCACGCGCATGCCCTGGTCGCGGAAATGCTCGGCGATGGCCGTGCCGACGTAGGCGACGCGGCTGCGCTCGAGCGCCGGCCGGTCCGAGGTGGCGACGACGACGACGCTGCGCCTGAGGCCTTCCGGCCCGAGGCTGTCGTGGATGAATTCGTTGACCTCGCGGCCGCGCTCGCCGACGAGCACGATGACGTTGACGTCGCAGCGCGCGCCGCGCGCGAGCATGCCGAGCAGCGTGCTCTTGCCGCCGCCGGCGGTGGCGAAGATGCCCAGCCGCTGCCCCTCGCCGACGCTGAGCAGGCCGTCGATGGCGCACACGCCGGTCGGCAGCGGGCGGTCGATCAACCGGCGTTTCAGCGGATTGGGCGAGGGCGCGTAGACCGAGGCGCGCTGGCGCGTGTCGAGCGGCCCGAGGTCGTCGAGCGGCTCGCCGTGCGCGTCGAGGATGCGGCCGAGCAGCGCCGGCCCGACCGGTACGCTGGCCTGGCGACCGGTCGCGGTCACCGTCGTCGCGGCCGAGATGCCCTCGAGCGGGCCGAGCGGCGTCAGCAGCGTGTGGCTGCGCGAGATGCCGACGACCTCCGCCGGCAGCGTGAAGCCGCTTTCCGGCTGCTCGAGCACGCACAGCTCGCCGATCGCCGCGTTGATGCCGGTGACGCGCACGAGCGTGCCGTACGCCTCGGCGACGCGGCCGACGCGCTGCAGCGTCTCGCGGTGCGCGAGCGCGCGCAGCAGCGGCTGCGTGGCGCCGGCGCCGCCGGCGTCTGCGTAGGCGGCGTCGTCATTCAGCGACTGCACCGGAGGTCTCCGGGAAGGCCGGACCGTCGTGCGCCGACTCGCGCTGCGCGGCGGCGAGGATCACGCGCACCTGCTCGAGCTGCTCCTTGAGCCCGGCGCGCACGACGCCGCCGTCGGTCTCGATGATGCAGTCGAACGGGCCGAGCTCAGGCGCCGCGACGATCTCGGCCGCTGCGGCGCCGCCGATGCCGACGCCGAGCCCCTCGGCGGCGAGGCGCAGGCGCGTGGCCTCGGCGATGTCCGGATGGACGCGCACGACGAGGTTCGGTTCGAACGCGAGCTGGCGGACCGCTTCGCCGACGAGCACCGGCACGAGCCGGTCGGCGCCGATGGACGGCGCGATGCGTTCGACGACGCCGACGGCGAGCTCGCTGATCTGCGCGCGCATCTTCTCGGCGAGCTGGTCGCGCGCCTCGCGCAGCGCGGCGATCGCCGCCGCGAACTGGCCGAGCGCCGTGTCGCGTCCTTCCGCGAGCCCGGCCTCGCGTGCCCGCTCGCGTTCGGCGGCGAGCTCCGCGTCGAGCGCCTGCACCGCCTGGTTCGCCTTGTCGACGAGCGCCTGCACGTTCGCCAGCGGAACCCAGGCCGAGGCCGGAATCACGCGCGCGTCGACGCCGAGCGCGTAGCGTTGCTTGAAGTCGATCAGCGCCGCGTTCATCGGTTCGCGTCCGCGGCGCTCTGGCTGGCCGCATCCAGGTACTGCGCGACGGCCGCGGACGGCAGCCACGCATCGCGCCGCTCGCCGGCCGCGACCGGGGGAAAGGCCAGCCGCACGCGCTCGCCGAGGAGTGCGTGCAGGTTCGATGCATACGTGAACAGCTCGACGCGGCCGCGCTGGCGCAGCAGCTCGGCGAGCGCGTGCACGTTGTCGATGACGCGCGCGAGGCCGGCCACGGCGCAATGCCGCACCGCCTCGGGGACCGCGCCGCGCCACGGGTCGGTCGACAGCGCGAACGAAAGGCGCGCCGCGCCGATCGCCTCGCGCAGCCGCAGCACCTCGCTGCGTTCCACGCGCGCGCGCAGCGCCGGCGAGAACGCCAGCGCGCCGAGATCGAGCGCCGCGCCGCGCAGGCGCTCGCCGGAGAACAGCGCGGCCGGGTGATGCTCGACCCATGCGGCGTCGTTCGCCGCCTGCAGGCGGAACAGCAGCGGCGATTCGTCCTGCAGGCGCAGCGCGAGCATGCGCCGCCCGAGCGGCGTCGCGCGCGCGCGCTCGACCAGCGCCGGGGTCGCATCCGCGAAGCGGCTCGGCGGCGCGCCGTCGAGCGTCGACTTCAGCAGAGCGGCCCAGCGCGGGTCAGCCGCCATCGCGCTTGCCCTCCTCGGCCTTGCGTCCGCCGGCCAGCGCCGCCAGCGAGGTGCGGCTGCGCCAGAGCAGCAGCATGGCCGCCATCAGCGTCAGCACGGCGAAAACGAACAGCAGGCCGCGGGTGACGTCGCTGCGCGAGGCGAAGCGGATCAGGTCGTTCGGCGCCGCCTTGGCGCCGCCGTCCGTCGCGGACGTCGTCGGCGCCTCCTGGTACGGCGTGCGCGTGAAGAACTTGACCGTGACGCGGTCGGGGTTGTCCAGCCCCTCGATCGCATCCTTGACGATCGCCTTGATGTCGGTTTCGCGCTCCTGCACGTGCGCGCCCGGCGCGGTCTGGATCACGACCGACGCCGACGCGGAGTCCGACTTTCCGCCGATGAGGTCGCGGTCCGGCAGCGCGACGTGGACGCGCGCGCTGACGACGCCGTCGATCTTCTGCAGCGTGCTGGCGAGCTCCTCGCTGAGCGCATAGAGGTAGCGCGCCTTGTCCTCGGTCGGCGAGGCGACGAAGCCTTCCTTCTTGAAGATCTCGCCCATCGACGGATGCGCCCGGTGCGGTAGTCCGCCGGCCTCGAGCACGGCCATCGCCGTGGGCATGTCCTTCTTCGACACGCTGACGGTCCAGTCGGCGCTGCGGTCGGCCTGGTGCTTGTCGGCATCGATGCCGGCGCGCAGCAGCGCCGCGGACACCTCGTTGGCCTGCTGTTCGTCGAGATGGGAATACAGCGGCTGCCTGTCGCCCATGCAGCCGGCCATGCCGAGCGCCGCGAGCAGCAGGAAACAGCCGCGCAGGACCGGACCGGGTACGGTCCTGCGCGGAGACGGACGAACGGCGGCTTGCGCCGGTAGCGCGTGCATGGCGAACCTCAGGACTGCTGGCGGAACAGCTGCTGGACGCCGTCCGAAGTGCGATTGGCCACGTTGGACGTCAGTTCCGCATGGAACAGGAACTCCTGGCATTTGACCGTCAATTGCATCATCTGGCCAGGGGTCGGCTCCGCGCCCGCTTCGAGGTTCGCGGCGATCTCGCTGAAGCTGCTGACGCGACCGTTGAGCGACTCGAAGTTCTGCAGCACCGCCTTGAAGCCCGGCGAGATCGCTTCGACGCTCTGCGGCGCGCTGACCTGGGACGGTGCGGCGTTCGCGTACGCTTCCTGGAAGCGCGCGATGTCGTAGACCGTCACCTGCGTCTGCGGCCCGGCGGCCTGCGGGGCCGCCGCGAGCGCGGCGAGATCGATCGATTGGATGGGTGTCATGGAAGCACCTCGCAATGGATGCGTTGGTGGAGGAAACGCCCTCGGGCGGCTGCGCCGGCCTGCGCCGACATCGACGACGATCGCCGATGCCGGGACGCAGGTTGTTCCGTGCGGCCGTCCGCCGTCGTGCGCCCGCTCCGCTGCCGGCTCGTTACTGCTTGCGAGCCAGCGAGTCCAGCGCCTGGCCGACGGAGTTGTTCGACGTCGACGAGTTCGTGGCCAGGAACTGCATCTTCAGCGAAGCGGCCGTCAGCAGCGTGACCGTCGAGGGCTGGTCCTGGCCGCCGTTGCCGATCTGGTCGGACAGCGCGGTGATCTCGCCGGCCTGCTTGTCGAGGACGTTGCCCCACGCCTTGGCCATCGCCTCGTACCAGCTCTTCGCCTGCGTGTCCGTGACCGGACCCGGCAGCGTCGTCCCCGGCGGGTTGAACGAACTGTTCGGCTTGACCGGCTGGACCGGAGCGCCGCCGCCAACGATGTAATTGGTGCTCGTGCTGCTCATGTTACGTCTCCTCCTCAGGGTGATTTGGCATCGACCACGCTGTCGCGCGGGAGACGCCGGATGTTGCCCGCGGGGTCGCGGACAACGACGCTGTCTTCCTCGAGGCCGAGGAAGGTATCGCCATTCGGCAGCTTGCTGTTGACGTAGTAGACCGACTTGTCGACGGCTTCCAGGTACGGGTCGTCGCCCTCGACGATGCGGCGGATGCGCTTGTTGTCCGGCACCGGTGCGGGCGAAGGCGAGACCGGATCGAGGTTCTTGATCGCCACCTTCAGCCGAAGCTTCTCGTTGAGGTCGTTGATCGTGCGCGAGGCCAGCGCGGCCCTCAGCGGCTGCTCGTCGCCGAAGCGGCCGGTGATCTCGACGTTGCCGTTGCCGGTCCACTTCGTCGTCGCGTGGAGGTTCTGCATGCGCAGCGACTCGCGCAGGTCCTGGGCGATGCGCGGCCCGCTCTTCGCCTCGACGACCACGTTGGCGAAGCCGCGTTGGTCGAGCTTGCTGCGCAGCGTGGCCATGTCCTCGTCGCGCTCGACGTAGCCGGAGATGGCCAGCTTGTCGCCGGCCTGCTTGTCGACCTGCAGATGGCTGAATCCGAGTCCCTGCAGCAGGCTGGCCAGCTCGGCGTCGCGCAGCGGCGCCGGCGCGGTCACCGGCGCCGGCTTGGAGCCGTGCTGGGCGAGCAGGAGCGCGGCGCCGCTGGCGCACAGCAGCACCAGCGCGACGCCGAGCGTCGCGGCCCTGCTGCTGCGCCGGCGCGCCGCCTGCGCGGCGCCGGCTTCGTCCTGCGGCGGAACGGCCGGCTCGACGCGGTCGAGCAGCGTCTGCCAGCGCTCGCTCCAGTGCGGCCCGAGCGCGAAGCAGGCGCCGCCGATGCGGATCAGCGCGAACGGCGCCACGGCGAGCGGGTCGCCCGGATGCAGCACGCTCTCGTCGATGCGCACGTCGGCGTCCATCGCGCGGATCGTGACCTTGCCGTCGGCGTAGTTGACGATGCAGTGGTGCGAGGCGACGCCGGGGTCGGTGAAGATCAGGTCGCAGTCGTCGCTGCTGCCGATGATCAGCATGCCGCTGCCGTGCAGCTTGCGCTCGGCGCCGGCGTGGACGCCGCCCAGCACGCGCAGCGCCCACACGTCGGCGAGCGGACTGTCCGCGTGCCGGGCCGAGAGACGCTCGGTGTTCTCGACGTGCTTGCGCTGCGACCAGACCTGCATCAGCGGCCTCCCGTGCTCTTGCTCTTGGCCGGCGGGGGCGCCGGAGCCGCGGGCGGCGGCGCAGGCACCGGCGGGTTCAGCGGCTGCACCGGCTCGGTCGCCGGTACGGCCGACGACGGCGGCGGCAGCGGCGCCGGCGGCGGCGCGTAGCGCGCCTTCTCCGCGTCGGACGCCCACGGCAGCTCGGCGTGGTCGCGCGCCTCTTGGTCGGCGCGGATCTGCTCGACGCTGACGTCCGGGCTGCTCGGCGCCTGCTGCGTGGTGATGCGGTTCATCGCGACCAGGCGCGGCGTGATCAGGAACAGGCGCTCGGTGCGCTCCTTTTCCTTTTCGACCTGGCGGAACAGGTTGCCGATCAGCGGGATGTCGCCCAGCACCGGGATCTTGCCGTCGTTGTGCAGGATCGAGTCGGAGATCAGGCCGCCGAGGAGCAGGCTCTGGCCTTCGTCGATCAGCGCCTGCGTGTTGACCGCCTTGCGCGTGACCAGCGGGACGGTCACGGTCTGGCCGGTCTGCGTGGCCTGCTGCAGCCGCACGCCGCCGTCCTCGATCTGCACCATCGTGCGGATGCGGCGGCGGCCGTTCTCGTAGATCAGGTGCGGCGTCACGCGCAGCACGGTGCCGGCGACGATGTTGAACAGGTCGACGTCGTAGGCGCCGGCGACCGGCACGTAGACCGTCTGACTGTTCTCGATGACCGCCTCGGTGTCGTTCAGCGTGATCACCTGCGGGCGCGAGATGATGTTGGCGATGTCGTCGGTCGCCAGCGCGTTGATGCGCGCGATGAACTTGCCGCCGTCGCCGACGATCGCGCCGATCTGGAAGCCGTCCAGCTGGTTGAGCAGGCTGATGTTGTCCGCGCCGAGCGCCGTGGCGAGCGAACGGTCGGGCGGCGTGCCCAGGCGGCCCCAGTTCACCGCCGTGCGCGCGTTCTGCCAGCGCCAGTCGATGCCGAGCTTCTTGGACTTGCCCTTGTCGATGTCGATGATCGTCGCTTCGATCTCGACCATCTGCGGCTCGATGTCGAGCGACTGGATCAGGCGGTCGTACATGCCGATGCGATCCGGCGCGTCGCGCACGATGATCGCGTTGCGGAACGTGTCGGCGACGATGCGCGCGTTGGGACCCGCGTCGATCGCCGCCGAGACCGGCTGCGCCGGCGCGAGATCCGCCTGATCGCGGCGGGCGTCGGCGCCGTCGGGCGGCACCAGCGGCGGCTGGCCGACGCTGGCGAGCCCCTGGCCGCGCAGCTTCGTCTGCGTCGGCCGCAGCAGGCGGTCCTGCGCGGTGGCCATCGGCGACTGCGGCGCCGGCGAGACGAGCTCGCGCAGCAGCGTGGCCACGCCGGGGATCGTCTGCTGCCGGTTGCCGACCGTCATGGTCATGTCGGCGGCCCAGGCGTAGCGCAGCTTGTAGTACTTGAAGACCGTCGCCGTGCTCGGCCCCTGCCCGTTGACCGCGTCGGCGAGCTGCTGCACCTGCTCGATGAAGCGCGGCACGCCGGTGATCATGACGAGCCCGTTGCCGCTGGTCGCGGTGAACGTGTTCGCGTCGTCGCCGAGCCTCATCTTCTGGAACGCGGCGACGAAGTCCTCGACGCGCGCCGGCGGCAGGTTCGCGTAGCGCGTGGTGCGCTCCTGCGACAGGTAGAGGTAGACGGTCGAACCGTCGTAGTAGCTGACGATGTCGTTCGGCCCGGCGATCGAGGCGAACACGCGCTGCGGGCTGCCGTCGCGCGATCCGCTGATCGTGCCGGCGCGCGCGCGCAGCTGCGGGCTGATGACGACGGCCAGTCCCTGGTCCCCGAAGAATTCGCTGAGGAAGTCGGCGAGCGGCTTCTCCTGCAGCACGTAGTGCACGTCGCCGCGCTTGTACGGGATCGGCGCGGCCTGCGCCGTCCCGATCACCGCCGACGATGTAGCGAGCATCCACGTCATGAGCAAGAACCCGCCGATCCGCGCCTTCCTCGACCCCCACCCCAGATTTCGCATCCGCTACCCCAATGGTCTCCGCAACGATTCGTTTCTGCCTTTCCGGCTCTCACGCCGTGAGCTGCCCCAGCGGGACGAGCTTCACGTCCGGCACCAGCTCCTGATACGACAGCACCGGCAACTCGGGAAATTCGATCTCGGTGAGCTTGCGCAGGTGCCGGCGCACGTCCATCGAGCACAGCAGCGCGACGTTGATGTCCGCGTTGCCGTCGACGCGGCCGTGGATCTGCGCGAGCAGGCTCTCGGCCAGCTGCGGCTCCACCGCGAGCTGCGCGCTGCCGCCGCTGACGTGCACCGAGCGGCGCAGCCGGTCCTCGAGCTCCGGATGCGCGACCACGACGTGCAGCGTGCGGCTGCTGCCGGCGTAACGGTCGCTGATGTGGCGGCGCAGCGCGACGCGCACGTACTCGCTGACCAGCACGATGTCCTTCTCGCGGCTCGCCGCGTCGGTGACCGCCTCGAACACGTCGCGCAGGTGCCGCACCGGGATGCGCTCCTCGACGAGCCGCTTGAGGATGTCGGCGACGCGCTGCGGCGACACGACGCGCAGCATCTCGCGGACCAGGTCCGGGTAGTCGCGCGCCAGGCCGTTGAACAGGTTCGACGTCTCCTGGATGCCGACGAACAGGTTCAGGTGCTGCTCGAGCGCGCCGCGCAGGTGCCGGCGCAGCACGTCCAGCGCACCGAGCGCGATGGCGCCGGAGCCGTCGTCGTGCACCTCGCGCCATTCGCCGGGGAACGCCGGCAGGTACTGCGCGTCGTCGCCGGCCGGCGCCGGCAGCGCGGCGCCGGCGCGTCCCGCGGGCAGGAAGCGCGCGCCGGGCTGCAGGCGGCCGCTGCCGACGCGCACGCCGTGCGCGACGACGCGGTAGGCATTGGCCGGCAGGCCGGTGCCGGCGCGCAGCGCCGGCGGCGGCAGCGGCACGCCGTATTCCTCGCGCAGCGTGCCGACCGTCTCGCGCAGCACCGCGCGCACGTTCGCAGGACCGAGCAGGCGCAAGGTCTGCATGTCCATCTCCAGGAGCAGCGCCGGCGGCGCCGACAGCTCGTCGCTGGCGACGACGTCGAGCGGCAGCAGGTCCTTGCTCTCGGTGACGCGGAACAGCTTGCGCAGGAAGCCGACGCTGTGGCGGAAGCGCCAGGCGCCGATGCCGACGAACGTGAGGCCGAGCAGCAGGAAGACGACGATCGGGAAGCCCGGCACGCCCATCATCGCCAGCGCGATCAGGCCGGTCACGAGGATCACGCGCGGCTCGTTGGTCACCTGCGAGGCGATCGCCGCGCCCAGGTGCTTCGCCTCGCCGTCGTTCGCGGTGCGGGTGACGATCAGGCCGGCGGACATCGAGGCCAGCAGCGCCGGGATCTGCGCGACGAGGCCGTCGCCGATCGTCAGGATGCTGTAGGTGTGGATCGCGTCGCCGAGCGACAGGCCGCGCTGCATCATGCCGACGGCGAGGCCGCCGAGCAGATTGATGATGATGATGACGATGCCGGCGATCGCGTCGCCCTTGACGAACTTCATCGCGCCGTCGAGGCTGCCGTGCAGCTGGCTCTCGACCTCCAGCATGCGGCGCTTGCGCTTGGCCTCGTCCTTGTCGAGCAGACCCGAGCGCAGGTCGGAGTCGATCGACAGCTGCTTGCCCGGCATCGCGTCCAGCGAGAAGCGCGCGGCCACCTCGGCGACGCGCTCGGCGCCCTTGGCGACGACGATGAACTGCACGACCGTGATGATCAGGAAGATCACCAGGCCGACGACCAGGTTGCCGGAGACGACGACGTTGCCGAACGTGTCGATGATGTGGCCGGCGTCGGCGTGGAGCAGGATCGAACGCGTGATCGCGATCGAGAGCGCGAGCCTGAACAGCGTCGTCAGCATCAGCACGCTGGGGAAGCTCGAGAACGCCACCGGCGTGGGGATGTAGATCGCGATCAGCAGCAGGCCGATGCCGACCAGGATGTTCACCGCGACCAGCGTGTCGATGACCGCCATCGGCAGCGGCAGGATCATCAGCGCGACGATCGCGACGACGCCGAAGACCAGGACGATGTCGCTGTAGCTGCGCGATCCCGAGCCGAACTTGAACAGCGAGGCGACCGCGTTCATCGCGCGCCTCCCGCCGACCATACGCATGCGAATTCGCCGGGGAAGGCGGGGAGCCGACTTTGGCGGATGCGCTCGAGCATGTTGGTCCGGTCCACAGGGAAATATGCAAAACCGCCTGGCCGTTTAGCCGGCCAAACCGGAGCATCGATCTGTTTTTTCTGGCGCCCCGTGGAAACCAGACTAGCAGAACGATATGTATATTCGACGAACCCTAGGGTAAACCCTAAGGCGAAGTGTCGACTCGTCGTTAATCAAATGTTCGATCCTCCGCAGAGGTAGCGCTTGGCCGAATTTTTGCGGCATCCTTCCCGCCGAGGTCCGCCAGCACGTTGACCGCCGAGGGTGTGACGCCGAGCATGAAACGCCGGGTATCGTGGTCCACGATCACGACGCGCTCGCGGGGGCCGACCGCCAGCACCTGAACGATGCGCGCCGGCCCTGCCGCGCCGCTCCGACCGCTGTTCCGGCGCAAGATCCACCACAGCGCCGCCAGCGCGAAGGCGACCGCCAGCAACGGCACGGCGAGCCCGAGGATCGAAGCCCCGGGGGATGCGGGGTCCGGAACCGGAACGGGATCCGCCGCCAGCGCAGCCCCGACGTTCGGCAGCAAGGGGAGGAGAACGGCAAGACGGCGTTTCTTCTGGTTCACGGAGATCTCCATGGCTTCGGCCGCGGCGCCACGCAGGGGGCGTGCCGCCGCGCGAATAGGATAACGACGATGTCGACGACGAGTTGCGAGTCCGTCCGCACCGCCCCCGCTCCGGCGACGGAACGACCGGACGGGGCATTGGAAGCCTTGATCGAGGCGATACCGTATCCCTGCGCGCTGTTCCGCCGGCGGGACGGCGCCCTGCTGAACATGAACGGGCCGTTCGCGGACGAGTTCGGCCATCTCGGCCCCGCGCCCGACCGCGCCCGCTTCGACGCCGCGTTCGAGTCGCTGAGCCAGACGCAGGAAGGCATCGAGTGCTACGCGCCGCGCACGCGGCGCTGGTATCGCCTGGCCTGGCGGCCGCTGCGCCGGAGCGACGGCGCGCACGACGACATCGTGTTCGTGAGCAGCCTGAGCGAGGAAATGGAGGCGCTGCGCCAGCACAAGGCGCAGCAGGAGCAGCTCCTGTTCACCTCGCGCATGCTCAGCGTCGGCGAGATGGCGACGACGCTGGCCCACGAGCTGAACCAGCCGCTCGGGGCGATCATCAACTATCTTTCCGCCTGCGACAGCGCGATCGCGCGCGGCGACGCGGCCAACCCGCGCGTGCGCCAGGGCATCGCGCTCGCGCGCAACCAGGCCGAGCACGCCAGCGCCGTCATCGCGCGGCTGCGCGAATTCGTGCGCACGCGCAACCCGAGCCGCGAGCCGCATCCGCTCGACGCGCTCGCCCAGACCGTCGTCGAGCTGCTGCGCCTGGAAGCCGAGCAGCACCAGGTGCGCATCCTGACCGACCTGCCCAGGACGCTGCCGCGCGTGATCGCCGACCGCGTGATGATCGAGCAGGTGCTGCTGAACCTGGTCAAGAACGCGATCGACGCGATGCGCGAGACGGCCGCCGCGCAGCGCGAGATCCTGATCGCCGCCCGCCGCGACCTCGACGGCATGATCGAGGTCCGCGTGCGCGACCGCGGTCCCGGCATCGGCCCGGACTTCGCCGAGAAGATGTTCGCCCCGCTCACCAGCACGAAGTCGGACGGCCTGGGCATGGGCCTGGCGATCTGCCGCTCGATCATGGAGTTCCACGAGGGCCGCCTGTTCGCCGAGCCGAACCCGGACGGCGGCAGCACCTTCGTCTTCACGCTGCCTGCGGAGGCTGCATGACGCAGAACGCAACGACCGCCCGGATCCTGCTCGTCGACGACAACGACGAATTCCGCGAATCCACGCGCTGGCTGCTCGAGGACGCCGACTTCCAGGTGCAGGCGTTCGCCAGCGCGGCCGCGCTGCTCGAGGCCCTGGAGCAGGCGGGCCTGCCCGAGGCGCCGGCCTGCATCGTCAGCGACATGCGCATGCCGCGCATGAGCGGCATCGAGCTGCAGCAGGAGCTGCGCCGGCGCGCGATCGACCTGCCGCTGGTGTTCGTGACCGCGCATGCCGACATCCCGCTGGCCGTCGAGGCGATGCGCAACGGCGCGGTGAATTTCATCGAGAAGCCATTCGACCCGGTTACGCTGGTGCACGCGCTGCGCGCCGCGACCGACCAGGGATCGGCGGCGGCGCCCTCGCACGCCGTCCTGGAGAAGCTCACGCCGCGCGAGCGCCAGGTCCTGGAGCTCGTCGTGGCCGGAAAACTGAACAAGACGATCGCCGACGTGCTCGGCATCAGCATCAAGACCGTCGAGCTGCACCGCTCGAACCTCATGGCGAAGCTCGGAGCGCGCAACGTCGCCGAGGTGATCCGCATCGCGCTCGGCCACGAACATCCCCACCCCGGAGCGACCGCCCGATGAAGGCCGCCATTGCCACAGACCGTGATCCGCCGTGGACGCCGGGCAGCCTGCGCGAGCACCTGCGCAAGATCCCGTCGGAACGCGCCGAGGCGGCCACGCGCCTGCTCGCCGCCGGGGACCGCCTCGTGCGCGAGTCCGGCGGCATGCGCCTGGAGCTGCGGCCGGACGTCGCGCAGCAGCCTCCGCACGCGACCACGGCCGTCCTCTCGCATGCGCACGGCCGGCTCAGCCTGGTCGTCACCGCCGAGCGCGGCAGCGCATCGGTCGGCGACCGCACCTGGCACGACTTCGACGGCGACTCGCGGCTGCTCGCCTGGTCGCTGGCCTACGAGCCGCTGATCGCCCAGCTGTCGGACCTGCTGGGCGTGCCGCTGCTCCCCGTCGAGCTGCTGGCGGCGCCCGCGGCGCCGGGCGAGGTCTGGCACTGGGCCGGCTTCCGCTTCGAGCGCGGCGAGGACGACGCATGCGAAGGACTGGTCGGCCTGGACCGGCCCGCGCTCGACGCGCTGGCCGCCGCGGAAGGCTGGACGCGCGGGGAAGGCGCCTCGCGGATCGGCCGCGACGACGTCCCGCTGCCGTGCCGCCTGCGTCTTCCCGCGCAGACGCTGCCGTCCGCGACGCTGCGCTCGCTGCAGCCGGGCGACGTGCTGCTGCTCGGCCAGCGCGCGTCGCTGCTGGCCGCGCTGCGCCTGTGCGTGGACACCGGTGCGCCGGACCTCGACGCGCGCCACGCCTGGGCTGCCAGCGCCGAAGCCGGCGGCATCACGATCACCCGCGCCCTCACAGAAGCCGAACTCAGGAACGAGACGATGAATCAGGATTCCCCCGCCGATGCGGCCGCGGACGACGCGGCCGACGCGCGCGACGCCATACCGGTCCGCGTCGAGCTGCTGCTGGACACGCTCGAGCTCAGCCTCGCCGAGCTCGAGCGCATCAGCGCAGGCCAGGTGCTCTCCCTCGCGCAGCCGGTCGACGGCGCGCGCGTGATCCTGCGTGCGAACGGCAAGACGTTCGGCAGCGGAGAGCTGGTCTCGCTGGGCGAGCTGCTCGGAGTGAAGGTCACGCGGATCGGGGATCGACGTGGACTTCAGTAGCTTCTCGCCCGCCCTCGTCATCACGACGGTCATCGGCCTGGCGCTGGCGCCGTTCGTCGCCGTCATGGTCACGTCGTTCACCAAGATCGTGGTGGTGATCAGCCTGCTGCGCAACGCGCTCGGCCTGCAGCAGACGCCGCCGAACGTCGTGATCAACGGGCTGGCGATCATCCTGTCGATCTACGTGATGTATCCGGTGATCCTCGACACCCTCGACAGGGTCAACAGCAGCCAGCCCGGCAGCAGCGTGCAGGGGCCGTCCGGCCCGAACCTGGCGCCGCCGCAGGAGAAGATGAGCCTGGACCGGCTGGGCCAGATCATCAGCGTCGGCAAGGAGCCGCTGCGCAAGTTCCTGATCAAGCATTCGCACGAACGCGAGCGGGCGTTCTTCCTGGAGAGCGCGAAGCGGCTGCTGCCGCCGCAGCAGCAGGCGACCCTGAGCGCGGACGACTTCATCGTCATCATGCCGGCCTTCACGGTGAGCGAGCTGACCGAGGCGTTCCAGATCGGCTTCCTGCTGTTCCTGCCGTTCGTCGTGATCGACCTGATCGTGTCCAACATCCTGCTCGCGCTCGGCATGATGATGCTGTCGCCGACGATGATCTCGCTGCCGTTCAAGCTGCTGCTGTTCGTGATCCTCAACGGCTGGGCCAAGCTGATCCACGGCCTGGTCGCCACCTACCAGTAGCGAAGCGCCGAACCGGATCCGGACATGTACCAGAACGAAATCCAGCTCGCGCGCGAGGCCATGTGGCTGGTCCTGCTGCTTTCGGCGCCGCCGATCCTCGCCGCGTCGATCATCGGCCTGCTGATCGCCTTCCTGCAGGCGGTCACGCAGCTGCAGGAGCAGACGTTTCCGTACGCGGTGAAGTTCGTCGCCGTCGTGCTCGCGCTGTTCGCCACGGCCACGGTGCTCGGCGGCACGCTGTACAACTTCTCCGACCGCCTGTTCAGCAACTTCTCCACGCTGATCCATTGAGCGCCAGGGCCCGCCGGCGATGCCATTCGAATACCTGCAGGGACAGACGCTGGCGATCGCGCTGACGCTGCCGCGCATCGCCGCCGCGTTCCTGATCGTGCCGCTGATGACGCAGGAGACCGTGCCGGCGCTCGTGCGCAACAGCTTCTTCGTCAGCCTGGCGATCGTCGCCTATCCCATCGCCGCGGCGGCGGCGCCCGGCTCGGCGATGATGCAGAGCACCTGGGCGATGATCATCCTCAAGGAGATCTTCGTCGGCACGGCGATCGGCTTCTGCTTCGGCGTGATCTTCTGGGCGCTGGGCGCGGCCGGCAACGTCATCGACGTCAAGGTCGGCTCGTCGATGGCCAGCGTCATGGACCCGATTTCCGGCCACCAGTCGTCGCTGACGGGACTGTTCCTCGGCCAGTTCGGCGCCTGGCTGTTCATGGCCACGGGCGCGTTCATGATGTTCATCGACCTGCTGCTGACCAGCTACCGCCTGTGGCCGGTGGCCAACGCGCTGCCGCCGCTCCACGCCGGCGGCGTGGGCTTCTTCGCCGACCAGTTCCAGTTCCTGATGACCGCGGTCATGATGTTCTCGGCGCCGGCGCTGATCATCACCAGCCTGCTCGACATCGCCATGGGCCTGATGAACCGCTACGCCCAGCAGCTCAACGTGTTCTCGCTGGCGATGCCGATCAAGTCCTGGCTGTCGACCTGGGTGCTGCTGCTCGCGCTGGGCGCGATCGTCGAGGTCGTGGTGCGCTCGATCGCGCAGAACGCGCAGCTGCTCGACACGCTGCGCAAGATGCTCTGACCTCGAAGCCGCGGCTATTTTCCGTCGCGCTGCCGGCGCACGCTCTCGGCCCAGCGCAGCAGCTCGGCGACCGCCTCGAAGAACTCGCTCGGCAGGTAGTCGTCGAGCTCGGCGCGCTCGTAGAGCCCGCGCGCGAGCTCGACGTTCTGCATGACCGGCACGCCGGCCTCCTCGGCCGCCTCGCGGATCAGCTTGGCCTCGTAGTCCTCGCCCTTGGCGACGACCAGCGGCAGGTCGGTTTCGCCGGGCTCGTAGTACAGGGCGACGGCAAGATGGGTCGGGTTGGTCACGACGACACTCGAACGGCGTACGGACGAGAGCATGTTCTGCTGCGCCCATTCCTGATGCAACTGCTTGCGCCGCCCCTTGATGTACGGGTCGCCCTCGTTTTCCTTCACTTCCTGACGGATGTCGCGGATGCTCATGCGCATCTTCTTCATGAACGAGAAGCGCTGGTAGAACGCGTCCAGCACCGAGAGGAAGAAGAAGATGAAGATCACCCAGATGCCGATGCGCATCGCGCTGGACCAGAGCACCGCGCCCATCGAGGAGGGCGGCGCGAACGGCTGGGCGGCGATCTGCGGCAGGAACTGGAGCAGCACGGCGACGAAGATCGCGATCAGCGCCGAGCTCTTGATGATCGCCTTGACGACCTCGACGAGGTTGTCCTTGGAGAAGATCCTCTTCAGTCCCGACATCGGGTTGACGTGCTTGATGTCCGGCTTGGCCTTCTTGAACGCGAGCACGGGCCCGGCCTGAAGGAACTCGGTGAGCAGGCCGACGAACACGGCGCCGAACAGCAGCGGGAAGCAGATCCACAGCGCGGCGTCGAACGCCGCGCGGCCGAGGCGCGGCGCGGCGATCTCGAACGGCTCGCCCATCGCGCCGATGACGCCGTCGACCAGCGTGGCCATGTTGCGCGAAATCGGCGTCCACATCAGCCAGAGCATGACCAGCCAGACCAGCACGAGCACGGTGCTGGTCAGCTCCTTGCTCTTGCTGATGTCGCCGTCCTTGCGCGCCTTCTTCAGGCGCTCGGGAGTCGGCTTCTCGGTTCGATTGCCAGTATCGCCTTCTTCGGCCATGGCGGCGACGATAGCCGTTCAACCGGACGGAGTCATCCGCAGCCGAGCGCTTCAGGCGCTGCCTGCGTCCGCGCGCGTCCGCGCCGCGGCACCGCGCCGGACCAGGCGGCGCGTTCCAGGACGAAGCGCAGGGCGCGGTTGCCGAAGTGCAGCGTGCTGCCGTCGGCGCGAAAGCCGAGCCGCATGAGCAAGGGCGGCACCGAGCGGTTCTCCGGATGGCACAGCCCGACCAGGCGCTCGAGCCCGATGCGCGAGAACGCGTGGTCGCAAAGGGCGGCGCCCCCTTCGAGCGCATAGCCGCGGCCCCAGGCGCGCGGCAGCAGCCGGGTGCCGATCTCGACCTCGTTCGTGCCCGGGATCGGAACCAGCGAAAACACGCCCATGAAGCCGCCGTCGGCATCGGCGCGCCATATGCCGAGCCCGGGGCGGTCGCGATAGATCTGGTTCGCCCAGACCACGAGCCCGACCACCTCGGCCAGGCTGCGCATGCGCGCGTCGACGAGCGCGGCGTGCACGCGGTCGTCCTCGCCGAGCTCGGTCAATGCGCGGACATCGGCATAGCCGAGCTCGCGCAGGCGCAGGCGCCGGGAGGCGAGAAAGTCGCGCCGGGCGAAGTCCTGCGGGATCGCGCCTTCGCCTGCCCTCGGCCCGAGGCCGAGCTGGGCCGCCCGCGCGGCGAGCAGCACGAGCTCCGGCGTCCAGGGCACGTGGCCGGGCGCCGGCTCGCGCCCCCGTGCCGGACGTTCCCCCGCCGCATCGCCGTCGCGTGTCGTCATGCCGCCGTATTCTCCGTACCTGCCCGGCCCGCGGCAGTAGGGAAAAACCCGAGGCCGAGGGCGTACTTGCCGCGTCGAGCCTAGGGCGAACCCTAGCTGGGGAACATCCGAGCTAGGCGCCGGGCGCGCGGCGGGGAGAATACGCTCCGAGGTTCGCCGGCATCCATCCGACAGACCGGTCGGCCCGAACCCCGGCAATTTTCGAATTCATCGATATCCAGGGAGATCTGATCATGTCCATCGGTGGCGGCAACGTATTCGGCAACATCGTGACCTCGCTCGTCGGCGTCGGCCTCGCGGCGTTCACCGGCGGCGCTTCGCTCGCGCTGACGCAGGCGTTCAGCCAGCTGGCGACCCAGGCGTTCTCGCAGGCGCTCGGCCAGCTGGCCGGCCAGGTGCTCAGCCAGGCGACGCAGCAGCTCGCGACCCAGGCGTTCTCGTCGATCCTCAACGACGTCGTCGGCCTCGCCGGCCAGACGATCGCGCCGGAGATCGCGCAGCTCGCCTCGCAGGCGCTCAGCGCCGGCAACCATCAGGGCCCGAACGGCGCCTACAGCGGCGACATCGATCGCGCGCGCAACGACATGAGCGACTCGATCGCCAAGTTCATCGAGCAGGTCGCCAAGGAGCAGGGCACCGACGTCGCGGGCCTGCTTTCGCAGCTGATCAACGACACCGGCCGCGACCGCGACGACGCCGTCCAGAACGGCGGCGGCAAGGGCAAGATGAGCTGGCTGCGTGCGCTGGCCGAAGGCCTCGGCAAGCTGCTGAACGAGTCGGCCAAGGACATGCAGGACAAGGCCGCGAAGATCACCAAGGACGATCCGAAGACCAGCACGGACTTCCAGGTCGCGTCGCAGGAGTTCAACATGCTCATGCAGACGGCGACGACGGCGATCAAGTCGATCGGCGAAGGCCTGTCCACCGCCGCACGCAAGAACTAAAATCGTTTCGACTCGAAGCGGGGGCGAACCCGGGGGATCGGGTTCGCCCTTTTTCCTTTTGCGGAGGTCGCATGCTTCACGCAAACCGCTTGGCTTCCCGTGCGCTGCTCGGACTCGCGCTCGGCGCCTGCGCCGGATTCGCGCACGGCCAGGACTTCTCGGCGATGATCGACGCGAACGCGCAGTCGGCCTTCAGCATCGCCGGCACGACGGCGATCAATTCCGCGATCGACGCCTCGGCGCGCCATGCCGCGCGCGGCGCTCGCTCGACGGCGTATGCGAGCGCCCCGTCCCCGCAGCCGTTCGTGCAGAGCCCGCCCGCGGGCGCGTTCAGCCCGTCGGAAGACGTCACCGACCGCGTCAACGAGCGCTTCGCCGCGCTGCTCGGCCGCGCCGCGCCGGACAAGCAGGCCCAGATCGAGTCAATGATCAAATCGGGCACGCTGCAGAAGTCCTTCGGGTCGCTGATGTCGGCCTACGGCTTCGATCGCGCCAACGTCGCCGACGTGATGACGGCGTATTACATCGTGATGTGGGAGATCATTCACGACCGCGTGCCCACGCCCACGGAGATCCGCGCCACGCGCAGCCAGCTGCTGGCCGGCATGGCCGAAGCGCCGGCGCTCGGCCGGATGAGCAACGACCAGAAGCAGGAAGCCGCGGAAACGCTGAGCCTGGTCAGCGCGCTGGCCCTGACCAGCTACGAGACCTACAAGCGCCAGGGTGACCGCAACGGGCTGGCGGTGCTGCAGGATTCGCTGCTGAAGAGCGTGCGCCAGCAGGGCATCGCGATCGATCAGCTGGCGATGACCGAACAAGGCTTCGAGCGGCGCTAGGCCCGCAGCGAGGACCCGGCATGAACGCATCGAAGAAGCCAGGCGTCGAGATCGAAGCGGCTGCGCTGTTCTCCGCCGCCGGCGCGGACGACGCCGCCCAAGGCGACGAGCCTCGCCTGCATTTCCGCCGGGATCCGAAGATCACCGAAGCGGCGCGCAAGGCCACGGTGGCGCGCGTCGGCGAGAAGAATCCGCAAGGCGGCCGGCAGCTGGACCAGGCCACGCGCCAGTTCGACTTCATCCAGGCCTTCGGCGCGGAAGCGGCGAAGGTCGGCGCGCTTTCCACGCACCTGGGTGACGTGACCGCGCTGTACTGGCTCGTCGCTTGGATGGTGGTGCACCGTCAGAGGCCGAACGAGCAGCAGTCCGCGGCGTTCCGGCGCAACGTCGGCCGCGCGCTCGCCCGGCAGCAGGACCTGCTGCAGGCGCCGGAATACGAACGCCAGCATCTGGCCGACAGCATGATCTTCCAGCTCATGCTGCTGCAGGCCGCGTTCGAGCAGGCCACCCAGCAGAACGACCACGCCGCGCTCGACGCGCTGTCGGCCGGCGCGCTGCGTACCGCCAAGGAGAACGGCGTCGATCTCGCCGCGATCGAGCTCGGGGATGCCGGGCTGACCGTGCGCCACTGAATCGTCGCCGCCGCGGCACGCCGGCATCTGCGAAGCGCCTGCCGGCTGCGGCCTCTTCAATGCGCAGCGCAAGTATGCAGCGCTGCGCATGAAGGCACCGCCGTACCGCACGCTGCTGCACGCGGGCGCCGCTCGGCGGCCCTCACAGATCCCGCAGGATCCAGCCGCGCGGAATCGCCTGCGTCGCGCCCTCGTGCGCGACCACCTGCCGGGCGATGTCGGCCGGCGAAGCGTTGCCGCTCCATGCGTTGGCGATCGTGGCCAGCGCGTCGCGCGTGGCGCGCGTATAGGCGCCTTCGAGCTCGTTGCGGCTGTCGGCGACGAGCTTGGCCGGATACAGCCGGCGCAGCTCGTCGCTGTGGTTGCACAGCTCGATCAGCAGCGCCAGCACCTGCGCGTACTGCGCCTCGCTGAGCTGCGGGAGCTGCGTGCGCTGCGCGTACCAGGCGGTCAGGAACTCGATCGGCCCGAGCTGGCGCCGCGGCGTCGTGCCGGAAAGCCCTTCGTCCGCAGCCGCCCCTTCCTGCAGGCCGTGCAGGTTCGAGGCGCCCCACGAGGTCAGCTGCCCGCTCGGCAGGTCCATGCGGTTGAGCGCCGTGACCAGCGCATCGGCGATGGCCGCCTTCGCTTCGCGGTCGTCGCTCTCGGCGATGATCGACAGCAGCTTCAGGAAGACCGGATAGGCGTCGTCGCCGAGCCGGCGCGCGACGCGCTTGAGCAGGCCGAGGCGATAGTCCGCGCCGGACCCGGCGCGCAATGCGCCGGCCAGCCGCGCAGCGGCGTCGCGCAGAGTCGTCGGATTGAAGGTCGGAGGCATGGGATCGGCTCGATCGCTCGGGGGCGCGCCCTCGCGGACGCGATCCGGCGTCCGGCCGGCGCTCGCTCAGGCGAACGCGGAAAGGATGTAGTCGACGTCGCGCTCGATATTCTGCGCGATGTCCGGTCCGCTGGCATAGGCGGTCGGACCGGACCCGGCCAGCGCCAGGGAGCGGGAATCGGATCCCTCCCAGGCGTTCATCGCCAGCACCGCCTCGCCGTCGACCGCCTGCGCACCGGCTCCGCGCGGACGCTCCACGCCGACGCCGGCGATGCCGCGCTGGCCGATGGAGGTATCCGCGAGGCCTTCCGGCGAGCGCAGATTCAGCGATTCGAAGCCCGGCGAATGCGGGGCCCTGATGGTCATGGCGGCAAACCTTGTCGGTTCGGGTTGAGGGAGATTCTAGTCCTGTCACGCCTCTGCAGCATCCGGGGAAACCCTAGGCCGCGCGGATCGTTCATGTTCCGGCCCGTCACGACGGTCAACCCCGCGCGCGGCGCGGCGCCGTTGCAGGCTGCGTCATCCCGACGGAGCCCACCATGCAGGCCGCCCTTCTCGCCGCCCCCTCCCTGGACTGGCGGCGCATCGCCGCCCTGAGCGCCACCTTCGGCGCCCATCTCCTCGCCGCGTTCCTGATCGCCGCGCCGCTGGCACTGGTCCCGCCGCGCGGGCGCACCCTGCCCGAGCCGCTGGACGTGCACCTGATCGACCACGAACCGGCGCCCATCCCGCCGCCGCCAGGGCCCGCGCCGCCGCCGCGGCCGCAGCGCACGCGCGTCGCCGCTCCGCCTCCGCCCGTGCCGCCCGTGAAGATCGACACGGCACCGGTCGAAACGGCGGTGCCGGCGCTGCCGGCCGCGGCCGTCGAGCCACCGGCGCCGGCCCACGCGCCGGCGTCGGCACCGGCCGCGCCGGATGCGACCGGCTACGGCGAATCGCGCACGCTCGCCTACGACGGCGCGCCGCGCCTCGCCTACCCGCCGGCGTCGCTGCGCGCCCGCGAGCAGGGGACGGTCGTGCTGCGCGTGCTGGTCGATGCGGAGGGCGTGGTCCAGCGCATCGAGATCGCGCGCAGCTCGGGCCACGCGGCGCTGGACGCGGCTGCGCGCGACGCGGTGCGGCGCGCGCATTTCCGGCCGGTGCTGCGCGACGGTCGTCCGGCGCCGGCCTGGGGGCTGGTGCCGATCGATTTCCGCCTGGACCAGGCCTGAGCGCGCGCCGCGGCCGCAGACGAGCGTGCGATCGCGGCGGTCGGCGCCTTCGGGTTAGGATCGCCTCGCGGCCGGCCGGGAGCCGCGCCGCGAGGAAGGCCGCATGTCGATCGAGATCCTCTGGTACGTCCTGGCCGCGCTGCTGATCGTGGGCGGCCTGGTCGGCACCGTGCTGCCGGCGCTGCCGGGCGTGCCGCTCGTCTTCTTCGGCATGCTGCTGGCCGCCTGGGCCGACGGCTTCGCCCACGTCGGCTCCTTCACGCTCGGCGTCCTGGGCGTGCTGACCGTGCTCGCGCTCGTCGTCGACTTCGCCGCCGGCGTCCTCGGCGCGCAGCGCGTCGGCGCGAGCCGCCGTGCCGTGATCGGCGCCGCGCTCGGCACGTTCGTCGGCTTCTTCTTCGGCCTTCCGGGGCTGCTGCTCGGGCCGTTCGCGGGCGCGCTGCTCGGCGAGCTCGGCGCAGGCGGCACGCTGCACAAGGCGACCCGCGTCGGCGTCGGCGCATGGCTGGGCTTCGTCGTCGGAACCGGGCTCAAGCTCGGCATCTGCTTCGCGATGCTCGGGATCTTCGCCTTCGCCTTCGCCCTGCACTGAGCGCAGCGCGCCTTCAGGCCGCGCGCGGCACGACGTAGAGCAGCACGGCGAAGAACTGCAGCACGCTGCCGAGCAGCACGAAGCCGTGCCACAGCGCGTGGTTGTACGGCAGGCGCTTCCACAGGTAGAACGGCACGCCGAGCGTGTAGGCCACGCCGCCGCCGAACAGCAGCCACAGTCCGCCCGTGGCGACGTTCGCCTTGAGCGGCCCGATCGCGACCAGGCCGATCCAGCCGAGCGCGACGTAGAGCCCCGCCATGACGACGCGATTGCGCACGCGGCGCAGTTCCAGCGCGATGCCGCCGAGCGCCAGCGTCCACACGGCGGCGAACAGCGACCAGCCCCAGGGCCCGTGCAGGCTGATCAGCGTGAACGGCGTATAGCTGCCGGCGATCAGCAGGAAGATCGCCGCATGGTCCAGCTTGCGCAGGACCGGCTTGGCGCCGGCGTGCGGGATGCCGTGATAGAGCGTGGAAGCGGTATAGAGCAGGATCAGCGTCGTGCCGTAGATGCCGACGCTGCAGAAATGCCGCACGTCGCCGCCGCGCGCCGCCACCACGGCGGCCAGCACCGCCAGCCCGGCGATGCTGAGCACGATGCCCAGGCCATGGACGAGGGTCGATGCGAGCTCCTCGCGGCTGCTGTAGTCGACCGGCGTCTCGGCGCTGGCGTGCATCGAAGCGGCCCTCCGCAGGGCGCCGCCGGATGGTGCGGCGCAACGAAGAAACCCTAGCGCATCGCGGCGGCCCGCGTCACCTGCCGCCCGGCGGATCAGCGCCGGCTGATCGTGAACTTGCCGAAGGCGACGCCGAGGTCCCAGCCCTGCCCCTTGCCGGACAGCGCCAGCGACACCGGCCCCTTGGTCAGCACCTGCGCCTCGGCCGAGTTCACCGCGCCGGCATGCGCGCCGGCGCTCGCATAGGAGCCGAGCACCTGCTCGATGTCGTACACCTCGGAAAAGCGGCCGAGCCCGTCGCGGATCTCGGACTTGCCGAACGTCAGGCCGCCGCCCTTCGCGTCGATCGCCACGTCGAGCATCTGCCCGTTGCTGCAGCTCACCGTGCCGGTGCCCGATGCGGTCTTGTAGAACGCCGACCAGCCGGCCAGCGAGAACGTCATCTTGCAGTCCAGGGCCTTGGCCGCGCTCGCCGGCGTCGCCGCGAGCGCGAGCAGGAGGCCGGCGAGAAACGGCATCGAAGCGCGCATCCTTGAGTCTCCACGGAACGGAAGGAGCGGCATTGTCGGCCCGACCGCATCGCCGCAGGCTGAACGCGACGCCGCGCGCGCATGGCCGTAAGCTATGCCCATCGTTTCGCCGGAGAACGCCATGGCGAGTTCCGCTACCGCACGGTCCGCTTCCTGCACGCCGGACGTCCTGATCCACCTGCGACGCGTCGATGCGGAAACCCCGGCCGGCCACGTCGGCCTGACGCTGGCCCAGCGGCTCGGCGCCTGGGCGACCGGCCTGCACGTCGTGCCGATCGCGCCGACCGCGTTCGCCTCGCCCGAGGCGGTGGCGCTCTACGTCAACGAGGCCGACACGCTCTATCGCGAGGCGCTGCAGGCCGAGCCGGCCTGGCGCGCCAAGCTCGACGCCTACGGCGTCGGCGGCGAATGGCAGGTCGCGCAAGGCGACACGATCGAATCGTTGTGCCATGCGTCGCGCTGGAGCGACCTGCTCGTCATGGAGCGGCCGCAGCTCAACCCCGACGCGCCGACCGGCTGGGGGCTGGTCTCGCGCACGGTGTTCGGCGCGTCGGCGCCGGTTCTCGTCGTTCCGGAAACCGCCCCTTGCGCGACGGTCGGCACGACCATCGTGGTGGCCTGGAACCAGAGCCGCGAAGCGACGCTGGCCGTGCGCGGCGCGCTGCCGCTGCTGCTCCAGGCCGACCGCGTCGTCGTGCTCGAAGGCGACGCCGGCGAGAATCCGTTCGGTCTGCGCTACCTGCCGAAGTTCGACCTGCGCGCATGGCTCGCGCGCCGCGGCGTCGCGGCCGAGTTCCACGCGTTCGACGCCGGCAAGGAGCGCGGCGCGGCGCTGCTCGACGCGGCGCGTGCCGCGCAGGGCGACCTGCTGGTGATGGGCGCCTGGGGCCATTCGCGCATCACCGAATTCGTGCTCGGCGGCACCACGCGCCACCTGTTCCAGTACGGCGACCTGCCGCTGCTCGTCGCCCACTGAGCGTCCGCGTCGGCGCCCGGGCGGACGCGCTCCGGGCAGGTCCGCTGCGAGGGCGCGATGCCGCCGCGCCAGCGCCCCGTGCGCGCGTCACTGGGGCCGCTCGCGCGATGGCCACCGTGAGCGGCATCGGCACCCGCTTCAGCCTACGCAGCCGACGACAGCGGGAGACGATACTGCCGCTTTGCGTCGCGGCTCGCACCGCTGAACGGCCTGCCGGAAAAGAAAAAGCCGCGGCGCACGCCGCGGCTTTCGTCCGTCCGCGAGCCGCTTCGCAAGCCTCGCGAAGCGGCGCAGCCGCCTCACTTCGCGTTGGCGAACGCCAGCGTCATGTCCAGCATGCGGTTCGAGAAGCCCCACTCGTTGTCGTACCACGACAGCACCTTGACCAGCGTGCCGCCCATCACCTGGGTCAGCGTGCTGTCGTAGATCGAGCTGTTCGGGTTGTGGTTGAAATCCACGGACACCAGCGGCTTGGTGTTCACGCTGAGCACGCCCTTGAGCTTGCCGTTGGCGGCCTCGTTGATCGCTGCGTCGATTTCTTCCTTGCTGGTCGCGCGCGAAGCGACGAACGAGAGATCGACCACCGACACATTGATCGTCGGCACGCGCATCGAGAAGCCGGTCAGCTTGCCGTTGAGTTCCGGCAGCACCAGGCCGACCGCGGCGGCGGCGCCGGTCTTGGTCGGGATCTGCGAATGCGTCGCCGAACGCGCGCGGCGCAGGTCCGAGTGGTAGACGTCGGTGAGCACCTGGTCGTTGGTGTAGGCGTGGATCGTCGTCATCAGGCCGTGCACGATGCCGATCTTCTCGTGCAGCACCTTCGCCAGCGGCGCCAGGCAGTTCGTCGTGCACGAGGCGTTCGAGATGACCTCGTAGCTGCCCTTGAGCTGGTCGTGATTGACGCCGTAGACGAACGTGCCGTCCACGTCCTTGTCGCCCGGCGCCGAGATGATGACCTTCTTCGCGCCGGCGGCGATGTGCGCGCTGGCCTTGGCCTTGCTCGTGAAGAAGCCGGTGGATTCCAGCACGATGTCGACGCCGAGGTCCTTCCACGGCAGCTTGGCCGGATCGCGTTCGGCGCAGACCTTGATGCGATCGCCGTTGACGATGAGATCGCCGCCGTCGACGCTCACCTCGCCCGGAAACTTGCCGTGCACGGTGTCGTACTGCGTCAGGTGGGCGTTCGTCTCGGCGTTGCCGAGATCGTTGACCGCGACGATCTGGATCTCGCCGTTGCGCTTGCCCTCGTACAGCGCGCGCAGCACGTTGCGGCCGATGCGGCCATAGCCATTGATCGCGACTTTCACTGCCATGGAACGGGTCCTCTCGACACGGGATGAAATGCAGGCCGCCTATTCTAGCGGCCCCTCGCCTCCGGCACACGGAGCCATTGTGCTGGTGCCAATCGACGGGCGCGTCCGGGCAGCCGCAGCGGCGTCCGCGGGCGGCGCATGGCACACTGCGCGGCTTTTCCCGGCTGCTGCTTCCGCATGCTCCGCCACGCGCTTCGCCTGCTCTGCCTGCTCGCCTGCCTTCCCCTGCACGCCCACGCCTGGGGCCCGGCCGGGCACCGCATCGTCGCGCAGCTCGCCGAACGGAAGCTGTCGCCCACGGCGCGCGCCGAGACCAGGCGCCTGCTCGCGCTCACGCACGACCGCTCGCTCGCCGACGTGGCGACCTGGGCCGACGACCTGCGCGACGATCCGCAGCGCAAGGCGCTGGCGCGCGCCACCGCGCCGCTGCATTTCGTGAACTTCTCCGGCCCGGACTGCCGCTTCGATGCCGCGCGCGCCTGCGCGGACGGCCGCTGCGTCGTCGCGGCGATCGAGCGCTACGCGAAGGTGCTGGCCGATCGCTCGCGCCCGCCGGCGGAACGCGCCGAGGCGCTGCGCTTCGTCGTGCACTTCGTAGGCGACGTGCACCAGCCGCTGCACGCCGGCTACCGCGGCGATCGCGGCGGCAACCGCTACCAGGTCCGGCTCGACGGCCGGGGCACGAACCTGCATGCGGTCTGGGACACGCCGGTCCTGGCCAGCCGCAAGCTCGGCTGGCAGGCCCATGCCGAGCGGCTCGCCAAGTCCCCTGCGGCGGCCGGAGGAACGCCGGCGCAATGGGCCGAGCAGTCCTGTCGCGCGACGCGCGACGACGGCCTCTATCCGCGCGGGCACGTCGTCGACGCCGCGTATCTCGAGCGCATGCGTCCGCTGGCCGAGCGGCGCCTGCGCGAAGCGGGCGCTCGCCTGGCCGCCTTGCTCAATCGCGCGCTCGCCCCGCCGCGCTGAGCGCGGCCTGCACGTACGCATTCGATCCGCCCCTTTCTCGCCGAGCCGAATGCGCGGCGCGAATGCAGGAGCGCACCGACGCGGTCCGTCGAATCGCATCGCGGCGGGCCTTGCGGAGCTGCGTTTCGCCGCCATGAACGCGGCGCTGCGCCGGCGCGACCGGCCGCGGCGGCATACTGAACAATTTATGAACTACCCAGTATTGAAAACGGGCGACTGAATCCCATCTAAAGCCCGCCGCCACCGCATCGAACCGATCGCGACGGCGTGAGTCGAAGTTTGGTGGCACGGAACGTGGCACCTCGAAAACTCTTCATCAACAGATAGTTGGAGCAGAAGATCATGAAAAATACGCTGTTCGCTATTGCCCTCGCAGCTACCGGCCTGGTCGCGGTCCCCGCCATCAGCCATGCAGCCAACAACAGCGGCTTCTTCATCAACGGCAACGTCGGCCAGTCGAACCTGAGCAAGGGCGTGTACGACGACGACGACACCGGCTACGGAGTGAACATCGGCTACCGCTGGGCGGTCGCCCCGAACGTGCTGCTCGGCGTCGAAGGCGGCTACTCCGACCTCGGCAGCTTCTCGCCGAAGTCCCGCTACGCCCCGCTCGGCAAGGCCGAGATCAGCGGCTGGAACCTCGGCGTCAACGGCCACTTCAACGTGACCGACAACTGGTACCTCAGCGGCCGCGCCGGCTTCTACCGCGCCGACCTCGAGGGCACGTACCTGCAGCAGGGCTTCGTGCCGACGCGCATCGACGACAACAGCAACAAGTGGTACGCCGGCGTCGGCTTCGGCTACGACTTCAACAACAACTTCAGCGTCGGTCTGAACTACGACTACTACAAGGCCGAGAAGAACGGCCTGAAGTTCGACCCCGACCTCATCTCGGTCAGCGGCGAATACCGCTTCTGACCGGCGCGCGCCACGCGGCGCGCGGCGTCTCCAACGGGAGCCACAGGGCAAGGACGCGTCACAGCCGCCCGGCCTGCGCAAGCAGGCCGGGTTTTTTGTTGCCCGCATCGGTGGCCGCGCGACAGCGCCCGGCCATGCCGCGATCATCGCAGGCCCGGCGGCGAATGCGGCTCGCGCGACGCGGCGCGTGCGGAAAACGCGGCGGCATCAGGGCCGCGCGTCGAAGCCGTCGTCGAAGATCGCGTCCTTCCAGCCGCCGCGCAGGTCCCATCTCGACTCGCTGAAGCGGGTCGCGTATGCCGAGAACTCCGGCTCGACGCGGATCTGGAGCGTGCCGGCGCCGATCGCCGGATCGAGCAGGATCTCCTGCTGCTGCCAGCGTCGCGCGGGATTGGCCGGCGCGGGAGGGAACCAGCCGGCGACCGCGCCGTTGACGCGCACCACGGCTGCCGCCGAACCCGCGTCGCGTCCCGGCATGCCGCCGCCGACGTCGAACGTGCGGCGCAGGCGCAGCGGCGACGCCGGCGCACCGTCCGCCTGCAGACGGAAGCCGCTCGCGCCGGCGGCATAGCGGCAGGCGACGGCCGTGCGCGCCGTGGCGGCCTCGTCCTCGAAGCGCGAGGTCAACGCATCGCATTCGGCGCCGTCCGGCGCCGCATAGGCGTGCGCGGCCGCGGCGCCGGCGTCGCCGACGTCGAAGGCGTCGTAGCTCACCACCAATGGCTGCGCGCGCCGATAGGCATAGGCGACGCTGCGCGCGCACATCGGCCGCGGCAGCGACGGCGAGTAGCCCGCCTCCTGCGTCAGGCGCAGTGCGCTTGCGTAGACGATCGGGTCGGTCAGCAGCAGCCGGTAGGCGGCGGTGACGCCCGTGCCGTCGGCGTCGACCTCGGTCGCGCCCGCAGCGGCGCCGGCGAACGGGCCGCGATCGAAATAGAACCCGCCGTCGTGGAAGTCCTCGACGCCCGTGCCCAGCCAGGCCGGCGCGATCGCATCGTCGACGTAGGCGCGCTCGTTGCCTTCCAGGTAGGCGCGCGACGACGAGCCGCCGGCATCGTAGCGCGCGGCGATGCCGACCAGCTTTCCGGCGCCGCGATCGGCGTACAGCGTGACCGTGCCGCCGTCGACGCAATCTTCGGCCAGCCGCGCCGAGAAGCGTCCCGCATCATCCGGCACCGGCTGCATGTCGAAGCTCAGCGCGGCGTCGACCGCGGTCGGCGCGGCGAGACCGTCGCCTGCGACCAGGGCCACCTCCGCGTCGTGCGCGAAGGGCATCGGAAACCAGGCATAGAGCCAGCCGTCGGCGTCCTCGCCGACCAGCACGCCGCGCGCGGGCACGCTCGCGCCGGGCGCCGTCGCGAAGAAGTCGGCCAGCGGCACGTCGACGGCGACCTGCGCGTCGAACGCCAGGCGCAGGCGCACGTCGGCATAGGCCGCGCGCGGCAGCCGCAGCCGGATGCCGCGCAGCCAGCCTGGCCCGGTACGCGCGGCGAGCGTGGACGCGTGGCCCGGAGCGACGACCACCGCCGCGTTCTGCGGCGCGAGCAGTCCGTTCCAGGGATCGTCGCCGGCGTGGCCGAGAAACGCCCGCCAGCCGGGCTCGTCGCGCACGCCGTCGAAGGATTCGACCGCCGTTCCGGGCGCCAGGCGATGATGCTGGAGCTGGAACCAGAGCAGGCGCTCGTTCGCATGCGCAGGATCGGACTGGCAGGGATTGGGTCCGTTCTCGGCGTCCAGCAGGCCGATGCGCAGGGATCGCGCGAACGCGATCGGCAGCCGGCTCAGGTAGCCGCCGCTCGACCCGGCGGCGCCGGCCGCGACCGGCGCGGTGAACGGCGGCATCGAGCCGTCGAACAGCGCGGCAAGCGGCGCGTCGAGCACCGGCGCGGCGAGATCGTCGACGTGGAAGCGCACGCGGATCGCCGGATCGATGCAGGTCGAATGCCCGAAGCCGGTGGTCATCCAGATCCGCGTCACTGCGCCCGGTCCGCGCTCGTCGAACACGATCGCCTCATCGCCGTCGCGATACGTCCAGCGCAGCGGATAGGCGTTGTCCGTCTCGCCGCCCGGGTTGCTGCGGTCGTAGCGGCAGCCGTCGAGGCAGTGGCTGGACCGCTCCAGCACGATGTCGGACGCGTCCAGGCGCGCGATCAGCTTCGGATCGTTCCACAGCGCCCAGGGGAGGTCCTGCGCATCGGCTGCGGATGCCGGCAGGAGCGCGGCCGCCACGACGACGGCGGCCGCGCGGCTCACGCCGCTTCGCCGCTCGCTGCCGCGACGACCGCAGGCTGCGCCTTCTCGCCCTTGGCGATCACCACGGCGGTCGCGAGATCGCCGGTCACGTTGAGCGCCGTGCGGCACATGTCCAGGAAGCGGTCGACGCCGAGGATCAGCGCGATGCCTTCCGGCGGCACGTTCAGGTAGGTCAGGATCATCGCGATGACCGGCAGCGAGCCGGCCGGCACGCCGGCCGTGCCGATCGAGCCGAGGATGCAAAGCCCCAGCACCATCGCCTGCTGGCCGAGGTCGAGCTCGACGCCGAAGCACTGCACCAGGAACAGCGTGGTCAGGCCCTCGAACAGCGCCGTGCCGTGGTGGTTCGCGCTGGCGCCGATCGTCAGCACGAAGCGCGCGACCTTCGGCGGCAGCTTGAGGTTCTCCTCGGCGACCTTCAGCGTCGTCGGCAGCGTGCCGGTGCTCGATGCGGTGGAGAACGCGGTCAGCAGCGCCTCCTGCGAATCGCGGAAGAAGCGCAGCGGGCCCATGCCGCCCATCAGGCGCACCCACAGCGGCAGCACGACGAACATGTGCAGCGCGATCGCCAGCAGCACGGCGAACGCGTAGTGGCCGAGCTTGAGCAGCAGCTCCCAGCCGAACCGCGCCGACAGCGCGAACATCAGCGCGGCGACCGCGTACGGCGCCAGGCGGATGAACAGGCCGATCAAGGTCATCACCAGCTCGTTCAGGCCCTGCACGACCTCCTTGAACCGCAGCGCCGCCGGCGTCGGCCTGAGCACGATGGCGACGCCGAGCATCAGCGCGAAGAACATCACTGCGAGCAGCTCGCCGTCGCTCGCCGCCTTGACGACGTTGCGCGGCACGACGCCGAGCATCATCTCGATCACCGACAGCGACGGCCGGGACTCGGTGATCGCCTTCGCCTGGCCGCCGTGCGCGATCGCCTGCTGCAGCATGTCCGGGTCCATGCCGCGGCCGGGCTGCAGCACGTTGACGACGACGAGGCCGACGCCGATCGCGATGCAGGTGACCGTGACCGTGTACAGCAGCGTGCGCCAGCCGATGCGGCCGAGCGAAGTGATGTCGCCGATCTCGGCGACGCCGAGGATCAGCGCGCTGAACATCAGCGGCAGCACGAGCATGAACAGCAGGCGCAGGAACAATTGCCCCGCGGGCGCGGCCACGTAGTCGATCAGCGCGGCGATCCACGGCGTGTCCGGGCCCGCCAGGTGCGCCGCGATGCCGCCGCCGATGCCGATCGCGAAGCCGATCAGCACGCGCCAGTGCAGCGCCAGCGGCCGGCTCATGGCGCGTCCGCCCGCAGGCGCCGGCAGCCGTGCAGGTGCCGGAAGAATGGGAAGGACGGAGAAATCGGCCTGCGGTCGCGCATTCGGTCATGCCCTCGGGAAACGGCCCGATGGTACACGAGGCGGCCGCGCCAGCCGGGAACGCGCCGGCGCGTGATCCGCACCGCCTACTCGCGCGTGGGGTAAAGCTCGGGCAGCGGCGGCGCCGAGGCCGGTGCAGCGCGCCTGGCGTCGCGCCAGGCGAGGCCTTTCCTGAAGGCCTGCTGCAGGCGCACCGCCAGGCCGTCGCCGGGCGCGCCGGCGTAGCGCGTGCGCTGCAGGTCGGCCAGCGCTTCGCGCTGCGCCGCGTCGGCCAGCCGCTGGGCGAACTCGCCGAGGTTGCGCACGTCCGGGCGTTCGTGGCGCGCCCAGGCGATCAGGGCGCGCTCGGCGCCGGCGAGATCCGCCAGCGCGCAGGCGCGCAGGAACGCGGCGCGCGGCGCGGATGCGTCCGTCTGCGGCGGCGCCGGCGGTTGCACCGGCGACGTCGACGGCCTGCGCCGCTCGCGCCACCACAGCGCCAGCGTGCCCAGCCACAAGGCGAACCCGAGCAGCGCGAGTCCCTGCCACAGGCGCGGCGCGCGCGCGGCCGTCGCGCCGGCCGCGACGCCGGCTGGCGGCACGGGCTCGGAACGCACCGCGACGCCGGCCTGCGGCGCAGGCGCGGCGCTCGCGCCGTCGGCGGCGGCGCCGCTCGCCGGCAGGACCGTGATCGTCCGCGCCGGCAGCTGCGCGGTCTCGGCGCGGTCGTGCACGGTGTCCCACCAGCGCACGGTCAACCCCGGGATCGTCAGCGTCCCGGGCTTGTTCGGCACGAACGCGAACTTGCGCACGCGCTCGCCGTACAGCCACTCGCCGTCGTCGCGCGTGCGCGTGTCGGCCTTGTCCGGATAGATCTCCGCGCCGGGCGGCGCCTTCAGGTCGAGCTCCGGCAGTTGCTCGTAGCCCAGGCCCTGCGCCTGCAGGCGGATCGTGCGCGTGACCGGATCGCCGACGTGCACCTCGTCCGGCAGATCGCCTTCGTCCTTGAGCAGGACCGAGGCGGCCGGAAGCCACGGATCGCCCGCCCATTCGGCCGGCTTCGGCCGCACGTCGAGGCGCACCGCGTCCGAATGTGCGCTGACGCTGCGGCCCCGGCTGAAGAAGCCGGTGGGATCGGTCACGTCGAGCGCGGTGCCGCGGAACGCCAGGCCCGGGATCTCGATCGCGCCGCTGCGTTCCGGCGTCAGCGCGTAGTGGCGTTCGACGACGTGGTAGCGGCGCCCGCCGAGCGTGGCGTTGTAGGCCTTGTCCTGGCCCAGGCGCTGCACGCCGAGGCCGTCGGCCTGCGGCTCGTTGAGATTGCCGTCGGTCAGGTCGAACACGTAGTAGAGCTTGACCGTGTAGCGGACCTGCTGCTGCACGTAGGGCGCGAGCGGCTCGGCGGTGACTTCGAGGAAGACGTCGTCGCCGACGCGGCTCTGCGCCTGCGCCGGCTGGTCGAGCACGTTCAGCACGATCGGCTGCGTCGTCGCGCGCCCGACCGCGATCGGCGCGATCGTGATGCGGCCGGCGTGCTTCGGCTCCAGGCCGACCGCCCAGAGCGTCTTCGTCGAGCTGACGCTGCCGGCGACGCTGATCTGCTGGCTCGACTGCGTGCCGATCAGGTTGAAGTCCTGCTTCAGCGCGGAGAAGTCCGGCTGCGCGGCGCTGCCGCCCTGCACCTGCACGTTCAGCGTCACCGTCTCGCCGAGCTGCATCGTGTCCCGGTCGAGCCAGGCGCGCACGGCCGGCTCGTCGGCCCATGCCGCGAGCCCCGCCATCAGCAGCGCCAGCGCCGCGCAGATCATCAGGGCGGGCCGCATCGACATCCGTTTCATCCCCCGTCTCCTCCGCGCTGCTGGCGGCGCTGGTATTCGAGCTGGAACTTGCGGCGCAGCAGGCCGCCCGGATCGTCCGGCACGCGCTGCAGCAGGTGATCGAGCGCCTGCCGCTTCTCGCGCGCCGCTTCGTCCTCCTCGGCGGCGCCGGCCTGCGCCGCGTCCTGCGCCTGGCCCGCGGAGCGCCGCCCGCCGGCGAGCGCCTCGTCGATCGACTTCGAGAGCGCCTGCTGCTGGCGCGCGTCCGCCTTGCCCGCGTCGTCGTCCGGATGCGCCTGCCGCTCGTCGCTGCCGTCGCCGCCCTTGCCGGAGCCGTCCTGCGGCGTGTTCTCCGGCGACGGGGATGCGGGCGGCCGGTCGTGCGCGTCGCGATCGCCGCCGGGCGAGCCTTCGGACGGCGACGTCGCGTCCTTGCGCCCGTCCTGCGACGAGGCGCCGTCCTGCGGCTTCTGCCCTTGCCCGTTCGCGGACGGATCGTTCCTGGGCGGCTGCGCGTCGCCGGGCTTCTGCTCGCCGCTGCCGCCCTGCGGCGCGTCGCCGTCGGCGGGCGGCTTCTCCTCGCGCCTGGACTGCTCGAGGAAGGCCTCGACGGCCTGCCGGTTCGCCTTCGCGTCGTCCATGTCGGGCGCGAGCTTGAGCGCCTCGTCGTAGGCGGCCAGCGCGTCCTCGTAGCGGCCGAGCTTGGCCAGCGCGTTGCCACGGTTGTAGGCGGCGTCGGCGCCGCCGATCCCGGCGTATTCGGCGGCCGCGGCCTGATAGTCGCCGGCGCGGTAGGCCGCGCCGGCGCGCCAGGCCGGCGAGCGCGCCACGGCCGCAGCCTTCTTCGCGTCGCCCTGGGACAGCGCCGTGGCCGCCTGCTGGTCGGGGCGCCGCCACAGGTCGTCGAACGACGCGGCCCGGGCCTGCGGCAGCGGAACGAACGCGAGCGCCGCCGCCATCAGCCAGCCGCGCCGGAATCCGGCCAGCGCCAGCGGCAGCAACAGCAGCAGCAGCCACGGACCGCGGTCGCGCCAGCGCGCGCTCTCGGCCTTGCCGGCCTCCGGCTCGGTCGCGTCGCCGCGCCCGATCGCGCCTGCCGACGTGCCGAGCAGCGCGTCCAGGTCGCGCCCGTCGGCGGTCAGCGTGGCGTAGCGCCCGCCGCCGGCGTCGGCGACGGCGCGCAGCGCCGCCTCGTCGAGGCGCGAGACGACGACGTTGCCGCCGGCGTCCTTGAGGAAGTCGCCCTGCGCGAGCGGCACCGGTGCGCCGGACGTGCGCCCGATGCCGAGCACGGACACGGTGATGCCCTGCTCGCGCGCCTCGCGCGCGGCCGCGGTGGCCTCGGCGTCGGCGCCGTCGGCGAACAGGATCACCTCGCCGCGATGCAGGCCGGCCTGGCGGATCAGCGCCGCTGCGGCGCGGATCGCACGCGCGGTGGCGTTGCCGGCGACCGGCATCGTCGTCGGATCGAGCGCGGCGACGAGGTTGCTGACCGTGCCGACGTCGTCGGTCAGCGGCGCGGCGACGAACGCATCGCCGCCGTAGCCGATCAGTGCGGTCTGGTAGTCGCGGCTGCGCGCGAGCGTGTCGTCCAGCTTGAAGCGCGCCCGCGCGAGGCGGTTGGGCTTCTCGTCCTGCGCGAGCATCGTCGGCGACAGCTCCAGCGCGAGCACGCGCGCGGCCTGGTTGCGGTAGAGCGGCATCGGCTCGCGCTCCCAGGCCGGGCCGGCCAGCGCCAGGCAGGCGATCGCCCAGCCGACCGCGGCGAGCACCAGCCCGCCGCGACCCGCGCCGCCGTCGACGCGCTCGATGAGGTGCGGCAGGAGGTGCACGTCGACCACGCCGCGCCAGGCGCCCGCTTCGCTGCGCGCGCTGCGCCAGGCGGCCCAGAACAGCGGCAGCGCCAGCAGCAGGAGCAGCGCCAGCGGACGCAGGAAATGGAACTGCGCCAGCGCGTTCATGCCGGAACGGTCCGCCTCGGCACGCGCGCGCGCCAGCCCGGCAGGAACGCGAGCACGCCCGCGCCGAGCGCCGCAGCGAGCGGCATCCAGTACAGCTCGGCGATCGGGCGCAGGCTCTGCTTCGCGTCGGCCGCCGGCTCGAGCTTGTCCACGGTGCGGTAGATGTCGGCCAGCTCCTCGCTGTTGCGGGCGCGGAAGTAGCGGCCGCCGGTGCTCTCGGCCATGCGCGTCAGCATGCGCTCGTCGAGATCGGCCGAGGGATTGACCACGCGGCTGCCGAACATGCTGTTCACGCGCATCGAGTCCGCGCCGACGCCGATCGTGTAGATGCGCACGCGGTTCGCCACCGCCAGCTCGATCGCCTTGGCCGGGTCGAGGTCGCCGGACGTGTTGACGCCGTCGGTCAGGAGGATCAGCACGCGCTGCTCCTGCGGACGGTCGCGCAGGCGCTTGACCGCCAGGCCGACGGCGTCGCCGATCGCCGTCTCGCGGCCGGCGAGCCCGATCGTCGCATCGCCGAGCTGCTTGGCGACGGTCTTGAGGTCGAACGTCAGCGGCACGAGCAGGTAGGCGCGCGTGCCGAACAGGATCAGGCCGACGCGGTCGCCGGCGCGGCGCTGCACGAAGTCCGTGGCGATGGCCTGGATCGCGGCGAAGCGCGGCGCCGGCGCGCCGCCGAGCTGCATGTCCTCGATGCTCATGCTGCCGGAGGTGTCGATCGCCAGCAGCAGGTCGCGCCCGGAGCGCGGCACGTCCTCCGGGGCGCCCAGCCACTGCGGGCGCGCCGCGGCCAGCACGAGCAGCGCCCAGGCGAGCAGCGCCAGCAGCCGGCGCAGGCGCGGAACCGGCGACACGTCGGCCTGCTGCGGCAGCGCGACGCCGAGATGCGGCAGATGCAGCGCGGCGGCCAGGGCGCCGCGCGCCCGCGGCAGCAGCCGCGCGGAGAGCAGCGGCAGCGGCAGCAGCGCCAGCAGCCAGGGCCAGGCCAGCTCAAGCATGCGGACGCCTTCCCGCCAGCACCGCGGCGAGCCAGGCGCGCGCGAGGTCGAGCAGCGCGCCGACGTCCGCCGCATCCGTTTCCGCGTGGCGACGGTACGGCAGGTCGACGAGCGCGCGGCCCGGCGCGGCGCGGAACGATGCGCCGCTCTTGCGCTGCGGCCATTGCGCGTCGAGGAACGCCAGCCAGTCCTCGCCGCGCAGCGCCGCCGCGTTCGGCTCGATGATCCGCGAGACGCGCCTGAGCAGACGGGAGACCTCGCCGGCGGCGCGCGCCGGATCGGGCTGCGCCGCGTGCGTCGCGGCGATGCGGTCGAGCTCGGCCTGCACGCGCCGGCGCCAGCGGCGCGCGCGCTGGAGCCGCAGCAGGCGGCGCGCGGCGAACACGGCCGCGACGAGGACGATCAGCGCGAGCAGCCACCAGCCGGGCGCCGGCGGCCACCACGACGGCGGCGGCGGCAGATGGATGTCGCGCAGATCCGGGCCGGGCGCGGGCGCGTTCATGCCACCACCGTGGACGGACGGCTGCGCGCGAGCAGCGGCGCCAGCGCACGGCGCAGGTCCGCATGCGCGTCCAGCTCGACGACGCGGATCGCGTGCTGCCGGGCGAGCTCGACGAGGCGCCGGCGCGAGGCGGCGAAGCGTTCGACCCAGGCTTCGCGGACCGCGGCATCGCCGAAATCCAGGACGCGCCGCGCGGGGCCCAGGTGCAGCGCATAGCGCCCCGGCGGCGGCGGCGCGAGCTCGAGCGCGTCGCGCAGCAGGACGAAGGCGACGTCGTGCCGGCCGGCGATCTGCGGCAGCAGCTGCGCCGCCTCCGCATCGGCGCTGAAGCCGTCGCTGAACAGGACCAGGCGCATGCCCGGACGCAGCAGCCGGCGAATGCGCGACAGCGCGCGCGAAAGCGTCTCCTGCGCGGACGTGTCCGCGGCCGCGTCCCAGTCGCGCAACGCGCGCAGGACGTGCAGCACGCCGCGCCGTCCGCCGGCCGGCTTCACCTCGCCGGCGATGCCGCCGCCGAAGCCGAGCGCGCCGACGCGGTCGCCGGCGGCGCTCGCCATCCAGGCCAGCAGGGCCGCGGCGCGTGCGGCCTGCACGCTCTTGAAGCGCACGCGCGTGCCGAAGCGCATGCCGGGATTGAGGTCCATCGCCAGCAGCAGCCCCTGCTCGCGCTCTTCCTCGAACAGCTTCGTGTGCGGCTTGCCACTGCGCGCCGTGACGCGCCAGTCCATGTGGCGGATCTCGTCGCCCGGCTGGTAGATGCGCGACTCGCGGAAGTCGACGCCGCGGCCGCGCCAGCGCGAGCCGCTCGCGCCGGCGCGCAGTGCGGGGCTGCGCCGGCTGCGCGCGAGGCTCGCTCCATGGGCGAAGGCGCCGAGGGCGATCAGCTCGTCGAGGGCGACGCGGGTGGCTTGGTGGGTCGGCGCGGGCATCGTGGTTCGGCCGGTCCGGCACGGAGCGCCGCGCAGCGCGGCGACCGTCCGGACGCTCCTCAGGGCAGCGGCACGCGCTCCAGCAGCATCGCCACGACTTTGTCGGCGCTGACCCCTTCGGCTTCGGCTTCGTAGCTCAGCAGCACGCGGTGGCGCAGCACGTCGGCGGCGATCGCATGCACGTCCTCGGGCGTGACGTAGTCGCGCCCGGCGAGCCAGGCGTGCGCGCGCGCGCAGCGGTCGAGCGCGATCGTCCCGCGCGGGCTGGCGCCGTAGGCGACGTAGCGCGCGAGCTCGGCGCCGTACGGCGCCGGATCGCGCGTCGCCAGCACGAGCTGCACGAGGTATTCCTCGAGCGGCGGCGCGAGATGCAGGCCGAGCACGGCGTCGCGCGCGGCGAACACCTGCTGCTGGCTCAGCATGCGCGGCGGCGGCGCGTGCACCGAGAGCGTCTCCCTCGCGCGCTCGCGGGCGAGCTTCAGGATCGCCGTTTCCGCCGCCGCCTTCGGATAGTCGACGCGCACGTGCAGCAGGAAGCGGTCGAGCTGCGCCTCGGGCAGCGGATAGGTGCCTTCCTGCTCGATCGGGTTCTGCGTCGCCATGACCAGGAACAGTGCCGGCAGCGCGTAGGTGTCGCGCCCCACGGTCACCTGGCGCTCGCCCATCGCCTCGAGCAGCGCGGACTGCACCTTGGCCGGCGCGCGGTTGACCTCGTCGGCGAGGATCAGGTTGTGGAAGATCGGCCCGCGCTGGAACTCGAAGCTCGCCGTCTGCGGCCGATAGACCTCGGTGCCGGTCAGGTCGGCGGGCAGCAGGTCCGGCGTGAACTGCACGCGGTGGAAGTCCGCCTCGATGCGGGCGGCGAGCTCCTTGATGGCCGTGGTCTTGGCCAGGCCGGGCGCGCCCTCGACGAGCAGATGGCCGTCGGCGAGCAGGGCGATGAGGAGCCGGTCGATCAGCGCCTCCTGGCCGATGATGCGATGACCAAGCTCGTTGCGGAGCGCGGAGAAGGCGGCGGAAGCCGTGGCGGGTTCGGGCATGTCCATTGGCTGGCTTGGGTCCGGCGATGGTCGCGTGTCGACGAGAGCGTCCCTGAGACATCAACAGACGCAGGAAGTTTGCCGGACCGGTCAGGCTTGCAGCATGTCGGCCGGCGCCAGGGGCCGTCCGATCAGCCAGCCCTGCGCGTAGCGGCAGCCCAGCCGGCGCAGCGTATCGTGCTGCTCGCGCGTTTCCACCCCTTCGGCGACGAGCTCGCAGCGCAGGGCCCGCGCCATCGCCACGGCCACGCCGACGACCGCGACGCCGCGTTCGGTGTCCAGCGCCTTGACGAACCGGCCGTCGAGCTTGATCTGGTCGAAGTCCAGCGTCAGCAGGGGGCCGAGATTCGAGTAGCCGGTGCCGAAGTCGTCCAGCGCGACGTGCATGCCGACGGCGTGGCAGCGCGCCAGGAGGTCGGCGACGCGCGCGTGGTCGAGCACCAGGCTTTCGGTGATTTCGAGCTTCAGCCGGTCGGGCGGCAGCGCGCGCGCGCGCAGGTAGCCGATGATGCGCTCGACCAGCGCCTGGGGGTCGTCCAGCTGGCGGGCGGAGAGGTTCATCGCGATGAACGGCAGCGGCGCACGGCCGCGGCGCCTGAGCTCCGCGAGCAGGTCGCAGACGCGCGCCAGCACGTAGTCGCCGATCGGCAGGATCAGGGACGTCTCCTCCGCCAGACGGATGAATTCCGCCGGCGAGACGTCGCCCCGCTGCGAATGGCGCCAGCGCACGAGGGCCTCGTAGCCGGCCACCTCGCCGCTGGCGATCTCCTCGATCGGCTGCAGGCGCACCTCGAGCTCCTTGCGCTCGAGCGCCGTGCGCAGCTCGCTTTCCAGGCGGATCTTGTCGAACGCGTCCGCATCGTGCGATGGCGCCGCATCGCCGGCGGAGGCCGAACGGCCGCCGGTCAGCGTGGCCAGCGCGGAGCGGTAGCGCGTCAGCTGGCTCATCAGGAGCGCGCGCACGACCGGGTCGGCGGCCGCGAGGCGCTCGGCGAACTGCGTGCGGTCGATGGGCGTCAGCCGGCACGCGGTCAGCGCCCGCGCGGTGGCGGTGCGCGGCGAGGCGTCGATGACGGCCATTTCGCCGAGCAGCATGCCGGGGCCGAGTTCGCCGAGCACGCGCCGCTCGCCGAACTGCATCGTGCTGACTTCCACGCGTCCCGACTCGATGAGGAACGCGCCGGACGGCGGATCGCCTTCGGAGAAGATGATCTCGCCGGCGCCGAACTGCTCGGAATAGGGCTGCACTGCGCGATTCCCCCCAGAATTCGCCTGCGCGCCGGAAAACCGTGACGGATTTCCCACTCGGCGATCGTACACAAAAAAAGGGGCCGCATTGCGGCCCCGTATGAAGTCTCGACCGACGGGTCGAATGATTACTGGCAGCCGCCAATCGGGCTCGGGCCGCCGGACTGCGTACCGCCGAACTTCACGGTGACGCTCTGCGCGCCGCCGCCGGTCGCGGAGAAGACGCACTGGCCGCTGCCCGGGGGCGTGGTGGTCGTGAAGCCCGTAGCCGTGATGCTGAACGCGGCCGTTCCGTCGGCGCCGGTGGTCGCGCTGCTCGGCGTGGCGGTCAGCGTCGGAGCCGTGCCACCGCCCGTGCCGCCGCCGCCGGACACGGTGCACGTCGCACCGACGGCCACGCCGGACGCCGGCGCGCCGCCGACGGCGAGGGCCTTGATCGTGACGGCGGAGGTCTGCGGATCGGTCGTCACCGGAACGCAGGTCTGCGAGGCCTGCAGCGACGCCAGCTCGACGATGATGTCGACCTCGGCTTCGGCGCCGCCGGCGTTGAACGTCAGCGTTCCGCTCTTGCCGCCGGACGCGGAGACCGGCACGCCCTGCGTCGTCACGGCGGCTTCGACGCAGCCGTCGAGGCCGGTCGCATGGGCGAGCGCACCGCTGCCGGCGGTGCCGTCCACGCTGCCGCTGCCGCCCTGCAGGTCGAGCTGGAAGCCGAGCGTCACGCCGCGCAGGCGGATGCCCAGCGCGTCGACGACGCAGACCGTCACGGTCTGCGGCATGTTGCCCATGATCGGGTTCGGCGAGGCGAAGATGCTGAGCGGCGCCACGCCCGGATAGACCAGCGTGCCTGCCGCCGTCACGCGGCGCGCCCCGCCGGTCACGCGGTCGATGCCGTCGCCCTGCGCCCAGATCGCCACCGAGTTGCCGACGCTGTTCACCGTGTAGGTGAGGCTCGCGTGGGCGATGCCCGTCGGCGCCGCGCCGGCTTCCAGGTGCTCGTCGGTCAGCGCGCCGTTGGTGATGCTGCCGTGCATCGACCGGCCGATCAGATACGGCAGGATCGGTCCCGAGTCCACGCTGGTTCCGGTCGTGTCGTTGAGATTGAAGTTCGGCGCCACGCCGAGGCTGGTCGCGCTGTTGACCGAGCGCACCGTGACCGCGCTTTCGAGGTCCGCATTGCCCTGCACGGCCTTGCCGAAGACGATCAGCGCGTCACCGGGACCGGCGCCGCCGCCGGCCGTGGTGAAATGTCCGCCGGGCGCCGTGAACAGCGAGCCGCCCTCCTGCGGATTGCCGTCGAGGCCCGACAGCAGGAACTGGTTGTCTTCGGGAGTACCGGGAGCGCCGACCGGCTCGTCGACCGAGCCGAAGCGGATCGGCGTACCCGGGATCACCGGGTTGCCCTGGCGGTCCTGCGCCTTCGCGGTGACGACCAGGCTCAGCGTCGCATCCGGGTTCGTCGGGATCGTGCTCGGATCGCCGCTCGCGCCGTCGGAGGTCGCCGCGCAGGGCGAGGTCACGCAATTGATCGTGATGCCCGGGAGATTCGGCGCGTTCAGCGGCGAGGTCAGTTCCAGGCTGTACAGCTTGCCGTCCGAAACGATGACCGAGGTGGTCGACGAGACCGCATCCTGGATGCCGTTGCTGACGTTGTTGTCGGCGCGGTCCACGGTCGCGCGGACCTGCACCGGACCCTGCGGCGTCTGGTCGCCGGCCTGCAGCGAGACGATCGCCACGCCGCGCACGGTGTGCGAGGTGACCGACGTGCCCGACGCCGGGCCGCTCACGGAGCTCGTCGAGAGGCGCGCGTCGCCGGCGTTGCCGACGATCTCGAACAGCACGTTGTCGACGCCGTTGTTGCCGCTGGTCGGATCGGGCACGAGCTGGCCGGAGCCGTCCTTGACCGTCGTGCTGATCGAGGAGTTGCTGAGGCCGCCGGAGCTCGGCAGGTAGATGCCGGCCGGACTCGGCGCCAGCGTGACGCTCGCCGGCAGCGGCCCGACGCCGCTGGTGACCGTGAACGTCATGCTCGCGCTGACCGTCTGCGAGGTGACCGGATCGACGGCCGACACGGTGAAGTTCGCCGTGCCCGGCGTGTCGGTCGCGTTGACGTAGATCGTCGCCTGGCCGTTGATGCCCTTGATCGGGATCGAGCCGAACAGCGTGTTGCCGTCCTTGCAGCTGTCCCCGTCGACGAGGCAGGACAGCGCCGCGACGTTGGTCGGCGAGATGCTGACCGCGATGTCCTTGCCGGTGACCAGCGAGCCGTCGGCGTTGCGCCACGTGATCGTGACCTCGGCCTGCGTCGGGTTGCCGTACTGCGTCGGCACGTAGCCCCAGACGTTGACCGGCAGCGTCGTCGCCGTCGCGCGCAGGGTGATCGAGCCGCTCTGCGGCGCGGTGAATCCGCCGCCGTCTCCGCCGCCGCCGCCGCAGCCGGCGAGCGCGAGGCCGGCGAGCAGCAGCCCCAGGGTCTTGCCAAAGAATTTCATCGTCTATCTCCAGACTGCAGGGTTCGTTTCGATTCGTCGTCGAACGACATCGTCGTCGTCATTCGTTGCACTGCTCTGTCATTTCAGGCTGTCGCTCAGGATGCGCGGCGTGACGAAGATCAGCAGCTCGGCCTTGGTGTCGTTGCGGTTGCTGTTCTTGAACAGGTTGCCGAGCACCGGCATGTCGCCGAGGAACGGCACCTTCTTGAGCGTGTCGGACTTGCTGACTTCGTAGACGCCGCCGAGCACGACCGTCTGGCCGTTGTCGACGAGCACCTCGGTGCTGATCTCGCGCTTGTCGAGCGTCGGGATCTTGCCGCCGCCGGGGTTGTCCACGAAGCCGGCGACCGCATCCTTCTTCACGTTGAGGTTCAGCACGACGCGGTCGTCGGCGGTGATCGTCGGCGTGACCTTGAGCTCCAGCACCGCCTCCTTGAACTGCACGGTCGCGGTGCCCACGCCGCCCGGGCCCGCGTTCTGGAACGTGACGTAGCCCACTTCCTGGCCCTGCTTGATGTCCGCTTCCTGCTGGTTCGCAGTGATCACGCGCGGGCTGGAGATGACCTCGCCGCGGCCTTCGGTCTGCGCGGCCGACAGCTCGAGGTCGAGCAGGTAGTCCGCGCCGAGGATCGCCAGGCCGAAGCTGCCGGTCGGGTTCGTCGCCGGCATGTTCACGTTCAGACGGTCGGAGCTGAGCGCGGGCACGGCGATGCCGCCCGGGATCTGCGAGGGATAGGCGGCCGGCAGGCCGCGCTGCCCGGGCTTGAGCATGCGGTTGTTCAGCACGACGTTGTTCATCTGGTCGGTCGCCGTCGTGCTGCCCGACGTCGTGACGACGTTGCCGTGGTCGTCCATGTACGCGCCGCTGACGCCGAACTTCACGCCGAGCTCGCGCGCGAAGCTGTCGGTGGCGATGACGATGCGCGACTCGATCAGCACCTGCTGCACCGGGCGGTCGAGCACGGCGATGAGCTGGCGGATCTCCTGGATCTTCGACGGGATGTCGCTGACCAGCAGCGTGTTCGTGCGGTCGTCGAACGTGACGCTGCCGCGCGAAGACAGGAAGCCGCGCTGCGCCAGCCCGCCGGCGCCGCCGGACTGCTGGCCGCCCGCCTGATTCGCCTGCGTCTCCTTCGTCAGCAGCGCCGCGATGTCCTTGGCCTTGCCGTAGCTGATCGGTATGTAGTCGGAGACCAGCTGCTCCTTGTCCTCCAGCTTCATGCGCGCATCGGCCATCGCCTCCTCGCGGTCGGCGATCTCCTTCTGCGGCGCGACCCAGATCACGTTGCCGCGCTTGCGCTTGTCCAGCCCCTTGGCCTGCAGCACGATGTCGAGCGCCTGGTCCCACGGCACGTTGATCAGGCGCAGCGTCACGTTGCCCTGCACGCTGTCGGCGACGACGATGTTGAGGTCGGAGACGTCGGCGATCAGCTGCAGCACCGACCGCGTCGGGATGTCCTGGAAGTTGAACGTCACGCGGCTGCCGTTGTACTCGGGCTCCGCGTTCTTGCCCTTGAGCTTGGGATCGTCCCGCTTCTGCGAGACCTCGACGACGTATTCGTTGCCGGTCTGGTAGGCGAGCTGCTCGAACGGCGGTTTGGCCACGATCTCCATGTGCGCCCCGCCGTTGCGCGGGCGCGCGTCGATCGACTGCACGGGCGTGGCGAAGTCGAGCACGTCCAGGTGCTGCGCCTTGCCCGGCGGCAGCTTGACGTTGACCAGGTCGAGCAGGATGCGGTCGCCCTCGCGCTTCAGGTTCGCGGCGGCGCCCGGGCCGCTGAAGCCGACGACGACGCGCCCTTCGCCGTTCTTGCCGCGGCGGAAGTCGATGTTGGACACCTCGATGTCGCCGGGCGTCGAGATGACCTTGGTCGGGTCGGTCCTGCCGGCCGAGGCGGCGATGCTGGTCGAGCCGATCAAGCCGTTGTTGATCGTGAGCACGACGTTGTTGCCGTTCGTGCGCGTGTCGTAGCCGGCGACGCGGAACAGGTCGACCACGACGCGCGTGCGCCCGGCCGCCTCGATCGCCGACACGCCCGAGACCGAGCCGGCGCCGACGTCGATGCGGCGCTTGCCCACGCCGTTGCGCGTGTCGGAGAAGTCGAGCGCGATGCTCGGCGGGGATTCGGTGGAGAACGCCTGCGGCGCGCCGGCCGCGTTGGCGAACTTCAGCGTGACCTCGACCTTGCCGCCCGGCAGCGCCGTGTAGCTGATGTCGTCGAGCACGTTCTCCGCATGCGCGGCGCCGCAGGCGATGCAGCCGGCCAGCAGCGCCCCGAGCAGCGACCGCATCACCGGGGAAGCGAACCTGCGTTTCGAAATGGCAGGGAATGTCGTGATCATGAGCTCTGTCCCCAATGGATCGGTCATTTCTTCTTGGTGTCGCCCAGGGCGATCGACGCCTGCCGCTCCATCCAGCCGCCGGTTCCGTTCGGAACCAGCTCGACGAGGTCGATGCGCTCCTCGGCGATGGCGGTGATGCGTCCGTAGTTCTGGCCGAGGTAGTTGCCGACGTGGACGCGGTGCACCACGCCGTCGGGGTCACGCACGAGGCCTTCCATCTTCCTCGCCAGACCGAGCGTGCCGGACATCTTCAGGCTGTCCAGCGGAAACGACTCGAGCGGCTCGCGCGGACGGTTCTGGTCCGGATGAGGCCCGGTGTTCGCGCTCGCTTCCTGCTCCTCGGCGCTGAGGCCGAACGGATCGCGCAGGTCCTGGTCCTTGTAGAGGAACGTCTCGAAGGTCTTGACCACGGGCAGCGGCTGCAGGGGCGCGCCCTTCTTGGCCTTCTCGCGCGCGACCCACTGGCGCGGATCCTCGTTCGGCGAGCAGCCGGCGAGGACCAGCACGGCCAGCAGCGCCATTCCGCCCCTTGCCCAAGCGATGCGGATGCTCATCTCATTTCTCTCCCGCAGGCTTCGCGCCGGGCTTCGCCGCGCCCGGCTTGTTCGCGCCGGGCTTGCCGGCGTTCGCCGCCTGCTGGGCCGCCGCGGCCTCCTCGTCGTCGAGGTAGCGGTACGTCTTGACCGTGCCCTCCAGCATCAGCTGCCCGCCCGGCGGCAATTCGGCCCCTTTGCCCGCGGCGCCGCCGCCGGCCGGCTTGAGCGGGCGCAGCGAGACGTCGTGCATCGTCAGGATCACGACCCGCGGCAGCGAGGCGACGTTGCTGATGAACGAGCCGAACTGGTGGTAGGTGCCGAGCATCTTCAGCTGGATCGGCTTCTCGGCGTAGAAGTCCTTCATCACTTCCGGCCCCGGCTGGAACAGCTCGGTCTCGATGCCGGCCGCCTGCGCCGCCTGCGTGATGTCGTTCAGCAGGTCCGGCATCTCGGTCTTGCTCGGCAGCTGGCGCAGCATCGTCTGCAGCATCTCCTTCATGTCGTCGAGCTGCTTGCGGTACGCCTCGAGATTGACCACCTTGGCCTGCTTGTCGGCGAACTCCTTCTTGAGCGCGGTCTCCTTCTGGCGCGCGCGCTCGAGATCGTCCTGCTGGTTGCTGACGTAGAAGTACCAGCCGAAGAACAGGATCAGGACGACGATGAGGCCGGCGAAGAACGCCTTGACCGACTTCGGCCAGCCGCCGACGTTGTTGCGATCGAGATTGCGCAGATCGTCGAGGAAGCTCATTTCTTCTCCCCCGTGGCCGGCGCGGCCGCCTGCTGCGGCGCTGGCGCGGGCTGGCTGTCCGCAGGCTTGGCGGTGAGCTTTTCCGCCGCGGCCCCGAGCTGGGTGCCGAGGCCCGCGGGCTTGCCCGCGTCCGCGGCGGACGCGGCCGGCGCGGGCTGGGTCGCGCCGGCGGTGCGCGCGGCGGCGTCGCTCTCCTGGGCGTCCTGCGGCTTGCGCAGCTTCACGTCGAGCGAGAACACGTAGGGCATCTTCTTGTCGGCCTCGTTCGTGCCGGTCTTGTTCTCGATCTTGCGCAGGTCGCTGTGGCCCATCCACGGCGACACGTCGATCGCGCGCATGTACGTGGCCACGCGCGAGTTCGACTCGGCCAGGCCCTCGAGCGTGAGGATGTCGCCGGCCTGCTTCATCGACGTCAGGCGCACGCCGTCGGGAATCGTCTTCACCATCTCGTCGAACAGGTGCACCATCTGCGAGCGGTTCGACTGCAGCTGCTCGATGATCTCCTTGCGCGTGAGCAGCTGCGAGCGCGTCTTGTCGAGCTCCTTGATCTCCTCGATCTTCTTGTCGAGCGCCTTGATCTCCGACTGCAGGTACGCGTTGCGGCCGTTCTGGTCGTCGATCAGGTGGTTCATCCAGAGGACCGCCAGCGCCAGCACGACGCACGCGCCGACCGCGGTCGCCAGCAGCATCATGTAGAACTCGCGCTCGCGCTGCTTGCGCCGCTCGGCTCGCCACGGCAGAAGGTTGATGTTGGCCATCAGTCGAAGCTCCTGAGCGCGAGCCCGCAGGCGATCATCAGCGCCGGCGCGTCCTGCGCCAGCGTCTGCGCCTGGATGCGGCTGGAGATCGACATGTCGGCGAGCGGGTTGGCCACGGTGCAGGGCACGCCGAGGTGCTCCTCGACCATGTCGGCGACGCCCGCGATCGACGCGCAGCCGCCGGCGAGCACGACCTGGTCGACGCGGCTGTACTCGCTGCCGGCGAAGAAGAACTGCAGCAGGCGGCTGATCTGCTGGACCATCGCCTCCTTGAACGGCTCGAGCACCTCGATCTCGTAGGATTCCGGCAGCCCGCCCTGGCGCTTGGCCAGGCCCGCCTCCTCGTAGCTCAGCCCGTAGCGGCGCATGACCTCGTCGGTCAGCTGCTTGCCGCCGAACACCTGCTCGCGCGAGTAGATCGTGCGCTGGTTCTTCAGCACGATCAGCGTGGTCATCGTCGCGCCGACGTCGACCACCGCGACCACCGCGTCCTTCGGCACCGAGAGCTGGTCGGCGATCAGGCGGAACGCGTTCTCCATCGCGAACGCCTCGACGTCCATGACCTTGGCGCCGAGGCCGCCGAGGTCGAGCGCGGCGACGCGCAGGTCGACGTTCTCGGTCCGCGACGCGGCGAGCAGCACGTTGACCATGTCCGGGTTGTCCTTGATCCGGCCGAGCACCTCGAAGTCGAGGCTGACCTCCTCGATCGGATAGGGGATGTACTGGTTCGCCTCCACCTCGATCTGCGCCTCCATGTCCTCTTCGGACAGGTCGGCCGGCATCGGGATCACCTTCGTGATGACGGCGGAGCCGGCGACGGCGGCGGCGGCGAACTTCGTCTTCGCGCCGGAGCGGTTCAGGGCGCGCCGGATCGCGTCGCCCACCGCCTCGACCTCGACGATGTTCTTCTCGACCACCGCATTCGGAGGCAGCGGCTCGACAGCGTAGTGCTCGACGCGATAGCGCCCGCCTACCTGCCCGAGCTGCAGCAGCTTGACTGCCGTGGAACTGATGTCGACGCCGATCAGAGGCGGCGCCTTGGGTGTGAACAGGCCCACACTTTTCCCCTTTCCCACGCGCCCTTACGAGCGAAAGATGCGCCGTTACATTAGAACGCAACCATTAACGCTTTTTCAACAGCGATTCATGGATATGGCAAACTGGCGCACAAATAACGTCGAGATCCGGATTTCGACCGCCGTCGCGTCCTGCTCCCCTGCCGGCACTGCCCCGCGAACCCGGATACGCTCTATACTCCGAGGCTTATCGAACTTACCTTGACTGTCATCACAAGTCCCGCTGCATGACCGTTCTCCTCCGCCTGCTGCGCTATGCGCTCTATCTGGCGCTGGCTGGTGCACTGGCCGGCGGGCTCGCCATCGGCACGGCGTACTGGCTGATCTCGCCGCAGCTGCCGTCGATCGAGACGCTCAAGGACGTGCGTCTGCAGGTGCCGCTCAGGGTAAAGTCGGCCGACGACAAGCTGATTGCGACCTTCGGCGAGACCAAGCGCACGCCCGTGCGCATCAAGGACGTCCCCGAGCAGCTCAAGCAGGCGTTCCTCGCCGCCGAGGATGCCGACTTCTACGCGCACCGCGGCATCGACCTCGGTGGCATCACGCGCGCGGTCTGGCTGACGATCACCACCGGCAGCAAGCACGTCGCCGGCGGCAGCACGATCACCCAGCAGGTCGCGCGGATGTTCTTCCTGAGCTCGGAAGTCAGCTACACGCGCAAGCTGCGCGAGATCTTCCTCGCGTTCCGCATCGAGAACGCGCTCAGCAAGGACGAGATCCTCGAGCTCTACCTCAACAAGAGCTTCTTCGGCCACCGCTCCTACGGCGTCGCCGCGGCGGCGGAGTTCTACTACGGCAAGACGCTCGACCAGCTCACGCTGGCCGAGTGCGCGATGCTGGCCTCGATCCCGAAGTTCCCCTCGACCGGCAACCCGCTCAGCCGGCCGCAGCGCGCGCTCGAGCGCCGCGCGTACGTGCTCGGGCGCATGCTCGACAACCGCTTCATCGACAAGGCCGCCTACGACGCGGCGATGAGCACGCCCGACGAGGCGCAGCCGCACGAGCCGCCGGTCGAGGTCGACGCGCCCTATTTCGCCGAGCTCGTGCGCCTCGAGGCGATCGAGCGGCTCGGCAACAACGCGCTCACCGACGGCTACGTGGTCAAGACGACGCTCGACTCCACCCAGCAGGAAGCCGCCAACCGCGCGCTGCGCCAGGGCCTGTCGGCCTACGACCAGCGCCACGGCTGGCGCGGCGCCGAGGGCCACGTCGAGCTCGCCGCCGGCGCGGCTCAGGCCGAATGGAACGAGGCCCTCGCCGACTACCGGCCGATCGCCGGCCTGGTGCCGGCCCTGGTCGTGGCCAGCGACAAGGACGGCGCGACGCTGCACCTCGCCGACAACCAGGACGTCTCGCTCGATCTCTCCGCGGTCGCCTGGGCGCGCCGCCACATCGACGAGGACCGCCGCGGCCCGGCGCCGAAGGCCGTTTCGGAGGTGCTCAAGCGCGGCGACGTCGTGCGCCTCGCGCGCGATGCGGAAGGCGCCTGGAAGCTCGCGCAGATCCCGGCCGCCGAGGCGGCGCTGGTCGCGCTCAATCCGGAGGACGGCGCGATCGAGAGCATGGTCGGCGGCTTCAGCTTCCTGCGCAGCAAGTTCAACCGCACGACGCAGAGCTCGCGCCTGCCGGGCTCCGGCTTCAAGCCGTTCCTGTATTCGGCGGCGTTCGACCACGGCTTCACGCCGGCCTCGGTGCTCAACGACGCGCCGGTGCAGTTCCCCGACCCGTCCAAGCCCGAGGGCGTGTGGACGCCGAAGAACGACGACGACACGTTCCAGGGGCCGATCCGGCTGCGCGAGGCGCTGGTCAAGTCGGTGAACCTCGTGTCGGTGCGGCTGCTCGACGCGATCGGCGTGCGCTACGCGCGCGAGTACATCACCCGCTTCGGGTTCTCGCTCGACCAGATTCCGGAAAACCTCTCGATGGCGCTCGGCACCGCCGCGGTCGCGCCGCTGACGATGGCGCGCGGCTACGCGGTCTTCGCCAACGGCGGCTACCTCGTCGATCCGTATCTCGTCGCCGAGATCGACGACCGCGACGGCAACGTCGTCTACCGCGCCGATCCTGCCCTCGCCTGCGCGAGCTGCCCCGAGCGCCAGAGCGCGGACGCCGCCGCGCCGGCGCCCGCCGCCGAGAGCACGGCCAGCGCCCTCAATCCGATCGGCAGCGCGCACGCGAGCAGCAGCGCCGCGCCGGCACCCGGCCAGCCGCACCTGGCCCCGCGCGCGATCGACCCGCGCAACGCGTACCTGGTCACCTCGCTGATGCGCGACGTCGTGCGCCGCGGCACCGGCTCGGCGGCCATGGTGCTCAAGCGCAACGACCTCGCCGGCAAGACCGGCTCGACCAACGACCACCGCGACGCCTGGTTCACCGGCTTCAACGCGCGCCTGGTCGCCAGCTGCTGGGTCGGCTTCGACGACTTCGGCTCGCTCGGCCGCGGCGAGTTCGGCGCGAAGGTCGCGCTGCCGATCTGGATCGACTTCATGCGCGTCGCGCTCGAGGACGTGCCCGAGCAGCCGTTCGACATGCCGCCCGGCATCAGCCGCGTGCGCATCGACCGCTCGACCGGGCTGCTCGCCGCCGCCGGCGATCCCGACGCGATCCTCGAGGTCATGAAGGCCGAGGACGCGACCCGCCTCGCCTCGCAGCCGCCGCCGACGGACGAGCAGAACAGCGAGCAGCGCGCCTACGACGTGTTCTGATGGCGCAGCGCAACGGCAGCGGCCACATGCAGCAGTCCGCGCGGCGGCGCATCGCCGTCGAGGCGGCGCGGCTGATCAGCGAAAGCGGGCTGCGCGACTACGGACAGGCCAAGCTCAAGGCGGCCGCCCGGCTCGGCTTCGGCGACGACGTCGCGCTGCCCCGCAACAGCGAGGTCGAGGACGCGCTGCGCGAGCATCAGCGGCTGTTCCACGGCCGCGGCCACGAGCGCACGCTGCGCCGCCTGCGCGAGACCGCGCTCGAGGCGATGCGCTTCTTCGCGCGCCACGAGCCGCGCCTCGTCGGCGCCGTGCTCGAAGGCACGGCCGACGACCACTCGGCGGTCTGCCTGCACCTGTATTCGGACCAGCCGCACGAGATCCTCGCGCAGCTGCACGAGCACGGCATCCGCTACGAGGAGCAGGAACGCCGCCTGCGCTTCGACCGCCTCACGGCGCGCGACTTCCCGTCGCTGTCGTTCGACGCGGACGGCACCGCGATCGACCTGACGCTTCTGCCCTACGACCTGCTGCGCCAGGCGCCGCTCGACCGCACCGGCGAGAAGCCGATGCGCCGCGCCGCGCTCGGCGCGGTCGAGGCGCTGCTGGCGGACGACGCGCCGGCCGATCCGGACGCGTGACGCAGCCAGCGCCGCGCCGACGGCCGGCGCCGGCAATGCCCGACCAATGACGGGCGATGCGCGCCGGCGCGTACCGGCCGGCGCGCGACGCCGGCTCAGCGCCTGGCGAGCTCCACGTAATCGCGCTTCGCGGAACCGGTGTAGATCTGGCGCGGACGGCCGATCTTGGTCTCCGGATCGGTGTGCTGCTCGAGCCAGTGCGCGACCCAGCCGGCGGTGCGCGCGATCGCGAACATGACCGTGAACATCTCGGTCGGGATCTTCAGCGCCTTGTAGATGATGCCCGAGTAGAAGTCGACGTTCGGGTACAGCTTGCGCTCGACGAAGTACGAATCCTTCAGCGCCGCCTGCTCGAGTTCCATCGCCACGTCGAGCAGCGGGTCGCTGACGTTGAGGTCGTTGAGCACCTCGTGGCACATCTCGCGGATGATCGTCGCGCGCGGGTCGAAGTTCTTGTAGACGCGATGGCCGAAGCCCATCAGGCGGAAGCCGGAGTTCTTGTCCTTCGCCTTCGCGACCGCCGCGCCGACGTTCTTCGCGTCGCCGATCTCGGCGAGCATCTTCAGCACGGCCTCGTTAGCGCCGCCGTGCGCCGGCCCCCACAGCGCGGCGATGCCGGCGGCGACGCAGGCGTAGGGATTCGCGCCGGTCGAGCCGACCAGGCGCACGGTCGAGGTCGAGGCGTTCTGCTCGTGGTCGGCGTGCAGGATGAACAGCAGATCGAGCGCCTTCGCCGCCACCGGGCTGAGCTGCAGCGGCTCGCTCGGCACCTCGAACATCATGTGCAGGAAGCGCGTCACGTAGTCGAGGTTGTTGCGCGGATAGCGGATCGGCCAGCCGATCGAGTAGCGGTACGCCGCCGCGGCGATCGTCGGCATCTTGGCGATCAGGCGGATCGCTGCCAGGCGGCGCTGCTCCGGATCGCTCATGTCCAGCGTGTCGTGGTAGAACGCCGACAGCGAGGCGATCGACGCGCACAGCATCGCCATCGGATGCGCGTCGTAGTGGAAGCCGTGCAGGAAGTTCTTCAGCGCCTCGTGCATCATCGTGTGATGCGTCACCTCGTGCTCGAACGCCGAGAACTGCGCCTGGTTCGGCAGCTCGCCGTTGATCAGGAGGTAGGCGACCTCGAGGAAGCTGGATTGCTTGGCCAGCTGCTCGATCGGGTAGCCGCGGTACAGCAGCACGCCGGCGTCGCCGTCGATGTAGGTGACCGCGCTGCGCGTCGCCGCGGTCGCCATGAAGCCGGGATCGAACGTGAAGTAGCCGGTTTCCTTGTTGAGCTTGCCGATGTCGATCGCCGGGTCGCCGAGCGTGCCGGTCACGATGGGGAACGTGGCGCTCTTGTTCGCGACGGAATCGATGAGCTGAACGGTTTTGTCGGACACGACGGAGACTCCTCGGTGCGGGGCGCCGCGGCGCACGACCTCTGGGCGGCGCTGCGGGCGGGATCTGCTGGACGGCCGCCAGGCTAACGGGCGGCCAACACACGATTATTGCACGGCGGATATGTATCTGCGGCCGCTGCGAATCAAGCGGGCCGCGGCGCGCGCAGCCGCCCGGAAGATGAAAGGATTTTCATCCGGCAGCAACGCAAACGCCGGCCAGGGGCCGGCGTTTCCTCGCGCCGCCGGGACGGCGGACGCGGTCTTGCGGTCGGGCATTCGTCCGCGGCCGGGCGGCGCCCGGCGCGGCCGTCACTTCGCGTAGCGGCGGCGGAACTTGTCGACGCGGCCGGCGGTGTCCACGATCTTCTGCTTGCCGGTGAAGAACGGGTGCGAATGGCTGGAAATTTCGACCTTGATCAGCGGGTATTCCTGGCCGTCTTCCCACTTGATCGTTTCCTGGCTGGACATCGTCGAGCGCGTCAGGAACGCGAAGTCGCTGGAGATGTCCTGGAACACGACCGGCTTGTAGTTCGGATGGATATCGGCTTTCATGGGCTCGGCTCCGCGTCAGGGCGGCGATAAAAGAGCGGCAGTATAGCCCGCTCCCGGCGAGGCGCGCAAGCCGCCGGCCGCGGCGTCAGCCCGCCGCCGAGCCCAGCGCCGACGCGACCTGCGCCTCGAAGCGGTCCTGGTCCACGTCGAGGACGATGCGCGCGTTCGCCGGCAGGCCCAGGCGGTCCTCCCAGTCGACCACGGTCGCGCCGCGCGTCAGCTCGCCCTGCAGCTCGACGCCGACGTGGTGCGACTCGGCGCGCCGCACGATCGAGGGGTCGAGCGCCACGGCCATCGCCAGCGCGTCGGCGACGATCATGCCGGCGCGCTCGTGCGCGGCATTGAATGCGCGCGCCTTGCGAGAGATCGCCGCGTAGAAGCGCGCGCGATGGTCGCCGGCGGCGACGATGCGGTCGAAGCGCTCGAACGCGATCGCGTGGCGCAGGCAGGCCTCCCAGTCGACCAGATCGAACTGCGGCCAGGCCGAGAACACCACGTGCGCGGCTTCCGGATCGAAGCCGATGTTGAACTCGGCCGGCACGCGATGCGTGTTGCCGCGCCCGGTCACCGCGCCGCCCATGACGACCAGCCGCGCGATGCGCGACGGCAGCCCGGGATCGAGACCGAGCGCCAGCGCCAGGTTCGTCAGCGGCGCCAGCGCGACGAGCGTCAGCTCCCCCGGATGCGCGCGCGCCAGGCGCACGATGGCCGCCGCGGCGTGCTCGTCCGCGGCCGTGCGCGCCGGCGGCAGGTAGCCGGTGTCGCCGAAACCGTCGGCGCCGTGCACGAAGCCGGCGTCCGGCGCCGGCCGCACCAGCGGCGCCGCGGTTCCGGGAAACACCGGCGCCTCGGCGCCGAGGACGTCGAGCAGCTTGAGCGCATTGCCGACCGTGTGCGCGAGCCCGACGTTGCCGGCCGCGATCGAGAGGCCGTCGATTCGCGCATGCCGGTGCGCCATCAGGATCGCCAGCGCGTCGTCCACGCCGGGATCGGTGTCGATCAGCAGCCTTGCGGGTTGGGCGTTCTCCATTCCCTGTCCTTCGTCGCGATCACCACCTCGCGCGCCGCCAGCCAGGCCGGACCCGGCCGCGGCGTATGCAGCCGCGCGCCGGAGAATCCGGCTTCGCGCAGGCGGTCGAGGATGTCGGTTCCGTAGTCGCGGAACGCGAGTATGCCCGTGGCGCTGCGCTGCGGATCGGTATGGTAGACCGGTTCGAGCAGATGCTCGACGGCGCCGTCGCGCAGGCGCGCGCGCTCGACCGTGCGTGCGCCGCCGTGCAGCGGCACGGTGAACACCATGACGCCGCCGGGCCGCAGCACCCGGAAGAGCTCGGCGAGCGCGCGCCGGTCGTCCGGCACGTGCTCGAGCACCTCGGTGTGCGTGACCACGTCGAAGCTCCCGTCGGCATAGGTGAGCCGCTGCATGTCCTCGCAGCGCACGCCGCCGCGCAGCGCGCCCGGCGGCAGGTCGTCGAAGTACTCCGACACGGCGAGGCTGCGCGCATGCCGGCGCAGGTGCTCGACCAGGGGGCCGCGCGCGGAGAATTCGCAGGCGTCGCAGGCGGACAGATCGCGCACCGCGTCGCGCAGCCCGAGGCCGAGCGCGACGTGGACGACGCCCGCCGCGCAGCGCGCGCAGCGCACGCCGCCGTCCGCGCGGCTCAGGCGCACGAACAGGCTCGGCCCGCAGAACGGGCAGCGCGCCGGCGCCAGCGCGAAGTCGCCCGGCCGCAGCATCGCCAGGCCCGCGCGCAGCCGTCCGGCCCAGGCCACGTCAGGCGCCCGCGTAGCGCGCGGCGCTGCCGATCCAGCGCGCGACCAGGCGTTCGGCGAGCTGCGGATGGTCGCGCAGCATCGCCTCGCCGATGCGCTGCACCGCCGGCAGCAGCGGCGCGTCGCGCACCAGGTCGGCGACGCGCAGCTCGAGCTGGCCGGTCTGGCGCGTGCCCAGCAGCTCGCCCGGACCGCGCAGCTCGAGGTCCTTCTCGGCGATGCGGAAGCCGTCGCCGGTCTCGCGCATGACCTCGAGCCGCTCGCGCGCCAGGCGCGACAGCGGCGGCTGGTACAGCAGCACGCAGCTCGACGCCGTGCTGCCGCGGCCGACGCGTCCGCGCAGCTGATGCAGCTGGGCGAGGCCGAGGCGCTCGGCGTTCTCGATGACCATCAGGCTCGCGTTGGGCACGTCGACGCCGACCTCGATCACCGTCGTGGCGACCAGCACGCGCGTCTCGCCCGCCTTGAACGCGTCCATCGCGGCCTGCTTCTGCTTGGGCTTGAGCCGCCCGTGCACGAGGCCGATGGGAAGGCCCGGCAGCGCGGCGGTGAGCTCGGCGAAGGCGACCTCCGCGGCCTGCGCCTCGAGCTGCTCGGATTCCTCGATCAGCGTGCAGACCCAGTACGCCTGCCTCCCTTCCGCGCAGGCCGCGCGGATGCGCTCGACGACCTCGCCGCGGCGCGCCGCGGAGATCGCTACCGTCTGCACCGGCGTGCGGCCGGGCGGCAGCTCGTCGATGATCGACACGTCCAGGTCCGCATAGGCGGTCATCGCCAGCGTGCGCGGGATCGGCGTCGCGGTCAGCACGAGCTGGTGCGGAACGGCGTCGCCGCTGCGCCCCTTGTCGCGCAGCGTCAGGCGCTGGTGCACGCCGAAGCGGTGCTGCTCGTCGACGATCGCGAGCCCCAGCCGGGGAAACGCGACGCCCTCCTGCATCAGCGCATGCGTGCCGATCGTGACCGGCGCGCCGGCGGCGACCGCCGCCCGCGCCGCCTCGCGCGCGCGGCCCTGCACCTTGCCGGCGAGCCAGACCGGCTCGATGCCGAGCGGGCGCAGCCAGGCGCAGAAGTTCTTCCAGTGCTGCTCGGCGAGCAGCTCGGTGGGCGCGGCCAGCGCCACCTGCCAGCCGGCCTCGACCGCGGCAAGCGCGGCGAGCGCGGCGACTACCGTCTTGCCCGAGCCGACGTCGCCCTGCACCAGGCGCAGCATCGGCGTGGGCCTGGCCAGATCGCGCTCGATCTCGGCGCCGACGCGCCGCTGCGCCGCGGTCAGCGCGAACGGCAGCGTCGCGCGCAGCGCCTCGCGCAGACGGCCGTCCCCGGCCAGCACCGGCGCGGCGTGGCGGCGCACCTGCGCGCGCAGCCGCTTCAGGCTGAGGTGCTGGGCGAGCAGCTCCTCGAACGCGAGCCGCTGCTGCGCCGGATGGCGTCCCTGCAGCAGCGCGGCGACGTCGGCGTCGCGCGGCGGCCGGTGCACGGTGAGCAGCGCGTCGCGCAGCGATGGCAGTCGCAGCGACGCGCGCAGCTCCGCCGGCACGAACTCGAGCGCGGCCTCCGCCGGCAGGCGCTCCAGCGCGCGCGCCACCATGCCGGCCAGGCGCTTCTGGCCGAGGCCTTCGGTGGTCGGATAGACCGGCGTCAGGCGGTCCTCGATCTCGGTCGCGGCGTCGCCGGCGATGCGGCGGTATTCGGGGTGCACCATCTCCGGGCCGTGCGCGCCGTGGCGCACTTCGCCGTAGCAGAGCAGGCGCGTGCCGGGCACGAACTGCTCGGCCTGGGCGCGGTTGAAATGGAAGAAGCGCAGCATCAGCGTCGCGCCCGAGGCGTCGCCGATCGCGACCTTGAGCTGCGGGCGGTAGCGGAAGCCGCGCTCGACCGCCTCGACGACGCCTTCGACCTGCGCGCTCGCGCCGACGCGCAGCGCGCGGATCGGCGTGATGCGCGTGCGGTCCTCGAAGCGCAGCGGCAGGTGGAACCAGAGGTCCTGCACCTGCGTCGCGCCGAGCTTCTCCAGCGTCTGCTGCAGCGCCGGGCCGACGCCGGGCAGCGAGCCGACCGGCGCGCGGCCGGCGTCCGGCGGCGGCGTGTCGGCGATGGGGCGCTGGGCGGCGCGTGGCATGCAGGTAGCCTATCAGGGCGGGCCGGCGCCGCCGCGCAGCGGAACGCCGGCGAGGACGGCGCGGCCGCTAGGTCACGCGCCGAGGACCGCGACCATGTCGATCTCGACGGCCGCGCCGCGCGGCAGCGCGGCGACGCCGATCGTCGAGCGCGCCGGGTACGGTTCGCCGAAGTACTGCTTCATGACCTCGTTGACCGCGGCGAAGTGGCCGAGGTCGGTCAGGTAGATGCCCACGCGCACGACGTCGGCGAACGAGGCGCCGGCTGCGGCCAGCACGGCCTTGAGGTTCTCGAACACCTGGCGCGTCTGCGCCGAGATGTCGCCCGGGACGAGCTCGCCCGTGGCCGGGTCGAGCGGCGTCTGGCCGGACAGGTAGAGCGTGTCGCCGGCGCGCACGGCCTGCGAATACGGGCCGATGGCCTTCGGCGCGGAATCGGAATGGATGATCGAACGGGTCATGGATCGGATCCGGGCTGGTCGGAGCCGCGGATGGTACGGCGAACCCGCGCCGCTTGACGACCCGCTCGCGACGCGGCGCTACAGCGGGTGGCGCCGAACCGCCGTGACGACCTGCAGCCGGCGCACGCGGCGCATGACGTCGGCCAGGTGCTTGCGGTTGCGCACCTCGATCGTGAACAGCATCGTCGCCGTCATCAGGTCGCGCTCCTTGTACTCGACGTTCTCGATGTTCGAGCCGGCCTCGGCGATCGCGGCGGCCACCTGGGCGAGCACGCCGGGCTTGTTCGCCACCTCGATGCGCAGCTCGACCTTGTAGTCGCCCTGCACGTCGGTGGCCCAGCCGATCTCCAGGCAGCGCTCCGGCGCCTTGCGCAGCTCCGGCACGTTCGGGCATTCGACGCGGTGCACGACGATGCCCTTGCCGGCCGACAGGTAGCCCATGATCTCGTCGCCCGGCACCGGATGGCAGCAGTTGCCGAAGCTCAGCACGCCGCGCTCGGCGCCGGTGATCAGGATCTTCTCGCTGCTGCGCAGGCGCGCCGCGTGCGGCGCCTCGCCCTGCGCGGTCAGCAGCGCCAGCGCGACCGCGTCGGCGACGCGGTTGCCGAGCGCGATGTCGGCGAGCAGCTCCTCGAGCCGCTTGAACTTCTGCTCGGCCAGGTAGCGGTCGAGCACCTCGTGCGGAATCGCCTCCAGCGACGCGTCCAGCGCGTCCAGGGCGCGGTCGAGCATGCGGTGGCCGAAGTCCACCGCGTCCTCGTGCTGCAGGCGCTTGAGGTGGTGGCGGATCGCGGTGCGCGCGCGGCCGGACACGACCCAGTCCAGCCACTGCGGGCTCGGCGACGCCGACGGCGCGGTGACGATCTCCACGGTCTGCCCGCTGACCAGCGGCGTGCGCAGCGGCACGAGCTTCTTGTCGGCGCGCGCCGCCACCGCGTGGTCGCCGACGTCCGTGTGCACGAAGTAGGCGAAATCCAGCGCCGTCGCGTTGCGCGGCAGCGCCAGGATCTGCCCCTTCGGCGTGAACAGGTAGACCTCGTCCGGGAACAGGTCGATCTTGACGTTCTCGATGAACTCGAGCGACGAGGGCGTCTGCGTCTCGCGGTCGACCAGGCCGGACACCCACTCGCGCGCGCGCGACTGCGCGCTGTTCGCCGGCGCCGCGTCGGTCTTGTAGACCCAGTGCGCGGCGACGCCGCGCTCGGCGACGGCGTCCATTTCCTCGGTGCGGATCTGGATCTCGATCGGCGCGCCGAACGGCCCGAACAGCACGGTGTGCAGCGACTGATAGCCGTTCGCCTTGGGGATCGCGATGAAGTCGCGGAAGCGGCCGTCGAGCGGCTTGTACAGCCCGTGCACGGCGCCGAGCGCGTGGTAGCAGTTCGGCACGCTGTCGACGACGACGCGGAAGCCGTAGACGTCCATGACCTGCGCGAACGACTTGTGCTCGTTGCGCATCTTCGAATAGATGCTGTACGGCGACTTGATGCGGCTCACGGCGCGGTGCGGGATGTGCTCGGCGTCGAGCCGCGCGTTCAGCGCCAGCTCGATGCGCGCCATCGCCTCGCGCCGGTTGCCCAGCACCGCGCGGATGCGCTCGGCGATCACCCGGTGACGGTCCGGGTAGAGCGCGCGGAAGCCGAGGTCCTGCAGCTCCGCCTTGAAGCGGTTCATGCCGAGCCGCTGCGCGATCGGCGCGTAGATGTCCAGCGTCTCGCGCGCGATGCGGCGGCGCGCTTCGGCCGGCATCGCGCCGAGCGTGCGCATGTTGTGCAGCCGGTCGGCGAGCTTGATCAGGATCACGCGCAGGTCGCGCGCCATCGCCAGCAGCATCTTGCGGAAGCTCTCCGCGGCCGCCTCCTGGCGGTTGCGGAAGCGCACCTTGTCGAGCTTGGTGACGCCGTCGACCAGCTCGACGACCACCGGCCCGAACTCGTCGGTGATCTGCTGCGCGGTCAGCGCGGTGTCCTCGAGCGTGTCGTGCAGGATCGCCGCGATGATCGTCTCGGCGTCCATGCCGAGCTCGGCGAGGATGCTCGCCACGGCGACCGGATGGGTGATGTAGGGTTCGCCGCTGCGCCGGGTCTGGCCGGCGTGCGCCTCGGCGCCGACCTCGTAGGCGCGGCGCGCGCGCGCGACCTGGTCGGCCGGAAGATAGGCGGCGAGCTGGTGTTCGAGCGCGCGCACTCCCGCGGGGAGCTGGTTCGACGCGGGAGCTTGAGCCGGCCGGGACACCGTCGTGGCCATGTCGTCGCCGGCGTCCGTCAGGCCGCTCCGTCGGACCGGCTCGGCGGACGCCGCGCGCGCATCACAGGTCGTCGCCGCCCTTGCCGAGATCGTCGTCGACTTCGGCCGCGGCCCATTCCAGCGCCTCGCGCTCCTTGCGCTCGCGCTCCTGGCGGTCGATCTCGTCGATCATCGTCTGGTCGACCTTGCGGTCGGCGATCTCGCGCAGCGCGAGCACGGTCGGCTTGTCGTTCTGGCCGTCGACCACGGCCGTCGCGCCCTTCGAGAGCTGACGCGCGCGTTTGGTCGCCATCAGCACGAGCTCGAAGCGGTTGTCCACCACCTCGAGGCAATCTTCCACGGTAATACGGGCCATAAGGAAATTCTCCGGAGCAAAATTGAAGCCAATTCATGGCTTTAGCAATGACGCATTGTAGCGCCGTGCTTTTGTGCAGCGCAATCAGGCGTTCGCCCGCCTGCACGCAGCGCGGGATTTCGCGTAGCCTTGCAATGCGGAACGGGGACACCATGCAGAGCCACGCGCGGGGCGCGCGGGCGACCGAGACCTACAAAAACCATGCAATCCAATTCGACCCCTTTCAAGGTTCATGCGGGCCTGCTGGCGTTTTGCGCCGCGCTGGCGCTGGGCGGGTGCACGATCGCCAAGCCACGGACGGACGACCCGTGGGAGAGCTTCAACCGCAAGATGTACGCGTTCAACGACGCCGCGGACAAGGCCGTCATCCGCCCGGTCGCGGTCACCTACCGCAAGGTGACGACCCCGAACATGCGGCGCGTGATCTCGAACTTCTTCGCGAACATCAAGATGCCGATCACGATCGTCAACGACGTCCTGCAGGCCGAGCCGAAGTCGGCGCTGCACAACACCGGCCGCTTCGCGATCAACACGACGCTGGGCTTCGTCGGCCTGTTCGACCCGGCCAGCGAGATGGGCCTGCCGCCGGACGAGACCGACTTCGGCGTGACGCTGGCCAAGTGGGGCGTGCCGGAAGGCCCGTACCTGGTGCTGCCGCTGATCGGCTCGACGACGCCGCGCGACGTCTGGCGCCTGCCGGTCGACAACTACTTCGACCCGCTCGGCTGGTACGAGCGCGAGCACGACCTCGACCTGCACGCCGAGTACTGGCCGAACCTGATGTACCTGGTCACGCTGCGCGCGCGCGGCATCGAGGCCGAGGGCCTGCTCGAGGGCGTCTACGACCCGTACGTCTTCTACCGCGACGCCTACCGGCAGCGGCGCATCTACAGCATCTACGACGGCCAGCCGCCGGCCGACGTCATCGACCAGATGCAGGGCACGAACGACGTCGACGTGGATGCGCTGCTGCAGGAGCAGCACGACTACGAGAAGAAGCAGCAGAAGTCCGGGGACGAGTCGCGGCACTGAGCGCGCCGCGCCGCACCGTGCCCGTCAGGCGATGCCGAGCAGCGGCTCGGCGTCGCACAGGTGCGCCAGCGCGCGCAAGTCGTCCGGGACGCCGGCGAAGCGCAGCGCGGCGCCGGCGCGCCGCGCACGCGCGGTCCAGGCGAGGAGCACCGCGAGCGTCGCGCTGTCCACCTGGCCGAGGTCCGCCAGATCGACCGTGACCTCGCCGCGCGTCCTGCCGTACACCTCCTCGCCGCGCGCCAGCGCGGCGGCCGCTTCGGCGAAGCCGAGGCGGCCTGCGACGCGGGCGCGGTCGGCGCCGACGCGCTCGATGCGCAGCGCCGTCACGAACCGCCCTTCTGCTGCTGCTCCATGGTCTCGAGCGTCTTCTCGCCCTGCGTCTCCAGGCGCGTGATCAGCGCGTCGAGGCTCGACTTCTGGATTTCCGCGCCGACCTGGTTGCGGTAGTTCGTGATGTAGGAAATGCCTTCGATGATGACGTCGTAGGCCTTCCACTGCCCCTCGCGCGTCTTGCGGAACGCGTAGTCGACGGCCACCGTCTTGCCGTCGTCGAGCACGACCTCGGTGCGCACGATCGAGCGCTTGTCGTTCAGATCGCCCTTCGCCGGCAGCACGCGCACGCGTCCGCGCGTGTAGTTCAGCAGGCCCTCGGCGTAGCGGTGCGCGATCGAGTTGTAGAACGCCCTGGCGAAGCGCGCCCGCTGCTCCGGCGTGGAGGTGCGCGCGTACTGGCCGAGCACCAGGATCGAGGCGTAGTCGATGTCGAAGTGCGGCAGCAGGATGCCGTCGATCAGCTTGATGAGCTTCTCGCGGTCGCTCTTGAGCTCCGCCTGGTGGCCTTCGATCGCCTTGGCGAGGTCGTCGGCGATGCCCTGCACGACCTGGTTCGGCGTGGGTTCGTCGGCGCGGGCCGGCAGGATGGCGGCGGCGCCGACCAGCAGGGCGAGCGCGAAGCCGATGGTGCGCAACATGGGTGGGCTCCTCAATGCGTGTTGTCGTGGGGCTGGTCGCCGCCGCCGGACGGCTTGGCGTCGGCCGGCGCGTCGCCGTTCGCGGGCTTCTGCGAGGGCGAGCCGTTGACCAGGAACTTGCCGATCAGGTCTTCGAGCTGCATCGACGACTGCGTCAGCACGAACTCGTCGCCGTCCTTGAACATGTCCGGCGAGCCGCCGGGCTGGATGCCAACGTACTGGTCGCCCAATAAACCACTGGTGAATATCGCCGCCGACGAATCGTCGGGCAGCTCGCCGTAGCGCTTGTCGATCGACAGGCGCACCAGCGCGTCGAGCTTGGTCGGGTCGAGCGTGATCGACTCGACCGAGCCGATGCGCACGCCGGCGAGCTTCACCGGCGCGCGCAGCTTGAGCTGGCCGATGTTCGTGAAGCGCGCCTTGAGGGTGTAGCTCGGCCCCTGGCTGAAGTTCGCGACCGAGGTCGTCTGCGTGGCCAGGTACGCCAGCGCGGCGAAGCCGAGCAGGATGAACAGGCCGGTGCCGATCTGATACGAACGTCGTTGGGTCATGGGGTCGTCCCGAAAAGCAGCCAAAGCCGAAAGCGTTCAACGCGAAGCACGCCGGGAGGACGCTCCTGAGCCGATCCCGCCGCGCGCCCGGCGCGCTCGGCGGTTCGGGCGGTCCTTCCGGCCGCGCTCACATCAGGAACGCGGTCATCACGAAATCCAGCGCCAGCACGACGATCGACGAGAAGACCACCGTGCGCGTCGTCGCGTAGGCCACGCCCTCGCTGGTCGGCGGCGTGGTGTAGCCCTGGAACACCGCGATCAGCGCGACGACGCCGCCGAACGCCACGCTCTTCCACACGCCGTTGACGACGTCGCTCCAGACGTCGACGCTGGAGGTCATGTTCGACCAGAACGTGCCGTTGTCGAGCCCCAGCCAGGACACGCCGACCAGGTGCGCGCCGAAGATGCCGAGCGCGTTGAACACGCAGGCGAGTAGCGGCATCGCCACCACGCCGGCCAGGAAGCGCGGCGCGGCGACGTAGGCGAGCGGGTCGACCGCCATCATCTCCATCGCCGACAGCTGGTCGGTCGCGCGCATCAGGCCGATCTCGGCGGTGATCGAGGTGCCGGCGCGCCCGGCGAACAGCAGCGCGGTCACCACCGGCCCGAGCTCGCGGTAGAGCGACAGCGAGACCACCGTGCCCAGCGCCGCGGTGCCGCCGAAGATCGACAGCACGTAATAGAGCTGCAGGCCCAGCACCATGCCGACGAACAGGCCGCAGGTCATGATGATGACCAGGCTCATCGCGCCGACGAACCAGATCTGCCGCACGGTCTCGCGGAAATGCCGTAGGCTCTTGGGCAGCGCGGCGAGGATCTGCAGCAGGAACAGCCCGCAGGCGCCGACCTGGGCCAGCGCGTCGCCGACCATCGAGGGCCGGCGCCCGGAGCGGTCGCGAACCGCGCTCACGACGCCGCTCCCGCGGCCGGAAAGCCGAGGTCGGCGGCGTAGTCGCGCGCCGGATACTGGAACGGCACCGGGCCGTCGGCCTCGCCGCCGAAGAACTGCCTCGTCCACGGCGAATCGTCGCGCTGCAGCTCCTCGGGCGTGCCGCGGGCGACGACCTTGCCGCCGGCGATCAGGTAGACGAGGTCGGCCGCGCGCGCGACGGCGGCGAATTCGTGCGCGACGAGCACGCTGGTCACGCCCAGCGTCTCGTTCAACGTGCGGATCAGGCGCAGCACCTGGTTCAGCGCGATCGGATCCAGGCCGACGAACGGCTCGTCGTAGAGGATCAGCATCGGATCGCGGATGATCGCGCGCGCCAGCGCGACGCGGCGCGCCATGCCGCCGGAGAGCTCGCTCGGCATCAGCTCGGCGGCGCCGCGCAGGCCGACCGCCTGCAGCTTGGTCAGCACGATGTTGCGCACCAGCTCCTCCGGCAGCTTCAGGTGCTGGCGCAGCGGGAACGCCACGTTCTCGAACACGCTGAAATCGGTCAGCAGCGCGGAATTCTGGAACAGGAAGCCGATCCTCTCGCGCAGGGCGAACAGCGCGTCGCGCGACAGCGTCGGCACGTCGGCGCCGGCGACGCGGATCGAGCCCGCGTCGGGCATCAGCTGGCCGGTGACGTGCCGCAGCAGCGTCGTCTTGCCGGTGCCGCTCGGCCCCATGATCGCGGTCACCTTGCCGCGCGGGATGTCGAGGTCCAGCCGGTCGAAGATCGTCTTGCCGTTGAGCACGGTGCTGAGGCCGCGCACCTGCACGAGCGCTTCGTCGGTCGGAGCTGTCGGGGCGCGGGCGTCGGTCACTCGGGCGTTTCCAATGGCGACGGGGGAGAGGTCCGCCGCGCCGGCCGCGCGGCGCGGCTACCTTAGCCGAAGCACGCGCCGCACCGCCAGCCGCGGCGGGCGTTCAGTCGGTCTTGAGCAGGTCGTCGATCAGGCCGGCGTGGCGCGCCAGCTGCGCCTTGCGGCGCAGGCGCTGGCTGGAGACGATCGCGCGCAGGTCGGCCAGCGCGTCGGCGAACTGGTCGTTGACCACGATGTAGTCGAAGTCGCCGGCGTGCGAGATCTCCTCGCGCGAGTCGGCGAGCCGGCGCGCGATCGCCTCGGCCTTGTCCGAGGCGCGCGCGCGCAGACGGCGCTCCAGCTCGGCGCGCGACGGCGGCAGGATGAACACGCTGACGAAGTCCGCGCTGCGGTCGGCGGCGAGCTTCTCGCGGATCTGCCGCGCGCCCTGCCAGTCGATCTCCAGGAGCACGTCGCGCCCTTCGGCGAGCAGCGGCTCGACCGCGCTGCGCGCGGTGCCCTTGAGGTCGCCGTGGACGTTGGCGTACTCGTAGAACGCGCCCGCCGCCGCCATGCGCTCGAACACCTCGCGCGAGACGAAATGGTAGTGGCGCCCGTCGATCTCGCCGGGGCGCGGCAGGCGCGAGGTGTAGGAAACCGACAGGCTGATCGCCGGCTCGCGTTCGAGCAGCGCGTGGACGAGGCTGGTCTTGCCGGCGCCGGACGGCGCCGCGACGATGAAAAGCGTGCCGCTCATTCGAGGTTCTGCACCTGTTCGCGCATCTGCTCGATCAGCACCTTGAGCTCGACCGCGGCGTTCGTCGTGCGCGGGTCGGCGGCCTTCGAGCCGAGCGTGTTGGCTTCGCGGTTGAATTCCTGCATCAGGAAGTCGAGGCGGCGCCCTACGGCCTCCTCGAGGCCCAGCACGCGGCGCGCCTCGGCGACGTGCGCGGTCAGGCGGTCGAGCTCCTCGTCGACGTCGATGCGCTGCAGCTGCAGCACGATCTCCTGCTCGATGCGGCCGGGCTCGAGCGGCTGCTTGAGCTCGGCCAGGCGCGCGTCGAAGCGGGCGCGCAGCGCCGCGCGCACCTCCGGCAGGTGCGCGCGCACGCCGGCGACGATGCGCTCGATCGCGTCCAGGCGCTCGCGCATGAACGCGCCGAGGCGCTCGCCCTCGCGGCCGCGCGCCGCCACCATGTCCTTCAGCGCGGCGTCGAGCACCTCGAGCGCGGCGCGCCGCAGCGACTCCTGGTCGGTCTCGCGGTCGAGCAGGACGCCGGGCCAGCCCAGCAGCGCGGTGAAGTCGACCCGCATCTGCGGAAACTTCGCCGACAGCGCCTGCGCGGCGACGGCGAGCCGCTCGACCAGCGCCTCGTCGACGGCGATCGCCGCGGCATCCGCGGCGGCCGGCTTGTAGCGCAGGCCGAGATCGACCTTGCCGCGCGCCAGCCGGGCCGAGATCCGCTCGCGGATCTGCGGCTCGAGCGCGCGCAGCTCCTCGGGCAGGCGCAGCCCGAGCTCCAGGTAGCGGTGATTGACCGAGCGCAGCTCGATCGCCAGCGTGCCCCGGCCGGTATCGGCTTCGGCGCTGGCAAAGGCGGTCATGCTTCTCAACATGGGGGCGTCACGTCGGGCGAGCGGCGCAGTATGCCATGCGCGCGGCGCAGGACCGCGGGCGCGGCGCGCGCCGGCCGCCGGAACGGCGCGCGGCCCGGTCCGTCCTTGGTAGACTGGCGGGCCGTCGAGGAAAGCGATGCAATGTCTTCCATCATCCGTCCCAGCGGCCGCGCCGCCGACCAGTTGCGGCCGATCACGCTGCAGCGCCACTACACGCGCCACGCCGAAGGCTCGGTCCTGGTCGCGTTCGGCGACACGCGCGTGCTGTGCACCGCCAGCGTCGAGGACAAGGTGCCGCCGTTCCTGCGCGGCAAGGGCGAAGGCTGGGTCACGGCCGAATACGGCATGCTGCCGCGCGCGACCGGCACGCGCACGCTGCGCGAGGCGGCGCGCGGCGGCCAGGGCGGCCGCACGATGGAGATCCAGCGCCTGATCGGACGCGCCCTGCGCGCCTGCGTCGACCGCCAGGCGCTCGGCGAGCGCACGATCACGCTGGACTGCGACGTGCTGCAGGCCGACGGCGGCACGCGCACCGCGGCCATCACCGGCGCCTACGTCGCGCTGGTGGACGCGGTGCGCTGGCTGAAGGCGCGCAACGCGATCCGGCGCGACCCGGTGTTCGGCGCCGTCGCCGCGGTCTCCGTCGGCATCTACCAGGGCCTGCCCGTGCTCGACCTGGACTACGCGGAAGACTCCGCCTGCGACACCGACATGAACGTCGTGATGAACGACGGCGGCGGCTTCATCGAGCTGCAGGGCACGGCCGAGGGCCACGCGTTCCGCCGCGAGGAGCTCGACGCGCTGCTCGAGCTCGCCACGCGCGGCGTCGCGCGGCTGTGCGAGCTGCAGCGCGAGGCGCTCGCCGGCTGAGCCGGTTCCTCGGACCCGGGCGGCCGCGCCGTCCCGGAACGGAAGGCCCCACGTGAAGATCGTCCTCGCCAGCAGCAACCGCGGCAAGCTCGCCGAGATGCGCGAAGCGCTCGCCGACACCGGCATCGAATGGATCGCGCAGTCCGAGCTCGGCATCGGCGATGCCGACGAGACCGGCGCCACGTTCGTCGAGAACGCGCTGATCAAGGCGCGCCACGCCGCGCGGATCTCCGGCCTGCCGGCGCTGGGCGACGACTCGGGCCTGTGCGTCGACGCGCTCGGCGGCGCGCCGGGTCTCTATTCGGCGCGCTACGCCGGCCGCCACGGCGACGAGGCGGCCAACATCGACAAGCTGCTGCAGGCGCTGCACGGCGTGCCCGACGAGCGGCGCGGCGCGCATTTCCACTGCACGCTCGTCCTGCTGCGCAGCGCCGACGACCCGGCGCCGCTGATCGCCGAAGGGCGCTGGCACGGCCGCATCCTGCACGCGCGCCGCGGCGACAAGGGTTTCGGCTACCAGCCGGTGTTCTACGACCCGGCGCTCGGGCTGAGCGCGGCCGAGCTCGACGTGTCGGCGACCAGCCGGCTCGGCCATCGCGGCCAGGCGCTGACGGAGCTGCGCCGGCTGCTCGGCGAGGCGTTCGCGCCGGCCTGAGCGCCCGGCGGGCTTCGTACGACGCGCCTACACTACGCGCATGCCGCTGACCGCGCCGCCGCTGTCGCTCTACGTGCACGTCCCCTGGTGCGTCAGGAAATGCCCGTACTGCGACTTCAATTCGCACGCCCGCGACGGCGCCCTGCCGGTCGACGAATACGTCGACGCGCTGCTGGCCGACCTCGACCGCGATCTTCGCGAGCACGGCGCCGCGCTGGCCGGCCGGCCGCTGCACAGCGTGTTCTTCGGCGGCGGCACGCCGAGCCTGTTCCCGCCGGACGCGATCGCGCGCGTCCTCGACGGCGTCGCGGCGCGCCTGGCGCTGCCCGACGGCGTGGAGATCACGCTGGAGACGAACCCCGGCACGGTCGAGCACGGTCGCTTCGACGGCTACCGCGCCGCCGGCGTGTCGCGCCTGAGCTTCGGCGTGCAGAGCTTCGACGACGACAAGCTGCGCCGCCTCGGCCGCATCCATTCCGCGGCCGACGCCGAGCGCGCGATCGGCGAGGCGCGCGAGGCCGGCTACGACGACGTGAATCTGGATCTCATGTACGCGCTGCCGGAGCAGACGCTGGCCGGCGCGCTGGCCGACGTCGAACGCGCGCTGGCGCTCGCGCCCGCGCACGTCTCGCACTACCAGCTGACGCTCGAGCCGAACACGCTGTTCGCCGCCAGGCCGCCGCCGCTGCCCGACGAGGACAGCGCCTGGGACATGCAGGAAGCCTGTCAGCAGCGCCTCGCCGAGGCCGGCTACGGGCAGTACGAGGTGTCCGCCTATGCGCGGCCCGGCCGGCGCAGCCGGCACAACCTGAACTACTGGACGTTCGGCGACTACCTGGGCATCGGCGCCGGCGCGCACGGCAAGCTCAGCGACGCCGCCGGCGGGCGCATCGTGCGCACCGCGAAGGTCAAGCTGCCGCGCAGCTATCTCGGACGGGCCGCGCGGGGCGGTCCGTTCGGCACGCAGGCCGAGGTCGGGCGCGCGGACCTGCCGTTCGAGTTCATGATGAACGCGCTGCGCCTCCACGACGGCGTCGAAAGCGCATTGTTCGACGCGCGCACCGGCCTCGACGCCGCGGCGCTCGAGGCGCCGCTGCGCCGCGCGCGCGCGCGCGGCTGGCTCGACGCCGATCCGGCGCGGCTCGCGCCGACCGAGCTCGGCCGGCGCTACCTCAACGACGTGATCGGCCTGTTCCTGCCGGAGCGATGATCCGCCCGCCCGACCTTGCGAGGACGACGCCATGCTCGAAACCGTGATGCTCGCCTGCCCGTACTGCGGCGAGCGCTTCGCCACGACGGTGGACCTCTCCGCCGGCTCGCAGCATTACGTCGAGGACTGCCCGGTGTGCTGCAGGCCGATCGAGATCGGCCTCAGCGTGGGCGAGGACGGCGAGCTGCTCGGTCTCGACGTCGGCACCGATCGCGATTGAACCGCACCGGCGGCGCGACTACACTGCGCGCCGCCGCAGGTGTCCTGTCCGCGAATCCGCGCGCAGGGTGAAACGGGAAGCCGGTGCGTACGGATCGTTCCGATCCGGCCAAGGCCGGCGCTGCCCCCGCAACGGTAGGCGAGTCCAAACCGGGTCCGATGCGCCACTGCCGCGATGCGGCGGGAAGGCGGCCCGGCCGATGCCACGGCATCGCTCGCGAGCCCGGAGACCGGCCTGAGGCAGCGCCTTCGCGCGTCGCGGACGGGCTCGCCGAGCCCGGCGAGGCGCGGGCGCAGGCTCCAGGCGTTGCGGCGGGCAACGGACGGGCAAGGCGTCCGCCGTCCTGCGCGTCCCCTCCTCCCGACCCTGGCCCACGCGGGTGTGCGACAGGAGGCTACGACATGTTCCGCCGTTCCATGGTGTCCCTCGCGGCGACCGCCGCGCTCTGCGCCGGCGCGCGCGCCGACGAGATCGAAATCCAGCCCGCGGTGCAGGTGACCGCCTCGCGCGTCGCCGAGACCGTCGATGCGGCGCTCGCCGACGTGACCGTCATCACGCGCCAGGACATCGACGCCAGCGTCGCGCGCGACGCGCTCGACCTGCTGCGCCTGGAAGCCGGCGTCGACCTCTACCGCACCGGCGGCGCCGGCCAGCAGACCTCGCTGTTCCTGCGCGGCTCGAACTCGAACCAGGTGCTGGTGCTGATCGACGGCGTGCGCGTGTCCTCGCTCAACACCGGCGCGTTCGCCTTCGAGCAGCTGCCGCTCGACTCGGTCGAGCGCATCGAGATCGTGCGCGGGCCGCGCGCGAGCTACTGGGGCTCCGACGCGATCGGCGGCGTGATCCAGATCTTCACGCGCAAGCTCGAGGGGCCGCGCGCCGCCGTCGGCTACGGCACCTACCGCGACGCGGCCGGCAGCGCCGGCATCGGCCACTGGGACGGCGCCGAGGGTTACAGCGTGCAGGTCGGCGCGCGCCACGTCGGCGGCTTCTCCGCCACGAACCGCGGCATCTGCAACGGGCCGGACGACCCGTACTGCACGTTCGACCCCGACGACGACGCCTACCGCAACACCAACCTCGCCGCGCGCGCGGCCCGGCGCGTCGGCAGCCAGCTGCTGTCGGCGACGCTGTATCGCAGCCAGGGCCAGGCGCAGTTCGACCAGGGCTACTCGAACGTCATCGAGCAGGCCGCCAGCGTGAATCTCGAAGGCGATCTCGCCGCGGACTGGAGCCATCGCCTGACGCTGGGGAACTCGCGCGAGGACCTCGAGACGCCCGCGTTCTCGGCGCTCTATCTCAGCCGCCGCGACAGCCTGCTGTGGCAGAACGAGGTGCGTCTCGACCCGAACCAGCGCCTGGTCGCCGGCGTCGATCTCGTCCACGAGCGCGGCGAGACGCGCGACACCTCGGCCGACGCGGCGCGCTTCCGGCGCAGCCGCGACGACCGCGCGCTGTTCGGCGGCTGGCGCGCGACGTTCGGCGCGTTCGACAGCGAGCTGTCGGTGCGCCACGACGACAACAGCGCCTACGGCGGCGCCACCACCGGCTCGGCCGCGCTCGGCTGGCGCGTCGACGAGCGGCTGCGCGTGTACGCCACCTACGGCCAGGGCTTCCGCAGCCCGACGATGAACGAGCTGTTCGATCCGGGCTACGGCGGCTACTTCGCCGGCAACCCGGACCTGTCGCCGGAGCGCTCGCGCAGCGCCGAGCTCGGCGTCGAGTTCGCGCCCGGCGAGAACCAGCGCTTCAAGGCCAACCTCTACTCGACGCGCGTGCGCGACCTGATCAGCTTCACCGGGCCGCAGAACCGCGCGGAGAACATCGCGCACGCCGACCTCGACGGCGCCGAGCTCGGCTACCAGTTCAGCGCCGGCGACTGGTCCGGCCGCGCCACCTACACCTGGGAAGACGCGCGCGACGCCGACAAGGACACGCCGCTGCTGCGCCGCGCCAAGCAGAAGGTCTCCGGCATCGTCGAGCGCCGCTTCGGCGAACGCCTCGTGGCCGGCGCGGAAGTGGTCTACGCGAGCCGGCGCGAGGACATCGGCGGGCTGAAGCTGCCGGCCTACGCGATCGTGAACCTGCGCGCGCGCTACGCGATCAGCCCGGCCTGGAGCGTCAGCGCACGCCTGGAGAATCTCGCCGACCGCGACTACGAGCTCGTGCACGGCTACAACACGCCGGGGCGCTCGGGCTTCGTCGAGGTCGTCTGGCAGCCCTGAGCGGAGCTGCTCGGCGGCGCCGCGGCCCCTGGCCGGGGCCCGCAGCGCCGTGCCAGAATCCACGCCCGCGGCGATGCCGCGGGCGGTCCGGCTTCGCGTGCCGGCCGCGGCGCACAGGGGGCGGCGGCGCGACATGCGTGATCAGCGAAGGATGCGGCCGGCGCCGTGACGACGAACCGGCCAGCGGCGGGCGAGCCGCTGCGCGCGCTCGCCGAGCGCGCCGACCTGCCGCCGCGCGTGCGCAGCCTGCTCGACGGCCTGCTCGAGCGCACGTCGGCGTATTTCGAGGAGGCGCTGCGCCGCACGTTCGACGAGAGCGAACGCGCGTTGTTCGCGCTCGCCGAACGCGCCGGCGGCGAACAGCGCCAGCAGCGCTGCCTGGACGACCTGCGCGAGATCAGGAACCGCCGCGCCGACGTCGCGCCGCGCTTCGTCGAGCATGCCGAATCGAGGCTCGCCGGCCTGCGCGCCGCGCCGGGCGACGCCGCACCGGCACCCGCCGCCGCGCCGCTGGCGCTGGTCGACGCCGCCGCGCTGGAAGAGGACCTGGCGCTGCAGCAGATGGCGAGCAAGTCGGAGATCCGCAACAGCCAGGCGCTGTACGCGTTGTCGTATCGCCTCGGCGTCGTCGCCGGCACGCCGGCCTGGCCGATCGCGACGCTGCCGCTCGGCCCGGCGCAGGTCGCCGCGGCCTTGCGCTACGCGCTGCAGGAGCTCGCACTGCACGCCGAGCATCGGCTGCTCGTCTATCGCCAGTTCGACCGCAGCGCGATGCAGCCGGTCGGCGCGTTCTACGACGGGCTGAACGCCTGGCTCGCCGCCGGCCGCGTGCTGCCGCATTTCCGCCTTCCGCCGCTGCGGCGGCGCGCCGATGCCGGCCTCGGCACGGAACGCCCGGCATCCGCCGCCGAGGCGGCCGGACCTGCCGCGGAAGGCGCCGACGGCGAGCTCTTCTCCACGCTGCGCGGCCTGCTCGCGGCGCGCCGGCGGCTCGAGCCTCCCGCCGCGCCTGCGGCACCGCTGCATCATGCGCGGCCGGACGACCTGCAGGAAGTGCTCGGCGCGCTGCAGCGCGACGCGTTCGCCCGCGCGGCGACGGCCGCATGGGATCCGGAGCATTTCCGCAACACGCTGCAGGTGCGGCTGCGCCGTCTCGGCTCCCAGGGCCGCCCGCTTCGTCTGTCCGACGAGGACGCCGACACCGTCGAGCTGGTCGGCCTGCTGTTCGACTACATCGTGCGCAACGCGCACGGCGGTGCGAAGGCCGGCGCGCTGCTGGCGCGGCTGCACGTGCCGGTATTGCGCGTGGCGCTCGGCGACAAGTCGTTCTTCACGCGGCGCGACCATCCCGCGCGCGAGCTCCTGAACACGATCGCCGAGACCAGCGCGCACTGGGCCGGCGGAGCCGAAGGCGACGCCGACCTGGTCGACCGCATGCGGCTCGCGGTGGACCACGTCGGCGCGGAGTTCAGCGGCGACCTCGCGGTCTTCGAGAAGCTGCTGGGCGATCTCGGCGGGCACATGCAGCTGCTCGCGCGCCGCGCCGACGTCGCCGAGCGCCGGCACGTGGACGCGGCCAGGGGCCGCGACCGCCTCGACGTCGCGCGCCGCGCCGCGCGCGCGGCGGTCGCGCGCCTCCTCGACAGGCACGCGCCGCCGCCCGCGGTGCGCGCGCTGCTCGAGCAGGCCTGGTGCGACGCGCTGGCGCTGAGCGCGCTGCGCAGCGGCGAAGGCGGCGAGGAGTTCCGCCGCCGGCTCGCCGCCGCCGAGACGCTGGCGCGCGGCACCGTGCCGGAGCCGGTGCAGGCGGCCGATGCGCTCAGGGCCGAGCTCGATGCGGGGCTGCGCCAGGTCGGCCTGCACGACGAGGACGTCGCCGCGGTGCTCGACGGCGTGCTGGCGCAGCCGGCCGCGACGGCCGACGCCGGCGACCGGCTGCGCCGCGTCGGCGAGGTGCTCGAGGCCGCCACGCGCTTCGGCGCGCAGGCCGACCGCGGCGCGCCGCCGGCGGCGCACGAGGCGCTGCCGCTGAGCGAGGCCGAATCCGCGCGGCTCGACGAGCTGCGCAGGACGCCGTTCGGCACCTGGTTCGAGTTCGTCGTCAACCAGCAGGGCGAATGCCTGCGCCGCAAGCTGGCTTGGTTCTCCACCGTGACCGGGCGCTGCCTGTTCGTCGACCAGCGCGGCGCGCGCAGCGAGGACAGGACGCTCGAGCAGCTCGCGCGCGCGCTCGTGCGCGGGCAGGCGCGCATCGTCGAGCGCGAATCCTCGTCGCTGATCGACCGCGCCTGGAAGGCGATCGCGGACATGCTGCGCCTGCCCGCGCCGGAGACCGCGCGATGACCGCGGCACGCGACCATCGGAGGACGAGGACATGATCGAGCGACGCCGTGCACCGCGCCGGCAGCCGGACGTGGCATTGCAGGTGCGCGACGCGATGACCGGCGAGGTCGTCGGCCACGTCGGCAACCTGTCGCTGAGCGGGCTGATGCTGGTCGCGCAGGCGCCGATCGCCGACGACGGGCTGTATCAGCTGGTGTTCCACCTGCCCGACCCGCACGGCCGGCTGCACGCGATCGAGGTCGGCGCGCACGAGCTGTGGAGCGAGGCATCCAGCATCCGCGGCCACCACTGGGTGGGCTTCCGCTTCATCGACATCGCGCCCGACGCCGAGCGCATGCTGCGCGACTGGCTGGCGCAGCCGGGCGGCGCGCGCTTCTGACCCGGCGCGGGCCGGGAGCGGTCCGGCCTACAGCTTGACCGCGCAGACGCGGCCCGGGCACGGCGCGTACGCGCGCAGGAAGAACTCGACCGTCGCGCGCACGTGCGCGTCGACGTCGCTGCGCGTGAACGGCTCGCCGCATCCGCAGATCAGGCGCGCGTGGTACTCGCCCTTGAGCAGGGCGAAGAACTGCGAGGCCGCGCGCGGAACGTCGACGATGTCGAGCTGCCCCGCCTCGACCTCGCTGCGCAGGAACTTCTGAAAACCGGCCTGGATGCGCTGCGGGCCGGCCTCCCAGAAGAGCTGCACGAGCTTGGGCGAGGTGCCGGCGCCGGCGGTGACCAGCCGGTGCAGCGCGATCGACTGCGGATCCATCAGCAGCGAGAAGAACGCGTGCGCGATCGCCTCGAGCTGGCCCCTGACCGGGCCTTTGAGGTCGACGTCGAACAGCTTCTCGGGCATCTGCTCCTCGCAGCGCGCGCGGATCGCGGCGAAGAACAGCGTCTCCTTGTCCGTGAAGTGGCTGTAGACCGTGAGCTTGGATACGCCGGCCTCGGCGGCGATCGCGTCCATGCTCGTGCCTTCGAAGCCGGAGAGCGGAAACAGGCGCTTGGCGGCCTGGAGGATGGCCGCGCGCTTTTCCAGGTCCTTGGGGCGGCCCGGGCCGCATGACTTTGCGATGGCTAACGTCATGTCACGATCTGCTGGACTACTCGGTTCAGTTTTTATACTATACTAGCTGGTACATGAATGGAACGGGCGTTCGATTCCGGCCCGGCGGGATTATCCCGCGAGCAGGCCGGAGCGTGAAGGATGCCTCATCCGCGCCCGTGCATTCTGTCTCCGGTTGAAGTCTCTCGCTGCGCCGCCCGGGAATCTCCCCCTCCCCGCACCGGGCGGCGCGGTCGAGAGCATTCGCGCGTTCCGCAAGACCCCCGAACGCGAGGCCGCGCGATCGCACGACGTCGTCGAAAGGTTTTCGCCAGTGGCCCATGTCTTGCTTAGGAGCGATGCCATGCAACCTCGTCCCCCGTTCGCGCATCCGATCGTCGTCGCCGGCCGCCGCTGCGCGCGCGGAGTGCGGCCGTGAGCGCGCCGGCTCCGCGCGCCGACGACGGGCAGCCGAGCAGCGCGGCCGGATGGCCGCTGCGCCTGACGCAGCGCGCGTTCGCCGCCCTGCTGGAACTGGCGCTGCACGGCGGCGGGACGGCGGGCGCGTTCCGTGCCGCGCGGCTGCGCGGTGCGGCGCGGCGGACACTGTCCGCGCTGTCCGCGGACGATCACGCGCGGCTGGTACGCTGGCTGGCGCTGCAGCTGGCGACCGCCGCCCGCGAGACGGACGCGGCCGCGGCGCTGGCGCGCGCGGACGCGGCGACGGCCGCCGGCGTCGCCGCGCTGCTGGCGCGCACGCGCGAGGAGCTCGGCACCGGCGGCACCGGCGGAGCGGCGGCCGCGTAGCCCGCGGCCGGCCGGCGCGGTGACTTCCGGCACTTCGTGCACCGCGCCGGGCGCCGCCAAGGTAAATTTGCCGCGGCTGCGGCGAGTGCCTATGCTTTTCACCTTTTTTGCCAGCGGGACGACCGACGATGCTGACGAATACCGAGCAGGCCAGGCAGAACATGGTCGAGAACCAGATTCGCACGTGGGAGGTCCTCGATGCCCGCGTGCTCGAAACGCTGGGCTCGGTGCGCCGCGAGGACTTCGTGCCGCCGCGCCACCGCGCGCTCGCGTTCGCCGACATGGCGCTGCCGCTCGGGCACGGCGAGGTGATGCTCAAGCCCGTGGTCGAAGGGCGCATCCTGCAGGCGCTGGCGCTGCAGCCGGGCGAGCGCGTGCTGGAGATCGGCACCGGCAGCGGGTTCCTGACCGCGTGCCTGGCGAACCTGGCCGGCACGGTGCACAGCGTCGAGCGCCACGCCGATCTCGCCGACGCCGCGCAGGCGCGCCTGGCCGCCGCGCAAGTGCGCAACGCACGGGTTGAAGTCGCCGAAGCACTCCACACCTTCTCGACCGCCGAGCAGTTCGATGCGGTCGTGATCGGCGGCGCCGTGCACGCGCTGCCCGATTCCTTCCGCACCTGGGTCAAGCCCGGCGGGCGTCTGTTCGCGATCGTCGGCGATTCGCCTGCGATGCAGGCGACGCTGTATACGCGCGCGGACGAAACGCACTGGTTGCAGGAGAGCCTGTTCGAGACCGACGTGCCGTATCTCAAGAACGCAGAGCCACCGCGCCGCTTCACGTTCTAGCGCGGAACGGAAAACCCACTTCGAGGAATAAAAAGATGATCCGCATCCGATCGCTGTCGTTGGCACTCGTGCTGGCGCTGGGCGCTTCCGCCGCGCAGGCCGACGACTTGATCCAGATCTACCAGGAAGCCCGCACGTCGGATCCGACGCTGGCGGGCGCCGAGGCGACCAAGCTCGCCACGGACGAGGGCGTCGACCAGGCCCGCTCGTTCCTGCTGCCGCAGCTCGGCGCGAGCATCGACTACACGCGTTCGCGCTCGGGCAACGATGCCGACGGCACGCTCAGGGTAGAGGAGCCGGACGGAACCGTCATTCCGAGGTCGTACTCCAGCACCACCACCACAAGCCATTCGCGCTCGATGGGCGCCTCGCTCACGCAGAGCATCCTCGACATCAGCAAGTGGACCGCGCTGAAGGCCAGCAAGTACACCGCCGACGCCGGCGCGGCCACCTACACCGCGGCGCAGCAGCAGCTGATGATCAACGCCGCGCAGGCCTACTTCGACGTGCTGACCGCGATCGACGCGCTGAAGTACGCCGACGCCAACGAGAAGGCGCTCGCGCGCCAGCTCGAGCAGGCGCAGCAGCGCTTCGACGTGGGCCTGGCGGCGATCACCGACGTCAACGACGCCAAGGCGCAGCACGACCAGGCCGTGGCCAGCGTGATCGCCAACCAGAACAGCCTCGACACCGCGCGCGAGGCCGTGCGCCGACTGACGAACAGGGAGCCGGGCGAGTTCAAGAAGCTGCGCGAGGACCTGCCGCTCGACCACCCGACGCCGGACGATCCGAACGCCTGGGTCGACGTCGCGCTGAAGCAGAATCCGACGCTGGCCTCGTCGTCGCTGCAGGTCGAGGCCGCGAACGCGAGCATCAACACCGCGCGCGCCGGCCACCTGCCGACGATCACCGGCCAGCTCAGCTACGGCCAGACTGCGACCTGGGGCGACACCCGCTATGGCGGCCTCACCACGATCCCTGGCTATGCCGGCGATCCGAAGTGGGGCCCGTCGGTCACGCTGACCTTGAACGTGCCGCTGTTCACCGGCGGCTACACGCAGTCGCGCGTGCGCCAGGCGATTTACCAGCGCGACTTCGCGCAGGACCAGTACGAGTACAACCGCCGCCTGATCGAGGCGAACACGCGCAACAGCTACCGCTCGGTGATCGCCGGCGCGAGCCAGGTCGAGGCGACCAAGGCCGCGGTGGTTTCGGCGCAGAGCTCGGTCGACGCGACCAAGGCCGGCTACGAGGTCGGCACGCGCACGATCGTCGACGTGCTGCTCAGCCAGCAGACGCTGCTGAACGCGCAGAGCCAGTACTCGGCCGCGCGCCACGCGTTCGTGCTGAACGGCCTGCTGCTCAAGCAGGCGGCCGGCGTCATCGAGTTCAAGGACCTCGAAGCGGTCAACGCGCTGCTGGAGTGAGCGCCGCGTCCTGCGCTGCACGAAAAAGGCGGGCCCCGGCCCGCCTTTTTCGTGTCCGCCGCCGCGCCGCCGCTTGCGTGAGCGCCGCGGTCAGCCGCAGGGCCGGTCGCCGCAGACGAGCACGCGCTCGACGATCGCCATCGTGCGGTCGACCGCGCCGCGCTCGCGCTCCATGACCGCACGCGCGGCCTCGCCCATGCTGCGCCGCTCGACGTCGCGCGCGAGCAGCCGCACGATCGTGGGGCCGAGTTCCTCGCCGTCCTCGATGCGGATCACCGCGCCAGCCTCGATCAGGTCCTCGGTGACCTCGGCGAAGTTGAACGTGTGCGGGCCGACCACGACCGGGCGCTCCAGCGCCGCCGGCTCGAGCAGGTTGTGCCCGCCGACCGGCGCCAGGCTGCCGCCGACGAAGGCGACGTCGGCGGCCGCGTAGAACGTGATGAGCTCGCCCATCGAGTCGGCGACGAAGCACTGGCAGGCCGTGTCGGCGCCGCCGTTCTCGCTGCGCGTGGCGGTCTGGAACCCGTAGGCGCGGCAGGCCAGGGCGACCGGCTTGAAGCGCTCCGGATGGCGCGGCGCGATCAGCAGCAGCGCGTCCGGGAAGCGCCGCAGCACCGCCGCGTGCGCCTTCAGCACGACCAGCTCCTCGCCCTCGTGCGTGCTCGCCGCGATCCACACCGGCCGCGCGCCGCCGGCGGCGACGCGGAATGCCGCGCCGCGCTCGCGCGCGCCGCGCGGCACCGTCATGTCGAACTTCAGGTTGCCGACCACGGCCAGGCGCGATTCCGGCGCGCCGAGCGCGCGCAGGCGCTCCTCGTCGGACGCGGACTGCGCGGCGACGAAGCTCGCGCAGCGGATCGCGCGCCGCGCCAGCGGCTGGATCGGCCAGTAGCCGCGCAGCGACTTCTCCGACAGCCGCGCGTTGGCGATCACGATCGAGATGCCGCGTTCGGCGCAGGTCATGAACAGGTTCGGCCAGATCTCGGTTTCCATGATCACCGCCAGCCGCGGCTGCACGCGGTCGAGGAAGCGCTTGACGGCCGAGGTCAGGTCGTAGGGCAGGTAGACGTGGAACACGCGGTCGCCGAACAGCTGCAGCACGCGGTCCGACCCGGTCGGCGTGACCGTGGTGATGACGAAGCGCGAGTCGCGGTAGCGGCGCATCAGCGCCTCGATCAGCGGCACCGCAGCGTTGACCTCGCCCAGCGACACCGCGTGCACCCATATGCTGTCGCGGATGCCCGGGTCGGGAAAGAAGCCGAAGCGCTCGCGCCAGCGGGCGAAGTAGCCGTGGTACTTGATGCCGCGCGCGGCCAGCCGGTAGACGACGAACGGCGTCAGCAGGTACAGCGTGACGGTGTAGATGAAGCGCTGGAACACGATGCGGACGGCGCCCGAAAGGGCGGCAGTATAGCCGCGCCGGCGGCCCGGGCCGCGCGGGCTTTGACCTTTTGCGCACGAGCGCCGACCATGCGCCGCTCGCCGCCGCCCGTTCGCCCATGCCGCAAGCCGTACCGCCGTTGCGCCCCGCCCTGCTCGCTCCCAGGCACTGGCCCGCCTGGATCGGCCTGGGCCTGATCCGCCTGGCCGCCTGCCTGCCGCACCGCTGGCTGCTCGCCGCCGGGCGCGCGTTCGGCCGCCTCGGCGCGGGGCTGCTCGGCGAGCGCCGGCGCATCGCCGAGCGCAACATCGCGCTGTGTTTTCCCGAGCTCGACGCCGCCGAACGCGCCGCGCTGCTGGCGAAGAACCTCGAGGACGCCGGCGCGATGCTCGCCGAGTTCGCCGTCGCGTGGATGGCGCCGGCACGCGCGATCGCGCGCATTCCGGTCGCGTTCGAGGGGCTGCACCATCTCGAGGCGGCGCGCGCCGCCGGCCGGGGCGTGCTGCTCGTCGGCGCGCACTTCTCGCACCTGGAGCTCTGCGCGCGGCTGGTGTCGCAGCGCATCCGCATCGCCGGCATGTACCGCGAGCACGAGGACGCGGCGTTCGAATGGGCGATCAAGCGCGCGCGCCTGGCCTATGCCGACGCGATGTTCACCAAGGACGAGCTGCGCCAGACGGTGCGCTACCTCAAGGCCGGCGGCACGATCTGGTACGCACCCGACCAGGACATGCGCGGCAAGGACGTGGTGTTCGCGCCGTTCTTCGGGCTGCCGGCGGCGACGATCACCGCGACGCACCACCTGGCGCGCCTGTCCGGCGCCAAGGTGATCGCGTTCTTCCACCGCCGCGAGCCCGGCGACCGCTACGTGATCCGCCTGGAGGCGCCGCTCGAGGACTTTCCCGGCGACGACGTCGTCGCCGACACCGCGCGCGTCAACGCCTGCATCGAGCGCATGGTGCGCGAGGCGCCGGCGCAGTACCTGTGGATGCACAAGCGCTTCAAGACGCGCCCGCCGGGCGAGCCGCCGGTCTACTGACGCGCCGCGGCGTCCTCGCGCGCGCCGAGCGCCGCGCAGTACAGCGCCAGCAGCCACCAGAACAGCAGGCCCCACCAGGCCGAGTAGAACGCGAGGTGCGTGTTGAGCGGAAAGCACATCGCGGTCAGCGCCAGGCCCGGCGCGAACGCGCGCGCGCGCGCCGCCGCGTCCGCGCGCAGCCAGGCGCGCAGCGCGAGCCACGCCCCGGCGATCCAGAACGCGAGCCCGACGAGCCCGGTCTCGCTCAGCACCTCGAGCGCGATCTGGTGCGCATGCGACGCGCCGGTGTCGCTCGCCGTGTCGACGAAGCGGTCGTTCACCGCCGCGTAGTGCGGGTACGCGTAGCGGAAGCCGCGCACGCCGACGCCGGTCAGCGGATGCTCGACGCTCATCGAGAGCGCCGTGCGCCAGATGCTCAGGCGCCCGGCGGAGGCGTCGTCGACCGCCGCCTCGGTGCCGCGCAGCGCGAGCAGGCTGCGCTCGATGCGCGCGCCGAAGCCCGGCGACTCGTGCAGCGCCAGCGCGCCGGCCGCGCCGAGCGCGACCGCGAGCGCGGCCAGCGCGGCGAAGAAGCGGCGCAGGTCGCGCGTCTCGTGCCAGGCGACCAGCAGGCAGACCAGCGCGTAGGAAAGCCAGGCGGCGCGCGAGCCGGCGAGCAGGATCGGCACGCCGAGCAGCACGAACGCGGCGGCGAGGCCGCCCCGGCCGAAGCGCGCGCGCGCGGCGACCAGCACGAACGGCGAGAGCGCGGCCAGCACCGGACCGAGCTTCAGGTTGCCGGCGCCGAAGATCCCCGACAGCCGCTCCTTCTCCGCCGGCCCGCCGAGGCTGCAGCCGGTCGCGGCCTGCACCCAGGCGTCGAGCGTCCACAGCGCGACGACCGCGGCGACGCCGGCGGTCAGCGGCGGCCACAGCGAGGGACGGCGCAGCGCCCACGCGGCGAACAGGGCGAACGGCAGGAAGCGCAGCGTCGTCGCCACGGTCGACCAGGTCTTGCCGGGCTCGACGGCCGCGAAGCCCGACACCAGCGCCGGCAGCCAGTAGCAGGCGAACAGCAGCACGGCGAGCCGCGCAGCCGGCGCATCGAAGCCGATGCGCCGCCGCGCCAGCAGCACCAGGCCGGCAAGGCCCGCGGCGACGAGCGGCGCTTCGGACCCGCGGCCGATCGGCAGCACGACGAGCACGGCGAGCACGAGCAGGGCGGGCCAGGGGACGGAGCGCGCAAGCGTGGGGTTCACGGCAGGTCCGGTGCGGGAAAGCCGGGCATTCTAGTGCACGGCTCCGCGTGGCCGGCGCGACGGCACGCCCGGCGGCCGGCGCGCACCGCGGCGTTCAGCCGCGCGCGCCGACCAGGTCGCGGTAGAGGTCCAGCGTCGCCCGCTGCATGTCGGCGAGGCGGTAGCGCGACAGCGGCGGAATCGCCGGCGCGCGGCGCAGCAGCTCCGCGGCGCGCTCGGCCAGGCGCTCGCGGTCGCCCGGCGGCACGCGGCCGGCCGGGTACAGGTCGGCGAGCAGCTCGCCGACGCCGCCGTGGTCGTAGCCGAGCACGGGCCGGCACAGCGAGATCGCCTCGACCACGGTGCGGCCGAACGACTCGGGCTTGTTCGACAGCTGCAGCACCAGCGCCGAGATCGCATAGATGTCGCGCGCGTCGTCGCGCTGCACGCTGATGGCGATGCGGTCGGCCACGCCGCGCTCGGCGGCGAGCCGCTCGAGCTCGGCGACGTAGGCCTCGCGCCCGGCCTGGCGCGCGCCGAGCAGCAGCAGGCGCGTGTCGATGCCGCGCGCCTTGAGGTCGGCCACCAGCTCGATCGCGTCCGCATGGCCCTTCAGGCGCGTGCCGCGCCCCGGCAGGGTCAGCAGCGGCGCGCCGGCGAGCTGCGCGAACTCGGCGAAGAACCACTCGCGCCACGACTCGTCCGGAAGATAGCCGTACGGGAACGCGTCCGGATCGACGCCGCGCGGGATCACCACCAGCTTCATCGGATCGACGCGCGGGTAGTTGCGCAGCAGGTAGTCGCGCACCGTGTTCGACACGCAGATCACGCGGTCGCCGCGCGTCATGATCGCGCTGTAGCGCCCCGGGCTGTTCAGCCCGTGCGCGGTGGTGACGAAGCGCGGACGCTCCGGCAGGCCGCGCAGCGCCAGCCAGCCGAGCCAGGCCGGCATGCGCGAACGCGCGTGCACGATATCGGGCCGCTCGCGGCGCAGCAGCGCGCGCAGGCGCGGCACCTGGGCCAGGCTGCCGAGCGACTTCCTGCCGATCGGCATCGCCACGTGCTCGCTGCCTTCGGCCACGAGCTGCTCGACCAGGCGTCCGCCGGCCGAGACGACGATCGAACGGTGCCCCTCGCGCACCAGCGCGCGCGCGATCTCGAGCGCGGAGCGCTCCGCCCCGCCGGCCTCGAGCGCCGGCAGGAGCTGCATCACCGTGAGCGCGCGCGCCTGCACCGCGGGCGCCTTCAGGCCGTCAGGTCGTATTCGGCGCCGCAGTAGGGGCACTTCGCATGACCGCCTTCCTCGGCGATCGGCAGGTAGACCTTCGGATGCGAATTCCACAGCGACATGCCCGGCATCGGGCACGACAGCGGCAGGTCGGCAGGCGTGACCTGGTAGCGGTTCTCTGCATTGGCGGGGATGAGCTTTTCCGCCGCGGGATTGGGTCGCGACATGGGGATCTCCATCGACAGACGCTCCAGTTTACAGCAGGAGCCGTGCCAGCCTGGCGCGTGAACCGCTTCACCGTCCGCCCGTGAGGCCGGCCGCGGACCGGGGGCAATCCTTCTGGCCTAGAATGCCGCCGCGGCACTTCATCGTCCGGAACGGGAGGGAACAGTGGACACCGACAAGCTGATCGCGCGCGTCAAGGCGATCCTGACCACGCCGAAGACCGAATGGCCGGTCATCGCGGCCGAACCGGCCAGCGTGCCGGATCTGTACAAGAACTACATCGCGATCGTCGCGGCGATCCCGGTGATCGCGACGTTCGTCAAGGGCAGCCTGATCGGCTACGGCGCCCTGGGCATCAACTACCGCACGCCGATCGGCACCGGCATCGCCGCGGCGATCGTCGGCTACGCGCTCAGCCTGGCGCTGACCTACGTGATGGCCCTGATCGTCGACGCGCTGGCGCCGACGTTCGGCGGGCAGAAGAACCCGGTGCAGGCGCTCAAGACGGTCGCCTACGCCTGGACCGCGAGCTGGGTCGCGAGCATCGGCCAGATCATTCCCTGGCTCGGCTGGCTGATCGCGATCGCCGGCATGGTCTACAGCGTCTACCTGCTGTACCTCGGCCTGCCGTTCACGATGAAGAGCCCGCCGGAGAAGGCCGGCGGCTACACCGCGGTCAGCATCATCATCGCGATCGTGCTCGGCTGGATCGTCGCGATCGTCATCGGCGGCATCGTCGGCACCGCGGGCCTGGGCGCCGCCGCGCTGGGCGCCGCCGGCGGCCGCGCCGGCGAGGTGACGATCGACAAGGACAGCGCGCTCGGCCGGCTGGACGCCTGGAGCAAGAAGATGGAGGCCGCCGGCAAGCAGATGGAGGCGGCGCAGAAGTCCGGCGACGCCGACGCGCAGAACAAGGCGCTCGGCGCGGTCATCGGCGCCGCCACCGGCGGCGAGGTCGAGGCGCTGGCGCCGGACGTGCTCAAGCCGTTCGTGCCGGACTCGCTGGCCGGCCTGAAGCGCACCGAGCTGTCGGCCGAGCGCAACGGCGCGCTGGGCATGCAGGTGTCGACCGCGCGCGCGGTCTACGCGAACGACGGCGGATCGCAGCTGGACCTGGAGATCACCGATCTCGGCGGCGCGCGCGGCCTGATGGGCCTGGCGAGCATGGCCGGCATGGAAGCCGACAAGCAGACCGAGCACGGCTACGACAAGACCTACAAGCGCGACGGCCGCCTGATCCACGAGGAATGGGACGCGCAGAGCCGGCGCGGCGAGTACAGCATCGTGCTCGGCGAGCGCTTCTCGGTGAAGGTGTCCGGCAGCGCCGACAACATCGACCAGATCAAGGCCGCGGTCGCCGGCCTGAACCTCGCCGGCCTGGAGGCGCTGAAGGACCACGGCGTCAAGAAGGGCTGAACGCCCGCGGCGCGCGGCGCGCCGTGGACGCCTGCGGCGGCCGGCGCGCGCCGGCCGCCGGACGCATCGTCAGCCCTTCTTCTGGCCTTCGGCGTAGGCCTTGGCGTCGATCGCCTCGCTGGTGATGTGGATCTTGATGTCGTCGCTGACCATCGGCACGTACTTGGAGATGCCGAAGTCCGAGCGCTTGACCGTCGTCGAGGCCTCGAAGCCGGCGGCCGGCGCCTTGCGCATCGGATGCTCGCCGACCTTGTTGATCGTCACGTCGAGCACCACCGGCTTGGTCACGCCGTGCAGCGTCAGGTCGCCGGTGACCTTGAGCTTGTCGCTGCCGGCGCCCTTCTCGACCTTCGTGCTCTTGAACGTCGCGTTCGGGTACTTCGCCGAATCGAAGAACTCGTCCTTCTGCAGGTGCTCGTCGAGCTTGGGCACGTTGCTGTTGACGCTGGCGAGCGGAATGATGACCTGCACCGACGACTTGGTCGGATCGGCCTGGTCGAACTCCAGCGTGCCTTCGACCTTGCCGAACTGCGCGGTCGGATTGGAGAAGCCGAAGTGGTTCCAGGAGAAGATCACCTGCGTGTGGCCGGGGTCGAGCGTGTACGTGCCGGCGAACGCCGGGGCGGAAGCGAGGGCGACGGCGGCGGCGAGAGCGAAGCGACGAATCATGGACAGCTCCTGTGAAAGGGACGGCAAGGCGACTATAACCCTGCAGACGATGCGCAATTGCGACGATGCAGACAAGAGGCTGCGGCCGGAAGCATCGTTTCCCTGGCGAATACAATCGACGACCGCCGCCGCGTCCCCATCGCCGACGCCGCGCCGCCTGCATTAGGCTGCGGCCATGACCGCCTCGTCCCCTCCCCCGTCCTGCTGGGCGATCAGCGACGGCGCCGCCGGCAACGAGCGCCAGGCCGCGGCGCTCGCGCGCGCGCTGGGCCTGGCCGCGCGCACGCTGCGCATCCGCCTGCGCGAGCCGTGGAACCTGCTCGCGCCGCGCCTCGGCGCCGGCGCCGGCTGGGCGATCCGCGACGAGGCGGGCGCCGCGCTCCGCCCGCCCTGGCCGGACATCGCGATCGGCTGCGGGCGCCGCGCGGCGCTGCTGACGCGGCAGCTGCGGCGCTGGAGCGGCGGTGCCACGTTCACCGTGCAGATCCTCGATCCGCGCATCGACAGCACCGCGTTCGACGTCGTCGTCGCGCCGCAGCACGACCGCACTGCCGGCGCCAACGTGATCCACAGCATCGGCGCGCTCAATCCGGTCGACCCCGGCTGGCTGGCGGCCGGCCGCACGCGCTTCGGCGCGCTGGAGGCGCTGCCGGCCCCGCGCACGGCCGTGCTCGTCGGCGGCTCGAATCGCGCGCAGCGCCTTGACGCGGCCTATTTCGAGCAGCTCGTCGAGCGCCTGGCCGCGCGCCACGCCGTCGACGGCGGCAGCTTCCTGGTCAGCCTGTCGCGGCGCACGCCGCCGGCGCAGGCGGCGCGGCTGCGCGCCGCGTTCGCCGCGTTCCCCGGCGCGTTCTGGGGCGGCGCGGCGGACGGCGAGAACCCGTACGCCGGCTATCTCGCCTGGGCCGACCGCTTCGTCGTCACGCCCGACTCGGTCAACATGCTGTCCGAGGCCTGCGCGACCGGCAAGCCGGTCTACACGTTCGCGCCGCGGCCGATTTCCGGCAAGCTGGCGGCGTTCCACGCCGAGCTCGCCGCCGGCGGCCATCTGCGCCGGCTCGACGAGCATCTCGCCGGCGCGCCGCCCGAGCCGCTGGCCGAGACCGCCGCGATCGCCGAGCTGGTGCGCGCGCGCTGGCGGGCGCACGCCGGGCGCTGAGCGCAGGACGGGACTTTCGGCCCAGGGCGGCGCGGCGGCGTTCCCCTACGATCGGGCGATTTCGTGCCCGGAGATCCGCCATGACCCTGCTGCGCCTCGCGCTCCTCGCCGCGCTGCCGCTCGCGCCCGCCGCCGCGCTTGCGGCCGACAGGACGGACGGCGACGCGCCGAAATGGGACGTTTCCGCCGCGCACGGCCCGACCAAGACGGTCCGCTTCACCACCGACGAGGGCACCTGGATCGACCTCGACGTCAGTCCCGACGGCCGCACGATCGTGTTCGACCTGCTCGGCGACCTGTACCTGCTGCCGATCGAGGGCGGCACGGCCAAGCGCCTGACCTCCGGCCCGGCCTGGGACGTGCAGCCGCGCTTCTCGCCGGACGGGCGCGAGATCGCGTTCACCTCCGACCGCGGCGGCGGCAACAACCTGTGGCGCATGCCGGTCGCCGGCGGCGCGCCGACGCAGGTGACGCAGGAGACCTTCCGCCTGCTCAACAATCCGGCGTGGACGCCGGACGGGCAGTACCTGATCGGCCGCAAGCACTTCACCGGCGAGCGCTCGCTCGGCGCCGGCGAGCTGTGGATGTACCACCGCGCCGGCGGCGCGGGCCTGCAGCTGACCAAGCAGAAGAACGACCAGCAGGACCTCGGCGAGCCGGCGGTGAGCCCGGACGGGCGCTACGTCTACTACTCCGAGGACGTCTCGCCGGGCCCGTTCTTCCAGTACAACAAGAATCCCTACGACGTGATCTACGCGATCAAGCGGCTCGACCGCCGGACCGGCCAGACCGAAACGGTGGTCGCCACGCCGGGCGGCGCGGTGCGCCCGCAGCCCTCGCCGGACGGCAAGTCGCTCGCCTTCGTCAAGCGCGTGCGCGAGAAGAGCGTGCTGCACGTCGTCGATCTCGACAGCGGCGACGTGCGCCCGCTGTGGGACGGCCTTTCGCACGACATGCAGGAGGCCTGGGCGATCTTCGGCCCGTACGCGAACTTCGCCTGGACGCCCGATTCCAGGACGATCGTGATCTGGGCGCAGGGCAAGCTCTGGCGCGTCGACGCATCGAGCGGCGCGCCGGCGCAGATCCCGTTCACCGCCGCCGTCGAGCAGACCGTCGCGCAGCCGCTGCGCTTCGAGCAGACGCTCGAGCGCGGCCAGTTCCAGCCGAAGATGATCCGCGACGTGGCGACGAGCCCGGACGGCCGGACGCTCGTGTTCCACGCCGTCGGCCACCTGTGGACCAAGGCGCTGCCGAACGGCGCGCCGCAGCGGCTGACCGGCGAGGCCGCGCAGTTCGAGTACCAGCCCGCGTTCAGCCCCGACGGCCGCACGCTGCTCCACACGACCTGGTCCGACGCCGCGCAGGGCGCGATCGTCGAGCGCGACCTCGCCAGCGGCCGCACGCGCACGCTCACCGCCAGGCCCGGCTTCTACTACGCCCCGTCCTACTCGCGCGACGGCGCGCGCATCGTCTACGCCAAGACCGCCGGCGCCTCGATCACCGGCAACCTCAACTCCGGCGAGACCGGCATCTACGTGATGCCGGCGGCCGGCGGCGAGGCCAAGCGCATCGCGCGCACCGGCGCCAATCCGCAGTTCTCCGCCGACGGCCGGCGCGTCTACTTCCTGACCGGCGAGGGCCTGAAGAAGAAGCTGCGCAGCGTCGGCCTCGACGGCGAGGAGCCGCGCGACGTGTTCGACCTCAAGTACGTCGACTTCGTCAGCGTGAGCCCGGACGGCCGGTGGGTCGCGTTCACCGAGCTGTTCAACGCCTACGTCGCGCCGCTGCCCGAGACCGGCGGCGCGATCGAGCTGTCCAAGGACACCAAGGCGATCCCGGTCACGCCGCTCAGCAAGGACGTCGGCTCCTACCTGCACTGGTCGGCCGACTCGCAGGCGCTGCACTGGATGGTCGGCCGCGAGTACCACACGCGCGCGATCAAGGACGCGTTCGCGTTTGTGCCCGGCGCGCCGAAGGACCTGCCCAGGCCCGGCAGCGAGCGCGGCGTCGACGTCGGCCTGAGCGTGCCGATGGACCGTCCGGCCGACACGTTCGCCTTCACCCACGCGCGCATCGTCACGATGCGCGACGCGCAGGCCGGCCGGCAGGAGGTCGTCGAGGACGGCACGCTGCTCGTCGAGGGCGACACGATCAAGGCGGTCGGCGCCGACGTCGCGATCCCGGCGAACGCGCGCGTCATCGACGCCGGCGGCAAGACGATCGTGCCGGGCTACGTGGACGTGCACGCGCACGCGAACCACTTCTTCACCGGCGTCGTGCCGCAGGCGAACTGGGCCTACTACGCCAACCTCTCGTTCGGCATCACGACGATGCACGATCCCTCGGCGACGACCGAGACGGTGTTCTCGCAGGCCGAGCTGGTCAAGGCCGGCGACCTCGTCGGCCCGCGCGTGTTCTCCACCGGCACGATCCTCTACGGCGCCGACGGCGACTTCAAGGCCGTGGTCGATTCGCTCGACGACGCGCGCGCGCACCTGCGCCGCATGAAGGCGAACGGCGCGTTCAGCGTCAAGAGCTACAACCAGCCGCGCCGCGAGCAGCACCAGCAGATCAACCAGGCCGCGCGCGAGCTCGGCATGCTGGTGGTCGAGGAAGGCGGCTCCACGCTCAACCACAACCTGCCGATGATCCTCGACGGCGTCACCAGCATCGAGCACAACCTGCCGGTCGCGCCGCTGTACGCGGACGTGATCGGCCTGTGGAAGCAGACCGACGTGCGCAACACGCCCACGCTGGTGGTCAACTACGGCGGCCTGTCCGGCGAGTACTACTGGTACGCGCGCGACAACGTCTGGGAGGACAGGAAGCTCAACCGCTTCTTCCCGCGCGAGACGCTCGACGCGCGGTTGATCCGCCGCGAGACCGCGCCGGACTGGGACTACTACTACCGCACCGTCGGCGCCGCGGCGAAGAAGCTGCGCGACGCCGGCGTGAAGATCCAGACCGGCGGGCACGGCCAGCTGCAGGGCCTGTCGGAGAACTGGGAGATCTGGATGCTGGCGCAGAGCGGCTTCTCCAACTGGGAGGCGCTGCGCGCGGCGACCTACGACGGCGCCGACCTGCTCGGGCTTTCCAGGCAGATCGGCTCGCTCGAGCCCGGCAAGCGCGCCGACTTCGCCGTGCTCAACGCGAACCCGCTGGAGAACATCCGCGCCACTGCCGACACGCGCTACGTCGCGGTCAACGGCCGCGTGTTCGACGTCGACGCCGACATGGCCGAGGTCGGCGGCAAGGGCCGCAAGGCGCCGGAGTTCTACTGGCAGCGCCACCGCGACGGGCGCAGCTTCGGCGTCGAGTTCGGCCCGACCGCGATGTGCCACTGCCCGAAGTCGGGCATCTTCCACGTGCACTGAGCCTGCGCGCCTCCCTCGCCCGCGCGCGAGGGAGGCGGCCACGGGCGGCGCTCGCCGCGACGGCCCGCGCGAGCGGATCGGCGCTCCTGCGGGCCGCCAGCGGCGATACTGCGCCGCCGTCCTCCTCTCCCCGGTTCCCGAACGATGCCTTTCCCCGAGCGGTCCGTATCTTCCGCCGACGCCGCGCGCGGCCAGGCGCAGCTCGACCACGCGATGAAGCCGCGCCAGCTGGTCATGATGGGCCTGGGCAGCGCGATCGGCGCCGGCCTGTTCCTCGGCTCCGGCATCGGCGTGCAGACCGCCGGCCCGGCCGTGCTGGTGTCCTACCTGGTCGCCGGCGCGCTGGTCGTCGTCGTGATGCAGGCGCTCGGCGAGATGGCGGCGGCGCGGCCGGCCAGCGGCGCGTTCTCGGTGTACGCCGCCGACGCGATGGGCCAGACCGCCGGCGCCACGATCGGCTGGCTGTGGTGGGTGCAGCTGGTCGTCGTGATCGCCGCCGAGTCGGTCGGCGCGGCCGGCCTGCTGGCGACGCTGTGGCCGGCGCTGCCGGTGGCGCTGACCTCGCTGGCGTTCATGCTCGCGTTCACCGCGGTCAACCTGCTCGGCATCCGCAACTTCGGCGAGTTCGAGTTCTGGTTCGCCATCCTCAAGGTGGCCGCGATCGTCGCCTTCGTCGCCGTCGGCGCGGCGATGCTGCTCGGCCTGCTGCCGGGCGCCGCCTCGCCGCGCCTGGCCAACTTCGTCGCGCACGGCGGCTTCGCCCCGAACGGCTGGCCCGGCGTCGGCGCCGCCCTGCTGGTGGTCGTGTTCGCCTTCGGCGGCACCGAGATCGTCGCCGTCGCGGCCGCCGAGACCGAGGACCCGCAGCGCAGCATCGCGCGCGCGATCCGCACCGTGGTCTGGCGCATCCTGGTGTTCTACATCGGCTCGCTGTGCGTGATCATCGCCGTCGTGCCGTGGACCAGCGAGGCGCTGAAGTCGCCGTTCGCGGCGGTGCTGGACCGGGCCGGCATCCCGGGCGCGGCCGGCGCGATCACGCTGGTCGCCGTGGTCGCGCTGCTGTCGGCGCTGAACGCGAACCTCTACGGCGCCTCGCGCATGATCTTCTCGCTGGCCGAGCGCGGCGAGGCGCCGCGCTGGCTGGCGCGCGTCGGCCGGCGCCGCGTGCCGACCGCCGCGGTGCTCGCGTCGGTGGCGTTCGGCTTCTTCGCGACCGTGCTCGAGCTCGGCTACCCGAACCGGGTGCTGCCGGCGCTGCTGAACCTGGTCGGCTCCACCTGCCTGCTGGTGTGGACGATCTCGCTGGTGTCGCAGCTGATCCTGCGCCGCCGCGCGGACCGCGCCGGCACGCCGCTGCCGCTGCGCATGCCGGCGTTCCCGTACGTGACGTGGCTGGGCCTGGCGATGCTCGCCGCGGTGTTCGCGCTCGCGCTGCGCACCGAGGGGCCGCGCCTGCAGCTCCTGTCGACGGTCGCGCTCACGCTCGCCATCGCCGCCTGCAGCGAGGCCGCGCGGCGGCTGCGCGGGCGCCGCGACGGCTGAGCCGCGGCTCAGAGCGGCGGGCGGATGCGCAGCTCCGGCCGCGGGCGCGGCCCGTCGTTCGGGTCGTGGTCGAACGGCGGATAGCCGAGCTCCGCGCGCTGCGCGGCCTGGCGCTCGGCCAACGCGAGCAGGTCGCGATAGGCGGCCAGCGCGGCGCCGCGCTGGCGTTCGGAGCGGAAGTCGTAGCTCGGCGGATCGGCGTGCATCGGCTGCAGCGCGGCGTCGCCGTCGCCGGTTTCGGCCTCCGCCGCGCGCAGCGCGTCGAGCGCCTCGCCGAGCACGCGCATCGCCACGCGGTAGCGCACCCAGCGATGGTTGCGCCAGCCGGTCACGGTGCCGGGCGGCGGATCGCGCCGCGCGTAGTGGTCGAGCAGCAGCGCGCCGGCGCGCTCGCCGCGCGCGGCGATGCGCCGGATCAGCTCCGGTGCCATGCGCAGGTTGAGCCCGCCTTCCTCCTTGCGCAGGCGCACCGCGACGATGCGGTCGCGGTAGCCGGGGATCGCCAGCTGCATGCTGTCCGACCAGTCCTGCATCGTGGCCAGGATCGCGCGCAGGAAGCCGGCCACGCCCGGCTTGCCGCCCGGCTCCACGTCGACCACGCGCGTGGTCGCGCCGCTGCCGTTGTGCGCCGGCATCCAGACGAAGTCGTCCGGGTCCTGCGGCGCGTCCGGCACGAAGCTCGCGTCGACCAGGTTGATGCCGAACGTCGGCCGCGTGGGCACCAGCGCGTCGAAGTAGTGGATCGGGAAGTTGCTGCAGATGCCGCCGTCGGAGAACCACACGCGCTCGGCGACGCGCAGCCATCGGCCGCGCGCCGTGCGGTCGGGGTCCATGCGCACGCGCCACAGCGGCACGGCCGAGAGCAGCAGCGGGAACGCCAGGCTCATGCGCACCGGCACGATCACCGGCAGGTCCTCCATCGCCGGCAGGCGGTACAGGCCGGCCAGCGCGCCGCTCTGCACGCGCCCGGGCGAATCGGCGAGCAGCGCGTCGACCACCGCGGGCGGAAACAGCGCGCGCATCTCCGCCTCGTCGAAGCAGAACGCCTCGCTGTCGAGCGGAAAGCTGTACGGGCGCCCGTGGCTCAAGGCCGTGGTCATCAGGCGCAGGTCGATCCGGCGCAGGTTCGCATCGCTGCGCGCTGCCCGGGCGATGTAGTCCGTGCGCGGCTCGCGGCCGCGCCACAGGTCGCCGAAGCGCAGCGGGCGGTCCGCGGCGAGCCCGGCCAGCGACTGCAGCGTGGCGTGCAGCCACGGCGTCAGCGCGGCCTCGTCGCCTAGGCCCGAGCAGAGGCCGAAGCCGTTCTCCGGCAGCCGACGCCAGGCGCAGAGCGCGATCAGCACCGCCAGCACCAGCGCGAACAGCGCCAGGCACGCCGGCGCCACCGCGCCGATCGCCAGCCACGGTGCTGCGCCGCCGGCGCCGAGGTCGACGCGCGCGAGCAGGATCCAGCCGGCGAGCGCGGCGAGCAGCGCCGACGCCAGCGCCGACAGCGGGAACGCGCGCACCGCGCCGGCCAGCCAGCGCAGCGCCGCCAGTCCCCAGCGCGGGCGCTCGGGCATCAGCCCGGCGACCAGCAGCTCGTACAGCGGCCGCGTCGAGGCCTGCGGCTGGAACAGGCGGAACAGGCCGGTCGCGCCGCCCGCCGTGCCGTCGGCGGTGGCCGCCAGGCGCTCCGGCAGCGCGGCGAGCCGCTCGAAGCCGCCGCCGTCGCGGCCGTATTCCGCGGCCGCCGCGGCCGCCGCGGCGATCGCGCCCGCCGAGGCGCCGCCCAGGCTGCGCAGCCGGTAGTGCGCGGCCAGGCGCGCCACCGCGCGCGGATAGACGATGCCGCTGGTGATGCCGCCCTTCATGACGATGTCGCATTCGGGCACGCCGTTGCCGTGTCCGTCGCCCATGTCGCCCTCCCTGCCGTACGCGCCGCTGCGGCGCGCCTCTCGAAGCAGCGATCCTACGCGGCGGCGCCGGCGCGGCGGTGACGACCGCGTCGCGCCGCCGGTTCAGCCGGTCTCCTGCGCGGCCTGCGCGCGGTCCCAGCGCAGGCCGTGGCGGCGCGCCGTCTCGCGTACGACCGCGGCGGCCTGCGCGGTCGCCTCGTCGTCGGCGACCACGCGCGGACGCCCGTCCAGCGTGCAGCCGATCGCCCGCGCCAGCAGGCGCCGGTGCGCCGTCGCCAGCGCCGCGGCCTCGTCGGCGCCGAGCACGCCCTCGCGCCGCATCAGCTCGATCAGCTCGGCGCTGTTGCCGCTGGCGAGCAGCGCCGGATGCGCCGTCGCATGGATCAGCACCAGCGCCTGCAGCAGGAACTCGACGTCGACCAGGCCGCCGTCGCCCTGCTTGAGGTCGAAGCGGCCTTCGCCGGAGCGGTCGCGCTCGGCGCGCCAGCGGCGGCGCATCGACGCGACTTCGCCGCGCACGTCACCGGCGTCGCGCGGCGCGCCGAGCAGCGCGGCGCGCAGCTCGGCGAAGCGGCGCGCCAGCAGCGCGTCGCCGGCGACGGCGCGCGCGCGCACCAGGGCCTGCAGCTCCCAGGTCCAGGCGCGCTCGCGCTGATAGGCCTCGTAGGCGGCGAAGCCGAGCACGAGCATGCCCTTGCTGCCGTCGGGGCGCAGGCGCACGTCCACTTCGTACAGCCGCCCGGCGCGCGTGAGCATGCCGAGCAGGTGCACGACGCGCTGCGCCAGCCGCGCGTAGTAGCGCGAGGCGTCGAGCGGCCGCGCGCCGTCGGATTCGCCGCGCGCCTGCTCGGCGTCGTAGACGAACACCAGGTCCAGGTCCGAGCCGAAGCCGAGCTCGGCGCCGCCGAAGCTGCCGTAGGCGATGACCGCGAGCCCCGTGCCCTCGCCGACGCGCTCGCCGAAGCGCCCGTGCGCGGCGATCAGGTCGCGCTCGGCGATGCGCAGCACGGCGGCGAGCACGACCTCGGCGACCTCGGCCAGCAGGCGCGCCGCGGCGACGGCGTCGAGCCGGCCGCCGAGGAACGCGATGCCGATGCGGAACAGCGCCGACTGGCGCTGCTCCTGGATCAGCTCGATCTCGGCCTCCGGGTCGGCGTCGCCGAGCGTGGCCAGCCGTCGCGCCAGCTCGTCAGCGAGGCCGTCGCGCCCCGGCGGCGTGGCGTCGACGCGGTCGTCGAACAGGTCGTCGAGCAGCAGCGGATGGGCGATCACGCGCTCGGCCAGGAACGCGCTGGCGGCGAACACCGCGCTCAGCCGCCTGAGCGCGGCCGGCTGCTCGTCGAGCAGGGCGAGATAGACCGAGCGCCGCGCCACCGCGAGCACCAGGCGCAGCAGGCGCACCAGGCAGCGCACCGGCTCGGCCTGCGCCGCGGCGGCGGCGAACAGCGCCGGCATCAGCCGGTCGAGCCGCTCGCGCGAGCGCGCCGACATGCTGCGCAGCGCGCTGCCGCCGAGCAGCGCCTCGAGCTCGGCGACCGCCTCCTCGGGCGGATCGAAGCCGGCCGCGGCGAGCGCGGACGCGTCGATCTCGCCGCCGGCGGCGAGCGTGCGCCAGAACGCCTGCCACTGCGCCTGCGTGCGCTGCGCGTCGTTGCGCGCCTCGACCGCCATCAGCGCGGCGAACTCCTCGGCGACCGCGGCGCGGTGCACGTGCAGGTCGGCCTCGAGCGCGGGCCAGTCGGGATAGTCGAGCGCCAGCGCGAGGCGCAGGCGCGCCTCCGCGTCCGCCGGCAGCTCGTGCGTCTGCTGGTCGGCGAACATCTGCAGGCGGTTTTCCAGCCGGCGCAGGAAGCGGTACGCCGCGCGCAGCTTGCGCGCGCGCTCGGCCGGAATGAAGCCGAGCTGCTCGCAGGCGGCCAGCGCCGGCAGCAGGCCGCGCACGCGCAGCGTCGGCTCGCGGCCGCCGCGGATCAGCTGCACCAGCTGCACGACGAACTCGATCTCGCGGATGCCGCCGGGCCCGAGCTTGAGGTGGTCGGCCAGGTCCTTGCGCGCGACCTCGGCGTCGATCAGCGCCTTCATCTCGCGCAGGCCGGCGAACGCGGTGTAGTCCAGGTAGCGCCGGAACACGAACGGGCGCAGCGCCTCGAGCAGGCGCGCGCCGGCGGCGCGGTCGCCGGCGACCGGGCGCGCCTTGATCCAGGCGTAGCGCTCCCAGTCGCGGCCTTCGCGCTGGAAGTACTGCTCCATCGCGGTGAACGAGAGCGCCAGCCGGCCGGCGTTGCCGAACGGGCGCAGGCGCAGGTCCACGCGGAACACGTAGCCGTCGGCATTGCGGTCGGCGAGCAGCGAGACCAGGCCCTGGCCGACGCGGGCGAAGTACGCGGCGGCGTCGAGCGGGCGCGCGCCGTCGCTCTCGCCGTGCTCGGGGTAGGCGAACACGAGGTCGATGTCCGAGGAGAAGTTGAGCTCGCCGCCGCCGAGCTTGCCGAGCCCGAGCACGACCAGGCGCTGCGCGCGGCCTTGCGCGTCGCGCAGCCGGCCGTGGCGCGCCGCCACCTCGCGCTCGGCGCCCTGCAGCGCCGCCTCGATGCAGCTTTCGGCCAGCACCGAGGCGCCAGCCAGCGTCGTCTCGACCGCGTCCGCGCCGTTGACGTCGCGCCAGATCAGCCGCAGCGCCTCGCGGCGGCGGAAGCCGCGCAGCGCGGCGCGCAGCTCGGCGGCGTCGTGGATCTCGGCGAGAAAGCCGGCGCGCGCGTCGGCATGGCGCGGATCGCTCATCAGCTGCAGGAAGTCCGGGCCGAGCAGGCGCGGATCGCGCAGGAAGCACTGGTAGGCGAAGTCGCTGGCGAGCAGCACGCGCAGCAGGTGGTCGTCGACGCCGGCGTCGTCGTAGAACGGCACGCCGGCCTCGCGGCAGGCGGCTTCGAGCCGCGACAGGCGCTCGTCGAGGAACGCCGCGGTCGCGCGCGGCAGGGCGGCAGGCTGCATCATGCCGCGATTGTCGCAGCGCACGGCCGAAGCGGCCAGGACGCGCCGTCGGCCGGCTTCGGCAGGCCCGGCCGCGCCGACGCGCGCGGCCGGCGCGGCGTTAATGCGGCGCTCATCGCGTCATGGCATTGTCACGCGCCTGTCATGAGCCTGCGCCTGCCCACCCCGCACCTGTCAGACCCGAGCCGGCAGCGCGAAGCCGTCGCCGCGCTCGGCTGCGTGCTGCTGGTCGTGCTGCTCGTCGCCCAGCTCGACCCGGGCATCGACCAGACCGCGTTGACCGGCGCGAACCTCGAAGTGCTGCTGCTCAACGCGCTGCCGGCGCTGACGCTGTTCGGCTTGCTGGTGGCGCTGACGCGGCGCGTGCTGCTGCCGTGCTGGCTCGTGCTGCTCGCGATCGGCGGGCTGTACGCGGCCAACAGCGCCAAGCTCGGCACGCTGCAGATGCCGCTGCTGCCGGCGGACCTGCGCTTCTTCGCCGAGCCCGGCCCCGCGCTGCACCTGTTCGCGCAGTACCTGCACGTCGACGCCACGCGCGCGCTGCTGATCGCGCTCGGCGGCGGCGTCACCGTGCTGCTGCTGCGCGAGCCGCGCCTGCGCACGCTCGAGGGCTGGCGCTCGCCGGCGCTGGCCGCGCTCGCCCTGCTGGCCGGCTGCAGCCTGATGCTCGGCGCGGCGCCGTGGCGGCGCATCTACCAGTCGGCCGAGCAGGGCTTCCAGCCGTGGTCGCTGACCGACAGCGTCGTGCGCACCGGCCTGATCGGCAGCCTGCTGATGTACCACTGGGAGATCGGTGGCGGCGACGTGCCGCCGGCCGACCGCGACGCCGCGCGCGCGCTGCTCGAGGCCTACGCGCCGCAACTGCGCGCCGCGCTCGCCGCGACCACGCCGCCGGTCGATCTGCCGGACATCGTCGTCGTGCAGAGCGAATCGCTGTTCGACCCGGCACGCCTGCAAGGCGTGCTGAGCGGACGCTACCTGCGCGAGTACCACCGCCTCGCGCGCCAGACGACGGCCGGCGACCTCGTCGTGCCGACGTTCGCCGGCGGCACGATCCGCACCGAGTTCGAGGTACTGACCGGCGCGCCGCTGGGCAGCCTCGGCGGCGTGCAGTACCCCTGGCTCGAGCTGGAGCTCGACGCCTGGCCGGGCCTCGCGCGCGTGCTCGACGAGCACGGCTACCGCAGCGTCGCCGTCCACCCGAATTCGGCGGCGTTCTGGAACCGCGCGCGCACCTATCCCGCGCTCGGCTTCGAGCGCTTCGTCGACGGCGCCGCGTTCACGCCGGAGCAGGTCGTCGGCCTGTTCACCTCCGACGCGGCGATGACCGACCGCGTGCTCGAGGAGCTGGCCGACGACGGCCCGCCGCAGTTCGTCTTCGCCGTCAGCATGGAGAACCACGGGCCGTTCGACTGGCGCCCCGGGCTCGACCCGCAGCGCCTGGCCGCGCTGCCGATGCCCGAGACCCTCGACGCCGGCGGCCGCCTCTGGCTGGGCAACTACCTCTACCTGCTGGACGACGCCGACGACGCGCTCGGCCGCCTGGCGCGCGCGCTGCAGCAGCGCCAGCGGCGCACGCTGCTGCTGTTCTACGGCGACCACCTGCCCGGCCTCGGCCCGGTGTACGCGCAGCTGGGCTTCGACGACGGCCGCGACGAGAAGCACCAGCCCGTGCCGTGGCTGCTGCTCGACACGGCGGCGCCGCGCCGCCCGCACCGCCTCGACACGCGCAGCTGGATGCTGCCGGCGCTGCTGCTCGACGCCGCGCAGATCCGCGACGGCGCCTGGTTCAGCCTGCTCGCGGCGCTGGCCGCCGACCACGATTTCGATCCGGACGACCCGCAGACGGCCGCCGGGCTGAACGCGCTGGCGCGCCTGCACCTTCGCGGAGAGCTCGCCGAGCTGGCCGGCGAGGCGCTCGGCGTCCCGGCCGCGCCCTGACGGCCAGGAGCCCGGCCCACGCCGTCTTTGCGGCGTCTTTGCAATTTCGTTGCTGACGCGGGACGGCGGCGCGGGCTATCCTCCCCTTCTTGTCTGGTGGGGAGACCAGCATTGTCCGAGTCGGCACCGATCGGAAAAGCCCGGGTTCTCGCCTGGAGCCTCACAGGTTGCGTACTGGCCTGCGCCGCGCTCGTCGCGCTGGTGTACTGGCTCGATCCTGCGTTCCAGCCCGGACACGGCGCCGAAGGCGACGTCGGCCTGGCCGCGCTGAACGCGCTGCCGCTGGGCCTGGTCGTGCTGCTCCTGTTCGCGCTGACGCGCCGCCCGCTGCTGGCCTGCTGGTGCGGCGCGCTGCTGGCGATGCTGCTGCAGGGCATCAACGCGCTCAAACTCGAGGCCGTGGCCACGCCGCTGCTGCCCAGCGATTTCCAGCTGATCGGACAGCTGCACGGCGGCGGCGGCCTGCTCGGCCACTACGTGCCGACCGACCCGGCCGACGTCAAGCGCTACGCGCTGACCGCGATCGCGACGCTCGCCGCGTTCGCGCTGCCGCTGCGCGTACGCCTGCGCGGCTGGCCGCGCGGGCTGTTCGCCGGCGCCGTGCTGGCCGTCGGCGCCAGCCTGCTGGCCGGATTCGCGCCGTGGCAGGCGCTGTATTCGAGCGAGCGGCTCGGCTTCGAGCTCTGGTCGCCCACGCACAGCACCGACCACGGCGGGCTGTTCGCCGCGCTGCTGCGCTACCACTGGGAGTTCTCCGCGACGCTGCCGGAGCCGGACCGCGCCGCCGCGGCCGCGCTGATGGGGCGCCACGCGCAGGCGCCCGCGCCGGCCACGGCGCCGGCCGGCGAGCTGCCGGACATCGTCGTGCTGCAAAGCGAGTCGCTGTTCGATCCGGCGCGCCTCAAGGGCCTGGAGCCTTCGCAGACGCTGCCGAACCTGCGCCGGCTCGCCGCGCAGTCGACGCACGGCGACCTGTGGGTGCCGACGTACGGCGGCGGCACGATCCGCACCGAGTTCGAGGTGCTCACCGGCGTGGCCATGCGCTATTTCCCCGACGTGCAGTATCCGTACTACAAGCTGGCCGTGCCGGAGCTGCCGACGCTGGCCAGCGTGCTGGGCGCGCACGGCTACCGCACGCTCGCGGTGCATCCGAACGACGCGGCGTTCTGGAACCGCGCGGCCACGTTCCGCACGATGGGCTTCGAGGCGTTCGACGACGACAGCCGCTTCGGCGGCGCCGGGCGCGAAGGCTACTTCGTCAGCGACGAGGCGCTGGTCGACCACGTCCTGCAGCGCCTCGACGAAGGCGGCGCGCCGGCGTTCGTGTTCGCGATCAGCATCGAGAACCACGGCCCCTACGACACCAGCCCCGGCATCGACGAGCGCCGCCGCGACGCGCAGCCGGTGCCGGCGGGCACGCCGCCTGCCGCGGCCGCGGAGCTGCGCGACTACCTCTATCACGCCGCCAACGCCGATCGCGCGCTCGGCCGCCTCGCCGACGCGCTCGCGCGGCGCCAGCGGCGCGCGCTGCTGCTGTTCTACGGCGACCACCTGCCGGCGCTGAACGCGACCTACCACAGCGCCGGCTTCGACGACGGCGCCGCCGAGACCGCGCAGCCGGTGCCGTACCTGCTGCTCGACACGCGAGCGCCGCGCGAGCAGGTGCAGAGCACCGCGTCGTACTTCCTGCCGGCGCAGCTGCTCGCCGCGGCGGGCATTCGCGATGCGTACTTCCAGACGCTCGACGCCGTGCGCGCGGAAACCCGCTTCGGCCCGAGCTACGCTCCGGCCGAGGACGCCGGCCTCGGCGCGTTGATGCGCATGCGCCAGCTCGGCGAATGGCCGGTGGCGGCGGACGCCGGCGCCGAGGCGACGGCCGCCCCCTGACGCGGCGGCGTGCGGGTGCGTCAGTCGGTCACTGTCGCGCCGCGCGGCGGCGGACCAGACTGCGGGGCCGCGCCCGCCGTTCGCCGGCGCCTGCTCCGACGACGATGCCGCCAGCCGCCCGCCCACTCGCCGCCGCCCTGCTCGCCGCCTGCCCGCTGGCCTGGGCCGGCGAGGCGCCGCCGGTCGCGCTCGAGCGCGTCGTCGTCACCGCGCCGGATGAGGACGCGTCCGCCGCGGCGGACGCGCCGGCGCCGCGCTTCGGCATCGACGCGGACGCGATCGACGCGTTCAACGCCGCCACCGCGGACGACGCGCTGAAGTACGCGCCCAACCTCGCCGTGCGGCGGCGCTTCGTCGGCGACAACAACGCGATCGTCGCGGTGCGCAGCACCAGCTCGCGGCAGTCGGCGCGCACGCTGGTCTACGCCGACGGCCTGCTGCTCAGCAATCTGCTCGGCTCCGACTTCGGCTTCGCGCCGCGCTGGTCGGTGGTCGACCCGGCGGAGATCGCCCGCGTCGACGTGCTGTACGGGCCGTATTCCGCCGCCTTCCCCGGCAACGCGCTCGGCGCCACCGTGCTGATCGCCACGCGCATGCCCGAGCGCTTCGAGGCGCATGCCGACCTGCAGTGGATGCACCAGGACTTCGATCTCTACGGCGTCGACCGCGGCTACGGCGGGCAGCGCCAGAGCGCGTTCGCCGGCAGCCGCAGCGGCGCGTGGTCGTACCTGGTCGGCGTCGAGCGCCTGCGCAACACCAGCCAGCCGCTCAGCTTCTACACCGTGGCGCGCTCGGACGCGCCGGCCGCCGACGGCGACGTCGCCGTGCGCGGCGCGCGGCCGTACGTCGACCAGTTCGGCCGTCCCGGCTACGTGCTCGGCGTCAACGGCGAGGGCGAGACCGCCACCGACGACCTGCGCATCAAGGCCAAGCTCGCCTACGACTTCGACGCGGCGACGCGGCTCGCGCTGACCGTCGTCGACTGGCGCCAGGACCTTTCCGACCGCACGCGAAGCTTCCTACGCGACGCGGACGGCCGCACGATCGGCGACGGCGCCGTCGCCATCGACGGCCGCCACTACGCGCTGCCGGCCAACGCGTTCGCGCCGGGCGACGGCGAAGGCGCGCGCCGGCTGTACGGACTGTCGCTGACTGCGCGCCCGGCGACCGGCTGGCGCTACGACGTCACCGCCTCGGCGTTCCGCACGCTACGCGACGTCGCCGCTACCGCGGCCGGCAGCGGCGACGGCCCGGGCACGGTCGCCTACGGCGACGGCAGCGGCTGGCGCACGTTCGATGCACGCGCGGACTACCTCGCGGCCGCAGATGCGCGCCATCACTGGTCGTTCGGCTATCACCTGGACCGCTACCGGCTCGACAACGCGACCTATGCCGCCGCCGACTGGCGCGCGCGCGCGCTCGCCGGCTTCGACAACGCCTTCGCCGGCACCACGCAGACGCAGGCGCTGTACGTGCAGGACGCCTGGCGCTTCGCGCCGGACTGGCGCCTGCTGCCGGGCCTGCGCTACGAGCGCTGGCGCGCCTACGACGGCCGCCGCGCGCAGGGCGCGACGCGCGTGGACTACGCCGCGCGCGAGGACGCCTACTGGTCGCCCAAGCTCGCGCTCGAGCGCGACTTCGCCTCCGGCTGGACCGCGCGGCTCTCGCTGGCGCGCGCGGTGCGCCTGCCCACGGTCAGCGAGCTGTTCCAGGGCAGGATCAGCGGCACCGCGCTGGTCAACAACGACCCGAACCTGAAGCCCGAGCGCGCGTTCTCGAAGGACCTCTCGCTCGAGCGCGCGTTCGCGGCCGGCAGCCTGCGCCTTTCGCTGTACGAGGACGACGTGCGCGACGCGCTGTTCAGCCAGACCAACACGACCGTGTTCCCGACGGTGACCAACGTGCAGAACGTCGATCGCGTGCGCACGCGCGGCCAGGAGGCGTACTGGGAGATGCGCGGCCTCGGCGCCGGCCGCTTCGACCTCGCCGTCGGCGCCGCGCACAACGACGCGCGCACGCTGGCCAACGCGAAGAACCCGGCCTCGGTCGGCAAGCGCTTCTACCGCATCCCGCACTGGCGCGCCGACCTCGTCGGCACCTGGCACGCCGGCGACGCCGTGGACGCGACGCTGGCCGCGCGCTACTCGGGCCGGCAGTACAACACGCTCGACAACTCCGACGTGCACCCGGACACGTTCGGCGGCACCAGCGACTACTTCGTGCTCGACGCGCGCATGAACCTGCGCCTCGGCGCAGGCCTCACGCTCGGCATCGGCGTCGACAACCTCACCGACCGGCGCTACTACGTCTACCACCCGTACCCGGGCCGCACGTTCTACGCCGAGGCGAAGGTGGCGTACCGATGAGCGCGCGCGACGCCGCGGCGACCGACCCGGCCGCGCGCGCGGCGGCGGCGCGCGGCCTGGACTACCGCACGGTCTGGCGCTGGCACTTCTACGCCGGCCTGTTCTGCATTCCGTTCGTGCTCTGGCTGTCGGTCACCGGCTCGATCTACCTGTTCAAGCCGCAGATCGAGGCCTGGCTCGACCGCCCCTACGACCACCTGGCGTTCTCCGGCCCGCCCGCGCCGCCGTCCGCGCAGGTGCGCGCGGCGCTCGCCGCGGTGCCCGGCGCGGTGCTGAACGCCTACGAGCTGCCGTCCTCGCCGCAGGCCGCCGCGCGCGTGCTGGTCGGCAAGGACGCGCGCGTCGTGCGCGTCTACGTGCATCCGCAGACGCTCGCCGTGCTGCACGCGGTCGACGAGGATGCGCGGCCGATGCGCACGGTCTTCCGCCTGCACGGCGAGCTGATGCTCGGCGACCGCGGCTCGATGCTGGTCGAGCTCGCCGCCTCGTGGACGATCCTGATGCTGCTCAGCGGCCTGTACCTGTGGTGGCCGCGCGGGCGCGGCGTCGCCGGCGTGCTCTATCCGCGCCTGGGCCTCGGCGGCCGCGCGCTGTTGCGCGACCTGCATGCGGTGGTCGGCTTCTGGGTGGCGTTCTTCGCGCTGTTCCTGCTCGTGTCGGGCCTGCCCTGGGCGAAATCCTGGGGCGGCCTGCTCAAGGACATGCGCAGCTTCGGCAGCGCGGCCGAGGTGCGCCAGGACTGGGCCACCGGCAGCGGTTCGGAGCTGGCGCTGCGCCGCGCGCGCAACGCGCCGCCGGCCGGCGGCATGCACGAGCACGGACACGGCGGAGCGATGCACGACGGCCCGCCGCCCGATCTCGCCGCGCTCGACCGGCTCGTGCCCGCGGTGCAGGCCGAGGCGCTCGCCCCGCCGGTGCTCGTCGCGCCGCCGTCGCGCGCCGAGCCGCGCTGGAGCGCGCGCTCGGAAGCGCAGAACCGGCCGCTGCGCGCCAGCCTCGAGCTCGACGGCGAGCGCGGCACGGTGCTCGCGCGCGCCGGCTTCGCCCAGCGCCCGTGGATCGACCGCGCCGTCGGCATCGGCGTGGCGGCGCACGAAGGCCAGCTGTTCGGCTGGCCGAACCAGGCGCTGGGCGCCTTCACCGCGCTCGGGCTGATCACGGTCGCCGCGAGCGCGCTCGTCCTCTGGTGGCGCCGCCGCCCGTCCGGCCGGCTCGGCGCGCCACCCGCGTCCGGGCCGGTGCGCGCCGGCGCGGCGCTGCTCGCGTTCGTGGCGCTGATGGGCGTGCTGCTGCCGCTGTTCGGCGCCTCGCTGCTGGCCGTGCTGGCGCTGGAGCGGCTGCTGCTGCGCCGTTCTGTCAGAATCGGCCGCTTCCTGGGATTGCGCGCGCGCTAGGGCGCGCCGCGCCGTGCCGCGGCACCGGGCGGACGGCGCGAACGGACCTGCGGCCGAATGACGAACCGACCGAGCCTCGAGATGCCTCCCGGCCTGCTGCGCAGCCTGGCGGCGCTGCGCTGGTTCGCCGTCGGCGGCCAGATCGTGACCGTGGCGCTGGTGACCTGGGTGCTCGGCATCGCGCTCGATCCGGCGCCGCTGTGGGCCGGCATCGCCGCGCTGGCGGCGTTCAACGCCTGGGCGACCTGGCGCGCGCGCGCGCAGGCGCGCCCGGCCGCGGTCGAGGTCGCCGCGCACGCGTTCGTCGACATCGCCGTGCTGGCCTGGATGATCGGCTGGAGCGGCGGGGCGATGAACCCGTTTGCGCCGCTGTTCCTGCTGCCGATCGCGCTGGTCGCGGTCGCGCTGCCGCCGCGCTGGGTGGTGGCCACCGCCGCGTTCGGCTGCGTCGGCTACGCCGCCTCGGCGCATTTCGGCCGGCCGCTGCCGCCGCTGCACGGCGTGCTGGTCGACGCGTTCAACCTGCACCTGGCGGGCATGGCCGTGATGTTCGCGATCTCGGTCGCCGTGATCGTGTTCTTCGTGACCCGCCTGGCCGAGGCGCTGCGCCGCCGCGAGCGCGAGCTGGCGCGGCTGCGCGAGCAGTTCGCGCGCAACGAGGGCATCCTGGCGCTGGCCACGCACGCCGCCGCGGTCGCGCACGAGCTCAACACGCCGCTCGGCACGCTGACGCTGATGCTGGAGGACCGCCTCGACCAGACGCCGCGCGGCGACGACGCGCGCGAGGAGCTGGAGACGATGGCGGCGCTGGTCGACGTCTGCCGCGACCGCGTGCGCGCGCTCGCCGCGCCGGCCGAGCAGGCGGCCGGCTCGGTCGCCGAGGCGCTCGACGGCATCGTCGAGCGCTGGCGGCTGGTGCGGCCGGCGGTCGTGCTGGAGCGCAGCGGCACGGTCGAGGACCTGCCGGGCGACGCGCTGGAGCCGGCCGTCGGCCACCTGCTGCTCGCGCTGCTCAACAACGCGGCCGACGCCGGCGAACGCGCCGGCGATCCGCGCGTGGCGCTGCACGTCGAGACCGCCGGCGGCGAGCTGCGCGGATCGGTGCGCGATCACGGCCCCGGCTTCGCCTCCGCCGAGGCGCACCTGCCCGGCACGCTGTTCCGCAGCACGCGCGCGGGCGGCCTCGGCGTCGGCCTCGCGCTGTCGCACGCGACGGTCGAGCGCCTCGGCGGCACATTGTCGATGCAGCCGGCCGCGGGCGGCGGCGTGATCGTCGCGTTCCGCCTGCCGCTGCGCACGGAGGCCTCGCGATGAACGGCCTGCTCGTCGACGACGACGCGGTCTACGCGCGCGTGCTGCAGCGCTCGCTGGAGCGCCGCGGCGTGCGCCTGCGGGTCGCCGCGGACGCGGCGCAGGCGCTCGCGCTGGCGCGCGCCGAGCGGCCGGATTTCGTGCTGCTCGACCTCAAGCTCGGCCGCGACTCGGGCCTGGAGCTGGTCGCGCCGCTGCGGGCGCTCTGCGCCGACGCGCGCATCATCCTGGTCACCGGCTACGCCAGCGTGGCCACTGCGGTCGAGGCGATCAAGCGCGGCGCCGACCACTACCTGGCCAAGCCGGTCACCGCGCAGGCGCTGCTGCGCGCGCTGCAGGGCGAGCAGGCGCCGGTCGCGCCCGAGGCGACGATGACGCCGCTCAGCCGGCTCGAATGGGAGCACATCCAGCAGGCGCTGCACGAATCCGGCGGCAACATCGCCGCCGCCGCGCGCCTGCTCGGCATGCACCGGCGCTCGCTGCAGCGCAAGCTGGCCAAGCGGCCGGGCCCGGAACGCAAGCCGGTCGACGACTGACAGGACCGCAAAAAAAAGCGCGGCGGACCGGCGCATGGCCGGTCCGCCGCGTCACGGGGCGTTCGCGCACCCCTCTCCCGGCTCAGCGCGCCGCGGGCGCCTCGAAGCCGTTGGCGAAGATCACGTCGCCCACGTGCAGCTCGATCGGCAGCAATGCGCGCGGCTGCAGCGGATCGTTGCTGGCGACGCACAGCGTGGCGGCATGCGCGCCGGTCGAAAGACCCGCCGCATCGAAGCCGAGCGTGACCGTCTGCGTGCCGCCCGGCGCGACCGTGCCGCTTCGCGGATCGGCCGAGAGCCAGGCCGGAATCGTGCAGTCGAGCGGTGTGTCGGTGGTGCCGGTCACCGACATCACCAGGTGCACCTGGCCGTTGCCGATGCTCTCGAACGTGACCGGGTTGGCTGCGCCGCACGGCTCGGAGGCGATGTACGACGGCGCGGTCTCCGGCGCCTGGTTCGAGCCGGGGAAGTAGCTGCCGCCGACCGGCGCCATGTCCGGCGCGACCACGTCGAGCACCAGCGTCGCGCCGGCCGGCACGTCGGCCGAGATCGGCACCGTGACCAGCGTGCCTTCCTGTTCGTCGACCGGCACCTTCTTCGAGGCGAGCAGGCGCAGGTTGGTGAACACGAACGGGCCGTCGAGCGTGTACAGCGCGACCGTGACCGACGCCGCCGGCGAGATGCGCTCGATGCCGAAGGTGACCTCGGCGACCTTGAAGCTGCTGCTGATGCCGAAGTCGGCCAGCGTGAACGTGCGCAGGAAGTGGTTCTCGCGCGTGTAGCCGGTGGTGTTGTCGGCGCAGGCGACCGCGTTGGCGTCGAGCACCTCCATCGAGGACGAATGCGTCAGCGTGATCGTGTCGGCGGGCGCGCTCCGCGCCGGCGCCGGCGCGATGCCGAAGCCGCCGTCGGCGACGCGGCGGCGGACCAGGCCGCTGCGGTCGACCGCGCTGGGCGTCTGCATCGTGCGCACCGGCGTGGGCGCGCGCAGCGGCAGGCGCACGCCGCCGGCGTCGCCGGCGTCCTCGGTGATCTGCCAGAGCAGGTCCTGCGCCGTGCCGAGGTTGCCGATGACCAGCGGCGCGCCGCCGTGCGCGTCCGGCGCCAGCGAGATCGTGATGGACTGCGGGTCGAGCGAGATGCGCGGCGGGTCCTGCACGCCCGTTCCCGCCAGCGGCAGGTGGTGCGGCGCGTCGGGTGCGGACGACGGCAGGTCGACGCCGGCCGCGTAGGCCTGCACGGCCGTCGGCGCGAAGCCGACGTCGAACGTGCACTGCGCGGCGGGCGCGAGCGTGCGGCCCGAGCACGCGTCGGCCGACAGCGCGAACGCGCCGCTGCCGGTGCCCGACAGCGCCAGCGTGCCGAGCACGACGTCGGCGGTACCGTGATTGGCGACCGTCACCGTGCGCACGGCGCTGGCGCCGACGGCGACCTCGCCGAAGTCGAGGTCGGCCGGATCGAACCCGAGCGAGGCGCCGGCGAGGTCGCTCACGTAGGCCGCGCCCTGGCCGGCATTGCCGCCGACCGCCGTCCCCGGTGCGCCGACCAGCGCGTGCACCGCGTCGAGCGCGACGCCGCTGCCGTAGTGGTCGCCCGAGGTCGAGGCATCGGCGATGAACAGGGTCTGCTCGCTCCAGCTGGCGCCGCTGCGCGCGAACAGATAGGCCGCGCCGCGTTCGAGGTCGACGCCGATCTGGTGGCCGTGCATCGCCGCGCCGACCAGCACGCGGTCGCCGGCGGCCGCCACGCTGCTGCCGAAATGGTCGCCGCCGGCGCCGTCGGCGCCGGTCAGCTTGGCCTGCTGCGTCCAGGTCGCGCCCGAGCGCACGAACACCCAGGCTGCGCCCTGGTTCGACCGGCCGTCGACGGCGGCCACCTCGCTGGTGACCACCGCGGTGTCGCCGGACAGCGCCACCGCGTGGCCGAACTGGTCGAGCGCGGCGCCGTCCTTGGCGGCGAGCTGCGCCTGCTGCGTCCAGGTGCCGCCGCTGCGCACGAACACGTAGGCGCTGCCGCTCCAGAAATTCGCCGCGCTGGCCTGGTCCGAGCCGATCACGGCGGTGTCGCCGTCCAGCGCGACGGCATTGCCGAAGTTCGCGAACGAGGCGCCGTCGGCGGCCAGCAGCTTGGCCTGCTGCGTCCAGGTCGCGCCCGAGCGCACGAAGACGTAGGCCGCGCCCTGCGCGTTGTTGTCGCCGATCGCCGCGCCGTGCGCGCCGGCCAGCAGCGTGTCGCCGGAGAGCGCGACCGCGCGGCCGAGCTCGTCGCCGAGCTGGCCGTCGGCGGCGCTGAGGCGCGCCTGCTGCACCCAGCTCGTGCCCGTGCGCGTGAACACGTAGACCGCGCCGGACGAGGAGACGTCGCCGTTCGCCGCGCCGGCGGCGCCGACCGCGATCGTGTCGCCGTCGATGGCGACGGAGCGGCCGAACAGGTGGCCGACCGCGCCGTCCGCGGCGACCAGCTTGGCCTGCTGCACCCAGCCCTCGCCGGTGCGCACGTAGACGTAGGCGGCGCCCTGGTTGTCGTTGTCGTTCGGATTGGCCAGGAAGGCGCCGACGACGGCGGTATCGCCGTCGATGGCGACGACGTCGCCGAAGGCGTCGTCGGCGCCGCCGTCGGCGGCGACCAGCCGGACGGCCGGCTGGGCCGGCGGAACCTGGACGGCGGCAGCCGCCGGCAGCACGCCGGCGAAGGCGAACGCCGCGGCGACGAGCAGACGCCGGTACGTTCGGAAAGCGGGAGTTGTCACGTGATGCACCCCTCGAATGGAAGCGGACAAGGACGCGGCCGGACCGACCGCATCCGTCCGAGCCTGCGCCGGCCGTGCCCGGCCTGCATGACAAGGGCTTGAAACCGCGTTGACATCGGCATGAATCAGCCGCGTTCCGGCGCCGGTCAGCCGGCCGGCAGCGGCGCCGGGCGGCCGCGCTCGCCGGCGAGCCTGGCCGCCGACTCGCGCGCCTGCCGGGCCGAGCGCGCGTCGCCCAAGCGGTCGTACAGGGCCGCCATGGCCTGCGCGGCGCGGTGGTCGCGGTCGACGTAGAGCGTCAGCCGGGCGGCGATCCGGGTCGCCTCGTCCACGCGCTCGCGACCGAGCAGGAAGGTGACGTAGGCCGAGGCGACCGCGACGATCTGCTCCGGGCAGGCCGCGTCCAGCGCGCGCTGCAGCGCGGCGGCGAAATGCGCGTCCGCGCCGGCCGCATCGGCGGAGGCGGCGGCGAGGCGCGCCTGCAGCAGGTCGGCCACGAGCGCGCGGTCGGCATCCTGCGTGGACGCACCGGCCGCCTGCAGCCGTGCGAGCACGCGCCGGGCCAGGGCCGGGTCGCCGGCGCGCAGCGCCGCGTCGCCGAGCACGTCGGCCGCCTCGGACAGGCTCGCGTCGCTGGTCGGGTCCGGCGGCGCGGCGGCGCGCTCGAGCAGCGCCTCGGCGCCGGCCGCCGCCTCGGCGTAGCGGCCGCGCTCGGTCAGCAACTGGCGCAGCAGCACGGCGAACTCCGGCGGCGCGTCCGCCGCCGCCGCGTCGAAGCGGTCGAGCAGGCGGCCGGCCTCGTCGAGCCGCCCGCCGGCGAGCAGCGCCAGCGCGCGCGAGTAGCCGATCGCGCGCACCGCGCGCGCGCTCTCGACGCGGGTGGCGAGCTGCCAGGCCTCGGCGCTGCTGGCGAGGGCGCCGTCGAGGTCGAGCATCAGGCGCTGCGCGTCGGACTTGGCCGCCAGCGCCGAGGCCAGGTGGTCGTTCACGCCGAAGCGCCGCAGCACGCCGATGGCGCGGTCGAACAGCGCCACGGCGTCGGCGAAGCGGCCGGCGCGCGCCAGCGCCAGGCCTTCGTCGACGTCCACGCTGGCCTCGCCCGGCGGGTTGCCGGCACGGCGCCATTCGATGCGCGCCAGGCCGAAGCCGGCCAGCGCCGCGTCGGTGCGGCCGAGCTCGTCGTCGATGACGCCGCGCAGCATGTGCGCGCGGCCGAGCAGCATCGGGTCGGCGTCGTCGCCGAGCGCGGCGAGCGCGGCGCCGCAGCGCGCCTGCGCCGCGTTCAGGTCGTTCTTGCGGTAGGCGATCGTGCACAGGCCGTACTGCGCGCGGCCGCGCACGACCGCGGAGGTCTGGGCGTCGTCGGCGATGCGCGCGAAGCCGCGCTCGGCCTGGTCCATGCGGCCGGCGCGCTCGTCGATCTCGGCCGCGCGCACGGCGATCTCGGCGTCGCGCTGCAGCTCGATCGGCGCCGACTCGATCAGCTCGGCGGCGCCGCGCAGGTCGCTTTCCAGGAACGCCGCGTCGATGCGCTGCTGCAGCTCGACCAGCGTGGGCCGGCGCGGCGGCGGCGGCGCGCCGTCGGCGCCGATGCTCGCCAGGAACTCGCCGAGCGCGCGATCGGCGGCCTGCAGCGGCGTGGCGGCGGCGGCGCTGTAGCGCAGGGTGCGCTCGGCGTCCTGCACGTCGAGCTCGAACGTCCAGCCATCCGGCAGGCGCCGCGCGGTGGCGGCGAACACGCGTGCCACGCCGCTTTCGGCGGCGATGCGCCGGCGCTCGGCCGGATCGGACGCGGACGCATCGCCGCGCCCGGCGAGGAACGCGATCGTGCGGTCGCTCGGCAGCACGGCGAGATGGGCGCGCTCGCGCAGGCGCGAGGCGACGTAGTCCATCGCGCCGAGGCGGATCCAGCGCGACTGCGAGTCGGGATCCATGACCTCGACCGGCAGCACGAGGCTGGCCGCCGCGGCCGGCGCCTCGGCCGGCGGCGGATCGTGCCGCAGGGTGAGCCGGTAGCCGAGCCCGGCGACGACGGCGGCCAGCACCAGCGCGGCGAGGCCGAGCGCGTGCCGGGGCACGCGGCGGCGGCCGGCGGCTGGCGCTTGCTGCGCCGGCGGATCGGCCCGTGCGCCCGCGTCCTCCGCGACGTCGCCGGGCGGCGGCGCTTCGGCCGCCCATGCGGCCTCGCCGGCGGCATCGCGAAGCGCATCGGCCGGCGGCAGGGGCTCGGCGGCAGGCTCCGGCCGGGGCGGCGCGGGCACCGGCGCCGCGGTCTCGACCACGTCGACCGGCGCCACCCAGCGATAGCCGAAGCGCGGCACGGTGCGGATGACGCGCTGCTCGCCGCCGGAATCGTCCACCGCGCGCCGCGCCCGCGCCAGCGTCTGGCCGAGCAGCGCGTCGCTGACGTCGACGCGGCCCCAGACCGCGCTGATGAGCTCGTCGCGGCCGACCGCACGGTCGCGGCGCTCGAGCAGGTAGACCAGGCAGTCGAACGACTTCAGCGGCAGCGCGACGGGCGTGCCGTCGAGGCGCAGCTCGCGCGATAGCGCATCGAGTTCGAAACGGTCGAAACGGTAGTGCTGCGAGGCCATGGTCCGGCGTTGCGGCGGAATCCGCCGTCGGCGGGCAGGCCGGACGGCCGGCAGCCCTGCCGGACTCTACCCAATCGCCGGCCGGGGCGTAAGTCCGCCCCCGGGCGGCGCCCGGCATGAGCAAAAGACGAGAACGTCGTCCGTGCCGGCGCCTTTACGGGCGCGGCCGCGCTGCGGCGATCATTCCGCCGCCGCTTGCGGCTCATCGGCGGCCTCCCGAACAGATTGTACATGCGCTAAGAGCACGAGCTGCGGAAGATCGCTTTCGGTATGGAGGAAACCCTCGAGCGCCCAATGCCGCCGGCACTTCGTGTGGTGGCGGCGGAACGAAAATGGCTTCATTGAGGCTGCAGCCCGCCGGACCGATCCAGTTCTGCGAGCGGCGCAGCTCGCTGGGCGTCAATCGTGCGCCGCGCACGCCCTGCAGCAGCCTTTCATGGATTTCGCGGATGAGACGTACCGAAACCGGAAGATCCTGCAATCCGGCCAAACCGTAGGTCATTGCGGCGACGTAATTGACTACCTCATCGACATCGCGGGGGCGGTCCGGCGCGAGGGTAAGGAACTCTGGGGCCTTCGATCTGGCTTTGCACATGGCCAAAGCCCCTCCAAGGAGGCATTCCAGGCTGCATGCAGGCAGACTGCGACATGCACGCAACCGCTCTGCGGCCATTGCCTGCCAAAAAAAAAACGGCCCCGCACCAGTGCGGGGCCGTCTTCGGCGATCGTTCCGATCGCGAGCGGCCGTCCTTGGCCGCGAGTCTCCGGACAGGAGCGGCTCGTCAGAAGTCCATGCCGCCCATGCCGCCCATGCCGCCGGCCGGGCCGTGGCTGTGGGCTTCTTCCTTCTTCGGCGCCTCGGCGACCATCGCCTCGGTCGTGATGACCAGGCCGGCGATCGACGCGGCATTCTGCAGCGCGGTGCGGGTGACCTTGGTCGGATCGAGGATGCCGAGCTCGACCATGTCGCCGTACTCGCCCGTCGCGGCATTGTAGCCGAAGTTGCCCTTGCCGTCGGCGACCTTGTTGAGGATCACCGACGCTTCTTCACCGGCGTTGGTGACGATCTCGCGCAGCGGCGCTTCCATCGCGCGGCGGGCGATCGCGATGCCGTGGTTCTGGTCCTCGTTGTCGCCCTTGAGCTTGGCGATGCCGGCCAGCGCACGGATCAGCGCGACGCCGCCGCCCGGGACCACGCCTTCCTCGACCGCCGCACGCGTGGCGTGCAGGGCGTCCTCGACGCGCGCCTTCTTCTCCTTCATCTCGACTTCCGTCGCGGCGCCGACCTTGATCACGGCCACGCCACCGGCGAGCTTGGCGACGCGCTCCTGCAGCTTCTCGCGGTCGTAGTCGGAGGAGGTTTCCTCGATCTGCGCCTTGATCTGCTTGATGCGCGACTGGATGTTCGCCGCTTCGCCGGCGCCGTCGATGATGGTCGTGTTCTCCTTCGAGATGACGACCTTCTTCGCCCTGCCGAGGTCCTTCAGCGTCGCCTTCTCGAGCTGCAGGCCGACCTCTTCCGAGATCACCTGGCCGCCGGTCAGGATCGCCATGTCCTCGAGCATCGCCTTGCGGCGGTCACCGAAGCCCGGCGCCTTGACGGCCGCGACCTTGACGATGCCGCGGATCGTGTTGACGACCAGCGTGGCCAGCGCCTCGCCTTCGACTTCCTCGGCGACGATCAGCAGCGGCTTGCCGGCCTTGGCCACGCCTTCGAGCACCGGCAGGAGCTCGCGGACGTTGGAGATCTTCTTGTCGTGCAGCAGCACGTACGGCTCTTCGAGCTCGACCTGCTGGCTCTGCTGGTTGTTGATGAAGTACGGCGACAGGTAGCCGCGGTCGAACTGCATGCCCTCGACCACGTCGAGTTCGTTCTGCAGGCCCGAGCCTTCCTCGACCGTGATGACGCCTTCCTTGCCGACCTTGTCCATCGCCTGCGCGATCAGCGAGCCGATCGCGTCGTCGCCGTTGGCCGAGATCGTGCCGACCTGCGCGATCGACTTGGAATCGGAAGACGGCTTGGAGAGCTTCTTGAGCTCCTCGACGGCGCTCGCGACGGCCTTGTCGATGCCGCGCTTGAGGTCCATCGGGTTCATGCCGGCGGCGACGGCCTTGAGGCCCTCGCGGATCAGCGCCTGCGCGAGCACGGTCGCGGTGGTGGTGCCGTCGCCGGCGACGTCGGAAGTCTTGGACGCGACTTCCTTGACCATCTGCGCGCCCATGTTCTCGAACTTGTCGGCCAGCTCGATCTCCTTGGCGACGGACACGCCGTCCTTGGTGATCGTCGGCGCGCCGAAGCTCTTCTCGAGCACGACGTTGCGGCCCTTCGGGCCGAGCGTGGCCTTCACGGCGTTGGCGAGGGTATTGACGCCGCGCAGGATGCGGGTGCGCGCGTCTTCGGAGAAGCGGATTTCTTTGGCTGCCATGTTGGAGCTCCGGGAATCGGGAATAGGGAAAGGGGAATCGTTGAACGCGAAGAGAGGCGGGATCGGAACGGGGCGGAAGTCGGAGCGATGCGGCTCTACGATTCCCGATTCCCCATTCCCGAATCCCGGCTCTTTACTCGATGACCGCGACGAGGTCTTCCTCGCGCATGACCAGAAGTTCCTGGCCGTCGACCTTGACCTCGGTGCCCGAGTACTTGCCGAACAGGACCTTGTCGCCGACCTTCACGGCCAGCGGGCGGACCTTGCCGTCCTCGAGGATCTTGCCAGTGCCGACGGCGATGACCTCGCCCTTGATCGGCTTCTCGGTGGCGGTGTCGGGGATGACGATGCCGCCGGCCGACTTGGTCTCGGCTTCCAGGCGCTTGATGATGACGCGGTCGTGCAACGGACGAAGTGCCATGTCGTTTTCCTTCGATGACGTTTGAGGGACGAGTGCGTTGTTAGCACTCAGGATAAGTGAGTGCTAATTCTAACCGCGCAGTTTTCCGCAAGGGAAGACGGCGCCGGCATGCGCGAGCAGATGGAGCCCGGCGCCCGGGCTTCAAGCCCCGCCCGCGGCGCCCTCCGCCATCCGGCTGTCACCGCCGGGAGGCTAGAATCCGCGGTTCTGCGCCCCGGGGTGGGGCTTCTAGGGGACATCTCGATGACTTCGACCGCCGGCGCCCTGCGCGCCATGCTTTCGCTGCTGCTGCTCGGCGCCGCCCTGCCGGCGGCGGCCCAGTACGTCCCGCTGGTCGGCGGGACACCGGCGACGCAGACGTTCGACACGCTGGCGGCCAGCGGCACCGGCACCGCGCTGCCCGACGGCTGGTACTTCGCCGAGACGGGCAACAACGCCAACGACAGCTACGCCGCCGACGACGGCAGCGCCAACGCCGGCAATACCTACAGCTATGGGGCCGCCGGCAGTGGCGAGCGCGCGCTCGGCGCCCTGCGCTCCGGCTCGCTGGTGCCGACGATCGGCGCGCGCCTGCGCAACGACTCCGGCGCGCCGCTGGCCCAGATCGCGGTCAGCTACACCGGCGAGCAGTGGCGCCTGGGCGGCACCGGCCGCACCGACCGCCTGCAGTTCCAGTACAGCCTGGACGCGACCTCGCTCGGCGACACCGCGGCGATGTGGACCGACGTGCCGGCGCTCGACTTCGCCTCGCCGGTCACCAGCGGCACGGTCGGCAAGCTGGACGGCAACGCCGCCGCCAACCGCGCCGCGGTCGCCGGCACGATCACCGGCCTGAACCTCGCCCCGTCGGCCAGCCTGTGGGTGCGCTGGGTCGACGCGGACGTCGCCGGCGCCGACGACGGGCTCGCCGTCGACGACGTCAGCTTCGCCGTCTCCGGCGATCCGCCGGTGGACGTGGCGCCGACCGTGGTCGCGCTCTGGCCCGCCGACGGCATGACGGACGTCGGCCTCGCCGCCGTGCTCAGCGTGACCTTCAGCGAGCCGGTCACCGTCACCGCGCCCTGGTTCACGCTCAACTGCACGACCTCGGGCAGCCACGACGCCGCCGTCGGCGGCGGCCCCGGCGCGTACTCGCTGACGCCGACGCCGCCGTTCGCGGCCAACGAATCGTGCACCTGGACGATCCTCGCCGCCGGCGTAGCCGACCGCGACGGCGCGCCCGACCCGCTCGCCGCGGACGTGGCCGTCACGTTCACCACGGCCGACCCGTCCACCACGCCGCCGAGCGTCGTGTCGACGCAGCCGGCGAACGGCGCGACCAACGTGGCGGTCGGCAGCGACGTGCGCGTGACCTTCAGCGAGCCGGTCACGACCACGAACGCGTTCTCGCTGGCCTGCGGCGCCACGCCGATCGCGCTGGCCGAAACCGGCGGCGGCGCGAGCCGCACGCTCACGCCCGACACGGTGCTGCCGGCCGGCGCGAGCTGCACGTTCAAGGTGGCCGCGAACGGCGTGCGCAACGCGGCCGACGTGCCGATGGCCGCGGACTACACGGCCACGTTCGCGGTCGCCTCCGGCTCGGTCGGCGACTACTACGCGCAGGTCAACACCAGCAGCCCGGAGCAGCTGCGCTGCTCGCTGCACGCGGTGATCCGCGGCCACACGGCGTATCCGTACAGCGGCTCGGGCACGAACACCTGGACGATCCTGGAGCTCGCGCAGGCGAGCCCGTCGAATCCGGGCAAGATCATCGACGTCTACCGCAACCGGCTCTACACCGCCGGCAGCGACCGCGCCGGCACCGGCAGCGGCATCACCTACAACCGCGAGCACACCTGGCCGAACTCGCTGGGCTTCCCCAGCGCGACCGGCAACCTCGGCAAGCCGAATGCGCCGTACACCGACGCGCACATGCTCTACCTGTCCGACACGCAGTGGAACGCCGACCGCGGCAACAAGCCGTACGCGTACTGCACGGGCAACTGCGGCGAGCGCACGACCGAGGCCAACGGCGGCTTCGGCGGCGGCAGCGGCACGTACCCGGGCAACTCGAACTGGGTGCGCTCGCCGGACGGCAACCAGGGCTCGTTCGAGACCTGGGGGCACCGCAAGGGCGACGTCGCGCGCGCGGTCCTGTACATGGCGATCCGCTACGAAGGCGGCGTCGATCCGGCCAGCGGCCAGAACGAGCCCGACCTCGAGCTCACCGACGACCGCAGCAAGATCGTGCAGACCAGCGACTACACGCGCAAGGCGTACATGGGCCTGCTGACCGACCTGCTCGCCTGGCACCAGGCCGATCCGCCGGACGACGAGGAGCGCGCGCGCGACGAGGTGGTCTACAGCTTCCAGGGCAACCGCAACCCGTTCGTCGACCATCCGGAATGGGCCACGCGCGCGCTGTTCGAGTCGGTCGCCCCGGCCACCTGCGAGCTCAACCCGCCGGTCGATCCCGACCTGATCTTCGCCAGCGGCTTCGAAAGCGCCCAGCGCTGACGCGGCACTCCGCACGGCGGCGCCTGCCGCCGTGCGGTCCCGGATCGCGGGCCGCGGCACCGCGCCGCGCAGCCGCGCGTCGTGCCGGCGCCGGCTCTGTGCGATCATGCGCGGTCGTTCCAGAGCCGCGCCGCCCATGTCCCTGCTGGTCGTCCATTGCAGCTGTCCGGATGCCGACACGGCCGCGCGCATCGCGCGCGCGCTCGTCGACGAGCGCCTGGCCGCCTGCGCGCAGGCGATCCCCGGCGTCGTCTCGACCTACCGCTGGCAGGGCGAGGTGCGCACCGACGCCGAGGTGCTGCTGCTGGTCAAGACCACGCGGGCGCGCCTGGACGCGTTGAAGCGGCGCGTCGCGTCGCTACATCCGTACGACGTGCCGGAGCTGGTCGCGCTCGAGGCTGCCGACGTCTCGGCGCCGTACCTCGACTGGGCCGAGGCCGAGACCGCCGCGCGATGAACGCCGTGCAAGATGCGCGGTCCAAGCGCGGTCCCCTTCGTACCCACGATTTCCGGAGCGCCCGCCCGATGCGCACGCTGTTCGCCGCCCTCGCCTTCCCGATCCTGGCCACCTTCGCCGCCGCGAACCTCGCGCATGCGCAGGACGACGGCCTGCTGCCGGTCGAACAGGCGTTCAAGCTGAGCGCGCGCATCGCCGAGCCCGGACGCATCGCGCTGCACTGGGAGATCGCGCCGGACTACTACCTGTACCGCTCGCGCATCAAGGCCAGGACCGCGCAGGCCGGCGTCACGCTCGGCGCCACGGAGCTGCCGGCCGGCGAGAAGAAGCACGACGAGTTCCTCGGCGAGGTGGAGGTCTACCACCACGCGATCGACGCGACGCTGCCCTATACGCTGGCCGACGCCGCGGCGAAGACGATCGCGGTCACCGTCACCGCCCAGGGCTGCCACGAGACCGATCCGAAGATCTGCTACCCGCCGCACCCGACCGAGCTGACCCTGGACCTGCCGCCGGGCGCGGCGGCATCGGCCGCGCCCGCGCCGGCCGCCGGCCAGGGCCTCGCCGGCGGCGCCGGCGGCCTGATCCAGCTCGGCGCCGCGCCGGCGGGCGCGACCGACGCCGCGCCGCTGCCGGCCGAGCAGGCGTTCGTGTTCGAAGCGATCGCGCAGAGCCCGACCGAGATCCTCGCGCGCTGGACGATGCCCAAGGGCTACTACCTGTACCGCGACAAGAGCACGGTCGCGCTCGCCGACGGCACCGGCGTGCGCCTCGGCGCGCCGCGCTGGCCGGAGGGCGTCGACCACACCGACGAGCACTTCGGCACGGTCAAGGTCTACTTCGACCAGGTCGAGCTGCCGATCGCGCTGGCGCGCGAGCGCGGCGAGGCGCAGACGGTGAAGGTGCACGCCGAGTACCAGGGCTGCCAGGACAACGGCATCTGCTACCCGGTCATGCAGCGCGACGTCGCCGTCGAGCTGCCGCCGGCGAGCGCCGACCAGCTCGCCGCGGCCAAGGCCGCATTCGTCGCGCCGGCCGCGCCGGCGACGCGCTCGGCCGCCGACGACAACGCCCTGCGCACCCAGCCGCCCGCCCCCGGCGCGGTCGGCATCCTCGGCGCGCTGCTGCTCGCGCTGCTCGGCGGCCTGGTGCTGAACCTGATGCCGTGCGTGCTGCCGGTGCTGTCGCTCAAGGTGCTCGGCCTCGCGCAGAGCGGCGAGAGCGCCGCCAAGGCGCGCCGGCATGCGCTGATCTACACCGCCGGCGTGCTCGTCGCGTTCGCCGCGATCGGCCTGGGCGTGGTCGCGCTGCGCGCGGCCGGCCAGGCGCTCGGCTGGGGCTTCCAGCTGCAGCAGCCGGTGTTCGTCGCCGTGCTGGTCTACGTGCTGTTCGCGATCGGCCTCAGCCTGTCGGGCGTGTTCACGATCGGTGCCGGGCTGGCCGGCGTCGGCCAGAACCTCGGCAACCGCACCGGCCCGGCCGGCGACTTCTTCACCGGCGTGCTCGCCGTCGTCGTCGCCAGCCCGTGCACCGCGCCGTTCATGGGCTCGGCGCTGGCCTACGCGTTCGCCGCCTCCTCGTCGGTCGCGCTGCTGGTGTTCCTGGCGCTCGGCCTGGGCCTGGCGCTGCCGTTCCTGCTGGTCGGCTTCGTGCCCGCGCTGGCCGCGCGCCTGCCGCGGCCGGGCGCGTGGATGGAGACGCTCAAGCAGGTGCTGGCCTTCCCGATGTACCTGACCGCGGTCTGGCTGGTCTGGGTGCTCGGCAACCAGCGCGGCATCGACGCGGTCGGCTGGGTGCTGATCGGCGCGGTGGTGCTCGCGCTCGGCCTGTGGTGGTGGGAGCGCAGCCGCTACCGCGGCGGCTTCGCCATGCGCGCGCTCGCCGCCGCCGTCGTGCTGGCCGCGCTGCTGCCGGTCGCCCAGGTGGCGCGGCTGACGCCGGCGCAGGCCCGGGCCGTGGCCGCGCAGAACTGGGTGCCGTATTCCGCCGAGCGCCTGGCCTCGCTGCGCGCGGAAGGGAGCGGCGTGTTCGTCGACATGGGCGCGGACTGGTGCGTGACCTGCAAGGTCAACGAGAAGGCGGTGCTCGACACCGACGCGTTCGCCGCGCTGCTCGAGCGCAGCAACACCGTGCTGATGAAGGGCGACTGGACCAATGTCGACCCGGCGATCACCGCGTTCCTGCAGGACTACAAGGCCGTCGGCGTGCCGCTGTACGTGGTGTTCCGCCCCGGCGAGAGCGGCCCGGGCCATGCGCTGCCGACCGTGCTGACGCAAGGCATCGTCGAGGAGGCGCTGGCGCCGGCCGCGCGCTGACGCGCGTTCGGCCGCCGCCCCGCCGCCGCCCGGAGATGCGAATGCCCGATCGCATGCACCTCGCCGTCGTCGCGCTGGCGCTGGCCGGCGCGCTCGGCGGCTTCCTCGTCGGCCGCTGGCTGCACCCCGCGCCGGAGGCACGGCGCGACGCCGCCGCGCTGGTCGGCCAAGCCGCGCCCGCGCTCGACCTGCCCGGCCTCGACGGCCGCCGCCGCGGCCTCGACGAATGGCGCGGCCGCCCCGTGCTGGTCAATTTCTGGGCGAGCTGGTGCCCGCCCTGCGTCGAGGAAATGCCGCTGCTCGACCGTGCCGCGCAGCGCTTCGCCGGCCAGGGGCTGGTCGTCGTCGGCGTGGCCTCCGATTCGCCCGAGGCCACGCGCGCGTTCCTCGCCGCGCATCCGGTCGGCTATCCGATCCTGATCGACGATCCCGCCGCGCCCGGGCGCATGCGCGACGCCTCGCTCGCCTACGGCAACACGCGCAGCGTACTGCCGTATTCGGTGCTGGTCGGCCGCGACGGCCGCATCCTCGCCCAGCGCTTCGGCAACTTCAGCGAAAGCGGCCTGGACGCCTGGCTGCAGCCGCACCTGGACTGACCGAGCGCGCGGCGCCGCGCATCCTCGATTGAAATTCGTCAAACGTCGCCGAACTGGACACAACGCCCCGCTTCGTCGACACTAGCCGCCCCCGTTGGGTCCCCCGGCGGCCGGTATCCGCAGAAGGCGCTCCGTGGCGAAGATCCTCGTCCTGCACGGCCCGAATCTGAACCTGCTCGGCACGCGCGAGCCGGCCGTGTACGGCCGCACGACGCTGGCCGAGATCGACGCCGGCCTCGCCGCCGCCGCCGCGGCGGCCGGCCATGCGCTGTCGTGCCTGCAGGCGAACGCCGAGCACGTGCTGATCGAACGCATCCACGCGGCCGCGGCGGACGGCACCGCGTTCATCCTGTTCAACCCGGCCGCGTTCACGCACACCAGCATCGCGCTGCGCGACGCGCTGGCCGCGGCGGCGGTGCCGTTCGTGGAGGTGCACCTGTCCAACGTGCACGCGCGCGAGCCGTTCCGGCGCCACTCGTATTTCTCCGATCTCGCCGTCGGCGTGATCGCCGGCTTCGGCGCGGACGGCTACCGGCTCGCGCTCGACGCCGCGCTGCGGCGCCTCGCCGCCTGACCCCTACCGAACTCAAGCACCCAGGACTTCCGATGGATCTGCGCAAGATCAAGAAACTCATCGACCTGCTCGAAGAATCCAATCTCGCCGAGCTCGAGATCAAGGAGGGCGAGGAGATCGTCCGCCTGTCGCGCCTGCCCAAGGGCATGGTCGGCGCGCTGCCCGCCGCCGGCGCCCCGGTGCAGCAGCTGCGCCTGGACGCGCCGCCCGCCGCGGCGGCGCCAGCGAGCCCGGCGCCCGCCGCGCCGGCCGCCGCCGGCGGCGACAAGCTGCCGGACGGCCACGTCGTCAAGGCGCCGATGGTCGGCACGTTCTACGCCTCGCCGAATCCCGAGGCCGCGCCGTTCGTCAAGGTCGGCCAGGCGGTCAAGGCCGGCGACACGCTCGGCATCATCGAGGCGATGAAGATGTTCAACCAGATCGAGGCCGACGTGAGCGGCACGGTGAAGGCGATCCTCGTCAGCAACGGCCAGCCGGTCGAGTTCGACGAGCCGCTGTTCGTGATTGGCTGAGAAGAGCCGGGAATCGGGAATGGGGAGCCGGGAATCGTTCAAGCGGCCGCACGAGCAACTGGACGTGTGGCGCGAGGCGATGACCCTGGTGGAAACGGCCTACACGCTCTCGGCTCGATTTCCCGATGCCGAACGCTTCGGCCTGACCGCACAGATGCGACGTGCTGCGATCAGCATCCCGTCGAACATCGCCGAGGGAGCCGCTCGCCGCTCCACGGCCGAGTACCTGCGGTTTCTTTCCATTGCCCGCGGCTCGCTGTCGGAACTGGACACGCAGATCCGGATCGCGCAGCGGCTCGGATGGCTCGACCCCGATCCGTCGCTGGACGACCTGATCGACATGGTTTTCGCGAAACTTACGGCCTTGATGAATACCCTCGACAAGCGCGGAGTCGGCTGATGCCTACTCTTTCCCCATTCCCGATTCCCCATTCCCGATTCCCATGCTAGACAAAGTCGTCATCGCCAACCGCGGCGAGATCGCATTGCGCGTGCTGCGCGCCTGCCACGCTCTCGGCATCCGCACGGTCGCCGTGCATTCGACCGTCGACCGCAATCTCAAGCACGTCGGCATGGCCGACGAGTCGGTCTGCATCGGGCCGCCGCCGGCGGCGGAGAGCTACCTCAACGTGCCGGCGATCATCGCCGCGGCCGAGGTCACCGACGCGCAGGCGATCCATCCCGGCTACGGCTTCCTGTCCGAGAACGCCGACTTCGCCGAACGCGTCGAGAAGTCCGGCTTCGTCTTCATCGGCCCCACGCCGGAGGTGATCCGCCTGATGGGCGACAAGGTCGAGGCGATCAAGGCGATGAAGGCAGCCGGCGTGCCTTGCGTGCCGGGCTCGGGCGGCCCGCTCGGCGACGACATGGTCGCCAACGCGAAGATCGCGCGCGAGATCGGCTATCCGGTCATCATCAAGGCGGCCGGCGGCGGCGGCGGGCGCGGCATGCGCGTCGTGCACACCGAGGCGCACCTGTCCAACGCGATCACGATGACCCGTTCCGAGGCCAAGGCGGCGTTCGGCAACGACCAGGTCTACATGGAGAAATTCCTGGAGAATCCGCGCCACGTGGAGATCCAGGTGCTCGCCGACGGCCAGGGCAACGCGATCCACCTGGGCGAGCGCGACTGCTCGATGCAGCGCCGCCACCAGAAGGTCGTCGAGGAGGCGCCGGCGCCGGGCATCACGCCGGAGCAGCGCGCCGAGATCGGCAGGGTCTGCGTCGAGGCCTGCCTGCGCATCGGCTACCGCGGCGCCGGCACGTTCGAGTTCCTCTACGAGAACGGCCGCTTCTACTTCATCGAGATGAACACGCGCATCCAGGTCGAGCACCCGGTCACCGAGCTGATCACCGGCGTCGACCTCGTGCGCGAGCAGCTCCTGATCGCCGCCGGCGAGAAGCTCTCGCTGCGCCAGGAGGACGTCGTCCTCACCGGCCATGCGATCGAGTGCCGCATCAACGCCGAGGACCCGGACACCTTCATGCCGAGTCCCGGCGTGGTGAAGCGCTTCGAGGCGCCCGGCGGCCCGGGCGTGCGCGTCGACACGCACCTGTACGACGGCTACCGCATTCCGCCGAACTACGATTCGATGATCGGCAAGCTGATCGTGCACGGCCGCGACCGCGCCACCGCGATCGCGCGCATGCGCATCGCGCTGTCGGAAATGGTCGTCGAGGGCATCAAGACGAACCTGCCGCTGCAGCAGCGCATCATGGCCGACGGCGGCTTCCAGGCCGGCGGGCAGAACATCCATTACCTCGAGCGCCGCATCGCGGAGGCGCGCGAGAAGGCGATCGGGATCGGCTAGGCGGGAATGGAGAATCGGGAATGGGGAATCGCAAGAGCGCTCCTCGTTCCCCACGACGTCCACTCGACCGATTCCCGTTCCCGATTCCCCATTCCCGATTCCCACCGAAATGCCCTGGCTCGAACTCTCCCTGACGATCCACCAGGCCGACCAGGCGCGCGTCGAGCTCGCGCTCGAGGACGCCGGCGCGCTGGCGGTGACGCTGCTCGATGCGCAGGCCGACACGCCCAACGAGCACGCGATCCTCGAGCCGGGCGTCGGCGAGACGCCGCTGTGGGGCGAGATCGCGCTGTCGGCGCTGTTCGAGGCCGACGCCGACCGCGCCGGCCTCGTGCACGTGCTGGCCGAGCTGGTGCCGGAGCTCGAGCCGGAGCGCATCCGCTTCCGCGAGGTCGCCGACCAGGACTGGACGCGCGCATGGATGGACGACTTCAAGCCGATGCGCTTCGGCCGCCGGCTGTGGATCTACCCGTGGAACGTCGAGCCGCCCGGCGACGATCCCGACGCGGTCGTCGTGCGCCTCGACCCGGGCCTGGCCTTCGGCACCGGCACGCATCCGACCACCGCGCTGTGCCTGGAATGGCTGGACGCCGCCGACCTCGCCGGGCGCAGCGTGATCGACTACGGCTGCGGCTCCGGCGTGCTGGCGATCGCCGCGCTGAAGCTCGGCGCGGCCCGCGTGGTCGGCGTCGACAACGACGCGCAGGCGCTCGTCGCCAGCCGCGACAACGCCGAGCGCAACGGCGTGGCCGACCGCCTCGTGCTGGTCGCGCCGGAGGCGTTCGCCGCCGAGCCGGCCGACCTCCTGGTGGCGAACATCCTCGCCGGCCCGCTCGCCGAGCTCGCGCCGCGCTTCGCCGCCTGCGTGAAGCCCGGCGGCGGACTGGCGCTGTCGGGCATCCTGCACGGCCAGGACGGCGAGCTCTGCCGGCGCTACGCCGAGTGGTTCGACGACATCCGCGTCGAGCAGCGCGAGGACTGGGTGCGCATCGCCGCGCGGCGCCGCTGAGGTCGCGCCGGCGCGGGTGCGCCGCCGCTTGCGTCTTCGTCGCGGCGTTCGTCGCAGCCGCCGCGCGGGCGGCCTTCCGCCGGCCGCCGCGCCGCCCTGGCATACAATGGCCGGATGTACGCGCAGTGCCCCGAATGCCTGACGATCTACAAGCTGTCCGGCGCCGATCTCGCGGCGGCGCACGGCAGCGTGCGCTGCGGCCATTGCGCGGCGGTGTTCGACGCGCTGTGGACGCTGACCGCGCAGCTCCCTCCCGAGCCGATCGAGTACCTCGAGGTGCACGCCTCGCAGCCGGCGCCGCCGCAGCTCGACCTGCCGGTGTTCCGGCCCAATCCCGCGCAGGCGATGCTGTTCGTCGAGCCGGCCGACCGCGAGCGCGCCGCCGAGCGCTCCTCGCTGCCGGCGTTCGCCGCGGCGAAGCGGCGCGCGCGCGCGCCGCGCAACGCGCCCTGGCTGATCGGCAGCGTGCTGCTGCTCGCGACCCTGGCCGGCCAGATCGCCTGGGCCGAGCGCGCGCGCTGGATCGACGACGGCCGCGTGCGCGCCTGGCTCGAACCGATATGCGCGCACCTGGGCTGCCGCCTGCCGCTGCGCCGCGACGCGGCGACGCTGGCGCTGCTCTCGCGCGACATCCGGCCGCATCCCTCGGTGCCGGGCGCGCTGATCATCTCGGCCACGCTGCGCAACGACGCGCCGTTCGCGCAGCCGTTCCCGACCGTGCAGATCACGCTTTCGGACCTCGACGAGAAGCGCGTGGCGATGCGCCGGTTCCGGCCGTCCGAATACCTGGCCGACGCGCGCGCGATCGGCGCCGGCCTCGCCCCCGGCGCGAGCACGGCGCTGGTCTTCGAGGTGGCCGACCCGGGCCGCAACGCCGTCGCGTTCGAGTTCGAGTTCGAGTGAGAACGCGCGCGCCGGCCGAAACGCTCGAGGCCGTCACGCCGCGTCATGCCGCCTTGCACCAGCGCTTTCAGCGAGCGCTTGAGGATGCATGCGCAAGTGCCCAAGCCGGAAGGAAGCTGCGCCGGAACGCGCAAATTTCACGATCGAGGGACTTATAAAGTCGCCTGGGCGGCGCTAATATCTCCTCCCGACGTGTGTTCCCGAGCGCACGCCGGCCCGCTCAAGGAAGTCCGCTCGTCCAAAGGGGCCATATCGCTGTGAACGCTGCACTCTCTTTGCGCACCGATTCCGCGCATGAAGCTTCGTTGCAACCTGCGCTGCGCGAATGCGTCGCGCGCGCCGTACGCCGCTACCTGAGCGACGTCGAATCGGAGCCCGGCGAAGGGCTGCACGCGCTCGTCATGTGCGAGGTCGAATCGCCGCTGCTGCGCGAGGTCATGGCCTGGTACGGCGGCAACCAGAGCAAGGCCGCGGCGGCCCTCGGCATCAACCGCGCCACGCTGCGCAAGAAGCTCCAGCAGTACGGCCTGACCGACTGACCCTGCCCGGGGCCGGCCGGACGCGCGCGGCGCCATCGCTTATACTCCGCGGTTTCCCGCGTTGCGTGCCAGCTCCATGTTCGACGCCACCCGTGCGCCCGTGCGGCGCGCCCTGCTCAGCGTTTCCGACAAGACCGGCCTGGTCGACCTCGCCCGCGGCCTGGACGCGCTGGGCGTCGTCCTGCTCTCGACCGGCGGCACCGCGGCGGCGCTGCGCGACGCCGGCCTGGCCGTCACCGACGTCAGCGCGGTGACCGGCTTTCCGGAGATCATGGACGGCCGCGTGAAGACGCTGCACCCGGCGGTGCACGGCGGCCTGCTCGGCCGCCGCGGCACCGACGACGCGGTCATGGCGCAGCACGGCATCGCGCCGATCGACCTCCTGGTCGTCAATCTCTACCCGTTCGAGCAGGCCACCGCCGCGCCCGACTGCACGCTCGCCGATGCGATCGAGAACATCGACATCGGCGGCCCGGCGATGCTGCGCGCCGGCGCGAAGAACCACGAGCACGTCGCCGTGGTCGTCGACCCGGCCGACTACGCCGAGGTGCTCGAGGCGATCGCGCACGGCGGCACGCCGCTGGAGCTGCGCCGCCGCCTCGCCGCCAAGACGTTCGCGCACACCGCGCGCTACGACGGCCTGGTCGCGCACTGGCTGGGCACGCGCGCCGACGCCGACAAGCCCGAGGCGTTCCCGCCGAGCCTGCGCCTGTCGTTCGAGCGCAAGCAGAGCCTGCGCTACGGCGAGAACCCGCATCAGGGCGCCGCGCTCTACGTCGAGCGCGAGCTGCCGCGCGGCACCGTCGCCGGCGCACGCGTGCTGGCCGGCAAGGAGCTCTCCTACAACAACATCGCCGACGCCGACGCCGCGCTCGAGTGCGTGAAGGCGTTCCGCAAGACGCCGGCCTGCGTCATCGTCAAGCACGCCAACCCCTGCGGCGTCGCGCTCGGCGCGGACCTCGGCGAGGCCTACGAGCGCGCCTGGGCCTGCGACCCGGTGTCGGCGTTCGGCGGCATCATCGCGTTCAACCACACGCTCGACGCCGCGACCGCCCGCCGCATCGTCGAGCGGCAGTTCGTCGAGGTCGTGGTCGCGCCGGACTTCGACGACGCGGCGATCCGCGCGATCGCGGCGAAGCCGAACGTGCGCGTGCTCGCCACCGGCCCCTGGGACGAGCAGCCCGCGCACGCGCTGGACTTCAAGCGCATCGCCGGCGGCCTGCTCGTGCAGGACGCCGACCGCGACACGTTGCTGCTGTCCGACCTCAAGGTCGTGTCCCGGCGCGTGCCCGACGCCGCCGAGCTGCACGACCTGCTGTTCGCCTGGCACGTGGCGATGTTCGTCAAGTCCAACGCGATCGTCTACGCGCGCGAAGGGCGCACGGTCGGCATCGGCGCCGGCCAGATGAGCCGCGTCGTCAGCGCGAAGATCGCCGCGCTCAAGGCCGCCGAGGCCAAGCTCGAGGTGGCCGGCAGCGTCATGGCCTCCGATGCGTTCTTCCCGTTCCGCGACGGCATCGACGCCGCCGCCGAAGCCGGCATCCGCGCGGTCATCCAGCCCGGCGGCTCGATGCGCGACGCCGAAGTCGTCGCCGCCGCCGACGAGCACGGCATGGCGATGGTGTTCACGGGCGTGCGGCATTTCCGGCATTGATGCGGAATCGGGAATGGGGAATCGGGAATGGTTGCAGGCTAAGCGCCCCCGATCGAGCCATTGACCGCCGCCACGCTTCGACGTCTCCATCGCTCTTCCGATTCCCGATTCTCCATTCCCGATTCCCGGCCCTATGAAAATCCTCGTCATCGGTTCCGGCGGCCGCGAGCATGCGATCGCCTGGAAGCTCAGGCAGTCGCCGCGCGTCAGTGAAGTCGTCGTCGCGCCGGGCAACGCCGGCACGGCGCTGGAGCCCGGCATGCGCAACGCGGACGTCGCCGCGACGGACGTCGAGGGCCTCGTCGCGCTGGCGCGCGCCGAGGGCGTCGCGCTCACCGTGGTCGGGCCCGAGGCCGCGCTCGCCGCGGGCGTCGGCGACCGCTTCCGCGCCGCGGGCCTGCGCTGCTTCGGCCCGGACCGCATCGCCGCGCAGCTGGAAAGCTCGAAGGCGTTCGCCAAGGACTTCCTGCGCCGGCACAACATCCCGACCGCGCGCTACGCGGTGTTCACCGAGCTGGAACCGGCGCTGGCCCACGTGCGCCGGCACGGCGCGCCGATCGTCATCAAGGCCGACGGCCTGGCCGCCGGCAAGGGCGTCGTCGTGGCGCTCACGCTGGCCGACGCCGAGCAGACGCTGCACGACATGCTCGGCGCGCATTCGTTCGGCGACGCCTCGGCGCGCGTCGTGATCGAGGAGTTCCTCGAAGGCGAGGAAGCGAGCTACATCGTCATGAGCGACGGCCGCCACGTGCTGCCGCTCGCGACCAGCCAGGACCACAAGCGCCGCGACGAGGGCGATCTCGGCCCGAACACCGGCGGCATGGGCGCCTATTCGCCGGCGCCGGTGGTGACGCCCGAGGTCGAGCGGCGCATCCTCGAGGAGATCGTGCGGCCGACGATCGCCGGCATGGCCGCCGAGGGCGCGCCGTTCGTCGGCTTCCTGTACGCGGGCCTGATGATCGACCGCAGCGGCGCGCCGAAGGTCATCGAGTTCAACGCCCGCTTGGGCGACCCGGAGACGCAGCCGATCCTGCTGCGCCTGGAATCCGACCTGGTCGACCTCGTCGAGGCGGCGCTGGACGGCCGTCTGGACGGCCGGACGGCCGAATGGGACCCGCGTCCCGCGCTCGGCGTCGTCGTCGCCGCCGCCGGCTATCCGGGCAAGGTGCGCAGCGGCGACGCGATCGAAGGGCTCGACGCCGATCCCGGCGCGGACGCGAAGGTGTTCCACGCCGGCACGCGCCTGGACGCCGACGGCCGCGTCGTGACCGCCGGCGGCCGCGTGCTCGCGGTGTGCGCACTCGGCGCCGACCTCGCCGCGGCGCGCGAGCGCGCCTACGCGGTCGCGCGCGGCATCCGCTTCGACGGCGCGTTCTGCCGCCGCGACATCGGCCATCGCGCGCTGGCGCGCTGACGCACGCCGCCCGGCGCCGCGGACCTCGCGTCCGCGGCCTGCGTCATTTCACTTCTTCGGCGTCGCCGGCGCGGCCGCAGGCGCCGGCTTCGGATCGGGCGCCGCGCGCTGCGGATGGAACACCGGCGCGTTCGACGGCCACGGCCGGTCGGGCAGCTTGTGCGCCTGGAACTGCTGCAGGAACTCGCGGTACATCGCCAGATCCTGGCGGTCGCCGGCGCGCAGCACGATGAACATCGCGCCCTGCTGGGTCTTGACCGCGTCGTCCCACTTGCCGTTCGCGGCGAGCGCCAGCGCGTAGGTCTCGCCGATCGCCGCCGACTCGCGGCCGCGGTACAGCTTGCCGGCGTAGTCCAGCGCCATGCGCTTCTCCTGCGCGCTCGCCGCCGGGCAGGTGCTGGCCAGGCGCGCGAAGAACTGCAGCAGGTCGGGGTTGTTCGCGTCCTTGGCCAGCGCCTGGTTGATCTCCTTCAGCGCCGCGGCGCACTGCCCGCCGGCGACCTGGGCGGCGACCAGGCGCGCCCAGGCGTCGCTGTTGGCCGGATAGGCCTGCGCGAGCGCGCGGAACTGCGCCGCGGCGGCATCGGCGCGGCCGCTGCGCAGGTACAGGTTGCCGAGCGACAGGCGCGCGCCGACGTACTTCGGGTCGAGCCGCACGGCTTCGGCGTAGGCGCGCTCGGCGCCGGCGTCGTCGTTGCTCATCTCGCGGACCACGCCCAGGCTGTAATGGCCGACCGCGTTCTTGGCGTCGGCGGAAACCGCCGCCGTCGCGCGCGTCTGCGCGGCGGAGAGATTGCCCGCTGCGGCCTCGATGCGCGCGTACAGCGCCAGCAGCATCGCGTCGTTCGGCGCGCTCTTCAGCGCGCCGTCCAGCGCCTTGCGCGCGGCGTCGTATTGGCCCTGGCCGACCAGGCGCATCGCCTCGGCCATGCTTGCGTTCTTCGGATCGACCGGCGCCGCCGCGGCAGCGGCCGGCGCACGGCGCGGCAGCACCTTGCTGCCGATCGGGTCCTCCAGCGCCGGCACCTTCTGCCCGGCCTTGGCGCGCGCCGCGGCCGCGGCCTTCGCATCGCCGGCGCCGGCGTGCGCCTCGGCGAGCTGCGCGTACAGGCGGTTCGCGTCCGGCGCGATCTTCAGCGCGCGCTCGAGCTGCACGACGGCATCGGCGTAGCGCTTCTGGCGCAGCGCGATGTCGCCGAGCATCGCGTACGGCACCGCCTGCTGCGTATGCCGGGCCACGTAGCTCTCCAGGAGCTGGCGCGCGCCGTCGAGGTCGCCGGCGGCCATGCGCCGGTTCGCCAGCGCGGCGCGGATCGGCAGGTAGTCCGGGCTGAGCGAGAACGCGCGCTCGAAGAACGCGGTGGCGGCGGCGTCCTGGCGCTGCGTTGCGGCGACGACGCCCTGCGCGTAGACCCAGTGGCCGTTGTTCGGCGACAGCGCCGCGGCGTCGGCCAGGGCGACGGACGCGGCCTCGTTCAGCCCGGCGCGCGCGTAGGCCGCGCCGAGCAGGAAGTACGACTCCGACAGCGCCTCGCCGATCAGCACGTCCTTGCCCTTGTCGAACGAGAGGCGCGTCTTGCGCAGCTCCTCGGCTTCGGCCGGAGGCAGCTTCGACAGGTCCGGGACCGGCACCGGCTTGAGCGCGACGTCGGCGCGCAGCGCCGGCGCGGCGGCGGCGAACAGGGCGGCGAGGACGGAAGCGAGGACGAGACGTTTCGGCATCGGCGGGCGGCCGCGCGGGCGGCGGAATCGAGGACAAGTCGCGCAGTGTAACCGCTCGCCGCCTGCGCCGTCGGCGGGCCGGCACAGGCGTTCAGGCGCCGTCCGATCGCCACGGGTCATGCCGGCCTGCTAGATTCGGCGCCCTCCGGGGAGGAGGTCCGATGAGCGGTTCCAGCCAGTTCGACCTGCTGCGCACGCGCCGGTTCGCGCCGTTCTTCGCGACCCAGGCGCTCGGCGCGTTCAACGACAACGCGTTCCGCCAGGCGATGGTCGTGCTGGTGGCGTTCCATCTGGGCCTCGGCGACCACGAGGTCGGCTTCTATTCGAACCTGGCGCCGGCGCTGTTCATCCTGCCGTTCTTCCTGTTCTCGGCCAGCGCCGGCCAGCTCGCGGAGAAGTTCGAGAAGACGCGCCTGATCCGCTTCGTGAAGCTGTTCGAGATCGCCGCGATGGCGCTGGCCGCCTGGGCGTTCCACGCCAAGAGCGTGCCGCTGCTCCTGTTCGTGCTGGTGCTGATGGGCCTGCATTCGACGCTGTTCGGGCCGATCAAGTACTCGATCCTGCCGCAGGCGCTCAGGCCCGAGGAGCTGGTCGGCGGCAACGGCCTGGTCGAGATGGGCACCTCGCTGGCGATCCTGATCGGCATGATCGCCGGCGGCTCGCTGATGGCGCTGGAGGGCGTCGGCCCCACGGCCGCCTCGTGCCTGGTGCTCGCGGTGGCGCTGGCGGGCTATCTGGCCAGCCGCGCGATCCCGCCCGCGCCGGCGACCGCGCCCGGCCTGGCGTTCAACTGGAACCCGTTCACCGAGACGGCGCGCGCGCTCGGCTTCGTCGCGCGCAACCGCACGGTGTTCAATTCGGTGCTCGGCATTTCCTGGTTCTGGTTCTTCGGCGGCGTGTTCACCGCGCAGCTGCCGAACTACACCAAGCTGTTCCTCGGCGGCACCGAGTCGGTGGCGATCCTCGTGCTCGCGCTGTTCTCGATCGGCGTCGGCGCGGGCTCGCTCCTGTGCGAGCGCCTGTCCGGGCGCAAGGTCGAGATCGGTCTGGTGCCGTTCGGCTCGATCGGGCTGACGCTGTTCGGCGTGGACCTGTACTTCGCGCGGCCGGAGCCGGCCGCGGTCCACGGGCTGGGCGCGCTCGCCTTCCTCGCCGCGCCGGGCAGCTGGCGCATCGCGCTGGACATGGTCCTGCTCGGCGTGTTCGCCGGCTTCTACATCGTGCCGCTGTTCGCGCTGGTGCAGAGCCGCGCCGAGCGCAGCGAGCTGTCGCGCATCATCGCCGGCAACAACGTCCTGAACGCGCTGTTCATGGTGCTCGCCGCCGCGCTCGGCATCGGCCTGAGCGCGCTCGGGCTGTCGATCCCGCAGATCTTCCTGGCCACGGCGCTGCTGAACGCGCTGGTGGCGATCTACATCTACACGCTGGTGCCGGAATTCCTCATGCGGTTCCTGTCGTGGCTGCTCGTCAGCACGCTGTACCGCATCAAGGTCGAGGGGCTCGAGCGGATTCCCGACGAGGGACCCGCGCTGCTCGTCTGCAACCACGTGAGCTACATGGATGCGCTGATCGTCGGCGGCGTCGTGCGCCGGCCGGTGCGCTTCGTCATGTACTACCGGATCTTCAACATCCCGGTGCTGCGCTTCATCTTCCGCACGGCCAAGGCGATTCCGATCGCCGGGCGCAAGGAGGACCCCGCGCTGCTCGAGCGCGCGTTCGACGCGATCGACCGCGCGCTCGCCGAGGGCGAGCTCGTGTGCATCTTCCCGGAGGGCGCGCTGAGCCGCGACGGCGAGATCGCGCCGTTCCGCTCCGGCGTCGAGCGCATCCTCGCGCGCCGTGCGGTGCCGGTGATCCCGCTCGCGCTGCGCGGCCTGTGGGGCTCGGTGTTCAGCCGCCGCGACTCGGCGCTCGGCCGCGCGCGGCTGCCGCGGCGGTTCTGGTCGCGCATCGCCGTCGCGGTGGGCCAGCCGCTCGCGCCGGCGCAGGCCGACGCGGCGACGCTGGAGCGGCAGGTGCGCGAGCTGCGCGGCAGCTGGGCCTGACCGCGTCCTCCTTCCGCTCGCGGGAGCGCGGGCGCCCGCGCGCGAAGCGGCCCGAAGGACGAGGGTTTGTCGCGCTGTTCCCTCGCCCGGCGCGCCGCGCGCCGACCTCTCCCTGCAGGCGCAGAGTGGAATCGACGGCTCCACGCGCGCGGCGGATGACGGCGAGTTCGGACGGCGATGAATTCAGCCTGCGGGAAACGTCGAGCGCGCGGTGCGGCCGCGGCGCAGCGGCGTCCCTAGCGCGTCCAGCCCGCCAGCACGAACAGCGCGATCACGGCGATCCAGGCGACCAGGATGCGGCGCAGCACGCGGCGCGCGTCGGCCAGCTCGACCAAGGGATCGCTGACGTCGGTCGCGTAGCCGTCGCCGGCGATCACGTCGGCGTCGACGCCGGCGCGCGCCAGCGCGCCGAGGAAGCCGAGGTCCAGCGTGAAGTAGCCCTGGCCGTGCGCCGCGTGGTAGTCGCGCCAGGTGCGCACGACCGCGTCGAACTCCGAGACCAGCGCGAGCGTCAGCGCCACCAGGTGCGAGGGCGCCCAGTCGAGCACGAGCGCGGTGCGCTCGAGCAGGCCGCGCCGGCCCGCGTCGACTTCCGCGACGAACGCCGGATGGCGCGCCAGGAGCTGCACGACGCGGTAGCCGAGCGCGCCGGCCGGCCCGAGCACGACGAACCAGAACAGCACGCCGAACCGGCGCGACAACGCGGACAGGAACGTCGCCTCGACCAGCGGCGCGGATTCCAGCGGCAGCGCCGTCGCGGCCGGATCCGGCCGCAGCGCCTGCGCGGCGGCGTGGCGCCGGTCGCTGTCGGGCGCCTTGAGCACGGCGTCGATGTCGGCTTCCAGATCGCGCGGCCCCCAGCAGTAGAACAGCACGATCGCGCCGAACGCGAACGCCGGCAGGCCGAACATCACGTGCGCGAGCGCGGCCTGGATCAGCAGGCACGCCACGACCAGCAGCAGCGGCAGCAGCACCACGGGCAGGTGCGCGCCGGACGCGTCACGCGGCCAGCGCGACACCCAGACCTTCAGCCAGGAGAAGTCGCGCAGGCGCGCGAGGTCCGGCAGCGCATGGCTGGTGGCGACGACGAGCAGCAGGACGAGCAGGATCTGGGCGGCGGGCATGGGCACGGTCGAGAGCGCAGGACCGGCGCATTCTAGTGCAGCGCGGCCGCTTCCACGGCGGCTGCGGACGAGCGGTAGCGTCGATGCGGCAGCCGGACGGCCGCGTCAGGCGCGCGGCGCCTGCCAGGGCTCGTCGTTCAGCAGCTCGGCGAGCTCGAGCCCGGCGGTGCGGCGCAGCCAGTGCGCGATCAGCTCGTGCGAGACGGACAGGCGCGGCGGCAGCACGATGCGCCGCTCGGCGAGGCCGGAGACGAGCTCGTCGACGCCGAACCAGCGCGCGTCGGCGAGCTCGCGGCCGATGCGGATCTCGGGGTGCTCGGCTTCGGCGGTGAAGCCGAGCATCAGCGACTGCGGAAACGGCCACGGCTGCGAGGAATGGTATTCGCAGGCGCCGACGCGCACGCCGGCTTCCTCGAACACCTCGCGGCGCACGGCGTCCTCGAGCGATTCGCCCGGCTCGACGAACCCGGCCAGCGTGGAATAGCGGTTCTCGCTCCAGACGGCCTGGCGGCCGAGCAGGCAGCGGTCGCGCCAGCTGACGATCACGATCATCGCCGGATCGACGCGCGGGAAATGCTCCAGCGCGCAGTCCGGGTTCGTGCAGCGCGCACGATGGCCGAGCGCGACGAGCTCGAGCGGCGCGCCGCAGGCGCCGCACCAGCGCGTGCGCGCCTGCCAGTGCGCGATCGCGCGGGCGTAGGCGAACACTCCCGACTGGAACGGATGCAGGCGCACGCCGGCGCTGCGCAGGTCGACGAACGCGCCGTCGAGCGCCGCGGCGAGGCGCGCGTCGTCGCCGGCCGGCGCGCACAGCGCGAACAGCGGGCCGATCTCGTCGTCGCCCAGATAGGTGGCGGCGAGCGCGCCGGCGAGGTCGCGGCGCTCGTCCTGGTCGAGCCAGCGCAGCGCGTCCGAGCCGGCGTGGATCAGCGCGCGGCGGCCGGCGACGTCGCCGTCGAGCAGCAGGAAGCGCGCCTGCGGCGCGGCGAGCCGCGCGGCGCCCCACTCCGGGTCGTCGCGAAGCTCCGCATTGCGCTCGAGCGCGATGCCGGCGAAGACGTTCGTGCGATCGCTCACGGCCGCGCGCCGCGACGGTCAGACCGTGAACGAGGAGCCGCAGCCACAGGTGGTCTTGGCGTTCGGATTGCGGATCACGAACTGGGCGCCGGTCAGCGACTCGGAATAGTCGATCTCGGCGCCGGTCAGGTACTGCAGGCTGAGCGGGTCGACGAGCAGCGTCACGCCGTCCTTGTCGACGGCGAGGTCGTCGTCCGCGCGCGTCTCGTCGAACGTGAAGCCGTACTGGAACCCGGAGCAGCCGCCGCCGCTGATGTAGACGCGCAGCTTGAGGTCCGGGTTGCCTTCCTCGGCGATCAGCTCGCGCACCTTGCTCGCCGCCGCGTCGGTGAACTGCAGCGGGGCGCCGTCGGCGTCGAGATAGCTTGGAATCGCGGTGTCGTTCATCGTTCGGCCGGGTGCGGACCTCGCGTCACATCGTGGCGGCGCGCGGCGTTTTCAAGCCTCGGCGCCGAGCGGCGCGCCGAGCTCGGGCGCCGGCAGGCGGCGCGGCGGCTCGCTCTGGTAGAGCATCTTGCCGTTGACCTGCGCGCCGGCGGCCATCTCCAGCACCTTGTAGTGCACGTTGCCCTCGATGCGCGCGTTGCCGGCGAGCTCGAGGCGCTCGCCGACGAAGATGTCGCCGTTGACGGTGCCGTTGACGACGGCGTTGGACACGCGCACCTCGCCGTTGATGCGGCCCTTGTCGCTCAGCGTGAGCACCGAGTCGGCGCCCTCGGCCGAGACGGCGCCGTCGATGACGCCTTCCAGATGCAGGCCGCCGGTGAACTGCACGTCGCCGCGGATCCGCGTGCCTTCCGCGATCAGCGTGCTGATCGCCGCAACCGCCACCTTGGCGTTGCGCTTGTCATTGCCGAACATCCTCGCCCTCCTCACCCTTGACTGCGTCCTTCCAGGAAAACTCCTGCTCGACCCGGCCGCCGTCGCCGTCGGCACGGACGATGACGCGATTGGCGGCGAAATCCGCGGGGAGCATGATGGTACCGCCCACCTGCTGGAAATACTTGAAGCCGTACTCGATTCCGGAAGGGTCCTGGCCCTGGCTCAGCGCGCTCCAGTCGAGCGTCTTCAGCTTGCCGGCGGCGATGCCCTCGATGGCGAGCGTGACGCGGCCCTTGACGTCCTGGCCGCGCTTGAAGTTCTGCGTCAGCGTGACGGTGAAGTTCCACGCGCGCGAATCGCCGACCGGCCTGGCCTTGAACGCGTGCACGGCCAGGCCCTCGCGCTTGCCGCCGCCGACGAGCCGGCCGTAGAACGCCAGGTCCGCGCGCAGGCCGTCGACCTCCTCGTCGCGCTCGCGCAGCGTCTGCTGCACGTCGGCGAGCGCGGCGCGCGCGATCTGCTCGGAGCGTTCGAGCACCGCCACGCGCGCCTTCAGCGCCTCGCCCTGCTTCTCGGCCTCGGCGAGCCGGGCGCGGTCGTCGCGGCTCGGCTCGCGCGCGGCCAGGCCCACGGCGATCGCGGCGACCACCAGCAGCGACCCGAGCCAGGCGAGCGCGAGCGCCACGTAGAAGCGGCGCCGCTGCGCCGGATCGTGCGGGCGGATCACCAGGGACGGAATCGGATGGGCCATCGGTCGCGGAAACGTGCGCTGCGCACGCAGAACCGAGGCTTATAGTCGCGCTGCCGGCAGGGGTCAAGGCGAGGTCCGGAAGCCGCCGGCCGGGCCGCTATACTTTCCGTTCCGTTCCGGGGAGGCCGCACATGCTCTGGCTGAAGGCGTTTCACGTGATCTTCGTCGTGACCTGGTTCGCCGGGCTGTTCTACCTGCCGCGCCTGTTCGTGTACCACGCCGAGGCCGGCGAGGCGGTCGTGCGCGAGCGGCTCAAGATCATGGAGCGGCGCCTGCTGGTCATGACGCACATCGGCGGCGTGCTCGCGGTCGGCTTCGGCCTGCTGACGCTGGGCGCGTTCGCGCACGCGAGCCCGGCCTACCTGCAGCAGGGCTGGCTGCACGCCAAGCTCACGCTCGTCGCGCTGCTGATCGCCTATCACGTGATGCTCGTGCGCCTCGTGCGCGACTTCGCCCGCGACGCGAACCGCCGCTCGAGCCGCTGGCTGCGCCTCTTCAACGAAGTGCCGGCGCTGCTGCTAATCGCGATCGTCGTGCTCGTCGTCGTCAAGCCGTAGCGATGGCCGCGCGCGCGCGCCGCCGCCCGCGCTGGTAGAGTGCCTGCGGCGAGGGACGGGGGTATGCAGGCGCACGATGTCCGCTTGAAGGATCCGGACCGGCCGGCGCTGCTGCGCGCGCAGCTGCCGGAGCGGCTGGCGCGGCTGTGCCGCCGCGGCGAACGGCTGCGCGAATGCTGGGACGTCAACGTGCTCGGCCTGCTCGTCGAGGACGCCGAGCGCCTCGCCGGCCTGTGCCGCGAGCTCGGCGCGGAGCGCCTCGCCGCGCGGCTCGACGCGCTGCACGCGAGCGCCGCGCCCCTGCTCGTCCCCGCGCGCCTGCCCGACCGCGCCGCCGACGCGCAGATCGCCGCCGCGCTCGCCGGCGTGGCCGAGGAACGGCACGGCGCGGCGCCGCTCGCGCACGTGCCGCACGACGCGACGATCCACGGCCCGGTCCGCGAGCGCGGATTCGCGCTGTTCGTCGTGCCGCCGGCCGATTACGTGCAGCGTCGCCGCGAAGCCTGGCGCGCGCAGGTCGCGCGTGCGGCCGCGGCGCCGGCGCGCCTCGAGGGCGCGTCGTCCGCCGCCGACGTGGCCGCGGCGCCGGCCGAGCCGTACCGCATCCTGATCGTCGAGGACGACCGCTCGCAGCTGCTGTTCGCCGATTCGATCCTGCGCCACGCGGGCATGCAGACCTGCGCCGCCGCCGACGCGGTCGAGGCGCTCGACGCGCTCGAGCGCTTCGCGCCGGAGCTGATCCTGATGGACCTGCACATGCCCGACTGCGACGGGCTGGACCTGACGGCGCTGATCCGCCAGCGCCCCGCCTTCGTCGCCACGCCGATCGTGTTCCTGTCCGGCGACCACGACGCGCGCCGGCAGGCCGAGGCGCTGCGCGGCGGGGGCGACGCATTCATGACCAAGCCGGTGCGTCCGCAGCAGCTGATCGACGCGATCGGCGAGCACGTCGAGCGCGCGCGCCGGCGCCGGCGCGCCGACGAGACGAAGGCCGCGCCGAAGGCGCTGCGCTCGACCGAGCAGCTGATGCGCGCGCTGTCGGACTGTCTGGGCATGGACGACGCCGCCACGCGCACCGGCGGCCTGCTGGTGTTCTCGCCGGCGAACGCGTCCGCGCTGCGCGCGCGCCTGGGCGCGGCGCGCTTCGGCCGCCTGCTCGCCGACCGCGCCGCGCGCCTGGCCGCGCTGGCGGCGCCGGACGAGCTCGTCGCCGCCGACGCCGCCGCCGGGCGGCTGCTGCTGTTCAATCCGTCGCGCGACGCGAACCTGCTCGAGGCGCACGCCGTGGCGCTGCGCGAGCGCCTCGTGCGCGAGCCGGTCGACGAGGCCGACGGCGCGCGCGAGCCGGTCGGCTTCGACGTCGGCGTGTGCCCTTTCGTCGCCGGCGCGCGGCGCGCCGACGCGATGCGCCAGGCCGCGCAGGACGCGATCGAGCGCGGACGCGCGACCGGGCGCAGCGGCGCGTTCCTGGTGCGCGACGCCGGCGCGCCGCTCGATCCGGAACTGCTCGACCGCATCCGCGGCGCCCTGGCCGGCGAAGGCTTCTCGCTGCTGTTCCAGCCGATCGTCGCGCTGCGCGGCGAGGCGCGCGAGCAGTTCCAGGCGCTGCTGCGCCTGCAGGGCGCCGACGGCCGCCTGCACGCCGCCGCGGAGATCGTGCCGGCGGCAGTGCAGGCCGGCCTGATCGGCGCGGTCGACCGCTGGGCGCTTGCGCACTGCGTCGGCCGCATCGCCGCGCACGTGGCGCAGGATGCCGGCGCGCCGCGCCTGTTCGTCAGCCAGTCGCTGGAGAGCCTGCACGACCACTCCGCGCCGGCCTGGCTGGGCGAGCTGCTGCAGGCGCAGGGCGTCGACGGCGACGCGCTCTCGCTGGAGCTGCGCGCCGGCGACGTCGCGGCGGCCCCCGAGGCGGCCGCGCGCTACGCCGCGGCCGTGCAGGCGCTCGGCGCGAGCCTGACGCTGTCCGGCTTCGAGGCCGGCGCCGCCGGCGAGCGCCTGCTGCGCGACGTGCCGGCGCAGTTCGTCAAGATCTCGCCGCGCTATCTGCGCGCCGTCACCGACGCCTCGCGCGAGGAGCTGCAGGCGCTGGTCGCGCGCGTGCACGACGCCGGCAAGCGCGTGATCGCGCCGCACGTCGAGGACGCGCGCGGCGTGGCCACGCTGTGGGCGGCCGGCATCGATTTCGTGCAGGGCAATTTCGTCCAGCACGCCGGCAGCGAGCTGGCCTTCGACTTCCACGCATCGGTGACCTGAGGCGCCGCGCGCATGCACGCCGACCGCTCCCGCCGGATGCTCGTCGGCCTTGCCGCGCTCGTCGCCGCCGCCTGCGGCGTCGCGGCGCCGTGGTGGGCGCGCCCGGGTCACGCGTTCCTCGCCGTGCCGCTGCTGGGCGCGGCAGCGGCGCTGCTGCTCGCGCTGCGCCCGATGCGCCGCGAGGACGCGGACCCGGCGCCGCCCGCCGCGGTGACGAGCGAAAGCGACCTGCGCAGCCAGCTCGATGCGCTGCGCGCCGCGCAGGCCGAGCTGCTGCTGGCCAAGCAGGCGACCGAGGCGGCGATGCTGGCCAAGGACGAATTCCTCGCCACGGTCAGCCACGAGATCCGCACGCCGCTCAACGGCGTGCTGCCGCTGCTGGAGCTGGCGCTGGCGGCGCCGCTCGCCGCCGAGCCGCGCGACCACCTCGAGACCGCCTACCGCTCGGCGCAGGAGATGCTGCGCATCGTCGACGACATCCTCGACTACTCCAAGCTCGACGTCGGCAAGCTCGAGCTCGAGAGCATCGGCATGAACCTGCGCGAGCTGGTCGAGGCGGTCGCCCACCTGATGCGGCGCAACGCCGAGGCCAAGGGCCTGCGCCTGGACGTCGACATCGAGCCGAACGTGCGCCTGGCCGTGCGCGGCGACCCGGTGCGCCTGCGCCAGGTGCTCACGAACCTGGTCAGCAACGCGGTCAAGTTCACCGAGCGCGGCGGCGTCGGCGTCCGCCTGCGCCGCGCCGGCGAGACGCCGACGCACCACGAGGTGGCGTTCGAGGTGCGCGACAGCGGCATCGGCATCGCGCCGCAGGCCGCGGAGAAACTGTTCAGGCCGTTCGCGCAGGGCGACGCCTCGATCACGCGCGCGTTCGGCGGCACCGGGCTCGGCCTGGTCATCTGCAAGCGCCTGGTCGATCTCATGGGCGGCGAGATCGGCGTGCAGTCCGAGCCGGGGCGCGGCTCGCTGTTCTGGTTCCGCGTGCCACTGGCCAAGGTCGTCGGCGACCTGCCCTCGCCGCCCGACCTGCACGGCGCGCGCGCGCTGCTGGTCGGCGGCGACGAGACGTTTCTGCAGCGCACGCGCGCACGGCTGGCCCGGCTCGGCCTGCAGACGACGGCCGCGGCGAACGCCGCCGACGCGCTGGCGAAGCTGCGCTCGGGCAGCGCCGGCGGCGCGGCACCGCGCGCGCACGTGGCCCTGGTCGCGATCGACGCCGCCACGCTGCCGGCGCGCGCGGCGCCGCTGACGCGCGCGCTGCTGAAGGACCCGGCATTCGCGCAGGTGCGCATCGTGCTGTTCGACGGCCATGCCGACGAGGCACGCGCCGATCCGGCGCGCGTCGGTACGCTGCCGCGCGGAGCCGGCGAGCGGCCGCTGCATGCGCTGGTCGAGCGCCTGTTCCGCACGCTGCCCGAAGGCGCGCCGCCGCCGCGCGGCGAGGCGCCGCCTGCCGCGGCGCACGGCCCGCAGGCGCTCGCGCTGAGCGGCCAGGTGCTGCTGGTCGAGGACGACGAGATCAACCTGAAGGTCGCGCAGCGGCTGCTGGCGCTGCACGGCCTGTCCGTCGACGTCGCGGCCCACGGCGAGGAGGCGCTCGAGCGCCTGCGCCGGCGCCGCTACGACCTGGTGCTGATGGACTGCCAGATGCCGGTGATGGACGGCCTGACGGCGAGCCTGCGCTGGCGCGAGATCGAGCGCGAGCGCGGCCTGCCGCCGACGCCGATCGCCGCGATGACCGCCTACGCGATGGCCGGCGACCGCGCGCGCTGCCTGGCCAGCGGCATGGACGACTATCTCTCCAAGCCGATCAGCCGCACGCGCCTGGAAGCGCTGCTGCGGCGCTGGCTGGCGCCGGCCGACGCGCCGGAAAGCCCCGTGCCGCCACCGCCACCGCCGGCGGCGGCGCCCGTCGCCGCGACCGAGACGGAGGCGGCGCCGTCATCCGCACCGGCCGCGGACGAAGACGCCGCGGCGGACGTGCTCGACGAACGCGTCGTCGCCGAGCTGCGCGCACTGATGGGCGAGGAGTTCGGCCTGCTGATCGAGGTCTATCTCGAGGACACCCCGCGCAAGCTCGGCCTGATCGGCCAGGCGGCGGCCGAGGGCGACGCCGCGGCGATGATCGCGCAGGCGCATGCGCTGAAGTCCAGCAGCGAGAATCTCGGCGCGCGCACGCTCGCCGAGCTCGCCCGCAGCCTGGAGGAAGGCCTGCGCCGCGGGGCGATCGCGCCGGCTGCGGCGAAGGACTGCGCCGAGCGGCTCGCCGGCGAGTACGCGCGCGCCGCCGTCAGGCTGCGCGCGCTGGCCGGTCGCGCCGGCTGAGCCTCAGTCGTCCACCTTGGTCTGCAGGTAGGCCACCTCGCCGAGCTGGGCGATCAGCCCGAGCTGCGTCTCGAGCCAGTCGATGTGCTCTTCTTCCGACTCGAGGATGTCCTCGAACAGCTCGCGGCTGACGTAGTCGCCGAGCTGCTCGCAGTCGGCGATGGCCGCCTTGAGGTCCGGCACGGCGCTCATCTCCAGCCGGAGATCGCAGGCCAGCGCTTCCTTGGGCGATTCGCCGATCAGCAGCTTGCCCAGCGCCTGCAGGTTGGGCAGGCCGTCGAGGAACAGGATGCGCTCGATCAGCCGATCGGCGTGCTTCATCTCGTCGATCGACTCCTTGTACTCGTGCTCGGCCAGTTCCTTGTAGCCCCAGTTCCTGTACATGCGCGAATGCAGGAAATACTGGTTGATCGCGGTGAGCTCGTTGAACAGCACCTTGTTGAGGTGCTCGATGACCTTCGAATTGCCCTTCATCGCGATTCTCCATTCGGCGTCGGATCGTCCGCGCGCGACGGACGGCGCCGCGGCGGGCGGCGACTATAGCGCGCACGCCGCTTCGATGAGGGAACGAAAATCGCACGCATTTGCGCGTGCGGGCACGGCGCCGGAACGGCCGCTCAGGCCGCGGCGGCGATCAGCGGCAGGTCGAGCGCGCGTGCGGCGAGGTGGCCGTCGAGGATCTCGCGGGCCAGGTCCTCGCAGCTGCCGCAGCAGTCGCTGCAGCCGGTCGTGCGGCGCAGCTCGGCGAACGAGCGCACGCCGCCGTCTGCGGCTTCGCGGATCGCGCGATCGGTGACGGCGTTGCAGATGCAGACGTACATGGGAGCATCCAGGATCGATGCCCGCCATTCCAATGCAAATGAGAATGATTGTCAACTGCCGCCGGACGGCGGCGGCTCAGGTCGACGCCGTCGCCGCGCCGGCCAGCGGCGCGTCCCAGGTCTGCCGGCGCAGCGACACGCTGCAGCTGGTCTCGGCCAGCGTGACCAGATGGCGCAGCGCCTGTTCGTAGACGCGCCGCTTGAAATTCACGACGTGGGCGGCCGGGTACCAGAAGTCGACCCAGCGCCAGTGGTCGAACTCGGGGCGCTCGTTGGCGTCGAGCCGGAACGCCGATTCGTCGCCGACCAGGCGCAGCAGGAACCAGACCTGCTTCTGGCCGATGCAGACGGGCCGCTCGTGGCGGCGCACCAGGCGCGGCGGCAGGCGGTAGCGCAGCCAGCCCGGCGTCGCGCCCAGCACCTCGACGTGGTGCGGCTTGAGGCCGGTCTCTTCCTCGAGCTCGCGGTACATCGCTTCGATCGGCGTCTCGTCGCTGCGCATGCCGCCTTGCGGGAACTGCCATCCGTCGCGACCGACCCGGCGTGCCCAGAACACGTTTCCGTGCGCGTTGAGCAGGATGATGCCTACGTTGGGGCGATAGCCATCGGGATCGATCACGGCGCAATTCCTCCGTTTGCACGGGATTTTTCCACAGCGCGCGCGAAGGCGGCAAGGCGCCCGGGCGGCGGGCGGCTTGACACCGCGCCGCGGCGCACTAGAATCGCTCGCCCCTCGCGCAGCGTTCGCCTGCGCCCTTTGGCTATGTAGCTCAGCCGGTTAGAGCACAGCACTCATAATGCTGGGGTCGGTGGTTCGAGTCCACCCATAGCCACCACCTTCCGCGCCGGATCGCAAGAATTCGCAACGCGCCCCTGCGGAGGCTTCGGTATCGCTTTCCCGCGGTCCGCCTCTTCCGGCACATCCGGACCGCGCCCCGGTCCGTCCATAGTCAGGGTCGGGCGGTGCCGCCCTGCGGCGCGGACACGGACCTTCGGCGCGCGCTTCCCGGGCCGGCGCGCCGCCCGTGTCGAAATCGCAGGCCCTGGATCGTCATCCAGGATGAACATGCAGGCGCCGGCCCGGCCGGAGCGCATCGGAGAGGGACATGGCTCGTGAAACCGGCAGGCGGACCCAATGCACGGCGGCTTTCGCGGCGGCGGAGATCCGTGCCGTCGTCGAGAGCCGCGCACAGGCGATCCGCTCGAAGCACGCCGACGGCGTGCTGGCGCACAACGCGCCGGACATCTCCTGCTTCGACCTGATCGCGCCGCTGCACCGGCGCGACGCGCCGGCCGCGCGGCGCCAGCTCGAGCACTGGTTCGCCGCCTACGAAGGACCGCTCGGCTGCGAGATCGCCGAGTTCGACGCCTTCGTGGTCGACGACACCGCGTTCTGCCGCTTCCTGCAGCGCTTCACCGGCACGAACACGGCCGGCGCCGCGGTCGACCTGCGCGTGCGGGTCACGCTGGGCCTGCGTCGCCGCGCCGGACGCTGGCTGATCGTGCACGAGCGCATGTCCGAACCGCTCGACGTCTGGAACCAGCCGGCCGATGCCGCCGCCTGACGCGCTTCGTCACCACGGGAGAGAGATGCCATGCCGTCCAAGCCTCCGAACTTCGTCCTGCCCCTGCTCGCCTGCGCCGGCCTCGCTGCGGCGAAGGCCGCGCCGGCCGCGGCGACGAGCTACACGATCGATCCGGACCACACCTATCCGAGCTTCGAAGCCGACCACTTCGGCGGCCTGTCGACCTGGCGCGGCAAGTTCAACCACAGCCGAGGCAGGATCACGCTGGACAAGGCCGGCGGCAGCGGCACCGTGGAGGTGAGCGTCGATCTCGCCAGCGCCGACTTCGGCCACGACAAGCTGAACGAGGTCGCGCGCGGCCCCGAGCTGTTCGACGTGGGGAAATACCCGCAGGCCGTCTACAAGGGTCGCCTGGCCGGCTTCGAGAACGGCAAGCCGACGCGCGTCGACGGCGAGCTGACGCTGCACGGCGTCACCCGTCCGCTCACGCTGCAGATCAACGCGTTCAAGTGCATGCCGCATCCGATGCTCAAGCGCGAGGTCTGTGGCGCCGACGCGCTGGCCCGCTTCGACCGCGACGCGTTCGGCCTCGACGGCGGCAAGTCCTACGGCTTCAGCATGGCGGTGACCCTGCGCATCCAGGTCGAGGCGATCGCCGATCCCGAGGCCGGCGCCGGCAAGGACGGCTGAGGCACGCGGCGGCCTGGAAAAGGCCGCGCGCGTCCGCATTGTGGACGCGGCAGGCGGCGGCGGCCGCCCGACGACCGGCGCGCCCGCGCCCCCAATCCAAGGACCCGCCGCCGCGGGCCCGACGAGGTTCGCCCCCGATGCCGCAGCAGACGGAAGCGACGACGGCCGCATCCCCGCCGGTCGTCTCGATCAAGGGACTTTGCAAGACCTACGCGAGCGGCTTCCAGGCCCTGAAGAACGTCGACCTCGACATCCGGCGCGGCGAGATCTTCGCCCTGCTCGGCCCGAACGGCGCCGGCAAGACCACGCTGATCAGCATCGTCTGCGGCATCGTCAGGGCCAGCGCCGGGCAGGTCGTCGCCGACGGCCACGACATCGCCGTCGACTACCGCGCCGCGCGCGCGAAGATCGGCCTGGTGCCGCAGGAGCTCTCGACCGACGCGTTCGAGAGCGTCTGGGCCACGGTGAGGTTCAGCCGCGGCCTGTTCGGCAAGCCGCCCGACCCGGCGTACCTGGAAAAGGTGCTGCGCGACCTCTCGCTGTGGGAGAAGAAGGACAGCAAGATCATGACGCTGTCCGGCGGCATGAAGCGCCGCGTGCTGATCGCCAAGGCGCTGGCCCACGAGCCGAAGATCCTGTTCCTGGACGAGCCCACCGCCGGCGTCGACGTCGAGCTGCGCCACGACATGTGGAAGATGGTGCGCGCGCTGCGCGACGACGGCGTCACGATCATCCTGACCACGCACTACATCGAGGAGGCCGAGCAGATGGCCGACCGCATCGGCGTGATCAGCAAGGGCGAGCTGATCGTCGTCGAGGACAAGGCCGTGCTGATGCGCAAGCTCGGCAAGAAGCAGCTCACGCTGCACCTGCAGACGCCGCTCGCGCGCATTCCCGAGGGCCTCGCCGGCCAGGGCCTGGAGCTGGCCGAGGGCGGCGCGGCGCTGGTCTACACGTTCGACGCGCAGAGCGAGGGCACCGGCATCGCCGCGCTGCTCAGGCGGCTCGCCGAGCACGGCATCGACTTCAAGGACCTGCACTCCAGCGAGAGCTCGCTCGAGGAGATCTTCGTCAACCTGGTCAGGGGGCGCGCATGAACGTCCACGCGATCCACGCGATCTACCGCTTCGAGATGGCGCGCACGTTCCGCACGCTGATGCAGTCGATCGCCTCGCCGGTGCTGTCGACCTCGCTGTACTTCGTCGTGTTCGGCGCGGCGATCGGCTCGCGCATGGGCCAGGTCGACGGCGTCTCCTACGGCGCGTTCATCATCCCCGGCCTGATCATGCTGTCGCTGCTCAACGAGAGCATCTCCAATGCCTCGTTCGGCATCTACCTGCCGAAATGGTCGGGCACGATCTACGAGCTTCTGTCCGCGCCGGTGTCGTGGATCGAGGTGCTGATCGGCTACGTCGGCGCCGCGGCGACGAAGTCGGTGATGCTCGGCGTGCTGATCCTGGTCACGGCGCGCGTGTTCGTGCCCTACGAGATCGCCCATCCGCTGTGGATGGTCTGCTTCCTGCTGCTGACCGCGGTGACGTTCAGCCTGTTCGGCTTCATCATCGGCCTGTGGGCGGACGACTTCCAGAAGCTGCAGGTGATCCCGCTGATGGTCGTCACGCCGCTGACGTTCCTGGGCGGCGCGTTCTATTCGATCGGCATGCTGCCGCCGGTATGGCAGAAGATCACGCTGTTCAACCCGGTGGTCTACCTGATCAGCGGATTCCGCTGGAGCTTCTACGGCATCGCCGACGTCAACGTCGCCGTCAGCGCCGGCATGACGCTGGCGTTCCTGGCGCTGTGCCTGGCCGTGGTGCGCTGGATCTTCAAGACCGGATACAAGCTGCGCAGCTGAGCGCGACCGCGGGGCGGCGGCCGCTGCGGTCGCGGCCGCGGGCGCCGATCCGATAAAGTCGGCCATCGCCTGTGCCCCGCCGCGGACCGCGGCGGGCGCGCGCCTGCCCCGACGTCGAGAAGCTCATGCCCCAGCGCGCCTGCCGAGCCGGTCCCGCCCTCGTCGTCTGGCTCGGTCCGCTGGCCTGCGCGCTCGGCATGGTCCTCTGGCGCACGGATCGCGCGCTGCCGTGGAGCCGCTTCGCCGAGACGCTGGTCCTCGCGCTCGCCGCGCTCGTGCTCGCCGCGATGCTGCGCCGGCTCGCCGGCTGGCGCTGGGCGGATGCGCTCGCCGGCGTCTGGTGCGCGGCCCTGGCGTTCTTCGCCGGGCCGCTGCCGGTCGCGGCGACGGCGCTGCTGGCAGCGGCCGCGCTGGCCGTCGGCAGCCTGCTGGTCGCGCAGCGCACGGCCGCCGACGCGGCCGTCGCGCTGGCCGCGGGCCTCGCCCTGGTCGCCGGCGGCCTCGGCTGGCTGCTGCCGTACCCGCTGCATCATCGCCTCGTCTATCTCGCCGCCGCGCTCGCGCTCTGCATCGCGCGGCGCGCGGCGCTGCGGGCCGCGCTGCGCCACCTGCGGCAGGGCTGGCGCAGCGCGGCCGATGCCGCGCCGGCACTGGCGAGCGTCGCGGTGATGCTGGCCGGGCTCGCCTCGACCGGCGCCTGGCTGCCGACGATGCAGGCCGACGACCTCGCCTACCATCTCGGCCTGCCGGCTCGGCTCCAGCACCACCACGCCTACGCGCCCGACCCCGCGCAGCAGATCTGGGCGCTGGCGCCGTGGCTCGGCGACGTCGTGCAGGCGTTCGCGCAGGTCGTCGCCGGCGGCGAGGCGCGCGGCGCGGTCGACGCGCTGTGGCTGGCGCTGGCCGCCGCGTCGCTCGGCCTGCTGGCCACGGCGCTGCGGCCCGACGCGCGGCTCGGCTGGCTGGTCGCCGCCCTGTTCGCCAGCCAGCCGCTGCTCGCGGCGCTCGCCGCCGGCATGCAGACCGAGCTGCCGGCCGCGGCGCTGCTCGCGGCGCTGGCGCTCGTCGTCGTCCGCGCCGGCGCCGGCGACATGCAGCGCGCGCTGCTCGCCGGCGCCGCGCTGGCCGGCGGCCTGTTCGCACTGAAGTTCGGCCAGGCCGTCGCCGCGCTGGCCATGCTGGCCTGGGCGGCGGCGCGCACGCGCCGCCTCGGCGGCGCACCGTCGCGCCTCGCCGCGGCCGCGGCGGTGTTCGTGCTGGTCGGCGGATCGAGCTATTTCTACGCCTGGCAGGCCAGCGGCAATCCGATGCTGCCGCTGTTCAACGAGGTGTTCCGTTCGCCAGTGATGCCGGCGCAGCCGCTCGCCGACACGCGCTGGCATGCCGGCGTGGACGCGCTGCTGCCGTGGCGCATCACGTTCGACACCGCGCGCTACCTCGAAGCCTCCGCCGGCGCGTTCGGCTTCGCCCTGGTGATGCTGGGCGGGGCCTGGCTGGTCGCGCTGCGGCGGCACGAGACGCGCGGCCTCGCGCTCGCCGCGAGCGCCGTCCTGCTGCTGCCGCTGCTGGCGGTGCAATATGCGCGCTATGCGTTCCCGGGCTTGGCGCTGCTGCTGCCGGCGCTCGCGATCGCCGGCGACGCGGCGCTCGGCGCGCGGCGCTTCGCCGCGCTCGCGCTCGCGCTGTGCGCGCTGAACCTCGCGTTCCAGGGCAACGCGCCGTGGCCGACCTCGACGATCGCGCGCAAGCGGCTGCTCGGCACCGGCGGCGACGCGGCCTACGTGCTCGAGCGCTTCGCGCCGGAGCGCGTGCTGATCGCCGACCTGCGCCGCCGCGACGCGGACGATTCGATCGTGCTCGCGCTGGACGCGCAGGCGCCCTACGTCGCCGAGCTGGCCGGACGCGGCCGCACGGTCGCCTGGTACGCGCCGGCGCTCGAGGCCGAGCGTCGGCGCGCCGACGAGGATCCGAGCGGCGCGCGCTGGCGGCGCCTGATCGACGGCAGCGGCGCGCGCTGGCTGCTGCTGCGCCCGGCGCGCCTCGGCGAGGCGCAGCGTGCCGCGCTCGCCGCCGGCGGGGCGCAGCGCGTCGCTGCCGCCGGCGAAGCGGAGCTGTGGGCCTGGCCGCGCACGCGCGCCGGTGACGGAGGCGCGCCATGAGCCTGCTGCGGCAGGGCCGCTGGTTCGCGCTGGTCGGGCTGCTGCAATGGCTGGCCGACTGGAGCGTGATGGTGGCGCTCAGCCATGCCGGCCTGCCGCTCGCCGGCGCCAACGTCGCCGGACGCGCCGGCGGCGCGCTGCTCGGCTTCCAGCTCAACGGCCGCATCACGTTCTCGCGCGACGGCCGCGGCCCCAACCGGCTGCAGCTCGCGCGCTACGCCGTCCTCTGGTGCACGACGGCGCTGCTCAGCACGGCCGGCGTGATGACGGTGCAGGCCCTGCTGGGCCTCGAGGGCGCCTGGCTCGGCAAGCCGGCGATCGACGTGCTGCTCGCGCTCGGCAGCTTTCTCGCCTCGCGGCACTGGGTGTACGACTGACCGGAGCCGCGCGGCGGCGCCGGAACGGACGGCACGCGCGCGGGCGCCGCGCCGCATTCATTTTCCAGCCAGCTACGCCGCGCGCATCTGCGTAACCTTGCGCGGCCTTCCTGCGGACGCTCCCCGATGCACGACCCGTCGTCGCCGCACACCCGCGCCTCCGTACCGGTGTCGCCTTCGCTCGATCCCACGCTCGCCGCCGCGCACATGCCGCGCCAGTTCCGGCCGCTGGACCGGCGCGTGCTGCTGGTCGCCGCCGCCGCCATGGCGCTCGGCGCCGGCGTGGCGCTGGTCGCGCGCGCCCTCACCGCGCTGATCGGCCTGGTCACCAACCTGGCGTTCCACGGCCGCTGGAGCACCGCCTTCGTCGACCCCGCCGGCCATCGTCTCGGCGCCTGGGTGATCGCGGTGCCGGTCGTCGGCGGGCTCGTCGTCGGCGCGATGGCGCGCTTCGGCTCGCGCGCGATCCGCGGCCACGGCATTCCCGAGGCGATGGAGCAGGTGCTGCTCAACGAGAGCCGCATCCCGCCGCGCATGACCTGGCTGAAGCCGGTGTCGTCGGCGATCGCGATCGGCACCGGCGGGCCGTTCGGCGCCGAAGGACCGATCATCGCCACCGGCGGCGCGCTCGGCTCGCTGTTCGGCCAACTCGCCCACGTGACCGCGGACGAGCGCAAGACGCTGCTGGCGGCGGGCGCGGCGGCCGGCATGGCCGCGGTGTTCTGCGCGCCGGTCTCGGCGGTCCTGCTCGCGGTCGAGCTGCTGCTGTTCGAGCGCCGCGCCCGCTCGCTGATTCCGGTGGCGCTGGCGGCCACCGCGGGCACGGGCGTGCGCATCCTGCTGGAGGGCAGCGAGCCGATGTTCCCGATGCCGGCGCTGCCGGCGCCGGATCTGCCGGCGCTGGCCGCGTACCTCGTGCTGGGCCTGGCGATCGGCGTGGTCGCGGTCGGCGTCACGCGCCTGACCTACGCCGTCGAGGACGCCTTCGAGAAACTGCCGCTGCACTGGATGTGGTGGCCCGCGCTCGGCGGGCTGGCCGTGGGCGTCGTCGGCTACGTCGCGCCGCGCACGCTCGGCGTGGGCTACGACAACATCACGGCGGTCGTCTCCGGCGAGCTCGGCCTCGCCGCGATGCTGGCGCTGGCGCTGCTCAAGCTGGTGTCCTGGTCGCTGGCGCTCGGCAGCGGCACCTCGGGCGGCACGCTGGCGCCGCTGTTCACGATCGGCGGCGCGCTGGGCGGGGCTGCCGGGCTGGCGCTGGCGCAGGTCGCGCCCTGGCTGCACGTGGACGCGCGGATGGCCGCGCTGATGGCGATGGCGGCGATCTTCGCCGGCGCCTCGCGCGCCTTCCTCGCCTCGGTGGTGTTCGCGTTCGAGACCACGCAGCAGCCGCACGGGCTCCTGCCGCTGCTCGGCGCGTGCGCCGCGGCCTACCTCGTCTCCGGCCTGCTGATGCGCCACACGATCATGACCGAGAAGATCGCGCGGCGCGGCGTGCGCGTGCCCTCCGACTACGCGGCCGACTACCTCGACCAGATCCTGGTGCGCGACGCCTGCACGCGCGAGGTCGTCACGCTGCGCGCCGCGCAGCCGCTCGGCGAGGTGCGCGCCTGGCTGCGCGGCGGCGCGGCGCAGGCGCGCCACCAGGGCTATCCGGTGCTCGACGAGGACGGCCGCGCGCTCGGCGTGCTGACCCGGCGCGACCTGCTCGACCCGGCCGCGACGGACGACGCGCCGCTCGGCCGGCTGCTGCGCCGGCCGCCGCTGGCCGTGCGCGAGGACCATTCGCTGCGCGAGGCGGCCGACCACATGGTCGAGGCCGACGTGGGACGGCTGCTGGTCGTGCAGCGGCAGGCGCCGCATGCGCTGGTCGGCATCATCACCCGCGGCGATCTTTTGGCCGCGCACGCGCGGCGCCTGCGCGAGGCGCGCCGGCGCTATCGCCACCTGCGACGCGCACCGGCCTGAGCGGTCGCCCGGCGGCGGGAGCAGGCGCCCGCGTCGCGGCGGGCTTCGAGCGGCCGCGAAGCGGCAGGACGGCGGCCGACGCGGGATGCGGCGGCGTCGACGCGGCGCGAACCGCCGCAAGGAGTGGAGCGGGCGATGGGAACAGCACGCCGCACTCAAATCGTTGATTGATAACGTGTTTATTCCGTTGGCGCTACGGAATCAGGCCAGATTATGTACCTGTAGCGAGCCCTCGGCAACTTGGCATGCCCACTGCTGCCGCATTGGCTCACCCAGAGCCGTCAGACACTGCCCTGTGCCAGATGCAACAGTCTCCAGCCTATCCCCGCTCATCCAGTCACCTCGCGTCTCACGCAGGGGCAACGCCGTCCGGCAGGAAGCCACCATGTTCATCGTCATGCAGGCTGAGGTACTCAAGTCGCCATTGATCCACGCGCCGAAGATCGGCGAGGGTCATGTGCGTATCCGGGACTGGCTCGCAGGCGTCGAGGGCGATTTCCGTTGCCGCATCGGGAGGGCCGTACGCTTCGATGAAAAGCTCACGCAATTGTCGTACTACGCTCTCGGCGGACTCACGCGCGCCTGGCCCACCCTCGATGGCGTCATAAGCCACCGATATGGACAGCGCATAGGGTTCGCCATCAGAAGCCTCGATGCCTCGCTGCTCACCCAGATCGAAGAACAATCCCACCAGATGTCGGGCTTCGGGAGCGAGGATGCGGGCGATCCGGCTCTTGACGTCTCTCTTGCCGATGCGCTTCGCAAGCCGGGTCTCGAAGGCGTTGGGGAACGCGGGCCGGCCATAGCGTGCCGCAAGCCATTGCTTCAGGGTGCGCTTCGATTCATCCGAAAGCGACGCCTCAAGAAACCGAGACGCACTCTGGCCAAACTCGACCCTCGGGATGGACCTCTTCTCTGCATGCCGCAACTCCAGCACCATCGAGCCTCCATCCGCCTTGTCATACGCAAGATGCAGCCGCCGGGGGTTCTTGGCATGGGACAGTTGCGGATCCCCACGGGCATCGCCGATCAAGTCCGCCACGATGACCTCAATGCAGGGTTCGTGCGGGTGGGGGATGTCACAGTCGTGGGAGATCACGACAGCGAAGCGGCCATCCTCCAGTGACTCGACCAATCCCAGTTGCAGCGATCCATCGCTGGTCAGCAAATCTCCCTGCCGCCATGACGTTTCCCGGTCCAGCATCGCGCGATCCCCGAATCACTGCTCGGGATAGCCAGGAATGGAAGCAGCGGAACGCCAATCATCCGTTGGTGCGGCCTTGCTCTTGGCCAGTCCCGACCTTTCGTATGCCGCATCCATGGCCTGAGCCTCTGAGATCAGCGTTTGGACATGCTCCGTGACAGTCTGGTTTGCGGCGATCAGATCCAGGAGAGACCTGCCGTCAAACGCCTTCATCTTCAGCATCATTGGGGCCCGTTTGATGCCTGCCTCACGAAAGGCGTCGGCCACTTGGCTGAGTGCCTGTATCCGAGCGAAGTTGTCCGCTTCTGGCGTCGACTCTCCCCCCAGCCATTTGTAGATCGCTTGCCGGGAAACACCAAAGGTCCCGGCGAGATCGGCGATTGCTGGATTGAGGACCTCACGGATGTTGGCCAGATGCTCCGAAGCGCTTCGAAGATCGGGACGAGCCGCCTCCTCGCCATCCACCTCGATTTCGACGTGAAGCGGAGTCCGCGCCTCCACCAGCCTGCGCCATTCCTCCGCCCGGGTCACATCGAACACGCTGCCAGTACCGCCAACCAGTTGCGTGATCCCCATCAAGGCGAAGGCGGCCGTGGCCGCGACCCGAACAGGCACGATAGACGGCGAAGTCCTAGTTGTTGGGAACATCTCGGTGTACATGCGGGTCTCCAGTGCTACGCCCATGCCCGGCGCGCATGGTCCGTGGTGGTTGCCTTGAACACGGACTTGATCGGGGCATGCAACGAGCGCAGTTGTTCTTCGAGCTTGCCGAGGTCGATAGGCATGCGACCTTCGCAAAAATGGTCGGTATCGAGCACACCATGCTCACGTGGCGCGGTCATGGCGAAACGCGGATTCAGCGCCAGCCCGTTCGGCAACATATCGGGAGGGAAACCAAGTTGCGCCGTTGCCCTGTATACCCTTGCAACCAAGGTTCCGACGGGAACGAGTGGACCAACATCGGTCGAGAATACGGATTCACTCATTGCGTGCCGGCGAACCGCGTCGAATTCCACCCCATGGACTCCACCGACAAGGTACTGTTCGACGGACTCCCCCTCTGCCGGCACCACCGCATCCAGGTAGCGCAACCCAAGCCTACCCACATGGTCAAGGCTGACTGCCTCATGCACGGCATCCAACCCACGAAGTAATTCCGGAATGAATGTCTTGTGGGTGTCGTAATGCGTCGTATGAAACGTGATTGTCGAAGGGGACAGGATGAAGCCCGCAGATCGATCGCTCCTGGTCAGGAGCCAAGACACCGTTTGCTGGATCTTTGGTTCGGCTTGTTGTGCCTGGCCTGGACCGGACACGACCAAGTGAGTGACCTGCTGCGGCTCGAACAAGGGGTACCCTTCACGACGCAGTCGATCTTGTATTTGGTCGACATACTTGACCATGGCCGCCACCGGATTGAAATGCGCCTGTGCCAGCGCGTAGTACACCGGCGCATTGGACATTCGTTCGCTCACAGGCCGCTCCATCTTCTTGGTTGACACTTCAGTTGCCAGTTTACACCATGGTTGACACCCATTCCAGGGGAGTTGCTCAATGTGGCTGGATCAGGGGGACACAGGCTAAGGAGAACGTGTCGTCAAAAGCCTTCCAGTACGTCAACATTCCCGTCCGCGTCACCATCGCCGCCCCCCGACGTTGGCCCAGCCGGCGGCCGTTGCCTGCGAGAAAGGCTGCGCACCCGCTGTGGCAACAATTCCCGCACCAGTTCCATGCCAAGGGCGTCCTTCTCCAGGGACATCGCCCTTGACAGGTCATCGAGCCGGCCCAGCACGTGCAGCGCGCGCAGGAAAGTGTGCAGCGCGGTGCCGGAATAGCCTTCTTCCATGCGCCTGACGGTGCTCAAGGACGTGCCGATGCGCTGAGCCAGGTCTTCCTGGCTCAGGCGGCGCATGCGTCGCGTCGCCGAGATGTCCTGCCCCAGGCGGTGCAACGCACGCGCGACGGGCTGCGGCATGGCCACCTGGGCACCGGAGCGCTTCTGACCGGAAGATGGCATGGCTAAAGCCTCAGATATGAATTCAATTCAGTGATAAGTTTTCAAATTTGAATGCATAAGTATGATTTGGTCAACCAGCCCAAGCCTGGAATCAGCAGCCCATGAAAAAGGCAAGGCTGGCTGCTGTCGGTCTGTTACCCCGCTTTCGCGCTGTCCTGATCGCTGCACGACGATCAGGCCTCCAATGCCCAATGAGACCCGACAGACAATCCCCTCGTCATCGCTCAGTCCTGTCGTCGGAACTACCCAATCGCTCCTTCCCATGAGTGCAGAACCGGACTGCCATGCTTTGTCGATCTGGAGGCAGACCGCTGGAGTCTTGCCCGAAACCTCGTCGCACCCCGTCTAAGCGGCATCACCACACCTGATTCCGCCCGAACCGCGTCTGCTGACAGACCGTCGCTGTCTTGCACGCCGGTGACGACCAGGCTCTAACGCGAGAAGACCGAATCCGTCTTTCGCCTCGATGGCGTCTGTAGCAAAACCTCGTTATCGAGCCATCCTGCCATGAGCAGTCAACCCCTTGAAGCATACCGCCACGCAGAGGCTCGGTGCTGGTGGAAAAGCGCCATATCGACAGGCGGCTGCTCTGGTGAACATCCGTCATCTCGGCCTTTCCCACAAGCCAAGCCGCCACCGTCTCGCGCCGTGAAGGCGCGTCCCGGCAGCGATTCCAATCAACGAGGGAAACAGATGTCCTGAATCCGGTTACCAGGGAGCAGCCATGCGAAATCCACCGTCATCCGGCGCCCAAGCCAAGGTCTTCTACCGTCCGATCGAGGCGGCCATCCAGTGGACGGGGCTGTCGCGCTTCGAGCGCCGCATCCTCGATCTCGCCAAGGGTATGAACCGGCTGCCGGCGCACCCCGAACTGGCACGCTGGCCACAGCTTCGCCTGAACGCGGAACGGATCTACGACGCACTGGTGCACCTCGACCTCCCTTACGGCAAGGACGGCATCACGAGCAACGACCCCGCCTTGCTCGATGACCCCGGCCTCACGATCCGCCACGTCGACCTGAAGGCCTGGATGATCCGCTTCTATCCCGACCAGCGACCGGCCTTCCTGTTCGATGCCTTCGAGCGCCACCTGCATCCGGCCGTCAGTGTCGATGCCGTGCAGGCACTGGTCATGGATCGCGAGGCATTGAAGCTCCAGCTTGCCGACAGGGTGCAAGCCTGGGATGCGCTCTATGCCCAGTTCCAGACGCTCAGCCAGGAGCACCAGGCGCGCACGGAGCGCGAGAAGCGTTCCGGGGTGCCGGGCGCCCGCAGTGAGTCCACCTACCTGAACATCGTTGGCGGCCTTCTGACCCTGCTGCTGGGCAAGTCGCCCAATGGCGTTCCCTATTCGTCCTTCGAGACGCTGGAATCGGTCATCAGTGCGCTGGTTGCCCACTACGGCGACAAATCCGGGATCAGCGAGCGAACGCTGTGGGCGAAGTTTTCGGCAGCCAAGCGTCATCTCGCCACCCAGGACCGCTGACTGCAAGTGCAGACGCCGAGCCTGCACTTGCGGTGACCGCGCGGGAACCGCGCTATTGAATACGGGGCACGTCCATCACCGCCGCTACACAGCGCCAAGGAGTGCCCCTCGTGACTGCCCAGACCATCGCCACCGCGACGCCGAACGAACACCGCATCCTGCGCCGCGCGGAAGTCGAGGCCAAGACCGGCTTCAAGCGCGCCCACATCTACAACCTGATCAAGGAGGGCAAGTTTCCCAAGCCCCTGCGCCTCGGGGTACGCGCCATCGGCTGGGATTCGGTGGAGATCGATCAGTGGATCACCGATCGACTCAGGGAACGGGCGTGAGCCCGCGCTCCGTCGGAATCCCTTCCACGAGGAGTCGCGCCATGCAGGTGGTATCCATCATTTCGACCAAGGGTGGCGTCGGCAAGACGACCACCGCGGCGAACCTGGGCGGCTTCATCGCCGATGCAGGGCTGCGCGTGCTGCTGCTGGACCTGGACGTACAGCCCACCTTGTCGAGCTACTTCACGCTCGGCACGCATGCGCCTGCCGGCATCTACGAGATGCTGGCCTTCAACGAGCAGCGTATCGAGCAATTGGCTTCGCAGACCGCCGTGGCGGGTCTCGACCTGGTGGTGTCGAACGACCACCGCGGCGAACTGAACACACTGCTGCTGCACGCACCCGACGGCCGGCTGCGCCTGCGTCACCTGCTCTCCGCGCTGGCGCCGCACTACGACCTGCTGCTGATCGATACCCAGGGAGCGCGCAGCGTGCTGCTGGAGATGGCGGTACTGGCCTCCAGCCTGGCTCTGTCGCCGGTGACACCGGAAATCCTGGCGGCGCGTGAGCTGAGGCGCGGCACGCTGCAGCTGATCGAGGACATCGCTCCGTATCGGCACCTCGGCATCGACCCGCCACCGCTGCGCTTGCTCATCAACCGTGTGCATCCGGTTTCGTCGAACGCCCGACTGATCCAGCAGGCCCTGCGACAAGTCTTCCAGGCGCACGCTGGCATACAGGTCCTGAACACCGACGTCCCGGCCATCGAAGCCTACCCACGTGCCGCAACACGAGGACTGCCGGTGCATCGCGTCGAGTACCGGCAACCAGTGGGCCGTACTGCGCCCGCGGCGTTGGAGACGATGCGTGCACTGGCTGGCGAGTTGTTCCCGGCATGGCGGGAGCGCTTCGCGTGCGTTACCGGCAGAGGCCGCGCAGGGGGAGCCAGTCATGCCGAACGCGCATGAACTGGCCCGCGGCCATGCGCGGCTGCGCACGCTGATCGAGTTCGCGCTGGGCGAAGGCTGGCACGTGAAACGCACGCGCGGCGGGCACCTGATGTTCACCAAGCCCGGCTGCGCCGCGATCTACACCAGTTCGACCGCGAGCGATCATCGCGCCAGCCGCAACGCTCGCGCGCAGCTTCGCCGCGCCGCTCGACAGGCACCGGCGGCATCTCGGGAGAGCAGCGATGGCTGAGCCGACGCCGCAGGACATGGCCGCCAAGCTGCTGGCCAAGGGCTTCGAACGCAGCGGTCCTTCGGCCGGGGCGTTGACCGACCCCATTGCCGACACACCGATGGTGGTGACGCTGGACGAGCTGCGCCCCTATGAACATGACCCGCGCGTGACGCGCAACCCGGCCTACGAGGAAATCAAGGCGTCGATCCGCGAACGCGGTCTGGACGCACCGCCCGCGATCACCCGCCGGCCGGGCGAGGCGCACTACATCATCAGGAACGGTGGCAATACGCGGCTCGCCATCCTGCGCGAACTGTGGAGCGAGACCAAGGAGGAACGCTTCTATCGCGTACCGTGCTTGTTTCGGCCGTGGCCGGCGCGCGGCGAAATCGTGGCGCTGACCGGGCATCTGGCCGAGAACGAGCTGCGCGGCGGGCTGACCTTCATCGAGCGGGCGTTGGGCATCGAGAAGGCACGCGAGTTCTACGAGCAGGAAAGCGGCCAGGCGCTGTCGCAAAGCGAACTTGCGCGGCGGCTGACTGCCGACGGCTATCCGGTGCCGCAGTCGCACATCAGCCGCATGAACGATGCGGTGCGCTACCTGCTGCCGGCGATACCGCACCTGCTCTACGGCGGCCTGGGACGACATCAGGTGGAACGGATCGCGGTACTGCGCAAGGCGTGCGAGCGCACCTGGGAGCGGCGTGCGCTGGGCCGCACGGTGGCCGTGGACTTCGCCACGCTGTTTCAGGATGTGCTGACGCGGTTCGACACGCAGCCGGATGACTTCTCGCCGCAGCGGGTGCAGGACGAGTTGGTGGGCCAGATGGCCGAACTGCTGGAGGCGGACTACGACACGCTGGCGCTGGAGATCAACGACAGCGAAAGCCGCCAGCGTGCGCTGACCAGCGAACCGGCGGCGCCGACGCCTCCGGCAGCGCCTGTCGTGCCTGCTGCTACTTCCGCACCGGTCTCCGAGCCTCAGCGGCCACCCGCCTCGTCTGTGCCGCGCGACACCACGCCGGTCTCGCCTCCGGCGCCAGCAGCGACACCGCCTGCATCGTCCGAAGCGCCGGAGGACCAGCACCAGCAACGCGACGAGCGCCTGCAAGGACACATCGTGACACCGGCACCGACCACCGAGCGCCTGCAGTCCATCCAGCGGATGGTCGCCGACCAGCTTGGCGACAAGCTGCCCGAATTCGAGGCCGATGCGCTGCGTGCAATCCCCGTACAAGTCGGCGGGCTCTATCCCATCTCGGACGTCTGGTACGTCGAGCCGGGGCTGGACGCGCCGGATCGCCTGCGTGTGCACATCGCGCAGTTCGCGCGCGAGATCGGCGAGGAAGCGGCGGTCGCCGACCACATCGAGGCCAGCGACGGCGGCATCGGCTTTGTCTGCGTGGCGCCGGCCGTGGGCCAGGCAAAGGCGCTGCCTGCGTTCGCGCGGGCGGTGCTGACCCTGCTGGATGCGCTGAGTTCGGCGCCACCCGCCGCGAACGGATTGGACCGCGCGCGGCTGGCCGACGAGCTGGCGGCGCTGCTGCATGGCCACGGCGGCTCGGCCACACGCCTGAGCGATGCTGCGCTGGTGAAGCTGTTCCGTCTGCTGCGCCTGGCGCGCCGGTTGCTGGATCTGGAAGCCGGCGTAGCGAGCCAGGATTCCTGAGCGCAGGAGGCTCCCGTATGTCGGCACCGCACCCGCTCAATCAGGCCGTGATCGCCCAGGCCCTGCATGACCTGCGCAACGGCCAGTTGCGCCGCTGCAAGGCCATGGGCTTCGGCGAGGAGGAACTGGATGCGCTGAAGCACCCCGAACTCGTGAGCATGCTGGTGAATGCCACGGTGTCGTGGTGTTCGGTGTCGGTGAACCGGGAAGTGTTGAAGCGGCTGCTAAGCCAGGTGCACGACGTGGAGCGGGAGATCGCCACGGTGGACCGCATGCTGCGCCTGGGGGCGAGCACGGAGATGGTCAGCAAGTTCTACGGCCTCACGCATCAGGAAGTGGCGCTGCGCCGCGACATCCTCGGGCTGCCCAAGCGCAAGGGCCGGCATCCGGTGCTCGACGAGACGCAGGACGTGGCCTTGTGGGAGCGCTGGAAGGCCGGCGTCGCCGAGCGCCATATCGCCCTGACCGACGACATGGCGATGCTGGCGCTGACCATGGACCTGGCCGAGACCATGACCCTGCCCATGTCGGTGATCTGGTCGGCGATACGGAACTGGATCGACCAGGGGCTGGTGTAGCCATGACGACGGCCGGCGCACCACAGCGCGAAGGCCCCGTTGCGCTGTCGGCGTTGTTCGACGAGGCGCTGCGGCACCTTGAGCCGAAGGAACCGGCGCAGGGCACGGCGCCGAGCCAGGACGGTTTCCTCTACAGCGGCAACCGCCATGAGAGCGTGCCGCGCCGACTGTTCCTCGACCGACGCCTGACGCCGCTGGAGCGCAACGCCTGGCAGGTGTTCCGCCTGCAGCTCAGCGACGACGGCGTGACCGCCTTTCCCACCTACGACCAATTGCGCCCCTACCTGGCCTCGATGCCCTGCGCGGCGCAAGCATCGCACGAGACCGTGGCGCGCGCCCTGACGCTGTTGCGGCTGACGCGCTGGCTGAGCCTGGTGCGACGACGGCGCGACCCGAAGACCGGCCGCATCCAGGGGAACCTCTACGTGCTGCACGACGAACCGCTGTCGCCCTTCGAGGCGATGCAGCTCGACCCGGACTACCTGGGTCTGGTGAGCCAGGCGCTCACGCACGCGGCGAAGGCGGTGCAGGTCGTAGGCATGAACACGCTGCGGGAGATCGCCGAAGACCCGCTGCTCAGCGGGCGCACGCTGCCGACCCGATTGCAGGTGCTGGCGCAGCGCATGGCGCGGCATGGCTGGACGACGCCAAGTTATCCACAGGAGGGTGCCGACCACGAATCCGAAGACGGCGAGGAAGCCCTTCTTCGGAATGGCGGGCGCCCGTCTTCGGAATCCGAAGCAGGGCTGGAACCCGCGCAGGACGGCCATCTTCGGATTCCGAAGGAGGACCGTACAGTACGTATGAATCGTATAAATAAAGAAGTACGTACAGTACCGCGCGCGAGGGCCTTGCAGAACCTGCGGCTACCCGAGCGCTTCCTGCGCCTGAAGGACGAGCAACAGGCCGGTGCGCTGGTGGCCCTGCAGCAAGTGGACGAAGCGCAGCGCCAGGCGGTGCTCGACGAGTGGGCGGCGCGCAGTGGCGGCAGCACGGTGCGCAATCCCGCCGGCTACCTGTTTGGCATCATCCAGAAGGCGATCCGTGGGGAGTTCAAGGCCTGGGCGGGCGACAGCGCCACGGTGCCGCCTGCTTCCCGTCCACCCGCGTCGGCACCGGCGCCATCGGCACCG